>MRWG01000011.1_pt1 | contig 475624 bp, 452 predicted proteins | sample 1013341 | NCBI WGS metagenome assembly MRWG01 (sample SAMN06117577, study PRJNA244670) | biofilm metagenome | biome: Water; feature: Cathode Biofilm; material: Biofilm; isolation source: microbial consortium enriched at the cathode of a solar microbial fuel cell | place: USA: District of Columbia...
CCCTGAACCCCGGCCCCCTTCCCCGCCATTGCGATTGACCTGACGCCCGCCGGGGCCTAGGGAATAGCGCAATTCATGCCAAGCCTGACCGGGGAAGAGACTGCCGATCATGACCGCGCCAAGGACCCTGTTTGACAAGATCTGGGACTCCCATCTCGTCGAGAACCGCGAGGACGGGACCGCCATCCTCTATATCGACCGGCATCTGGTTCACGAGGTGACCAGCCCGCAGGCCTTCGAGGGCCTGCGCACGGCCGGGCGTCAGGTGCGCCGTCCCGACGCCACCCTCGCCGTCGCCGACCACAACGTCCCCACAACGGACCGCAGCGTCGGCATCACCGACGAGGAAAGCCGCATCCAGGTCGAGACGCTGGAGAAGAACTGCGCCGATTTCGGCGTGCCCTATTTCGGCATGGACGACATCCGCCAGGGCATCGTCCACATCATCGGCCCGGAGCAGGGCTTCACCCAGCCGGGCATGACCATCGTCTGCGGCGACAGCCATACCGCCACCCACGGCGCCTTCGGCGCGCTGGCCTTCGGCATCGGCACCTCCGAGGTCGAGCACGTGCTGGCGACCCAGTGCCTGTTGCAGGGCAAGTCGAAGAACATGCGCATCACTGTCGAGGGCGACCTGCCCGTCGGCGTCACGGCGAAGGACCTGATCCTGGCCATCATCGGCCGTACCGGCACCGCCGGCGGCACCGGCCACGTCATCGAATATGCGGGCTCGGCCATGCGCAGCCTGTCCATGGAAGGCCGCATGACCGTCTGCAACATGTCGATCGAGGCGGGCGCCCGCGCCGGCCTGATCGCGCCGGACGACGTGACCTTCGAATATCTCAAGGGCCGCCCCATGGCGCCGAAGGCCGGCGCCTGGGAACAGGCGGTGCAGTACTGGAAGTCCTACGCCTCCGATCCCGGCGCCCGCTACGACAAGGAAATCGAGCTCGCCGCCGCCGACATCGCGCCCCACGTCACGTGGGGCACCAGCCCGCAGGACGTGGCCCCGATCACCGGCCGCGTGCCGGACCCGGCGGAGATCGACGACGAGATCCAGCGCAGCTCCATGGAGCGATCGCTGACCTACATGGACCTGAAGCCCGGCGTGAAGCTGACCGACGTCGCCATCGACAAGGTCTTCATCGGCTCCTGCACCAACGGCCGGATCGAAGATCTGCGCGCCGCCGCGGCGATCGCGAAGGGCCGCAAGGTCGCCGGCAATGTCTACGCCATGATCGTGCCCGGTTCCGGCCTGGTGAAGGAGCAGGCCGAGCAGGAGGGCCTGGACCGGATCTTCGTCGAGGCCGGCTTCGACTGGCGCGAGCCCGGCTGCTCCATGTGCCTGGCGATGAACGCCGACCGGCTGGAGCCGGGAGAGCGCTGCGCGTCGACGTCCAACCGGAACTTCGAGGGCCGGCAGGGCCGCGGCGGGCGCACCCATCTGGTCAGCCCGGCCATGGCCACGGCGGCCGCCATCGCCGGCAAGCTGGCCGACGTCCGCGACTATCAGGGCTGACCGGTCAGTACCCGCGTTCGATCCGGTCGACCACGGCGTTGTTCTCCGCCCGCACCATGCCGGGGATGAGGAACAGGTCGAGGAACCACCAGATCGCCCAGGGGATCAGCAGGAAATAGCCGATCAGGATGAAGGCCAGGCCGCTTCCGGCGGCCCACATCACCAGCATGATCAGCCCCGAAACCCAGCGGCCGAGATAGAAGCGGTGCAGCGCCAGCCAGCCGAGAAAGAACCAGAGCAGATAGGTGATGACGATCGACTTGGCATTGGCTTGATAGCGCGCCGAGGCGGTCTCGTCCTGCGGTTCGGGGAAGCGGGCGTCCGAGGGCATGCGTCTGATCTCCGTCGCCGTGGATCGGCTTGTACTTTAACTATGCGCCGCCCGGCGCTATGACAATGCGCACGCGTCCCGAGGGAGTGAGGCAGACATGCAGAAATTCGACCGGCTGAAGGCCATCGCCGCGCCGATGAAGGTCAACAACATCGACACGGACATGATCATCCCCAAGCAGTTCCTGAAGACGATCAAGCGGGAAGGCCTGGGCGTGCATCTGTTCGATGAGGCGCGCTATGCCGACGACGGCGCGGAGCTCCCGGATTTCGTGCTCAACCGGGAGCCCTATCGCGGCGCGAAGATCCTGGTCGCGGGGAAGAACTTCGGCTGCGGTTCCAGCCGCGAGCACGCGCCCTGGGCGCTGCTCGACTTCGGCATCCACTGCGTCATCGCCGAGAGCTTCGCCGACATCTTCTACAACAATTGCGCCAAGAACGGCATCCTGGCGGTCTCCCTGCCCAAGGAGGCGGTCGACTACCTGCTGGCCGACGCCGCCGAGGGTCTGGAGCTGGAGGTCGACCTGGAGACGCAGACGGTGAAGGCCTCCAACGGCAAGGTCTTCGAGTTCGAGATCGACCCCTTCCGCAAGCACTGCCTGCTGAACGGCCTGGACGATATCGGCCTGACCATGCAGTCCGCGCCCGCCATCGACAGCTTCGAGAGCGGCCAGAAGAACGCGCAGCCCTGGCTGTATCGCGCCTGATCCACATTCCTGTCATCCCCGCCGTCGCGTAGCGATGCGCGGGGACCGGGCGGTGGCTTGAACCAGATCGGCTCCCGATCCCCGAGCCGTCCGGCGGTCCCGGACCGATCGGGGATGACAACTGAGATGACTGCACGAGGGGAAAACACGAAATGGCTTCGAACCGCAAACTGCTGATCCTGCCGGGCGACGGCATCGGACCGGAGGTGATGGGCACCGTCCGCAAGGTGATCGACTGGATGGACAGGCGCCGCGCGGTGTCCTTCGATGTGGACGAGGATCTGGTGGGCGGCGCCGCCATCGACAAGCACGGCGCACCCGTGACCGATGCAACGGTCGACAAGGCCATGAACTGCGACGCGGTGCTGCTGGGCGCCGTCGGCGGACCGAAGTGGGACGACCTGCCCTTCGAGCAGAAGCCGGAGCGCGGCCTGCTGCGCCTGCGCAAGGATCTCGGCCTGTACGCCAATCTCCGCCCCGCGCTGTGCTTCGATTCCCTGGTCGAGGCCTCGACGCTGAAGCCGGAGATCATCGCCGGCCTGGACATCATGATCATCCGCGAGCTGACCGGCGGCGTCTATTTCGGTGAGCCGCGCGGCATCGAGACCCTGCCCAACGGGGAGCGCCGCGGCGTCAATACGCAGGTCTACACCACGTCCGAAATCCGGCGCGTCGCGGCGGTCGCCTTCGATCTCGCCCGCAAGCGTTCCAACCGGGTCTGCTCGGTGGAGAAGGCGAACGTGATGGAGTCCGGCGTGCTCTGGCGCGAGGAGGTGACGAAGCTCCACGGGGAACAGTTCTCCGACGTCGAGCTCAGCCACATGTACGCCGACAACTGCGCCATGCAGCTCGTCCGCGCGCCCAAGCAGTTCGACGTCATCGTCACCGACAACCTGTTCGGCGACATGCTTTCCGATGCCGCGGCGATGCTGACCGGCTCGCTCGGCATGCTGCCTTCCGCCTCGCTGGGCGACGTCGACGAGAGCGGACGGCGCAAGTCGCTCTACGAGCCGGTTCACGGCTCCGCGCCCGACATCGCCGGCCAGGGCAAGGCCAATCCGCTGGCGACGCTGCTCAGCTACGCCATGTCGCTGCGCTACACCTTCGACCTGCCGGAGGACGCGGACCTGATCGAGCAGGCGGTGAACAACGTCCTCGCCAAGGGCCTGCGCACCCCCGACATCATGGCCAAGGGCATGGCCGCCGTCTCGACGGCGACGATGACCGACGCCCTGATCCAGGAGCTGGACAAAATGGCGGCATGACGCCTGTTCGTTAAGCATTGTGCTTGCGTAACGGTATCTCCGGCCATACCCTGAAACCTCGACGCCCAAGTCTCGGGAGGAAGCCGGTCGAGCGCCGCCGACAGATGCGCGCCGCCGGTCCAGCGAAGGCGACAACGAAAAGAGCCGCGATCGAAGGATCCGGCTCTTTTTCTTTGCGCGAATGGCCCGACCCTACTGCGTGATGATCTCCGGGCCCATGAAAGCCGTCGGCAGGAACGTCGACAGCCAGGGCACGTAGGTCACCAGGATCAGGAACAGGAACAGGATCCCGAGCCAGGGCAGCGCCGCCCGGACCACGGCCATCATCGGCATGCCGGCGACGCCGGAGGTCACGAACAGGTTGAGCCCGACGGGCGGCGTGATCATGCCGATCTCCATGTTCACCACCATGATGATGCCGAGATGGATCGGGTCGATGCCGAGCTCGATGGCGATGGGAAAGACCAGCGGCGCGACGATGACGATCAGGCCCGACGGCTCCATGAACTGACCGCCGATCAGCAGGATCACGTTGACCACGATCAGGAACATGATCGGCCCGAATCCGGCCTCCAGCATGGCGCTGGCGATGGACTGCGGGATCTGTTCGTCGGTCAGCACATGCTTCAGGATCAGCGCGTTGGCGATGATGAACAGCAGCAGGATGGTCAGCTTGCCGGCCTCGAACAGCGTCGCCTTGGTGTCCGGGTGGACGAAGGCCGTCAGCAGCGCCGCCGGGTTGCGCCACAGCTTCTTGCCGCCTTTCAGAGGGCCCATGTCCTTGTAGACGAAGTTGGCGATCAGGAAGGCGTAGACCGCGGCCACCGCCGCCGCTTCGGTGGGCGTGAAGATGCCGCCATAGATGCCGCCCAGAATGATGACGATCAGGAACAGGCCCCAGGCCGCATCCATCGCCGATTCCAGGATCTCCCGAAAGCCCGCCCAGGGCTGCGCCGGCAGGCCCTTGATGCGGGCGGCGATGTAGATGCCGATCATCAGCATGACGCCGGCGACGAGGCCGGGGATGACGCCGGCCAGGAACATGCGCCCGACCGAGACGTCCACCGCGGAGGCATAGACCACCATGACGATGGAGGGCGGGATCAGGATGCCCAGCGTGCCGGCGTTGCAGATCACGCCGGCGGCGAACTCGCGGCTGTAACCGACCTTGATCATGCCGGCGATGACGATGGTGCCGATGGCGACCACGGTTGCGGGAGACGAGCCGGAGAGCGCCGCGAACAGCATGCAGGCGAAGACGCCGGCGATGGCCAGCCCGCCACGCAGATGGCCGACGCAGGCGATGGCGAAGCGGATGATGCGCTGGGCCACGCCGCCCGTCGACATGAAGGCGGAGGCGAGAATGAAGAACGGAATCGCAAGCAGCGTGTAGTGCCCGGCGAAGGCGTTGAACAGCGTCTGCGCGATGGAGCCGAGCGAGCTGTCGGAAAAGATCAGCAGGAAGCCGATCGACGACAGGCCGAGGCTGACGGCGATGGGCACGCCGATCAGCAACAACCCGATCACCATGGCGAAGAGAAGCGCGACTTCCATGATCTAGCGCCGCTCCCCCGGTTCCGGCAGGTCGTTGACCCGGTCGACCGGCGCCACGCCGGCGCTGTCGATCTCGGCCTCGTGGGCCGCGATCAGCGTTTCCTGCTCGCCCTTCAGGACGCGCCAGCCGGCCTGCAGGAAGCGGAAGGTGAGCAGCGCCATCCCCAGCGGCAGGGCGAAATAGGGGATGAAGCGCGGCATCTTCTCATAGCGCTCGCCCTCGTTCAGCCAGTCGGAGAGGAACTGCAGGAAGGCCGGCATCGGAATGTCGTTGACCTCGTACCAGACCTGCCGGCCGAAGAACGGCGACCAGTACTGCCAGGCGCCGATCAGCAGCAGGATCGAGAAGGCGAGGCAGCAGACCACCGACGTCAGGACCAGGACCCTGCGCACCGGTGGCGAAGCGAGGCCGATCACGGCATCCACCCCCAGATGCGCCGTGATCTTCACGCAATAGGACGCGCCCAGCAGGACCAGCCAGGCGAAGAGGAACACCGTGGTCTCGAGCGCCCAGAGAATGTTGTCGTTGAAAACGTAGCGGGCGATGACGTTGGCGAAGGTCACCAGCGTCATCAGGCCGAGCAGGAGCGCGATCAGCGTCTCCTCGATCTGGTCGACGATCCGGCCTGCGCCGGATTTCGGCTCGGCATTCACCCTGAGGTCCCCCCGGCCCGGCCGCACGGGCGGCCGGTCGGGCCGCCGCACTGAGGCGACGGCCCGCGGCGCCTGTCAGTTGGAGACGTTGTAGGAGACGGCGGCGTCGATCAGGTCCTGACCGATGTCGTCCTTGAACTGATCCCAGACAGGCTTCATCGCATCGACCCACGCCTGGCGCTGTTCCGGCGACAGGGTGCGCACGGGGCTGCCCGCGGCGATGATGAGCTGCTTGTTGTGCTCGTTGACCGAGGTGGATTCGGCGTTCCGGGTCTGGGTCACTTCGGCGAGGATGGTCGAGAACTGATCGCGCACGTCGGCGTCAAGGCCGTTCCACCAGTCGGTGGATGTCACCACCAGATAGTCGATAATGCCGTGGTTGGTCTCGGTCACGCCGTCCTGAACCTCGAAGAACTTCTGGCCGTAGATGTTCGACCAGGTGTTCTCCTGACCGTCGACCACGCCCGTCTGCAGCGCGCCGTAGACCTCGGAGAAGGCCATCTTCTGCGGATTGGCGCCGATCGCTTCGAACTGCGCCTGCAGCACGTCCGACTGCTGGATGCGGAACTTGAGGCCATCCGCGTCGGACGGGTGGATCAGCGGCTTGTTGGCCGACATCTGCTTCATGCCGTTGTGCCAGAAGGCGAGGCCGGTCAGGCCGCGGCGCTCCATCGACGTCTTCAGCTTCTGCCCGTCGGGCGAGTTCTGGAAGCGGTCGACGGCGTCGACATCGGTGAACACGAAGGGCAGATCGAAGATACGGAACTTCTTGGTGAACTTCTCGAACTTCGACAGCGACGGCGCGGCGAGCTGGACGTCGCCGGCCAGCAGCGCCTCCAGCACCTGGTCGTCATTGTAGAGCTGGGAACTCGGGAAGACCTGCATGCAGGCCTTGCCGTCCATCTCCTTGTTGACGCGCTCGGCCAGCAGGCTGGCGGCGATGCCCTTGGGGTGCTTGTCGGTGTTGGTGACGTGGCTGAACTTGATGACGGTCTCGCCGTCCTGGCAGTCGGCATGGGCAGCGCCAGCGGCGAGAACCAGCGCCGCGGCAGCGGCGGTAGCAGCTAGGAATTTCATGATCATGCCTCCCTGTGGCTTATTGATCTTGTCGTCATTCTCAATACGCCAATCGCGAAGGCCCGGCAACGGCGACGCTCAGGCGAGGTCGCCGGCCAGCGAAGCCACCTGGTCGGGAGAGAGGATCGCGATGTGGTTGTAGTTGCGGTGCCCGATGCGGAGCTGCACCTCTGCGCCGCCCTTCTTCAGCGCCGCCGCCTGCGCCTCGTTCAGCGGAAAGCTGAAGAAATGCACCGACGACGCCTTGCCGTCGGCGGTCGTGCGGTCGACATCGTCGTCGGCCACGCCCTTCGCCGTCTCGCCGCCGATGACCAGGGCCACCGTCTCCTCGATGCCGCCCAGTGTCGAAAGCTCGCGATGACGGCGCACCGGGTCCTCGATCTCGATCATCATGGTCGCGGTCAGGTTGCGGCCGCCGGGGATCAGCGGCGCGTAGGCCGTGATCTCGTCGGCAAGTTGCGCGTCGCCGCCGCGCTCCACCCGGAGCATCTCCTGCACCTGCCACCACATGGTGAAATAGCTCTCGAAATAGAACGAGCAGAAGGGGCCGACATCGACGCGCCGGTGCTTCTTGTGGGCGCGGAGTTCGGCCTGAAGCTCCTTGCGGCGCGCCTCGAACGCCTCGACCGGAATGATGTCCTCGGGCTTCAGCTCGGTCTTGCTCTCGATCTGCATTCTACCGTCTCCATCAGATTGGCTGCACCGCCCGGCGGGCGGACACCGTCCCGGCACGGACCGGCGCCGGCGCTGCGGACATCGTTCAGATCAGGCCACAGGCCCTGGCGAACAGCTCTACCGGGTGATGTGATGTCTTCGGCGGCGCATTGAAGTTGTCCGGGTTCTCCTCGTTGAGGATCTCCATGCCCTGGAGCATGTGCACCCCGGCGAGCGGGCACTCCGACGCCACGTATTCCTTGCCTTCGCGGCCGGCCGCCCGGGCGGCGTTCTTGCCCACCTTCAGGGCGGTCTCGAAGTTCTCCTTCTTGATGCCCCAGCTGCCGCCGTGGCCCGAGCAGCGCTCGATGATCTTGAGATCGCTGTCGGGGATCAGGCGCAGCATCTCGGCCGCCTTCTGGCCGATGTTCTGGGCCCGCGCGTGACAGGCCAGATGCAGACTGACGCCGCCGTCCAGCGGCTTCGGCTCCACGGCCAGTCCCTCGCCTTTGGCGATCTCGACGATGTACTGGGCGACGTCGCGCGTGGCTTCCGCCAGACGCCTCACCGCCGAGTCGTCGGGCAGCAGCAGGGGCCATTCGAACTTCAGCATCAGCGCGCAGGACGGCACCAGGGCTATGACGTCATAGCCATCGTCCAGCCAGGGCTTCATCGCCGCGGCCACGCGCCGGGCCCGGCCGGCGACGTCCTCCAGATCGCCATGCTCGAGCTGCGGCATGCCGCAGCATTCGGGATACTCGACCACGGTCTCGACACCATTGGCCGCCAGGATGGCCTGGGTCGCCTCGCCGATGCCGGGGTTGTTGTAGTTCACGAAACAGGTCGCGTAGAGCACCGCCTTGCGCCCGGCGGCCGGCGCCTCGCGGTTCACCTCGGGGCCGTGCGCGGCGCGGGAGGCGAAGCTCTTCGAATGGAACTTCGGCAGCTCGGCCTTGCGGTCGACGCCGGCCACGTCCTCCAGGATCGGACGCGTCAGACCGTTGCCGGTCTTCGTCGCCCAGTTCGCCAGCGGCGCGGCCATGCCGGCCAGGCGCCCGTTGCGATCGGTGCGGGTAAGCTGATCGTCCCAGAAGCCCTTGCCCTTCGCCTGGTGCTCGGCGGCGCGGTAGCGGAGCATCAGATGCGGGAAATCGAGCATGAACTCATGCGGTGGCGTATAGGGGCAGGTCGACATGAAGCACATGTCGCACAGCGTGCAGGCGTCGACGACGGGCTTGAAGCCGTCCGAGGAAACGCTGTCGAGTTCGCCCGACTCGCTCTCGTCGATCAGGTCGAACAGCCGCGGAAAGCTGTCGCAGAGATTGAAGCAGAGCCGGCAGCCATGACAGATGTCGAAGACCCGGCGCAACTCGGCGTCGATGGCCTCGGCATCATGGAATTCGGGATCCTGCCAGTTGAGCGGAATGCGCTGGGGCGCCTCCAGACCACCTTCGCTCATGTCGATGGCTCCTGAAAAATGACGTAACGGGAAATGATCTTGCAGTCGGACGAGCGGGCGGCCCCGTACGGGACCGCCCAATCGTCGGCAGGGCTGCTCAGCCCATCGTATCCAGCGCCTTCTGGAAGCGGCCGGCGTGGCTTTTCTCGGCCTTGGCCAGGGTTTCGAACCAGTCGGCGATCTCGTCGAAGCCCTCGTCGCGCGCGGTCTTCGCCATGCCCGGGTACATGTCGGTGTATTCGTGGGTCTCGCCCGCGATGGCGGCCTTCAGGTTCTCCTGGGTGGAGCCGATCGGCTCGCCCGTAGCCGGATCGCCGACCTCCTCCAGGAACTTCAGATGGCCGTGCGCGTGGCCGGTCTCGCCCTCGGCGGTCGAGCGGAAGACCGACGAGACGTCGTTGAAGCCTTCGACGTCCGCCTTCTGCGCGAAATAGAGATAGCGGCGATTGGCCTGGGATTCGCCCGCAAAGGCTTCCTTCAGGGACTGTTCGGTCTTGCTTCCCTTGAGCTGCATGGTGCTCTCCTCCAGGTGATGCTTGGCATTGCGCGGCGCCTTCGCAGCGCTCGCAGTATTTCTAGCCAAGCATGGAGGAAGCGTCAACCAGATTAGAATAATTCTAAACTAATGCAGATGCGACGCGATTGCAAGTATTTTTCGCCGGCAGCTATTCGTCGGACAGGCGGATGATCACCTCGGCGCTCTCGACGCGCATGCCCTTCGGCGCCGACGGCAGGTCGCCCAGCGCGATCGCCGCGCCGGGAATGTCGATCAGCTCGCCGGTGCGGGAATGGTAGAAATGGTGGTGATCGCTGACATTGGTGTCGAAATAGGATCGCCCCGGATCCACCACGACCTCACGCACCAGCCCCGCCTTGCGGAACTGGTGCAGGCAATTGTAGACGGTCGCGAGCGACACGGCGACGCCGGCCCTCAGGGCCTCGTCGAAGAGCTGCTCCGCCGTGAGGTGACGATCGCCGCCGTCGAAGATCAGTTCCGCCAGCGCGACGCGCTGGCGCGTCGGCCTGAGACGGGCCGCGCGGAGACGATCGACGAGCTTCGATGTTTTGGTTTCCGACATATCGCTTATATAGCGAGGGGAACAGGCGAACGGAACCCCTCTCGCCGCGGGACCGGCGGAGGTCCCGTCGCCCGGGACATTCGGGTTTTGCGGCCAAGATGTTACGGTTATAGTCGCCGCGGAGTTCCGCACCAACCACCGCCGGACCGCCATGTCCGGCCGAGCACCTATCGAGGCGACCTTTTGAGCGAACGTCAGTCGAGCTACACATACGAAGAACTGCTTGAATGCGGCCACGGGCGGCTGTTCGGAGAGGGCAATGCGAAGCTGCCGTTGCCGCCGATGCTGATGTTTGACCGCATAACGAAGATCAATCAGGACGGCGGCGAGTACGGCAAGGGCGAACTGGAAGCCGAACTCGACGTCAAGCCCGACCTCTGGTTCTTCAAGTGTCATTTCGAGAATGATCCGGTCATGCCCGGCTGTCTCGGCCTCGACGCGCTGTGGCAGTCGGTCGGCTTCTTCCTGGGCTGGCTCGGCCTGCCGGGCAAGGGCCGCGCGCTGGGCGTGGGCGAGGTCAAGCTTGGCGGCCAGATCCTGAACACGGCCAAGCTGGTCACCTATCACCTGTCGATCAAGCGCACCATTGCGCGCCGGCTCGTCCTCGGCATCGCCGATGGCGTGGTCAAGGTCGACGGCGAGGAGGTCTACCGCGCCAACGATCTGAGGGTCGGACTGTTCACCACCGCCAACAATTGAGGGCTGCGCCTTGAAAAGAGTAGTCGTCACGGGCATCGGCATCGTCTCTTCCATCGGCAACGACAAGGAAGAGGTGACGGCCAGCCTCAGAGAAGGCCGTTCAGGCATCGTCTTCGCGGATGAATACGCCGAGCTCGGCATGCGCAGCCAGATCCACGGCTCGATCAAGCTCGATCCGGCGGACCACATCGACAAGCGTGTGCTGCGTTTCATGGGACCCGGCGCCGCCTACAACTACATCGCCATGAAGGAGGCGATCGCCGACGCGGGACTGGAGGAGAACGACGTCTCGAACCCGCGCACCGGTCTGATCGCCGGCTCCGGCGGGCCTTCCACCTCCAACCAGGTGCAGGCGGCCGACATCGCCCGTGAGAAGGGCGTGAAGCGGATCGGTCCGTTCATGGTCCCGCGATGCATGTGCTCGACCAACTCCGCCAACCTTTCGACGGCGTTCAAGATCAAGGGGATGAGCTACTCCATCTCGTCCGCCTGCTCCACCAGCGCCCACTGCATCGGCAACGGCTACGAATCGATCCAGCTCGGCAAGCAGGACATCGTCTTCGCCGGCGGCGGCGAAGAGCTGCACTGGTCGCTGTCGATGCTGTTCGACGCCATGGGCGCCATGTCGAGCAAGTTCAATGACCGGCCCACTGAGGCCAGCCGCGCCTATGACCGCGACCGCGACGGGTTCGTCATTGCCGGCGGCGGCGGCATGGTCGTTCTGGAGGAACTGGAGCATGCCCGCGCTCGCGGCGCGAAGATCTATGCCGAGGTCATCGGCTACGGCGCCACTTCCGACGGCGTGGACATGGTCGCGCCCTCCGGCGAGGGGGCGAAACGCTGCATGGGCCTGGCGCTGGGGACCGTCGGCGACACGCCGGTCGACTACATCAACGCCCATGGCACCGCGACCCCGGTCGGCGACATCATCGAACTGAATGCGATCCGCGAGGTCTTCGGCGAGAACCTCCCGAAAGTGAGCTCGACCAAGAGCCTGACCGGCCACAGCCAGGGCGCCGCCGGCGTGCACGAATCGATCTACTCCCTGCTCATGCTGGAGAACGACTTCCTCGCCAAGTCGGTCAACATCGACAATGCCGACGACGGTGTGGGCGATTATCCGCTGGTGCGGGAACGGATCGACAATGCCGGCCTCAACTGCGTGATGTCGAACAGCTTCGGCTTCGGCGGCACCAACGCCAGCCTCGTGTTCAAGCGGCTGGCGGACTGATCGATGAAGACAGAGGGCATCCTGACCGGCCGCCGCGGACTTATCATGGGGGTCGCCAACGATCATTCCATCGCCTGGGCGATCGCCAGGGCAGCGCATGCGGCAGGCGCGAACCTGGCCTTCACCTACCAGGGCGACGCCATGCTGAAGCGGGTGAAGCCGTTGGCGGAGTCCGTCGGCGCGACCTTCCTTGAACCCTGCGATGTCGGCCAGCCGGGCGATCAGGCCCGGGTCTTCGAGAAGCTGGGTCAGCAGTGGGACAACCTGGACTTCGTCGTCCACGCCATCGCCTTCTCCGACAAGGGCGAGCTGAAGGGCCGCTATGTCGATACCAGCCCGGCGAACTTCCAGCGCACGATGGAGATCAGCTGCTACTCCTTCACCGAAACGGCCCGCCTCGCGTCGCCGCTGATGAAATCGGGCGGCAGTCTGCTCACGCTCTCCTTCTCCGGCGCCGAGCGCTGGATGCCGAGCTACAATGTCATGGGCGTGGCCAAGGCGGCGCTGGAGGCCAGCGTGCGCTACATCGCCGTCGACCTCGGCGCCCAGATGATCCGCGTCAACGCCATTTCGGCCGGACCCATGCGCACCGTTTCCGGCGCCGCCGTGGGCGACGCGCGCTATGTCTTCGGCTACACGCGTGACCACGCGCCGCTGATGCGCGCGATCACCCAGGACGATGTCGGCGGCGCGGGGCTCTACCTGCTCTCCGACCTGTCATCGGGCGTCACCGGGGAGGTCCACCACGTGGATTCCGGCTACAATGTCATGGGCATGATGAACCCGCATCAGCTCGACAAGCACGCCGACAAGCCGGTCAAGCCGGAGTAGCGCGGAAGCGTCTCAGGCGGCCGTCGTCTTCGCCTTGTAGCGGCAGAGATCGTTGACCACGCAGTTCGGACAGTCCGGCTTGCGCGCCTTGCAGACATAGCGCCCGTGCAGGATCAGCCAGTGATGGGCGTGCCGCCGATAGGGCTCCGGCACGCGCTTCAACAGTTTGTCCTCCACCTCGTCAGGCGTCTTTCCCTTGGCCAGTCCGGTGCGGTTGGAGACCCGGAACAGATGGGTGTCCACCGCGATCGTCGGCTGTTCGAACCAGGTGTTGAGCACCACGTTGGCGGTCTTGCGCCCCACGCCGGCCAGTTTGACCAGCTCGTCGCGGTCGCCGGGCACCTCGCCGCCATGCTCGGCGATGAGCTGCTCGCTGAGACGGATGACGTTCTTCGCCTTGTTCCTGTAGAGGCCGATCGTCTTGATCAGGTCGCGAACCCGATCCTCGCCCAGATCCAGCATCTTCTCCGGCGTGTCGGCGAGCCGGAAGAGCGGGCCCGTGGCCTTGTTGACGCCGATGTCGGTCGCCTGCGCCGACAGCACCACCGCGACCAGCAGGGTGTAGGCGTTGTGGTAGACCAGTTCGCCTTGGGGCTCAGGATTCGCCGCCCTGAGCCGGGCGAAGAATTCCTCGCGTTCGGCCTTGTTCATGACGGCCTTTATGGCCGCCGGGCCGCGTCGCTTTCAACAAGATAGTCGGCGAGGACGTTCAGGCTGCTCTCCCAGCCGCCGGAATGGGATGCGGCGGTATCGGCGTCGGCGAACCGCTCGTGGGTCAACCGCAGTTCGGTGCCGTCGCCGGCGACGGCGAACTCGAAGGTCACGACCGTCTCGACGCCACTATCGTTCTCGCCCGTCCAGAGCCAGGTCATCTTCAATCGCCGCCCCTCGTCGATCTCCAGAATGCGCCCGCGCAGCGGATGACGCGCGCCGTCGGCGCCGCGCATGGTGAGCGAATAGCCGCCGCCCGGCTCGAAGCGGAAAATCTCGATATCCGTCTCCATGCCCTCAGGGTGGAACCATCGCGCCAGCCGCGCCGGATCCGCGAAGGCGCGCCAGACCTGGGACAGGGGCGCGGAGAAATGTCGGTGCAGAACCAGCCGCCAGACATCGCCGTCGGCCTCCACAGTCTGCGTCGACGGTTCAGCCATCGCTCCTCGCCTTTTCGTCTCCGAGGAATCGTTCCAGCCGGTCCAGGCTGTCGTTCCAGAATGCCGCCTGCGCCTCCAGCCAGGTCCGCGCGGCTTCGACGCCTTCCGGGTTCAGGCTGCAGCGTTTCATCCGGCCATCCCGGCGGCGGCGTATCAGGCCGGCCTGCTCCAGCACGTTGAGATGCTTGGTGATGGCCGGCATCGACATGTCGAAGGGTTCGGCCAGTTCGCCGACCGTCGCCTCCCCCCGGTTCAGTCTTGTCAGGATGGCCCGGCGCGTCGGATCGGCCAGAGCGCCGAAGACGCGGTCGAGGTTCGGTTCACTATTAACCATATAGTTAATGTATGGACCGCGGGCGCGCCTTCAAGCCCTGGATTCAGCTAGCCGGGTAGCGGATAGGTCCCCATCAGATAGGGATGGGCGTGCAGAATCGCCATGAAAACCACGAAGCCGATGGCCAGGCGCCACAACCGCAGTTCGCCGAACACCAGCCGGTTGCGGCCCTGAATGATGGCCAGAAACGGCACGATCGACGTGACGGCGGAAAAGCGCTCCCACCCCGCCAGACGGCGGTGCGACTTGCGGTCGATCAGCACCGTGCCGGCCGCGGCGAGCAGGCCGAGGCCGCCGAAGAAGACGATGGCCCGCAGGTCGCCGCGCACGATCAGATGAGCCACGGACCAGAGCACGACGCCGGTGAGGAAGGGATGGCGCGTGATGCGCAGGAAGCCCGTCGCCGGGTCGCCTTCCCTGGCCACGCCGCCGCCGCCTACCGCCGTCGGGCTGCGCCCGATCAGGCCGCCGACGCCGATCAGAAGGGCGACGAACATGAGGACGAGGGTGACGTATTGCGCGACGCCGTGGTTCATCCACAGCACCGGCCCCGTCGGCGCGGCGTTGAAGGCGAGCACCATCCAGAGCAGCGCGGCGATCGAGAGGATCGAGAAGGCGATGGCGTAGCCGGCCTCCCCCAGCGCTCCGGTCAGTCTGCTCCGCAGCACGCTGGAGGGGATCACATGGATCGCCAGAAAGACCGCGGTCGCCAGAACCAGATGCCAGAACTCACCCACAGGCATGTTTCACTACTCCTGTTTCCCGGCTTCGCCGTCCTGCATGGCCCTGTAGGTTTCCAGGCGCTGCCGGGCCTGAGGATGCCCCGCCCGCGCCGCCGCCGCCAGCCATTCCAGCGCCATGTCCATGTCCTTCCGGACGCCCCGTCCCGTCGCCAGATGATTGCCCATCAGGTACTGCGCGTCCGGATGGCCCTGCTCGGCGGCGCGTTGATACCAGAGCACGGCTTCCGACTGGTCCGGCTCACCGAAAGCGCCGTGAGCGCTCCAGACGCCGAGCTGGAACTGGGCGTCAGGCAGTCCCGCCCGGGCCGCGCGCAGGACCAGTTCGAAAGCCTTCTGGGATGAGGGGTTCACGCCCCTGCCCGACATGTAGAGCTGCGCCAGGGCGAGGTCGGCCTGTGGCAGACCCTGGGCCGCGGCACGCTCGAACCACGACTTCGCGGCGGCCGCGTCGGGCTCGCCCAGCAAATCGGTCAGGTGCAGGACGCCGAGGTGATACTGGCCGAGTGGGTGGCCAGCCGCAGCTGCGGCGCGGAACAGCTCGATCGCGCGTTCGTTCGACTGGGCGCCCGCGATGCCCTGCTGATAGAACACCCCCAGCGTTGCCTGCGCGGCCGGATAGCCTTGCGCCGCCGACAATTCGAACAGGCCCCGCGCCCGCGCCGCGTCCGGCGCCGCGATGCCGAAGCCGTTGGCGTGGACCGTGCCCAGACGATACTGCGCCATCGCGTCGCCGGCCGAGGCGGCCATTTCGAGCGCCTCCATGGCGCGGCCGAAATCCGGCTCGACGCCGTCTCCGTCAAGCAACATGGCGCCGAGACGGGCCGCGGCCTCGCTGGAGCCGTTGTTCATCGCCTCGCCGTACCAGTAGACGGCCGTCTCGGGATTCGGCTCCGGCCCTTCCGGGTCGCTGTAGTAGTCGCCGAGCGCGACCTGCGCCTCGACCTCCCCGCCGCGCGCCGCATCCCACAATTCCTGGGGCGTGCGGTCATCGGCGGCCGCGGCTACCGCGGCCAGAAGCACGACGGCGGCCGCCATGACGGCGACCCGGATCATGCTCCCTCGGCGGCGTGGCGGCCGGCGTCCGTCAGCCGGCAGACCAGCCAGTCCGGCTTGATCGGATTGTCGAACCATGGCTCGGCCCAGCCCTTCTCGATGCAGATCCTGATTGTCCGCGCGGACACAGCCTGTCCATCCTCGTCGAACAACGGCAGCTTGCCCCCGGGTTGAACCAACCCGCGCCTCAGATAGCTGAGCTGTGCGGCCGAAGGCGCGTCGTCAATTCTGTCGTTGTCGCCCCCTCGCCCCATTCCGGGATGGTAGCTCAAGCCAGTGAGGCCGAAAAGCGGCGGATGGCTGGCAGGACCGCCTCGGGCCGGTCGCGGTGCGGGCTGTGACCGCAGTCCGGCAGCATCAGGGTCTCGACCGGACCGGCGACACCCCGGGCGATGCCGTCGACCTGCTTCTCCGTGCCGTACTCGTCGCCCTCCCCCTGGATGACCAGGCACGGCGCCTCGATTCGCGGCAGCAGGTCCACCAGGCTCCACGCGTCGAACGCGCCGCTCAGCCAGGCATCGGCCCAGCCGCGGAAGGCGCAGTCGACATTGTCGCCGTGATGGCGGGCCAGCGCCGCGCGCAGACTGCCGCGTTCATAGGCCTCGCGGGCCCGGGCGATGGATTCGATGCTGACCGTTTCGGCGAAGATGTGAGCGGCCATGGTGACGACGCCGACGAGACCGGGCCGGGCTGCCAGCGCGGCGTAGGCAAGCGCGATGGAGCCGCCGTCCGAATGACCCACCAGCAGGTGCGGGCCGATCTTCAGCGCCGAGAGCAGTTCCGGCAGCACCGTCCGGCCCTCGTCATGCATGTAGCTGATGGGCCGGGGTAATCGGCACGGGGCCGAGCGGCCATAGCCATAGCGGCTGTAGGCCAGCACGCGGAGGTCCAGCGCCGCGGCGAGGCGATCGGGGAAATCGCGCCAGAGGTCGACGCAGCCCAGACCCTCGTGCAGCAACACCACCACCGGTTCGTCGGCGCCGGAGACCGGCCGGCCATACCAGCGGTACTCGATCCGGCCGCCGGCCACTTCCACGAAATCGGATCCGGCCAAGACCCCTCAGTCCCTCAGCTTGAAACGCTGCGTCTTGCCGGTCGCGGTCTTCGGCAGTTCATCGACGAAGTTGATCCAGCGCGGATACTTGTACTTCGCCAGCCGATCCTTCACGAAGGCCTGCAGTTCCCCGGCCAGCGCGTCATCGCCGGTGCGGCCCTCCGCCAGGGTCACGAACGCCTCCGGCTTGACCAGGCCATCATGGTCCGCGCGGCCGACGACGGCGGCCTCCAGTACGGCCTCATGCTCGCCCAGGGCCGATTCCACCTCGAAGGGCGAGACCCAGATGCCGCCGACCTTGAGCATGTCGTCGGACCGCCCCTGGTAGACATAGCAGCCGTTCTCGTCGATCAGGTACTTGTCGCCGGTGCGCGTCCACGGCCCGTGGAAGGTCTCCAGGCTCCGGGCGCGATTGTTCCAGTAGGCCACGGCCGAGGACGGTCCGCTGATCCACAGATCGCCGATCTCGCCCTGCGGCACGGCCTGTCCGTCTTCGGTGGTCAGCTTCGCCTCGTAGCCGGGAACCGGCTTGCCGGTGGTGCCGTAGCGGACCTCGCCGGGACGGTTGGACAGGAAGATGTGCAGCATTTCCGTGGAGCCGATGCCGTCGATGATGTCGACGCCGAAACGCTGCCGCCAGCGTTCGCCCACGTCCCGCGGCAGCGCTTCGCCTGCGGAAACGCAGAGGCGCAGGTCCGCGTCCTCACGCCCCGGCTTGAGCGCCGGATCGGCCAGCATGCCGGCGTAGAGCGTCGGCACCGCGTAGAACACGGTCGGGTTGTGATCGTTCAGGCGCTTCAGGACGCTTTCCGGCGTCGGCCGCTCCGCCATCAGCACTGCCTTGCCGCCGACATAGAGCGGAAAGGTCATCGCATTGCCCAGCCCGTAGGCGAAGAACAGCTTGGCCGCAGAGAACACGGTGTCGTTCTGGCTCAGTCCGAGGATCTGCTGGCCGTAGAGGACCGCTGTATTGACCATGTCGGAGTGGATGTGGACCGCGCCCTTCGGCCGGCCCGTCGAACCGGAGCTGTAGAGCCAGAAGCAGGTTTCGTCCGCCAGGGTCTCCGCCGGCGCGAGATCGGCGTCGGCGCGGGCCATGAGGTCGGCAAGCCGCGGCCGCCCCCCGGCCGCCTCGCCGGAGACGACGACGTCCCGCACGAAGGGCTGATCTTCCAGCGCGCCCTCGATGACGGGATAGAGGGCGTCGGAGACGAAGACCGCCCTGGCCCGCGAATCCCTGAGCATGTAGGCGTAATCGTCGGCCGTCAGCAGCGTGTTGACGGGCACGGGCACGATGCCGGCCTTGATCGCGCCAAAGAACAGCGCCGGGAAATCGATGGTGTCCAGCATCACCATCATGATGCGGTCCTCGGGCTGCAGCCCCAGCGCCTTCAGCGCATTGCCCGCGCGGTTCACGCGCTCGGCAAGCTCGCCATAGGTAACCTGTTCGCGGTCATCGATGAAGGCGACCCGCTCGCCGCGGCCCTCGGCGATATGACGGTCGATGAAGTCGGCCGCGGCGTTGTAGGCCCGCGGGACCCGGATCTCAGGCGGGCTGGCGCCCCAGTCGACCTCGGTGAAGCGCGAAAGGTTCATGTGATCCCCCCATCATGCGGCCTCCTGGCTGCGGTTCAGTTCCCCGAGCCATTGCCTGACCCATTCGACGCCTGCATCTTCCGGCAGGTCGCCGCCGCTGGCATTGTGCGCGAAGCGTTCGCCGATCTGGCGCGCCCCGCGTTCCCGCAACACCTTCTCGAACCGCTCGCCGCCGTGGTTGAACGTGTCGGCGTAGGTCGAATCGCCCAGGCCGAAGATGCCGAAGCGAATGCCGCTCAGGTCCGGCGCCTTCTCTTCCAGGGCCTCGTAGAAATCGAGCGCGTTGTCGGGCACGTCGCCCTGCCCATAGGTGGACGTGACGATCAGGTAGACGGCATCGACGTCGTCGAAGACCGTCTCGTCGAGATCGTCCATCAGCAGGATTTCGGTCTCCCGCTCGGTTTCCGCCTCGATCGCCGCCTGCATGTCCTCGGCGACCATCTCGGCCGTGCCGGTCATGGTGCCGACGAGTATCTTGATCGGATCGGCCATGGGTCCACGCTCCCAGTTGCGGTTCCGCCGCGCGCCCGCCCCTATAGCCCATAAGCGGATGCGCCGCCAGATCAAATGCATTATACTGCAGGCATGACGATGCGCGAGCCGCCTGCCCGAGACCAGATGGATCCGACCGCCGCCTTTCTCCAGGGGGTGGGCACGCGGGTGCGCGACGCACGCGCCCGTCACGGCATGACGCGCAGGGATCTCGCCAAGCATTCCGGGGTCTCGGAGCGGCATCTGGCCCAGCTCGAGGCGGGCAAGGGCAATATCTCCATCGTCCTGCTGCGGCAGGTAGCCGGCGCGCTGGCGACGCCGCTGTCGGAACTGCTCGACGACGGCCCCGACCGATCGCCCGATCACAGGCTGCTCGCCGGCATGCTGGATCAGTTGGGGACGGAACAGATCGCCGAGGCGCGCCGGCTGCTGGAACAGCGTTTCGTCCGCAGCAGCGAGCGCAATGGCCGTCTCGCGCTGATCGGATTGCGCGGCGCCGGCAAGTCGACCGTCGGCCGGCTGGTCGCGGCACGGCGCGGCAGCGAGTTCGTCGAACTGGCCGAAGAAGTCGAACGGGTTGCCGGGCTCGGTCTGGACGAGATCTTCGAGTTCTCGGGTCAGGCCGGCTATCGCCGTTTCGAAGGCGAGGCGCTGCGGCGCCTGCTCGGCGACCGCCGCCAGGCCGTGCTGGCGACGGGCGGCGGCATCGTCTCGAACCCGGCGACGTTCCAGATGCTGCTCGGTGGTTGCTACACGATCTGGCTGCGAGCGGACCCGCAGGCGCACATGTCGCGTGTCGTGGCCCAAGGCGACCAGCGGCCGATGGCGGGCAACCGGCAGGCGATGGAGGACCTGGAGCGCATCCTGCGGAACCGGGAAGCGCTCTACGCGCAGGCAGACGCGATCGTCGACACCTCCGGTCTGGCGCCCGATGCGGTGGCCGAACGTGTCCTGCGCTGCTGGCCAGCTGTCCGCGCAGCCTGAGCGGCTGGCGTCAAGTGACCGTCGTCGCAAAATGCAATGCCCGCCATCCATATGCGGTGCCGCATTGAGACGAAGCGACAAAACCGGACACGACATGTGACTTCGCCGCGCCGGCCTTCTCAAGGGGGCATGGAACATGACGACGCGAATTTCCGACAGGCGCGAATCAAGGCGGGGTTGTTGGCACGGATTCTCGGCATCTGGCCCGGTCGACGGCTGCCCGCATCCGGATTTCGGAGTTGGCCCGTGAATTGCTTGTACTGGACGCGGAAGCGCACGAAGAGGGTTGCGTCAGGTTCCATTTCGTACGGACCAGTTTGTTGCGTATCGGAATCCCGGGAAGGAAGGATCGAGACATGTTCATCAGGACAACCATTACCTCCATCTCCATGCTGGTCGCTCTTGGCGTCGGCACGGCGCAGGCGGGCCTCAAGGAAGCCGAGCAGCTCTACGCCGCCGGCGATCACAAGGGCGCGCTGCAGGAATATGTGAACACCGGCGGCACCGGCGACGTGGAAGCCACGTTCCGCGCCGCGCAGATGTTCGAGCGCGGCGAGGGCACCGGCGAGCCCCGCCTCGACAAGGCCGCCGCCTGGTACCAGGCTGCGGCGCGCGCCGGTCACGTGACCGCGCTGAAGTCGCTGGCGGAAATGTTCGCCGCGGGCCGCGGCGTCGACGAGGACAAGGTACAGGCTTACGCGCTGCTGGAAATCGCGGCGCAGAAGGGCGACCCCGAGGCCGCCCAGGTGCGCGACAAGCTGAGCGCCGATCTGCGCCCCGGCCAGGTTGCCGCTGGCCAGCGCCGCGCCGAGAAGCTGGCGCCCAAGTACGAAGGCTCCTGAACCGACCCGACCACCGATTCCGATAGCGTTGGAGACGCCCGCCAGCACATGGCGGGCGTCTCTCATTTCGGGTTGTTGGCTCCCCTTGCATGCATTATAGTGCATGTTGAGTACATGGGAGAGCCGCGCCCCGATGATCGACTTCGAGAGACATCCCGACAGCTACCGCCACTGGCGCCTGGACATCGACGGCGAGATCGCCTGGGTGCGCATGGACGTCGACGAAAAGGGCGGTCTGCGCGACGATGTCGAGCTGAAGCTCAACTCCTACGATCTCAGCGTCGACATCGAACTCTACGACTGCATTCAGCGCCTGCGTTTCGAGCACCCCGAAGTACGGGCCGTGATCCTGACCTCGGCCCATGACCGGGTGTTCTGCGCCGGCGCCAATATCCGCATGCTGGCCAGCGCGACGCACAGCCACAAGGTCAACTTCTGCAAGTTCACCAACGAGACGCGTCTGTACATGGAGGACGCGACCGAGAATTCCGGCCAGCGCTACATCTGCGCGGTGACCGGCTCCTGCGCCGGGGGCGGCTACGAACTGGCGCTGGCCTGTGACTGGATCATGCTGGCCGACGACGGCTCTTCCTCGGTGTCCCTGCCCGAGGTACCGCTGCTGGCCGTGCTGCCCGGCACCGGCGGACTGACGCGGCTGGTCGACAAGCGCCGGGTGCGCCGCGACCGGGCCGACTTCTTCTGCACCACCGAGGAAGGCGTCCGCGGCAAGCGCGCCGTCGACTGGAAGCTGGTCGACGAGACCGTGCCGCGCAGCAAGCTGATGGAAGCCGCGGAGAAGCGCGCGCACGAATTCGCCGCCACTTCCGACCGGCCCGCGGATGCGAAGGGCGTCGAGCTCACGCCGCTGGAACGGAAGATCGACGGCGACGTCATCCGCTATTCCACCCTCCGTGTCGAGATCGACCGGGAAGCCCGCGCCGCCGAGATCACGGTGCTGGGTCCACAGGCAGACGCGCCGGCGGACGCCGCGGCCGCCGAAACCGAAGGCGCCGGCTTCTGGCCGTTGCGTCTGGCGCGGGAACTGGACGACGCCATCCTGCATCTGCGCATCAACGAGGAGACCATCGGCGCCTGGGTCTTCCGCACCGAGGGCGACGGCGAACGCGTGGCCGGCCATGACGCGCTGCTGGCCGACAGCATGGACAACTGGTTCGTGCGCGAGGTCGCGCTCTACCTTCGCCGGGTGCTGAAGCGCGTCGACGTTTCGGCGCGGTCGCTGTTCGCCTTCATCGAGCCCGGGAGCTGTTTCACCGGCGTCCTGCTGGAACTCGCCCTGGCCGCCGACCGCTCCTACATGCTCGACGGCCAGTTCGAGGGCGACAACCGGCCGCCGGCGGCCCTGAGACTGACCGTCGCCAACCGTGGGGCCTATCCGATGGGCAATGGCCTCACCCGCCTGCAGAGCCGTTTCCTCGGCGATGAGGCGGCGCTCGCCGCGGCGTTGGAACGCGACGGCGAAGACGTGGAGGCATTGGAAGCCGAGGAACTTGGCCTCGTCACCTTCGCGCCCGACGATATCGACTGGGAGGACGAGGTCCGCATCGCGCTGGAGGAGCGCGCCGCATTCTCGCCGGACGCGCTGACGGGCATGGAAGCCTCGCTCCGCTTCGCCGGTCCCGAGACCCTGGAAACCAAGATATTTGCCCGCCTGTCCGCCTGGCAGAACTGGATATTCCAGCGCCCCAACGCCACCGGCGAGAAGGGCGCGCTGCCGCTGTACGGTTCCGGCGAGCGCACCGAATTCGACCAGAGGAGAGCCTGATGGCGATCGACTACGTCAACAAGATCCCGAACAATGTGGACCTGTCCGACAATCGCCGCCTGCAGCGCGCGCTGGAGGCCTGGCAGCCGAATTTCCTGAGCTGGTGGGACGACATCGGTCCCCTGGGATTCCAGCAGAAGGACGTCTACCTGCGCACTGCGACCTCGGTCGACGCCAAGGGCTGGGCCCATTTCGACTATGTGAAGATGCCGGACTACCGTTGGGGCATCTTCCTCGCCGACCGCAATCCCGACAGGCAGATCAATTTCGGCGACCACAAGGGCGAACCCGCCTGGCAGGAAGTGCCGGGCGAGTACCGCGGCGTGCTGCGCCGTCTGATCGTCACCCAGGGCGACACCGAGCCCGCCTCAGTCGAACAGCAGCGTCTGCTGGGCGCCACGGCGCCCTCGCTCTATGACCTGCGCAACCTCTTCCAGGTCAATGTCGAGGAAGGCCGGCATCTGTGGGCCATGGTCTATCTGCTGCACGCCCATTTCGGCCGCGACGGCCGCGAGGAGGCCGAGGCCCTGCTGGAGCGCCGCTCCGGCGACGAGGACAAGCCGCGTATCCTGGGCGCCTTCAACGAGAAGACGCCGGACTGGCTCAGCTTCTTCATGTTCACCTACTTCACTGACCGCGACGGCAAGTACCAGCTCGCCAGCCTGGCGGAGTCCGGCTTCGATCCGCTTTCGCGCACCTGCCGCTTCATGCTGACCGAGGAAGCCCATCACATGTTCGTCGGCGAGACCGGCATCGGCCGCGTCATCGACCGGACGCTGGAGCTGATGAAGGAGCACGACACCGACGACATCAGCCCCTTCGGCGGCGTGAACCTCTCGCTGCTGCAGAAATACCTGAACTTCCACTTCTCGGTATCGGTGGATCTGTTCGGTTCGGAACTCTCCACCAACGCCGCGAACTACTACACGATGGGCCTCAAGGGCCGGTTCGAGGAGACGCGGAAGGACGACGATCACCTGTTGAAGGACGCCAGCCACGAGGTCATGCACCTGGAGGACAGCCGCTTCGTCATGCGCGATGATCCCGCGCTTCAAGCGCTCAACGAGGCGCTCCGCGACGACTACGTCCTCGATTGTCAGCGCGGCGTGGACCGCTGGAACAAGGCGATCGCCAAGGCGGGCATCGACTTCCGGCTGAAGCTGCCGCACCGGGCCTTCCATCGCCAGATCGGACAGTTCGCCAGCGTCCACTGCACGCCGGAAGGCAAGCTGATCTCCGCCGAGGAGTGGAATGCGCGCTGCCATGAATGGCTGCCGACCGACGAGGATCAGAAGTACGTCGAATCGCTGATGAAGCCGGTCTACGAGCCCGGCAAGTTCGCGGCCTGGATCGCCCCGCCGCGGCGCGGCATCAACGGCAGGCCCGTCGACTTCGAGTATGTCCGCTTCAACTAGCTGACGGACCGCCGACCGCGCCGGGTTCGCGCCTCTCCATCGTCGGCTGCGTGGCCGATGATGCAGTCGGGCGGAAAGGTCACGCGCGCCGTCAACCCCTTGCCCGGCGCGCTGTCGATCCAGATCGAGCCGCCATGCATGGCGGCCAGTTCACGCGCGATGGGCAGACCGAGACCGATGCCGTCGACATTGGCGAAGCGCGGGTCGCCAGCCCGCTCGAAGGGTTGCAGTAGCCGGCGGAGCTCGGCCTTCGCGATGCCGACGCCATCGTCGGCGATGATCACGCCCGCTTCCATCGCATCGCCGAAGATGCGGATCGACACAATGGCGCGCGGCCCGGCGTACTGCACCGCGTTGGCGACCAGATTGCCGACGATCTGGCGGAATGCGCGCCGGTCGACACTGAGCACCGGCGCTGCCGAGGTGGGCTCGACACGCACGAATACCCCGTGCTCGGAAGCCACGGGCTCGTAGAGGCCGACCACGCGGCGCACCTCCTGATCCAGATTGACCGCCTCGCGGCGCAGTTCCATCGCGCCGGATTCGATTTCGGAGAAGCCGATCAGGTTTTCGACGAAGCTCATCAGCCGCTCGCCGCTCAGCTTGATGTCGCGCGCATAGTCCAGGTATTTCGGGTTGTTCATCGGACCAAAGGCCTCGCTGCCCATCAGTTCGGAAAAGCCGATGATGGCGTTGAGCGGCGTGCGCAGTTCGTGACTGACATTGGCCATGATGCGTGACTTGGCCTCGGAGGCCGCTTCGGCGTGAATGCGCGCCTGAGCGAGCTGGCGATTGCGCTGGCGGGCATAATCGAGCGCGCGCCGCAGCCGACGCATCAGCACCAGAAAGACGGCGCAGATCGCGGCCAGACCGGCCAGCAGGGCCAGCATCGGCCAGAAGGTCGGATTGGACGGATCGATCACGCGGCTCAACGAGGGGAACAGCGGCGGCAGCGCGATACTGACCGCCTGAACGCCGCGCACGTCGCCGGCCTTCCAGTCGTCTCGCGGCGAATCGGGATGGGTGTTGTGGCAGGCCGCGCAGCCGGCGCCCATGACCACGGGCTCGGCGTGGCGCAGGCGCAGCCCGTCGCCATCACGGACGACCCGGCTGAAAGCCGGCTCCCGGTTGTTCACCAGCCGCTCCAGCGCCTCCGCCTCGAAGGCGTTTCGCGGCCCGCCGTCATCCCGGTAGTCGAACGGGTGACCACTGAAAAAGCGGAATTCGGCGGGACGGACCAGGTCGTTGATCCAGATTCCCAGTTCGATCGACATGGTCGCCGGCGTGGGAATCGCGCGTTCGCGCTGATGGTAATCGCGGGCAACTTCCAGACCGCCGATACGGGCCCGGGGCACGACCACGGAGGTGTAGTATTCGCGGACGGCGGTGAGGGTTGCCGAATAGGACCGTGCGCTCTCCAGCGCGGTACGGTAGCGCAGGTCGTCCAGCACCATCGCAGCGAGTACGGCGATCAGGCCCAGACCGGCGGCGGCAAAGAAGGCGACGGACACGACCGGCCGCCGCGCCATGGCGTCGATGACCTTGCGCGCCTGGTGCAGAATGCTCCGCCGTCCGTCCACGGATCTTCTCTTTGCAGGTTGTCCGGCTCCTGCCGAACCATGACCGGCCCGCGTTAAATTTGCGTTCACCTCCCTCTGCGCCCGTTCGCAGCCGGGAGGCTCATATCGGGGTGTGCCGGCGACCGCCGCGCGCTAGGCTGCGGAGAACGATCCCCCAACGGGACCGAGGGAGGAACTGGAATGCTCGAAGACGCGCCGCTGGTGACGGTGCGGCGGAACACGCCGCGGCCGAGCGCCGAACAGGTCGCCGCGATCGCCGGGGCGCCGACGGGATTCGTCGTCGACGCGCTGGGCGGGCGCGGCGCCATGGGACCCGCGGTCAAGCCCGTCATTGCCGGTCAGTCGGATTTCTGCGGCGTGGCGGTGACCTGCCATACCGGGCCGGCGGACAATCTGGCCCTGCTCGCCGCCCTGCCGCTGCTGCAGCCGGGCGATGTGGCGGTGGTCGCGACCGACGGCTATGTCCAGACCGCCGTGGTCGGCGATCTGGTGCTGCAGATGGCGAAGAACCGGGGCGCCGCGGCTCTGGTGACCGACGGCGCGGTACGCGACACGCCGGGCATCCGCCATGTCGGTCTCCCCTGTTTCGCGACTGCGGTCACGCCCAACTCCCCGGCCAAGAATGGCCCTGGCGTGGTCAACGAGCCAGTCGTGCTGGCCGGGCTGACGGTCGCCGCGGGCGACATCGTGGTCGGCGACGTCGACGGTGTGGTGGTCGTGCCCCATGCCCGTATCGACGCGGTGATCGCAAAGCTGCACGACGTGCGCCGCGCCGAGGCGGAGATGCTGGCGAAGGTCGAGGGCGGGCTTGGCGTGCCGGCCTATATCGAGGACATGTACGCCAGCGGCAAGGTCCGGGAGATCGGCTGACGCCGGCGGAAGAAGAGGGAATCATGAACGAGATTCGCGAACGCGACGGCCAGGTCTTCGTGCCGGTCGAGACCATGCACCGCGTCGGCGCGGCCACTTTCGAGGCGGCGGGCTGCGCGCCCGAGGAAGCGCGGCGCATCATCACCCGGCTCGCCGGCGCCAACCTGCGTGGTCACGACAGCCACGGCGTGATCCGCATACCGCGCTATGTGCAGTGGGCCGAGGACGGCGTCCAGATTCCCGGCCAGACGATCGCGCTGATGGTCGACCAACCGGTCTTCGCGGTGATCGACGGCCGCTTCGGCTTCGGCCAGACCATCGGCGAGCAGGCTGTCGACATCGGCATCGCCAAGGCGAAGGAAAACGGCGTCTCGCTGACCGCGCTCAGGAACTCGGGCCATCTGGGCCGCATCGGCGACTGGGCGGAGCGTGCGGCCGAGGCCGGGCTGGTCTCCATGCACATGGTCAATGTCCGCGGTTCCCTGCTGGTCGCGCCCTTCGGCGGCATCGACCGGCGCAGCAGCACCAATCCCTTCTGCATCGGCGTGCCGCGAGACGGCGACGAGCCCATCGTGCTCGACTTCGCCACTTCCCTGGTGGCGGAGGGCAAGGCGCTGGTGGCGCTGAAGGGCGGCAAGCCCCTGCCGCCCGACGCCATCGTCGACGGCGAAGGCAATATCACCGGCGATCCCCGCCCGCTCTATGGCGACGTCTCCGACGGCGCCTTTCCCGACCCGGCCAAAGGGCCCGGCGCGCTGCGCGCCTTCGGCGAACACAAGGGCTTCGGCATGAATTTCATGATGGAGATGCTGGCGGGTGCGCTGACCGGCTCCGGCACCGCCGGCGCTCTGGGCGAGGACGAACGGCGGCGATTCTGCAACGGCATGCTGTCGATCTACATCGACCCGTCGGCGCTGGCCGCCGCGCCACGGGAGATGGGCAACGGCCTGTTCGAGGAGATCACCGCCTACGCCGCCTTCGTGAAGTCGGCGCGGCCCACGGCGCCCGGCGGCGAGGTGCTGATCCCCGGCGAGAAGGAGCGCCAGGTGATGGCGGAACGGCTGGCGAGCGGCCTGCCGCTGGCGCCGGAAGCCTGGGCCGATATAGTCGCCACGGCCGCGCGCAAGGGCGTGGACCTGACCGGGGCGGCGGCCTGACCGGAACCCTCCGCCGGGGCGGTCAGCAAGATTGTTGCAGACGCGGCCGCCCCCCTTGGCCAAGATCGTGTGCAGCCGCACAATGGAAATCGGGTCTGCGTGATCATGGAACGGCTGGAAATCTGGTTGGAACGCAACCTGGCGCTGGTTGAAACCACGCTGAGCGGGACCGCGTTCTACTATCAGCTCGGCGCCATCGCGGCCGCGCTCGCCGCATCCTGGCTGCTCTCCACCCTGATCCAGCGCCGCTTCTTCTGGTTCAGCCGGGAGCCGAAGGCGTCCGAGGGCTACGAGATCAGATGGGCCTTCTTCCGCGCCCGCACGCTGGTCTTCCCCTTCACCTGCGTCGTCGTCTTCGGCGCTCTCTCGGTCTTCGGCGAGACCGCGTTCGGGGAGAACTGGCTGATCCGCATCGCCCAGGGCGTCTCGGTGGTTCAGCTCATCTACCGCCTCGGCACGCACCTGATCCGCAACCAGGCGATCAACCGCATCCTGACCTTCATCGGCCTGCCGATCGCGCTGCTCTACGTCTTCGGCTGGCTCGACACGGTGACCAGCGAGCTCGAGGAAATCAGCTTCGAGATCGGCAATATCCATTTCTCGGCCTACACGATCGTGCGCACGCTGATCTTCGGCGCGGTGCTGTTCTGGCTGGGGCGCATCTCCAACCGCACCGGCCAGAAGGTCATCCGCAGCCAGAAGCAGCTCGACACCTCCACGAAGGAAGTGGCCGCCAAGCTGTTCCAGATCGCGCTGTTCGTGCTGATCTTCATCCTGCTGCTGCAGATCATGGGCATCGACGTGACCACCCTGGTGGTCTTCGGCGGCGCCATCGGCGTCGGCCTCGGCTTCGGTCTGCAGCAGATCGCGGCGAACTTCATCTCCGGCATCATCATCCTGCTGGACCGTTCGATCACCATCGACGACTACATCCAGCTGGAGGACGGCCGCGCGGGCCGGCTGCGCGAACTCAACATGCGCTACGCCATCCTGGAGACCTTCGACGGCAAGGACATCATGGTGCCGAACGAGCAGTTCATCACCACGGCCTTCACCAACTGGACGCATCACAACCAGAAGCAGCGCTACGCGCTCAACTTCCAGGTCGCCTACGACACCGACCTGGAAGCGATGTTCCCCATCATCCGCGACGTCGTCGCCAGCCATCCGAAGGTGCTCAGCGGCGAGCACATTCCCATCGCCGAGCGTCCAGATGCGGAAATCCAGGAGTTCGCCGATTCGGGCATCACGATCCTGGTCGAGTTCTGGATGGAGGGGATCGATGATGGCGACAACCGCGTCGGCGGCGATCTGCTGCTGATGATCTGGTCGACGCTGAAGGCGCACGGCATCGAGATCCCGTTCCCGCAGCGGGAGATCCGGCTGCTGAAGGACCAGGACCAGACCCCGAATGCATCCGCCTGACCGGGGTCGGCCGTGACCGTCCGGCTCGCCATCGCCGCTCTCGCCATCGGCCAGACCATCGTCTGGGCGGGCACCTACTATTTCTTTCCCGCCATGCTGCTGCGCTGGGAAACGGTGGAAGGCTGGCCCAAGACGACGCTGACCGCCGCCTTCGCCGCCGCCCTGGTGCTGACGGCGCTGGTTTCCCCGCTGGCCGGCCGCCTGATCGACCGCGGCCGCGGGCCACAGACCATCGCAGGCCTCGCCTTCGTTGCCGCGGGACTGGTGGCGCTGCTGCCCTTCGCACCGAATATCTGGGTCTTCGCCGCCCTGTGGCTGGCGATCGGCGTCTGCATGGGCGGCTGTCTCTACGAGCCCTGTTTCGCCCTGATCACGCGGACCCGCGGCGCGGCGGCGCGGCGCGCCATCACCATGGTGACGCTGGTGGCCGGCTTCGCCAGCACGGTGAGCTTCCCCCTCAGCCATTACGTCTCCCGCGAAGCGAACTGGCAGACCGCCGCCTTCGTCTTCGCCGGCCTGATAGCGTTCGCGGGCGCGCCGCTGCTGCTGTTCGGCGCGCGGACGCTGGAACGCGCGCACGGCGCCGCGGGCGCAGCGGCGCCCGCCGAGACCGCTCACGGCGGCATTGCCGCAGCCGCGGAGCGCACCGTCGCCCAGGTGCTGCGCAGCCCCGTCTTCCTGTTGCTGGCGCTGGCCTTCGCGCTGCTCTCGCTGAATCACGCCGTGATCATCAACCATATCCTGCCGATCCTGGACGACCGGGGCGTCTCGCCGGAGCAGGCGGTGCTGGCGGCCTCGCTGATGGGGCCGATGCAGGTCGCCGGCCGTGTCGCCATGATGCTGTCGGAGCGGCACCTGTCGAACCATGTCATCACCACCTACTGCTTCGGCGCGCTGTTGCTGGCAACGGTCTGTCTCTTCACGGCGTCGTTCTGGCCGCTGCTGATCTTCGCCTTCGTCGTCCTACAGGGCAGCGGCATCGGCATCTTTTCCATCATGAAACCGGTGATGACCCGCGATCTGCTGGGGGAGAAGAATTTCGGCGCGATCTACGGCTCGCTGGCCCTGCCGACCATGCTGGCCTTCGCCCTGGCGCCGTTCCTCGGCACGCTGCTCTGGGCCGCCGGCGGCTACGACTTCGCGATCATGGTGATCGGCGCGCTGACCCTGGCCGGCCTGATCGCGTTCCGGGCCGCCTCCGCCCAGGCGCACGCGGCAGCCGGCGCAGGGCCTCGCCCTTCTTGAATTGCCTCCGCGCCGGGCGTAGTTTCCCGCCGGCCCGTCGCAGGGGCCTCACGCAAAACATCATTCCGGAGCAGGAACCATGTCGATCCTTGCCGAATCGCTGAGCCGCATCAAGCCGTCGCCGACCATCGCGGTCACGGCCAAAGCCCGCGAGCTGCGCGCCATGGGCAAGGACGTCATCGGACTGGGCGCCGGCGAGCCGGACTTCGATACGCCCGACAACATCAAGGAAGCGGCGATCAAGGCCATCCGCCACGGCGAGACCAAGTACACCAACGTGGACGGTACGCCGGAGCTGAAGGCCGCGGTGAGCCAGAAGTTCAAGCGCGAGAACAACCTGGACTACGCGCCCGAACAGATCACGGTCGGCACCGGCGGCAAACAGGTGCTCTACAACGCGCTGATGGCGACGCTGAACCCGGGCGACGAGGTTCTGATCCCCGCTCCCTACTGGGTGTCCTATCCGGACATGGTGCTGCTGGCCGGCGGCACGCCGACCTTCATCGAGGCCGGCGCCAACCAGGGCTTCAAGCTGGTGCCCGAGGAACTGGACAAGGCGATCACGAAGAAGACCAAGTGGCTGATCCTCAACAGCCCGTCGAACCCCTCCGGCGCGGCCTATACCCGCGAGGAGCTGGCGGCGCTGGGCGAGGTGCTGAAACGCCACGAACATGTCTGGGTCATGACCGACGACATGTACGAACACCTCGTCTATGACGACTTCGAGTACTCGACCATCGCCGAGGTCTGCCCGTTCCTCTACGACCGCACGCTGACGGTCAACGGCGTCTCCAAGGCCTATGCGATGACCGGCTGGCGCATCGGCTATGCCGGCGGGCCGGTGACGCTGGTGGCGGCGATGGCCAAGATCCAGTCGCAGTCGACCTCCAACCCCTCCTCCATCAGCCAGGCGGCGGCCGTCGAGGCGCTGACCGGCCCGAACGACTACATCGCCGAGCGCAACAAGGTCTTTCAGGAACGGCGCGATCTGGTGGTCGCCATGCTGAACGATGCCGAGGGGCTGCATTGCTCGACGCCGGAAGGCGCGTTCTACGTCTATCCGTCGTGCGCCGGCTGCATCGGCAAGACGACGCCCGACGGCAAGAAGATCGGCAACGACACCGACTTCGTCACCTACCTGCTGGAAAGCGTCGGCGTGGCCTGCGTGCAGGGCGAGGCCTTCGGGCTGAGTCCGCATTTCCGCATCTCCTACGCGACCTCGACCGAGGCGCTGAAGGAAGCCTGCACGCGGATCCAGAAGGCCTGCGCCGATCTGAAGTAGGGCGATGCGCCCCTGCCCAGGCTATGATGGCCGACTGGGCTCCGGGATCGAGTCCCGGAGCGGGCAAAAGCCGGTGGCACTTTCAATTCATCCCCGTCCCGGGGCTTGACCCCGGGACCCAGCCCGGGCTCAAGGCCTGCCCGGAACGGGACCGGGGCAGACGCCTCAGGCGTTGACGTCGACGATAACGCGGCCGCGCACCTGGCCCTTCAGGATCTCGGGCGCCAGCTCCAGCACCTTCTGCAGCGGCGCCATCTCCGACATGGCGTCCAGCTTGTCGAGCGGCAGGTCGACGGCCAGCCGGGACCAGGCTTCCTGCCGCGCCGGCATGGGCGCGTAGACGGAATCGACGCCAGCCAGATTCACCCCGCGCAGGATGAAGGGCAGCACCGTGGTGGGCAGATCCGGCCCGCCGGCCAGGCCGCAGGCCGCGACGCAGCCGCCATAGGCGGTCTGGGCCAGCGCGTTGGCCAGAGTGTGGGAGCCGACGGTGTCGACCACGCCCGCCCAGCGCGGTTTCTGGAAGGGCTTGCCCTGTTCGGAGAGTTCGGCGCGGTCGATGATGTTCGCCGCACCGAGATCCTTCAGATAGCCGTGGGTCTCCTCGCGGCCGGTCGAGGCGGTAACCGAGTAGCCGAGCTTGGCCAGCACCGCGACCGCGACCGAGCCGACGCCGCCGGCCGCGCCGGTGACCAGCACGTCGCCCGATCCGGGCGCCACGCCATGTTTCTCCAGCGCCAGCACGCAGAGCATCGCCGTATAGCCGGCCGTGCCGATGGCCATCGCCTGCTTCAGGTCGAGACCGTCAGGCAGACGCACCAGAATGTCGCTCTTCACCCGCGCCTTCTGGGCATAGCCGCCGCTCTTGTCCTGGCTGAGGCCGTAGCCGTTCACGACCACCCGGTCGCCGGGCTTGAAGGCGTCGGTTTCCGACGACGCCACGGTGCCGGAGAAGTCGATGCCGCAGACCATGGGAAAGCTCTCGCAGATCTTGCCCTTGCCCGTGACCGCGAGGCCGTCCTTGTAGTTCAGGGTCGAATAGGCCACGTCGACGACCACATCGCCTTCGGATAGCTGGTCGAGACCGATCTCCTCCATCTTCGCCTCGTAGCCGGCGTCGGTCTTGTTGGCGACGATGGCTCTGAACGTGTCACCCATGATGCGCTCCTCCCAAACGGCTGTTATCCGCGTACTACCTAGAGCATCGCCCGGTCCGGGCCAAATGCCTATGCGTCGAAGGCCCGCGCCAGCGCCGCCTGGTAGATTTCGACCGCCCGTGCGCGCCGCTCTGCGCCGGCGCGGGCGAAATGCTCCAGCATGACGCCGGCGTTGATCTCCATCACCGCGGGCACGCCGTCGACCGCCTCTGCAATGTCGACGCTGCCGAACCGCAGGCCGACCGCCTCGGCCGCGCGCAAGGCAATCTCGCCGTTGGCGGCGACGGTGGGATGGCTCGATTCCAGTTCCTTCGGCCGCGCGCCATGACCCAGATTGTGCCGCCAGCCGACAGTGACGATCTCGCCCCTGTCCGGCGCCCGGTCCAGTTCCCGCGGCGTGCGGGCGGCCAGCCATTCGCCGAAGGCCTCTGCCATCTCCGGTGTCATGACCGCGGCGGCAAGCTGGCGCAGGGTGCGCTCTCCGTCGCCCACCACGGCGGGCCGGGTCTTGTCGTAGGCGAGCACGATTTCGCCGTCCAGGATGACGAAGCGTTGTTCGGCGGCGATCTCGACGAAGGGCGAGAGCGCGATGGAACGGCACCCCTGCAGCAGCATGTGGACGACGCGCTCCAGTTCGGCCACCGAATCCACACGGTGGACATCGTTGCCGCTGGTGCCCTCGTTGGCCTTGACCACCACATCGCCGCCGAAGTCCGCGAAGGTCTTCAGCAAGGCCTGCCAGTTGCCGGGCTGCCCGGTGAAGCGATGCATGATCGGCTCCAGGAACAGCCGATGCTCGATCATGGTCACGCCCGCAGCGCGCAACACCTCGAAGCTGGCGGCCTTGTCGTTGGCGACCCTGAGACAGCCGGCGCCATTGAGCCCGACGTCGTAGCCGAAGACGACGTGCCGCCGGTCCTCGGCCTCGAGCACCAGGATCCAGTCATGCGACAGCCGCGTCAGGGCGAGGCCGCGGCGCTCGGCGTAGTCGACCACCGCCTCGACCAGAAGCCGCTCGTCATTTCGGATCGGCACGCGCCGCGCTCCGGCCGCCGGCCTCAGGCCTGTGTGTCCACCCTCTGGCCGGCGGAACGGCTCTGCGCCTTCGTCACCACCACGCGTGCGGGACGCAGCAGACGACCGTTCAGGGTGTATCCGGTCTCGATCACCTCGATGCAGATCCCCGGCGGCGCGCCGGGCACGTCGATCTCGGTCATGGCCTCGTGCAGGTTGGGGTCGAACTTCTGGTCCCTGGCCTCGATCACCCGGATGCCATGACGTTCGAAGATCTGCTGCAGCGCGGCCCGGGTGATCTTCACACCCTCCAGCACCGCCATGGTGTTCTCGTCCGCCCCCTCCTCCGGCGCGGCGTCAATGGCCCGCTGCAGGTTGTCGGCGACCTCGCACATGTCGCGCGCGAACTTCTGGACGGCGAACTTCTGGGCGTCCTCGCGGTCGCGCTGCGCGCGCTTGCGGGTGTTCTCCAGCTCCGCCAGCGTGCGCACCAGCCGGTCCTTCAGCGATGCGTTCTCCTCGGTCAGCACCGCCAGTTCGTCCGGCTCGCCGGCGACCTCGTTCTCGGGCGGCGCGGCCGGCGCGTCGGGCTCCTGGTCCATGTCGTTCGCCGCCTGCTCAGCCGCCTCCGCCGCCGCATCCTCGCTGTCGGCGATTTCCTCGGTCGGCCGGCTCTCGTCGACCTTGTCCTCGGGCAACTTCTTGCCGTCTTCCTGCATCATCGTTCGGTCCTGAATTCTGGAGGGCGCATCGTGGGCCGAGGCTCAGCCGATCAGCTTTCCGATCACGCGCGCGGTGTAGTCCACCATGGGAATGATGCGCGCGTAATTCAAGCGCGTCGGGCCGATCACGCCGATCGAGCCGACGATCTGCTGATTGCTGTCGGAGAAGGGCGCGACAATCATCGAACTGCCCGAAAGGCTGAACAGCTTGCTCTCGGAGCCGATGAAGATGCGCACGCCCTCGCCCTCGCCGGTGAGGTCGAGCATGTTCACCAGGTCGCTTTTCGTCTCGAGATCGTTGAACAGGCGCCGCACCCGCTCCAGATCCTCGATCGCCTGCACATCCTCCAGCAACCGTCCGCTGCCGCGGATGATCAGGCGGCTGGAGCCGTCGCCGCCGGCCCAGTCGGCGAGGCCCGCCTCCACCACCTGGGACGCCAGCGCGTCGAGCTGCGCCTGATGTTCCTCGATCTCCTTCAGGATCGCGTCCCTGGCCTCGGTGATCGTGCTGCCCCGCAGCCGCTCCGAGAGGTAGTTTCCCGCCTCCTCCAGCGACGAGGGCGGCAGCCCGGGCGGCAGCGCGATCAGCCGGTTCTCGACCACGCCGCCGACCGTGACCATGACCACCAGCGCCTTGTCGGGCGCCAGGCTGACAAACTCCAGATGCTTGAGGGGCTGATCGTTCTTGGGCACCGTGACCAGCCCGGCGTAGCCCGACAGCGTCGACAGCATGTCGCTGGCCTGGGTAAGCATGTCCGTATAGTTGCGGCCGACAGCGACGCAATGCCCCTCGATCGAGGCCCGCTCGTCATCGGTCAGATCGCCGATTTCGAGGAATCCGTCGATGAACAGCCTCAAGCCCACTTCCGTCGGCATGCGGCCGGCCGAAGTGTGCGGCGAGTAAAGCAGCCCAAGCTCTTCCAGGTCGGACATCGTGTTGCGGACGGACGCTGGCGAAAGCGCGGTATGGAGCCGGCGGGAGATCGTACGCGAACCGACCGGCGCCCCCGTCTCCAGATAGCCCTCAACGATATGTCGGAAGATCTCGCGGCTGCGTTCGTCCAGTGACTGAATGACGGCCTTGTCGTGCATCTTCCCATGTTACCGAAAAACGGATGTGGTGCGGAAGTTAGGGACGCCCCGGTCCGGGGTCAACGTTCTCGACCCGGTTCCCCCCGCCCCTCATATGGCCTAGAAGCACGTTCCGAAGACAAGGAGAAACGAAATGCCACGACCTTCGGGCCGCGCCGCCGACGAGATGCGACAGGTCACGATCGAGCCAGGCTTCGCCAAGTACGCGGAAGGCTCCTGCCTGATCCGCTTCGGCGACACGCATGTCCTCTGCGCCGCCTCGATCGAGGAGCGTGTGCCGCCATGGCTCAGGAACTCGGGCCGCGGCTGGGTCACGGCCGAGTACGGCATGCTGCCGCGCTCGACGCACACGCGCACCGACCGCGAGGCGGCGCGCGGCAAGCAGTCCGGCCGCACGCAGGAGATCCAGCGCCTGATCGGCCGTTCGCTGCGCGCGGTGACCAATCTGGAAGGCTTCGGCGAACGCCAGATCCGCGTCGACTGCGACGTCATCCAGGCTGACGGCGGCACCCGCACCGCCTCCATCACCGGGGCGTGGATCGCGCTGCATCTCGCGTTCGAGAAGCTGGTCGAGAAGCAGGCCATTCCCGCCATCCCGCTGATCGGCCATGTGGCCGCGATCTCCTGCGGCATCTTCGGCGGCGCGCCGGTGCTGGACCTGGACTACGCCGAGGATTCGAACGCGGAAACGGACGGCAACTTCGTCATCACCGACGGCGGCACGCTCTGCGAGATCCAGGCCACCGCCGAGGGCACGCCCTTCACGGACACGGAGTTCCTGGAGCTGCTGCGCTTGGCGAAGAAGGGCTGCGCGGAGCTCTGCGAACATCAGCGGCGGGCCATCGGAGGCTGATCATGACGCGCAAGCTGACCGAGAAGCGGATCGTCGTCGCCAGCCACAACAGGGGCAAGGTCCGCGAGATCGCCGATCTGGTGCAGCCGCACGGCATCGAGACCGTCGCCGCCGCCGACCTCGATCTGCCGGAGCCGGAGGAAACCGAGGACAGCTTCACCGGCAATGCGCTGCTGAAGGCGCGGGCGGCGGCGAAGGCGGCGGACATGCCGGCGCTGGCCGACGATTCGGGGCTTGCGGTGGCGCTGCTCGACGGCGCGCCGGGGATCTACTCGGCGCGCTGGGCCGGCCCGGACAAGGACTTCGCGCTGGCCATGGAGAAGGTCGAGAACGCCTTGCGCGAACAGGGCGCCTCCGACCGCTCCGCGCGCTTCGTCTGCGCCCTCGCGCTGGCCTGGCCGGACGGCGGCGAGGCCGTCTTCGAAGGCACGGTGGAAGGGCAACTGGTCTGGCCGCCGCGGGGCGAGCACGGCTTCGGCTATGACCCCATCTTCCTGCCCGACGGGCACGACGTGACCTTCGGCGAGATGCCGCCCGACGAGAAGCACGCCATCAGCCACCGTGCGGACGCCTTCCGACAGCTTCTGGAATCCTGCCTTTGACCGGACACGCGATCTACGTCCACTGGCCGTTCTGCATCTCCAAGTGCCCCTATTGCGACTTCAACAGCCATGTCCGCGAGACCGTCGACGAGGCCGCCTGGGCGCAGGCGATGGGCCGGGAGATTGCCTGGTGGGGCGAGCGCTTCGACGGCCGGGCGACATCGGTCTTCTTCGGCGGCGGCACGCCCTCGCTGATGCCGGCCTGGCTGGTCGACGGAATTCTCCGGAACATCGACGGCGCCTTCGGTCTGGCCCCGGACTGCGAGATCACGCTGGAGGCCAACCCCTCCTCGGTCGAGGCGGGACGGTTCCGGGATTTCCGGGCCGCCGGCGTCAACCGCCTCAGCCTGGGCGTACAGAGCTTCGACAATGACGCGCTGAACTTCCTCGGACGCGCCCATGACGCGGGCCAGGCGCTCGCCGCCATCGAGACCGCGCGGCAGAGCTTCGACCGCTTCTCCTTCGACCTGATCTACGCCCTGCCCGGCCAGGACGCGGCGCGCTGGCGCGCCGAGCTGGAGCAGGCCATAGGCCTCTCGGCCGGGCACCTTTCGCTCTACCAGCTCACCATCGAGGCCAATACGGGCTTCGCCGGCGCCGTCCGCCGCGGCGCCTGGTCGCCGATGGACGACGATCCGGCAGCCGACCTCTACGAGATGACGCAGGATATCTGCGAAGCGGCCGGCATGCCCGCCTACGAGACCTCGAACCACGCCGCGCCGGGCCATGAGAGCCGCCACAACCTCGCCTACTGGCGCTACGGCTCGTGGATCGGCGTCGGGCCGGGCGCTCATGGCCGCCCGCTGGGCGCCGACGGCGCACGCTTCGCCACCGCCAACTGGAAGAAGCCCGAGAGATGGCTCGAAGCGGTCGGACGCGAAGGCCGGGGCGCGGACGAGTACCGGAAGCTCGACCCGGACGAACAGGCCGAGGAAGCGATGCTGATGGGGCTTCGCCTCGCCGAAGGCGTCGACATCGCAGCGCTGCGGCGGGAAACCGGCCGGCCCCTGGAGGCGTTCGTCGATACCGATGCCGCAGCGCAACTGGCCGCGCAGGGCCTGATCGAACTGGACACCGAACGGCTCCGGATCCTGCCGGCAGGACGGCTGCTGCTGGACGCCATCGCCTCGCGGCTGATCGCCGAGCGCGCGGCGGCATGAGCGCGGAGGCGGAGCGGCCGCTCGGCCGCAACATCGCGCTGATCGTCTTCGGCGCCTTCATGTGCCTGCTGTCCAGTGTCGGCCAGACCTATTTCATCTCGCTGTTCGGCGGCGAGATCCGCGCCGATTTCGGCCTCAGCCACGGCGAATTCGGGCTGGTCTACATGATCGGCACCATCGCCAGCGGCGCGACGTTGATCCTGTTCGGGCGTATCGTCGATCACCTGTCGCTGGCCGGCAGCTCCTTCGTCGTGCTGCTCGGCCTGGCGGGGGTGGCCGCCTTCGCCGGGCTGGCATGGTCGGCCGTCGCACTGACCGTCGCGATCTTCGGCCTCAGGCTGTTCGGGCAGGGCATGTCGACCCATGTCGGAATCACAGCAATGGCGCGGCATTTCGAGGGGTTCCGGGGCCGCGCGATCTCCATCGCCTCGCTGGGTCACGCCATCGGCGTCGCCGCATCCCCGCCCTTCGTCATCTTCCTGGTGGCCTGGCTCGGCTGGCGCAACGCCTGGTTCGCCACCGCGGTGCTGGTCCTCGCGCTGATTCCGGTCGTGCCGATGCTGCTGCGCCGGACGGGCTGGCAGCGGCCGGAGAGAGACAGCGGCCCGGCGGCGAGCGCGGAAGACCGCCGGCGTTCGGGCGACTACAGCCTGTCGGACGCGCTGCGCGATCCGGGCCTGTGGCTGCGCATGCCGGCGCTGCTGGCCCCGGCCTTCATCTCGACGGGCTTCTTCTTCCACCAGGTCCACCTCGCCGGCGCCAAGGGCTGGGACATCGAGACCATGGCGTTCTCCTTCTCGGCTTTCGCGGCGACCACCGTGGCGGGGCTGCTGGTCGGCGGCGCGCTGGTCGACTGGCTGGGCGCGCGGCGGCTGGTCAGCGTCTTCCTGACGCCGCTGGCGGCTTCCGCCCTCGTGCTCTGGGCCGGCGACGATCCGGCGACCGCACCGGTCTTCCTCGGCCTGATGGGCTTCGGCGCCGGCCTCACCCAGGTCCTGCTCGGCGCGCTCTGGGCCGAACTCTACGGCACGCGCCACATCGGTTCGATCCGCGCCTTCGCCACGGCAATGATGGTGTTCTCCACCGGGCTCGCGCCTTTCGTCATGGGCTACGCCATCGATGGCGGCACCACGATGGAGACCATCGCCGTCTGGTCAGCGCTCTATTGCCTGGGCGCGTCCGTCTTCTCGACGCTGGCCGCCCGCTTCGGCGTTGCCGTCCGGCGCTAGGCGCCGTCCGCCTCGCGGCCCGACTCGGCAACAAAGTCCCGCGTCCAGGGATCGTGGTCGGCGCGGCTCAGATTGTCGGCCACGTCCCGCTGCAGGCCGGCGATATCGATCTGATGAAAGGAACCGCCGCCCAGCCGGGCCGCCGCTGCAGCTGCTGCGCGGCCCATGGCGAAGCACGGGCCCATCACCCGGACGCTGGCGAGCGCGGCGGGTTCGGCGTCGATGCAGCGGCCTGCCGTCACCACGTTGTCCAGGCCCTTCGGCACCATCGCGCCGAAGGGGACGTAGTGCATGTGATCGGCGTCGAAGACCTCCCAGTGGGTATCCGCCATCTCCGTGTGCAGCTCGATCGGCCAGCTGCAGCGGACCACGGCGTCGTCGGGCTTCCGACCCTGGCGCACGTCATCAACTGTGATGCGGCTCCGGCCCCGGATTGTCCGCGTCTGGCGGATGCCCGGCTGGCCGTAGAGCGCCACCCGGACCTTGCCGAAGGCGTCGGGAAACTCGTCGCGGAACAGCGCCAGCAGGCCGTCGATCTGCCGCCGGCCCGCGATGCCCGACAGCGCCAGGCCGACGGCTTCCTGCGGCGTCTCGATATGGGTCATGTTGAGCAGAACGCGGCCGCCCCGGGCGACGGGAAAGATGAAACCGTCATGGCGCACCAGTCCGAATTCGTCGCCGCGGCGGCGCATCGCCTCGTGGAAGGTGTCCCGGGGCCAGGATCCGCAGAGGTCAGTGTCGACGTCCTCGAAGACGGCCATGATGGTGCCGTAGATGTCCTGATCCGCCTGGTTCAGCTCAAGACCCGCGAGCCAGGACAGGACGGCGTCGCCGGAAGCATCGACGAAGGCGTTGGCGCGGACCTCGTAGTCGCCCCAGCGCGTAGTCAGATGCAGGACCCGGATACGTCCGTCCTCGACCGTGACTTCCCTGAGGACTGCCCCGGTGAGCGGCGTCACCCCGCGGTCCGCCACGGCGTCCTCGGCCCAGCGCATCCAGGCGTTGATCGAGTAGTCCAGGATCAGGGTGTTGCGGGCGCGACGCGCGGCGGCGTCGCCGTTGGCCGTCAGCGCCGCCAGCATCTCGTCCATGACCCCGTAGGTGACGCGGTGCGGCCCCTCGCCATTGGCGTAGAGGCCGCAGATCGTGCCGATCGCGCTGCCGATCGCCTGACCGCCGAGCTGCGGCGAGGCGTCGACGACGATCACGCTCTGACCCAGGGAGCGGGCCTCGAGCGCCGCGGACAGCCCGGCCGCGCCGGATCCCACGACGCAGAGATCGGCCTCCAGCGACCGCGTGGCGTCCGCAGGCCGCCGAACGGTGATCATCCCCGGATGTTGCGCCATCTGCATTCTCCCCCTGTTTGCGGAGACTATAGAGCAAGGGCCGGCGGGCTGCATTGCTCCGCCACGGCTGAGCGCCTAAGAATGCGCCGGTTCCGGGAGGGAGAATTCAATGGCGCGGTCGGAACACATCCTCGTCACGGGCGGCGGCATCGGCGGCCTTGCGGCGGCGCTGGGGCTGTCGTCGAAGGGCTTCCGCGTCACGGTGCTGGAGCAGGCCCCCGCCTTCGGCGAGATCGGCGCCGGCATCCAGCTCGGCCCCAACGCCTTCCATGCCTTCGACTGGCTCGGCGTCGGCGAGGGCGCGCGGGCGACGGCCGTCTACATCGACGGGCTGGTGTTGATGGACAGCCTGTCCGACGAGGAGATCTGCCGGATACCGGTCGACGCGCCCTTCCGCGAGCGTTTCGGCAATCCCTATGCCGTCTGCCACCGGGCGGACCTCCACAAGGTGCTGCTGGACGCCTGCGCCGCGCGGCCGAATGTGGCGCTGCTTACCGATCAGCGGATCACGGACTACGCGCAGGACGGAGATACGGTCACGGTGCGCACCGCCGCGGGCGGAAAGCATCGCGGCGATATCCTGATCGGCGCCGACGGCCTCCGCTCGGCCGTGCGCGCGCAGCTCGTCGGCGACGGCGAGCCTCGGGTCTCCGGTCACACAACCTACCGATCCGTCATTCCGGTCGAACGGATGCCGGAGGAACTGCGCTGGAACGCGGCGACGCTCTGGGCCGGGCCGAAATGCCATATCGTCCACTACCCGCTCAGCGGCTGGAAACTGTTCAACCTGGTGGTCACTTTCCATTCGGATGCTTCGGAACCGGTGACCGGGGTTCCGGTGGACAAGGATTTCGTACGCAAGGGATTCGACCACATCGCCGACCGCCCCCGCGCCATCATCGATCTGGCCGACGACTGGCGGATGTGGGTGCTCTGCGACCGCGACCCGGACGGGAACTGGGTCGACGGGCGCGTGGCTCTGCTGGGCGATGCGGCGCATCCGATGCTGCAGTACATGGCGCAGGGGGCCTGCATGGCGCTGGAAGACGCGGTCTGCCTGTCGCACTTGCTGGACAGCCAGCCCGACGCCGGGAAGGCCCTGCTGGCCTATCGCGACATGCGTGTCGCACGCACGGCCCGGGTCCAACTCTCGTCGCGGCTGATCGGCGACTATGTCTACCATGCCGCCGGTCCGGTCCGGCTGGTCCGCAACCAGATGCTGGGCGGCCGCGACCGCGAGCAGCATTACGACAGCATCGCCTGGTTATATGGTGGGACGGGCCTCGCGCCCTGAACGGAGGTCAGCCGGACTGGAAGCCGCTGTCCGGTTCTCCGGCGGATATCAGGTCGACCTGACGGGCCATCAGGCCCTTGTCACCTTCCTCGACCAGGGCCTGAACCTGCTGGCCGGGCTGCACGCTGGTCAGACCAGCGCGGCGCAGCACCTCGATGTGCAGGAAGATGTCGGGCGTGTTCTCGCCCACCGAGAGGAAGCCATATCCACGGATGCGGTTGAACCACTTCACCGTGGCGGTGATCGATTCCAGATCGCCCGATACCGTCTCGGGGGCCGGCTGGCCGGGTTCGCCGGCAGGCTGTCGCGCTGCGGATTGCGCGACCGCTGCCTCGTTCGCCGTGGCGGGCCGCACCTGAAGCACCGAAACCGCTTGCAAACCACGGGGGCCGTCGCTGACCTCGCACCAGATTTCCGAACCTTCCTCGATGAAGGAGAGCCCGGCCTTGCGCAAACACGACAAATGCAGGAAGACATCGGAGCCGTCCGGGGTGGTCACGAACCCGTAGCCCTTGACGTAGTTGAACCACTTGAGGCGACCGCCAACTTCGAATGTCTGCTTTTCAGCGACCTCGTGAGCCATGCCCCTCCTCACTCCGGTCTCGTGTACTGGCACCATAGCCTACGCAACGCGTTAGAGTAACATAATCAAGTGTCGATACGAAAGCGCAAATATGAATAGCTCATCCATATTGATACCCGCTTTGGTATCGGAAATACCTTATTACCGCCGGGTTACGACGTCAAAGAAATGAAACAGAGCGCCGGGGACTGGCTGGACGCCGCACAACCCGCCCTCGAGGCGGAGGCGGCTGGTCTGTTTGCGACAGCCGCGCGCCATTGGCTGAACCTGGTTCGCCGCCATCCGGACGACGCGGAACTGCGCTGGCGCCACGCCGAGGCGCTGCGTCTCGACGGCGACAGGGACGGCGCACGCCAGGCGCTGCGCAAGGCGCTGGTCACGCGCCCCGACCACGCCGGCGCCGCCTTCCGATTCGCCGAGATGCTGTTTCAGGACGGCGATGCCGCCGAGGGCATGGTCTGGCTGAAACGGATCATGGCGCGGCGGCCCGACGATGACGAGCTTCGGATCGGCGTGCTGGAGTTCTGCGCCCGTCACGGCATGATCGGCCAGGTCCGGGTACAGGCGGAACGCATGCTTCGCGGCGAGCGGCGACCTTCGGCCCGGCTGTCAACGGCGCTTGCCTTCCTGTTCGGCTGCATGGGCGATCACGGCATGGCGCTGGAGGCGGCCCGTGCGGCCATGGCCGCGCGGGAGGCGCCGGCGGGAAGCGCCCTGCTCGCCGCACACTACGCCGAACTGGCCGGCGCCCCGGAGGAAGCCGGACGCATCCTCGGAGAACTGATCGAAAGGATGCCATCGGGCGCCGCCTGTGGCCGCCGGGCGCGCGCACTGGCCGAATCGGGCGAGGCGGACGCCGCCGCCGCCGCAATCGGTTCGGCGCTCCTGACCTTCGCAACGATGCCCGAGCATCTCGCCGACATGGCGCACATGCTTGCGGCGCCACGTCATGCCCGAATGTGCGGCGTCCTGCTCGATGCGCTGCAGGCCGGAGCGGCGAGCGGACGCGAGGACGCCCGGGTCGCGCTGGCGCTGGTGCACTACCGGCTGGGAGACTGGCGCGAGACCGGCCGGCTGCTCGCCGCGGCCCCATCCCTGCAGGGACACCCGGCGCTGACTGTTGCCCGCGCGAACATCGCGGCGACGGCGGATTTGCTCGAGGCCGGAAGTGGCAAGATGCCGGCGGATGCCCTGGCGCACGGCCTCCCCGGTCCGCCGCGCGGAACGTCCGTGGCCGCAGACGGTCTCGTCGTGCTTCTCGACCGCGAAGGCTGGACCGGCCGCCAGCGTGGTATCATGGAAGTGGCGAAGCTGGCCGCCGAGCGGCATGGCATGAAGGTCTCGGTCATCCAGCGCGCGCCGCCCGGGATCGACACCGCGGCCGCCGCAGATGCGGCGCGGCTCGCCGGCGCGCTCGCCGGCATCGCCGACTATGTCGTCATCGACCCCGCCGAGGCGTCGCCTGCGGAGGATTCCGCGCTCGGCTATCTCACGCCCGCGCTGGCCGCCGAAACCGGCGCGCTGCAGCACGCCATCGCCGAAAGACGGCCGGCCACGGTCCATCTCGCCAGCGCAGATATGATGATGGCTGGCGGACTCGGCGCGGTGATGGCAGGCGTCCCGCGCCTGTTCCTGCACGCGGGCGCGGACTGGCTGAGCGACGGCCCGCAGGGCAGCCGGGCCTTCCGCTCGGCGTTCGCCTATCTGGCGCGCCGGCCCCGGGTCCGGATCGTGGCTGCGTCCGATGCGAGCGGCGAGGCGCTGAGAGCATATGCGCCGGAAGGCGCCCGCCGACCGTTGCAGATCCCCACCGCCGTCGACAGCCGGGATCTGCGGCGGCGCTCCGGCGGGCGGGAACGGCGGCGCGCTGCCGAACTGCTGGAACTCGGCGAGGGCGCGGATTTCCTTTCGGTCTTCGGCGCGTTGACCGAAGAGGCCGGACTGGCGGAACTGCTCGAGCGCCTGGACGCAGATGCTCTGCCGCCACGCATCGTGGTCTGGCGCCACGCCCCCGGCCCGGCGGCCCTCACCGGCCTGGGCGGGTCGGCCGGCATGGCCCTGAGGCGGCGGCGCTGGCCGATCGAGCCGGCCCCTTTCCTGGGTCACGCCCGGCTGGCCATCGCCTGGAACGCCACCGAGCGCCATCGCCTGACCGTCCTGCAACATGTGATCATGGGCGTACCGGTGCTGCTGGCCGATTCCCCGGATCTGGAGGATCTCGCCGGCTCCGACGGCGCTGCCATGGCCCTCGCCACGTCCGAACCGGACGCCGCGGCCCGGGAAACGACGCGCTGGCTCGGCGATGCGGCGCTGCGGCGGGAGACAGCGGAGGCGGCGGCGCGCAACGTCCGCCGCGTCCACAATGTCGAGCGCGCCCTGCGCCGGGTGATCCGTCTTCACCCCCGAAACGTGTAAGTTTCGCTGGTCATACGCAGTTGCATCGGGGTCCGCCGCCGGGATAAGCATTGGCGAGGCTCCGGCGACCGCCGGATGGAACGCCAAGGGGGATGGCAGTCGGAATGTCGCGCGCTCTGGGTTTGCTGGTGGTGCTTGCCGCGACATGGCTGCTGCTCTCCGGCATTTACGACTATGCCCTGCTCTACTGGCTTGGCGCCGCCTCGGTCATCGCCTGCGTGTTGCTGGCCGCCCGGATGGATGTGGTCGATCATGAAGGCGTGCCCTTCGACCTGGGCTGGCGCATCCTGGTCTACTGGCCCTGGCTGTTCGTCGAGATCGTCAAGGCCAATTTTGACGTCATCGGCCGGCTGATGCGCCCGAACCCCGCCATCTCGCCGACCCTGATCCGCTCCATGCCGCTGCAGAAGACCGATCTGGCGAAAGTGACCTACGCCAACTCGATAACGCTCACGCCCGGCACCTTCTCGATCGACATCGACCACGAGCACGGCATTCTCGTCCATGCGCTGTCGCGCGAAGGCGCCGAAGGCGTGCTGTCGGACGACATGAACCGCCGCTGCGAACGCCTGGAGAGCACTCGTCTGCACCGCAAGGCGGGCGTGAAATGACCATGTTCGCCGCCGCAGCGCTTGGCCTGCTGGCCGCCATGGCGCTGGCCATCACGCGCGCCCTGCTGGGCCCGACGATCTATGACCGGATCATGGCCGTGAACATGTTCGGGACCAAGACGGTGCTGTTGATCGCCGTGCTCGGATTTCTCGCCGGCCGGCCGGATTTCCTCGACCTTGCGCTGCTCTACGCGCTGATGAACTTCATCGGCACCATCGCGGTGCTGAAATACGTCCGCTACCGCGATCTCGGGCAATCGAGGTACGGCGAATGAGTCTCTGGGCGGAAATCCTTGTCTGGATTCTGGTGGGATCGGGGGCCTTCTTCACGGTGGTCGGCGCCTGGGGCGTCGTGCGCCTGCCCGACCTCTACACGCGCATGCATGCGGCCAGCGTCACCGACACGCTGGCGACGTTCCTCATCCTGGCCGGCTGCGCCGTGCCGGTGCTGCTCGCGGGCGACTGGCTGATCGCGATCAAGCTGTTCTTCATTCTGGTCTTCCTCTGGTTCACCAGTCCGATGGCGTCCTACGCACTGGCGCATGCGGCCTTCTTCGATGGCGACAAGCCCGTTCTCGACCATGACCTGACCGAGGACAGGGAGGGGAGCGCATGAACTGGGAAGCCATCATCAACATCGTCCTGCTGGCGCTGCTGGTGGTGATCACGCTCGGCATCCTGCGCCTGCGCAATCTGTTCGCCGTGGTCATGCTCTCGGGCATCTTCAGCCTGATCATGGCCTCGGTCTTCACGGTTCTCGACGCCGTCGACGTGGCCTTCACCGAGGCGGCGGTTGGCGCCGGCATTTCCACGATCCTGGCGCTGTCGACGCTGGCCCTGATCGACAACCGCCGGGAAAAGGTGCCCTCCAGGCTACGCTTCACGCCCCTGCTGGTCTCGGTGGCGACCGGCGCGGCCCTGCTGTGGGCGATGGGCGGCCTGCCGCCGGTGGGCGCCCCGGACACGCCGGCGCAGCAGCACGTGGCGCCCTACTACATCCACCAGGCCCCGCAGGAGATCGACGTCCCCAATCTCGTCACCGCCGTGCTCGCCAGCTACCGCGGTTTCGACACGCTGGGCGAGGTGGCCGTGATCTTTACCGCCGGCGTCGGCGTCATGTTCCTGCTCGGCACCCTGCCGGCGATCGGCGCGCGGCCACGGCGGCGCAAGGAGGGTGACGGAGAATGATCCATCACCTGATTCCACGCGTCCTCTCGAAGCTGCTGATCCCGTTCATCGTCCTGTTCGGGTTCTACGTGCAGTTCCATGGCGACTTCGGTCCGGGAGGCGGCTTCCAGGCCGGCGTGATCGTCGCCGCCGGGATCATCCTCTACGCGCTGATCTACGGCCTCGACGCCGCCGAGACCGTGATTTCACCCGGCGTGATCGGCGTGATCATGGCGCTGGGCCTGCTGCTGTATGCCGGCGTCGGTGTCGCCACCATGGCGCTGGGCGCGGAGTTCCTGAACTACAACGCCCTCGACAGCCACGACCCCGTGCACGGCCAGCACATGGGCATCCTGATCATCGAATTCGGCGTCGGTGTCACCGTCGCCGCGGTGATGCTGACGATCTTCTTCAAGTTCGCCGACCGGCTGAAGCTGATCCGCGACCTGGAACAGATGCACGGCGACGACGAGGACGTCCGATGACCGGTCTGGAACAGTACAATTACTGGATCTTCGCGATCCTGCTGACGATCGGCATCTATATCGCCATCAGCCGGGGAAATCTGGTCAAGAAGGTCGTCGGCCTGAACATCTTCCAGGCCAGCGGCTTCCTGCTCTACATCAGCTCCGGCAAGATCTGGGGCGGTACCGCGCCGATCCTGATGGAGGGAACCGACGCGACCTACGCCAATCCCCTGCCGCACGTGCTGATCCTGACCGCCATCGTCGTCGGCGTGGCGACCACGGCCATTGGCCTGGCGCTGGTGGTCCGCATCAAGGAAGCCTACGGCACGATCGAGGAGGATGACGTGCTGGCCGCCGAGGCCGCCTTCGAGGCGGAGATGCGTCAGGAGGCCGGGAAGTCATGAGCGCCACAGGGGGCGCACTGACCCTGATGGACAACCTGCCGGCGCTGCAGGTCGCCGTGCCGTTGATTGCGGCTCCGATCTGCACCTTCCTGCGCTTCCGCAACGGCGCCTGGGCCTTCGCGCTGCTGGTCAGCGCCGCGGTGTTCTGGATGTCCTGGCTGCTGCTGCAGCAGGTGCTCGCCGACGGCGTCATCTCCTATCACATGGGCGGATGGCCGCCGCCTATCGGCATCGAGTACCGCGTCGACCGGGTCAACGCCTTCGTCATTCTGATCGTGGCCATGATCTCGCTGATCACCCTGCCCTTCGCCAAGGCGACGGTGGAGCGGGAGGTGCCGGCGGACAAGCATCACCTGTTCTACGCCGCGTGGCTGCTCTGCATCACCGGCCTGCTGGGCATCGCGATCACCGGCGACGCCTTCAACGTTTTCGTCTTCCTGGAGATATCGTCCCTGTCGAGCTACGTGCTGATCGCCGCCGGGCGCGACCCCAGGGCGCTGACGGCGTCGTTCCAGTACCTGATCCTCGGCACGCTGGGCGCGACCTTCATCCTGATCGGCGTCGGCCTGCTCTACATCATGACCGGCACCCTCAACATGATGGACCTCGCCGACCGGATCCCGGCGATCGCCCACACGGCTCCGGTCCGGGCGGCGGCCGGCTTCCTGACCGTGGGCATCGCGCTCAAGGCCGCGCTGTTCCCGGCGCATTTCTGGCTGCCCAACGGTTACGCCTTCAGCCCCAATGCGGTCTCGGTCCTGCTCTCGGCGACGGCGACCAAGGTCTCGATCTACCTGCTGCTGCGTTTCGAACTCACGGTCTTCGGCGACGTCGATGCGGTGGGGGATTTCAGCTTCGCCAACCTACTGCTGCCTTTCGCCGTCGCCGCCTTCGTCCTCGGATCCGTCTCGGCGATCTTCCAGAGCGACGTCAAGCGGCTGCTCGCCTATTCGTCGGTGGCGCAGATCGGCTACATGATCGCCGGCCTCGGCCTCGGTTCGGTCGACGGCGTGACGGCCGGCATCGTGCACCTGTTCAACCACGCACTGATGAAGGCGGCGCTCTTCATGGCCGCCGGCGCGGTCTTCATGCGGGCCGGCGGCGTGCAGCTCGCCAACTTCGCGGGCATGGGCCGGCGCATGCCGCTGACCATGTTCGCCTTCGTGCTGGCGGGGCTGAGCCTGATTGGCGTGCCGCTGACCGTCGGTTTCGTTTCCAAGTGGTATCTGGTGCTCGCCGCACTGCAGACCGGACCCGGCGGCTATGTCATTGCCGGCCTGATCCTGGCGAGTTCCCTGATGGCCGTCATCTATGTCTGGCGCGTGGTCGAGGTCGCCTATCTGCGCGATCCCGAACCCGATGCGCCGCGCCACGAGGCGCCGCTGTCGGTGCTCGCGCCCATGTGGCTGCTGGTCGTCGCCTGCTTCTGGTTCGGCATCGACAGCAGCTTCACCGTCGGCATCGCCCGCGACGCCGCGATCCAGCTCATGGGGCCGGGCCAGTGACGGTGGATATGCAGATACTGCTGACAGTCGCCGTGCCGCTGATCGGCATGGTGGGCATCGCGCTTGCCGGACGCTGGCCGAACCTGCGCGAGGGCGTGACGCTGCTGACGGCCACGGTCAATGCGGTCAACGTCTGGACCATCCTGCCGGTCGTGCTGGAAGGCGGGCGGCCCGCGGTCAGCGTGATCGAGATCCTGCCCGGCCTGCCGCTGAAGTTCGAGGCGGAGCCGCTCGGCATGATGTTCGCGGCGGTCGCGGCGACGCTCTGGATCGTCAATTCGATCTATTCGATCGGCTACATGCGCGGCAACAACGAGGTCCGCCAGACCCGCTTCTACGCCTGCTTCGCCCTGGCCATCGGCGGGGCCATGGGTGTCGCCTTCGCGGGCAACCTGCTGACGCTGTTCATCTTCTACGAGGTGCTGACGCTCTCCACCTACCCGCTGGTGATCCACAAGGAAACCGAGGAAGCGCGCCGGGGCGGGCGCACATATCTCGGCATCCTGATCGCCACTTCCATCGGTCTGCAGCTTCCCGCGATCATCTGGACCTGGCACCTGACGGGCACGCTGGATTTCGTTCCTGGCGGGACGCTCGCGGGCAAGGTGCAGGGGGTTTCCGCCGGCCTGCTGCTGGCGCTCTACATGTACGGCATCGGCAAGGCGGCGCTGATGCCGGTCCATCGCTGGCTGCCGGCCGCGATGGTGGCGCCGACGCCGGTCTCGGCGCTGCTGCATGCCGTGGCCGTGGTCAAGGCCGGCGTCTTCACGGTGCTGAAGGTGATCGTCTACGTCTTCGGTCTCGACCTGATGTCGTCGGAGCCCGCGACCAACTGGCTGATCTACGCCGCCGCCATCACGCTGACGCTGGCCAGCCTGATCGCCATGCAGCAGGACAACCTGAAACGACGGCTGGCCTATTCCACCGTCAGCCAGCTTTCCTACGTCATCCTGGCGGGGGCGCTGGGCACGGCCATGGGCGTGGTCGGCGGCGGCATGCACATCGCCATGCACGCGGCAGGCAAGATCACGCTGTTCTTCTGCGCCGGCGCGATCTACGTCGCCGCGCACAAGAGCGAGCTTTCCGACATGAAGGGAATCGGCCGGGTGATGCCGGTGACGACCTTCTGCTTCATGATCGGAGCGCTGTCGGTGATCGGCCTGCCGCCCCTCGGCGGATCGTGGTCGAAGATGCTGATCATGGTCGGCGCGGCGGACGCCGGCTTCCAGATCATGATCGGCGTGCTGATCCTGAGTTCCCTGCTCAACGTCGCCTATCTGATGCCCGTGCCGCTGCGCGGCTTCATGTTCCGCCCACCCGATGCGGGCGATGGCCCGGTCAAGGTCAGGGAGGCGCCCCTGCCCTGCCTGATCGCCATCGTCATCACCTCGGCGCTGTGCATCGTGCTGTTCTTCGGCGCGGGCGAGATCTACGACATGCTGCTGCCGATCACCGAACCCGGGGGAGGCCGGCTATGAGCGGCCGCACCCTCTACCGCATGCTGCTCGCGCTGTGCGCCGTGCTGCTGCTGGTCGACGTGGCCAACCTGGCGCTGCACGTCATTCACCATCATCCCAAATTCGCGATCGAGGAGATCCCGAACTTCTACGGCTTCTACGGTCTCGTCGGCGGCGTGCTGCTGGCGCTGCTGGCGGAGCGGATCGGCAACGCACTGACGCGCGGGGAGGGCTACTACGACGATGACGTGGGCTGACCTGCCGCCGGGCCTGGTGCTGATTCTGGGCGGTGTCCTCGCCGCCGTGTTGCCGCATGCGTTGCGCAAGGCACTGACGCTCGTCCTGCCGCTCGCCGGAATGCTGCATCTCGCCGCGCTGCCGGAGGGCGTCCACGTGCTCGGCACGGTGTTCGGCATGGACCTGATCGGCAGCCGCGTCGACGGCCTCGCCCTCGTTTTCGGGGCGATCTTCTACGCCGCCGCCTTCCTCGCCGCCGTCTTTCACCTGCATGTCCGCGACCGCATGCAGGATGTCGCGGCCATGGCCTATGCCGGCGCGGCGGTGGGCGCGGTGTTCGCCGGCGACCTGGCGACGCTGTTCGTCTACTGGGAGTTGACGGCCATCGCCTCCGTCTTCCTGGTCTTCGCCGGCCGCACCGACGCCGCCTACCGCGCCGGCATCCGCTATCTGCTGGTCCAGATCACCTCGGGCGTGCTGCTGATGGGCGGGCTGGTGCTGCACTGGCGCGCGACCGGCTCGGTCGCCTTCGACGACATCGGCCTGGACTCGGCCGGCGCGGTGATGATCTTCCTCGCCTTCGGCATCAAGTGCGGCTTCCCGCTGCTGCATGGCTGGATCGCCGACGCCTATCCGCGCGCCAGCATCACCGGCGCGGTCTTCCTCTCGGCCTTCACCACCAAGCTCGCGGTCTATGCGCTGGCCCGCGGCTTTCCGGGCACCGAACTGCTGGTCTGGATCGGCGCGGCCATGGGCGTTCTGCTGGCGCTGCTGTCGCTGAAGGCGACCGACATCCGCCGCATCCTGGCCTACAGCCTGAACAGTCAGCTCGGCATCATGGTCGCAGGCGTCGGCATCGGCACGCCGCTGGCGCTCGACGGCGTCGCCGCCCACGCCGTGGTCTCCATCCTCTACACTGCGCTGCTGTTCATGGCCGCCGGCGTCGTACTCCACCGCACCGGCCGCTCGGAGGCCAGCGCACTCGGCGGGCTGGCCACGCGCATGCCCTGGACGCTCGCCGCCACGCTGGTGGCCGCGGCGACGATCTCCGCCCTGCCGCTGACCGGCGCCTTCGTCTCCAAATCGCCGATCCTGACCGCTGCCGGATCCGAAAGCGGCTGGCTGGCCTGGAGCCTGTTGCTGCTCGGCGCGGTCGGCGCCATCGCCCATACAGGTCTGCGCCTGCCCTGGCTGATCTTCGCGGGCCGGAGAGAGGCCCCCGTGGAGATCCGGCAGACGGCGCCCGCGAACATGTACGCCGCGATGGCCGGAACGGCCGCCCTCTGCATCGCCATCGGCCTTGTCCCGGGTCTCTATTACGGCTGGATGCCCAACGCCTCCGACTACGAGGTCTATTCGGCCAGCCACGTGCTGACCCAGCTCCAGCTCGTCGCCTTCGCCGCGCTGGGCTTCGTCTGGCTGGTCCGCTCGGGCCTGATGTCACGGCCCGCGGCCCCGGCCACATTGCTGGACGCCGACTGGTTCTATCGGCGGGGGCTGCAGGACGTCTGGCGGAAGACCGTCGAATGGGGCGGCGAGATCGGCCGCGCCGGCCGCAGCGGCCTGCACGGCTGGGTCCAGGCGATCATGCTGACCAGCCGCCGCCTGGCCGGGCCGGACGGGCCGCTCGGCCGCGCGGTCACGCCGGGCACGGCCGTGCTCTGGCTCACCGCCATGCTGGGCCTCTATCTCGTGGTATTCTACACCTGATGCCGAAGACCGTTCACCTGATCCGCCATGGCCAGTCCACCTTCAACGCCCACATGTCGCTGACGGGCGTGGACCCGATGACCTTCGACGCGCCGCTCAGCCCGAAGGGCGAACTGCAGGTCGAGACCCTGCGCGAGGCGATGTCGGCCCGGCCCGTGGACCTGGTGGTGACCACGCCCTTCACCCGCGCGATCCAGACCAGCCTCGGCGCCTTCGGTCAGCGCGGCCTGCCCCTGGTGGTGGAGGCGATGCACCGCGAGCATCTGGCGGCAAGCTGCGACGTCGGCCGCTCGCCCGCCATTCTGGCCCGCGATTTCCCGGAACTCGACTTCGATCACCTGAACGATCCCTGGTGGTATCACCGCCACGACCATGACGGTCCCTTCTCGGAGGAGCCGCAGGATCACGTCATGGACCGCGTCCACCGCTTCAAGGGCTGGCTCGCCAGCCGGCCCGAGCGCCACATCGCGGTGGTCGGCCACGGCACCTTCTTCTGGATGCTGACCGGCCGCTTCCTCAACAACGCCGAGGTCGCGACCCTGGAGATGTAGAAGGCCGCTGTCGCCGGCGTCGCGTCTATTCGTTCAGGATCGTGCAGTTCTCGCGCGCACACTCTGTCAAGGCCGCCTGCGCGGCCTCGCTCCATTCGTCCTCCGGCGCGTCCCCGTCCAGATAGCCCTTCTGCTTCAGCACGCTGATGTAGAGGGACTTGTAGACCCAGTGGTTGTCGGCGAGCCGCCTGTGTGTCGCGACCGCCGACTCGATATCGCCCTTCGCCGCGTGGATGCGCGCGAGCACGTAGACGCCAACCCCGTCCGCCGGATCGAGTCTGAGGTTCTCTTCCGCATGGAACAAGGCCTTGTCGAAATCGCGGACCTCGTCCGGCCCGAACGCGCGGAACTGCGCCAGCATGAAATGGGCCGCCGATACCGATGGATCGTGGCTGACGACGTCCTCATAGGCCGCGACGGCGGCGGCGCCATCGTTCAGATCCGCATAGGCTTCTGCCCTCTGGCCGTGGAGAAACGCGATATCCACGACCTCACCGATTGCATCTCCGGCTGCTGCGAGCGCCTCGTAGTTGGCGAGCGCCGCCCGGAGCCGGCCTTCGCGCTGCAGGGCGAGACCCAGGTTGAATCGCGTCAGGCTGTTGCCGGGCTGCAGATCGAGAGCCTTCTGGAAATCTGCGATGGCCCGGTCGTAACGCTCCAGACGCAGGAAGACGGTGCCCCGGTTGTTGTAAGCGTCCATTCGTGCGGGTTCGAGTTCGATTGCGGCGTCGTAGTCGTCGACCGCACCGCCGAGATCGCCGTTTTTCCGCTTCGCCAGGCCTCGGTTCAGCAGGGCATTGTAAAAGTCCGGCTGCAACTGAAGGGCGTAGTCGAGATCTGCGATGGCTTCGTCGTAGCGGCCGATTTCATCGAGGGCGTAGGCTGACCAGTAACGGGCGTCAGCCCGTACCGCGGCCTCCTCGCTCCACGCGGCAAGAATGTCGCAAAAGGCGATCTGAAGGCCCCATTCGAGTACGGGTTCGGCATCATAGGCGCAGTGGTACAGCAGGCCCATCGTATCAAACGTACCCTCGGCGTCGGGCGACAACACATCCGCTACCGCACACCAGGCCCGCTTCAACCGGATGTCGGGCTCGTCGCTACCGCAGCGTTCATGAAAATCGGCCGCTCCAAGCGCTATTTCCTTCGCGTCCGACGGGCCGATGCCTGCAAGACCGAAGACCGCGATTCCTGCCGCCACGCCCAGAACAATCGCCCGCATCGCTCCGCCCTCCTGCAACCCTGGATGGCTTCAGGCAATCACATGCACGCGAACAAATCAAGATCGAAGAGTCAGGCGGCCTTGCGCAGCCCCTCCTTCGTCACCCAGTGTTCGGTGTCGTCGAGAGCCTTCTCGAAGCGGTCGAACATCTCGTTGATCTCCGCTTCGGTGATGACCAGCGGCGGGCAGAAGCCCAGCGAATCTGTCATCGCCCGGGTGATGAGGCCGTGCTTGACCGCGAACTCGGCGCAATTGGCGCCCACCATCTTCTTCGGGTCGAAGGCCCGCTTCGTGGTCTTGTCGGCGACCAGTTCCACCGCGCCGACGAGGCCGACGCCGCGGACGTCGCCGACCAGCGGATGATCGCCCAGCTTGCGCAGGCGCCGCTGCATCACCGGCATGACCTCGCGGACATGTTCCAGGATGCGGCGTTCCTCCATCAGTTCCAGCGTGCGCACGGCGACCGCCGCGCAGACCGGATGGGCCGAATAGGTGAAGCCGTGGGCGAAGGTGCCGATCTTCTTCGACTGTTCGATCATGGCGTCGTGGATGCGGTCGTTGACCATCACACCGGAGATCGGGAGATAGGCCGAGGAGAGTTGCTTGGCACAGGAGACGGAATCCGGCTCGATGTCGTAGGTCTCGCAGCCCCACATGTTACCCGTCCGGCCGAAGCCGCAGATCACCTCGTCGGCGATCATCATGATGTCGTACTTCTTCAGCACCGCCTGGATCTTCGGGAAATAGCCGGCCGGCGGCACCAGCACGCCGCCCGCGCCGCAGACCGGCTCGGCGATGAAGGCGGCGACCGTCTCCGGCCCTTCCTGGAGGATGCGCTGTTCGAGCTGTTCCGCAAGGCGGGTCGAATATTCCTCCTCGGTCTCGCCCGGCTCCATGCCGCGATAGGGATAGGCCATGTCGACATGGCCGATATTGGCGATGGGCAGGTCGAACTCGGCATGGTTGGCCGGCAGTCCCGTCAGCGAAGCCGACGCGATCGTGACGCCGTGATAGCCCTTGATGCGGGAGAGGATCTTCTTCTTCTCCGGCCGGCCGAGGGCGTTGTTGACGTACCACTGCAGCTTGACCTGGCTGTCGTTGGCCTCGGAGCCGGAATTGGCGAAGAAGACCTTCGACATGCCCTTCGGCGCAATCGCCAGCAGCTTCTCGGCCAGTTCGATGGAAGGCATCGAGCTCTTGTGACCGAACTGGTGGTAGAAGGGCAGCTTGCGCATCTGTTCGACCGCCGCGTCGATCAGGGCTTCCTCGCCGAAGCCGAAGCTGGCGCACCAGAGGCCGGCCATGCCCTCAATGTATTCGTTGCCCTCGTCGTCCCAGACCATCACGCCCTTGCCACGGTCGATGATCATCGGACCCTTGGTCCGGTGCACGTCGAGATTGGTGTAGGGATGGATGATGCTTTCGATGTCGCGCGCGGACGGCGAATTGCCGATGTCGTTCATCTCTCGCCTCCAGGGGTTGGGTCGTCCGGTTCGTGCCGCGATCCTGCCAGAATACCGCACCGGCGGCGACTGCTTTGATCGTGGACCCGCCCGCACGGGCTCACGGGCGTGGCCCAAGCGGCTTGAAATGACCGGCGTTTTCTGCCCATTTCCCCCGGCCCGAAGCCTTCTGTGGACAAGCACGACCATGAACATGATCCCCTCCCCCAGGACCGTCGCCTTCCAGGGCGTCCCAGGCGCCTATTCGAACCTGGCCTGCCGGGAGGTCTTTCCGGAGGCGGAGGCGGTGCCGTGCAAGACCTTCGAGGCCGCCTTCGAGGCGGTGCGCAACGGCGACACCGATGTCGGCATGATCCCGATCGAGAACTCGCTGGGCGGGCGGGTCGCGGACATCCATTCGCTGATCCCGAAATCCGGCCTCTACATGGTCGGCGAGCACTTCCAGAAGGTCGAGCACATGTTGCTGGCGCCGAAGGGCGCGACGCTGGAAGGCCTGAAGCGCGTCTACAGCCACGAGCAGGCGCTGGCCCAGTGCCGGGACCTGATCGCCAATCTGGGTCTGGAAGCGGTGGTGCATGCCGATACCGCCGGCTCCGCGCAGGAAGTCGCCGAGCGCGGCGACCCGGAAGAGGCGGCCATCGCCTCCAGCCTCGCCGCCGAGATCTACGGCCTCGAGCCGCTGCGCAGCCGCATCGAGGACAAGATCGGCAACACCACCCGCTTCATCGTCATGGCGCGCCAGCGCATGGACCCGCCGCCGACCGACCCGGCGATCACCAGCCTGCTGTTCCAGGTGCGCAGCGTCCCGGCCGCGCTCTACAAGGCGCTGGGCGGCTTCGCGACCAACGGCGTCAACGTGGTCAAGCTGGAGAGCTATATCGTCGACATGAGCTTCACGGTGGCGCAGTTCTACGCCGAGATCGAAGGCCACCCCGCCGCGCGCGAGGTCGACCGCGCGCTGGAGGAGGTCCGTTTCTTCTCGACCAGCGTGAAGGAACTTGGCGTCTATCCTGCGCATCCCTTCCGTCGACAGGGGTAGCAGCGGAGACACATGCATCTGCAGCCGGAGATATTCGTATCGGAGAAGGCCCGGACGCTGTTCGAGTACTGGCTGTCCCTGGCCCCGCCCGGCCAGCCGCCGCGCCGGCGCGATTTCGATCCCGCCGCCGTCCCCGACCTGCTGCCCGAAATCCTGATGGTGCGGCCGACCGATGACGGCGATTTCAGGATTTCGCTGCTCGGCACCGCCCAGCGCGAGGCCTTCGGCGAGGAACTGACCGGCGAGAGCATCTTCGCGCGCATCGGCCGGCGGGAGGCGGAGCGCCTCCGGCAGATCCAGACCGAGGCGCTGACCGGCCGCAGCGGCTTTGTCACCCTGCGCCAGTTCTATCGCGACAACGGCAAGCACTGGACGGTTCAGGGCCTGGCATTGCCCATGCTGGGCGACGGCGGGATCGTCAGCCGCAACCTCGCCGGCTTCTTTCCCCTGACGGCGGCGGAATTCGGCGAACGGCGCGGCGCTGGCCTGGACGTGGACAGGACCACCCTGCAGGGCGCCTGGCGCTATGACATCGCCCGCGGCACCTTTGCCGTCGCCCGCCTGGACTGAGGCGCGCGTCCACCCGTTCCTGGTTGCGCGCCTTTCCCGCATTCCGCCCGCGGCGGCCTTGTGATAGCTAACGGGAAAGCACGAAGACGCACCGGGGAGGGTGAACCGATGGGCCGTTATGACGACGTCTACAACGCCTGGCGCAAGGATCCGGAAAGCTTCTGGGCCGAGGCCGCGAAGGAAATCGACTGGGTCAAACCCTGGGACAGGGTACTGGACGATACCAACCCGCCGTTCTACCGCTGGTTCGCCGGCGGCGAACTGAACACCGCCTACAACTGCCTGGATCGCCATGTCGAGGGCGGCCGCGCCGACCAGGCGGCGATCATCTACGACAGCCCGATGACGGGAAATGTCGAGCGGCTGACCTATCGCGATCTGCGCGACCGGGTGGCGCTGTTCGCCGGCGCGCTGTGCGCCCGCGGCGTGGGCAAGGGCGACCGCGTGATCATCTACATGCCGATGATTCCGGAGACGGCAGTGGCCATGCTGGCCTGCGCGCGGATCGGCGCAGTGCATTCGGTGGTCTTCGGCGGCTTCGCTCCCAACGAGCTCGCCACCCGCATCGACGACGCAAAGCCGAAGCTGATCATCGCCGCGACCTGCGGCCTGGAACCGGGCCGGGTGATCGAATACATGCCGCTGATCCACAAGGCGATCGACCTGTCGAAGCACAAGCCGGACGGCACCATCGTCTACGCGCGCCCCGAAGTCCCGGCGTTCGACATGCGCGCCGGCGACATGCTCTGGGACGACGCGCTGAAGGACGCGGAGCCGGCCGAATGCGTTACCGTGAAGGCGACGGATCCGCTCTACGTCCTCTACACCTCCGGCACGACGGGCCAGCCCAAGGGCGTGGTGCGCGACAATGGCGGCCACGCCGTGGCGTTGAAATGGTCCATGAAGAACCTCTACGACGTCGATCCGGGCACGACCTTCTGGGCGGCCTCCGACGTCGGCTGGGTGGTGGGCCACAGCTACATCGTCTACGCGCCGCTGCTGCACGGGGCCACGGCCATCCTGTTCGAGGGCAAGCCCGTCGGCACTCCGGACCCCGGCACCTTCTGGCGCGTCATCGCCGACCACGACGTGCAGGTGATGTTCACCGCGCCGACCGCCTTCCGGGCCATCAAGCAGCAGGATCCGAAGGGCGAGTTCATCGGCAAGTACGACCTGTCGAAGTTCCGCATCCTGTTCCTGGCCGGGGAGCGCGCGGATTCCGACACCATCCAGTGGGCCGAAAAGCAGCTCGAGGTGCCGGTGATCGATCACTGGTGGCAGACCGAGACCGGCTGGCCCATGGCGATCAACCCGATGGGCATGGAGGCCCTGCCGGTGAGGTACGGCAGTCCGGGCAAGCCGGTGCCAGGCTATGACATCCGCATCGTCTCCGAACAGAACGAGGAAGTGAAACGCGGCGACATGGGCGCGATCGTGGTGAAGCTGCCGCTGCCGCCGGGCGCGCTGCCGACGCTGTGGAACGCCGACCAGCGCTTCCGCGACGCCTATCTCACCGACTATCCCGGCTACTACAAGACCGCCGACGCCGGCTATATGGACGAGGATGGCTATCTCTACGTCATGGCCCGCACCGACGACATCATCAACGTCGCCGGTCACCGCCTCTCCACCGGCGCCATGGAAGAGGTGCTGTCCCAGCATCCCGACGTGGCCGAGTGTGCGGTCTTCGGCGTCGCCGATCAGATGAAGGGGCAGTTGCCGCTCGGCATGATCGTGCTCAAGGCGGGCGTCGAGCGCGATGTCGACGAGATCCGCAACGACTGCATCCAGATGATCCGCAACCAGATCGGCGCGGTGGCCGCTTTCCGGCTGGTGACGCCGGTCAAGCGCCTGCCCAAGACTCGCTCGGGCAAGGTGCTGCGCGCGACCATGCAGAAGATCGCCGACGGGGAGGAATTCAAGACGCCGGCGACGATCGACGATCCGGCGATCCTGGACGAAATCCGCGTCTCGCTGGAGGACCTGGGCTACCCGAAACGGTGACCCGCGCTCAGAAGTCCCAGTAAAGGAACTCCGGCACCACGGCCGAGTTGGCGCGCAGCATGGCGAAACAGGCCGCGAAGGCGGCGAAGGCGAGCAGCATGCCGACCAGGTGGGGACGGTAGAGATGCGCGGCGAGCCGCCGGAGCCGTCCGCCGGGCTCGACCATGCCGGCCACCTGCGGCAGGTTCGGCAGCGCCAGGCAGAAGAGCGTCAGCGCGGCGAATATCTGCCAGCGCCAGCCGGCCAGGAAGTCCGCGCCCGCGACCGGAATGTCGAGGCCATGCAGCCCCGCCATGCCCTGCCAGACATGGATGGCGGCGGTCAGGTTATCAGCGCGGAACACGACCCAGGCGGCGACGACGAAGACCATCGTCAGCGTCCAGCCGGCCGCAAGCCCCAGGGGCCTGAGCGCCGGCAGTTCAGGTAACAGTGGCCGCATTGCGTCGCCCCAGGCGCGGTGGAGCAGCAGGCAGGCCCCGTGCATCGCCCCCCAGATGACGAAGGTCCAGCCCGCCCCGTGCCAGATGCCGCCCAGCAGCATGACGATGAACAGGTTGAGATAGGTCCGCCACGGTCCGATCCGGTTGCCGCCCAGCGGCACGTAGAGATAGTCGCGCAGGAAGGACGACAGGGTGATGTGCCAGCGCCGCCAGAAGTCGGCGATGCTGACCGCCCGGTAGGGCGAGTTGAAGTTGAACGGCAGACGGATGCTGACCATCAGCCCGATGCCGATGGCCATGTCGGAATAGCCGGAGAAGTCGAAATAGAGCTGGAAGCTGTAGGCCAGCGCCGCCGTCCATGCCTGTTCCAGCGCCAGCGGCTGGGTCAGCGCCTGGTCGAACAGCGGCGTCGCCACAGTGCCCATGGGATCGGCGATCAGCAGCTTCTTGGCCATGCCGGCGATGAAGATCATCAGACCCCATGAAAATCCCTCCGCCGTGATCCGGAAGGCCTTCGGCGCCGCGAACTCCTGCATCGTCCGCTTCTGCTGCAGGATCGGCCCGGCAATGAGCTGCGGGAAGAAGGAGACGAAGGCGGCATACTGGATGAAGTCGTGGTGGTGCGTACGCCCGTTGCGCGCGTCCACCAGGTAGGAGATCTGCTGGAAAGTGAAGAACGAGATGGCAAGCGGCAGGACGATCTCCGGCAGCGGAATGTCCGCACCGCTCAGCCATTCGATGTTCTCCTCGATGAAGTTGGCGTACTTGAACCAGCCCAGCGCGGCCAGATTGAGCGCCACGCCGAACGCCGTCAGACCCTTCGAGCGGGTGCGTTCGATGGCCCGCCCGAGGGCGAAGTTCACCAGGATCGAGGCGACGATCAGCGGCAAGTAGACCGGCTTCCAGAAGCCGTAGAAGAACAGCGACGCCGCGACGATCCAGTAGAGCTGGGCCCCGAACAGCCGCCGCGAAAGCACCACGCCGATCAACGCCAGCGGCAGGAACGCGAACAGGAACAGGTCGGAACTGAAGATCATCGCGTCGCCTGCCGGTCGCAGTAGGGGTCCATCACGGCGCGGAAGGCGTCGATCGATCGTTTCAGCCGCTCCCGCAGATCGGCCTCGTGGATATCGAGCGCTTCTGGCGGGACGGCATGCCTGCCGGCTGCGATCGCCTCCAGAATGTAGCGGTTGACCTTCGGGTGGTAGTGCGAGGCATCACGGTAGAGCTCCGGGTCGCCGGCGAAGCGGACGATGCCCTGGAAATCGAACAGCCGGTAATTGGACAGGCCCGCCAGCTCCTCATGGAGGATGCGGGCGGCGAACTCGGTATCGGCCAGCCGCCCGCCCGGATTGGCGTGCATCAGCGCCGAATAGGCCGGGATGAAGAAGTCGAACGCCGTGCCGGGGAAGTCCTCGACCAGCGGCCGGACGGACAGCCGGATGTTCCGGCGGAAATCGACCGCGTCGATATCGCCCGCGGACTGGTCCTGCCGCGCGCAGTATTCCTCGCCGACCAGATGGGGGCCGAACTCGCGCCGCTCCCCCCACTTGTTGATGCCGTCCAGCGCCTGGACGTCACCCGTCCGGCGCGCATTGCGGGCCGCATTGGCATCCAGCCAGGCCTGCAGGGTGAAGGCGTACTCCAGATCGGTCAGCGGGTTGCCGTCATAGAGATGGAACGGAAAGGTCCCGTCGCGCAGTCGCCCCGGCTCCAGGTTGAAGCGCGCCAGTTCGTATTCCCACAGCACCCGCTCGGCGCCGTGGTCACGCAGTGCGGCGCGCAACAGTTCGCTCTGCTCGGCCGGGTAGGAGCCGGCGATGGTCGCGTTCAGCGTCGGCAGACCGAGTACCTCGCCGGCCTCGTCGATGTAGAAGTTCTGGCTGATCGAGGTGCCGACGATGATCGCCTCGTAGGGCCAGGTTCGCACCAGGCCCGCCATCCGGTACTGCTCGTCGGGGACGAAGTAGTCCCGCGCCGCCGGCGGCGCGAACATGTGCAGCGGATCGATCCGCGCCAGCCAGCCCAGATAACCGACGACGACGGCCATGATCGCCGCAGGCAGGACGATCGCGACGGTGCGCGGCCTGGGCGCCGCAAGTCGCCGGGCGATCCCTCCATGGCCGACCGCGTAGGCGGCGAGCGACAGCAACAGCAGCGCCGCGGCGAAGGCCGCGGGTACATAGGGACTGAGCAACGCCGTCAGCTCGACCTCGTAGCGCCGCCCGTTCGCGGTCGGATCGCTGTTGTCGGGTGTGGAGAAACGCAACAGACCGCCGCCGACGAAGTGCGCGCCGCCGCCCTGCCCACGGATCTCGTCGGTGCCGGCGAAGGGATTGCCGATAGGCCGGCCGTCCTCCAGCAGCTGGCCGGCGACAAACCCTTTCCCCCTGTCGGACCAGGGGACATGCAGCGGCCAGGGCTGCTCGATGGGATAGAGATAGCCGACCGGGGCGAGAGCCCGGACGGCGGCGGGATCGATCGATTCCCGGTAGCGCGTGCCCTCCAGCGCCAGCCAGGCCGTGGCGCCCGCGACGACGGCCAGCGCGAGCAGCACGACATCCACGCCTCGGCGGGCCGCTCGGGAACCGGGCGCCAGCAACAGCAGCCCGCCCGCCAGCAACAGCGCCGCCGCCGCAACCATCGCGATCATCACCTCCCGGTCCAGCCGGACGAGAAACCGGGCCTCCAGCAGCGGGTCGGCGGGCGGCTCGGGGCCCAGGGTGAAATAGAAGTTCTGGACGCCGGTATGCAGATAGCCCGGCCGCGCGCCCTCACTGAGCGGTCCCTTGCTGACCCGCCCATCGGCGACGCGCCGGCCGTTGATGTAGAACTCGGTGGCCGTCCCCGACGAGCCGTAGCGCGCCGCGTCGAGAACATGCAGCGGCGGGCGCTCCCAGGAACCGACCTCCAGGCGGTGCAAGAAGAGACGTCCCTCCTGCCGTTCGGCGTCGGTAAGCGAGAACTGTTGGCTGACCGCAATGCCGCGGAGCCCTACGAACAGCGCGGCAGCGATGACCGCGATCGCGATCGCGATCAGTGCGGCGCCCACCCATTGCCGGCTCAGCCCTTCGGGGCGCTCCGATTCCAGAATGTTGTCGACCATGGGATCAGAAATGCCGCCAGCCCGCCTGCTTCAACGATATCTCACGCTCACGGGACAGAAATCTTACACCATCGCCGGCTACGACACGGCCAATGCGCGTCAGGGGAACACCGACGTCCGGCAGCACCGCTTCGACCGGCGCGGTGAAGACCAGCTCATAGTCGTCCCCGCCGGTGAAAGGCAGGGTCTCCAAGTCGCTGCCGGCGGCGATCGCCGCCCGCGCCGCCTCGGAAACCGGCACCAGATCGGCGTCGATCTCCATGCCGACGCCGGACCGGCGGGCGATGTGGCCCAGATCGGCAGCAAGGCCGTCGGAGACGTCCTGACAGGCCGTGGCGATGCCGACCAGCGCCGGCCCCAGCCAGACGCGCGCCTCCGGCACCCGATAGCGGTCGATCAGGCTCTTCCGGTACTCGGCGCGCACGGCCAGCCCGTCCCGGAGGCATTTCAGTCCAAGCGCGGCGTCGCCGACGCTGCCGGAGACGTAGACCGCCTCACCGGCCCGGGCGCCGTTGCGGCGCAGTTCACGTCCACGTTCGACCCGCCCCAGCGCCGTCAGCGAGAGCGTCAGCGGACCCGGTGTGGAGACCGTATCGCCGCCGTAGAGCGCGATGCCGAAGATCTTCTGATCCTCGGCCAGACCGGCGACGAAGGCCGCCAGCCAGTCGTCATCGCAATCGGGCGAGAGAGCGAAGGCGAGCAGATAGCCCATTGGCGTCGCGCCCATCGCTGCCAGATCGGAGAGATTGACCCGCACCAGCTTGCGGGCGATCAGGTCGGGCGGATCGTCGGCCAGGAAGTGGACGCCGGCGACCATGGCGTCCTTCGTCGCGACCCAGGCTTCGCCATGCGAGAGCTTCGGGAGAACGGCGCCGTCGTCGGAGAGAGAGAAGGCGCCCTCGCCGGCCAGGGGGGCGAGCAGCCGCTCGATGATCTCGAATTCGCCGCTTCGGCTCATCCGCCCCGGCCGGCGGCCAGTTCATCCCGCCTGATCCGCCGCGCCAGACGATCCAGCACCGCGTTGACCAGGGACGGCTCGGCGCCGCTGAAGAAGGCGTGGGAAAGGTCCACATACTCGTCGATGACCACCCGCGCGGGTACATCGATGCGGGCCAGAAGCTCATAGCCGGCAACCCTGAGCAGCGCCCTGAGCAGCGTCTCCAGCCGATCGAGATCGTAGTCCAGGCTGAGCGCGCCTTCGATCAGCCGGTCCAGTTCCAGCCGGCGGTCGTGGCTGCCGGCCACGAGGTCCTGGAAGAAATCCCGGTCTGCGCTGACCAGGGGCTCGCCGTCCAGGTCGTGACCCAGACGATGCGCCTGGAACTCGGCAATGACGGTCGCCGCATCGTCCTCGTTGAGGTCGAGCTGATAGGTCGCCTGCACGGCGTGCATGCGGGCGGCGCTGCGCTGACGCCGCGCCTGACTGCCGCCGCTGGGCTTGCGCCGGGTCATTCCTCTTCCGCGAACTGCTGGCCGAGTTCGATCATCCGCAGCACGGCCCGGGCGGCGTCCCCGCCCTTGTCCTTGCCCTTCGGATCGGCCCGCGCCCAGGCCTGATCGTGATTCTCGACCGTCAGGATGCCGTTGCCGATGGAAACGCCATCATAGACGGTCAGATCCATCAGCGCCCTGGCCGATTCGCCGGCCACGATGTCGTAGTGCGAGGTCTCGCCCCGGATGACGCAGCCCAGCGCCACGTAACCGTCATAGGAGCGCGTGCCCTGTTGAACCGCGTCCTCGGCCATGGCGATGGCGCCGGGCACTTCCAGCGCGCCGGGCACGACGATGCGGTCATAGGCGGCGCCGGCCTTCTCGAGCGCGGCGATCGCGCCCTCGGCCAGGCCGTCGGAGATGTCTTCGTAGTACCGGGCTTCGACCAGCAGGATTTGCGCGCGCGCCATGCCCTCAGTCCTCCTGAAGCGGGCGGGTGCCCACGATTTCCAGATTGTAGCCTTCCAGGCCGATGACGTGCTTGGGCGAATTGGTCAGCAGGACCATCTTGCGTACGCCGAGGTCCGTGAGAATCTGGGCGCCGATGCCGTAGTCGCGGAGATCCATCAGCTTTTCGAGGTTGTTCTGCTCCTGGGCCTGCAGGAACTCCGAGATCCGCATCTCCCGCGCCTGGCGCAGGAAGACCAGAACCCCGCGGCCTTCCTTCGCAATCTGCCGCATGGCCTGCTGCAGCCGGCCGGCCTTGCCCCCGGTTTCATGGAACAGGTCTGGCAATGGATCGTAGCCGTGCATGCGCACCAGCACCGGCTCGTCGCCGGAGATGTCGCCCTTGATGAGCGCCAGGCTCTCCGCGTACGAGACCTCCGAATCGAACACCACCAGCCGGAACTCGCCGCCCAGTTCGCTCTTGACCACGGACTCGTGGGAACGCGCGACCAGCTTGTCGAAGCGCCGCCGGTAGGCGATCAGGTCGGCGATGGTGGCGATCTTGAGATTGTGGAACTGGGCGAACTTCACCAGATCCGGCATGCGGGCCATGGTGCCGTCGTCGTTCATGATCTCGCAGATCACGCCGGCCTGGCGCAGTCCGGCCATCCGCGCGATGTCGACCGCGGCTTCCGTATGGCCGGCGCGCTGCAGGACGCCGCCGCTCTTGGCGACCAGCGGGAAGACGTGGCCGGGCGTGACGATATCCTCCGGCCCCTTTGTCAGGTCGATCGCGGTCTGGATGGTATGCGCGCGGTCCTGGGCCGAGATGCCTGTCGAGATGCCTTCGCGCGCCTCGATGGAGACCGTGAAGGCCGTCTGGTGGCGCGCCTGATTGTTCTTGCTCATCAGGTCAAGGCCGAGCTGCTCGATCCGTTCCTGGTTCATGGACAGACAGATCAGGCCGCGGCCGTACTTGGCCATGAAGTTGATCGCCTGCGGCGTCGCGAACTGGGCGGGAATGTAGAGATCCCCCTCGTTCTCCCGGTCCTCGTCGTCGACCAGGATGACCATCTTGCCGTTGCGGGCGTCCTCGACCACGTCCTCGATGGACGAAAGGTAACGTGTGAATTCCGAAGTCATTCAGATCCCTAGCCGTCGGTGTCCCTGAGCCGCGCCACATAGCGCGACAGGATGTCGATTTCCATGTTCACAGGGTCGCCGACCCGGATTTCGCCAAAGGTCGTCCGCTCCTGTGTGTGCGGAATGATGTTGATCTCGAAGCTGTCGCCGCCGACCGCATTCACCGTCAGCGACGCGCCGTTGAGCGCCACCGAACCCTTCTCGGCGACATGGCGGGCGAGTTCCTTCGGCAGTTCGAAGACGAAGCGCCGGCTGTCGCCCACCGGCTCGATTTCCCGGACCCGCGACAGACCGTCGACGTGACCCGTGACGATGTGCCCGCCCAGCTCGTCGCCCACGCGCAGGGATCGTTCCAGATTGATCCGTGCGCCCTCGCCCAGCGAACCGATGGCCGTACGGTCCAGCGTCTCCTGGGAGACGTCGACATCGAACCAGCGCGGCCCCTTGTCGACGACCGTCAGGCAGACGCCGTGACAGGCGATGGACGCGCCCATGTCGATGCTGGCCGTATCATAGGCCGTGGCGATCCGGATGCGCATGTCGCCGCGCGCCTCGACGGAGACGATGCGGCCGATGTCGGTGATGATGCCGGTGAACATGGCGTCCTTTTACGGTTCCCGCAGATAGGTTTCCAGCACGTCCTCACCGAAATGCGCGATGGCCGCCCTGCGGAACCTGGGAACGTCGGCCAGCTTCTCCAGCCCGAAGCCCCCGATCGCCGGCAGACCGTCGCCCCCGATCAGCGTCGCGGCGCGGAACCACGCCAGTTCGTCGACCAGGTCGGCGCCCACGAAGGCGGCGGCGACCCGCGCCCCGCCCTCGATCAGCAGGCGCGTGATCCCCGCCTCCGCCAGCGACCGCAGAACGTCGCCCGGCGCGGGTACCCCGGTGGCCGAAATATCGCAGCGGAACACGCGCGCCCCCCGGGCTTCCAGCGCCGCGGCGCGTGCCGGATCCGCTTCCATGCCGCAGAAGACAAGAAGCGGCGTCTGCGCCGCGGTGTCCGCCAGCCGGCCCGACGGCGGGATCGACAGCCGCGAATCGAGCACTACCCGCACCGGGCTGCGGTGCGCCAGGCCGGGAAGCCGGCAGGTCAGTTCCGGATCATCGGCCAGGGCGGTGCCGGCGCCGATCAGGATCGCATCGTGACTGGCGCGCAGCAGGTGCCCCCGCTCCCGCGCAGCGCCCGCGGTGATCCATTTCGCGTCCGATGCACGGGTGGCGATGCGCCCGTCCAGCGTCGTCGCCAGCTTCAGTGTGACCATCGGGCGGTTTGCCGTCCGGTGAAGGACGAAGCCGCGGTTGAGCGCGGCGGCCTGATCGGACAGAACGCCCGTGACCACCTCGACGCCCGCTTCACGCAGCATCTGCACGCCACGGCCATTCACCCGCTCATCGGGGTCGGTCATGGCGACCACGACCCGGGCGACGCCGGCCGCGGCCAGCGCCTCCGCACAGGGCGGCGTGACGCCGTGATGGCTGCAGGGTTCCAGCGTGACATAGGCGGTCGAACCGCGGACGGCGCCGCCGGCGCGGGCGAGCGCTTCCGTTTCGGCGTGCGGGCGGCCGCCGGGCTGGGTCCAGCCCCGGCCGATCACGCGGCCATCCGCCACCACTACGCAGCCGACGGCCGGATTGGGCGCCACCTGCCCCAGTCCGCGCCGCGCCAGCATCAGCGCGTGGGCCATGTGGCGGCGGTCGGCCTCAGTCGGGGACTTCGTCGCGCTGGCCAAGTTCGCGTCCGATGAAGTCCTCGAAGTCGGAGGCCTCGCGGAAGTTCCTGTAGACCGAAGCGAAGCGGACATAGGCGACCTGGTCCAGGTTCGCCAGCGCCCGCATGATCAGTTCGCCGATGGTCTGTGACTGGATCTCCGATTCGCCGGAGCTCTCGAGCTGGCGCACGATGGCGTTGATGGTCCGCTCGACCCGCTCGGGGTCGACCGGCCGCTTGCGGATGGCGATATCGATCGAGCGGGCGACCTTGTCGCGGTCGAAGGGCACGCGCTGGCCGTTCTTCTTCACCACGGTCAGTTCGCGGAGCTGGATCCGCTCGAATGTGGTGAACCGGCCGCCGCAGTTGGGACAGAAGCGCCGGCGCCGGATCGCCGTGTTGTCCTCGGTCGGACGTGAATCCTTCACCTGCGTGTCGGCGTTGTGACAGTACGGACAGCGCATGCCCAATCCCCCCTGGTCAGGCCGCGGTCAAAGGCCTTGCGTATAGATCGGGAACCGGCCGCAGAGCTGCTTGACCTCTTCGCGCGCCTTCGCCTCCGCGGCCCCGTTGTCGCCATTGGACTGGGCGTAGGCCTCCAGCACGTCGGCGATCAGATGCCCGACCTTCTGGAACTCCGCTTCGCCGAAGCCGCGGGTCGTTCCCGCCGGCGTGCCGAGCCGGACGCCAGACGTAACCATGGGCTTCTCCGGGTCGAATGGCACGCCATTCTTGTTGCAGGTCATGTAGGCGTTTTCCATCGTCCGTTCGGCGTCACGGCCGGTGACGCCCTTGGAGCGCAGATCGACCAGCATCAGGTGCGTGTCGGTACCGCCCGAGACGATGTCGAAGCCCCGCTCCATCAGCGCCCCGGCAAGCGCCTTCGCATTGGCCACGACCTGGCGGCTGTAGGCGTGGAACTCGGGCTTCAGCGCCTCGCCGAAGCCGGCCGCCTTGGCAGCGATGGCGTGCATCAGCGGCCCGCCCTGAAGTCCGGGGAAAACGGCCGAGTTGATCTTCTTGCCCAGCGCCTCGTCGCGGCTGAGGATCAGCCCGCCGCGGGCGCAGCGCAGGGTCTTGTGGGTCGTCGAAGTGACGATCTGCGCATGGTCCAGCGGGTTCGGGTGCACCCCGCCGGCGACCAGACCGGCGAAATGCGCCATGTCGACCATCAGCCAGGCGCCGACCTCGTCGGCGATCTCCCTGAAACGCTTGAAGTCGATGATGCGCGGATAGGCCGATCCGCCGGCGATGATCAGCTTCGGCCTGTATTCCTTCGCCAGCTTCTCCACCTGATCGAAGTCGATCAGGGCATCCTCGCGCCGGACGCCGTACTGAACGGCCTTGAACCACTTGCCGGACTGGTTCGGTGCGGCGCCGTGAGTCAGGTGCCCGCCGGCGTCCAGCGACATGCCCATGACCGTGTCGCCCGGCTGCAGCAGCGCCATGAAGACGGCCTGGTTGGCCTGAGCGCCCGAATGGGGCTGAACGTTGGCGAAGCTGCAGTCGAACAGCTTGCAGGCCCGCTCGATCGCCAGCCGCTCGGCGATGTCCACGAACTCGCAACCGCCATAGTAACGCCGGCCCGGATAGCCTTCGGCGTACTTGTTCTGGAACACCGTCGCCATCGCCTTGATGACCGCGGGGCTGGCAATGTTCTCGGAGGCGATGAGTTCGATCTGGTTCTGCTGACGGTCCATCTCCAGCCGGAAGGACTCGAACAGTTCGGGATCGTCGCGCTCCAGGTCCGCCGACCAGAAATCACGCACCGCGTCGGTTGCTTCAGCCATGCTCATTCTACCTGTCCTCATCGCCTTGGGCCGCGAGGCCCAGTTTGTCGACCCGGCGCTGATGCCGTCCGCCCTCGAACTCCGTCTCGAAGAAGATGCGCACGCAATCCCGGGCCGTTTCTATGCCGATGACCCGCGCGCCGAGCGCGAGCACGTTGGCGTCATTGTGCAGCCGCGTGAGCCGGGCTGACGTCGCGTCGCTGACTGCGGCGGCGCGGACCTTCGGCTCGCGGTTGGCGGCCATGGATATGCCGATGCCGGTGCCGCAGACCAGAATGCCGCGTTCGGCCCGGCCATCGCGGATGGCGGCCGCCAGCCGCCATCCGAAATCCGGATAGTCGACGGAATCGGCGCTGTCGGTTCCGACGTCGAGCACCGTGTGCCCGAGCGCCTCGACGTCCGTCTTCAGCGCCTCCTTCATCTCGAAGCCGGCGTGATCCGCTGCCATGACGACGGTAACCATGCGCCTTCCATCCGTTTCCGGGAACAAGGCCGGGGGCATACCACATCTTGTGGAGAAATGCGAAGCGGCACGCGCGGCCGCTCACGCCGATGCGACGCATTGACCGGCCATTCCGGGCCGCCGGAACGCCACTCGCGCCGATAGCCGAGCGCATGGCCAGTTAGCGTATAAAGCGATTGATCAACCCGGAACGCTATCTTACCGTCATGAAAATGTACCAAGATCAACCGGAACAGAGTGGGGAAATGACCGTGGACCGAGCAGAAAGCGACGAACAGACGGAGGCCCGGAACCTGCTTCGCATGACGTCCAGCGTCTCGGCCGCCTATCTGGCCAATAATCAGGTAGCGCCGGGCGATGTGCACACGGTGATTGTGACCGTCCGGTCTGCGCTCAGCGCATTGATGCGGCCTGCCGACGACCGGAATATTGCACCTCCGGAACCGGCGGTGCCGATCAAGCGTTCCGTCACGCCCGACCATCTGGTGTGTCTGGAAGACGGCAAGAAGCTGAAGATGCTGAAGCGCTATCTTCGGGCCAGATACGACATGACGCCGGACGATTATCGCGCCAGGTGGAACCTGCCGCCCGACTATCCCATGGTGGCGCCGAACTACGCGCGGCAGCGGTCGGAGTTCGCCCGCCGCATCGGCCTCGGCAGGAAGTAGCCCCGCCCCTTCGCCGGGCGGCCCGCCTCAGTGCCGCTCCGGTATCAGCCCCTTTGGCGCGAATCGCATCACCAGCAGCAGGATGGCTCCCATCAGCAGGTAGCGCGTGTAGGCGGCGCCGGCGACCAGGTGCTGCGACAGGAAGGAATCGTCGGCCATGGGCAGGGTAATGGTCTGCATGAACCAGTTGCCGAGCGGCTCCGCCTCGACCCACAGGAACCAGATCACGAAACCGCCGAGGACAGCGCCCCAGTTGTTGCCCGACCCGCCGAGAATGACCATCACCCAGATCAGGAAGGTGAAGCGCAGCGGGATGTAGCTGGTCGGCGTGAGCTGCCCGTCCAGCGTGGTCAGCATGGCGCCGGCGATGCCGCAGGTGGCGCAGCCCAGGACGAAGACCTGCAGATGGCGGCCGGTGACGTCCTTGCCCATCGCCGAGGCGGCTTCGCGGTTGTCGCGGATCGCCCGCATCATCCGCCCCCAGGGCGATCGCAGCGCACGCTCCGCGAACCACATGACGATCGCCAGCACCAGGAGGAACAACGCCGCGTAGCACAGTTTGACGAACAGGCCTGCGAGATCGGAGAGATCCGGGGCTCCCAGCGTGTCGGCGAGACCGATGAACCAGTCCTGCTGCACCAGCACGACCTCGTAGGGCACCGGGCGCGGCAGGCCGGTGACGTTCTTCACGCCCCGGGTCAGCCATTCCTCGTACTTGATGACGGCGATGATGATCTCTGAAATGCCCAGCGTGGCGATGGCGAGATAGTCGGCCCTGAGGCCGAGCGCGATCTTGCCGATGAACCAGGCCGCGCCGGCCGCGACCAGCCCGCCCAGCGGCCAGGCCAGCACGATCGGCAGCCCCATGCCGCCGAGATAGCCGGTCTGGGCCGAATCGACGGCCTCGATCTGCCGCGCCGCCGGCACGAAGAACTCCGAGATCAGGAAATAGCCGGCAATCATCAGCACGATGGTCACCGGCAGCCGCATCGTCCGTGGCGTCAGGCGCCGGGCAACGATGATGGCGACCACCGTGGCGGCCAGGCTGAGGGCCGCGAGCAGGATATCGGTCCCGCCCGCCGCCCAGGCGGCGTCGACCGGCGGCATGGATACCAGAACCGCGGTCAGACCGCCCAGCGCCGTGAAGCCCATGATGCCGACGTTGAACAGGCCGGCATAGCCCCACTGCATGTTCACACCGAGCGCCATGATCGACGAGATCAGGCACAGGTTCACGATGCCCAGCGCGACGTTCCAGCTCTGATAGAAGCCGACGAAGATCAGCAGCAGCGCCATCGCGCCGAAGAGAAAGAGCTTCCGGGACATCATTGGATCACCTTCCCGCGGATGATTCCGGTCGGCCGGATCAACAGCACCGCCACGAGGATGATGAAGGAGACGGCGAACTTGTACTCCGTCGACAGGAGCTGCACGAGGCCCTCCGGCGCCCATTCCTCGGGGCCGAGATAGCCCAGGAACTTCTTGAAGGCGTAGGTGACCATGACCTCGGAGAAGGCGACGACGAAGCCGCCGAGGATGGCGCCCACCGGCTGGCCGATGCCGCCCAGGATGGTGGCGGCGAAGATCGGCAGCAGGATCTGCAGGAAGATGAACGGCTTGTAGGTCTTGTCCAGGCCGTAGAGGGTGCCGGCGATCGCCGCGAGGGTCGCGGTGATGATCCAGGCGATCATGACCACGCGGTCCGGATCCACGCCTGACAGCAGTGCCAGATCCTCGTCGTCGGAATAGGCCCGCATGGCCTTGCCGGCCCGGGTCTTCTGCAGGAACCAGAACAGCGCGGCCATCACCGCGACGGCGACCACGACCGTCAGCACCTGCGTCTGCTTCAGCGCGATGCCTTCCCTGAGGCCGGTGACCTCCCGGAAATCGCCTGCGGTGAAGATGAAACGCGCGCCGTCGGTGAAGGTCTGGTCGTCGGGGCCGATGATGATGCGGATCAGACCGGCCAGCACGAACATCACGCCGACCGAGACGATGGCGAAGACGATCGGATTGGAATGCTGGCGATGATAGAAGCGGAACACGAAGCGGTTGGCGGCCAGCGCCATCAGGATCGTGCTGGCGATGCCGATGGGCAGGGCCAGCAGCGCCGTGGGAAAGGGCGCGATGCCGATCCCCTGCGCCTGCATCCACCAGGTGGCCAGAATGGTCGACATGGCCCCCCAGGACATCATCTCGCCATGGGAGAAGTTGGCGAAGCGCAGAATGCCGAAGATCAGCGTCACGCCGAGCGCGCCGAGCGAAAGCTGCGCGCCATAGGCGATGGCCGGCACCAGGACGAAATTGGTGATCAGCGCGAGGGCGTTGAGAATGTCCATTCAGCCCCCCAGGAACGAACGACGGACTTCCTCGTTGGCGAGCAGCGCCTCGCCGGTGTCCGTGAAACGGTTCTGGCCCTGCACCAGCACGAAGCCGTGGTCGGCGATCTCCAGCGCCTGGCGGGCATTCTGTTCCACCATCAGGATGGCGATGCCGGTCCGGGCGATCTCGAGGATACGGTCGAACAGTTCGTCCATGACGATGGGGGAGACGCCCGCCGTCGGTTCGTCGAGCATCAGCAGTTTCGGTGCGGTCATCAGCGCCCGGCCCACCGCGACCTGCTGGCGCTGGCCGCCGGAGAGTTCGCCGGCGGGCTGGTTCCGCTTCTCGCGAAGCACCGGGAACAGCTCGTAGACCCGTTCCATGGTCTCGCCGTATTCGTCGTCGCGGATGAAGGCCCCCATCTCCAGGTTCTCCTCGACCGTCATGGAGACGAAGACATTGCGGTTCTGGGGCACGAAGCCCATCCCTTGGCGCACACGCTCCTGCGGCGCCATCCGCGTGATGTCCTGGCCATCGAGCACCACCGCGCCCTTGCGCAGGTTCAGCATGCCGAAGATCGCCTTCATGGCCGTCGACTTGCCGGCGCCGTTCGGACCGACCACGACAGCGATCTCGCCCTTGTCGACGATGATGTCGCAGTCCTCGATGATGTCGGGGCCGCTGCCGTATCCGCCGGTCATGCCGGTCGCGGAAAGGAAGCTCATGACGTCGCCTGCCGCTCGTGCTTGCGGCCGGTGCCGAGATAGGCCTCGATGACCTCCTCGTCGTTCTTCACCTCGTCGATCGTGCCCTGCATCAGCAGCCGCCCCTCCGCCATGACGATCACCGGATCGCAGAGCCGGGCGATGAAGTCCATGTCGTGTTCGATCATGCAGAACGTATAGCCGCGCTCCTCGTTCAGGCGCTGGATCGAGGTGGCGATGGTGTTCAGCAGCGTTCGGTTGACGCCGGCGCCGACTTCGTCGAGGAGCACGATCTTGGCGTCGACCATCATCGTGCGGCCCAGTTCCAGCAGCTTCTTCTGGCCGCCCGAAAGGTTGCCCGCGAGTTCGTTTTCCAGATGCGAGATCTGCAGGAAGTCGAGCACTTCGCGGGCGCGGTCGGCGACGCGCGCCTCGACCTCGCGGACGCGGCGGTAGTCGAACCAGGCGTGGCGAAGCTGTTCGCCGGGCTGCTGGTCCGGCACGACCATCAGGTTCTCCAGCACCGTCAGGGTGGCGAACTCGTGCGCGATCTGGAAGGTGCGCAGCAGGCCCTTGTGGAACAGTTCGTGCGACTGCAGTTCGGTCACGTCCTCGCCGTCCAGCAGGATCTGGCCCGAGGAGGGCGGGAATACGCCGGCGATGATGTTGAACAGCGTGGTCTTGCCCGCGCCGTTCGGACCGATGAGGCCGGTGATCGAGCCCCGGGCGATATCCAGCGTCACGCCGTCGACGGCGTGAATGCCGCCGAAGTGCTTGGTGACGTTCCTGACGGTGATCATGGGTTCTGAAGCCGGGAAAGAAGCGGCCGGGATTGTCCCGGCCGCTTCCCCGTCCCGTTCGGGTGTTGGCGGATCAGTGGTACTTGACCGTGGTGAACTCGCCGTCCTTGACGACCGACTCGCGGAAGCTGCCGGCCGCCTCGCCGGGGCCGATCAGTTCGACCGCGCCGGCGCCGACATAGTCGATGTCACCGCCGTCGGCCAGGATCTGCAGGGCCTTCTTCAGTTCGCCCGGATAGATCTTCTCACCCGGCGCGTTGGCGACCTTCGTGACGTGGTCCTTGTAGACCGCGCTGTCGGTGGAGCCCGCCGACTGCATCGCCAGCAGCAGGATCGCCGAGGCGTCGTAGGCTTCCGGCACATAGGGGTCGTCGCCCTTGAAGCCCTTGCCCTCGCTCATCTTCGCCAGCATGTCGGCGCCCGGGCTGTCGGTGCCGGGGTTGGTGCCGATGGAGCCGTCGATGGACGCGCCGAAATTGTCGGTGAGCGATTCGCCGACCATGCCGTCAGGCAGCATGAAGGTATCGAAGGCGCCCGTGTCCAGCGCGGCCTGGATCATGCCCTTGCCACCCTGGTCCAGATAGCCGGCGACGATCAGCAGTTCGCCGCCCGCGGACGCCAGCGTCGCGACCTCGGCCGAGTAGTCGGCCTTGCCGTCCTCGTGCGAGGCGACGGCGGTGATGTTGCCGCCCATGCTCTCGAAGCCGGACTGGATCGCATCCGCCAGGCCCTTGCCGTAGTCGTTGTTGGTGTAGGTCAGGGCCGCGTTCTTGATGCCCTTTTCGGTCAGGATCTTGGCGATGATCTCACCCTGACGCGCATCGGACGGCGCGGTGCGGAAGAAGTAGCCGTCATCCTCGATCGTCGACAGCGCCGGCGACGTCGCCGACGGCGAGATCATGACGATGCCGTTGGCGCGCACGACGTTGTTCAGCACCGCCGTGGTGGCGCCGGAACAGGTCGCGCCGACAATGCCGACCACGCCTTCCGAGGTGATCAGGCGTTCGGCCGCGGCCGTCGCGGCGGCGGCGTCGATGCAGGTGCTGTCGCCGCGGACGGAGACGACCTTGCGGCCGCCCAGGAACATCCCGCTGTCGGAAACTTCCTGAATGGCAAGTTCGCCGCCCATCGCCATGGGCTTGACGAGCGACTCCGTCGGGCCGGTGAAGCCCTGCAGCATGCCGACCTTGACGTCGTCGGCGAGCGCCGCGCCACTGGCCATTACGGCGGCGAAAACAAGCGGAAGCATTCGTTTCATGGTGTTATCTCCCTTTGTACCCCTGACACACTCTGCATCTTTGGCGGCGTCATTTCCAGAGCGCGTGTATCCGGGACACGTCCCACGCCTATCGCCGCCCGCCCGCGATCCTCACAGCATCGGGGTGCGCGCGCAACCGCGCCATCGCAACGCAGCCGAGCAGCGGCCCCGCGGCGATGATCCAGAACGCCCATTCCCAGCCCATGAGTTCGGCCGCCTCCGGCAGCAGGTGCAGCGGCGCCAGCGTCAGCAGGAAGCCGAGCGACGTCTGGGCCGTGACCATGGTGCCGACACGCTCCCGGTCGGCCAGTTCCATCACCGCCGAGGAAAACTGGGCTGAATCGGCGATCACCACCACGCCCCAGAACAGGCATAGCGCGATCAGAGGGCCGGGCGGACCGCCGAACAGGAAGCCGACGGTCATGCAGCAGGCGGCGCTCATCGCCATGGCGGCGATGGTCACCGTGGTGCGGCCGATCCGGTCGGCGACGAGGCCCGCGCCGATGGCCCCGATGGCGCCGGCGCCGAGCACGCCGAATGCCGTCAGGGAAGCATGGTAGCCCGCGCGCGGATCGCCCTCGCCATACCAGGCGCTGAAGGAGGCATGCAGGAAGACCGCGATCCAGCCCCAGACGGCGTAGAGTTCCCACATGTGTCCGAAATAGCCGAAATTGGCGAGCCTGAGCGCCCGGCTGCGCCAGCCCTCCAGCACTGCGGCAGGCCGGAACGCCGCCGCAGGCAGCGCGTTCGGCCCCAGCCGCACCAGCAGCACGAGGGCGGCGGCAAGCACACAGGCGGCGGAACTGACATAGAGGGTCACCCGCCAGTCCAGGCCCTGCAGGAAGGCCTGGCTGAGGTGCGGCGCGCCCGAGCCTAGCGTCAATGCGCCCACCAGGATGCCGACCAGCAGGCCCATGTCGCCCTTCGCCCAGGTCGAAACCATCTTCATGCCGACGGGATAGCAGCCGGCGAGGCTCGCCCCGATCGTCAGCCGCAGGACCGGCACCAGCGGCGAGGCCGGGTCGAGGAAGGCGACGGCCGCGTTGGCGGCGCCGGCAAGCAGCGCTGCGCCGCAGAAGAAATACTGGGGCCGCCAGCGGTCGGCGAGGCCCAGGATCGCGCTGGTCAGCGTGCCGACGACGAAGCCGACCGAGAGCATGGAGGAATAGAGCGAGGCCTGCAGATCGCTGATCTGTGTTTCGGCGCGGATCGCCGGCAGCGTCGCCGCTCCCGTGAACCACACGCTCAGCGCCGCGATCTCGGCGACGCACAGCAGACCGATGGCCGTCGCCTTCCCCCTCACCGCCCCGATTTCCCCCTGTCAGTCCTGATCGCCGGCGCGCGGACGCTCCAGCACGGTGACGCGATGCATCAGCCGGCGCGCCGGATGGAAGTCGGCGACGGCATAGTGGATCGTGGAGCGGTTGTCCCACATGGCGACACAGTCCGGACTCCAGCGGAAACGCACCTGGAACTCGGGCGCCTTGCAGTGCTCGAACAGGTAGGCCAGCAGATGCCGGCTCTCGCTCTCCGACATGCCGTCGATGTGGCGGGTGAAGCTTTCGTTGACGAACAGCGCCTTGCGCCCGCTCTCGGGATGGGCCCGGGCCACGGGATGGCTGACCGGCGGGAACTGCCGCCGCGCCGCTTCCATCAGCCGCCCGCGCTCTCCGTCCCAGAGGCGCTTCTTCACCGGCCGTTCGTAGAGCTTCATGAAATCGTGGGTGGCGGTCAGCCCCTCCAGGTGGCGCTGCATCCGGTCCGGCAGCCCCTCCCACGCGGCGAACATGCCTGCCCAGACGGTGTCACCGCCGCAATCGGGCACCACGACCGAACGCAGCACCGAGGCGAAGTCGGGCTCGGCCGCGAAGGAATAGTCGGAATGCCAGTTGTTGACCGTGGGCGGACGGTCAGCGTCGTTCGCCAGTACCGAGACATACGGGTTCGCCTCATGCACCAGGAACATGGAATCCGGAACGCGCGGCACGTGACCGAAGCGGCGCGCGAACGCGACCTGCCGATCGGGCGTGATCGGCTGATCCCGGAAGAACAGGACCCCGTGCTCGATCAGCGCGGCGCGCAGCCGCGCGACGGTCGCCTCCGCAAGGTCAGCGCCCAGGTCGACACCGCGCACTTCCGCGCCGACGCCCGGCGTGACCGGCCGGATCTCGGGCTGGTCCGGTTCGAATTCGACATGTTGGGCCAGAGTCATGGCATTGATCCTCCCCGTTCGCCGGGACACCCTAACATCGGATTCCCGGCGACGCCCTGAAAGCTTGATGGAGCGCCCATGCACACGATTCGTGACGCCCGACCCGACGAAACGGGCCTTCTCGGCCTTCTCTGGCACGACGCCTGGCACGAAAGCCATGCCTCGTGCGTGCCGGCGGAGCTGACCCGGCTTCGCAGCCTGGAGAGTTTCCAGTCGCGGATCGCCCGGATGCTGGCGGATACCCGGGTCGCCTGCGCGTGCGTCGACCCGGTCGGTTTCCGCACGCTGAAGGACGACGAACTGCACCAGATCTTCGTCCGGGCCGATGCGCGGGGAAGCGGCGCGGCGGCGGCCTTGCTGGCCGACGGGGAGACCGGCCTGCGGCGTGCAGGCGTGAGAACGGCCTGGCTGGCCTGCGCAGTAGGCAACGAACGCGCGGCCGCCTTCTACCGAAAGCACGGCTGGCATGTGGCCCGAACCGAAATCGAACAGGTCGAAACCGGCGCAGGCGAGAGCCACTTTCCGCTGCGTGTCTGGCGTTTCGAGAAGCGGTTGGACGAGCACTGAGCGATTTCGTCTATTCCCAGTTGTCCGATTGCCCCGGCGTCATCTAACATTCCCTTCAGCGGGCATCAGAAACAAACAACGCACCGCAACAGGGAAAAGGGGAGGATGACATGTCCTTTATGAGAAACTGCGCCTGGGCCGCCGGCGCCCTGGCGGCCGCCGGGTTCGCCACATCGGCGGCCACGGCGGACGACATCAAGCTGCCGGGCACGCTGGTGGTCACGGCCTATGACGTCGGCTCGTCGGGCTACAGCCAGATGGTCGGCCTCGGCTCGATCCTGAAGAACAACTACGGCACCAATGTCCGCGTCCTGCCGGGCAAGAACGACGTCTCCCGCCTCGGCCCCGTCAAGGCGGGCCGCGCGCAGTTCACCGCGACGGGTTCGGATTCCGTCTACGCGCAGGAAGGCGTCTTCACCTTCGGCACGCGCGACTGGGGGCCGCAGCCGCTGCGCATGCACCTGCTGGCGATCGGCAATGGCGCCGCGGTCGGCATGGTCACGCCCGGCGACAAGTCGATCGGGACCATGGACCAGATCAAGGGCAAGCGCGTCGCCTGGATCCGCGGCGCGCCGGCGCTGAACAAGGCGGTCGAGGCCATGATGGCCTGCTTCGGCGTCGGCTGGGACGACGTCGAAAAGGTCGAGTTCGGCGGTCACGGGCCGGCGGTCGACGGCTTCATCAACGACGAGGTCGACGCGCTGAACAACGCCACCTTCTCGGCGCTGAACAAGAAGATCGAAGCCAGCCCGCGCGGCATCCACTATCCGGTGGTGCCGAACGATCCGCAGTGCTGGGAGCGCCTGAACGCGGTCGTCCCCTGGTACCTGCCGACCTTCGCCACCGTGGGCACCGGCATGGCCGAGGGCGGCCAGTGGATGGCCAATACCCCCTACCCGATCCTTGTTTCCAACCCGGACGTCGAGGCCGAGACCTCCTACAGCATCGTCAAGGCGATGGACACGCACTTCGACACCTTCAAGGACACCGCGCCGGGCGCCGCCGGCTGGGCCATGGAGAACCAGCAGTTCCACAAGCTGCTGCCGTACCACGAGGGCGCGATCAAGTACTTCAAGGAGGTCGGCGTGTGGCCGGAGGGTCAGGACGAGATCCAGGCGGGCAGCCTGAAGCGTCAGGACGTGCTCCGGACCGCGTGGGCAACCTATGTCAAGGACGCACCGGAGGATGACGAGGCCTTCAACAAGGGCTGGATGAAGGCGCGCGCCGACGCGCTGGAGGCCGCCGGCATGACGGTCATCTTCTACGAGTGGTGACCGCCTGAACGCCGAACGCCGGTTCCCGCCGTCACGGCGCGGGGACCGGCGCCGGTTTCACGACAGATCATTGAATTCGCGACCGATCGCCCTGCCGCCGCGATGCGCGGCACGACCCGAACGGTGATCGCACGCCCGGAGTCCGCCCGATGAGCGACCAGAAGATGGCAGTCAAGGAAGACGACATTCCCGATGTCGACCTGAAGCGGACCCGGACGCTGAACCCGTTCTGGCAGGTGGTCGTCACCATCATCGGCAGCTTGGCGATCTTCCTGTCGATCTACCAGATCTTCAAGCTGGACTCGCGGCTGAACGATATCTGGCAGTTCCTCGGCGGCGAGGGCAAGATCGGCTACACGCTGCTGGTCAACGAATATCTCTATGCCCTTGTCGGGCTGATGCTGGCGACGGTCTACATCGTCTTCCCGACCTATGGCAGCCAGCGGCGCGATCGGGTGCCGCTCTACGACGTCATCCCCGCCCTGCTGGCGCTCGGCGTCACCTTCTACCTGCTGGCCAACTCGCTGCAGATCCAGGAGCAGGCCTGGGAATACGTCGCCCCCGAATGGGCGCAGTGGATGGCCGTTCTGGTCTGGGCGCTGGTCATCGAGGCCGGTCGCCGCACCGGCGGCTGGCCGATCTTCACCATCGTGCTGCTGATCTCGCTCTATCCGCTGGTCGCCGACCAGGTGCCGCAGGTGATCCAGGGCGCGCCCATGGGCTTCCTGGATACCGCGGCCTTCCATGTCTATTCCATCGAGAGCCTGCTGGGCATTCCGATGCGGGCCTTCGGACTGCTGGTGTTCGGCTTCCTCGCCTTCGGCATGGCGCTGGTCTACACCGGCGCGGGGCTGTTCTTCATCAACTTCGCCTTCGCCCTGCTCGGCCATGTCCGCGGCGGCCCGGCGAAGGTGGCGATCTTCTCGTCAGGCCTGTTCGGCTCCATGTCGGGCGGCCCGATCACCAACGTGCTGACCACCGGAACCCTGACCATTCCGGCCATGCGCAGGATCGGCTTCTCGGCCAAGTACGCCGGCGGCATCGAGGCCTGCGCCTCCACGGGCGGCGTGCTGATGCCGCCGATCATGGGCGCGACGGCCTTCGTGATGGCCGACTTCCTCCAGGTCCGCTATGTCGACGTCGCGGTCGCGGCGATCGTGCCCTCGCTGCTCTACTATTTCGGCCTGTTCGTGCAGATCGACAGCTATGCGGCGCGCAACAACATCCAGGGCCTGCCCAAGCACGAGATGCCCCGCATCCTCAATGTGCTGAAGGATGGCTGGTACTACATCTTCGCCTTCGCCGTGCTGGTCTTCATGCTGGTCTTCCTGCTGCAGGAAGCGCGCGCGCCCTTCTACGCCACCGCGCTGCTGCTGATCCTCAACCAGTTCAGCGCCAAGCACCGCATGGACTGGACGAAATTCTACAAGTTCCTGCAGGCCACCATCTTCCTGCTGGCGGAACTCGCCGGCATCCTGGCGGCGATCGGCCTGATCGTCGGCGCGGTGGTGGGAACCGGCATGGCGGGCTCGGTGACCAACGACCTCGTCTACATCGCCGGCAACAATGTCTTCATCCTGCTGCTGATGGGCGCGCTGACCAGCTTCATCCTGGGCATCGGGATGACGGTGACGGCGGCCTACATCTTCCTCGCCATCATCCTCGCCCCGGCGTTGATCCGCGCCGGGCTGGACCCCATGCCCGTGCACATGTTCATGCTCTACTGGGGCATGCTGAGCTTCATCACGCCACCGGTGGCGCTGGCCGCCTTCGCGGCCGCTTCCGTGGCCAACGCCCGGCCGATGCAGACGGGCTTCGAGGCCATGCGGCTCGGCACGATCATCTACTTCATCCCGTTCTTCTTCGTCTTCAACCCGGCGCTCCTGCTGCAGGGCGAAACGAACGAGATACTGGTCGTGCTGGCCACGGCCTTCACGGGCGTGCTGTTGCTGGCGAGCGGGCTGCAGGGCTATCTCATGCTCGCCGGAACGGTGCCGCGAAACGCGATCGGCTGGCTGGCGCGGGTGCTGATGATCATCGGCGGGCTGGTGCTGGCGGCGCCGGGCGGGGGCATGCTGGGCATGGGCCATGGCCAGCTCACCCTGCTGGCGGCCGCCTTCGCCGCACCAGGGGTACTGATCGTGGTATTGGCACGCAGACTGGCCGCGCGGTCGGCATAGGCTGCGGACCGGCGGGGACGACTAGCGGATCAGGCGGCGGACGAAGTCCTCGCCGAGGCCGGCTTCGCGGCAGTGCGCCTTGTATTTCTCCAGCCGCGTGAAGACGTCCTCGTAGCCGGTCTGCTGGCCGTTCTCGTCGATGTAGATCAGCGGCCCGAAATTGTGGAACAGGACCGTCATGTGGCCCGCATCGCCCTTGCAGTAGAGGGTGTGGGTCTCGCCCGCGGGTTCGTAGATGAAGGTGCCGGGCTTTGCCACCCAGTCATGCTCCACATAGCCCCAGGTGCCTTCCAGCGTGTATCCGGTCACGGGCGCCGGGTGGCGGTGGCGGCTGACGACGCCCTGCCCCTTTGCGCGGACGATGTTCACCCACATGCCCTGCAGCACGTTGAAGAACAGCGGTCGCGTCAGCACGTCCTCGGCCGACTGCATCCACTGGCGCGGATCGTCGAAATCGACGTCTTCCACCAGCTCCGGCGCCGCATCGGGCGGCAGCGGAATCTTCAGCTTCGTCAGTTCGTTCATCGCCAGGCCTCCCCTTGCCCCGCTTCGCTCAGTACCCCATGGCGCAGCCGTCCTTGCGCGGGTCGGACCCGGCGGCCAGCGTGCCTTTCTGGTGGTCGATGAAGATCGCCTGCGCACCGCCCCACGGCATCTCCGGCGTGTTCACGTCATGGCCGAGATCGGCCAGTCCCTGCCGCACGGCGTCGGGGACCGAACGCTCGACATCCAGCTTTCCGGCAACATGGAAGGTGCGCGGGCAGTCGATGGCCTCCTGCACGTCCATGCCGTAATCGAAGAGGTTGGACAGCACATGGGCGTGGCCGACCGGCTGATAGCCGCCGCCCATGACGCCGAAGCTGAGTTCGCAGCGGCCGCCGTTCAGCACCATGCCCGGGATGATCGTGTGCATCGGCCGCTTGCGCGGCGCGACGCAGTTCGGGTGCTCGGGATCGACGACGAAGCCCGCGCCCCGGTTCTGCAGCAGCACGCCCGACTGTGGCGCCGTGATGCAGGAACCGAACGAGAAATAGAGCGAGTTGATGAAGGACACCGCGTTGAGATCGCGGTCCACCACGGTGAGATAGACCGTGTCGCGGTAGACGGGACCGGTGACCTTCGCCGGATCCGCCATGGCCCGGCCGAGCGAGATCTTCTCGCGTAGTTCGTCGGCCAGCGCATCGGAAAGCAGGTGTTCGACGGGAACGTCGACCTGACGCGGGTCGGCGACATGCTTGTCGCGCTCGGCGAAGGCCAGCCGCGTGGCCTCGGCCTCGATGTGCAGACGCTCCACGCTCATCGGATCGTAGGCGCCCAGATCGAAGCCCTTGAGGATGTTCAGCATCAGCAGCGCGGTGATGCCCTGGCCGTTCGGCGGAATCTCCAGCACCTGCCGGCCCGCATAGTCGCTGGCGATGGGTTCCACATAGTCGCAGCGCTGCGCCTCGAAGTCGCCGGCGTCATGCACCGCGCCGAGGGCGTTCAGCGCCGCCACGATGTCTTCGGCGACCGGCCCGGCATAGAAGCCGTCGCGCCCCCGGGACGCGATCGCCTTCAGGGTCCGCGCAAGCTCCGGCGAGCGCCAGACATCGCCGGGAACGGGGCTCCGGCCGTCCTTCAGGTACTGCGCTGCGGAATTCTCATTGCCCGACAGCCGGCCCACATTGCGCGACCAGTCGACGGAGATGCGCGGTGTCACAGCGAAGCCTTCCTCCGCGTAGCGGATCGCCCGCTGCAGCACCCGGTCGATACCCATGGTGCCATGGTCCGCCAGCAGGCGGCACCAGGCGTCGACCGCCCCCGGCACCGTGACCGCGTGCGGGCTTTCCAGGCCGATCTGGCTAATCCCCTGGTCCAGCAGGTGTTCGGCGGTCAGTTTCTCCGGGGCGTGGCCTGAGCCGTTCAGGCCGATCACCGGCCCGTGCGCGCCCTTCTGCAACAGCACGAAACAGTCGCCGCCGATGCCCGTCGACATGGGCTCGACCACGCACTGCACCGCGCACGCCGCCACGGCCGCATCGATGGCGTTGCCGCCCGCCTGGAGAATTTCCATCGCCGCCAGGGTCGAGAAAGGATGGCTCGTCGCCGCCGCGCCGTTGGTCGCGTGAACGACGGAGCGTCCGGGTTGCTGCAGATCGCGCAAGGTCGTCTCCCCCACTGTTGCGGCGTTGTCCTTATCACGGCCATTCCGGGTTGGGAATGCGACCGGCGCGCGCCTTCGGACCGGCTATTCGCGGGGACCGGCTCCGCGCCCCGCGCGCCAGTGGTTCAGCGTCTCGTTCAGCACGGCCTCGTTGATCGGCTTGGCGAGATAGTCGTCCATGCCGGCGTCGAGACACATCTGCTTGTCCTCGGCCATGGCGTTGGCGGTCAGCGCGATGATCGGTATTCCGCGTCCGCCATCCAGGGTGCGGATCTGGCGCGTCGCCTCCAGACCGTCGACCTCCGGCATGTGAATGTCCATCAGCACCACGTCGAAGTCGCCGTCGCGCACCGCCTGCACGGCCTCGGCGCCATTGACCACCGCCTGGACCTTGTGGCCGCGTTTGCCCAGCAGGGCCAGCGCCAGCATCTGGTTGATCTCGTTGTCCTCGGCCAGAAGAATGTTGAGCGGTCCGGCCGCCGCGGCGCCTTCAGGGGCATGTGCAGGAGCGTCCGCGCCGCCGGCCTGAAGCGTCCCCGCGGCCGCGTCCTGCTCGCCGCCAAGCAGGAACTGGTGCAACGAACGGCGGCGGATCGGCTTGATCAGATAGGCGTCATAGCCCCAGGATCTGAACTCGTCGGTCTCACCTCGCCGCGACGCCGGGACGGCGATGACCAGCCGTGTGGCGGCGATCGCCGGGTTCGCGCGCACGGCTTCGACGAAGGGCCGTCCGCCCAGGTCGGCCATGCCGCCGTCGAACAGGACCGCGCCATAGGGCGCGCCGTCGGCGGCGGCCTGCTCCAGCTTGGCCAGCGCCTCCTTGCCCGTGCGCGCAGTATCCGCCGCCCCGCCGGCGTCGATGACGTGATCGCTCAGCACCCAGCGGGAAATGTGGTTCTCGTCGGCGATCAGCACCTTCAGTCCGTCAAGGCGGGCCTCCGGCGCCGGCGCGCCGGCCCCCCGCGCCTTCACCAGATCGATCTCGAACCAGAAGGTGCTGCCCTTGCCCTCCTCGGAAATGATGCCGATCTGGCCATTCATCTTCTCGACGATACGGCGCGTGATGGCGAGGCCGAGGCCGGTGCCGCCATAGCGCCGCGAGACCGACGAATCGACCTGGGTGAACTCCTCGAACAGGGTCTTCTGCTTCTCGGCGGGCACACCGATGCCGCTGTCGATGACCTCGGCGCGAAGGGTCACCTTGAAGCCGTGATCGCGCAGCAGGCGGATGGCGATGACGACGCCGCCCTCATGGGTGAACTTGACGGCGTTGCCGACCAGGTTGACCAGCGCCTGACGCAACCGGCCCGGATCGCCGATCAGGTGGCGCGGCACCTCCGGGTCGATCTGGGTGGCGATCTCGATACCGCGTTCGAAGGCCTTGGGCGCCAGCAGTTCGGCGATCTTTTCCGCCTGGCCGGCAATGTCGACGTCGATCTCTTCCAGCTCCAGGAAGCCGGCCTCGATCTTGGAGAAGTCCAGAATGTCGTTGATCAGGGTCAGCAGGGACTGCCCCGACTCCTGGACCGCCTCGGCATAGTTGCGCTGCTCCGGCGTCAGCCGGGTATCCAGCAACAGGCTGGTCATGCCGATGACGCCGTTCATCGGCGTCCGGATCTCGTGGCTCATGGTGGCCAGGAAGCCCGACTTGGCGCGGTTCGCCGCCTCCGCGGCGTCGCGCGCCTCGGCCAGTTCCTGCTCCGTCTGCTTCCGGTCGGTGACGTCTCGGCCGACACGCTGGATCTCGTTGATCCTGCCGTCCGGATCGCGCAGCGCCACGTCCTCCCAGGATATCCAGCGCCAGCCGTACTGGGTTCTGACACGCTGGTCATAGCTGGCGCGGTAGGGCGGGCGCAGCACCCGCTCCACATCGAAGGGCTCCGAGCCCTCCCCCGCATCGATCTCGGGCGTGAAGCGCCGCGCCTCGGCCTCGGGCCGGACGCCGAACGTGTCCGCCAGCGCCTCGTTGGCGAAGGTGACCTCGCCCTTCAGGTCCAGTCGCAGGATCAGGTCCCGCTGGGTTTCGACAAGACCGCGATAGCGCTCCTCGTTGGCGCGCAGGGTGGCATTCATGTCGTTCAGCGCCTCGACCGTCTCCGACAGCCGGTCGGCCATCTCGGACATGCGTCTCGCCTGCACGTTCAGGCGCATGTACTTGCGCCGGGCGTCCTCGATCAGCACGCCCATGATCAGCACGACCGTGATCACCAGAGCCGCGATGGACTTCGGGCCGATGACGATCTCGTCCTCACCGGCAAAGATGTCGGCGTTGAAGATCCAGATGATCACGCCGATCCCGGCCACCGCCAGCAGGGGCGCGAAATAGCGCAGACGCCCCAGGCTGTGCCGCTGATAGGACTTATTTGGATCGATATCGATCACCAAGATCTCCGACTGGACCATCCCGCTGCGCCGCTGTGTCAATATGCGACCAGACTGGCGTCAAGCGTCCACAAACCCTCTCACGCTGCAAAAACCATGCATTGTCCACGATATATATAAGTGAATTTTCCCGCGTTGCGGGTGCCGGCCGTCAACGGATGCCCGCTTCGTTGTCCCGAACGGCGGCGAATCCGCCTCAGGACGTGCGTTCGACCAGGTTGTTCTTGGCCTGCAGCAGCAGGTCGACCAGCCGGTCCTGGTCGCCCCGGTCCATGCCGGAAATGATCAGGCGATGAACGCCGCGGGCCTTTTCCTGCATCTCCGCGATCAGCGGCCGGCCCGCCTCGGTGAGATAGACGCGTTTGGCCCGGCGGTCGTCGGGGTCGGGACGGCGCTCGATCCAGCCCCGGCTCTCCAGCCGGTCGAGCAGCCCGCCCAGCGCAACCTTGCCAATGTCGAGTTCCTCGGCGAGCTGAGTCTGATTGCAGCCGTCGAAGCGGATCAGGTGCACCATCACCCACCACTGGGAACGCGTCAGGTTCATGCCCTTGACGCGCCGGCCATATTCGCGCCGCATCAGGCGGGCGACATCGTTGACCAGGAATTCGAGATTTCTGTCGAGGGGATCGGCGGACATCATGCAACAAGGTTCGAAATCGGATAATATCGAAAACGTACTGTTCACTAGCGCATTGTCAATGGCCGCACGATACCCCAGGGCCTGCACTCACGCCGCCATGTTCAGCAACTCGATCACGTCACCGGCCCCGTTCACCTTGCGCGGATTGGTGTGCAGCCAGCGGTCATGCAGGCTGTTGCGGGCGATCAGCTCGAACTGGTCGGGCCCGATACCCGCCGCAGCAAGGCTGCGCGGCATGCCCAGCCCATCGATGAAGCGATGCAGGACATCCGCCGCCGGCTCGTCCGGATTGCCGAAGGCTTCCGACACGATCTTCTGGCGCTCGGCGTGTTCCGCCTCGGCGTTCCAGCGCAGCACGGTTGGCAGCATGATGCAGCTCGTATAACCATGCGGCACATCGCAGGTGCCGCCCAGGATATGACCGATGGCATGGCTGGCGCCCATGGGCACGCCGGCGATCACCGGCGTCATGGACAGCCAGGCGCCGATCAGACAATCCAGCCGTGCCGCCATGTCGGCCGGATCGGCCTTCACCCGCGGCAGTCCGCGCGAGAGCAGGCGCAGGGCGTGCAGCGCATCGGCGTCACAGTAGTCGTTGGTGCTCGGGCTGCAGAGCGCTTCCACCGCGTGATCCACCGCCCGGATGCCGGTCGAGAGCCAGACCCATTCCGGCGTGTGCGCCGTGGGCGCCGGATCGAGGACGACCGAGACCGGGACCAGCGAAGGATGGCGGTAGCCCTGCTTCACCTTGATGCGCGGATCCGTGCAGCCGCCCAGCGGATTGAACTCGCCGCCCGACAGTGTCGTCGGCACGCTGATCTGGCGCACGCGCGCCGGGCGCAGTTCCGGTATCTGCGTACGGCCGTCCTCTGTGGTGCGGATGCAGTAGTCGTCCAGTTCGGCCATGTCCGTGACGCCGTGCTCCAGGCATACCTGCATGACCTTGCCGGCGTCGGTGACCGAGCCGCCGCCGAAGGTGACCAGCAGATCGGCTCCGGCCTGACGGGCCGCGTTTGCCGCCTCCACCACAGCGTCCCGCGGCGTGTGCGGCGGAATCCCTGAGAATCGGCCCGCATAGGAATCGCCCAGCGCCGCGGCCAGGCGGTCGACCTCGTCAGTGGTCTCGTTCATCGTCCGGCCGGCCAGGATGAACACCTTCTGCTTGCCAAGGCGCGCCGCCTCGGCCGCCACGGCCTCCGCCGCCGGCGAACCGAACAGCACCTGCTCCATCTCCGTGAACCTGATCGCGCCGCGTTTCATCGCCGCCGCCTCCCCTGGCCATTGCCTGCCATCCAGTCTGGCGCAAGACCGCCGCCGGGGCCATGGCGGATCGCGCCACGGCCCCGGACCGGACCGGGATCAGAAGTTCAGCGAGAAGTCGCGGTGGGTCGCGGTGCAGGATGCCATGAACAGCGCCTGATCGCGTGACAGGCGCGTCTGGACCCGGGCGCCCAGTGTCTCCTCGATGGCGTCCAGATAGGCGGCGATCTCGTCGCGGAGTGCGGCGCCTGCCGCCTCCCGCCAGCCGGCCTGCTGCTCGTACTCGGCGACCGCCTGCTGCTGCAGGTCCAGGGCTGCCGCACGATCCGGCTCGTTGCCGCGCCGCGCAAGCAGTTCGCGCTTGGCCTTGTAGAGCAGGTCCTTGACGTCATCGGCCCCGGCGACATCGCGGAAGGCGCGTTCGACCTCCTCGATCTGGGCCATCGCGGCCTCGGGCTCGGCGGTCTCGATGACCGGACGCAGCCCGTCAAGGTCATCGCGCAGAGCCCCGAAAGCCTCGTTGGCGTCGAGAACCGCGAGCACCTGGGCAGCATCTTCATAGGCGGTGTCGGCGGCGCGGCGATAGGTCAGCCGCGCGCGGTCTTCAGCACCGGTGAGTTTGGCAAATTCCGTATGAACCGCGTCCCAGCTTTCCGGAATCTCGCCGCGCAGACGCTCGATCTCGGACCGCAGTCCGGCCAGACGCTGTTCCAGTTCCGCCTTCTCCTCGGCAGGGACGTCGTCGCGCAGCCGGTTCAGCCGGGTCTGGATATCGTCAGCTTCCGCCTGTGCCTTGCGGATGTCCTTTTCGATCCGGCGCACGAGGGTGAGTTGCGGCCGGTAGTCGCCGGCGGCGGCGTCCACCGCCTCGGCGGCGGCAAAAGCGTCGTCGAGCGCGGTCAATGCAGTCTCGGCACTGTCGAACGCGCCGTCGAGTTGACGCGCAAGGCTCCGCGGCAGGGGCGACAGGTCGAGCCCCTGGGCGCGCTGTATCGCGCGCGCCATCGAGGGATCCTTCTCGATCTGCTGGGCCACGTACTCTTCCAGGCAGAGCTGGAGTTTCGGATTGCGCGGCGGCGGCGAGGTCTCGGACAGGTAGCTCATCCGGTTCGGCAGGTAGTTCACGAGTTGCGGGTACGCGCCCACGATGCCCAGAGCGACGAGCTGCAGCGCGATGAAGGCGATCACGCCCTTGTACATCTGCACCGTCTTGACCACGGCCGGCGCGACGCCGCGAAGGTAGAACAGCGCGAAGCCGAAGGGCGGTGTGAGGAACGAGGTCTGGATGTTCAGACCGATCATGACGCCCAGCCAAACGGCGGTGATGTTGGCCTCCGGATCCGCCAGCAGGATGGGGGCGACGATCGGCACCACCACCACGGCGATCTCGATGAAATCGAGGAAGAAGCCGAGGATGAAGATAACCGCCATGACGATGACGAACTGGGTCCAGAAGCCGCCCGGCAGCGAGTTGAGGAAGTCCCGCACCAGATCCTCGCCGCCGAAGGCGCGGAAAGCGGAGGTCAGCATCGCTGCGCCCAGCAGGATGATGAAAACCAGCGATGTGGTCTTCGCGGTCTCCAGCATCACGCCCTGCAGCGTGTTCTCGATCCGCATGACCCGTACGCCGCTCCAGATCAACGCGATGACCAGCATGACCGCGCCGACGGCGCCGAGTCCGATCCCGAAGCTGTCGGCGGCGGTGTCGACCGCCTTCACGTTCATCTCGAAATTGCCGAGCGCGAAGCCCATGACGGCCAGCGCCGCCAGCGCGAGGAGCGCCGGGGCATAGGTCAGACGGCCTTCCGTCAGCCGGTAACCCGCCATGATCAGCGCGCCGCCGGCCCCGATGGCGCCGGCCTGGTTGACGGTGGCGATGCCGGTGATGATGGAGCCCAGCACGAGGAAGATCAGCGCCAGCGGCGGCACGAGGGTCAATACGACCCGCCCCCAGAAAGCCGTGTCGAACTTCTCGTCGGAGCGAATCGCCGGCGCGTTCTTCGGGCGGAGCACCGCGAAGATCAGGATGTAGGCCATGTAGAGACCAACCAGCACCAGGCCGGGGATGAAGGCGCCAAGGAACATCTCGCCGGCGCTGGTGGAAGACACGCCGAAGACCGTGGGCATGGTCAGTTCGCCGGTCGCTTCCTTGTAGAGCTCCTTGCGGATCGTGCCCGCCTGGTCGGTGGCGGAGGCGAGCTGGTCGGCCAGAATGATCAGCACGATCGAGGGTGGAATGATCTGGCCCAGCGTGCCGGATGCGGCGATGGTGCCGGTGGCCAGCGAGGGTGAATAGTTGTTGCGCAGCATCGCCGGCAGGGAGATCAGACCCATGGCGACAACGGTGGCGCCGACGATGCCCGTGGTGGCAGCCAGCAGCGCGCCGACGAAGACCACCGAGATGCCCAGACCGCCGGGTACGGGGCCGAAGAGCTTCGCCATGGTCACCAGCAGGTCCTCGGCGATCTTCGAACGCTGCAGCATGATGCCCATGAAGATGAACAGCGGGATCGCTATCAGCGTGTCGCGTTCGACTTCCCAGTAGACGCCGCGGAGGTTCGTCACGCCGGCCGATAGCCATTGCGAGGGGCCGCCCGTGTGAAAATAGGCGTCCATGTTGCCGGCGAACAGATAGCCGGTGGCGGCGGCGAGCCCGATGCTGATGATGGCGGCGCCTGGGAGAGCGAAAGCGACCGGATAGCCCGAACCCAGCGCGAAGGCCATGGTCAGGACCAGAATGGCGAGGAAGAAGAGCTCCATGGTTCAGGGCCTCACTGGGTCACGGGCTCGTGCTCGCGATGGCCGGGCTCATCCCGGCGATCCGCGACCGCTTCGAAGAAATAGCTGACGAACTGGATCAGCATGGTAATGGCGAAGATCCCGAGGAAGGCGGCCATGTGGTACTTGATGAACATGCCGACAGGGCCGCTCGCCGAGATTTCCATGTTCGCGACCGAGCTGTTGATGATCGAACGCGGCCCGTCGAAACCGATATCGATGATCACCCAGGCGGTCGTCGCGCCGAGCAGCAGCGAGCCCACAGCGTTCACCAGTCCGCGCGTGCGGGTGCTGAAACCCGAATAGAGCACGTCGACGCGGACATGGCCTTCATCGAACAGCGTGTAGGCCGACGCGAAGAGGAACAGCGCGGCGTACCAGTAGCGAACCAGGTCGCCCATCAGCGCCTGCTCGTAGGAAAAGACGAAGCGCGAGATCACGATGATCAGCTCGGCGGCGACAATCAGCAGCGCCAGCCAGGTGAAGCCCAGCGTGCGCGTGAACGCGGCAACGACCAAGGCGACGATCAGCAGCGGAATGTGGATGTAGTTGCCGACGAAGGTGGCCCGTCCCAGCGCGCGGACCGACTCCTCGCCCATGAAGAAGTCCAGCAGGTTCTCGACGCGCATGAATGCGATCGTTGCGTCCACGACGCCGACCAGCAGCACCGCCCAGAAACAGGCGCGAACGAGATAGAGATTGAAGCGGTGTATGCTATCGGCCTCCCGCCGCAGCGCCCGGTTGGGCGTACGCAGGACGTAAGCGACCACTGCCGCCAGCGTCGCCGCGTAGATCGCCAGCTGGATCCAGGCCAGCGCGCCACCGCCACCGAATGCGGCGGTCATGCCGGGAAAGCCGAACGCGACCATCAGGACGTTTTCGATCAGGAAGGCGGCCAGGATACCCAGCAGGGCCCAGCCGAAGATGCGCACGATCGGCGCCGGCCGGCCGGATGCCGGAATACCCGCGTTATCGCTGGTGCTTGCCATGGGCTTACTGATTCAGCCTCTCGAAGGGACCGGTCGAGCCGGCGATCCGGCGCCACACCGGGCAAGGGGGAGAATGGAAATCAGAAAAAGGGCGGGGCCGCGGCCCCGCCCTTGTTCCTGTCGCCGTCCGGGCCTCAGATCAGGCCCAGGACGCGGTTGCGCTGGTTCACGAAGGTGCCCTCCAGGGCAGCCATCGTGCCGCCGATCTCGCGCAGGCTCTTCTGGAACGCGTCGTCGATCTTCAGCGCCAGCGGCGAGTGATCGCGCACCTCCTCGAAGACCTCCGCCGCGGCCTCGCCGAAGGCGTCCCAGACCTCGTCGGAGAACGCGCGGACCTGGACACCGTGCTCGTTGACCAGCTTGGCCATGTATTCGCCGTTGCGGGCACAGGCTTCCTCGAACTGGGCCGCATGCTCTTCCATGCAAGCCGCCTCGATGACTGCCTTCTCCCAGTCGGTCAGGCCGCCCCACCAGCTGGCGTTCATGCCGAAGGCCAGGCCGCCGCCCGGCTCGTGCATGCCGCCGGTGTAATAGTACTTCGCGGCCTCGTAGAACTTCATGAAGTAGTCGTTGTACGGGCCGACCCACTCGGTCGCTTCGACCGCGCCGGACACCAGATTTTCGTAGATCTGGCCGCCGGGCAGAGAGACGGTGGAGACGCCCAGCTTGGACATCACGGAGCCGCCCAGGCCCGGAATACGCATCTTCAGGCCCTTCAGGTCTTCGGGCGACTGGATTTCCTTGTTGAACCAGCCACCGGCCTGGGTGCCGGTTGCGCCGCAGGGCAGGGACTTGATGCCGAAGCCGCCCGACAGTTCGTCCCACAACTCCTGGCCGCCGGAGAACTTGATCCAGGCATTCCACTCCACCGTGGTCATGCCGAACGGCACGGAGGTGAAGTAGGCCAGGCCCGGATGCTTGCCGACCCAGTAGTAGTCGGCGCCGATATAGGCCTGCGAGTTGCCCGACGCGACTTCGTCGAACACGTCGAACGCGCCGACGCGCTCACCGGCGGCGAAGTATTCGACCTTGAAGTGGCCCTGAGACAGCTCACCGATCCGCGCAGCCAGCCGCTGAGCGGAAACGCCAAGGCCCGGGAAGTCCCGGGGCCAGGTGGAAACGATGGTCAGGGTCTTGCCACCCTGCGCGATCGCCGGCGCGGATAGCGCGGCGGCGCCGACGCCGGCCATCGCGGCGCCCTTCAGAAATTTGCGACGTTCCATCGACGTGGATCCCTCCGTGTAATCACTTGGTTCTTGTGCAGCATCCATGGGGATAGTTTCACGCCCACAAGAAATCTGCAGGCCCCAAATTGGCGGAAGTACCGGCAGGAATGCAAGCCTTTCGACGGGTAGCATCGGGAATCCAGCCTTTCCGCTGCGTCACCCGGAGCCGCTTGAGCCCCGCCGCCGGCCAAGCTAGCTTCGGCGCGTCGGAAGCGCGCTCTTCCGGCCCCACGTACGCGTCCGGAGTACACACGCCATTTCCTACCGCCCTCAACGTCAGCCGCTGCTCAACGCCCCCCGGGCCGTGGTCTGGCTCTGCGCCGGGCTGGTCCTGTTCCACGCGGTGCGTTTCATTCTGCCCGCCGATGTCGACCGTTCGATCCAGTTGCACCTCGCTCTCGTGCCCCGGTTCTGGGACCAGGGCGAACCGTTCTACTGGACGCTGCTGACCTATGCCCTGCTGCACGGGGATTTCCTGCACGTCCTGATCAACGCCGCCATGACGCTCGCCATCGGCTCGGCCGTGGCCCGCCTGGTCGGCAGCGGCACGTTCCTGGCCATCTACGCACTCAGCATCATCGGCGGCGGCCTGGCCATCTTCGTGCTCGCCCATGACAGCGTGACGATCGGCGCGTCGGGCGGGGTATCGGGTCTGATCGGGGCGGCGGCCGTGCTGCTCTACCGCTTTCGGGACGTCGATCCCCGGGCACAGTCCATGGCCGCGATGGTCGGGATCGTGGTCATCCTCAATCTGGCGATGGCCTTCTCCGGCGGGACCGGCATCTCGTGGCAGGGCCATCTGGGCGGCCTGGCCGCCGGGCTGATCTACGGCTATGCCGCCCGCCCCCGCGGCGGGCGCGGGCTCAGAAGCTGAGCGGCAGCAGCACCGAGAAGGCGACCGATTCTGTGCCGGGGTTCTGACCCAGGCCGGCATTGGAGATGTGGTTCAGGCTGACCGATGCGCGGATGCCGCTGTCGAAGCGCCAGCCCAGCTCGATCTGGGAACGGAATTCCAGCGGATAGCCGAGATCACGGCTGTTGCCCTTCATGTAAATGCCGGGCGCGAAGCTGGGCGAAACATAGAAATGCTCGCCCCAGAACAGCTCGGCATAGACGCCGGCATAGATGTGGGCGGCGCGTTCGGTATTCGCCATTACGCCGCCGAAGGGTTTCAGCCACCAGTCGTTGTTGGCGCGGAGCTCCAGCCGGCCCTCGAGGGAGGGGAATTCCTGACCGATGACATCGAAATAGCCGAGCGTCAGACCCAGCAGCGGCGCATCGGTGAAGCGTTCGGCCGCCCTGGCCGGCCCGGACAAGCCGACGATCAAACCGGCGCAAAGCGCGGCGACGCCGCCGATCAAACGCAAGCGCATTCGGAAAATTCCCTCATGACCCCTCCTTTTCTCTAATAGTGGGGCGCGTCAGGGAGGTAAAGCGCCAATGCCCCGCCGGATGATCGCTCTCATGATCGGCCTGCTCGCGGCCCTGCCGGCTCTGGCCGGCGATCCCGGCGACCTGCCGGGCCGTGTCGGCGGCGCTGTCACGGAGGTCGTCGACGGTGACACGCTGTTCCTGGACGACGGCACGGAAGTCCGGCTGGTCGGCATCCAGGCGCCAAAACTGCCGCTCGGCCGCGCCGGGTTCCGCAAATGGCCCCTGGCCGACGAGGCTAGGGCCACGCTGGAATCGCTGGTGGCGGGCCGGCGTTTCGACCTGCATTTCGGCGGCCGGCGCCTGGACCGCCACGGCCGCAGCCTGGCCCACCTGGTGACCGCCGACGGGTTCTGGCTGCAGGGCGAAATGCTGCGTCTGGGCATGGCGCGCGTCTACTCCTTCCCCGACAACCGCTCAGTGGTCGCTGAAATGCTGGCGTTGGAGCAGGTGGCGCGACAGGGGCGGTACGGTATCTGGTCCCATCCCTTCTATGCCGTCCGCGCGCCGGAAGAACTGGACGGCGATATCGGCACCTTCCAGATCGTGAAAGGCATGATCGCCGACGCGGCCAGGGTGCGCGGTACGCTCTACCTGAACTTCGGCGCCGACTGGCGCGAGGATTTCACCGTGGCGATCAACCGCAGCGCCGGGCGCTTGTTCCCCGATACCACCCCCGCCATCTGGCGGGACAGGACAATCAGGGTCCGGGGCTGGGTCAGGTCGCGGAACGGCCCGATGATCGAGGCCTCGCATCCGGAACAGATCGAAATCGTGGGTGAATGAAAATGCTGAAGAAACTCCGCGTCTTTGCGGCGAGTCTCGCGATCGCTTCCCTCGTCGCCTGCCAGCAGGTGGAGAATCCGGCCACCGGCGAGACCGAGCTCTCGACGGTCAGTCTCGAACAGGAACGGGAGATGGGGCGCGAAGCCCATCCCCAGATTCTCGCGCAGTTCGGCGGTGAGTATCAGGATCCCCAACTGCAGGGCTATGTCCGGCAGATCGGCATGCGGCTGGCCCGGGGCGCGGAACTCCCGGCCGAACAATTCACCTTCACGCTGCTCGATTCGCCGGTCGTGAACGCCTTCGCCGTGCCGGGGGGCTATGTCTACGTCACGCGCGGAATGCTGGCGATCCTGAACACGGAAGCCGAGCTGGCCGGCGTGATGGGGCATGAGATCGGCCATGTCACGGCGCGTCACAGCGCCCAGCAGCAGAAGCAGGGGCTGTTCGCCAACCTCGCCGTGCTCGGCGCCGCCATCCTGACGGGCAGCGGCGACATCGCCCGCGTCGGCCAGGTCGCCGCCCAGGGCTATATGGCGAGCCATTCGCGCAGCGACGAACGCCAGGCCGACAGCCTGGGCATCCGCTATCTGTCGCGCGCCGGCTACGACCCGATGGCGATGGCCGGCGGCTTGCGCGCCCTGCAGCGTCATTCCGAACTGATTGCCGCCATGAGCGGGCGCGAACTGCAGCAGGTCAGCTTCTTCTCGACCCACCCCCACACGCCCGAGCGGATCGCGGCCACAGTCGACGAGGCCCGCGGCGTCAGCGTTTCTGACCCTGAAGTCGGCCGCGACGCCTATCTCGACGCGATCGATGGCATGATCTATGGCGACAGCCCGTCCCAGGGTTTCGCCCGCGGCAACACATTCGCCCATCCCGAACTGCGTTTCTCCTTCCAGGTGCCGGAGGGCTTCAGCCTGGACAACCTGCCCCAGGCGGTGGTCGCCAGTTCGCGCGACGGCAGCCGCAGGATCATCTTCGACCAGGAACCCGACCGCAGCGTGGCCAGCCGGCAGGGCGGCATGGACGCCTATATCGCCAATCACTGGGGCGAGGGCGCGCAGCTTTCCGGTCTGAAACGCATCACCATCGACGGCATGCCCGCGGCGACGGCCGTGGCGCCGGTGACTGCCAACAACCAGCCCTATGCGGCCCGGCTGGTCGCCATCCGTTTCGACGAGAACCGCATCTATCGCTTCGTGTTCCTGGCGCCGCGCAATGACAGCCGCGCGCTCTCCTCGATCTTCGAACGGACCGCCGGCAGCTTCGAACGGCTCAGCGCCAGCCAGGCGCGGCAGCTCCAGCCGCTTCGGCTGCAAGTCGTGACCGTCGACCGCAACGACACGGTTTCCAGCCTGTCCAGTTCCGCTGACGCCCAGGGTTTCGCCGAGCAGCGTTTCCGCGTGCTGAACGACCTCGGCGGCGAGGACGGGCTGCGGGCCGGCCGGCGCGTCAAGGTCGTTCGCGTCGGCGGCTGAGCCGGGCTGCCGCGCAAGCGCAGCTTGACCACGGGGGGTTCCGCGTCATCTTTCGCCGTTCCGACTGGGACAGGGGCGCAGGATGACGGCGGCGGAACACAGGATCGGCAAGGTCCAGGCGACGGGCTTCATGATCGCGCTGCTGGCCGCGATCACGGCGATCGGGCAGTTCGCCACCAACATCTACCTGCCGGCGCTGCCGTCGATCGCCGCCGAGATGGATGCCGGCGCGGCCGAGGCGCAGCTCACGCTGACGGCCTATCTGGCGACATTCGCCCTGACCCAGCTCGCCTACGGTCCGGTGTCGGACCGGTTCGGGCGGCGAATCGTGCTGATGTTCGGCCTTGCCGTCTTCGTCGCCGGCAGCGTGGCCTGCATGCTGGCGCCGGATATCGTCATGCTGATTGCCGGCCGTGTGCTGCAGGCCTTCGGCGGCGCGGCCTGCACCGTCGTGGCGCGCGCGGTCGTCCGCGACAGCTTCGACGGCCCTGCGCTGCAGAAGGTCATGGCCCTGATCGCCATCCTGTTCGCCCTGGTGCCGGGACTGTCGCCGCTGTTCGGGGCGCTGCTGCAGGAATTCGCCGGCTGGCGCTCCATATTCGCCGTCACCGGGGTGGCGGGCCTGGTGGTGGCGGCGTTGATGGTTGCCCGCCTGCCGGAAACACTTTCCCGCCGTCTGCCCAAACTGAATGCGGCCGAGCTGATCCGCGGCTACGCCATGGTGATGGGCAACGCCGCCTTCCGGCGCTTCGCGATCCCCAACGCGCTCATCTTCGCGGCGATGTTCGCCTTCTTCGGCGGCTCGCCGCGCACCTTCATCACCTTTCTCGGCGTCTCGCCGACGGAATACGGCTTCTATCCGCCGCTGGCCTCCCTCGGCTTCGTGATCGGCGGCCTGGTGGTGCGCGCGCTTGCCGGGCGGATGGACGCAGTGGGCATCTGCAAACTGGGCCTCGCCGTGGTTCTCGCGGCCTGCGCCTTCGGCTATGTCATGCCGCTGCTGGGCCTGATCGACAAGTTCGTGCTGATCGGCGCCGTCGTCGCCTTCGTTTCGGGGCTGGGCATCTTCCTGCCCACGGCGATGGCCAGCGCATTGCAGATCTTCCCGGACCGGGCGGGAACGGCCTCCGCCATGATGGGTTTCCTGCAGATGGCCGGCGCCGGGATCGGCAGTGCGCTGGTCGCCGTCTATCAGGAGCCGTTTCCGATCCTGGCCTATCCCGCGATCATGTTCTTCGCGGTGGCGCTTTCGGTGATCTATTTCCTGCCGAGACGCGCCCGCGCCTGAAGGCTCAGTCCGTCATCCAGCCCAGCAGGCGGCCGAAGAAGGCCTCGCACGCCGCGATCTGATCCAGCGCCACGAACTCGTCGGGCTTGTGCGCCTGGGCGATGTCACCCGGCCCGCAGACGATGGTCGGCACGCCGGCGCCGTGATAGTGCCCGGCCTCGGTGCCGAAGCTGACCTTGGACGTGGCGTTGGTCTGCGCGAAGGACTTGGCCAGGGTGGCGACCTCTGCGTCCTCGGACGTCTCCAGCCCGGCGAACCAGGCGACACGCTCGAACTCGATACCGGTCTCCGGCCGGACCGCGCGCATCTCCGCACAGAGGCGGTCCGCCTCCTCCCTGACACGCGCCAGCAGGTCTTCCGGTTCGTCCGCGGGCAGATTGCGGAATTCGAACAGGAACTCGCAGTCCCTGGGCACGATGTTGAGCGCCGTGCCGCCCTGGACGACGCCGGTGTGAACCGTGGTGTAGGGCGGATCGAAGGCTTCGTCGAAGGGGCCGTTGGCGCGCTTGTCCTCGGCGAGGCGGCGGATCGCCGCGATGGTGAGCGCGGCGTATTCGACGGCGTTGACGCCTTCATGGGTGAGAGACGAATGGCACTCGAAGCCGCGCACGTGACAACGATAGCTCGATTTGCCCTTGTGGCCGATGACCACGCCCATGTTCGTCGGCTCGCCGACCACGCAGAGCCGCGGCTTCACCTCCAGACCGGAGAGCATGGACGCGAGCTGGCGCCCGCCGAGGCAGCCGACCTCCTCGTCATAGGACAGCGCGATGTGTACCGGCATCTTCAGCCGTGCGGCGGCGAAGTCGTCGGCATGCGCGAGACAGATGGCAATGAAGGCCTTCATGTCCGCCGTGCCACGGCCATAGATCCGACCGTCCCGCGTCTCCGCCCGGAACGGGTCGGAGGCCCATTCCTGGCCATCGACAGGCACCACGTCCGAATGTCCCGACAGCATGACGCCCGGCACGTCGGCGGGACCGATGGTGGCCCACAGATTGGCCTTTTCGCCGGTCTCGTCGAACTGCAGCGCCGACGTCACCCCGCGTTCGGCCAGGTAGGACTCCGCCCAGCGGATCAGGTCCAGATTGGAATTCCGGCTGGTCGTGTCGAAGGCGATCAGCCGGTCGAGGATGTCGAGAGTGCGGGTGCCTGGAGAAGTCATGCACAGCCATGTAGCATTCGCCCATCCGGGCATAAAGCGAGGAAAGCAGGATGTGCGGACGCTACAGCCTGACGACGCCGCTGGAAGCGCTCCGGCGGGTCTTCGCCTTCGAGGGCTCGCCGAACCTTGCGGCCCGCTACAACATTGCGCCGACCCAGTCCGCGCCGGTGCTGCGCCGCCATCCGGACGGCCGGCTGCTGTGCCACGAACTCCGCTGGGGTCTCGTCCCCTCCTGGGCGAAGGACATGTCGGGGGCCGCCCGCATGATCAACGCGCGTTCGGAAACCGTCGCGGAGAAACCCGCCTTCCGGGCGGCCTTCGCCCGCCGCCGCTGCCTCGTGCCCGCGGACGGCTTCTACGAATGGCAGAAGCTGGAAAGCGGCAAGCAGCCCTGGCGCATCGTCATGGCGGACCGGTCGCCCTTCGCATTCGCAGGGCTGTGGGAACGCTGGGAGCATCCCGAAGAGGGCAGGATCGACAGCTACACCATCCTGACGACGGACGCCGCACCCGGAATCGCCGAAATCCATCATCGCATGCCTGTCATCCTCGACGCCGCGGACCACGACGCCTGGCTGGATCCGGACGCCGGCCGGGAGGCATTGCTCGATCTGGCCAGGCCCAATGATGGCGTGACGGCCTATCGTGTCTCTGCCCGGGTGGGCAATGTGCGCAATGACGACGCCGAGTTGATCGAGCCCGTGTACGCCTGAAACGCGGCAACCAACATTCAGACGCCGAGTTCGGGCGCCTGCCGCAGCTCGACCCCGGCGATCTTCCATTCGCCGGCCTCGTTCATCTCCATGAAGTACCGCGCCACGACCGCCGAGCCGTCCTGACCGAAGAAAAACACTTCCTGGACGGTGACGTGGTCGAACGCCTCGACCGCCTGGAACTGCATGTCGCGCGGGCGGTAGACCTGCGGATAGCCGGTCCGCACCATTTCCATGAAGTTCGCCGGCGAGCCGAACTTCGCCTGTATGGCCGGCGAGGCGTGGGCGAAGGCGCGGTCGCCGTCTCCCGCGCGGAAGGCGGCGATCTGATCCTCGATGACGGCCCTGATCTCGTCAGCAGGCGCGGCGAGCACCGGCCAGGCGAGACAGAGCGCCAGCACGAGGGCGTGAAGGCGGATACGCATGCACCGATCCTCCGGTTGTTCCGTTACCGGCAGGATACGCGAGAACGGGCGCCGGCGGATCAATTCACTGGCCCCAAACGCGGAAAGGCCGCGTCCCTTGCGGAACGCGGCCTCCCCTTCGAGCCTTTCGGGCGATGACGCCCGGACGGATTTGCCGTCCGGTTACATCATGCCGCCCATGCCGCCCATGCCGCCCATGTCGGGCATGCCACCGCCGGAGGACTTGTTGTCGTCCGGCCGGTCGGCGACCATGGCCTCGGTGGTGATCAGCAGGCCGGCCACGGACGCGGCGTCCTGCAGCGCGGTGCGGACCACCTTGGTCGGATCGATGACACCGGCCTTGACCAGGTTCTCGTACTTCTCGGTCGCGGCGTTGAAGCCGTAGTTGGCGTCCTTCTGGTCCAGCAGCTTGCCGGCCACGACGGCGCCGTCGACGCCGGCGTTCTCGGCGATCTGACGCGCCGGCGCCTGCAGGGCGCGGCGGACGATCTCGACGCCCACGGTCTGGTCGTTGTTGGCGCCCTTGAGGCCTTCAAGCGCCCGCGTGGCGTAGAGCAGCGCGGTGCCGCCGCCCGGAACGATGCCTTCCTCGACCGCAGCGCGGGTGGAGTGGAGGGCGTCATCGACGCGATCCTTCTTCTCCTTCACCTCGATCTCGGAGGCGCCGCCGACCTTGATCACCGCAACGCCGCCGGCCAGCTTGGCCAGCCGCTCCTGCAGCTTCTCGCGGTCGTAGTCGGAGGTGGTATCGTCGATCTGCTTGCGGATCTGGCCGCAGCGAGCCTGGATGTTCTCCTTCTCGCCCGCGCCATCAACAATGGTGGTTTCTTCCTTGTTGATGGTGACGCGCTCGGCCTGGCCCAGCATGTCGAGCGTGACGCTCTCCAGCTTGATGCCCAGATCTTCGGAGATGACCTCGCCGCCGGTCAGGATGGCGATGTCCTCCAGCATGGCCTTGCGGCGGTCGCCGAAGCCCGGCGCCTTGACGGCGGCGATCTTCAGGCCGCCACGCAGCTTGTTCACCACCAGGGTCGCCAGGGCCTCGCCCTCGACGTCCTCGGCGATGATCAGCAGCGGACGCTGGGACTGAACGACAGCCTCCAGGATCGGCAGCATGGGCTGCAGATTGGACAGCTTCTTCTCGTGCAGCAGGATGTAGGGCTTCTCGAGCTCGGCAACCATCTTCTCGGCGTTGGTCACGAAGTACGGCGAGAGGTAGCCGCGGTCGAACTGCATGCCCTCGACGACGTCCAGCTCGGTCTCCAGACCCTTGGACTCCTCGACGGTGATGACGCCTTCCTTGCCGACCTTCTCCATCGCCTCGGCGATCTTGTCGCCGATGTCGGTCTCGCCGTTGGCAGAAATCGTGCCGACCTGAGCCACCTGCGAATTGGTGGTGATGTCGGTCGAGCGCTTCTTGAGATCGGCCACGACCTTCTCGACGGCCAGGTCGATGCCGCGCTTGAGGTCCATCGGGTTCATGCCGGCGGCAACCGACTTCAGGCCTTCGCGCATGATCGAGGCGGCCAGGACGGTCGCGGTGGTGGTGCCGTCGCCGGCTTCGTCATTGGTCCTCGAAGCGACCTCGCGGACCATCTGCGCGCCCATGTTCTCGAACTTGTCCTTGAGTTCGATCTCCTTGGCGACGGTGACGCCGTCCTTGGTGATGCGCGGCGCGCCGAACGACTTCTCGATGACCACATTGCGGCCCTTGGGGCCCAGGGTCACCTTGACGGCGTCGGCCAGGGTCTCGACGCCCTTCGCCATCTTGGTGCGGGCGTCGATGCCAAATTTAACGTCTTTCACGGACATATTTCGTCAATCTCCCATACAGCTCGCGGCCGGCAGCGGGCCCGGCCTGCGCTTCATTTCACGGATCGGGCGATCCCGGTGCTCAGGCCGCCTTCGCCTGCGCAGAACCTTCGATCACGCCGAGGATGTCGGATTCCTTCATGATCAGGAGATCCTCACCATCGATCTTGACCTCGGTGCCCGACCACTTGCCGAACAGGATCCGGTCGCCCGCCTTGACGTCCATGGCGACGGTTTCGCCCCGGTCGTTGCGCGCGCCCGGACCGGCAGCGACGATCTCGCCCTCGCTCGGCTTCTCCTTGGCATTCTCGGGAATGATGATGCCGCCCGCGGTCTTCTCCTCCGACTCGACGCGACGGACGAGCACGCGATCGTGCAAAGGCCGAAAGCCCATCTGGTACCCTCCATAGGTAGGATTATCTGGTGTTCCCTTCGTTAGCACTCACTCTACTCGAGTGCTAGCCGGCAGGTGAGCGGGAGATAACTACCGCGCAGCCTTCTGTCAACTCGACCGGCGCAAAATTCCGGGGTTTTCATCGAGCCCGCGCCGCCGGCTCGGCAGCACTCACGGAACACCGTTGCTAACATATTGATTCAACGATGTTTTTATTGCCTCCACGGGAAAACTTGTCTCACCATGGAGATCGATGCCATCGGAAATCGAGGAGATTGCCCATGACGAACATGGAGATGCAGCTTGCCGGTTACCGGCTGACCACCGCCGAAATCCTCTATCACATGCCCGATCATCCGGGACTGCTCCAGACGTTCGTCTGGCAGACCATGGACCTCGCGCCCGACTATCCGCGGATACGGCAGTTCCTGGAATTCTGGGAAGCGGAGATCGAGGGGCCGCTGCATTCCGTCCGCATCGCCGGCGGCGAACTGATCAAGCCCGTGGCCATGAACCACTGCGACGCCATCGTCACCCTTCACTAGCCGGAAGCGCCCTCATTCGGCGGCGCGCGGCAGCCGGCCCTTGGCCCAGCGGCCGGCATCTGCCGGAGACAGCCGCACGGTGACGTGAACGCCATCGTCCGCGTCCTCCCGCGCGACCACTTCGCCATGACTGTAGAGCCAGGCCAGCGCCCGCCCGTCGGCTGCATCGACCACGTCGCTGATCTCGACCCTGTCGCGGGCGATCCGCCGGGCGATCTCCGCGGCGAGGGCTTCCATCCCCTCCCCCGTCACGGCGGAGATGAGCACGCCCGGATGGGGCAGCGCCGCGGCCTCGGCGCGGAGATGCGCCCGTTCGTCGGGCCCCAGCAGATCCGCCTTGTTCCAGACTTCGATCAGATTCGGATTGTCCGCGACCTCGATGCCCAGCGTCTTCAGGATGCCGTGCACGTCGGCCGCCTGCGCTTCGGAATCGGGCTGCGCGGCATCGCGCACATGCAGGATCAGGTCAGCCTCGGTGACTTCCTCCAGAGTGGCGCGGAAGGCGGCGACGAGCTGCGTCGGCAGATCGGCCACGAACCCCACCGTATCCGAAAGGATCACCGGACGGCCGTCAGCGAGCTGGACCGAGCGCATGGTCGGATCGAGCGTCGCGAACAGCAGATCCCGGGCGAACACATCGGCGCCGCTCAGGCGGTTGAACAGAGTCGACTTGCCGGCATTGGTGTAGCCGACCAGCGCGACCACCGGATAGGGAACCGCGCGGCGCGGCTTGCGGTGCAGTTCGCGGGTGCGGCGGACCTTTTCCAGATCCTGCTTCAGGCGGACGATGCGTTCGTCGATCAGGCGCCGGTCGATCTCGATCTGACGCTCGCCGGGACCGCCCATGAAGCCCGCGCCGCCGCGCTGACGCTCCAGATGGGTCCATGAACGCACCAGGCGGCTGCGCTGGTACTGGAGATGCGCGAGTTCCACCTGCAGCCGGCCTTCCCGTGTCCGCGCCCGCTCCCCGAAGATCTCGAGGATCAAGCCGGTGCGGTCGATCACCTTGACCTTCAGATCGCGTTCCAGATTGCGTTGCTGCGTGGGGCTGAGCGCCGCGTCGAAGACGGCGAGTTCCAGGTCCTCGGCCTGCGCCAGCGCAGCCAGTTCCTCGATCTTGCCGACGCCGATCAGCGTGGCCGGCCGCGGCCGATCGAGGCGGATCGTCTCGCTGTGGCGGATATCGAGCCCTATGGCCCGGCAGAGGCCCACGGCCTCCGCCAGCATCGCCTCGGATTCGCGCGTCGCGTCGGCGGGCGTCCAGGGGACGATAAGCATCGTGCGCGCACCGACGGCATTTTCGGGTGCGCTCATCGCCGGCACCCGCCGGAGAGCGCGATCAGTCCGGCTGTCCCGGCACACCCTCGAACAGGTCGATCGGATGGGCCGGCATCACCGTCGAGATGGCGTGCTTGTAGACCAGCTGCACGTGAGCGTCGCGCCGCAGCAGGACGCAGAAATTGTCGAACCAGGTGATGATCCCCTGCAGCTTCACGCCGTTCACCAGGAAGATGGTCAGCGGAATCTTGTTCTTTCGAACGTGGTTGAGGAAGACGTCCTGCACGTTCTGTGGACGTTCGCTTGCCATGTGCGTCGTTCCTATTGTTCTTGCGCCGGCAGAAACGCGCCAGCGGTTGATTGCCTTCGGCCCGGATACGAAGCCGATATGTGTTCAGATTTGCTACTCCCACAACTGAATATCTGGGGAGCGGCGCGTTTCCGAGCAAGTCGAAACGCGCTGGTCGCGGCATCAGGTACGCGACATCACGCTACTGTCATGCCAGCCGCCGCTTCCGTATCCGATCCAGCCACATAGCGTTCGAACATGTCAACCACGCGCGAGGACACACTGCCGGGACGGCCGTTGCCGATCACGCGGTCGTCAACGCGGACCACGGGCAGCGCCATGCCACTGGCGCTGGTGAGAAAGACCTCCCGCGCCGTTTTCAGTTCCTCGACCGAGAAGGACCGCTCCTCGATCTCGATATCCGTTTCCCGGGCCAGCTTCATCAGCGCCAGCCGGGTGATCCCGTTCAGGATGTCGCTGGAGGCAGGCCGGGTGACCAGTCGTCCGGACTGGTCGACGATCCAGGCATTGGTCGAACTGCCTTCCGTGATCATGCCGTCACCGTCGACCATGAAGGCCTCGTAGGCGCCGGCCTCGCGGGCGGCCTGCTTGGCCAGGCAATTGGGCAGCAGCGACACGGTCTTGATGTCCCGCCGGGCCCAGCGCTGGTCCGGCACTGTGATCACCGCGACGCCTTCGGCGGCGGCCTTGCGCCGGGCGTCGGCCGCCTTGGGCCGGGCATAGATCACCACAGCAGGCTGGGCGTCCCGGGGAAAACCGTGGTCGCGCGCCGCGACGCCGCGGGTGACCTGGATATAGACGAAGCCGTCGCGCACGCGGTTGCGGCGCACCACCTCCTCGATGACCAGGTTCAGCGCCCGGTCCGACATCGGCCGGTCGATACGCAGTTCGCGAAGGCTGCGCGCCAGCCGCTCGACATGGCCGACGCCATCGATCTGCCGGCCGTCGACGATGGGGATGACCTCGTAGACGCCGTCGGAAAACTGGTAACCCCGGTCCTCCACGTGGACGGCGGCGGACTGGTGCGGCACGTACTGGCCGTTGACGAAGGCGGTTCTGGTCAAGTCAGCAATCCATCGAATTCAGCGCCCCCAGAAGGAGGGGGAAAACAGGCCGAGCAGCGCGAGCAGTTCCAGCCGGCCGGCCAGCATGCCCGCAATGATAGCGATTTTCGACACCGGATCGAGTTCGCCGATGGCCACCGCTTCGACGGTGACATAGGTGGCGGCGGGGCCGGCGTTGCTGAGCGCGCCGACGGCCAGGGCCAGCGCCGTCGCCAGGTCATGGCCGTCCAGATCGATCACCACCGCCAGGATGGCCACCGAAAGCATGAACAGCATCAGGAAGTTCCATGTGGCGCGCAGCACCGGCGGCTCCACCCTGTAGCCGCCATAGGTCACGATGGTGACCGCATTGGGATAGGACAGCCGGGTGAGTTCCGCCCCGCCCTGGCGAATCAGCAGCGCGAAGCGCATCAGCTTGAAACCGCCGGCGGTCGAGCCTGCAGCGCCGCCCACCATCATGATCATCAGCAACAGGATCGACAGCGGCGTCGGCCAGGAGCCCGTGATGATGCCCTGATCGGTCTCCAGCCCGAAGAAGCCGGTGGTCGAGGCGACCGCGGCCACTGCGAAGATCGCCTGGCCAAGGCTGCTGGCGAGATCCAGTTCCGTCATGCCCCAGATGATCAGCGCCGCCATCAGGGCGGAAATGCCGCACAGCCGCCCGAAGGCGCGGATCTCCGGATCCTCGCGGTAGACCCTGAAGCGGCCGTGGAACGCCGCCCAGTGCAGGGTGAAGTTCAGCGCCGAGCCGAGCATGAAGACGACCAGAACGCCCTGCGCGAAGGATGACAGGTCCGCGACGCCGTTCGTGCTGGTGGTGAACCCGCCCGTGGAGACGGTGGACATGGCGTAGCAGACCGCATGGAAGGCCTCCACGCCCGAAACCCAGAGCAGCACCGCGCAGGCCAGGGTGATGATGACGTAGACCCACCAGACCGCCGACAGGGTGTCCTTCAGCCGCGCGACCAGCGTGTTCGCATCGCCGGAAGGGATGGCGCTGCGGTAGACCGCCAGACCGCCCAGACCGAACAGGCCCAGCAGCACGACCGCCAGCATGATCGTCGCCAGACCGCCGATCCACTGCAGTTCGGCGCGCCAGAACAGCATCGAACGCGGCAAGAGCTCCGGCGTGGCGAAGACGCTGTAGCCCGTCGTGGTCAGGCCCGACATCGCCTCCAGATAGCCGTCCAGCGGCCCGACCAGGTTGGCGAAGGGAATCGCACCGAACACGGGCAGCACGGTCCAGATGAGGCAGGCCAGCAGAAACGCCTCCCGCCGCCCCGCCGCACGCTGCCTGCCGCCGAGCGAGGCGAGGGTCAGCGCGCCGCCGAACATCCCCGTGATCAGGATGGTGGTGAGGAAGACCGGCCAGGTGCCGACCTCCCCATGGAACAGGGCGATTCCGATCGGGAAGATCATGGTCAGGGCGAAGATGACCATCGACCAGCCGAGAACCGACAGCACCGCGGTCAGCGCCATGGCTCAGTCCCCGGGCATCAGAAGAACCGCAGGCCCGCGGACAACATGCTCTCCAGCTTCTTCACGCTCTCGCGAAGCGCGAACAGGATCACCCGGTCCTTGCGCTGGATCACCATCGAGCCCCGCGGCTTGAGCACCTGGGGGCCGCGTACGATCGCGCCGACGATGACGCCGGCCGGCAGTTCCACTTCCCGCAGCGGCTTGCCGATCAGCAGCGAGGTTTCCAGCGCCTCGGCCTCCATCACCTCGGCGGCGCCGTCGCGGATCGAATAGATGCGCCGGATGCGGCCGCGGCGCACGTGCTGCAGGATCGACGAGACGGTGGTCGCGCGCGGGTTGACGGCCACGTCGATGCCGAGCGACCCGACCAGCGCCTCGTAGGCCTTGTTGTTGACCAGGGCGATCGCCTTCTCGCAGCCGAGCTGCTTGGCCATCAGCGAGACCAGGATGTTTGTCTCGTCGTCGTTCGTCAGCGCCACGATCGCGTGGGCGTTGGAGATGTTGGCTTCTTCCAGGATCTCGGCGTCCAGGGCGTCGCCGCAGAGCACAACGGCGCTCTCGAGACGGTCCGCAACGAACTCCGCCCGGCTGCGGTCCGATTCGATCACCTTCAGATTGACCCGATCCTTCTCCTGCTCCAGGTCGCGCCCCAGCACCAGCCCGATATTGCCGCCGCCCACGATGACGATGCGGTGGGCGTCGTGTTCCTCGTGACCGAACAGCGGCATGGCGCGGCGCGCATGCTGGGTGTCGACCACGAAATAGACGTCGTCTCCCGGCAGCATCTGGTCGGTCGGCGACGGCACGAACAGCTTCTCCGCACGATTGATGCCGGTGACGATGATGTTGAGATTCGGGAAAAGCTCCGTGAGCTGCCGCAGCGGCTGATGAGCAATCGGGCAGTCATCCTCGATGCGCACGCCGATCATGCGCACCCTGTCGTCCGCGAACGGCAGCATGTCGAAGGCGCCGGGCATGTGCAGCGCGCGGTTGACCGCGTGGGCCACCTCCACTTCGGGAGAGATGATGGCATCGATCGGCATGTGTTCGCGCGTGAACAGATGGCTGAACGACGGCCGGAGATAGTTCTGCGCCCGGATGCGGGCGATCTTGGTCGGCACATTGAAGATCGAATGGGCCACCTGGCAGGCGACCATGTTGACCTCGTCGGCGAAGGTCACGGCGATCAGCATCTCGGCGTCCGCCGCGCCGGCGCGGTCGAGCATGTCGGGGTGGGAGGCGAAACCCACCAGGCCGCGCACGTCGTAGGCCTCGCTGATCCGGCGGATCAGTTCGGGTGACTGGTCGATGATGGTCACGTCGTTCTGTTCTTCCGCCAGATGGCGGGCAATGTTGGAGCCGACCTGACCCGCGCCGCAGACGATCACTTTCATGGCGCGGACGTTAGCCTGTTTCCCGCGGGTGCGGAACAGCCCTTCAATGCCGGCTCAGCGGGCGCCGCGTTCCCCGCCCACACCCAGCAGCTTCAGCTTGCGGTGCAGGGCCGAACGCTCCATGCCGACAAAGGCGGCGGTCTTGGTGACGTTGCCGCCGAAGCGTTCGATCTGGGCCAGCAGATATTCGCGCTCGAAGACCTCGCGCGCCTCTCTCAGCGGCATGGCCATGATCTCCTGGCTGGTCTCCGGCCTGAGCGTCGCCGCCGCCGGGTTGGTGATCTCGACCGGCAGCATCTCGACGGTGATCGGCGCGCGCGCCTCGCCCGGCGCCATGATGAGCAGCTGTTCGACGACATTGCGGAGCTGGCGCGCATTGCCCGGCCAGTCATAGGCCTGCAGCGCCGCCATCGCCGCCTCGTCGATAGTGCGCGGCGTCAGCCCGGCGCTGTCGGCGCTGCGCTGTACGAAATAGCGCGCCATGGCCGGAATATCCTCCCGCATCAGGCGCAGCGGCGGGGTCTGGATCGGCACCACGTTGAGGCGATGGAACAGGTCGCGGCGGAAGCGGCCGTCATCGGCTTCCCCCTGCAGGTCCCGGCTGCTGGACGACAGGACCCGCACGTCAACGCGCACCGGCCGGCCACCGCCGACCCGCTCGAAGGTCTGATCCAGCAGAACGCGCAGAATCTTGTTCTGCGTCTGCTCCGGCATGTCGGAAACCTCGTCCAGGAACAGCGTGCCGCCGTGGGCCTGTTCCAGCAGGCCGATCTTGCGCGAACGCACCTGGCCGCCGGCCGGGGCCTCTTCGCCGAACAGCTCCAGTTCCATGCGCTCGGGTTCGATCATGGCCGCGTTGACGACCACGAATGGCCCGCCGGCGCGCTTCGACAGGGCGTGGATCTGGCGCGCCACCACTTCCTTGCCGGAGCCCGAAGGCCCGCTGATCATCACCCGGCTGTTGGTCGGCGCCACCTTCTCGATGGCCGCCCGCAGGGCGCTCAGCGGCTGGGAGGCGCCGATAAGCGCCGCGTCGCCGCCGGCGCGGACCCGCAGCTCCGCGTTCTCCCGCCGGAGCCGCGCGGCCTCCAGCGCCCGTTCGGCGATGAGCACGAGGCGGTCGGTCTGGAACGGCTTCTCGATGAAATCATAGGCGCCGCGCTGGATGGCGGCGACCGCGGTCTCGATGTTGCCGTGCCCGCTGATCATCACGATCGGAACGTCGGGCGCGCGTTCCTGCATCATGTCGAGCAGTTCCAGCCCGTCGAGGCGGCTTCCCTGCAGCCACACATCCAGAACGATCAGCGCCGGAGCGCGGTCGCCGACCTCCTCCAGCGCCTCGTCGGCGGTGCCGGCGACCCGGGTCTCGTATCCCTCATCCGACAGGATGCCGGCGACCAGCATCCGGATATCGGCTTCGTCGTCGACGATCAGGACGTCAAGGGCCATTGCTTTCCTAACCGCTGTCTCCGTCGGCACGGAGCCGTTCCTCACCCTGGTCGGCCAGCGGGAAGACAAGTGTCACCGCGGCGCCAGGGCCGGTTGCCCGATCGCCCAGATGTAGGGAGCCGGAATGATCTTCCATGATCTTCCGCACGATCGCGAGGCCCAGACCCGTGCCCTTATCTCTCGTGGTCATGTAAGGCTCCGTCAAGCGGTCCCGCTCCGAAACCGGCAACCCGATGCCGTTATCCGTGACTGTGATCACCACACCGTCACTGTTGCAGGAAAGCTTCACTTCCACGACGCCCAATTCGTCGCACGTCTCGCGCGCCTCGATCGCCTGCACGGCATTGAGCAGCACATTCGTCAGCACCTGGGCGACCTGGCGGCGGTCGCAGGGCAGCGGCGGCAGGCCGCTCTCCAGGTCCATGCGGAACTCGATCGACGGGTTCGCGACCTCGACGGCGAAGACGGCCTGCCGCACCAGGTCGGCGACCGGTTCCGGCCGCATCACCGGCGCAGGCATGCGGGCGAAGGCTGAAAATTCGTCGATCATGCGGCCGATGTCGCCGACCTGACGCACGATGGTGTCGGTGCACTGCAAGAAGATTTCGCGATCGGTTTCGATCTGCTTCAGATACTTGCGCTTCAGCCGCTCGGCCGAAAGCTGGATCGGCGTCAGCGGATTGCGGATCTCGTGGGCGATGCGCCGCGCGACGTCGGCCCAGACGGCCATGCGCTGGGCGGCGACCAGATCGGTGATGTCATCGAAGGTGACGACATAGCCCAGAACCTCCCGCTCACGGCGCTCCGCACCGACGCGGACGAAGAAGGTCTTGGCGTTGCCGTCCCGGATGATGGTGATCTCCCCCTCTGCCAGACGGTGCGGGCGCTCGCGCGCAGCCGCGAGCAGATCCGCCATCTCGGGCACCGCCGATTCCAGCGGATGCCCCACCAGATCGTCCTGCTTCAGCGACAGCAGCCGCAGGGCGGACCGGTTGGGCAGGTCGACGACGCCGTTGTGATCGGTGCCGATCACACCCGCGGTGACGCCGGACAGCACCGTCTCCATGAACCGCCGGCGTTCGTCGAGCGTCCGGTTGGCCTGCACCAGGGCCGCCTGCTGGCTCTCGAGCTGCCGCGCCATCCGGTTGAAGGTTCGGCCCAGCATGTTGATCTCGTCGTCCTCGTCGGAAGTGACAACGCGGGCCTGCATGTCCCCCTCGCGCAGTTTCTCGGCCGCGCCGACGATGTCGCCCAGCCGGGTGGAGAGGCGGGTCGAGAAGTTCAGCGCCAGCCATACGGCGGCCAGCATCAGCAGCACGGTGACGACGCCGAACAGGAGCACGAACGTCAGCTCGAAACTGAACCGCTGCGCGGCCAGCCGCTCGTAGTCGGTGGCCGCCTGCTGCGCCCGTTCCACCTGTTCGGCAACGCGCGGCTCCACGAAGCGGGCGACATAGAGATAGGCGCGATAGGTGCCCAGAAAGCCGGTAAGCTGAACCAGCGCGCCGGCCTTGTCGTTGGCCGTCAGGTCGATATTCCCGCCCACCGGCTCGTCCGCGGGCAGCGCGACGACCGCGCCATCGTCAGCGGCCTCGATGGCCGAGATCGGGATCTGCTCCGCGAGGCTGTCGGAGGCCAGGCTGGTCTGCGCCAGGACCTGGCCCGAGCGGTCGAAGACGATGGCCTCGCTGAGGCCGCGGGCGCCGGCCTGTGTGATCAGCAGACGGGTCAGCAGGGCGGTGTCGTCCTGCACTTCGGGGGCCACACGGTTCAGATCCTGCGCCATCGCCAGGACATCGGCGCGGATCGTGGCGCGGTGTTCCTGAATCAGCGACCGGGCGACGGCGACCGATTCCGAAACCGCCTTCTGGGCGCGGTCGCTGAACCAGCCCTCGATCCTGAGGTCGAAGAACAGCGTGGAAAAGCCGGCGACCAGCAGCGCGGGGATCACGGCGGCGGCGGCGAACAGGGCGCCGAGACGCATGTGCAGCCCCGCGCCGGCGCGGCCGTCGCGGTGGGCGATCCAGATACGGGCGACCCGTCCCACGATCGCGACGACCAGCAGCAACAGCACGACGATGTCGAAGACGACCACCCCGGCCGGGATATCGCGGAGGCTGGAAGGCGGCTCCGGCGAGCCGAACAGGGCGGCATAGGTCGCCGCACCAGCGAGCAAGGCCAGGGCGGCCAGCGTGAACACGCCCGCGCGGCCCGGTCTGAGTCCCAGCACCCACGCGCGCAACCGGCCCAGGCGGCGCGTATCCACCTTTTCGGCAGCCTCGGTCATCTCGCCCGCACAGCCCGTTTCATGGCCCGGACTATAACCCCTTCGCGGCCCCGACGCGCGACCGTCGAATTGCGGCCGCCGGCGATGCCGCACGCTTGATCTGTCGCGCGCCGGGGGCGATGCTGTCGGCCATGAACATACAGTCCTCCAATACCTCGGCCCCGGCCGCGTCCGGCCATATGCAGAGGCCCGGCGCGATCGGCAATCTGGCCGACGACGTCCGCGGCGCCAACTTCTTCGAAATCGACGCCTCGCTCCGGTCGCTGCTGACCCTCTACTGCGCGGAAGAGCTGCGCAACCACATGTGGCCGCACTGGCGGGAACTCGGCGAGCTGGCGGGCGGGAGGCTGGACGAACTGGCCGACATCGCCGACAAGCATCCGCCCGTGCTGCATCCGCGCGACCGCTTCGGCCGCGACCAGGAGTGGATCGAGCATCATCCCGCCTACCGGGAGATGGAGGAGATCGCGCTCGGCCGTTTCGGTCTGCACGCCATGAGCCACATGCCCGGCGTGCTCGGCTGGCCCGACAAGGTGCCGCCGATCGCCAAGTACGCCTTTACCTACCTGTTCGTACAGGCGGAATTCGGCCTGATGTGTCCGATCAGCCTGTCGGACACCGGCCTCTACATGATGCGCCGCTATGGCGACGACTTCATTCAGGAGACCTACGTCAAGCGCATGCTTACCCAGGATCTGTCGACGCTGATCAAGGCGTCCCAGTTCATGACCGAGAAGCCGGGCGGCTCCGACGTCGGCCAGGTCGAGACTGTGGCGCGCCGGGAGGATGGCGGCTGGCGGCTCTACGGCGAGAAATGGTTCTGCTCCAACCCCCATGCCGACGTGGCCCTGCTGCTGGCGCGGCCCGAGGGCCGGGAAGCGGGCACCAAGGGCCTGGGTCTGTTCCTGATGCCTAAGATCCGGCCCAACGGCGAACGCAACAGCTATCGGATCGTGCGCCTAAAGGACAAGCTGGGCACCAGTTCGATGGCCTCCGGCGAGATACTGATCGAGGGCGCCGAGGCGTTCGCGCTGGGCGACGTCAACAGCGGCCTGAAGCAGATGATGGAGCAGGTCAACCTGTCCCGCCTGTCGCACGGCGTGCGCGCCGCGGCGATGATGCGGCGCTGCTGGAACGAAGCTCTGGCGGCGGCGCGCAGCCGCATCGCCTTCGGCCGGGCCGTCGCCGACATGCCGCTGGCGCAGCGCCAGCTGATGAAGCTCCTGTTGCCGACGGAGCAGGCGCTCAGCATGTACGCCTATACCGCCGAGGCTATGGGTGCGGCGCAGGCCGACGATGCGGAGGCCGCCACGCGGCTGCGTATCCTCACCGGCCTGTTCAAGTTCCGCGCCTGCCGCGACAATCCGACGGTCGCCACCGGCTCCATGGAGATCCGCGGCGGCAATGGCTACATCGAGGACTTCGTCAATGCGCGGCTGATCCGCGACGCCCAGATCGGCCTGCTGTGGGAAGGCACCAGCAACATCAACGGCCTGGACGTGCTCAACCGCGCCGTTGCGAAGGTCGGTGCACACCGGAGGCTGGCCGACGACCTGGCCGCGCGGCTCAACGCCTCCAACGCCCTGCCGCCCTCGCTTCGCGAGCAGGCCGGGGATTGCCTGGAGCGCGCCACGGCGATGGCCGAGGAAGTCGCGCGCCGCGGCGACGAAACCCAGGCGCGCAAGGTAGCGAGCGCACTCTATCACGCCACCACGGCGGCGCTGATGGCCTGGGAGGGCGCGACGCTGGGCGGGCGCGGCGACGATGCCCGCCGCATGCTGCTGTCGCGGCTGGTGATCGAGAAGCGGCTGCTGCCCGAGGATCCGCTGGCGCCGGAGAGTGGCGACTTCGGACAGGCCGCCGCCGCGGCCCTGCTCGACGACGCGCCGGTGACGCTGGACCGTGCGGTCGAGTTGCTGGCACTGCCCTGAGAACGACATGAAAGGGTCCCCCGGGAGATCGTATCTGCTGGACGCGGACCGCAATCCGATCATCCGGTTCCAGCGCCAGTTGGTGGAACGCCACGGCGTGCTGCGAAGCGCCGTCCTGACCACGGCCGGCTTCACCATTGCCTCCGTTGTCGTCAGCCTGATCTGTTACGAGATTCTCGGGATCGACTATCTGGGCCACCCGATCGCGATCGTGATGCCGATCGTGCTGCCGGTCGTGACCGGGTTTCCGACGACCTTCATCATCCACCTTCTGGTCGGCGTCACGCTGGAGCGCGAAAAGCTGGCCCAGGCGCAGCAGCAGGAACTGGCGGAACTGGCCTGGGAGGCGGCCGAGCAGCGCAGCGCCGCCGAGGCGGCCAGCCGCTCCAAGTCGGCGATGCTGGCGAACATGACCCATGAACTGCGCACGCCGCTGAACGCCATCATCGGCTTCTCGGACGTGCTCAAGGCGGAGGGGGTCGACGGCCTGGACGGCGAACGGCTGCGCCAGTACGCTCTGGACATCAACCTGAGCGGGCGGCACCTGCTGGAACTGGTCAACGACCTGCTGGAACTGGCGCGGCTGGAGCGCGGCAACCGCGACTTCTATCCCGAAGCGATCGACCTGGGAGAGAAGATCGCCGAGGTCTGCCGCATCATGCGCGAGCAGGCAGCCTCGGCCGGGGTTGCGTTGTCGGCCGAACCGGGCGGCGCGCCGGTCATTGCGCTGACCGACGACCAGACCCTGCGCCAGATGCTGCTCAACCTGATCTCCAACGCCCTGAAGTTCACGCCCTCGGGCGGCGAGGTCCGCCTGTTTCCGGAAATGCGCGCAGGCCACCCGTGCGTCAGCGTGCGCGACACCGGCATAGGCATCGCCGAGGATGACCGCGAACGGATCTTCGATCCCTTCAGCCAGGTCGACAACGACTTCACCCGGCGGAAGACCGGGAGCGGCCTGGGGCTGGCGCTGGTCAAGACCATGATCGAGCAGCAGGGCGGGCGGATCGAGCTCGAAAGCGCGCCGGGACAGGGTTCGACCTTCCGGCTGGTCTTCCCCGAGGCCGTCGAGCAGGCCGGTTCCCAGGCTGCGGATTGACCGGCGCCAACACCGCGACAGAAATCACCTTCCCGCCGGCGGGGGCACGTGTCTATTCTCGTCGCCCCTGCCTCAAGACGAAATCCCAGTTCCGCAAGGTCCGAACATGAGCGACGAACGCAACAAGAGCCTCAATCAGGAGGCGCTGCTGTTTCACACCACCGGCCGCCCCGGCAAGATCGAGGTGGTGGCCACCAAGCCGGTGGCGACGCAGCGCGACCTGTCCCTGGCTTACAGCCCCGGCGTCGCCGAGCCCTGCCGCGTGATTCACGCCAATCCCGACATGGCCTACGACTACACCGCCAAGGGCAATCTGGTCGCCGTGATCTCCAACGGCACCGCGGTGCTGGGCCTCGGCGACCTGGGCCCGCTGGGCGCCAAGCCGGTGATGGAAGGCAAGGCGGTGCTGTTCAAGCGCTTCGCCGACGTCGACGGCATCGATGTGGAACTCGATTCCACCGACGTCGACGAGATCATCAACACCATCCGCGTCATCGCGCCGACCTATGGCGGCATCAATCTGGAGGACATCAAGGCGCCGGAGTGCTTCATCATCGAGCAGCGCCTGCGCGAGATCCTGGACATCCCGGTCTTCCACGACGATCAGCACGGCACGGCGATCATCGCCGCCGCGGGCCTGATCAACGCCTGTGAACTGACCGGCCGCCAGCTTTCCGACTGCAAGATGGTGGTGAACGGCGCCGGCGCCGCCTCGATCGCCTGCATCGAACTGGTGAAGGCCATGGGCATCGGCCATGACAATGTCATCATGTGCGACAGCAAGGGCGTCATCTACAAGGGCCGCGAAGACGGCATGAACCAGTGGAAGTCGGCTCACGCCGCCGATACCGACGCCCGGACCCTGGAAGACGCGATGGAAGGCGCCGACGTCTTCTTCGGCCTGTCCGTCGCCGGCGCGGTGACCAAGAAGATGGTCGCTTCCATGGCCGCCAAGCCGATCATCTTCGCCATGGCCAACCCGGATCCCGAGATCACGCCCGAGGATATCCAGGAAATCCGCGATGACGCGATCATCGCCACCGGCCGGTCCGACTATCCGAACCAGGTGAACAACGTCCTGGGCTTTCCCTACATCTTCCGCGGCGCGCTGGATGTCCGCGCCCGGACCATCAACGAGCAGATGAAGATCGCCGCATCCGAGGCGCTGGCCGATCTCGCGCGGGAGGATGTGCCCGACGAGGTCGCCCGCGCCTATCGCGGCACCCAGCTACAGTTCGGTCCCGAGTACATCATCCCCACGCCCTTCGACCCGCGCCTGATCAGCGCCATCCCCCCGGCGGTGGCCGAGGCGGCGATGGCGAGCGGCGTGGCCCGCACCCCGATCGTGGACATGGAGCAGTACACCCACGAACTGAAGGCGCGCCTGGATCCGACGACGGGCATCCTGCAGATGATCCTCAACCAGGTGCGCGCGGCGCCCAAGCGGGTGGTCTTCGCCGAGGGCGAGGAGGAGAAGGTGATCCGCGCCGCGCTGGCCTTCAAGCAGGAGGGCTATGGCGAACCGATCCTGATCGGCTACCCGGAGCGCGTAAAGGCGAGCCTGAAGACCATGGGCCACGATCCGGAGGAGCTGACCATCGTCAGCGCCCGCGACTACGACCGCCGCGACATCTACTACGACTATCTCTACAAGCGCTGGCAGCGCCGCGGCCTGCTCTACCGCGACTGCCAGCGGATGGTGAACACCGACCGCAACATCTTCGGCGCCTGCATGGTCGCCCATGGCGACGCCGACGCCATGGTGACCGGCGTCACGCGGCGCTTCTCGGTGGCCTATGACGACGTCCGCCGCGTGATCGATCCCAAGCCGAGGGCGCGCGTCTTCGGTCTGTCGATCATGCTGGCGCGCGGGCGTACGGTCTTCATCGCCGACACCTCGGTCCATGAACTGCCGAGCTCCGTGGAACTGGCCGACATCGCCAGCCAGGCGGCCGATTTCGCCCGCCGGCTGGGGCACGAACCGCGAGTGGCGATGATCGCCTTCTCGACATTCGGCAACGCGCCGCACCAGGCTTCCGAAAGGATCAACGAGGCGGTGTCGCTGCTGGAGACCCGCGACCTCGATTTCGAGTTCGACGGCGAGATGTCGGTCGACGTGGCGCTCAATCCGGAACTGATGGAGCTCTACCCGTTCTGCCGCCTGTCGGGGCCTGCCAACGTCCTGATCATGCCGGGCCTGCAATCCGCCAACATCGCCTGGAAGCTGCTGCAGTCGCTGGGCGACGCCACCACTGTCGGGCCGCTGCTGATCGGTCTTTCCCAGCCCGTCCAGGTGGTCCCGATCGGTTCGACCGTGTCCGATCTTGTCTCGATCGCTGCACTGGCGGCCTATGACGCGGAGCAGGCGAACCGCTCTCCGCTCTGATCCGGCGGCGCGCGGGCGTGGCGGTATCTGCTTAAGGCTACGTTTACCGAAGTGGACCTAGGCTGGACATGACATGTCTCAGCCAGGCTCAGAGAAGTACGTCAGCAACGGTGCCGAGTGGCCTTCGCCACCTTCGGGCGGCGTGCTTCACCTGGCTTCCCTGCTGCTGCTGGCCTGTTCCGTCGCCGCCGTGACCACGGTTCTCGTGCTGGTCCTCGGCGGCGCGGCGGCCCGCCAGATGGTGATCTTCCTGGCGGTCGCCGCCGGGGGAATGGCCGGCTTCGTCGGCAATCTGATCGTCACAGAGGTCCGTCGACGACAGTTCGCCGGCCGCATCTTCGCCGAACTCCGGCAGCTCTGCGACGGCGTCGCGGTCTACGGTCCCTCGGGGCAGGCCCTCGCCCCGGCCGGCGGCGCGCTGGCCGATCTGCCGGGCGTCGAACACCGGACATGGCTGGCCGGCAATCTCGCCGCCGCGCCGTTCGTGCTGGAGAGCGAGAAGCCCTCGACCGAACCGGATGCGCCCGCGCGTTTCGCGGCTGGCGGGACGGCGCGCGTCGTTCTGAAGGGTCCCGGCGGACTGGTCCTGCGATTGGCCCAGACACGCACCGCACTGGGACCGACGCTGCTTCTGGCGCACGACATCAGCGCCGACCGCGCACGCGAGAAGGCCGTGCAGGAGAGCGAGCGCAAGTTCTCGGAACTCGCCGACGTCGCTTCCGACTGGATATGGGAAACGGATCACGAGCACCGCTTCACCTTCGTCTCCGACCGCTTCGAGAAGCTGACCCGCCTGCCCGTTGGCAAGCTGGTGGAGCGCCGCCTGATCGAGATCGCCGACGTCCGCGCGGCGCCGGTGGACATCCGCGCCCTGCTCAAGCACATGCAGGAGCAGGATTCCTTCTCCGACATCATCATTCCGCTGCGGCTCGCCGGGCCCCATGGTCAGCTCTGGATACGCTTCGCGGGACGTCCCAACATCGATGACGAAGGCCGCTTTCTGGGCTTCCAGGGCGTCGCCGCGGACGTCACCAAGGAATACCACGCCGAAGCAACCGCCGAGGAAGCGCGGCGGACGCTGCGCGACGCCATCGAGAGCGCGTCGGAAGGCCTGGCGATCTACAGCGCAAATGGCGACTTCGTCATGTGCAACCGCAAGCTGGCCAACGACTTCGCGGCGGCCGGGCACCTTCTGCGTTCGGGCGGCACGCTGACCGGCCTGATCACCGAACTGCTGCGCACGCGCCAGCTCAGGGTGCCGGAAATGTCGCCGAAGACCGCGACCGCCTCGGTGATGGCGGAGATCGACAGCGCCCACATGCGCCGCGAGTTCCTGTCGTCGAACAACCGCTGGTTCCGCATCAGCGCCAACCGCAGCGCCGATGACGGGACGGTTCTGGTTTTCACCGACATTTCCGAGGACAAGGCGCACGAGGCCGAACTGGCGGCGAAGATCGATCAGCTCGAGACGGTTCAGACGGAACTGCTGCAGCAGAAGGAGACGCTCTCCAACCTGGCGGAGAACCTTTCCGCGGCCCGCAACGAGGCGGAGGCGGCCAACCGCGCCAAATCCGAGTTCCTCGCCGCGATGAGCCATGAACTGCGCACGCCGCTGAACGCCGTCATCGGCTTCTCCGAGGTGATGCAGTCCGAAAGCTTCGGCCCCCTGGGCAGCGTCCGCTACCGCGAATACGCCGGCGACATCCTGGAATCCGGCCGCCACCTGCTGACGCTGATCAACAATATCCTGGATCTCTCCAAGGCGGAGGCGGGCCGGCTGGAGCTCTACCCCCAGGCGGTCATGGTCCGCGACATCATCGACGCCAGCGTCAGGATCGCCTGCCCGCGCAGCATGAAGACCGAACTGGCGGTGCTGATCAATCCGGACGCCACCGAGATCATCGCCGACGCCCAGAAGCTGAAACAGATACTGATCAACCTGATCTCCAACGCCGCCAAGTTCACGCCCGACGATGGTTCGATCCGGATCAGCGCCGTCCGCCGCGGCGGCCTGACCGAGATTTCGGTGGCCGACACCGGCATCGGCATGAAGCCCGAAGACATCCCCGGGGCGCTGACCGCCTTCCGCCAGATCGACAGCTCCCTGGGCCGGAAATACGAAGGCACCGGACTCGGTCTGCCGCTGGCGCGCCGCTTCGCGGAACTGCATGGCGGCAGCCTGGAGATCGACAGCACCCTCGGCGAAGGCACCACGGTCGTCGTCCGCATCCCCGATCACGTCGCCCGCGCCGCGGTCGCCTGACGCCGCGTCGGCCCCCTGCGTCAACGGACGGGGCGGCATGTGCCAAAGCGTGCTGACACCTCCCCACGCGGCCCCTAGGATGCCCCAAAAGAAGAATATGCGATCCAAGGGGAGGACTGCGCCATGAGCATCACGCCGATTTCCGCCGATTCTCACATCACCGAGCCGCCGGACTGCTATTCCGCGCGCATCGACAAGGCCTGGCGGGACAAGGCGCCGCATATCGTCAAGGATCCGAAGTTCGGCGAGGTCTTCGTCATTCCCGGCTTCGACAAGCCGATCCCGATGGGGCTCGTGGCCGCCGCGGGGCGGGATCCGAAGGATCTCAACTTCAACACCCAGAACTACGGCGACCTGCATCCGGGTGGGTACGATCCCAAGGCGCGGCTGGCCGACCAGGACCGCGACGGGGTCTACGGCGAGATCATCTACCCTTCGGTCGGCATGATGCTCTGCAATCACCCCGACTTCGACTACAAGAAGGCCTGCTTCGACGCCTACAACATCTGGCTGCAGGAGTATTGCGACTTCGCCCCCGGCCGGCTGTTCGGCATGCCGCAGATCGCGATGCGCACCGTGGACGAAGGCATCGCCGACCTGAGGGACCTGAAGGGGCGCGGCTTCCGCGGCATCATGATGCCGGGCGAGCCGGCGGTCGCCGATTATGACGACCCCATCTACGACCCGTTCTACGAGGCCGCGGTCGACCTGAAGATGCCGCTGTCGTTCCACATCCTGACGTCGAGCAACGCCGCCGCCGGCCGCACGCGGGGGCCACGGATCAACTCATTCCAGTCGATCATCCGCGGCAACCAGGACATTCTGGGCACCTTCATCTTCGGCGGCGTCTTCGACCGGCATCCGGACCTGAAGATCGTCTGCGTCGAAGCCGATGCCGGCTGGGCGCCCCACTGGATGTACCGCGCCGACCACGCCTACAAGCGCCACCGCTACTGGATGAAGTGCGACGAGCTGCAGCGCCTGCCGTCCGAGTATTTCCTGGAGCACATCTACCTGACGTTCCAGGACGACTGGTCGGCCTTCCAGATGAAGGATCTGCTGAACGTCGACCGCCTGATGTGGGCCAACGACTTCCCCCATTCGGACGCCACCTGGCCCTGGTCGCAGGAGATACTGGCGGAGCAGACCGTCAATCTGTCCGATCACGAAAAGCAACGCATCCTGCGCGACAACGTGCGGGAACTCTACGACCTGCCGATCCAGTAGGAGGCGGAAGATGCTCGATCTCAAGATCACCAACGGAACCATCGTCGACGGCACCGGCGCCAAGGGCTGGAAGGGCGATATCGGCGTCAAGGACGGCCGGATCGTCGCCATGGGCAAGGTCGACGGCGACGCCGAGCGCACCATCGACGCGAAGGGCCATGTCGTCGCGCCGGGCTTCGTCGACATCCACACCCACTACGACGCGCAGGTGGTCTGGGACCGGATGCTGTCGATCTCGCCCTGGCACGGCGTCACCACGGCCGTGATGGGCAATTGCGGCTTCGCCGTTGCGCCGACGCGGCGCGAGCACCGCGACCTGATCATGCGCACGCTGGAGAACGTCGAGGGCATGAGCGTGGCCGCGCTGACAAGCGGTCTGGGCGACTGGGGCTTCGAGAGCTTTCCGGAGTATCTTGATGCGCTGGAGAAGCTGGGCACGGCCATCAACATCAGCGTCTTCTGCGGCCACACGCCGCTCCGGCTCTACGTCATGGGCGAGGAAGCGACGGAACGCGAAGCCAACGCCGACGAACTGGCCGAAATGAAGCGCCTCGTCGAGGAGGCGTTGGACGCCGGCGCCATCGGCTTCGCCACTTCCAAGGCCGTGACCCATACGGGCTATGCCGGCCGGCCGGTGCCGAGCCGCCTCGCCTCCATGCATGAGATCGAGACCCTGGCCGGCGTGCTGGGCGAAAAGGACAAGGGCATTCTGCAGGCCACCATCGGCCGTGAGCTGTTCATCCCGGAATTCGAGCGGATTGCGCGCCAGACGGGCCGCCCCGTGACCTGGACCGCCATGCTGGCGGGTACGCAACTCGCCGACGGCACGGCGGAAGAGCATCTCGAGCGCACCCGGGAGCTGAAGAAACAGGGCCTCGACATCGTGCCCCAGGTCACGCCGCGGGCCCTGATGTTCGAGATCCAGATGAAGGCGCCCTTCATCTTCGAGCCTGTCTCGGTCTTCAAGCCGGTGCGCGGCGCCAGCTTCGACGAGAAGAAGCGCCTCTACGCCGATGCCGACTTCCGCGACGCGTTCCGCCACAAGCTGTCGGGCAATATCCGTCCCGGCTTCCAGCGCAGCTTCGACATGACCATCATCGCCGACGTCCCGGGCCATCCCGAGCTGGCGGAGATGACCCTGGCGGATGCCGCCGCCCAGGCCGGCAAGCATCCGACCGATTTCATGCTCGACATCTCGCTGGCGACCGACCTGGAGGCGCGCTTCCGCATGCCGGTGGCGAACCATTTCGAGGACGAGGTCGAGCCGCTGCTGAAGGACGGCAACACGGTGATCGGCCTCTCCGACGCCGGGGCGCACGCCAGCCAGCTCTGCGACGCCTGCCTGCCGACGCACCTGCTCGGCCGCTGGGTGCGGGAGAAGAAGGTCTTCTCCATCGAGGAAGCCGTGCGCATGCTGACCAGCCGCCCGGCCGAGGTCTTCGGCATCACCGACCGGGGCACACTGGCCGAAGGCCGGCCCGCGGACATCGTGATCTTCGATCCCGAGACCGTGGGCTGCGGACCCGTCCAGCGTGTCTGGGATTTCCCGGCCGGCGCCGACCGGCTGATCTCGGAGGCCGACGGCATCGACGCCGTGATTGTCAACGGCACCCTAATCCGGCAGGACAATGCCGACGCCGTGGACCCGAACGGTCCCCTTCCTGGAAACCTGCTGCGTGGTGGACATGCCTGACACGACGAACCCCGACAACAAGCCGGCGCCGAAGGACTGGACGCCGGAACTCGACGAACTCCATCTCCGCGAGGAGATGACCGGCGGCATGGGCGGTCCCGACAAGGTGGCCCGCCAGCACGCCGGCGGCCGGCTGACGGTCCGGGAGCGCATCGGGAAACTGCTCGACCCCGGCAGCTTCCGGGAGATCGGCCGCCTGACGGGCGTCGGCCAGTACGACGAGAACGGCCGTCTGGTGCATCTGCTGCCCAACAACTCGGTCATGGGCCGCGGCCAGGTGAACGGCCGTCCCGTCGTGATCTCGGGCGACGACTTCACCGTGCGCGGTGGTTCGGCCGACGCGACCAACAAGTCGAAGGCGCTCTATCCGGAAGAGATGGCGCGCGACCTGCGCATCCCGATCATCCGCCTGATCGAGGGTTCGGGCGGCGGCGGCTCGGTGAAAACCATCGAGACCAAGGGCCACGCCAACCTGCCCGGCGGCCAGGGCCAGTCCTTCGGCTCCGAGCAGCTCATGATCAACATGGGCGAGATCCCGACCGTCGGCCTGGGTCTCGGCTCGGTCGCGGGGCTGGGCGCCGCTCGGCTGGCCGCGACCCATTTCTCGGTCATGGTCAAGGAGCAGTCGGCCATGTTCGTCGCCGGTCCCCCGGTGGTGAAGGGTATCGGCGAGGACCTGACCAAGCAGGAGCTCGGCGGCTGGCAGATCCAGCTCCCGGCGGGCGGCGTCGACAACGCGGCCGACGACGAGGAGGACGCCTTCGAGCAGGCCCGGCAGTTCCTGTCCTACATGCCGAACTCCATTGACGAGCTGCCACCCAGGACCGAATGCGCCGATCCGGTCGACCGCCGCGAGGAGAAGCTGTTCTCCCTCGTGCCGCGCGACATCCGCAAGGTCTACAAGATGCGGAAGATCATCGAGCTGGTGGCGGATCAGAACAGCTTCTTCGAGATCGCGCCGCTGTTCGGCCGCTCCGTGATCGCCGGACTGGCCCGTTTCGACGGCTGGCCGGTCGTCCTGCTGGCTTCCGACCCGTTCCATTACGGCGGCGTCTGGACCTCCGACGCCTGCCAGAAGGTCATACGCATGGTGGACCTGGCGGAGACCTTCCACCTGCCGGTGGTCTATCTCTGCGATTGTCCCGGTTTCCAGGTCGGCCTGGAGGCCGAGCGCAACGCCACCATCCGCCTCGGCGTCCGCGCCATGGCGGCCATCGAACAGACGACCACGCCCTGGTGCTCGGTGATCGTCCGCAGCGCCTTCGGCGTCGCCGGCGGTGCGCATGCGCCCTCCAGCCGCTTCCACTACCGCTTCGCCTGGCTGTCGGCCCGGTGGGGTTCGCTGCCGCTGTCCGGCGGCATCGAGGCGGCCTACCGCGCCGAGCTGGACGCGGCCGAGGACGAGGACGCCAAGCTGGCCGAGATCAACGAACGGCTGGAAAAGCTGCGCAGCCCCTTCCGGACCGCGGAGACCTTCGCCATCGAGGAAATGGTCGATCCCCGCGAGACGCGGCCGCTGCTCTGCGAGTTCACCAACATGGTCGCGCCGACCCTCCGGCCGGGCCGGGCTAGGATGTGGATGCGACCGTGAGGACGGTCGGCTGATGCCCTCGGACCTGATCCGAGGGCCTGTGGGCGTGGCGTTTCCGGTTCACGGATCCTCGGGTCGAGCCCGAGGAATCCGGTGCCGCTTCACCGCCTACCGCGTCAGCGCCGTCTCGCCCGCGATGACGGTCTGGCCGCGGCGGACCGCGATTTCGACGCCGGGCTCCAGATAGACCTTCACCTGACCCAACGGGCCCATCGCGCCCAGGCTGTCGCCGGCGGCGCCCACGCGACCGGTGCGCAGGCGCGTCAGCATGGACCACTGCGCCGGCGCCAGCAGCAACCCGACATCCGCCTGCCCCTCGTTGGAGATGATGCAGCCGAACTCGCCCGCGCGGCGGACTGACCCGTCCGCCGGCTGGCGCAGCGCCGCCGAATCCAGCGGGCCCCTCGCCACGGTCACGCAAAGCCGGGCATCCTCGCCAAATCCCATGGACGCCGGCGGGGCCGCGCGCTCCACCGCCGTCACCCGCCCGTCCACGGGCGCGAGCACCGCCGCTGGACTGTCTGGCGCAGCGCGCACCGGATCGCGCCCCATGGCGAGCGCGCCGGCCAGCAACACGGCCAGCAGGAAACCCAGTCCCGGGGCGGCGAAGACCAGCACCAGCACCGCACCGGCAAGTGCGGCGACCGGACCGCGCCAGTCGCGCCGAAGTCTTGGCCAGAGGTCGAGAATGTCCATCGCGCCGCTCCTTCAAGACTGGCAAGGCCGCCAGTATAACCTGTCCGGGCAACCGACCGGGACGCTGACAGCGGCGGCGCCGCATGGCAAGCTTGTCCCGATCAGGTCCGATGGGGAGACCACCATGGCGCATGACGGCCACCACCACGACGACGACCATACCGATCCGCCGCACGATCTGGCGCTGCGCACGAAGGCGCTGGAATCGCTGCTGGTCGAGAAGGGACTTGTCGACCCGCAGGCGCTCGAGGAAATCATCGAGCGCTACGAGCACCGCGTCGGACCGCGCAATGGCGCGAAGGTCGTCGCCCGCGCCTGGACCGATCCGGCCTTCGCCGACGCCCTGCGGGACGACGCCACGGCGGCGATTTCCTCGATGGGTTTCACCGGCCGCCAGGGCGAACACATGGTCGCCGTCTGGAACGGCCCCAAGCGCCACAACCTCGTCGTCTGCACGCTCTGCTCCTGCTATCCGTGGCCGGTGCTCGGCCTGCCGCCGGCCTGGTACAAGTCATCGCCCTACCGCAGCCGCGCCGTGATCGATCCGCGCGGCGTGCTGGCCGAGTTCGGAACGGAACTGGCCGACGACGTCGAGATCGACGTCTGGGATTCCACTTCGGAAGTCCGCTATCTCGTCATCCCCGAGCGGCCCGCCGGCGCCGAGGGCTGGGGGACGGACGAACTTGAGAAACTGGTCACGCGGAACTCCATGATCGGCGTCGAGAAGGCGCGAAGCCCAGAGGCGGGGCGATGAACGGCGTCCATGACATGGGCGGGATGCAGGGCTTCGGGCCCATCGCGCCGGAGCCGGAGGCGGAGGAGCCCCTGTTTCACGAGCCCTGGGAGCGGCGCGTCTTCGCCCTGACGCTTGCCGCCGGTTTCCTGGGCGAGTGGTCCATCGACGAGGCCCGTCACGCCCGCGAGCGCATGAACCCCGCCGACTACCTCCGCGCCGGCTATTACGAGAAATGGCTCGACGCCGTCGGCCGGCAGATGGTCGAGAAGGGCCTGATCACCGAAGCGGAACTGACCAGCGGCCGCCCGGAGCGGAAGGTTGCGCGGGACGAGTACCGCCTCCTGAAGGCCGGCACGGTGGACCGGGTCTTCGACAAGGGCGGCCCCGCGTCGCTGGACGCCGGGCGGCCCGCCGCCTTCGCCATTGGCGACAGGGTCCGGGCGCTGAACATCAACCCGGCGGGCCACACCCGCTCACCGCGATACGTCCGCGGCCATGTCGGCGAGGTCGTGCTGCACCATGGCGGCCATGTCTTCGCCGACGCCAACGCGCATGGCGAGCGCCGGGGCGAGCATCTCTACACCGTCCGCTTCGACGCGAAGGAAATCTGGGGTCCGGACGCCTTCGGCGGCGCGGTCATGGTGGACCTCTGGGAACCGCACCTGGAGACGGCATGAGCGCGCCCGCGGACCTGCCCGGCCTGCCGCGCGACGCCGACGGCCCCGTCTTCGCCGAACCCTGGGAGGCGGAAGCCTTCGCGCTCACCGTGCGGCTGCACGAGCAGGGTCATTTCACCTGGGCGGAGTGGGCGGCGACGCTGTCGGCGGAGATCGACCGCGCCAGGACTGCCGGCGACGCCGACCGGGGCGACACCTATTACCGGCACTGGCTGGCGGCGCTGGAGCGGCTCTGCGCCGAAAAGGGACTCGCCGGCGCAGCGCAACTGGACGAACGCAGGGACGCCTGGCGGCAGGCCTATCTCGCCACGCCTCACGGGCGGCCGGTCGAGCTGAAACGCGGCTGACCTAGCCCGCGCCGCGCATGGCGCGCGTGACCAGCACGTCGATCACCTGCCCTTCGCCCAGCACCTCGTTGGCCTGCTTGACCAGGCGGTTCTTCACCGATTCGAAGTCGATGCGGCCCGAGCCGTCCTTGTCGGTCACCGAGCGGCCGTAGAACTCCCGCAGGAAGGCGTCATGCAATCGCGGTTTCAGCGTCATGGCCTCATCGCGTGCGGTGCTGCTCGCCATCTCCATGGTCACGTTCAGGAAGATGTAGTGGCGGATTCGGTTCGCGCGGATGATCGGCGCCGTCAGACCCTCCATGCGCAGGTAGATGGGCTCCGACGGCGGCGTGATGGCCGCCGTCTCCGCCTGGGCGGGCGACTCGCCGCCCGACATCATCATGAAGGCCGCACCGCCGCCGCCGGCCAGCAGCAGGCCGAGCGCACCGAAAATGATCAGTTTCTTCATCGTTTCCGCCCGAGATCCGGCTGTTTCAGGTTCATCGGAAAAGTGTAGCCCGGAAGCCGTTAACAGCTGCTGAACCGGCCTGCGTTAATCGATCCTTAAGCGCTCGCCGCGCCCAATGACAGGTGGAGAACTCCCTCCCGGAAAAGGGCCATGGTCGGCATATTCGGCGGAAACGACAGTCAGACGCGGACAATCACGCTGTTCTCGATCGACAGCTCGCTGCTGCAGGGCGCGTTCAACGCCAAGCTGGCGCAGAACGCGGTCGCTCGCGGCGTCGCGCCGACCGCCGCCGGCAGCCGCGGCCCGGACGTCATCGCCCCGTGGGACAAGCCGGCGGGCCTGCTCGATCTGCCGGACGAACTGGGCGAGCACCTGTCGCGGAACAACCTTTTCGCAGGCACCGGGGAGGGCCTGCGCTCCGACCTGACCAAGACCCAGGAGAACCTCTTCCGGATGTGGAAGGGGATGAAGAAGATGCAGGCCCTGGCGGCCTTCGCCGCAGAGGACAAGCGCGCCGACCTGGTGCGCGGCCAGCTCCAGAAGCAGTTCGAGCGCTACGAGAGCGAGATCTTCGATTTCGTCGCCAAGTCCCAGCTGTCGGGCGTGAAGCTCATCGCCGGGCCGCTCGAGACGAAGGCCGAGACGGACGCGCGCATCCCCCGCTCGTCCTCGGAGTACGAGGGTCGGCGGCTGATGAGCAGCGTCGGCGACGCGGTTCCGGGTCTGGATTCGAATACGCGCTTCAACATCAACGTCACCAAGAGCGACGGCTCCGTCTTCGACATCGCCATCGACCTGGCGGACATCGGCGCCTCGAAGACGCTCGGCAACATCTCCGAGCACATCAATACGCAACTGGAAGCCGCCGGGGTGACGACGCGGTTCTTCACCTATGGCGATGGGGAAGGAAAATTCGGCCTGAAGGTCACGCGCTCCATCCTGGAGGAGGTCGTGCTGACCCCGGTCGACGGCGACGCGGCGGTCTATGTTGCGGGCACCTCCGGCAATGGCGAGTTCGCCAAGGGCAGCGTGCGCAAGTTCACCGAGCTCGACGGTGCGATGACCCAGGCCTTCGACGCCAAGACCGAGGTCGAGGACGGTGTCTCCCAGATCGCCGCGTCCGCTCTCGGTCCCAATGGCGAGCTGTTCGTGCTGGGCACCACCTCCGGCGACATCGGCGGGCAGGTCGTCGGCGGCGAGAAGGACGTTTTCCTGACCCGCTACGACGCCGCCGGCAACGAGGTCTGGCGGCGGCTCGTCGGCTCGACCGACACCGCCGAAGGCTATGGCCTGGCCGTCTCCGACGATGGCTCGGTCGCCATTTCAGGCCGCGCCAACAAGCCCCTGACCGAAGCCTCCCCCGACAACGGCATCAACAGCTTCGTGACCCTCTACGACTCGGGCGGCGAAGCGCAGTGGACCCGCCACACGGGCCCGCAGGCGGTCGACGCGGCCTTCGCGGTCGACTTCGACGCCGACGGCAATGTCGTCGTGGCGGGCGCCAGCGCCGGCGCCCTTTCCGGCCAGACCCACCAGGGCGGGCAGGACGCCTATGTCCAGCGGCTTTCGGCCGGCAACGGCGCGGTGCTCGACCAGATCCAGTTCGGCGATGCCGGCAGCGAGACGGCCAGCGCGGTCCGGGTGGCGAACGGCCTCGCCTATGTCGCGGTCAACGACGACGGCCAGGGCGTCGTCAACGTCTATGACGTCAATGACCTCGCCGCCGGGCCGACGCGAACCATCACTGTCGGCGGAGCCGGCGAGACCACCCGCATCTCCGCCATCGAAGTCGACGGGGCCGGCAAGATCTTCGTCGCCGGCGACACCACGGACAGCACTTTCACCGGTGCGGGGACCGACGGCCGCCTGACCCATTCGGGCGGCGCCGACGGCTTCGTGGCCCGGCTCGACGAAGCCAGCGGGAGCATGGATTTCGGCGCCTATCTGGGCACTGCCGAGGCCGACCGTATCCGCGGTCTCGCCATTGCATCCACCGGCGAGATCTACGTCACCGGCGAGACGGAAGGCGATCTGGACGGCAACAACCTGGTCGGCAGCCGCGACGGCTTCATCAGCCGCATGGACGCCAATGGCGCGCCGCAGACCACGAAGACCTACTCCGGCATCAACGGCCGCGTGGATTCCAACGCCATCGTGATCGACGAGAAAGGCGATTCCGCCCTGACCCGCCTCGGCCTCGGGCACGGCAATATCGGCGATATCGGTTCGCTGACCGTGACCTCGACCAGCGCGGTCAGGCCGGGCATGTCCTTCTCCATGGCGGTCGACGACGGTCCGCTGCGCCGTATCGATATCGAGGCCGACGATTCGATCCGCTGGGTCGCCTTTCAGATGAACCGCGTGCTCGGCCGCGACGGCCTGGTCGAGGTCAAGCGCGAGGGCGACCACGAATATCTCAGGGTCAATGCGCGGAGCGACTCCAAGATCTCGCTGCGCGGCGGTTCGGAGGGATTCGACGCCCTGCCGGGCCTCGGCCTGAAGGAAACCGACATCTTCGGGCCGAAGATGAAGGAACGCGACGACGTCTTCGCCCTCGGCTTCGGCAAGTTCGTCAACTTGCTGGACTTCGAGGCAGCTGCGGACGCACGCGACCATATGGGCTTCGCCCTGAAACAGATCGAGAAGGCGTTCGACAGCCTGACCGCAAGCAACGAGGACCCGCTGGCCAAGCGTCGACGCGAGGCCCTGCTGGAGCGGCCGCCGGCGCAAATCCAGAAGCAGATCGCGAACTTCCAGGCCGCCCTGGCGCGCCTCAGCGGGTGAAGATGGCCATCAGTGCCGAGATCGTGAACAGCGACAGACCGGTGCCGAGCAGGATCGCCGAGGCCGAACGCTGGGTGTAGATGCCGTAATATCGCGCCAGCAGGAAGACGTTCACCCCCGCCGGCATGCCGGCGTTGATCGTCGCCACGGCGACCCAGAGCGGGTCGTTCTGGAAGACGATGGCGGTGAAGAACCATACCAGCAGCGGCAGCGCCGCCAGCTTCAGCGCCACCAGGGTCAGGCTCTCCTTCAGGTCGCCGGCGAGGGAGAACTGCGTCAGCGATGCGCCGAGGGCGCAGAGCGCGGCCGGCGTCGCCGCCGCGGAGAGCATGTCGATCAGCCGGTCGAGGACCGACGGCAGGGTCCAGCCGGTGAAGCCGAAGGCGATGCCGGCGACCATGCCCAGGATGACCGGATGGACCGCCAGGCTGCGGAACGCGTTGAGCAGGATGCGGCCCGGATTTACCTCGCCTTCGCCGCGCAGCGCCTCGACCAGCAGCGTCGCCAGCGGGATCAGGATCATCGGGTGGAAGGTGACGATCATCAGCAGCGGCAGCATCCCCGCCTCGCCGAAGGCGGTGTAGATCAGCGGAATGCCCATCAGCACGGTGTTCGAGAAGACCGCCGACATGCCCGCCAGACCGAGTTCCGGCTTGTCGTTGGCGAAGACGAAGCGGCCCATGGCCATGGTCAGCGCGAACAGCGTCAGCACGGCGGCGAAATAGCCCAGCACGATCGACCATTCGATCCCCTGCTCGGGCAGGCCGCGGCCGAACAGCCGGAACAGCAGCGCCGGAATGGCCGCGTAGAAGACGAAATTGGTCAGCGCCTTGATGCCGGCCTCTCCCGCCAGCAACGGCGAACGGCCCAGCGCGTAGCCGATCGCGATCAGCGCGAAGACCGGCAGGACGATCTCGATGACGGCGCCCATGCGGCCCCTCCCCTCATGCGTCTCCGCGTTATAGCGCGCGCGGCGGCGCTGTCATTCGCTTGTGCGGCGGGCCGCTTCGCACTATTTCGGGGCGCATGACAGATCGCGACCCAATCCACGTTGTCGGCGGGGGCCTGGCCGGCTCCGAGGCGGCCTGGCAGATCGCGCGCGCCGGCTGGCCCGTCGTGCTGCACGAGATGCGCCCGGAGCGCCGCACCGACGCCCATCAGACCGATGGCCTGGCCGAGCTGGTGTGCTCCAATTCCTTCCGCTCCGACGATGCCGAACAGAACGCCGTCGGCCTGCTGCACGAGGAGATGCGGCGCGCGGATTCCCTGATCATGACCGCCGCGGACAGCCACAAGCTGCCCGCCGGCGGCGCGCTGGCGGTCGACCGCGACGGTTTCTCCGGCGCGGTACAGGCGGCAATCGAGGCGGAACCGCTGGTGACGATAGAGCGCGGCGAAGTGCCGGGCCTGCCGCCGGCCGAATGGCGCAGCGTCATCATCGCGACGGGACCGCTGACCTCGCCGGCGCTCAGCGAGGCGATCCTGTCGCTCACCGACGAGGACGCGCTGGCCTTCTTCGACGCCATCGCGCCCATCGTGACCCGGGAGTCGATCGACTTCGACATCGCCTGGCTCCAGTCGCGCTACGACAAGCCCGGACCGGGCGGCGGCACCGCCGACTACGTCAACTGCCCGCTGAACGAGGAACAGTACAACGCCTTCCTCGATGCGATCCTGGAGGGCGACAAGACCGAATTCCGCGACTGGGAGAAATCGACGCCCTATTTCGAGGGCTGCCTGCCGATCGAGGTCATGGCCGCACGCGGGCGGGAGACGCTGCGCTTCGGCCCGATGAAACCGGTCGGGCTGACGGACCCGCGCACGGGGCAATCGCCCCACGCCGTCGTCCAGCTCCGCCAGGACAACGCGCTGGGTACGCTCTACAACATCGTCGGCTTCCAGACGAAGCTGAAATACGGCGAGCAGGGCCGGGTCTTCCGGATGATCCCGGGGCTGGAGAACGCACAGTTCGCGCGCTTCGGCGGTCTGCACCGCAACACCTTCATCAACAGCCCGCGCCTGCTGGACCCGCAACTGCGCCTGAAGGCGGAACCGCGCCTGCGCTTCGCCGGCCAGATCACCGGCGTCGAAGGCTATGTGGAAAGCGCCGCGATCGGGCTGCTGGCCGGACGGCTGGCCGCCGCCGAGGCCCGGGGCGAATTGATCGACCCGCCGCCTGCGGAGACGGCCATGGGAGCCCTGCACAGCCACATTACCGGCGGCGCCGACGCGCGGACCTTCCAGCCGATGAACGTGAATTTCGGCCTCTTCCCCGAACTCGGCGAGCGTTTCCGGGGCCGCGACAAGCAGCGGCGGAAGCGCAAGGCCTATTCCGACCGGGCGCTGGCTGCCCTGGCCGGCTGGCTCGGCGGCGAGACGGTCGCCGCCGAGTAGTCAAGCACTCGGTCAATCCGCGAAGATACTGAATTATTTGAAGTCCTGGGGCTTGACCCCAGGACCCAGTCCTTCAGTCCGCTGAGCCCTTGGATCAAGTCCAAGGGCGACAGGATTGTGTGTTTTCACGAAGCATTGTGAGCACTCTAGCGGGCCCGCGTCTTGTCGAGCGGGTGGCGGGCGACGGAAGTGAGCTCCGCACGGCTCAGGCCGATGTCCTTCAGGGTGCGGTCGTCCAGCGCCATGAGCTGGCGGAGGCGGCCTTCCTCGGCATAGAAATCGCCGATGCGCTCGACGACGGCAGCGACGCGCTCGCCCAGACGGGCGAAGAAGCCGGCGTCACCATGGCGGATGTCGTAGCTCTGGACAGTCATCGTTCAACTCCTTCGTTCGGCAAAGGCTTTTTTGCCCGGGTGGAAATCGATCTGATCTCCGTTGAACGGTGAAATGGTGCTTTACCGCAGCGCAGCAAACGACATATTCTCCACGCTCGACATACCAATAGTATATCAGGGACCGATGAAGAGACGCCTGCCGCCGCTCAACGCGCTGCGCGCCTTCGAGGCCGCAGCCCGCCACGAAAGTTTCAAGGCCGCGGCGGAAGAGCTGGCGGTGACGCCTGCCGCCGTCGGTCACCAGGTCCGCACCCTGGAAGACCATCTGGGCGTGGAGCTGTTCGCGCGCCTGAACCGCTCCGTCGAGCTGACGGACCGGGGCCGGCGGCTGATGCCCGGCCTGTCGGCCGCCTTCGACCAGATGGTAGAGGCGCTGTCGGCGATCGAAGGGCCGGACGATACCAATGTCATCGCCGTCTCGACGGTGCCGTCCTTCGCCGTGAAGTGGCTGATCCCGCGCCTCGACCGTTTCAACCGCGCCTATCCCGACTACGACGTCAGAATCTCGGCGAGCGTGGAGATGGCGGATTTCCGCCGCGATCACATCGACTGTTCCATCCGCTTCGGCCGCGGCATCTATCCGGGCCAGAAGGTCTGGAAGATCCTTGACGATACCATCCTGCCTGCGGCGAGCCCGGCTTTGCTGGAGCAGGAAGGCCCGATCAAAACGCCGGCGGACCTGGCGCGTCTGCCGCTGGTGCACGACGATTCGCTGCGCTTCGACCCGATGACGCCGGACTGGCAGGCCTGGCTGACCGCCGCGGGCGTGGACGAGATCGTGGACTGGCGCCGGGGCCCGCATTTCTCCTTCGCCGACCACGCCCTGCAGGCGGCGATCGATGGCGTCGGCATCGTTCTTGCGCGCCGTTCCATCGCGGCCCAGGACATCGCCGACGGGCGGCTGGTGCCGCTGTTCGAGACCGAGCAGCCACTGACCATGTCGTACTGGTTCGTCACCACACCGGAGAAGTCCGACCAGCCGCGGATCAGCGCCTTCCGCAACTGGCTGCTGGCCGAGGCCGCGGAATAGCAGTCAGTCGGCGGCAGCCTTCATCGGCGCGCGGGAACCCTCCGGATCCAGCGGGATCTGCGCCCTGAAGCTGTCCGCCGAGGCAGCCTCCCACCAGTCCGCGTAGATCGTCTCCTCCGGCGCGTCGATCAGCGCGTTCAGCGCCAGGAAGTCGTGGACCTGATCGATCGATGCGGCGTCGCTCTCGCCGATGCGGTGGACCAGGTGATGCGGCTTCAGTTCGCGCGGATGGGTCAGGCCGGCGGCGCCCAGAATCTCGGTCAGCGCCTCCACGGTCTTGGCGTGGAACCGTGCCGCGCGCGGACCCTGAACATCGACGACGAGGCCGCGCTGGCGGCCCTTGTCCTGCGTCGTGACGCCCGTCGGACATGTATCGAGGTGACAGCGTTGCGCCTGGATGCAGCCGATGGAGAACATGAAGGCGCGGGCCGCATTGCACCAGTCCGCGCCGATGGCGAAGTTGCGCGCCAGCCCCGCGCCGGAAAAGACCTTGCCGCTGGCGGCGAGGCTCACATGATCGCGCAGGCCCGTGCCGACCAGTGCGTTGCGTACGGTCACCAGCCCGTCGGTGAGCGGCATGCCGACCCTGTCGGAGAGCTCCTTCGGCGCGGCGCCGGTACCGCCCTCGCCACCGTCGACGACGATGAAATCCAGCAGGATGCCGGTCTTCAGCATCGCCTTCATGACCGCCAGGACTTCATGAATCTGGCCGACGCAGAGCTTGACGCCAACGGGCTTGCCGCCGGAGAGATCACGCAGCCGGGCGGCGAACTCCAGCAGTTCCACCGGGGTCGAGAAGGCCGGGTGACTGCGCGGCGAGATCACCGTTTCACCGACCGGCACACCGCGGGTCTTCGCGATCTCCTCGGTCACCTTTGCGCCCGGCAGCATGCCCCCATGGCCCGGCTTGGCGCCCTGGCTCAGCTTGATCTCGACCATCTTCACCTGGTCCTTCCGCGCCTTCTCCGCGAAAAGCGCAGGATCGAAATTCCCTTCGCCGTCATGGCAGCCGAAATAGCCGGTGCCCAGTTCCCAGACGAGATCGCCGCCATACTTCAGATGGTAGGGGCTGATGCCGCCTTCCCCGGTGTCGTGATAGAAGCCGCCCTTCGCCGCACCCAGGTTCAGCGCCTCGATGGCGTTGCCCGACAGGGAACCGAAGCTCATCGCCGAGAGGTTGAAGACGGAGGCGTCGTAGGTCCGCTCGCACTGCGGGCCGCCGATCAGGATGCGGGGATCCGGGTCCGGATCGTTCGCCGGTTCCATGGAATGGCCGAGCCATTCATATTCCCCCGACGCCATGTCCAGTTCGGTGCCGAAGGGAATGGTGTCATTGAAGCCCCGCGCACGAGCGTGAACAAGGTTCCGTGCACGCAGATCGAAGGGCTTTCCCTCCCGGTCGCCTTCGACGATGTAGGCCCTGAGATAGGGCCGGAGGCGCAGCGCCAGCCAGCGGATACGCGCCGCGACGGGATAGTTGCGCGTCAGCGTCCAGCGCGTCTGCCGCCAGTCGCGCACGCCCAGCGCGGCGAGCGGCGCAGCGACAATCAGCCCGGTCAGGAACCACGGGCTGACAAGCCAGCCCAGCACTGCAAACAGGGCGGTAAGAACAAGGCCGGCGATGAACAGGCTGTAGCGCTTCAGAACGTCACGGGTCATGCGGCCTCCTGCACACAACGATCGGCGGCATGACATGCCATTTGAGGGCTGCGGCGCGGGACCCCATGCGGCGGATCGTCCGGGCCGGCCTCACGAAATGCCGGAGGGCGTGCGGAAGGCGTAGTCCAGCAGCGTCAGGCCGAAGAGCACGGCAAGCCAGACCAGCCCGCCGAAATGATGGCCGTGACTGAACGGCACGGACTGCTCGACGCCCCGGCTCAGGCGGCCGGTTCGCGACTCAGGCGTCGGACTCGCGCTTGCGGTTGAAGTCGAAGAAATCGTTGCCCTTGTCGTCGATCACCACGAAGGCCGGGAAGTTCTGCACGTCGATCTTCCAGACCGCTTCCATGCCCAGTTCCTCGAAATCGAGCACCTCGACATTGGTGATCTCGTCCTGGCCGACACGCGCGGCGGCGCCGCCGATGGAGCCGAGATAGAAGCCGCCATGCTGCTTGCAGGAATTCACCACCTGCTTGGAGCGGTTGCCCTTGGCGATGGAGACCATGGAGCCCCCCAGCGCCTGGAACTCGGCCACATAGGGGTCCATGCGCGCGGCCGTGGTCGGACCGAAGGCGCCGGAGGCGCGGCCTTCCGGGGTCTTCGCCGGACCGGCGTAATAGACCGGATGGTTCTTGATGTAGTCGGGCAGTTCGCCCCCCTGGGCCACGCGCTTCGACAGCTCGGCATGCACGATGTCGCGCGCCACGATCATGGTGCCCGAGAGCAGCACCGGCGTCTCGACCGGCAGCCGGGTCAGGATCGAACGGATCTCGTTCATGGGCAGGTTGAGATCGATGCGGACGGCGTCGCCCATGTCGATCTCCTTCTCCGGCAGATAGACGGAGGGGTCGCGCACCAGCGCCTCCATGAACACGCCTTCGCCGGTGATCTTGGCCTTGGCCTGACGGTCGGCCGAACAGGACACGCCGATGCCGATCGGCAGCGAGGCGCCGTGACGCGGCAGGCGGATGACGCGGACGTCGTGGCAGAAATACTTGCCGCCGAACTGCGCGCCGATGCCCAGATTCTGGGTCAGCTTGTGGATCTCCTGCTCCAGGCCGATGTCGCGGAAGGCGTGACCCGACATCGACCCTTCGGTCGGCAGCTCGTCATAGTACTTGGTCGAGGCCATCTTGACGGTCTTCAGGGTCTGCTCCGCCGACATGCCGCCGATGACGATCGCCAGGTGGTAGGGCGGGCAGGCGGCGGTGCCGAGCTTGGGCAGTTCCTCGGCGAAGAACACCATCAGCCGCTCCGGATCGAGCACGCGCCGCGTCTGCTGAAAGAGGAAGGTCTTGTTGGCCGAACCGCCGCCCTTGGCGACGAACAGGAACTTGTAGGCGTCGCCGCCCACCGCTTCGATGTCGATCTGGGCCGGCAGGTTGGAGCCGGTGTTCTTCTCCTCGAACATCGACAGCGGCGCCATCTGGCTGTAGCGCAGGTTGCGGCTGGCCCAGGTGCGCTGCACGCCCTCGGAGAGCGCGGCGCCGTCGTCGCCCTCCACCAGCACGTACTGGCCCTTCTTGCCGGAGATGATCGCCGTGCCCGTGTCCTGGCAGGAGGGATACTCCATCGCGGCCGAGATGTTGGCGTTCTTCAGAAGCTCCAGGGCGACGAACCGGTCGTTCGCCGACGCCTCGGGATCATCCAGAATGGAGCGGAGCTGCTCCAGGTGCCCCTTGCGGAACAGATGGCTGATGTCGGCGAAGGCGGTTTCGGCCAGATGGCTGATCGCAAGCGGTTCGATCACGGTGAAGCTGCGGCCGCCGAGGGTTTCGGTCTTCACCCCGTCGACGTCGAGCTTGCGGTATTCGGTGGTGTCCGCGCCCAGCGGAAACAGCGGCTGATATTCGGTCATGACGATCCCCCTCGATCGGCCGTCGCGGACGGCCCCCGGTCCCGGCCATAGAAGACCACAAAAGGCCGCCCGTGGCAGCCCCCCAGATGCCCGCGCGCGGGCCCGGTCGGCGGGGGCTCAGTCCTTGCGGGTCTTGATGAGCTGGTCGAGCTGGCGCTGCATTTCGTCGAGCTGGCCCTTGAGCCGGCCGATGTCGTCCTCGCCGGCGTTCCCCGATTCCTCGGCGCCAGTGGACTTGCCGCCCCCGCGCGCGACGCCGGCGAACGGATTGAACATCGCCATCGTCTGTTCGTAGAGTTCCATGTTGCGCCGCGCCGCTTCCTCGAACTGCTTGATCGGCATTTCCAGCGCGCCGCCGAACTGGTCCTTCATCTGCTCGCGATTGCGGGCGAAGGCTTCCATCGACATCTCCAGATAGCCGGGCAGCACGTTCTGCAGGCTGTCGCCGTAGAAGCTGATGAGCTGACGCAGGAAGTTGACCGGCAGCACGCTCTGTCCCTTGCCCTCGGCCTCGAAGATGATCTGGGCGAGCACCGAACGGGTGATGTCTTCGCCGGACTTCGCGTCGTAGACGACGAAATCCACATCGTCGCGCACCATCTCCGCCAGATGGTCGAGCGTGACATAGGACGACGTCGACGTGTTGTAGAGACGCCGGTTCGCGTACTTCTTGATCGTCACCGGACCGTCGTCTTTACGCTCGCGTTTGGCCATGAAACCCCGCGGAAACCAGTTCTGCATGAAACTTCACTATCGCGCCCAATTGCTGCAACGCGCAAGAAGTTTGCGCAGTGCACAGTCGATGGGGCGGCTTGGCCGCACCCCGTGCGGGGACTAGAGTGCCGTCATGAGCATTGGCGAAAGGCCCGCCATCGACCGCCTGGCCGTCCGCTTCATCCGGCTCTGGCAGGAACAGCTCGCGCAGATGAACGCCGAACCCGCCATCGGCCGGGCCGCGCGGGAATGGATCGAACGGCTGAGTGATGACACCCCCGGAGACGACAACCCAGCCGCCGGCGATCCGCCGCATCTCGCCCAGGCCTCTCGGCCTGCACCTGATGTCGGCGGCGATGTCGCTGACGGGGGCGGCGGCGGCCCTGCCGCTGGCGCGGCGGGGACTGATCCGGTGGCATCCGGCGCTCGCCGCCGAAGCCGACGCCCTGGCGGCGGAGATCGCCCGAAGCGATGAGACGGACCTGACGCTGGCCGTCATGCAGCAGGTTCAGGAGCGTCTGTCGGCCACGCTGCGGGGGATCGAACTCTACCAGAACCACGGCTATGCGCGCCGCGTGACCGAGCCGCCGGCCGCATGGGAACAGGGATCAGCGCGGCTGCTCGACTTCGGCGGCGGCGGCCGTCCGGTGCTGTTCGCGCCCTCGCTGGTCAACCGGGCCCATGTGCTGGACCTGGACGAGGGCGCCAGCCTGATGCGCTGGCTCGCCGGCCGGGGCCGGGTGCGGCCGCTGCTGATGGACTGGGGCGCGCCGGCCGGTCCGGTGCGCGGCTACGGCACCGCCGACTATGTCACCGGACCGCTGGCCGACGCCCTGGCGCATGTGGCGGCGATGGCCGGGGGACCGGCGCCGCTTGTGGGCTATTGTATGGGGGGCACACTGTCGGCGGCCGCGGCCCAGCTCTACCCGGACCGGGTTTCCGCGCTCGGCCTGCTGGCCGCGCCCTGGGACTTCCACGCCAGCCTGTCGCCGCAGGCGAAGGTCTACGCCGGCTCGGCCGGCTTCTGGCGGCCGGTGCTGGAAGCCTTCGGCGAAATGCCCGTGGATCTGCTGCAGAGCTTTTTCGCCGCCCTGGACCCCAACCTGGCGCAGCGCAAGTTCGAGGCCTTCAGCCGGCTGGACATGGACAGCCCCGAAGCCCGCCGCTTCGTCGCCCTGGAAGACTGGCTGAACGACGGCGTGCCCCTGACCGCCCGCGTCGCAGAGGAAACCCTGAACGGATGGTTCGGACAGAACCGCGCCGCCACTGGCCACTGGCTGATCGACGGCGTGGTCATCGACCCGGCGCGCATCGCCGCCCCGGCCTTCGTCGCCATCCCGGAAAAGGACCGCATCGTGCCGCCGGCCTCGGCCGCCGCGCTGGCGGCGCTGCTGCCCCGCGCGACCACGCTCCGGCTGCCCGCCGGCCATATCGGCATGGTCGTCGGACGCCATGCGGAGACCGCCCTCTGGCGGCCGCTGGAGCAGTGGCTGGCGGCAGTGGAATGATGATGCTGCAGTGCAGCATTTTTCGCGACACATTGAAGCACGAATCAAGGGCCTGTTTACTGTGACGTCGCGGAAGCGCATCATCGCGGCAGCGCAATATCCAATTTGCTGCGATGCAAAATCGCCTGCCGCGGTTTGGCGTCGCTCGGACGTTCCGATCCCGGGAGGAAACCAATGACCGAAATCGTAATAGCATCCGCCGCGCGTACGCCGGTGGGCTCCTTCAACGGCGCCTTCGGCTCGGTGCCTGCGCACGATCTGGGCACCACCGCGATCAAGGGCGTGCTGGACCGCGCCGCCGTCGATCCGGCCGAGGTGTCGGAAGTCATCATGGGCCAGATCCTGTCCGCCGGTCAGGGCCAGAACCCGGCCCGCCAGGCCTCCATCAATGCCGGCGTGCCGCAGGAAAGCCCTGCCTGGGGCGTCAACATGCTGTGCGGCTCCGGCCTGCGCACGGTTGCGCTGGGCTGGCAGGCGATCAAGAACGGCGACAGCTCGGTGGTCGTGGCAGGCGGACAGGAGAGCATGTCCCAGGCGCCGCACGCGGCCTATCTGCGCAACGGCCAGAAGATGGGCGACCTGAAGTTCGTCGACACCATGCTGAAGGACGGCCTGTGGGACGCCTTCAACGGCTACCACATGGGCAACACCGCCGAGAACGTCGCCGAGAAGTGGCAGATCACCCGCGAGACGCAGGACGAGTTCGCACTGCGCTCCCAGCAGCGGGCCGAGACCGCCCAGAAGGCCGGCCGCTTCAGGGACGAGATCGTCCCGGTCACCGTCAAGGGCCGGAAGGGCGAGACCGTGGTCGAGGACGACGAGTACATCCGCCACGGTGCGACGCTCGAAAGCCTGCAGAAGCTGCGCCCGGCCTTCGCCAAGGATGGCTCGGTGACCGCCGGCAACGCGTCGGGCATCAATGACGGCGCCGCCGCGGTGCTGATGATGACCGAAGAGGAAGCGAATCGCCGCGGCATCGAGCCTCTGGCCCGCATCGTCTCCTGGGCCCAGGCCGGCGTCGATCCGGCGATCATGGGTGTCGGGCCGATCCCGGCGACGCGCCGCGCGCTGGAGAAGGCCGGCTGGACGGTCGACGACCTGGACCTGATCGAGGCCAACGAAGCCTTCGCCGCCCAGGCCTGCGCGGTCGGCAAGGACCTCGGCTTCGATCCCGAGAAGCTGAACGTCAATGGCGGCGCCATCGCCATCGGTCATCCCATCGGCGCCTCAGGCGCGCGGGTGCTGAACACGCTGCTGTTCGAGATGCAGAAGCGCGACGCCAAGAAGGGCCTCGCGACGCTGTGCATCGGCGGCGGCATGGGCATCGCCATGTGCGTCGAGCGCTACTAGTCCACGCGGCGGGCTCCCCATCCGCCCGGCTCTGGCCGGGCGGGACCGCCGCAACGGCACCCTCCCCCAACCTCCCCAGAAAAGAAACTCCCCAGAGGAAACGATCATGGCACGAGTGGCAATCGTCACCGGCGGCACCCGCGGCATCGGGCGCGCCATCTCCGAAACACTTCGCGACGCGGGCTACAAGGTCGCGGCGAACTACGCCGGCAACGAGGCGCGCGCAAAGGCGTTCACCGAGGAAACAGGCATCGCCTCCTACAAGTTCGACGTCGCCGACCACGATGGCTGCCAGCAGGCCTGCGCCCAGATCGCCGAAGACCTCGGCCCGATCGACGTGCTGGTCAACAACGCCGGCATCACCCGCGACGGCACGCTGATGCGCATGAGCCACGAAGACTGGCAGGCGGTGGTCGACACCAATCTGGGCGGCTGCTTCAACATGGCCAAGGCCTGTTTCGCCGGTATGAAAGAGCGGGGCTTCGGCCGCATCGTCAACATCGGCTCCATCAACGGCCAGGCCGGCCAGTACGGCCAGGTGAACTACGCCGCCGCCAAGTCCGGCATCCACGGCTTCACCAAGGCCCTGGCGCAGGAAGGCGCGCGCTTCAACATCACCGTGAACGCCATCGCGCCGGGCTATATCGACACCGACATGGTGGCCGCGGTGCCGGCCAACGTGCTGGAGAAGATCGTCGCCAAGATCCCGATCGGGCGCCTGGGCCAGGCCAACGAGATCGCCCGCGGCGTGCTGTTCCTGGTGGGCGACGACGCCGCCTTCGTGACCGGCTCGACCATGTCCATCAACGGCGGCCAGCACATGTACTGACGCGCCGGCGTCAGCACGAACCCGAACGGGCCGTCGTCCGGCAGCGGGCGGCGGCCCTTTTCGTGGCGCCGTGATTTTCCAGCACTTTTCCCGGCGCAGGCGTACAGGCACGCCGATCCATTCGGAAACCCTCGCACGATGCTCACGCCCTTCCAGATCGACGACGTCTTCGACCTGCGCGAATGCGGGGAGATCATCCGCGTCGTCGAGAGCCGGCTGTTCGCCGACGCCGGGCTGGTCCGCGGCGGCATCAACGACAACATCCGCCGCGCGCGAACGGCCTGGCTGGACTCGGACGGCGAAGCGGCATGGGCGTTCGAGCGGCTGGTCGATACGGTCATCGGGGCGAACCGGGCGCACTTCGGTTTCGACCTGACCGGGTTTGACGAGAAGATGCAGATCGCCTGGTACGATGCGGACCATGGCGGCCATTTCGACTGGCACGTCGACATCGGCGACGGCCAGTTCGCGATCCGCCGCAAGCTGACGCTGGTGGTGCAGCTGAGCGACGGCGACAGCTATGCGGGCGGCGACCTGGAGCTGAACGCCGACGGATGCCCGAAGGCGGTCTCGCGGCAGCTCGGCGCGGCGACGCTGTTCCCCAGCTTCACGCCGCACCGGGTCACGCCGATGACGTCGAACGCCCGCTATTCCATGACGGCCTGGGTCCACGGCCCGGCGTTCCGGTGAGGGTCGCGGCGCGGTAACCGGCAACTCCCGTTGTCGCTGCGGCACCGCCTCCCCTTGCCTTGACGGGCGCTTTCTGTGAAACATTCTCCATCCGGCGCGCGGCTATCGCGTACCGCGGAATTCCGGCGGGGACCGGCCCTGGGGAGGGGCGTCCTCCTTCCGATCAAGGAGAACAGAACGATGATCGAGAAACTGCAGTTCTACATCGACGGCAAGTGGGTCGACCCGGCCGAGCCGAAGACGTTGGACGTCATCAATCCGGCCACCGAAGAAGCCTTCGCGCGGATCTCGCTGGGCAGCGCCCAGGACGTCGACAAGGCGGTCAAGGCCGCGCGCCGCGCCTTCGAGAGCTATTCCCGGACCACAAAGGAAGAGCGCCTGGAGCTGATCGCGAAGATCCTCGAGGAATACAAGAAGCGCTACAACGACCTGGCCGAAGCGATCCGCCTGGAGATGGGCGCGCCGAAGACCCTGGCCGAGAAGGTCCAGGCGGCCACCGGCATCGGCCACTTCAAGACCATTTCCAAGATCCTGCAGAACTACGAGTTCAACGAGGACCGCGGCGCCACCCGCATCTCCAAGGAGCCGATCGGCGTCTGCGGCCTGATCACGCCGTGGAACTGGCCGGTCAACCAGATCGCGGCCAAGGTCGCGCCGGCGCTGGCGGCGGGCTGCACCATGATCCTGAAGCCCTCCGAGGTGGCGCCGATGAGCGGCGTGATCTTCACCGAGATCCTGGACGCCGCGGGCGTGCCGGCCGGCGTCTACAACATGATCAACGGCGACGGCCCAGGCGTCGGCGAGGCGCTGTCGAGCCACCCCGGCATCGACATGGTTTCCTTCACCGGCTCCACCCGCGCCGGCATCTCGGTGGCGCAGAACGCCGCGCCGACGGTCAAGCGCGTGGCGCAGGAACTGGGTGGCAAGTCGGCCAACATCATCCTGGACGACGCCGACTTCCAGAAGGCCGTCTTCGGCGGCGCCATGGGCTGCTTCGGCAATACCGGCCAGTCGTGCAACGCACCGACCCGCATGCTGGTGCCGATGGACCGCATGGACGAGGCCGGCGAGATCGCCGCCGCCGCCGCGGCCAAGGTGCGTGTCGGCGACCCGGCCGACGAGAACACCACCATGGGTCCGCTGTCGTCGGACGTGCAGTGGAAGAAGGTACAGGCCCTGATCGAGAAGGGCATGCAGGAAGGCGCCAAGCTGGCCGCCGGCGGCCCGGGCCGTCCCGAGAACCTCAACAAGGGCTTCTACGCCCGTCCGACGGTGTTCACCAACGTCACCAACGACATGACCATCGCCCGCGAGGAGATCTTCGGTCCGGTGCTGTCGATCCTGGGCTACAAGGACGATGACGACGCGGTGGCCATCGCCAACGACACCGACTACGGCCTGGCCGGCTATGTCTCAGGTGAGCCCGAGCACGCCAACCGCATCGCCTCGAAGCTCCGCGCCGGCTCCATCCAGGTGAACGGCGCGAACGTCGACGTCTTCGCGCCCTTCGGCGGCTACAAGCAGTCCGGCAACGGCCGCGAATGGGGCGAGTTCGGCCTGGAGGAATATCTCGAGGTCAAGGCGATCCAGGGCCACAACGCGGCCTGACTGCAGGCCCGAGCCTCGAACGGATGAAGGGCGTTCCGGCTTCGGCCGGGACGCCCTTTTTCTTGTGGCGACAACGTCATTGCCCGGCTCGTCCGGGCAATCCCGGTGGGCTGCCCGGATGAACCGGGCAGCGACGGACGCTCTGCGGAAAGGGCAGCCCGCCCTACGACCGGTCGGCGATGTGGACCACGCGCTTGCCGAGATTGTCGCCCTGCAGCATGCCGATGAAGGCCTGCGGCGCGTTCTCCAGCCCGGTCACGATATCCTCGGCCACCGACATGCGGCCCCGGGCGATGTGATCGGCCGTCTCCTCGATGAACGGCTCGATCAGGTGGGCGTGGTCACGGACGACAAAGCCCTGGACGTGCAGGCGCTTGGAGACGATCTCGTTCAGGTTCCGCACGTGATAGGTCTCGGTCAGGTTGTACTGGCTGATCATGCCGCACATGGCGAAGCGGGCGAAATCGTTGGCGACCTCCAGCACGGCCTCCAGGTTGGCCCCGCCCACATTCTCGAAATTGACGTCGATGCCGTCGCCGCAGTAGAGGCGCAGCGCTTCGGCGATCGAGAAGAGCCGGTAGTTGAAGCCGTCGTGGAAGCCGCATTCGCCGACGATGAATCGGACCTTCTCGTCAGTCCCGGCGGAGCCGACGACCCGCGCGCCCGCGATCCGGGCAAGCTGGCCGGCGACCTGCCCCACGGCGCCGGATGCGGCGGAGACATAGACCGTCTCACCCTCCCTGGGCTTGCCGATCAGCGTCATCCCGACATAGGCGGTGAGCCCCGGAAAGCCCAGCGTGCCGAGGTAGTAGGACAGCGGCGCCAGGTCCGGATCGACCTTGCGCAGGCTCTCGCCGCCCTTCGCCACCGACCACTCGGCCCAGTCCAGCATGCCGTAGACACAGTCGCCTTCGCGGAACTTGTCGTTGCGGCTCTGCGCGACCTGGCCGATGACGCGGCCGAACAGGGGCTCGCCGATCTGGAAGCCGGCCGCGTAGGCCACCCCGCCCTCGTTCATCAGTCCGCGCATGTAGGGATCGACCGACATGTAGAGATGGCGCACCAGCACGTCGCCCGGCGCCAGTTCGGGCGTGTCCGCCTCTCGCATGGCGAAGCTCTCCGGCGTCACCCAGCCCTGCGGCCGGCTGTTCAGCACGATCTGTCGCGTGGTCGGCATCGGCTTCTCCCCCTCCGAAAGCGCGGCGCAGTTTGCCCCCAATGCGCCGGGGCCGGCAAGCCGGGGGCTCAGCCGGCGGGCGGCCCGTCCCAGCGCAGGATGAGAATGGTGATGTCATCGGACGGCGCCGCACCGCCCGCGTGACCTTTCACACTGTCGTAGATACGCCGCAGCACCATGTCGGCATCGGCGTCGGTCGGCAGGTCACGAAGCAGACTCAGAAGCCGCTCCATCCCGTAGAGCTCGCCCGCCTCGTTCATCGCCTCGCCGATGCCGTCCGTGGTCAGCAGAACCACCTGCCCCGGCTCCAGCGCGACCTCGGCCGCCATGTAGGGGAAATCGTCGACGACGCAGATCGGCGGCCCGCCGCCGCCCTCGAGCTGGCTGACCTCCGGCGAGCCGGGCCGCAACAGCATGGGCGGGTCGTGGCCGGCATTGCAGAACCGGAGGACGCCGGTATTCAGATCCAGGATGCCGCCGAACAGCGTCACGAACAGCATGTCCGGGTTTTCGCGGCTGATTTCGGCGTTGGCGGCGCAGGTGATCGCTTCGATCGTACCCTTGTCGCGCAGCACGGCGCTCTTGTAGAGGGATTTCGAAATGGCCATGAAGAGGCTCGCCGGCAGGCCCTTGCCGGAGACGTCGCCCACGGCGACGAAGAGACGGTCTTCATCGATACGAAAAAAATCGTAGAGATCGCCGCCCACGTTCGAGGCGGGTTCCAGCATTGCGGCCAGGGAGTATCGCCGGTCGTTGAGATGCACGCCCTCCACCCTGGGCAACAGGTTGGCCTGGATATCGCCGGCGGCCTGGAGCTGACCCTGCACCCGGGCCTGTTCCTCCCGTTCGCGCTGCAGGCTGGCGCCGAGCACGCGGCGATGGGCGTTGGCGAGAGTGAGCGTGGAGACCAGCATGGCGATGCCGACGACCACGCCGGTCACCGCCGCGCCGACCGGGTCCAGCAGGACGCGCGTGGTGGCGTAGAGAACGGCACCGCCGGCGAGCACGGCGATCAGCGTCGAGGCGACGACCGGCGCACCGATGCCGGGGCGCAGCCTGGGCACGGCGAAGATGAACAGCCCGCCCACCAGCACGATCAACGCCGCCTCGACGGCCCGCGCCCAGTCGGGCCGGGAAATCGAGTTGGCCTCGTCGATGGCTTCGATCAACTGGGCGTGGACTTCGACCCCGGGCATCCGGTCGCGCAGCGGCGAGGTCGGGAAGTCCACCAGGCCCTGGCCGGTCAGGCCGACAAGCACGATGGCGCCCTGCAGCGAGGCCGCGGCGGCCGGATCGGTCAGCACGTCATGGGCCGAGACATAGCGGTCGGCATAGGGCGGCGAGAAGGGCACGTAGACCGTACCGTCCTTCAGGCTCGGCACGAACCAGTCGCCGATGATCACGCCGTCGACGCCGTCCGCATCGCCCCGCACCTGCATACGGCCGCCCAGGGCGACGCGCAGCAGCTCGGCGGCAAAGCCCGGGGCGGGCCGGCCGTTCACGTTCGCGACCAGCGGCACGCGCCGGATGATGGCGTCGACATCCTCGATCGGGTTGACCAGCCCCTGCCCCAGCGCCGCGGCGCTGATGGCCTCGATACTCTGATCGGCGCCGGGGAAACGCGGCAGCCGCTCCAGCAGGGCCGCATCCTCGAAGGCGATCGGCGGCACCCGGGGCGGGCCGTTCAGCCCCGCCCCCCGCCGCGTGCCCGCCAGCGCCAGAACCACCGGGTTGCGGGCGATGGCGTCGACCAGCGTCTCGTCATAGTCGGGCAGGGTCGCCAGGAACTCCCGCACGGCCGGCTGCAGGGCCTGCGGCGCCGGGATCGCCCGCGCCGGCGATTGCCGGTCCGGCTCCAGAAACAGGATGTCGACGCCGATCACCAGCGCGCCCGCCGCGCCGATGCGGTCGATCAGTTCGGCCACCTTGATGCGCGGCCAGGGCCACTGCCCGTGTTCGGCAATGGACTTCTCGTCGATGGCGACGATCGCCGGCAGGGCGGAGACCGGCTCGCGCGGGTCCATGAACTGGTAGAAATCGAACAGGAACCGCCGGGGCGCCGCATCGTCGGTGACGAGGAACGCGTAAATCAGGAGGTTGAGTACAAGGAGCGCAAGGCCGAGCGCGCGGCCACGCCAGAGGGTCACGACCCGCTGCGCCGGGCCCAGCTCGGCGGCCAGTTCGCCGGCGTCGCCGCCCGGATCGTTGCTCTTTGCGGCCATCCCGCTCAGGCCGTGACTTCCAGCCCGTCATAGGAAGCCGTGACCTTCAGCGGACGATATTCGCCTCGGGCGATCTCCTCGTAGCGGACGGTCTCGGCCAGAACCTGATCGATCTGCGCGTCGGAGTAGATCGGCTCGTGATGGAAAAGGCAAAGCTCGCCGACACCTGCCTGGTGACAGAGCTCGACCCCGACCATGTTCGACGAATGGCCCCAGTCCTCCTTCAGCGAGGTCGACTCGGCCAGGGAATACATGCTGTCGAACACCACCACGTCAGCGCCGCGGAAGTGCCCGACGACATAGTCGAGGTGATCGCGATCTTCCAGCTTGTGCTCGGAATCGGTGGAATAGACCACGGTCTTGCCGCCCTTCTCGAAGCGGTAGCCGTAGGAATCGCCATGGTGAAGCTGCCGGAACGGTGTCACCGTCACGCCGGCGACCTGGTAGATCCGGTCGGGCTCCAGCCTGACGAACTCGATGGTCGATCCCAGGAAGTCGAAGGGCACGGGAAAGCAGGGGTCGGACTGCTGCCCGCGATAGGCCTGCTCCAGAACATCGTGGCAGCCATGGATGCGGATCACGTTGCCGGGAATGTAGGCCGGCACGAAGAAGGGGAAGCCCATGATGTGGTCCCAGTGCACATGACTCTGGAACACGTTGTAGGTCTTCGGCGACCCAGGTCCGTGCCGGCCCAGGCAGTCCAGCGCAAAGCGCCGCGCGCCCGAGCCCATGTCGCAGACCACGTATTCATCGCCGCCGGTGTCGATCTGCACGCAGGAACTCTCGCCGCCATAGGTGCCGCGCAGATGGAACGGCATGGCGTCCACCGCGGCCTCCAGATCCCCGCCGCCATGATCCAGGACGTGCCGGGCGACATCCATCACCCGCGAACGCATGTCGTGATTGTTCATCGCGGTCGGGATCGAACCGCGGGTGCCCCAGAACCGTACCAGCATCGGGCTATTCGCCCGTATAGGCGGCGGCGGAAAGCGCGGAGACCGCCTGCAGCGCCTTGGGCATCTCGTCGAAGGTCGGGAACACCTTGTCGAAATGACTGATGGTGAAGACCTCCTTCACCACTTCCTGCAGGGAGGCGACGCGTATGGTCACCCCCTTGGGCTGCGCCTGCTTGTTGGCGATCATCAGCGCGCGCAGACCGACCGAGGAAATGTAGTCGACCCTGGAGAGATCGACGACGATCTGCTGGCGGTTCTCGATGGCCGCGTCGACCCGTGACGTCAGTTCCGTCTGGAACGCCGCCGCCGAATTCTGGTCGATCCGGCCCTTTACCCTGACGACGATGGCGTCTCCGTAGACATCCGATGACACTTCCATGCAGCCACTCCCGTACCGTCCAGACGCCCCGGAGGCGATCATAGGCGCGACCGGGGTAGGCGGCAACGACGATGGCGGCTTGACCCCGCCCGGCAAGCGCGCAATCTCGCACCCGGATTCCGGAGGGGGACATGATGGCCGAATTCGAACTCTACTGCTTTGCCCAGTCGGGCAATTCCTACAAGGCGGCGCTGATGCTGAACATCGCCGGCGCCGACTGGCAGCCGCAGTTCGTCGACTTCTTCAACGGCGAGCACCGCGCGCCCGAATATCTCGCCATGAACGAGATGGGCGAAGTGCCCGTGCTGCGCCATGGCGACGTGGTCCTCAGCCAGTCCGGCGTGATCCTGGACTACCTAGCGGAGAAGCTCGGCAAGTTCGGCCCGCAGGACGACGACGAACGCCGGGAGGTCCTGCGCTGGATGCTGTTCGACAACCACAAGTTCACGTCGAACATCGCCACCTACCGCTTCATGGCCTTCCTCGCCAGGGTCGGCGATCCGGCGGTGCACGAATTCCTGAAGGGCCGCATGATCCAGGCGCTGAAGGTCGTCGAACGCCGGCTCAGAGACCGCGAGTTCCTCCTGGGCGACAGGCTGACCATCGCCGACTTCTCGCTGCTCGGCTATCTCTACTACCCGGACGAATTCGGCATGGAAGGCTGGCCCGATTTCCCGAACATCAGGCGCTGGACCGGAACCGTCGCGGCCATGGACGGCTTCGTCCCGCCCTACGAACTGATGCCGAAGGCGAAGTAGGGACAACACCTCTCGTCCGGTCGCTGCCCGGCTTGTCCGGGCAGCCCATGGCCGCTGATCGCTCGGTGGATTGCCCGGACAGGCCGGGCAATGACGAACAGGGAGCGCGCCGGCCCTCAGCTCCCCGAATAGTTCGGCTTGCGCTTCTCCATGAAGGCGCGGATGCCTTCCTGGAAGTCCGGCCCCTGGGCGCAGAGGATCTGGTTGCGGTCCTCCATGGCGATGGCCGATTCCAGGCTCGGCGCGTCGACGGACATGTTGAGGCACTCCTTGGTCAGCCGGAGCCCGAGCGGCGTGGCGTTGAGCAGGTCCTCGACGAAGGGCTGGGCGGCTTCCTCGAGCCGGTCATCCTCCACCACCTCCGAAACGAGGCCGGTCATCAGCGCCCGCTGCGCGCCGATGAACCGCCCGGTCAGCATCAGTTCGCTGGCCACCGAGACGCCGACCAGCCTGGGCAGGAAGTAGGACACGCCGATATCGCAGGCGGACAGGCCGAGGCGGATGAAGGCGGCGTTCATCTTCGCGCTGCGCCCGGCGATGCGGATGTCGGAGGCCAGCGCGAAGGCGAAGCCGCCGCCAGCGCAACCGCCGTGGATCAGGGAGACGATCGGCTGCGGGCAGCGCCGCATGCGCATGACGATCTCGGAGATGCGCCGCTGGGCGCGCCGCCCGTCGGCAGAACTGCGCGATTCGGGCTGGGCGTTGTTGCCGGCCCGCGCCTTCAGGTCCAGCCCGGCGCAGAAGCCGCGTCCCGCGCCCCGCAGCACCACGACACGCGTATCGTGATCGTTATAGAGCCGCTGGAAGTAATCCAGCAGCGCGTCGATCATCGCATCGTTCAGGCTGTTGTAGGCGTCGGGCCGGTTTAGCGTGACCCAGTCCACGGCCCCGCGTCTGTCGATCTTCAACACGTCTTCGGTCATCTCGGTTTCCTCCCCGCCTCAGATGCTCTAATGCATGAGGGGTGAAGGCAAGTGGGGAGGCTCGCCTTGGGCTATCGGTCCATCTTCAGGGACGGCGCATTCGACGGGCGGGTCGTGATCGTGACCGGCGGCGGCTCCGGCATGGGGCGGTGCACGGCGCACGAGCTGGCGGCGCTGGGCGCGACGGTCGCCGTCGTCGGACGGACGCTGGAGACGCTGGAACAGACCGTCGCGGAGATCACCGAGGATGGCGGCAAGGCCCGGGCCTGGACCGCCGACATCCGCGACGAGGAGCGCGTCCGCGCGATGATCGGCGAAATCATCCGCGATCTGGGCCGCATCGACGGGCTGGTGAACAATGCCGGCGGGCAGTTCTCCGCAAAGCTGAAGGACATCTCGGTCCGCGGCTGGGACGCGGTCGTGCGGAACAACCTGACCGGCGGCTTCCTGATGATGCGGGAAGTCTACACCCAGTGGATGGAGCGCCATGGCGGCGCCATCGTCAACATCACCGCAGATTTCCATACCGGCATCCCCGACATGGGCCATTCAAGCGCCGCGCGCGCAGGCATGGACAACCTGACCAAGACGGCGGCGCTGGAGTGGGCGCATTCGAACGTGCGGGTCAACGCCGTGGCGCCGGGCTGGGTCGCCTCCTCGGGTTACGAGAAATACCCCGAAGAGGTCGCGGCCGAGATCGCCGGCCGCTCGAAGTTCGTGCCCATGCGCCGCCACGGGACCGAGGCGGAGGTCTCGGCCGCCGTCTGCTTCCTGTTGTCGGACGCCGCGGCCTTCACCACGGGCGAGAGCATCGCCGTCGACGGCGGCGCGCCGCTGGAGCGCGGTTTCCGCCCCTCCGAGGAGGGGCCGCGGGAGGACCGTTCCTGGCAGGGCTTTCACCGCTACCGCCTGCCGAAGACACTGAAAGACAAGAGCTGACCGGGAAGACAGAGCCATGTCCGTGCTGAAATCGAACCTGAACCCCGCCTCCGAGGCGTTCCGGAAGAACCGCGCCGACATGCTGGCGATGCTGGAGCGCGTGCGCGGCCTGGAGCAGAAGGTGCGCGACACCTCCAACGCCAAGGCCGACGTCTTCAAGTCGCGCGGCCAGATCCCGCCCCGCGAGCGGATCGACAGGCTGCTCGACAAGGGCTCGCCCTTCCTGGAGCTGCAGACGCTGGCCGGGCTCGGCTTCCATGACGACGACGGCGAGAACGACATCATGGGCGGCGGCGCCATCATCGGGATCGGCTATGTCCAGGGCGTGCGCTGCATGGTCAACGCCTCCGACAGCGGCATCAAGGGCGGCACCATCACGCCGCTCGGCTCGAAGAAGAGCCTGCGCGCCCAGGACATCGCGCTGGAGAACAAGCTACCCCGCATCAGCCTGGTGGAATCGGGCGGCGCCAACCTGAAGTACCAGGCCGAGTTGTTCGTCGAGGGCGGCAAGGGCTTCTACAACCAGGCGAAGCTCTCGGCCGCCGGCATTCCCCAGATCACGGTGGTACATGGCTCGTCGACGGCCGGCGGCGCCTACATTCCGGGCATGTCGGACTACACCATCATGGTGAAGGACCGCGCCAAGGTGTTTCTCGCCGGCCCGCCGCTGCTCTTCGCCGCGACCGGCGAAGTGGCCACCGACGAGGATCTCGGCGGCGCCGAGATGCACACGCTGGTTTCCGGCGTCTCCGAATACATGGCCATCGACGACGCCGACGGTATCCGGCTGGCCCGCGAGATCATGGGCAAGCTGCGCTGGAACGACCGGCTGCCGGCTGCGACGCCGAAGACCTTCCGCGAGCCGCTCTACGATCCGGACGAGATCTGCGGCCTGGTCCCGGTCGACTACCGCCGCCCCTATGACGTCCGCGAACTGATCGCGCGGCTGGTCGACGGCTCCGACTTCGTCGATTTCAAGGCCGAATACGGGCCGGGCACGGTGGTCGGCTTCGCCGAGATCATGGGCCAGGCCGTCGGACTGATCGGCAACAACGGCCCCATCGACAATGGCGGCGCCACCAAGGCCGCGCAGTTCATGCAGCTCTGCGACCAGTCCGACACGCCCATCGTCTTCCTGCACAACACCACGGGCTTCATCGTCGGCACCGAGTCGGAACGCGGTGGCATGGTCAAGCACGGCTCCAAGATGATCCAGGCCACCTCCAACGTGCGGGTGCCGAAGATCACCATGATGATCGGGGCCAGCTTCGGCGCCGGCAACTACGCCATGTGCGGGCGGGCCTACGAGCCGCGTTTCATCTTCGGCTGGCCGAACTACAAGATGTCGGTGATGGGCGGCGAGCAGGCGGCGACGGTGCTGAAGATCGTCGCCGAGCAGGGCGCGAAGCGGAAGGGCGTCGAGCCCGACCACGACCGCATCAAGAAGATGTTCGACGGCATCGTCAGCCAGTTCGAGCGCGAGGGCGAGGCGCTCTACAACACCGCGCTGGTCTATGACGACGGGCTGATCGACCCGCGCGACACGCGCAAGGTTCTGGGCCTCTGTCTCGGCATCTGCCGCGAGGCGGACACGCGCCCCCTCAAGCCCAACAGTTTCGGCGTCGGGCGGATGTAGCTCTGCCTGCACCGGGACTTGATCCCGGCGCCAGAGCGGCCTCGACAGCGGCGCCCGCACGGTCGATGCGACACGACCCGGTCGCATCCAGGACATCATTTGGCGCAAAGCGGCGGGGGCCGTCGGGGTTTCGCGGTGACAGACTTGGGAACGGGCGGCGCGATCTCCGCGCCGCCACGATCCATGGGTGTCCGGAATGAGCGAGCAAGCACCTGCGGCCGCGGGCGGCGGACGCCGGCGGCGCGGCAGGCGGCGCGGAGCGGCGGACGGCCCGGGGGCCGAGGGCGTCGCGGCGGTCATCGAGCAGCCGCCTTTCCGCCAGCCGAAGCTGCCCTTCCCGCCCACCGAAATGCTCTCGGCCGACGAACTGGAATCGATCCACAACGCCTCGCTGCAGGTCCTGTCCGAGATCGGCGTCGACTTCCTGCACGAAGAAGCGAAGGAACTGCTGCGCCGCGCCGGCGCAGAGGTCGAGGCCGGCAGCGACCGGGTCCGCTTCGATCCCGGCCTGGTCGAGGAGACCATCGGGCGGGCGCCGGCGGCCTTTGACCTGCACAGCCGCAATCCGGCCCACAGGCTGCGCTTCGGCGACGGCCACGTGACCTTCTGCGCCGCGGCCAGCGCCCCCAACGCCTTCGACCTGCAGGGCGGCCGCCGGCCCGGCAACCGCGCGGACTACCGCAACTTCCTGAAGCTGGGCCAGATGCTCAACGCCGTGCACATGTTCGGCGGCTACCCGGTCGAGCCCATCGACATCCATCCCGGCGTGCGCCATCTCGAAGCGCTGCAGGACATGCTGGTGATGACAGACAAGGCGATCCACGCCTACAGCCTGGGCCGGGAGCGCATCGTCGACGCCATCGAGATGACCCGCATCGCCAGGGGCATCGACCGCGAGACCCTGCTGCGTGAACCCTCGGTCCTCTCCATCATCAATTCCTCCTCCCCGCTCCGGCTGGACACGCCGATGCTGGAGGGCGTGATCCAGCTCGCCCGTCACCGCCAGCCCGTCGTGCTGACGCCCTTCACCCTGGCCGGCGCCATGGCGCCGGTGACGATTGCCGGCGCGCTGGTACAGCAGAACGCGGAGGTGCTGGCCGGCTACGTCCTGTGCCAGGCCGTCGAGCCCGGCGCGCCGTTCGTCTATGGCGGCTTCACCTCCAATGTCGACATGAAGTCCGGCGCCCCCGCCTTCGGCACGCCCGAGGCCATGCGCGCGGCGATCATCGGCGGGCAGCTCGCCCGGCTTTATCGGCTGCCCTACCGCTCGTCCAACGTGAACGCCGCCAACAGTCTGGACGCCCAGGCCGGCTACGAGGCGGTGTTCTCGCTCTGGGGCGCGATCATGGGCGGGGTGAACATGCTGAAGCACGGCCTGGGCTGGATGGAGGGCGGGCTGCAGACCTCGTTCGAGAAGTTCGTCATGGACGCCGACCTGCTGCAGATGGTGGCCGGGTTCCTGACCCCTGTCGGAACCAGCCCCGAGGACCTCGCCCTGGACGCCATGCGGGAGGTGGGCCCCGGCGGGCACTTCTTCGGCTGCGCCCATACCCGGGCCCGCTACAAGACGGCGTTCTACCAGCCGCTGATATCCGACTGGCGCAACTACGAAAGCTGGGAGGAGGCGGGCCGGCCGCAGGCGCCGGAGAAGGCCAACCGCATCTACCGCGAACTCGTCGCCGCCTACGAGCCGCCGCCGATGGACCCGGCCGCGCGGGAGGAACTGGAAGCCTTCGTCGCCCGCCGCACCGAAGAGGGCGGCGCACCGACGGATTTCTGAATCCAGGGAGACAGAGATGAAAGACAGCGCCCGTGTGGTGGTGATCGGCGGCGGGGTGGTCGGCGCCAGCGTGCTCTATCACCTGACCAGGCTCGGCTGGCGCGACGTGATGCTCATCGAGCGCTCCGAGCTGACCTCGGGATCGACCTGGCACGCGGCTGGCGGCATGCACACGCTGAACGGCGACCCGAACGTCGCCAAGCTGCAGGCCTACACCATCGAGCTCTACAAGGAGATCGAGGAAAAGTCGGGCCAGGCCACCGGCGCGCACCAGACCGGCGGCGTCCTGCTGGCCGACAGCCCGGAGCGCATGCAGTGGCTGAAGATGGCCCACGCCCGCGGGCGCTATCTCGGCATGGAGACCGAGCTGATCAGCGTCAGCGAGGCCAAGGCGCTCTACCCCCTGCTGGAGGAGAAGTACTTCGTCGGCGCCATGTACGACCCCGTCGACGGCTACGTCGACCCCTCCGGCGTTACCCAGGCCTATGCGAAGTCGGCGCGGTTGAACGGCGCCGAGATCGTGCTGCGCAACCGGGTCGTCGAGCTGAACCAGCGCCCCGACGGCACCTGGAGCGTGGTCACCGAACAGGGGACGGTCCACGCCCAGCACGTCGTCAACGCCGGCGGGCTCTGGGCGCGCGAGGTCGGCCGCATGGTCGGGCTGGAACTGCCCCTGCTGGCCATGGAGCACATGTACCTGCTGACCGAGGACATGCCGGAAGTGGCCGAGATCAACCGCGTCACCGGCAAGGAAGTGCTCCACGCCATCGACTTCGGCGGCGAGATCTACATGCGCCAGGAGCGTGGCGGCATGCTGATGGGCACCTACGAGCGTGCCGGCCGGCCCTGGTCGCCGAAGACAACGCCCTGGGACTTCGGCCACGAGCTGCTGCAGCCGGACCTGGACCGCATCGCGCCGTCGCTGGAAGTCGGCTTCAAGCACTTCCCGGCGTTCGAGCGCGCCGGCATCAAGCAGATCATCAACGGCCCCTTCACCTTCGCCCCGGACGGCAATCCGCTGGTCGGCCCGGTCCGGGGACTGCGGAACTTCTGGTGCGCCTGCGCGGTGATGGCGGGTTTCAGCCAGGGCGGCGGCGTCGGGCTGGCGCTGTCGAACTGGATCGTCTACGGCGATCCGGGCTTCGACGTCTGGGCCATGGATGTCAGCCGCTATGGCGACTGGGCCACCATGGCCTACACCTCGGCCAAGGTGCGGGAGAACTATTCCCGCCGCTTCTCCATCACCTTCCCCAACGAGGAACTGCCCGCCGCGCGGCCGCTGCGTACGACGCCGATCCACGGCCGGCTGAAGGCGGAGAACGCCGTCTTCGGCGCCAGCTATGGTCTCGAGCACGCGCTCTGGTTCCAGGAACCGGGCAAACAGCCGGTCGAGGATGTCACCTTCCAGCGCTCCAACAGCCATGAGCCGGTCGCGCGCGAATGCCGCGCCGTGCGCGACGGCGTCGGCATGATCGAGATCTCCAGCTTCGCGAAGTACGAGGTCACCGGGTCCGGCGCGGAGGTCTGGCTCAGCCGCATGCTGGCCAACCGCATGCCGAAGACAGGGCGGATCGTGCTCTCACCGATGCTCAATGCCGCCGGCGGGCTGATCGGCGACTTCACGGTCGCCAGGGCCGGCGACAAGCGGTTCTACGTCTTCGGCTCCGGCATCGCCGAGAACTACCACATGCGCTGGTTCCAGGCCCACCTGCCCGACGACGGCCGGGTCGCCGTCCGGCCTATGGGACTCGATCTCACGGGGCTGTCGCTCGCCGGGCCGAAGGCGCGCGAGGTGCTTCAGGCGGTCACCGACCATGACGTCTCGGCGGAGAACTTCCGCTTCATGGACTTCCGCCGCATCGACATCGGCATGATCCCGGCGCTGGCGGGCCGGATCACCTTCACCGGCGATCTGGGTTTCGAGATATGGGTGAAACCCGAATACCTCGTACAGCTCTACGACATGCTGCGGATCGCCGGCGAGGACCACGGGCTGACGCTGTTCGGCGCCCGGGCGCTCAACGGACTCCGGCTGGAGAAGAACTTCGGCACCTGGGCCCGGGAATACCGCCCGGTCTACGGCCCCGAGGCCGCGCGCCTGTCACGCTTCGTCGATTTCCGAAAGAACGATTTCACTGGCCGCGATGCCGCGCTCCGCGAACGCGAGGAAGGACCGCCGCGCAAGCTGGTCGCGCTGAAGGTCGACGCCGGCAACGCCGATGTCATCGGCGACGAGCCGATCTGGATCGACGGCCGGGTCCGCGGCTGGGTCACGTCTGGCGGCTTCGCCCATGCCTCCGACGCCTCGGTGGCGCTGGGCTATGTCGAGGCCGCCTTCGCCGACGGGGCCGAAGCGCCATTCGACGTGGAGATCATCGGCGAACGCCGGCCGGCGCGACTGCTGAAAGAGCCACTGTTCGACCCGCAGGGCGCACGCATGCGCGCCTGAGAGGCAGGCCCGGCCGGATCACGATTTCCTGTGTGCGTAATTCTGGACGGCGCTGCGTCGTTCGCTAGGATGCGCGCCGGCCATCGGTGGAGTGAACGGCCCTCGCCGGAACCTCGACTGGAACGCCCGAACCATGATGATGAACTGCCGCACGCCCGATCTCTGGGTCGGCATGGACGCCGAACTGCGCTGCGAGGATCCGGCGCTCTTCCAGCTTCTCGATTACTGGAACGACAAGCGCGGCGCGCGCGAGATGCCCGGCCGTGCGGACATCGACCCGCAGGAGCTGCGCCGCCATCTCGGCAATCTCATCCTCATCGACATCGAACACGAACCCACGCGGCTGCGCTATCGCCTCATCGGCACGCGCATTACCGGGCTCATGGGCCGCGATTCCACGGGCAAGTACTATGACGAGATCTACGAACCAGAACTGCTGGCCTCGATCTACCGGAGCTTCGAATGGATCTTCGCGAACCGCCGGCCGCTTCGCACCCATGGCGAAGCGTTCTATCCGGACCGCAACTTCTACAGCTACGAGACGCTGAATCTGCCGCTATCGAGCGACGGCGCGGTCATCGACATGGTTCTCGGCGGGCTCTACTTCCATCCCCGGACGCCGCCGGGCTGACGCCTCGAGGGACGGCGCGGCGCACCGTCCCTCCGGTCGCAACGGTCAGTGCACGTTGACGGGGAACATCTCGTGCTGTCGGACGGCGATGAAGGCCAGTTCGCGCGAGGGCGCGACGCCCATCTGCTGCCCCTTCGCGGAGAAGATCCCGAAGGCCCTCTGGCCGCCGTCGATCTCCACGGGCCGGACATAGGCCAGGGCGGGCGCTCCGATCTCGGCGAGCATCTCGGGTGTCAGTTCACGGATGTCGATGTTCTCAGCCATTGCCAACTTCCTCTTCGGGTTCGGTCCTCAGCATCGGCTTTGAAGCGGCCTTGGCTGAACGGATCCTGATCGTCTTCACCAGCGTCTCGGCCGCGGGCCGGCTCAGGTCGATGTGCAGCAGGCCGTTGTCCAGCCTGGCGTCATCGACCTCGATGCCCTCGGCCAGCACGAAGGCGCGCTGGAACTGCCGCGTGGCGATGCCGCGATGCAGGAAGATCCGGTCGGAATCATCCTCCTGGCGGCGGCCGCGGATGACGAGCTGGTTTTCCTCCACCGTGACGGTGAGGTCGTCGTCCTCGAAGCCGGCGACGGCCAGCGTGATACGCAGCGCGTTCTCCGACGTCTGTTCGATGTTGTAGGGTGGATAGCCGTCATTGGCGGACTTGGCGACCCGGTCGAGCACGCGCTCGACATGATCGAAGCCGAGCAACAGGGGGCTGTTGAACAGCGACATCCTGGTCATGTGTTCTACTCCTTGCACATAAGCGAGCAGACCGGACCCGATCGGCGCCGGATCCGGCGCGAACCCTCATCGAGGCGTTCATCCCCTAATTTAAGCCGTTCCAGTTCGCATTCAAGCGGCTGGCCAGTCCGCGGGCGGCGTGCTATCCGCCGCCGAGGCGGAGCTTTTCCAACCTTTCGAGCCGGATTCATGACCACCCTGACCGCCGCCCCCATGGGCAAGACGCCCCTGAAGGGCGAGATCGCAGCGCCGGGCGACAAGTCGATCTCCCACCGGTCGCTGATGTTCGGCGCGCTGGCCGTCGGCCCGACCCGGATAACGGGCCTGCTGGAGGGCGAGGACGTGCGCGCGACCGCCCGCGCCGTCGCCGCGCTCGGCGCCGGAGTGGAGCGCACCGGCGAGGGCGCCTGGACGGTGCAAGGCGTCGGTGTCGGTGGACTGGCCGAACCCGAAAGCGCGCTCGACCTGGGCAATTCCGGCACCGGCGCCCGCCTGCTCATGGGCATGGTCGCCGGCTGCCCGATCACGGCGACCTTCATCGGCGACGCCTCGCTCTCGCGGCGGCCGATGAGCCGGGTGATCGAGCCGCTCAGCCGCATGGGCGCGGTCTTTCATGGCCGCGAGGGCGGCCGCCTGCCCATCACGCTGACCGGCCCGGCCGACGTCATGCCGATCGATTACCGGAGTCCGGTGGCCTCGGCGCAGGTGAAGTCCGCGGTGCTGCTGGCCGGGCTCAACGCCGCCGGACGCACCACGGTCCGGGAACCGACGGCATCCCGCGATCACACCGAAAACATGCTGCGCAGCTTCGGTGCGGCCGTCGAGACCCGGACCGAGGACGGGATGAACGTGGTCACGGTCGACGGCCAACCCGAGCTGGCGCCCCAGGACATCGCCGTGCCGGGCGATCCATCCTCGGCCGCCTTCGCGGCGGTCGCGGCGCTGATCCTGCCCGGCAGCGAGGTCATGATCCGCAATGTCGGGCTCAATCCGCTGCGGGCCGGCCTGTTCGAGGTGCTGACGGCGATGGGCGGCGAGATCGAGGTCCTGGACCGGCGCGAGGCCGGCGGCGAGCCGGTCGGCGACCTGCGCGTCCGGGGCGGGGCGCTGAAGGGCGATGTCGCGCCGCCTGCCAATGCGGCGGCGATGATCGACGAATATCCGATCCTCTGCGTCGCGGCGGCGCTGGCCGAAGGCCGGACGGAGATGCGGGGCATCAAGGAACTGCGCGTCAAGGAGAGCGACCGCATCGCGCTGATGGTCAACGGCCTGCGCGCGGCCGGCGTCGAGGTCGAGGAGCACGAGGACGGCATGACCGTCACCGGAACGGGCGGCCGGCCGCCGGCCGGCGGCTGCGAGATCGACGCCAGTCACGATCACCGCATCGCCATGAGCTTCCTGGTGCTGGGTCTGGCCTGCGCGAAGCCGATTGCCGTCACCGGCGCCGAGACCATCGCCACCAGCTACCCGGCCTTCACCGACCATTTCGCCCTGCTGGGCGCCGACATTCAGAGCCGCTGAGGGACGAGATCGAGACGATGAGCGATACCGAGCTGACCGCCCTGCTGACCCGCATCGCCGATGCGCTGGAGCGCATCGCGCCGCCGACGCTGAAGCCGGCGGACATGAGCCGGGCCTCGGCCTTCGTCTGGCATGCGGAAAGCGCCTCGCTGCAAGCGGTGCCGGTGGTCAACCATGTCGAGATGGGCCTGCTGCGCGGCATCGATCACGTGCGCGACATCCTGACTGACAACACCCGCCGCTTCGCCAGCGGTCACCCCGCGAACAACGCCCTGCTCTGGGGCGCCCGCGGCATGGGCAAGAGTTCGCTCGTCAAGGCCGCCCACGCGGCCGTCAATGCGGAGACCGGCGGCCGTCTGGTCCTGATCGAGATCCACCGCGAGGATATCGCCTCCCTGCCCCGCCTGCTCGGCGTGCTGAAGGACCATCCCGACCGTCGCTTCATCCTGTTCTGCGACGATCTCTCCTTCGACCATGACGACACCGCCTACAAGTCGCTGAAGGCAGTGCTGGAAGGCGGTATCGAGGGCCGGCCGGCCAACGTGATCTTCTACGCCACCTCCAACCGCCGTCACCTGATGCCGCGCGACATGGTGGAGAACGAACGCTCCACGGCGATCAACCCCTCCGAGGCGGTGGAGGAGAAGGTCTCGCTCTCGGACCGCTTTGGTCTCTGGCTCGGCTTTCATTCCTGCAGCCAGCAGGACTACCTGGAGATGGTCCGCGGCTATTGCGACAGCTACGGACTGGAGATCGACGACGAGACGCTCCGCGCCGAAGCGGTCGAATGGGCGACCACGCGCGGCGCGCGGTCGGGCCGCGTCGCCTGGCAGTACATCCAGGATCTGGCCGGCCGCCAGGGCAAGCCGCTCGACTAGAACGCCAGAGTGGCAGCCAGCAGAGCGGTCGCCAGGGCGCAGCCGATCAGCGGCACGCTGAACCAGAAGCGCCAGGCGATCAGCGTGTAGAGCGCGCTGACCGCCAATGCGAGATATTCGAGCCACGGCGTCGCGCCACCGGCCGCAAGCACGATCAACAGGGCGAACAACATTCCGCCCAGGCTGTGGCTCAGGTGAAAGCCAAGGATGTTGCGCCAGAAATCATGCCCCTTCGGCGCGATCGCGGTCGTCGTCTGCTGCATGCCTTCCAGCAGCGCCCGGTCCCGGGGGCGGAAGTATTTCGGGCCGCGCACGATGTCGTTCAGGGCGTAGAGCAGGTGCAGCCCGCCCAGCGCCGCGTAGATCCCCGCGGCGAGGAAGAAGAGGATATCCATCGGCTCACTTCCGGAAACGGCGTGGCACAACTGCCAACGCCGGATCGATAATGGCGCTATCGCCAAAAATGGCGAGCCTTCTAGCTGAGATCCGCGAACGCGGGCGCGTAGTCGATCCGCCCCCTCGTGGCCGGCATCGTTCCCTCGAGCGGCAGGGCCATCAGACAGGGGCCCGACCAGGCGCACTCGAAGCCGGCGGCGTGTTCGGCCCGGAAGCCGAAGCGGCGATAATAGGCTGGGTCGCCCAGGACGAAGACGGCCCGCCAGCCGCCCTCCCGGGCCCTGCGCAGCGCATTCCGGATCAGCCGTTCCGCGACCCCCTGACCACGATGCGCCGCCAGCACCCCCACAGGGCCGAGACCCAGCGCGGGGAAAGGCGCCTGCATTGCGGAGAGCATGACGTGACCGATCGCGGCGCCGTCATGGTCGGCGACAAGCTCGACCGCGGCGTCGCCGTCCCGCCGCAGCCGCTCGACCAGATCGGCCTCGGCCGCCGTGGGGAAAGCCTCAAGGTGGACACGCCGGATCGCTGCATGGTCCTCGGGGCCGGCAGTGCGCAGCGTCGTATTCACGACGCCGAGGCGGCCACGGGAAGGGATCCCAGTTCCTTGCGGGGGTCGAGCGCCTTGCGGCCCTTGCGGATCTCGAAATGAAGTTGCGCCGGATTGACCCCGCCCGATGTGCCGACGGTGGCGATCGGATCGCCGCGCGAGACCTTGCGCCCGCGCTCCACCAGCATGTCGTCGAGATGGGCGTAGGCGGTGGTCAGACCGTCGCCGTGGCGGATCAGGATCAGGTTGCCGAAGCCGCGCAGTTCGTTGCCGGCATAGACCACCGTGCCGCTTTCGGCCGCGACCACGCGCGTGCCGCGCGGCGCCGCAATGTTGACGCCGTCATTGTGGAGGCCGCCCGGTTTCGGCCCGAAACCGGAGATCACGCGACCGCTTACGGGCCAGATGAGACCCGGCGGGGCCGGCGGCTCGGCGGGCGGGCGCGGGGCCACGGCGACCTCCGTGCGGCCGGCCGCCGGCGAGGTCGTGACCGAGGGCTGCGCCTCGGACGGCTGCGCCGGCAATTCCGCCACCTGAACGCTGCGCGCCGGGCGGGGATCGAAGCCCCGCGGCCTTGGCGGCGGCAGCGGCGGCGGCGTGACGGCGCGCGCGACGCGGGTCGCGGGCTCGACACGGGATCCCCCCGGAATCCGCAGGATCTGGCGCGGATGGACGCGATGCGGCGGGCCGATCTCGTTCAGCCGCGCCAGTTCGTAACGGCCGACGTCATAGCGTTCGGCGATGGTCGAGAGCGATTCGCCCGCCGCGACACGGTGCAGGCGCAGATCGGGCACGAACAGGCGCTGGCCGATGTGCAGGGTATAGGGCGGCTGGAGGCCATTCGCCTCGATCAAGTCGCGTACCGGCACGCCGGTCTTCCGGGCAATGCCCCATGCGGTGTCACCCTGCCGCACCAGCACGACCCCGCCCAGATTGCTGTTGGCGTCGTGCACCGGCGCGGGCGTGGTGCGCGGCCCGCAGGCGGCTGCGGCAAACAGGGCGAGCAACAGGCCGAGGCGAATCACCATGGGCGGAAGGTACGGGCGGCCCACCCGGCGCACAAGAAAACCCTCAGCTCTCGCCCGGCAGGCCCGAGACCAGCGGCACGAAACGCACCGGCAGAATGTTCTCCCGGTTGATCTCGCCGTTCTCGCCCTTCGTCACGCGCACGATCTGCTGGCTGGTCGAGCTGTCGCCCACCGGGATCAGCATCATGCCACCGGGCGCGAGCTGATCGATCAGCGCCTTCGGCGGCTCGCCGAAGGCGGCGGCCGTGACCAGAATCCGGTCGAAGGGCGCCTGGGCGGGCCAGCCCTTCATGCCGTCGCCATGCAGGGTGACGACATTGTGCAGGCCAAGTTCCTCCAGCACCCGGCGCGCCTCGAGATAGAGCCCGCGGTGGCGTTCGATCGTGTAGACGCGCCGGCAGATCTGCGCCAGCACCGCGGCCTGGTAGCCCGAGCCCGTCCCGATTTCCAGCACCTTCATGCGATGCCCCAGCTTCAGCTTCTCGGTCATGAAGGCGACGACATAGGGCTGGCTGATGGTCTGTCCCTGACGGATCGGCAGAGGCATGTTGTCATAGGCCTGGTGGCGCAGGGCGGGATCGATGAACTTCTCCCGCGGCACCTTCTCGACCGCGCCGAGCACCGCCGCATCCGTGATGCCCTCCCGGCGCAGTTCCATGATCAGCCTGATCTTGCGGTCGGCATCGCCCATGTTCGGCGCTCAGTCCCCGAACACCCGGCCCATCTCTTCCAGGGACCGGGGATCGGTCAGGTCGAGGCTGATGGGCGTCACCGAGATGCCGCCGCGCCAGATCACGCCGATGTCCGTGCCCGGCTGCGGCAGGTGCCGCTGGCGGCGCAGGCCGATCCAGAAGTAGGGCACGTTGCGCCCGTCGACGCGGGCGTCGATGGTGATGTCGGACTGATCGCGCCGGCCATGGGGGACGACGTGGACCCCCTTCACATCGTCGGGCTCCACGTCGGGGAAGTTGACGTTCATCAGCACGTCGGCCGGCCAGCCCTTGTCGACCAGCTTGCGGATGATGTCCGGCGCATGGCGTTCCGCCGTGTGCCAGCGGATGTCCTGGCCGAAATAACCAACTTGGCTGAGCGCGATCGACGGCACGCCCAGCAACGTCGCCTCCATCGCCGCGGCGACAGTGCCCGAATAGGTCACGTCCTCGGCCAGATTGGCGCCGCGGTTGACCCCCGAAAGCACCAGATCGGGCACGCCCTGGACCACCTTGCGAAGCGCCATCATCACGCAGTCGGTCGGCGTGCCGGCAACCGCGAAGCGGCGGTCGTCCAGCTTCTGCATGCGCAGGGGATTGGTCAGGCTGAGCGAATGGCCCGCGCCGCTCTGCTCGTGCGCCGGCGCGACGATCCAGATGTCGTCGGTCAGCTCCCGCGCGATATTCTCCAGCGTCTTCAGGCCGGGCGCGTGGATGCCATCGTCATTGGTCAGCAGAATCTTCATGGGTTCGCCTTCACTTGCCGCCGATCACGTCGACGCCGCCCATATAGGGCTTCAGGACCTCCGGCACGCGGACCGTCCCGTCTTCCTGCTGGTAGTTCTCCAGCACCGCGATCAGGGTCCGGCCGACCGCCAGGCCGGAGCCGTTCAGCGTATGCACGAAGCGGGTCCGCTTCTCGCCCTCGGGGCGATAGCGGGCGTTCATCCGCCGGGCCTGGTAGTCGCCGCAGTTGGAGCACGACGAAATCTCGCGATAGCGCCCCTGTCCGGGCAGCCAGACTTCCAGGTCGTAGGTCTTGCGCGCCGCCGCGCCCATGTCGCCGCTGGACAGCAGCATCACCTGATAGGCCAGTCCCAGCCGCTGCAGCAGCTGCTCCGCGCAGCCGGTCATGCGCTCCAGTTCCTCGTCGGAGCGGTCGTCGGCGGTAACGCAGACCATTTCCACCTTCGAGAACTGGTGCTGGCGGATCATGCCGCGGGTGTCGCGTCCGGCCGCCCCGGCCTCCGAGCGGAAGCAGGGCGTCAGCGCCGTGACACGGACCGGCAGTTCCTCCGGCGCCAGGATCTGCTCCCGCACCAGGTTGGTGAGCGGCAGTTCAGCGGTCGGAATCAGCCAGAAGCCGTTCTCGGTCCGGAACAGGTCTTCGGAGAATTTCGGAAGCTGGCCGGTGCCGAAGGCCGCTTCGTCGCGAACCAGCAGCGGCGGATTGATCTCGGTATAGCCGAATTCCTCCGTCTGACAGTCGATGAAGAAATTGGCGATGGCGCGCTCCAGCCGGGCAAGCTGGCCGCGCAGCACCACGAAGCGCGAACCCGAGATGGCGGCCGCGGCGTCGAAGTCCATCAGGCCGAGCCCCTCGCCGATCTCGTAGTGCTCCTTCGGTTCGAAGCCGAATTCCGGGCGTTCGCCGACCTGCCGCACGAGCTGGTTGGCGTCCTCGTCGGCGCCGACGGGCACGTCCGCCGCCGGCAGGTTCGGAATGCCGGCCAGGCGCTCGTCCAGTTCGGCGGCACGCACGCGATCCTGCTCTTCCAGCCTCTGGACCGCCGCCTTCAGGTCGGCAGTCTCCTGCATCAGCCGCTGGGCCTCCGCCTCGTCGCCCGAGCCCTTGGCCTTGCCGATCTGCTTTGCGGCCGCATTGCGCTCGGCCTGCCTGGCCTGCAACTCCTGCTGGACCGCGAGGCGGGCCTCGTAGATTTCAATCAAATCGGCGGCGCGGATGTGGAGGCCGCGCGCGGCAACGCCGCGGTCGAAGGCCTCCGGATTGTCGCGAATCCAGCGAATGTCATGCATGGCGGGACTGTCGTTTCAGGGAGTTGAGACTGGCCGGGTTATAGGGCCCGGCCCGGCCGGCGTCCACCCGGTCAGCCGTCCTCTTCCTCGGCCTCGGCGCGGGCGCGTTTCCGTTCGACGACGACGGCGCAGAGGATCGAGAGCTCGTACAGAATGATGATCGGAATGGCGAGCGTGATCTGGCTGATGGGGTCCGGCGGCGTGATGATTGCGGCGACCACGAAGACGCCGACGATGGCGTATTTGCGCTTCGCCCGCATCCCCGCCGCCGTGGCCAGGCCGACGCGCGCCAGCAGGGTCAGCAGGACCGGGAGCTGGAAGCAGAGCCCGAAGGCGAAGATCAGCTTCATGACCAGCGAAAGATACTCGCCCACCTTTGGCTCGAGCTGGATCGCCAGCGACGAATCGCCAGACGGCGCCTCGAAGGACAGAAAGAACTGCCACGCCATGGGCATGACTAGGAAGTAGACCATGGAGCCGCCGATCAGGAACAGGATCGGGGTCGCCACAAGGAAGGGGGCGAAGGCCTTCTTCTCGTTGCGGTAGAGCCCGGGCGCCACGAACATGTAGATCTGGCTGGCGATGATCGGGAAGGCGAGCATGAACGCCGCCCAGAAGGCCACCTTGATGTAGGTGAAGAAGGCTTCGTGCAGGGCGGTGAAGATCATCCGCCGGCCCTTTTCCGCGCCCACCAGGTCGACCAGCGGCTGCATCAGGAAGGCGTAGATCGCTTCGGCGAAGTAGAAGCAGAAGATGAAGGCGACGATGATCGCCGCGACCGAGTACATCAGCCGGTTGCGCAGCTCCACGAGGTGCTGCATCAGCGGCTGCTTGTTGTCCGATACCTCGTCATAGGCGTCGCCGCCGTCGGGGCTGTTGGCCGCATCGGTCATGGATCAGCCGGCCTTTCCGGCGGTCTTGGGTTCCGTCCGGGGTTCGGACGCCGTCTCCGGCGCGTCCGGCGGTTCCTGGGAGGCCGCGGCCTCGCCCTGTCCCTCGGAGATTTCCTGATCCTTGCCGTCGGCCGGCTTCTTCGGCGTCTCCCGCGGTTCGGCGAAGGGACTGTCGAACATGCCGTCGTCGCTGCCCGAAGGATCCAGCAGGCTCTCCGGCCGTGTGCTGTCGCTGATGTCCTTCTTCAGCTTGTCCAGTTCGGCCTCGCGCGCCATGTCGTCCATCGTCCGCTGGAAATCGCGGGCGACGCCTCGCGCCTTGCTGAGAAGCTGGGAGACGGTGCGCAGCACGGTCGGCAGTTCCTTCGGCCCGAAGATCAGGACCGTCAGAACGGCGACCACCAGAAGCTCGGACCATCCGAGATCAAGCATCAGGATAAGCCTGTCGGTTGGCGCGCCACGGCGGCGCGCCCGGGACGCGTTGTCAGGACGAGGTTGCCTTGTCCTTGTCCTCGGTCACCTTGGCGTTGGCGTTGGCCGTGGCGTCTTCCTTGTTCTGGGCCTCTTCTTCGCTGATGCCCTTCTTGAAGCTCTTGATGCCCTTGCCGACGTCGCCGAGGATGCTGGAAATCTTGCCTCGACCGCCGAACAGCAGCAGCACCACGGCCAGAACGATCAGCCAGTGCCAGATGCTGAAAGTACCCATAGATGAAACTCCATCACTTGCGGTTCCGGCGGCGGGCCGGCGTCATGGACGCGCCGCCACCAAGGGGTTCGGTCCCTTATAGAGCTATATGGCCCTTTCAGGAAAAAGAATCAGCCTCTGCGGGTCAACGGTGACGCGAATTCGCTCGCCGGTCCCGGGCGGGCGCACCGTTGTGCGGGCCCTCAGCTGCAGCCCGGCTTCCGTCTCCAGGGCAACCCGCCAGTAGGCGCCGATCAGCCGGATATCGGTCACCGCCGCCTCCACACCGTCACCCCCCCCGCCGTCCGGGCCGAGAACCATGGCCTCCGGGCGGATCACCGCAAGCGCCCGGCCTTCCGCCGCCCCGGCCGCCGGGAACGACCCGAGCGGCGTCGCCGCGACGCCGTCCTTCACGTTCGCCGGGACCTCGTTGACCGGCCCGAAGAAGCGCGCCATGAACGGATCCGCCGGCCGCAGGTAGACATCCTCCGCCGGTCCCACCTGGACCAGCCGGCCGGCCTGCATCACCGCGATACGGTCGGCCATGCGCATGGCCTCCTCCGGATCGTGCGTGACCAGCAGCACGGTGGAGCCCAGGCCCTTCAGCAGGGAGAGCGTCTCGTCGCGCACCGAATTGCGCAGCGTGACGTCGAGATTGGCGAAGGGCTCGTCCATCAGCATCAGCCGCGGTTCCGGCGCCAGCGCGCGCGCCAGGGCGACCCGCTGCTGCTCGCCGCCCGAGAGCTGGTGGGGATAGACGTCCGCGCGGCCGGTCAGCCCGACCCTGGCCAGCATCGCCATCGCCCGTTCCTGCCGGTCGCCCGCAGTCATGTGCTTCAGGCCGAAGGCGACGTTGCCCGCGACGGTGAGATGAGGGAACAGCGCGTAATCCTGAAAGACCATGCCGACGCGACGCTGCTCGGGCGGCGAGGCCCGGCCGGGCTCGGCGACCACGCGGCCGTCGATCTCGATCCGGCCCGCCTGCAGTTCTTCCAGGCCGGCGGCCAGCCGCAGGCTGGTCGTCTTGCCACAGCCCGAGGGGCCCAGCAGGCAGAGTATCTCACCCTCGGCAAGGTCGAGCGACAGCCCGTCGACGGCCTTCAGCGGGCCGAACCGGTGGGTCACGTCGGAGAAGCGGAGCTTGGCCAAGCGAAAGGCCCCTGCGGGTGAAGTTCGGGTCGAGCGGCGGTGATAGTCCGTCTCGGTCGGCGGCGCAATCGGCGCGCGTTTCAGGCCGCGCCGTCGTCTCCGCCGTCATCGAACAAGCCGGGATCGCGCGGCTCGGCCGAAAGCAGACCGGTGGCCTTGAGTTCGTCGATGCCCGGCAGGTCGTTGAGGCTGGCGAGCCCGAAATGGATCAGGAACTCGTCGGAGGTGCCATAGGTCAGCGGCCGTCCCGGCGTCTGCCGCCGGCCGCGCGGGCGCACCCAGCCGGTCTCCATCAGTACGTCCATGGTGCCCTTGGAGACCGCGACGCCGCGCAGTTCCTCGATCTCTGCGCGGGTGACGGGTTGATGGTAGGCGATGATGGCCAGCGTCTCCACGGCGGCGCGGGAGAGCTTCTTTGGCGTCACCCGGTGCTCGGCCAGCGCGTCGGCAAGGTCCGGTGCGGTGCGGAACAGCCACTTGCCGTTGACCTGGACAGGCTCCACGCCACGCCCCCGGTAGTCCTCGGCCAGCGCGGCGAGCACCACGGTCGGGTCCACCCCTTCGGGCAACCGGCGCTGGATGGTCGCCAGATCCAGTGGCTCCGCGGCGGCGAAGAGCAGCGCCTCGACCACGCGGACATGGTCGCGGTCGACGCTCATGCCTTGTCCCGGCGCCGGATGTAGATGGGTCCGAAACTGCGGCCCTGCCGGATCTCGATGTCGCCCTGCTTGGCCAGTTCCAGCGCCGCCAGCAGGGTCGACGCAGTCGCCGACCGGCGGGTGAAAGGATGGGCGATGGCCGGCGGCAGAAAGGCCTGCAGGCTGGACCATTCGGGCAGCGCGCCAAGCAGTTTGCGCATCCGTTCCAGGGCCATCTCCACGCTGATCACCTTGTCGCGGCGGATCCGCAGCGGCTCGCTGTCGCCCCTGGCCTCCAGGTGGACCGAATAGGCTTTCAGCAGATCGTAGTAGTCGCAGGTCCATGCCGAACTGCGCTGCACCCGGATGCCCTCCGGCGCGCCGCGGCGATGGAAATCCTGGCCCTCGCGCGGACGCTCCAGCAGTCTGGCCGCGACCTGCCGCATGGCCTGAAGGCGGCGGAGCTGCCAGTTGAGCCGGGCCGCCATCTCCTGCGCGGAGGGCTCATCCTCGGGCTCCGGATCCGGGATCAGCAGACGCGATTTCAGATAGGCCAGCCAGGCCGCCATCACGAGGTAGTCCGCCGCGAGTTCCAGGCGCAGTTCGCGGACCTTCTCGACATAGTCGAGATACTGCTCGGCCAGCGCGAGCATGGAGATCCGGGCAAGATCGACCTTCTGGTCGCGGGCCAGATCGAGCAGCAGGTCGAGCGGCCCCTCATAGGCGCCCAGATCGACGACGAGCCGCTGACCGGCGGGCTCGCGCGGGGCGTCCTCCTCGAAATCGGCTGCGCTCTGGTTCATCGCGGTCGGGTCCGTGTGATTCGCCGGAACGTCATTATCGCAGCTTCAGACGAGGGCTTCACCCAGTTCGGCCAGCAATTGCGCACGGTCCACGGACTCAGGTGCCTGCCGCGCGGCCGAGAGCCGGCTCCAGCGCTCCACGGCGGCCGGCGAGAACCCGCCGATCGCCTCAGCCACGGCGGTCATCACGGCGAAGTCGCCGGAGCATTGCAGCACCGCATCGCACCCGGCCGACAGGGCCGCACGCGCCAGGTCGCCCGGCACGCCGTCCAGCGCCTTCATGTCGATATCGTCGGAGACGAGAAAGCCGTCGAAACCGCACCAGCCGCGGATGATCCCTTCGACGATCTGCGTCGACAGGGTGGCCGGCAGGTCCGGGTCGATCGCCGGATAGCGGATATGGGCGGTCATGGCGATCGGCGCACAGTCGGCCGCCCGGCGGAAGGCAGCGAAATCCGTGGCTTCAAGCAATACCGGCTCGGTTTCGACCACGGGCAGTTCCAGATGGCTGTCCACCCAGGCCCGGCCATGCCCCGGCCAGTGCTTGCTGACGGCCAGGATCCCGCCCGCCGCCAGGCCGTCGGCCATGGCTCTGCCCAGAAATGCAACTACCTCCGGGTCCGCGTGAAAGGCACGGTCGCCGATGACGTCGTGTCCGTCCGTCTGCGCGAGGTCGAGCACCGGCGCGCAGACGATGTCGAAGCCCGCGGCCGCCGTCTGGTCGGCGATGATCCGGCCCAGCAGCCAGGCCGCGTACTCGCCGTCCTGCGGGTCGCGGTCGAACGCCTGTCCGATCCGGCGGGCCGAAGGCAGCGCCTCCCAGTGCGGCGGCGACAGGCGCTGGACGCGTCCGCCCTCCTGATCCACCCATAGGCAGGGACCCTCAGCGTCCAGCGCGTCGCGCACCGCATCGGTCAGCCGCCGGACCTGATCGGGATTGTCCACGTTGCGGCGGAACAGGATCACGCCCAGGGGCCGGTGATCGGCCAGAAAGGCCGCCTCCTCCGGGTTCAGTTCGGTTCCGGCAATGCCGAAGACGGCGGGGATCAAGGCGTCACCGCTTCACCGCAATGCAGTCCTGCCCGCTGTCCTTCAGCCGGGCGCAGAACGCCAGCGCCGCCTCCCTGGAAGCGAAACCGCCGGTGCGCAGGCGGTAGAAGACGCCATTGGCCCCGGTATCGACGCGGGTGACCGTGGGCCGCAGGTCGCCCAGCAGCGCTTCGTGACGGCGCTGCACCCTTTGCCAGGTGGCCGTGGCATCTGCCTCCTCGCGCAACGCGGCGATCTGCACCTGCCAGGGGCCGTCCGATTCCGCCGCCGGGGCAGCCGCAGCAGCTTGCGGCGCCGGCTTCGGCTCGGCTTTCGCGGCCGGTTCGGGCCGGGCCGGCGGCGGCGCCGGACGGGGGGCAACTTCCTTCTCCTCCAGCGCGGGTGCGGCGGGGCGCTCTTCAACCACGACCGCGGGTTCGGCGCTCTCCGGACCGGCATCGGCAGGCGCGGCCTCCTGCGCCGTGTCCATAGCCGTCTCCGCGACCGGTGCGGGCTGCGGCTCCGGCTCTGGCTCTGGCTCTGGCTCGGCAAGGGGCGCCTCGACGGCGGGAAGCAGCCGCTCCACCGTCGCTTCGCCGCGCTCCGCCGCAGGCTTGAAGGTGTCGTAGACCTGTTTGTCCCGGTCCGGAACATCGACGCCGCCGGGATCCTCCGGCTTCTCCCGGTCAGGACCGTCCGGCGCGCGGACGATCGGCACGGCCTGACCGCCGGCGGCGGTCCGCGCGTCCTCATCACCCCGGAAACCGAACCAGGCGACGAGGGCGAAGGCCATGACAGCGATCAGCAGGACGAAACCCGCGATCAGCCGCCACCGGCCCTGCCCCTCCGCCTGGCGGGCCATCAGCGCATCTCCTCCACCGGCGTCACGCCAAGCACCCCGAGACCGCTACGCAACACCGTCCTGACGCCCTCCACCATGGCCAGCCGCGCCAGGGTCAGCGCGGGATCGCCGGGCTGGATGAAGCGCAGTTCGTCCGCATCGCGCCCCTTGGTCCAGTAACCGTGGAACGCCGAAGCCAGATCATGCAGGTAGAAGGCGAGCCGATGGGGCTCCGAGGCTTCCGCGGCCTGTTCGATCGTGCGCGGCCACGCCGCCATCAGCCTGATCAGCGCCAGTTCCTCGGGATGGGCAAGCGGTGCGAGGTCGGCGGCGATCAGCGCCTCCCGCGATAGATCGAGGCCGGCGATCTCCTGTTCGGCGTTGCGGAACACCGAGCAGCAGCGCGCGTGGGCGTACTGCACGTAGAATACCGGGTTGTCCCGCGACTGCTCCATGACCTTCGCGAAATCGAAGTCCAGCGGCGCTTCGTTCTTGCGGGTCAGCAGCATGAAGCGCACGGCGTCCCGGCCGACGCGGTCGACCACATCGCGCAGCGTGATGAACGTTCCCGCGCGTTTCGACATCTTCGCCGGTTCGCCGTTCTCGTAGAGATGGACCAGCTGGCAGAGCTTGATGGTCAGCCGCCCCCGGTCGTTGGTCACGGCCCGCGTCGCCGCCACCATGCGCTTCACATAGCCCCCGTGATCTGCGCCGAAGACATCGATCATGTCGGCGAAGCCGCGGCGGTACTTGTCGAGATGATAGGCGATGTCGGCGGCGAAATAGGTCCAGTCGCCGTTCGACTTCCTGAGCGGCCGGTCGACGTCGTCGCCCCAGTCGGTCGCCCGGAACAGCAGTTGCGGCCGGGGCTCCCAGTCTTCCGGCGTCTTGCCCTTGGGCGGTTCCAGCACGCCCGTGTAGACCTGGTCGCGGCTCTCCAGCTCGTCGACCACGTCCTGGATACGGCCGTCCCGATGCAGGCTGAGCTCCGAGGTGAAGATTTCCTGGTTGATGCCGATGGCGGCGAGATCGTCGCGGATCAGCGCCATCATCCGCTCGACGGCGAAGCTCCTCAGCGGGGCCAGCCACTCGCTTTCGGGTAGGTCGAGCCAGCGGTCCTGGTCGCGCTCTGCCAGCTCCCGGGCCGGTTCGATCAGATAGTCGCCGGGATAGAGGCCCTCCGGCATCTCGCCCGCGTCGACGCCCAGCGCCTCGCGATAGCGGTGATGGAGCGACCGCGCCAGCGCGTCGATCTGGTTGCCGGCGTCATTGATGTAGTATTCGCGGGTGACGTCGAACCCGGCCTTGTCGAGCAGACCGGCCAGCGCGTCGCCGAACACCGCTCCGCGGGCATGGCCGACATGCAGCGGACCGGTCGGATTGGCCGAGACGTATTCCACATTGATCGCCCGCCCGGCGCCCATCTCGCTGTCGCCGAACGCCTGGCCGCGGCGCAGGATCTCCTGCAGCCGCGCTTGCCAGAAGCCCTGATCGAGGCGGATGTTGATGAAGCCGGGTCCGGCGATCTCCACACTCTCGACGCCGGCCAGCGCCGCGATGCCGGGTTTCAGGGCCTCGGCGATGTCGCGGGGCTTCATGCCCGCCTGACGCGCCAGGGCCATGGCCGCGTTGCTCGCCAGATCGCCATGGGCGGCGTCACGCGGCGGCTCGACGCCGACGACGCTGCTGTCGATGCCGTCGGGCAGTGCGCCGCAGGCGTGCACGACCTCCCGGATCATCTCTCGGAACTGCTCGAAGATGTTCATTGCGAATCGCTCGATCTGACGGGGCCGCAGACTATAGAATTCGGGCGCGGGCGGCCAACGGCGGCGCCCGTGCGCCCTGCCGGCCGATTGACAATCTCGGCCAGCGGTCTAAATCCGGGCGCATCAGGAAGCAACAACGAAACCCTATTCCGTTGACGGGCATGATGAACCAGAACGCGACCTTCACCGTGACCGACGCCGCCGCCGCCAAGGTGGCGCAGTTGATCGAGTCCGAGGGCAATCCGGCGCTCAAGCTGCGCGTCCAGGTGCTGGGCGGCGGCTGTTCGGGCTTCCAGTACGACTTCCGTTTCGACCAGGACGTGGCCGAGGACGATCTGGTGATCGAGAAGGACGGCGTGACCGTGCTGGTCGATTCCGTTTCGATCGAATACCTCAAGGGCTCGGAATTCGACTATGTGGAGGAGATGATCGGCTCCTCCTTCCAGGTGCGCAATCCGAACGCCACCGCCAGCTGCGGCTGCGGTACGTCCTTCTCGGTGATGTGACCCGCAGCCCGTGGCGCTCAATCGCATTGCAGGCTGGTTCAACCGGCTGACCGAGGAAGACCGTCCCGAGGACGGCCCCGACGAAACCCAGCTCGGCGCCGCCGCCCTGCTGGTCGAGGCCGCGCATCTGGACGGGGATTTCTCACCCGATGAGCGGCATGCGATCGAGGCCGCGCTGGCCCGCCATTTCGACCTTTCCGACGAGGAGGTCGGCGCGCTGATGGACGCCGCCGAGCAGGCGCATGGCGACGCGGTCGAGATTTCCCGCTTCACGCGCGCCATCAAGCAGCTTCCGCCGCCGCAGCGGATCGAGATTATGGAAATGCTGTGGGAAGTCGTGCTTGCGGACGGCGATCTGCATGCCTATGAAGCCAATCTGTTGCGCCGCGTCGGAGGCCTCATTTATGTTTCCGATCGCGAGAATGGCGAGGCGCGGCAGAGGGTGCTGGCGCGGCTCGGCTAGTCATGCCAAGCGGCATCCGCCGCGTGAATTCGCTCAAGTTGGGGAGATACGGCTGATGCCCTACGTCGTCACGGAAAACTGCATCATGTGCAAGTTCCAGGACTGTGTCGAAGTGTGCCCGGTGGATTGTTTCTACGAGGGCGAGAACATGCTGGTGATCCATCCGGACGAGTGCATCGATTGCGGTGTGTGCGAGCCCGAATGCCCGATCGAAGCGATCATTCCCGACACCGACCCGGAATCCGACAAGTGGCTGGAGCTCAACCGGGATTTCTCCGAGAAATGGCCCAACATCACCCGCAAGGGCGAGTCTCCGGCGGACGCGGACGAGTGGCGGGACGTCGAGAACAAGTTCGAGAAGCACTTCAGCGAGACCCCCGGCAAGGGGAACTGACCACGCCGCATCCCGCGCCGAGCCGCTGCCGTCCTGCCCGCGTCGGAAGATTCGGGTAGGAAAACCGTCATCTTTGTGCTATATATATCGCTGTCTGGTTGACGAGGGCCTGTTACTGGTCCGGCTGTCTCCGACACGATTGACGGGTGGCGCAATGCGGCCCGTCTTTTCGTGTCAAACGCCGACCTCTTTTGACGGTCATCCCGGAATCCGGACATAGCCAGGCGGCGATGAGGAGGGCGGCGCTCCCGTTCGGGCGCGCGTGAGCGTTGTCGTCTGCGTCGATGGGCGAGCGTCCGCCATGCCAGGCGGGCTGACACGAAGGACGGTGAAGATCACGATGAGCGATAAGAAGGCGAATTCCGCTGTGAAGAAGAAGAAGGCCCGCAGCGAGTACGCGGCCAACGACTATGTCGTCTATCCGTCCCATGGCGTGGGCAAGATAACGGCCATCGAGGAGCAGGAGATCTCCGGCTTCTCGCTGAAGCTGTTCGTCATCGACTTCCCGCACGAGAAAATGACGCTGCGCGTCCCGATCACCAAGGCCGAAGCGACGGGCATGCGCCCGCTGGCGTCGAACAAGATCATGAAGCAGGCGCTCGACACCCTGAAGGGCCGCGCCCGGGTGAAGCGCACCATGTGGTCGCGCCGCGCTCAGGAGTACGAGGCCAAGATCAACTCGGGCGACCCGGTCTCCATCGCCGAGGTGGTGCGAGACCTCCACCGCAACGAGGATCAGCCCGATCAGTCCTATTCCGAACGCCAGATCTACGAGGCGGCGAAGGAGCGGCTGATCCGGGAACTGGCGGCGGTCGAGAAGATCGGCCACGAAGATGCGCAGAACAGGCTGAACAAGCTGCTGGCGGCCTGACGCACCGGCCGCAACTACGGTTCGGAAAGGGGCTGGCCGCCGCGCCGGCCCTTTTCGTTTGTGGCGCCGGCCGCGGTCAGGCCGCGGCGACGACGACGCGGTTGCGGCCGCCGGCCTTCGCCTTGTAGAGACATTCGTCCGCGCGTTTGAGCACGCTGGTCCGGTCGTCGCCCTCGCAGACCGTGGTGACGCCGATCGAACAGGTGATCTCGACCTTGCCCACCGCCTCGCCGGTCTCGAACGGCACGGCCTCGACATTACCGCGCAGGCGTTCGGCGACCTTTTCCGCCAGGGGCGCGTCGGCGTCGGGCAGCATGACCACGAATTCCTCGCCGCCATAGCGCGCCGCCAGGTCGAAGCCGCGGATATCGCGCTCCAGCCGCCGGGCGAACTCCTCCAGAATGCGGTCGCCGGCCGGATGGCCGTGGGTGTCGTTGATGTGCTTGAAGTGGTCGATGTCCAGCATGATCAGCGAGAACGGCTTGGCGGCGGAACGCTGCCGCTCCAGGGCCGTGTCGAGGTGCTGGTCGAAATAGCGCCGGTTGTGCAGCCCGGTCAGCGGATCGGTCATCGCCAGGGCGATGGAATCCTCGACGTTCTGGCGCAGCATGTCCTGGTAGCGCTTGCGGCGGATCTGGGTCTTGGCGCGGGCCAGCAACTCGTTGGCGTCGATGGGGCGCAGGATGTAGTCGTTGACGCCCAGTTCCAGCGCCTTGGCGACGCGCTGCACGTCGCTCTCCTCGCCCACCAGCAGGATCGGAGTCTGGCGCGAATTCGGCTGATTGCGGATGCCAGCGGTCAGCCTGAGCGGATCGGCGCCGCGATGGTCCAGCGACAGGATGATCAGCTCGGGCGGATTGGAGTTCGCCAGGGCCATCGCCTTGTCCGGGTCGGCCTCGTAGGTCATGTGGAAGCGCTCGCCCATGTGGCGGCCGATCAGGCGGGCGTCGGAAGCGTTGTCGTCGATGACCAGAACCTGCGCGCCATCGACCTCCATCTCCGCCTCGGTCTGGCGCTGGCCGAAGCGTTCGCCGGTCTGACGGCGCAGCTTCAGTTCGTCCATGGTCATCTTCAGCCGCACCAGCGAGCGCACGCGCGAGAACAGCGCCAGGTCGTTGACGGGCTTGGTCAGGAAGTCGTCGGCCCCGGCCTCCAGGCCCTGCACCCGGTCGGAGACGTCGGAGAGCGCGGTGACCATCACCACAGGAATGTGGGAGACGTCGGGATTCGCCTTGAGCCGGCGGCAGACCTCGAAGCCGTCCATCTCCGGCATCATGACATCGAGAAGGATGATGTCCGGATTGTCACGCTCGGCCGATTCCAGCGCTTCCGGACCGTTCATCGCGGTCAGGACGTTGTAGTACTCGCTCGAAAGCTTCGCCTCGAGAATGCGGATATTTGGCGCGACGTCGTCGACGACCAGTACGCGGGCGGACATCCGCCTTCCCTCCTATCCGAGGAACTGCTTGACGGTGTCGATGAAGGTACCAACCGAAATCGGCTTCGAGATATAGGCTTCGCACCCGCCTTCGCGGATCTTCTCCTCGTCGCCCTTCATCGCAAAGGCGGTCACGGCAATGACCGGGATGCTCTGCAGGTCGTCATCCTCCTTGATCCACTTGGTCACTTCCAGCCCCGAAACCTCGGGAAGCTGGATGTCCATGAGAATCAGATCGGGATGATGCTCCCGAGCCAGTTTCAACGCCTCCATGCCGTCCTTGGTCCGAACCGTCGCATACCCGTGGGCATCGAGCAGATCGTGGAACAGTTTCATGTTGAGATCGTTGTCTTCGACGATGAGGACGGTTTTGGTCATCTCTACCCCTGGTGGCCTTCTGCCACTATGCTGATCACACTAGCGCTGGCGCACGCCGATGGGAACCGTCGACGGACCGGCCATCGGACGTGTATCTGGTGATATCCGTCGTCGGGCGGAATGATGTGGCTCAGGCTGTAAAGCAACCGTTAATAACCGGCGGAGCGGCGGTGAAACAGGATCAGGCTAGTGTCGTGGCGCTTGAAGCGCTGGCCTACATCGCGGCGGAAGAGGCCGCGCTGCTCCGATTCATCCAGTTCGCCGGCGTCAGCCCCGACCAGCTTCGCCGCGCCGCCGGCGAACCGGAGACGCAGGCCGGCGTGCTGGATTTCGTGCTTTCCGACGAATCGCTGCTGCTGGCGTTCTGCGATGCGTGCGGCCATTCGCCCGAAACGCCGGCGAAGGCGCGGCAGGCGCTGCCTGGCGCGGCGACGGAAGACTACTGAGCGGAATTTCGGGGAGACAGCCCATGGCGTTGCAGCGGGACGCGGATCGCCTGCTGGCGGAAGGGGTGGCGGACGGTGTCGTGCCCGGCGTGGTGGCGATGGCGACCGACGCCCGGAACAGTTTCTACACCGGCGAGTTCGGCGAACGGGCGCTGGGTTCCGGCGAGCCCATGACCGCCGACACGGTGATGTGGATCGCGTCCATGACCAAGCCCATGGCGGCGGCCGCGGCGATGCAACTGGTCGAACGCGGCGAACTGGACCTCGACGCGCCGGCCAGCGTACTCGCGCCCTGGCTTGGCGAGGCGCAGGTGCTGGAGGGCTTCGGGGCTGACGGCGCCCCGCGCCTGCGGCCGCCCGCGCGGGAGATCACGCTGCGCCACCTGCTCACCCACAGTTCCGGCTTCGGCTACACCTTCTGGAACGCTGGCCTGAAGCGCTTCAACGAAATGCGCGAACGCGACGGCTCCGACAGGCTCGATTCGCTGCGCATGCCGCTGGTCTTCGATCCCGGGACGGACTGGCAGTACGGCATCGGGATCGACTGGGCCGGCGTCATGGTCGAGGAAGCGAGCGGCATGAGTCTGGGCGCCTTCATGGCCGCCAACCTCTTCGAGCCGCTCGGGATGGCGGACACCGCCTTTCATGTTCCGACCGGCCGCCGCGGCCGCCTGGCGCGCATGCACAGGAAGACCGCAGACGGCATCGGCTTCGTCGATCGCAACCCGCCCGAGAGCGCGCCCGAACTGGAAGGCGGCGGCGGCGGCATCTACTCGACCATGAACGATTATGTCCGCTTCATCCGGATGATCCTGAACGAGGGCTGCGCGGGCGGCGAACAGGTCCTGAAGCCAGAGACGGTGCGCCGGATGTCGGTCAACCAGATGGGCGGCCTTCGCGTGCACCCACTGAAGAGCCAGGCGCCCGAACTGACCTGCGATGTCGACATCTTTCCCGGCATCGAGAAGAGCTGGGGCCTGAGTTTCATGATCAACGAGGATCCGGCGCCCACGGGCCGCTCGGCAGGCAGCCTCGCCTGGGCCGGACTCGCCAACAGTCATTTCTGGATCGACCCGGCGCGCGGGGTCGGGGGAATCTTCGCCACGCAGATGTTCCCGTTCGTCGAGGCTGGCGTGATCCGCCTCTACCAGGACTACGAGAAGTGCGTGTATGACAGCCTCGACTGACCGCAGACAGAGAAAGCGCCGCCCGTGATCGCCGACCAGGTACAGGAACAGATTGCACGACTGGAGATCCGACCGGGCCAGCCGCTGATCGTCACCGACGCGGACGAGGTGCTGTTCGCCTTCATGGCCGGCCTCGAGACCTACCTGATCGGCGAGGGGCTGACCTTCGACTTCTCCTCCTTCGCCATCTCCGGCAATGTCCGGACGTCCGACGGCGAGGCGCTGGAGCGGGAGGCGGTACGGGCCCATCTGGGCACGTTCTTCGAACGCCACACCGAGGAACTCGATCCGGTCGATCACGCCGCCGAGACGCTGGCGGAACTGTCGGAGCGGGCGCAGATCATCGTGCTTTCCAACCTGCCGCTGCCCCAGCGCGAGGCCCGCGAGCGGGCACTGCGGCGTCACGGCATGGACTATCCGCTGATCGCCAACGAGGGGCTGAAGGGTCCGGCCGTGCGGCATCTGCACGAGCTGGCGGCAGCGCCCGCGATCTTCATCGACGACATTCCGCACAATCACAGCTCCGTCCGCGAACACGCGCCGGAGGTGCAACGGCTGCATTTCGTCGCCGACCCGCGGCTGGCGCGGCTGATCCCCCGCGCCGAGGACAGCCACCACCGGGCGGATACCTGGCCCGAGGCGCGGCGCATCATCGAGCGCCACCTCTTCGAGGACTGAGCGCCATGCGCATCGGCATCGATCTCGGCGGCACCAAGATCGAGGCCCTGGCGATCGACGACCGGGGCCGCGAGATGTACCGCCAACGCGTGGCCGCCCCCCGCGACGACTACCACGCCACGATCGACGCCATTGTGGCTTTGGTAGCCGAGATCGAAGCGCGGACCGGACGGCAGGGCCGCGTCGGCGTCGGCACGCCCGGCGCCGTCTCTCCCGCCACGGGTCTGATGAAGAACTGCAATTCCACCTGGCTCAACGGCCAGCCGCTGGCGCGGGACCTGGAGGCGGCGCTGCGCCGGCCCGTGCGCATGGCCAACGACGCCAACTGTTTCGCGCTCTCCGAAGCCATCGACGGCGCGGCCGCCGGTGCGCCAGTGGTCTTCGGCGTCATTCTCGGCACCGGAGTCGGCGCCGGGCTGGTGATCGACCGCAAGGCGCTGACCGGCCCCAACGCCATCGCCGGAGAATGGGGCCACAATCCCCTGCCCTGGCCGCGCGACGACGAGCGCCCCGGCCCGGCCTGCTGGTGCGGAAAGCATGGCTGCATCGAATCCTTCCTGTCCGGCCCGGCCGTCGAACGCCTCCACCTGGAAAGGACCGGGCGGCGCGTTGCGGCGTCCGAGATCGAGGACAGCGGGATCTGGGCGGACTACATCGACCGCCTGGCGCGGGCCCTGGCGCACGTCATCAATATCATCGATCCCGACATGATCGTCCTGGGCGGCGGCCTTTCGAACCGCGTGGCGCTCTATCAGCCCGTCGCCGACCGGCTGAACGATCACGTCTTCTCCGACTACGTCTCAACCGTCATCCGCCAGCCCGTGTTCGGCGACGCCAGCGGCGTGCGTGGCGCGGCATGGCTCTGGCCGGAATCGTGAACGCGCTCTGCCGCGACTGCTTCTCGACCGACATCGCCGGAGACCTGTGCGCCGCCTGCGGGTCGCCGCGCACGCTCGGCCACGCGGAACTGCTCGACCTCTCGATCGCCCATATCGACTGCGACGCCTTCTACGCCTCGGTGGAGAAGCGCGACGATCCGAGCCTGCGCGACAAGCCGCTGATCATCGGCGGCGGCCGGCGCGGCGTCGTCTCGACCGCCTGCTACCTCGCCCGCATCTACGGCGTTCGCTCGGCCATGCCCATGTTCAAGGCGCTGAAGGTCTGTCCCGATGCGGTGGTCCGGAAACCGGACATGAAGAAATACGCCGCCGTCAGCCGGCAGATCCGGGCCCTGATGCTGGACCTGACGCCGCTGGTGGAACCGCTGTCCATCGACGAGGCCTTTCTCGACCTGACCGGCACGGCGCGCGTCCACCACGCCAGTCCGGCCGCCACCCTGGCCCGCCTGGCGCAACGCATCGAGACGGAGATCGGCGTCACCATCTCGGTCGGCCTCTCCTACAACAAGTTTCTCGCCAAGCTGGCCTCCGACCTCGACAAGCCGCGCGGCTTCGCGGTCATCGGCCGGGCGGAAGCGGTCGAGTTCCTGGCGCCGCGTCCGGTCTCCGACATCTATGGCGTCGGCAGGGCCTTCGCGGGCCGGCTGGCGGCCGACGGCATCCGCACCTTCGCCGACCTGCGCCGCCATGACGAGACCGAGCTGATGCGCCGCTACGGCGTCATCGGCAAGCGGCTCCGCGCCTTCGCCGACGGCCGCGACACGCGCGCCGTGAACCCGGACGGGGAACGCAAGAGCGTCTCCACCGAGACCACATTCAATGACGATATCGCCGGTTTCGACGAACTGGCGCGAATCCTCTGGCGGCTGTCGGAGGACGTCTCGGCGACGCTGAAGGAGAAGCGGATCGCAGGGCGGACGGTGACGCTGAAACTCCGCACCGCCGATTTCCGCATCCACACGCGCAGCCACACGCTCGACCACCTGACCCAGCTCGCCGGGACCATCTACCACGCCGCAGAGCCGCTGCTGCGCCGGGAGGCGGACGGGCGGCGCAGGTTCCGGCTCATCGGCGTCGGGATGAGCGGTCTCGACGGGGAGCGCGACGCCGATCCGCCCGACCTGCTCGACCAGGACCGGGCGAAACGCCGCCAGATCGAGGGCGCGCTCGACCGGATCCGCGCCCGGTACGGCAAGACGTCGATCGGCGAGGGCCGAGGCTTCGGGTCGAACTCGCGGAAGCAGCGCGATCAGGACCGCTGAGCGCGCTTCGCCTTCAGGATGTCGGCGATCCGGCGCCAGGTCACCGTGGCGATATCGGGATGCGCCAGCGCCGCCCCGATCCGCTTCTCTCCCATCAGATCGAAATGCTCCTTGTAGGTGCCCGGCGCCTGCAGCGCGCGTGGATGGCAGCCGAGCGAGAGCGCCACAGGCATGAGTTCCCGGTAGCCCGCCGGGCCGGCGCGGTCGGAAAGCAGATGCGCCGTCAGCCGCCCGTCGGGCAGCCGCCGCGGGCGATCCATCACGACCATGGCATGAGGCTTGTGCCGCCTGACTTCGCTCCCTCCCCCTTGATGGGGGAGGGTCGGGGTGGGAGTGCACCGCCAGCGGCATGCACACCCCCCTCTGGCCGCTTCGCGGCCGTCTCCCCCCATCGAGGGGGGAGAGTTGTCTTGCCCTGCGCAACCGGCATACCGGTCAGTTCAGAAACTCCGGCTCTTCCCGCTCCAGGATGCGCCGGAGCGCCGAGAAGTGCCGCTCGGCCAGCTTGGGCCGCTCCTCCGCCATCTGGCGCGCGGTATGAGCGACGACGTCGTCGGAGAGCGTCCGCAATTCGCCGCCCGTGGACCGCGCCAGCACCTGGAAGGTCGCCGCGCGCTCCAGATAGTAGAGATCGTTGAAGCATTCGCGGACGTTCGGGCCCGTCACGGTGACGCCGTGGCTCGCCATCATCAGCACCGAGCGGTTGCCCAGCTTCGAGGCGATCCGGTCGCCTTCCGCGATGTCGAGCGACAGACCGTTGTAGTCCTCGTCATAGGCGATGCGGTCGTGGAAGTTGAGCGCGTTCTGCTCGCACATCTTGAGTTCGCCGTCCCGAAGCAGGGTGAGCGCGGTGGTGTGCGGCATGTGCGTGTGCATGACGCAGACCGCGTGCGGGGCGGCGACATGGATGCCCCGGTGAATGGTGAAGGCGGTGTCCTCCACCTCGTTGTCGCCCTCGATCACGTTGCCGTTCGCGTCCACCATGACCAGCGACGACGCCGTGATCTCCGACCAGTGCCAGCCATAGGGGTTGATCAGGAAGCGGTTGCCGCGCATCGCGCCATCGGCGTCGGGCACGGCCAGCGAGAAGTGGTTGCAGACGCCTTCGTGCAGGCCGAGGCGCGCCGCCCAGCGGAGCGCGCAGGCGAGATCGATCCGCATTTCCTTCAGGTCGGGGGTCATGGACGGGGTCTCCCTTGCCGCGTGTTCTTTTCCCTTTCCTACCCCTTTGTCGGGATCGGCGCCAGATTGTCGAGGAACAGCCGTGCGCAGGCCGCCCACGAGAACCGCATGGCGTGCCCCCGACAACGGGCGGCGTCGACTTTCAGCGCCGCAAGGGCAGCCTGCCCCAGATCCTCGTCCAGTACACCCGGTCCGTCGGCCCCGATCACGTCCAGCGGCCCCGGCACCGGATAGGCCGCGACGGCCACGCCGGAGGCCAGCGCCTCAAGCAGCACGAGGCCGAAGGTGTCGGTGCGGCTGGGAAAGACGAAGACGCTGGCGCTGCGGTACCAGGCGGCCAGTTCCTCGCCGAACTTCGCGCCCGGGAAGATCGCGTCGGGGTGATTCTGCTTCAGTTCGGCGAGCTGCGGGCCGTCGCCGACGACGGCCTTCTTCCCCGGCAGGTCGAGGGCCAGGAAAGCCGCGATGTTCTTCTCCACCGCCACCCGGCCGACATAGAGGAACAGCGGCTCCCCGCCCTCCCATGCCCTCGGCCCGTCGGGGCGGAACAGCGCCGTATCGACGCCCCGGCTCCAGTCGACGATGTTGGCGAAGCCCTGCGCTTCCAGTTCGCGGCGGATCGACCGCGTCGCCACCAGAACGCCGGCCGACCGTCGGTGGAACCAGCGCATGGCGCCATAGCCCCATCGCAGCGGCACGGGCAGCCGCGCGGCCAGGTATTCGGGAAACTTCGTGTGATAGCTGGTGGTGAACGGCCAGCCGCGCCGGAGACAGAACCGCCGCGCCGCCAGGCCCAGCGGCCCTTCGGTGGCAATATGGACCGCCTGGGGCCGGAATTCGGCGAGCCGCCGCCGAAGCCCCGCGCCGGGCGCGACGGCGAGACGGATTTCCGGATAGGTCGGCAGGGGCACGGTGCGGAAGTCGCGCGGGGCGATGACGAGAAACTCGTGCCCCAGCGGTTCGCACTCCTCGATCACGCGGCTCCAGGTCCGGACGACGCCATTGACCTGCGGATGCCAGGCGTCGGTAACGAGCGCTATCCTCACGCGGCCCTGATGCGGGAGCGTTCGCCGGCGGCCCGCTTCTCGGCGAAGGCTTCGGCCAGGGCGTCCGACCAGCGGACGATCTCGAGACTGCCGTCCTGGCGCTCGATCACCGCGGTGCAGCTTTCCACCCAGTCGCCGTCATTGACGTAGGTGATGCCGTCGATCTGCCGGATCTCGGCATGGTGGATATGGCCGCAGATGACGCCGTCCACATTGCGCCGGCGCGCCTCGTCGGCGACCGTGGTCTCGTAATTGTCGATGAACTGCACGGCGTTCTTGACCCTGAACTTCAGATAGGCCGACAGCGACCAGTACTGCAGCCCCAGCCGCTGCCGCACCCGGGCCAGCACTGTGTTGACCCGGATCAGCATGTTGTAGGACCAGTCTCCCAGCACCGCGAGCCACTTCGCGTAGCGCACGACGCCGTCGAAGGCGTCGCCATGGGTGACCAGATAGCGCTTGCCGTCGGCCGCGGTGTGGATGTCGTCCATCTTCACTTCGACGCCGCCGAAATGGGTGCCGCAATAGTCGCGGAAGGCCTCGTCATGATTGCCGGGAATGTAGATGACCCGGACGCCCTTGCGGGCCTGGCGGAGCAGTTTCTGGACCACGTCGTTGTGGCTCTGCGGCCAGAACCAGCCGCGTTTCAGCGCCCAGCAGTCGACGATATCGCCGACAAGGTAGATCGTGTCCGCCTCGAACGCCTTGATGAAGGAGAGCAGGCGTTCCGCCTGGCAGCCGCGCGCGCCCAGATGGACATCCGAGATGAAGATCGTTCGGCAGCGCACCGTATCCGACGAAGTCATCGATCTATCGGCCCCCGATCCTGTGGTGACGCCGCTATAGACCCGTCATGTTGCCGATTCGTGACGCACGAACCCCATATCTGGCGTCCAGATCACGCCCGCGCCGGTTTGACCGTCCCGTCGCGCGCGTCGATGTCGAGCGCGCTCAGCACCGTGGCCACGATATGCTGCGCGTTGAGGCCGGCGACATCGTACATCTTCTCCGGCTTGTCCTGATCGATGAAGATGTCGGGCAGGCACATGGGCCGCACCTTCAGCCCGTCGGTCAGGTCGTTCTCCGCCAGGAAGTGCAGGACATGGCTGGCGAAGCCGCCGACCGCGCCTTCCTCGATGGTCACGAGCAACGGATGCTCCCGTGCGAGCCGGGTAATCAGGTCGGTATCGAGCGGCTTGGCGAAGCGGGCATCGGCCACGGTGGCGCTCAGCCCCCGCGCGGCCAGATCCTCGGCCGCCTTCATGCATTCCTGCAGCCGCCCGCCGAAGGACAGGATGGCGACGGCATTGCCCTCGCGCACGATCCGGCCCTTGCCGATCTCCAGGGGCGTGCCTTCCTCCGGCATTTCCAGGCCCACGCCCTCGCCGCGCGGATAGCGGAAGGCCGACGGCCGGTCGTCAATCGCCGCCGCGGTGGCGACCATGTGAACCAGTTCCGACTCGTCGGCGCTCGCCATGACCACGAAACCCGGCAGCGTCGCCAGATAGGTGACGTCGAATGCACCCGCATGGGTGGGACCGTCGGCGCCGACCAGCCCGGCCCGGTCGATGGCGAAGCGCACCGGCAGCCGCTGGATGGCGACGTCGTGGACAACCTGATCGTAGCCGCGCTGCAGGAAGGTCGAATAGATCGCCGCGAAGGGCTTCAGGCCACCGGCCGCCATGCCGGCGCAGAAGGTCACCCCGTGCTGCTCGGCAATGCCGACGTCGAAGGTGCGGTCCGGGAAGGCCTTGCCGAAGACGTCGAGACCGGTGCCCGAGGGCATGGCCGCGGTGACGGCGACGATCCGCTCGTCCTTCGCCGCTTCCTTGACCAGCGCGTTGGCGAAGACCTTGGTGTAGGCCGGCGCGTTGGGCTTGCCCTTCTGCTGGGCGCCGGTGACGACATCGAACTTGGCGACGCCGTGATACTTGTCCGCCGACTGCTCCGCGGGCGGATAGCCCTTGCCCTTCTCGGTGACGACATGGACCAGGATCGGGCCGCTGTCGGCGTCGCGGACATTCTCCAGCACCGGCAGCAGGTGGTCGATATTGTGACCGTCCACCGGGCCGACATAGTAGAATCCCAGTTCCTCGAACATGGTGCCGCCGGTGAGCATGCCGCGGGCGAACTCCTCGGCGCGCTGGGCCATCTTGGAGAGCTGGCGCGGGAAGCGTTCGGCCAGCTTCTTGCCCACCTCGCGGATCGACAGATAGGGCTTGCCGGAGATCAGACGCGAGAGATAGGCGCTCATGCCGCCGACCGGCGGGGCGATCGACATCTCGTTGTCGTTGAGGATGACGATCATCCGGCTTTTCATGCTGCCGGCGTTGTTCATCGCCTCGTAGGCCATGCCGGCCGACATGGCGCCGTCGCCGATGACGGCGACCACGCGGTTGGGCTGGCCCTGCATGCGGTGGGCGACATCGAAGCCCAGACCCGCAGAGATCGAGGTCGAGGAATGAGCCGCGCCGAAGGGGTCGTAGACGCTTTCCGCGCGCTTGGTGAAGCCCGACAGGCCGCCGCCCTGGCGCAAGGTGCGGATACGATCGCGGCGCTCGGTCAGGATCTTGTGCGGATAGCACTGGTGGCCGACGTCGAAGATCAGCTTGTCGTCGGGCGTGTTGAAGACGTAGTGCAGCACCGTCGTCAGTTCGACGACGCCCAGCCCCGCGCCGAGATGCCCGCCTGTCTGGGAGACCGCGTCGATCGTCTCCGCCCGCAGTTCATCCGCCAGCTGGCGGAGCTTCTCCGGCGCCAGTCCCCTGAGTTCCGCGGGGCTGCTGACTGTGTCGAGCAATGGTGTTTTCGAAGTTTCGGCCACTGCCGCTTACCCCTTTACTACTGCCGTGCGGGCCGGGCGCTTGACGGTCACGACCGCCGGTCGATCACATACCGCGCCACTTCCCTCAATAGAAAGGCCCTTTCACCAAACAAATCAAGGCGCGCGACGGCGTGTTCAACCAGTTCCTCCGCCCTTTTTCGCGCACCTTCCGGGCCCATCAGCGTGATGAAGGTTTCCTTGCCGGCCTCGGCGTCCTTGCCGACGGCCTTGCCCATTTCCTCTGCCGAGCCGGCCGCGTCGAGCAGATCGTCGGCGATCTGGAAGGCCAGACCGAGGTCGAGGCCATAGACCTTGAGCGCCTCGCGCTCCCGCGCCGTGGCGCGGCCGAGTATGGCGCCGGCCTCGCACGACCAGGCGATCAGCGCGCCGGTCTTCATGTTCTGCAGCCTGGTGATCTGGTCGAGATCGTAGGATGTCGTCTCCGCCTGCAGGTCGATCATCTGTCCGCCGACCATGCCCTCGGCGCCGGCTGCGCGCGCCAGCCCCTGAGCCAGATCGAGGCGGATGTCGGCGCTGGGATCGGTGGCCGGGTCCAGCAGAGTGCGGAACGCCAGCGGCTGCAGCGCATCGCCCGCCAGCACCGCCGTCGCCTCGTCGAACTGCCGGTGATTGGTCGGCTTGCCGCGGCGCAGGTCGTCGTCGTCCATGCAGGGCAGGTCGTCATGGATCAGCGAATAGGTGTGGATCATCTCGATCGCGGCGGCCGCGCGGACCGAGGAATCGTGCGGCACGAAGAAAAGGTCGCCCGTCGCCATGACCAGGAACGGCCGCAGCCGCTTGCCCCCGGCGAACAGCGAATAGCGCATGGCTTCCCAGACCCGCGCTTCCAGCGCGTCGGGAACCGGGGCGAGCCTGTCGAGTTCGGCTTCAACCGCCGCCGCGCTCGCCTGAAGCGCCTCTGCCAACGCCGCGTTCATGCCGTTCACTCGGTCTCGAAGGGTTCCGAGCCGGCGGGCTGGCCGTCGGTTCCGATCACGAGCTTCTCCACCCGCGCCTCGGCGGCCTTCAGCTTCGCCTCGCAATGCGCCTTCAGGTGCACGCCCCGCGCGTACATGTCGATCGAGTCCTCCAGGTCGACATCCCCCGATTCCAGCCGGCCGACGATCTTCTCCAGCTCCTGCAGGGCCGTCTCGAAGTTCATCTGCCGGATGTCGTCTGGGATCTCGGTCATTCAGCCCTTCTTTCGCTCCAGTTCGCGGACATGCGCCGCGGATGCCGTCTGCAGCGCTTCGAGGTCATAACCGCCTTCGAGCACCGATACCACCCTGCCGGCGCAGCATTCGTCGGCGACCGCCATCAACTCCGCCGTGATCCAGGCATAGTCGTCGTCGGTCAGGTTCAGATTGGCCAGCGGATCGCGTTCGTGGGCGTCGAAGCCGGCGGAAACGATCAGAAGTTCGGGCTGAAAGGCCTTCAGCCGGGGCAGCACCTCGCCGGTCATGGCGGCGCGGAACTCCGCCGAACCGGCCGCGGGCGGCAGGCAGGCATTGACGATATTGCCGGAGACGCCGCGCTCCTCCCTGGCCCCGGTGCCGGGATAGAGCGGCCACTGGTGGGTCGAGCCATAGAACAGCTCCGGATCGTCCTGAAACAGGTCCTGGGTGCCGTTGCCGTGATGGACATCGAAGTCGATCACCGCGACGCGGCGGATATCGTGCGCCATGCGGGCGTGCTGGGCGCCGACGGCGACGTTGTTGAACAGGCAGAATCCCATGGGCGTGCGCCGCTCGGCGTGATGTCCCGGCGGGCGCACGGCGCAGAAGGCGTTGGCGGCCTCACCGGCGAAGACCGCGTCGATGGCGGCTATCACCGCGCCGGCGGCGCGCCGGGCGGCCTCCGCCGAGCCCGGCGAGACCACGGTGTCGCCGTCGAGATGGCGGCGCCCCTGCCCGGGGACGGCGTCGAAGACGGCGGCGACGTGGTCGGCCGGATGGGCCAGCGCGATCTGAGCGTCGCTTGCCAGCGGCGCCTCGCGGCGGACGAGGTCGGGAAAATCGGTCTCGTTGAGGGCATGGGTGACAGCGCGCAGCCGGTCCGGCCTTTCGGGATGGGACGGTCCGGTGTCGTGCATCAGACAGTCCATGTGGGTGACGAACAGCGTGGCCAATCCGATTCCTTCCTCCCGGCCGGGCGCGCGTCCCGGACCGCCATACAAGTCAGTTTGCCGCGGGGGCGACATTATGTACTGTCCTGCCCGGCCAGTGGCCCGAGCTTATCGCCGCCAGTTGGCGCGGCAAGGGAGAGTCTTCAAGCGTGCGCATCCTCATCCAGCTTCTGATCGTCGCGGCCCTCGCGGCCGGCGGCTATTTCGCGTGGACGAACCGCGCGGACCTGCCGCTCGTCGGCGCCTATTTCGCGCCGCCGGCCGAAGGTCAGCGGCGGGCCGCCGGCGCCGTTCCGGTCGACGCCGTGATGGTCACGCCGCAGTTGCTCGTGGACACCGTCCGCGTGGTCGGCACCACGCGGTCGAACCAGTCGGTCACCATCACCAGCGAGATCGCCGGCCGCATCGCCGAGCTCAATGTTTCCGAAGGCCAGCAGATCAGCCGTGGCGACCTTCTGGTGCAGTTCGGCACGGCGGAGATCCGGGCCGAGCTCGAGCGTGCGAAAGCGCAGCTCAACCTGGCCCGGCAGATCTACGAGCGCGGCGAGGCGACGCGACGCAAGGGCCTGATCACCGAAGCCCGCACCGAGGAGCTGGCCCAGGGGCTGGCCGCCGCCGAGGCCGAGGTCCGCGCCATCGAGGCCCGCATCGGCAAGTTCACCCTGCGCGCGCCATTCTCCGGGCGGCTGGGCCTGAAGCAGGCCAGCGTCGGCGCCCTGGTGCAGCCCGGCGAGCCCATCGTCACCCTGGACGACATATCGGTCATCAAGCTGGACTTCGACGTGCCGGAGACGGTGCTGGCGGCGCTGCATCCCGGCCAGGTGGTGCACGCACGCTCCTCGGCCTATCCCGACACGCCGGTGGAGGGGGTCGTCTCGACCATCGACACCCGCATCGATCCCGCGACACGCGCCGTCACCGTCCGCGCCGAAATCGACAACGCCGACAGCCTGTTGCGGCCGGGCATGTTCCTGACCGTGGAACTGGTCTACGGACGCACCGAGGATGCGCTGATGGTGCCGGAGGAATCCGTCCTGGTGGTCGACGGCGGCGCCTTCGTCTTCACCGTCGTGGATGGCAAGGCCGAGCGCCGCCCGGTCGAGCTGGGCCGCCGCCGGCCGGGCCTCGTCGAGGTTCTGGACGGCGTGGAGCCGGGCGAGACCGTCATCACCGCCGGAGTGCAGAAGGTCCGGCCCGGCGCGCCCGTCACCGTGCGCAATCCGCTGACCGCCTCCGTGAAAGGCTAGGACGATGGTCCTCTCCGACACCGCCATCAAGCGTCCCGTCTTCGCCATCGTCATCAGCCTGGTGCTGATGATCTTCGGTGCGTTCTCCTATGAGAAGATGTCGGTTCGCGAATACCCGGACATCGACCCGCCCATCGTCTCGGTGAACACGATCTGGCGCGGCGCCAGCGCCAACATCGTCGAGAGCCAGATCACCCAGGTGCTCGAGGACGAGCTGGCCGGCATCGGCGGGGTCAAGCGCATCGCCTCGACCAGCCGCGAGGGATCGTCGTCGATCTCGGTCGAGTTCAACCTCAGCCGCGACATCGACGCAGCGGCCAACGACGTGCGGGACCGCGTCAGCCGCGCCCTCAACCGCCTGCCGGTCGACGCCGAGCAGCCCACCGTGGCCAAGAGCGAATCAGACGCCCGGGCGATGATGTGGATGGTGCTCTCCAGCGACCGCATGAACGCCATGGAGCTGACCGACTACGCCGAGCGCCAGCTCATCGACCGCTTTTCTGTGGTCGACGGCGTCAGCCGCGTCCGCACCGGCGGCGGCAAGCGCTTCGCCATGCGCATCTGGCTGAAGAAGAACGAGCTGGCGGCCCGCGGGCTGACGGTCACCGACGTCGAGGCGGCGCTGCGCGAACAGAATATCGATCTGCCCTCGGGCCGGATCGAATCGGTCACCCGGGAGCTCTCGGTGCGCACCGAGACCTCGCTGGAGACAGTGGAGCAATTCCGCAACATCGTCCTTGCCGAGCGGGATGGCTACGTCATCCGCTTGATGGAAGTGGCCGACGTGGCGCTGGGCCCGGAGGACGAGCGCACCGAGTTCCGCTCCAACGGCCAGACGACCGTCGGCGTCGGCGTGATCCGCCAGTCCAAGGCCAACACCCTGGAAGTGGCGCGCGGCGTCCGGGAAGAACTGGCGAAAATCACGCCCGGCCTGCCCGAGGGCATGACGCTCGACCTGTCCTACGACGAGTCCGTCTTCATCGAGGAATCGATCGAGGAGGTCTATCGCGCCCTGGTGATCGCCCTCGGTCTGGTCGTGCTGGTGATCTTCGTCTTCCTGCGTTCGATCACCGCCACCATCATCCCCGTCCTCGCCATCCCGGTCTCGATCCTCGCCGCCTTCATCGTCCTGTCGGCCCTGGACTACTCGGTCAACGTGCTGACCCTGCTGGCGCTGGTGCTGGCCATCGGCCTGGTCGTGGACGATGCCATCGTGGTGCTGGAGAACATCCACCGCCGTATCGAGGACGGCGAACAGCCCCTGCTTGCGGCGCTGCGCGGGGCGCGCCAGATCGCCTTCGCCGTCATCGCCACGACCATCGTCCTGATCGCCGTCTTCGTGCCGATCTCCTTCCTGGAGGGCAATGTCGGACGGCTGTTCCGGGAATTCGGCATCGCCGTCGCCGTGGCGGTGATGTTCTCCAGCTTCATCGCGCTGACCCTGACCCCGATGCTGTGTTCGAAGCTGCTGCGCCCGAGCTCCCAGTCGGGCTGGTTCGGCCGGGTAACCGAGAAGGGCTTCAAGGGACTGTCGAACGGCTACAAGTCGGTGCTGACCTCGGCGCTGAAACTGCCGATTGTGGTCATCGCCCTGGCTGGCGTGGTCTCGGCCATGGCCTATCTGTTCTATCTCGCCCTGCCGCAGGAGCTCGCGCCGCAGGAGGACCGCGGCATCATCTTCGTCAGCGCCACAGCTCCGGAGGGCGCCAGCCTGGAGTTCACCAGCCGCTACGTCGCCGAGGTCGAAGACAAGCTGATGCCGCTGATAGAAGAGGGCATCGGCTCGCGCGTGCTGGTCATCCTGGCGCCGGGCTTTGGCGGGCGGCCGGGCGACGTCAATGTCGGCTTCGGTATCCTCAGGCTGGTGCCCTGGGAGGAGCGCGAGGTCAGCCAGCAGGAGGTGATCGGGCGGCTGTTCCCGCAGGTCCTGGCGGTTCCGGGCGTGAAGGCCTTCGCCTTCGGCCGACCGCCGCTGGGCCAGCGGTTCTCGCAGACGCCGGTGCAGTTCGTCATCGGCGGGCCCGACTACGACGTGCTGGAACGGTGGGCCACGCTGATCCTCGACAAGGCGCGTGAGAACCCGGGCATCCTCAATCCCGACATGAGCTACGACCAGACCCTGCCGGAGCTGCGCGTCGACATCGACCGCGACCGCGCCGCCGATCTGGGCGTCCGTATCGACAACATCGGCCGCACCTTGGAGACCATGCTGGGCGAACGGCGGGTCACCACCTTCCAGCAGGGCGGCAAGCAGTACGACGTGATCCTCCGGGCGCAGAAATCCGACCGCTCCAGCCCGCGCGACCTGCGCAACATCTATGTCCGCTCAGGTGAAGGCGGCAGCCAGCTGATCCCCCTGGAAAGCCTGGTGACGCTCTCCGAAGGGGTAACGGCGCGGGAACTGGAACGCACCGACCGGCTGCGCTCGGTAACCATCACCGCCTCGCTGGCGCCCGGCTACACCCTGGGCGAGGCGCTGGCCTTCCTGGACCGCGTGGCGGCGGAAGAGCTGCCGCCCGAGGCGCGCGTGACCTATGCGGGCGAGTCCGACGAGTTCAAATCGTCTTCCAGCGCTCTCTACCTCACTTTCGCGCTGGCGCTGGTGATCGTGTTCCTGGCGCTGGCGGCGCAGTTCGAGAGCTTCATCCACCCGTTCGTGATCCTGACGGCGGTGCCGCTGGCGGTGACGGGCGCGCTGGCGACGATGCTCGCCACGGGCATCTCGATCAACGTCTACAGCCAGATCGGTCTGATCATGCTGATCGGCCTGACGGCGAAAAACGCGATCCTGATCGTGGAGTTCGCCAACCAGCTCCGCGACGAGGGCGAGGAGATCCGCGAGGCGGTCATCGAAGCCTCCGCCATCCGGCTGCGGCCGATCCTGATGACCACCATCTCGACCGGGCTCGGCGCCCTGCCGCTGGCGCTGGCGACGGGGGCCGGCTCCGAGACCCGCGCCACGCTCGGCATCGTGATCATCGGCGGCATCGGTTTCTCGACCATCCTGTCGCTGTTCATCGTGCCCCAGTTCTACCTGCTGCTGGCGCGCTTCACGAAGCCGGTCGGCCATGTCGAACGGATGCTCAACCGCCAGGAGCGCGAGGACCGGGAAGGCGGCGACCAGCCGGCCGTGCCGCCCGTCCCCGCCGCCGAATAGCCCGAACCGACCATCCATCAGGGAGGAGAGCATGGCCACGGTCTATCTCGTTCGCCATGGCAAGGCCGCCGCCGCCTTCGACGAGGATCACGATCCGCCGCTGGACAGGATTGGCTCCCGTCAGGCGCTGGCCATGGCCGATCTGCTGGGGCCGAAGGGGCCGATGCCCCTGATCACCAGCCCGATGCGCCGCACGCGTGAGACCGCGACCGCGCTGGAGAACGTCTGGGGATCGCCGGCGCGGGTGGAACCGCGCGTTTCGGAAGTACCCTCGCCGACCGAAGACCTGAAGGCGCGGCGGGAATGGCTCACCGGGTTCATGGAAGGCACGTGGTCCGACCCATCCGCGGCCGACCTTGCCGAATGGCGGCGCGACCTGATCGCGGCGATCGAGGAAATCGAGGAAGACACGGTCGTCTCCAGCCACTTCGTCGCCATCAACACCATCGTCGGCCACCTGACCGGCGAGGATCGGGTCACCCATTTCCGTCCCGACAACTGCTCGGTGACGATCATCCGCCGGACAGCCGATGGCTGGACGCTGGTCGAGCGCGGCCGGGAGGTCGAGACGGAAGTGCTGTAGGCGGCTGGCTTCGGCCCGGCGCTGCCGCGCCTGCGCCAGGGAGCGGCGCTTCCGCCTACGCCTCCCGGCTCAGCCCCCGCCGGTCGAGTTCCTCGCAATAGGCGTCCCAGATCTCCTCGTAGCGGTCGCCGCACTCGTAGAGATAGCTCCAGGAATAGATGCCGGTATTGTGGCCGTCGTCGAATTTCAGCCGCACCGCGTAGTTGCCCACGGGTTCGATCTCCGTGATGGCGACGCCGATCTTGCCGGGCACGTACTGACGCTGGGAGGGGCCGTGGCCCTTGACCTCGGCCGACGGGCTCTCGACCCGCAGGAACTCATGGGTGAAGGCGAAGCTGCGCCCGTTCTCGAAATCCACCTCGAGCGTGCGCTCGGCGCTGTTCAGGCGGATTTCGGTCGGCTGCGGCCGGCCCGCCTCCTCATAGACGTCGAGGCTCATCGGGCCGGGGCGTCCTCGTCCAGCTTGCGGGCCTCGTCGACCAGCATGATCGGTATGCCGTCCCGGATGGGATAGGCGAGCCCCGCCTGACGGCTGATCAGTTCCTGCGCCTCCCGGTCGTACTCCAGCGTACCCCTGGTCAGGGGACAAACGAGGATCTCCAGCAGCTTGCGGTCGATTTCCTGCATCATACCTATGGTCCTTCGCCCCCGCTTCTAACGCCGTGGCGGCGTCCACTTCGCCTCCGGTATGTCGCGCCGCCTGAGCCGAATAGCAAGCCCGACGGCAACGCCGACGCCGATCGCGACCGTCAGGTCGACCAGGACCGTGAGCGTCATCGTCATCAGAAGCAACACACGGTCCGAAACCGGCGCGGCGGCGTATCCGCGCCAGCGGTGCGGTTCGCTCATGTTCCACGCCGTGAGAACCAGCAGCGCGGCGAGACAGGGCATCGCCAGATACCCGGCGATGTCGGCGATCAGAAGCACCGCCGCCAGGATCGCCGCCGCATGGACGATGCCGGCCACCGGCGTCCGCCCCCCGGCCCGGACATTGGTCGCCGTCCGCGCGATCGCGCCCGTCGCGGGAAGGCCCGCGAACGCCGCGCTGCCGAGATTCGCCACGCCCTGGGCGATGATCTCGGCGTTCGGCCGATACTGGCCGTCGATCATCCGGTCGGCCACCATCGCCGACAGCAGGGATTCGATGGCGGCCAGAAAGGCGATCACGACCGCCGAGGGAAACAGTTCGACAATCCGGGCGGCTGATATTTCGGGCAGCGCGGGCCAGGGCAGCCCGGCGGGCAGTTCGCCGTAGCGGGAGACGACCGTATCGACCGGCAGACCGGCCAGAGCGACCGCGCAGGATCCGAGTCCGACCGCAACGATCAGTCCGGGAAACCGGGGCGCCAGGCGGCGAAACAGAATGATTCCGGCCATCGTGGCCACCGCCAGGACGACGGCGTGAACGCTGGTCTCTCCCACGTGATGCCAGATGACCGGGGCCTTCTCGATGAAATCCGCCGGCAGGTCCTTGATCCCGAGCCCCAGGAAATCGTTGATCTGACTGGTGGCGATGATGATCGCGATGCCGATCGTGAAACCGTTGATCACGGCCTCGGGGATGAACGCCACAAGCCTTCCCGCCCGGAAGATGCCCGCGATCACCAGAATCAGTCCCGCCATGGCGGTCGCCAGGACGAGACCGTCGAAGCCATGCTCGGCGATCACGCCATAGACGACGACGATGAAGGCGCCGGTGGGTCCGCCGATCTGGACGCGGCTGCCGCCGAGCAGCGAAATCGCGAACCCGGCCACGATCGCCGTGGTCAGCCCGGCCGCCGGCGTCGCGCCGGAAGCGATGGCGATGGCGATGCTGAGCGGGATGGCGACCATGGCCACCGTCAGACCGGCGAACAGGTCCGCGCGGAACAGCCGCCACGAATAGGTGCGCAGCGTGGTCAGGAGCTTCGGTATTCGCATTGGACGATTTCGTGTGCGGGCCCCGGCCCGGGAATAGATGCCGGCAGGCTACTGCACCGCCGAGCCGCCGTCATCACCCTCGATCAGGGCCATGCGCATCAGCGCCGTCATCACCTCGGCGCGGGCCGCCACCGAACCGGCCTCCAGCAGCGCCTGCTTTTCCGGCGGCCCGAAGGGCAGCATCATCGACAGCGAGTTCACCAGCACCGTGTCGGAGGCGCGCCGGGCGGCGTCCCAGTCCGCCTTCAGCCCGCGCAGGTCGAGAAATCCCTTCAGCGCCTCGTGAAGCTGCTCGCGGTCGACCCCCTGCGGACCGTCGCCGTCGGCGAAGTCGTCCTTGAAGTCCTCATAGCCGGCCAGCACCTGGCGGTAGGCGGTGTCGCACTCCAGCTCCTCGGTCACCCGGAAGCGGCAGACGCCGGCCAGCGCGATGAGGTAGCGGCCGTCGCCGGTTTCCGAGAACTCCACGACCCGGCCCAGACAGCCGACGGAATAGATGTCGGGCGTGCGGCCGTCGCCGCGCTCGTCGTCCTTGGGCTGGATCATCCCGATCATGCGCGCGCCCGACATGGCGTCGCGGGTCATGGCGAGGTAGCGCGGCTCGAAGATGTTCAGCGGCAGCCGCCCGCCCGGCAGCAGGATCGCCCCGGCCAGCGGGAAGACCGGAATGCGTTCCGGCAGGCTCTCTGGACTGTTGGGGCGTTCCGGGTTCGGCATGGGTTCAAAATGGTCCGATCGGCCGCGATAGACAAGCGGCCCGGCGCATGGTCACGCTGCGCTCCCCGGCGCGCCGTCCACCGCGCGGTGCTGCGTGCCCTCGCCGAAGGTGATGACGGTCAGGTCGCCGGGCGCGATGCAGTAGGCGAAGTGCCAGGTGCCGCGCGGGATGACGCAGGTCTGCCGCGCCTTCAGACGGAAGACGGTTTCGGCGCCGTCCTGCTCGAGCACCACCTCGATCTCGCCCGAATGCAGCACGAACAGTTCGTCGCCCTCCGGGTGCATCTCCCAGTGCGGAAAATCGCTCTCCATGCGGAAGAAGCTGACCAGCGCCTCCCCCTCGATCTCCCCGGCCATCAGCTTCGGCCAGAAGTCCGCCGTGTCATGGGCGCGGAAACGCTGCGCGCCCGTATCGATCATGTAACAGGCGTCGGCCGTCGCCCGCGCATGTTCCGTCATCGCCATCCTCCATTCCGTCCCGCGCCGATTTGGTCTAACAGATAGACCAGACACGACGCCAAGGCACGATCCGGGGAGGCACCACAATGGACACCAAGACTTTCGACAAGGCGAAACTGCCCAGCCGCCACGTCACCGAGGGCTATCAGCGCGCGCCCCACCGCTCCTACTACTACGCCATGGGCATGACGGACGAGGAGATCCACCGTCCGCTGGTCGGCGTGGTCACCACCTGGAACGAGGCCGCGCCCTGCAACATCTCGCTCTCGCGCCAGGCCAAGTGGGCCAAGCGCGGCGTCGAGGAAGCCGGCGGCACCCCGCGCGAGTTCACCACCATCACCGTCACCGACGGCATCGCCATGGGCCACCAGGGCATGAAGGCCTCGCTGGTCAGCCGCGAGGTCATCGCCGATTCGACCGAGCTCACGGTCCGCGGCCACTGCTATGACGCGCTGGTGGGCCTGGCCGGCTGCGACAAGTCCCTGCCCGGCCTGATGCTGGCCATGGCGCGGCTCAACGTGCCGTCGGTCTTCATGTACGGCGGCTCGATCCTGCCCGGCCGGTTCGAGGGCAAGGATGTCACCGTGGTCGACGTCTTCGAGGGCGTGGGCCAGGTCGCCGCGGGCAACTGGACCGAGGAGCGCCTGCATGGCCTGGAATGCGTCGCCTGCCCGTCGGCCGGCTCCTGCGGCGGGCAGTTCACCGCCAACACCATGGCGATGATCTCGGAAGCCATCGGCCTGGCGCTGCCCGGCTCCGCCGGGGCGCCCGCGCCCTACGAGAACCGCGACACCTTCGCCACCGCCTCGGGCCGCGCGGTGATGAACCTGATGGCGCAGAACATCCGCCCGCGCGACATCATCACCCTGGACAGCCTGCACAACGCCGCGACCGTCGTCGCCGCCACCGGCGGATCGACCAATGCCGGGCTGCACCTGCCGGCGCTGGCCCACGAATGCGGCATCGAGTTCACCCTCGACGACGTCTGCGAGATCTTCAAGCACACGCCCTACATCGCCGACCTGAAGCCGGGCGGGAAGTACGTCGCCAAGGACATGTACGAGATCAACGGCATCTCGGTCGTGATCAAGGAACTGCTGGACGCCGGCTATCTGAAGGGCGACTGCATCACCGTCACCGGCAAGACCCTGGCGGAGAACGTCAAGGACGTGGTCTTCCCCGAGGATCAGGACGTCATCTATCACGTCTCCAACCCGCTGACGGCGACCGGCGGCGTGGTCGGTCTGAAGGGCAATCTCGCTCCCGACGGCGCCATCGTGAAGGTGGCGGGTCTCGGCCGCATGCAGCACTCCGGCCCCGCGCGGGTCTTCGACTGCGAGGAGGACTGCTTCGCCGCCGTCGAACGCCGCGAGTACAAGGAAGGCGACGTCCTCGTCATCCGCTACGAGGGCCCGAAGGGCGGCCCCGGCATGCGGGAGATGCTGGCGACCACCGCTGCGCTCTACGGCCAGGGCATCTCCGACAAGATCGCGCTGATCACCGACGGGCGCTTCTCCGGCGGCACGCGCGGCTTCTGCATCGGCCATGTGGGCCCGGAAGCGGCGGTCGGCGGCCCGATCGGGCTGCTGCAGGACGGCGACATGATCCACATCGACGCCGACGCCGGCACGCTGCACGTCGACCTGACCGACGCGGAGCTGGAGGCCCGGCGCAAGGAATGGACGCCCCGCGAGACCGACTACCAGTCCGGCGCGATCTGGAAATACGCCCAGACCGTGGGTCCGGCCCATCTCGGCGCCGTCACCCACCCGGGCGGCAAGGCGGAAACCCACTGCTACGCGGATATCTGACCGATCTCCGCAGCTGGCCGAAAGAACTGACGGCGCCCCCGGACCCGATCCGAGGGCCCAGCAAACCGAAAGACCGGGTTCCCGGGTCACGCCCGGGAACGCCGTCTATTGGGACAAGGACAGGACGGACATGACCGACGACACCCAGGCCACCGCCGACTACATCGCCGCCGCCGCCAAGGCCGCATGGGAGGTGCCGGACCTGGCCCCCGGCACTGCGGTGCGGCCAGTGGGCAGCGTCGGCATCATCGGCGCGGGGACCATGGGCGGCGGCATCGCCATGAACTTCGCCACCGCGGGCGTGCCCGTCACCATCGTCGAGACGAAGACGGCTGCGCTGGAGCGCGGCCTGGCGACGGTGCGCAAGAACTACCAGCGCTCCGCCGACCGGGGCCGCTTCCCCGCCGACGAGGTCGACACGCGGATGGGCCGCATCACCGGCACGCTGTCGATGGCGGACCTGGGCGACTGCGACCTGATCATCGAGGCGGTGTTCGAGGATCTGGAGCTGAAGAAGTCGATTTTCGCCGAGCTCGACCGCATCGCGAAGCCCGGCGCGATCCTGGCCACCAACACCTCCGGCCTCGACATCGACGCCATCGCCGCCGAGACCGGCCGGCCCGGCGACGTCATCGGCCTGCACTTCTTCTCGCCGGCGAACGTCATGAAGCTGCTGGAGATCGTGCGCGCGGCGAAGACCGCCGACGACGTGGTGGCGACCTCCATGGCGATGGCGCGCGACATCGGCAAGGTAGCCGCCCTGGTCGGCGTCTGCCCCGGCTTCGTCGGCAACCGCATCCTGCGCCAGCGCCAGGTGCAGGCGAACCGGCTGGTCTTCCAGGGCGTCATGCCCTGGGACGTGGACCGGGCGCTGAACGAGTTCGGCTTCCGCATGGGCCCGTTCCAGATGTCGGACCTGGCCGGGCTCGACATCGGCTGGAAGAAGGGCGCGACGACCGAGAACCCGATCCGCGACGCGCTCTGCGAGATGGATCGGCGCGGCCAGAAGACGGGCGCGGGCTATTACGACTACGGCACCGACCGCCAGCCCCTGCCCTCCACCGTCACCGAGCAGGTGATCGCCGAGATCACCGGCGCCGACCCGAAGGCGGGCCGGCCCATGAGCGCCGAGCAGATCATCGAGGCCTGCATCTATCCCATGATCAACGAGGGCGTTCGGATCCTGGAGGACGGCAAGGCCCAGCGCGCCTCCGACATCGACGTCATCTGGCTGAACGGCTATGGCTGGCCGGCCGACAAGGGCGGGCCGATGTACTATGGCGACCGCATCGGCGCGAAGAAGGTGCTCGACGTCATGGAGCGCATCGCGGCGAAAGACGACCGCTTCGCCCCGGCGGAGACGTTGAAGGACCTGGCGGCCAGCGGCGGAAAGTTCACCGAAATCGACAAGGGCGGGCTCAGGGTGGGCTGACCGCCTCGAAGGTGAGCCCTTGCCCCCGAATGTATGTACAATTATATTTACATTTGAACGCTGATGGCGGACGGGTTCGAGTGGGATGAGGCCAAGAATGCCGCGAACCTGCGAAAGCATGGCGTCGCCTTCGAGGAAGCGGTTGAAATCTTCGAGGGGCCACACTTCTCGAGGCTTGATGATCGTTTCGATTATGGCGAGGTCCGTGACGTCAGCATCGGCCTTGTCGGCGGTCAGGTGTTGGTGACGGTTGCTCACACGGAGAGGGGCGGCGTGACACGCATGATCTCGGCCCGAAAGGCCACGAAAGCGGAACGGAGACTGTTCTTTGCCTATCTCGAAAAAGCGCTTGGCGGAAATTGAGAACATCCCCGATTCCGCCATCGACCTCTCGGAGACGCCGGAACTGGATGACGCGTTCTTCGCCAAAGCCAGGCTGGTCGTTCCGGAACGGCCGGGCAAGAAGCCCGTCACCGTGCGGCTGGACGCGGACGTGCTCGAATGGTTCAAGGCCCAGGGCAAGGGCCATCTGACCCGCATGAACGCCGTTCTGCGCGCCTACATGCTGGCGCACAAGGAACGGTAAGGCCGAGCAGCGGCACGGTCGCTTGCATCAATGAACTGGTGTCATCCCCGACGGCCCGGAGGGACGCTCGGGGATCGGGTGGCAGAAGGACGCCCGCACATGGCCTCACGCGATCCCCGCGGGACGCGGCGCGTCGGCGGGGATGACCAGATAGCCGGATCGCACTCAGCCCCTCAGGCCGCCACCTTCCCCGGCAGCGCCTTGATGCCGGTGACGATGTCGCCCCAGAGTTCCGGTTCGGAGGCGTAGGGGGCGTAGAGGGTGAGGCGGTCGACCATGCCGGCCGCGCGCTCCTCGATCAGCTTCGGGATCTCCGACGGCCGGCCCTTGACGCAGAACTGCTCCACCATTTCGTCGGGCAGTTCGTTCGGCATCTCGGCCCAACGGCCTTCCTTCGACATGCGGTTCAGGATCGGCCCCAGATCGTTCCAGCCATGGGCTTCCAGCACGCTGTGATAGTTCGGCGTCGAGCCGTAGAAGGCGAGCAGGCGGCGGACATTGGCCTCGGCCCGCTCGATCGCCTCGTCATTGCGGCCGGTGATGGTGATGATCATCGCCGGCATGTCGAAGTCCGCCAGGGTGCGGCCGCTCTTGGCCAGGCCGCGTTCCAGCGCCGGCACCTGCACCTCCTGGAGGAACTTCGGCGTGATGAACGGATGGGCGAACAGGCCGTCGGCGACCTCCCCGGCCATCTCCACCATGCGCGGGCCCAGCCCGCCGACATGGATCTTCGGCGGCGGGCCATCCAGCGGCGCCGGCGTGAAGACCGGGTTGGTGACCGCGTGGGTGTAGAACTCGCCGCGGAAATTCAGCTTCGTGCCGTTCTGCCAGTGGTCCCAGATGGCGCGCAGCGCCAGCACGTATTCGCGCATCTGCTTCGCCGGGCCGTGCCAGGGCATGGAGAAACGCTTCTCCACATGGGCGCGGACCTGGGAGCCGATGCCCAGGATGAAGCGGCCCCCGGAATATTCCTGCAGGTTCCAGCTCTGAAGCGCCGTGGTCATGGGCGAGCGGGCGAAGGCGATGGCGACGCCGGTGATCAGCTCGATACGGCTGGAATGCTCGGCCGCCAGCAGCAGGTTGAAGAAGGGATCGACATTGGTCTCCAGCGTGAAGGCGCCATCGAAGCCCATCTCCTCCAGCAGCCTGATCCGCTCCGGCACGATCGCCAGATTGCCGTCATATAGTCTCAGATCGTCCACGCCCGGAAACAGCGCTCCGTCGATTTTCATGGATTCCCCCCGTTGCGTCGGAAAGCCGGCTCAGCGCGAGACGCGCACCGGCAGCCGGCTGATGCCGTGAATGAGATTGGAATAGACGCGCTCCGGCCCGCCCATTGCCTCGATGGCGCTGAACCGCGGCAGCGCTTCCTCCCACAGGATGCGGAGCTGCAGGTCGGCCAGCCGGCGCCCGACGCAATGATGGACGCCGAAGCCGTAGGAGAGATGCTGGCGCGGGCGGCGGCGGTCGACGATGAACCGGTCGGGCTCGTCGATCACCTCCTCGTCGCGGTTGCCGGAAATGTACCAGAGCACGACCTTGTCGCCCTTGCGGATCGACTGTCCGCGGAATTCGACGTCGCGCGTCGCCGTGCGGCGGAAATGCACGATCGGCGTCTGCATGCGCACGATCTCGGAGACCATGCCGGGGATCAGCTTCGGGTTGGCGCGCACCTTCGCCAATTCGGCGGGGTTGTTGTGCAGGAACCAGACGCCGCCGGACATGGAGTTCCGCGTCGTGTCGTTGCCGCCAACGATGAGGAGCTGCAGGTTGCCCAGGAACTCCTCGGCGTCCATGTCGCGGGTGTCGGGCGAATGGGCCAGCATGGAAATCAGGTCGAAGCGCGGCTCCGCGTCGACGCGTTCGTCCCAGAGGCGCTTGAAGTAGTCATAGCACTTCTGCAGCTCCTGACGCCGCTTCACCGGCGAATCGATCGGCCCGCCGGCGCGGCTGTCGGCGGTGACCACGTCCGACCACCAGGTCAGCAGATGCCGGTCCTCCCAGGGGAAATCGAACATCGTCGCCAGCATCTGCGTGGTCAGTTCGACGGAGACCGTCTCGACCCAGTCGAAGGTCTTGCCCAGCGGCAGGCTGTCCAGCACCCGCCCGGTCCGCTCCCGGATCGTGTCCTCCAGCGTCTTCAGGCTGGTCGGCGACACCATGGGGCTGACCGCCCTGCGCTGACCCGTATGCTTCGGCGGGTCCATGGTTATGAACGCCGGCGACGTGAACTCGGGCGAAATGTCCGCCATCGTGACGCCGCCATGGCTGGAGTCCGACGAGAAGGTCTCCGTATCCAGTTCGACTTCGACGATGTCCTTGTACTTCGTGACCGACCAGTAGGGACCATAGCGGCTCTGGGGGCAGTAGTGGACCGGCGCCTCCCGGCGCAGCCGCGCCAGATAGGGCCAGATCGTGTCGTCCCTGAAACGCTCCGCCAGGCTGATGTCGATCGCGTCCAGCGGCAGCGATTCCGCGTCCGCCTGTGGATCGAATTCCGCGACTGCGCTCATCGAAGCCTCCCCCGTCATGCGGCCCATCCTCCCCAGGCGGGCAACGCCGATCCTAGACCCGGTGCGCATCGAGCGCGAGGCCAAGTGTCAGCCGACGGCCTTCGCCCCGCGCAGACGTTCGATCTCCTCCGCGCCGAAGCCCGCCTCGGCCAGGATCTCGTCGGTGTGTTCGCCCAGAGCCGGGGCGCCGCGGCGGTATTCCGGCGTCGTGCCCTCGAATCGTGCTGCCGTACGCGTCTGGCGCAGCCGGCCGGCGACCGGGTGGTCGTGCTCGCGCAGGATGTCGGAGGCCAGGATCTGGGGATGTTCGATGACGTCCTTGCGATGCAGCACCGGCGCACAGGGCACGCCGGCGGGTTCCAGCAGCCCCATCAGTTCGTCGGTGCTGCGCTCGCGCAGCACCGACTGGATCAGCTCCAGGCGCGCATCGATGTTGAGGTCGCGCAACTCGGTCGTGGCGAACCGTTCGTCCTCCAGCCATTCGGGCTTGCCCATGGTCTCGCAGAAGGCGCGCCACTGACGGTCGGTCATGACCGCGACCGACATGTGGCCGTCCTTCGTCTCGTAGATCAGGTCGATGAAGCTCGCAGCGCGCTGCTGGCTGACCTCTTTTCCCACATAGGTCTGCGCGCCCATGTCGGAGGCCCAGAGGAAGGCCAGCACCGAATCCAGCATGGAGAGCTTCACGTGCTGGCCCTGGCCCGTCCGCTCCTTCGCCAGCAGCGCCGCCGTGATGGCCTGGCTGGCGGTCACCGCCGTCAGCTTGTCGGGCACGATGGTGCGGATCAGCCGCGGACGCTGCTGGTCCGAGCCGCCCTGGACCGAGGCGAGGCCGGACAGCGCCTGCACGATCGGGTCGTAGACGGGCTTCTGCGCGAAGGGCCCGTTCTCGCCGAAACCGGAAATGGAGACGTAGACGATATCCGGTTTCACCGCCCGGATGGCCTCGTAGCCGACGCCCAGGCGGTCGACGACGCCGGGACGAAAGTTCTGCACCATGGCATCGGCGGTCCGTGCGAGCCGCTTGATCACCTCGACGCCTTCCGCACTCTTCAGGTCGACCGAGATGGAGCGCTTGTTGCGGTTGTTGTTGAGGAAACTGGCCGACACGCCGTTCTGCCTGTTGCCGGCCTGGCGGGTGAAATCGCCGGTCCCGGGCGGTTCGACCTTGATCACGTCGGCGCCCTGGTCGGCCAGCATCATGGTGCCGAAGGGCCCGGAGATCACCGCGCTGAGGTCGAGGATGCGGATGCCGTCGAGGGGTCCGGCCATGGGCTGCTTCTCCGTATCGTGCAGATACCGCCATGGTGGCGCGGAATCCGCCGGGGGCAAGTGATTGAAGGCCGACCGCACCGGGACTTGATCCCGGTGCCCAGTTGGGAAAAGCCGCCAGACTGGGTCCCGGGGTCAAGCCCCGGGACATGGCGATCATCCCGCCACGGCTTCCAGGCGCTGGCGGCAGGCGTCGCCGAAGGCGCGCCAGATCTTCGCGTGCACCGGATACTTCCCGGGATCGGCCTCGGCATGCCACTGCACGCCCAGGGCGAAGGCCTTGGCGCCGCGGACGCTGACCGCCTCGATCGAGCCGTCGGCGGCGGTCGCTTCCACCACCAGCCGGTCGGCGACGCGCTTGACGCCCTGCCCGTGCAGCGAGTTCACCTTGACCTCGCGGGCGCCTTCCAGGATGCGCGCCAGCAGGCCGTCATGGCGGATGGCGATGCCGTGGCGCGGCGCGAGCTGTTCCTCGACCGGCTTCTCGCGCGGGCGGCGGTGGTCGAACTTGCCGGGAACATGGCGCAGATGCTGGTGCAGCGAGCCGCCCAGGGCCACGTTCATCTCCTGGATGCCGCGGCAGATGGCCAGCAGCGGCACGCCGTGCTCCAGGCAGGCGTGGGTGAGCGCGAAGGCGGTGGTGTCGCGGCCGGCGTCGCGCTCGCCGCTGTCGGGCTCCTCGTCCTCGCCGTAGAGGTGGGGCTGAATGTTCGACGCCCCCCCCGTCAGCACCACGCCGTGGATGCCGGCGATGAGGCTGCCGATGGCGGAGATGTCGAGCAGCGACGGCAGCAGCACCGGCGTGGCCTCGGCGTAGTCGGCCGCCGAGTGGATGTAATTCTCGCCCGAAGCATGGAAGCGGTGGCCGTCGAGCTGGCGCCGGTTGGTGGCGATGGCCACGACGGGCCGGATCGGTGCGGTCACCGTTCGGGCGCCCAGGGGGCCTTCGGCTCGTCGAAGCGGAAGGCATCCCGCGGCAGTTCGCGGTTCAGGCTGAGATCGGTCAGCGCGACCTGCGTCTCCTGCTCCTGCGCGTCGACCAGTTGCCAGCCGCGCAGCGTCATCGGATCGGTGGTGAAGTGGAAGGTGATCGCACCCTGTTCCGGGTCGTCGCGGTCGCGCACCCGGAAGCGGATGGTGTTGCCCTCCTCCCGGACCTGATCGACCATCGTGTCGCGGAAAAGATCGACATCCCGCCGCACCAGATAGCTGAGCGGCGTGTCCGACAGCGGCCATTGCGAAAGCTGGCCGACTTCGTAGTCGATGAAGCTCACCAGCGCACCGTCGGAGACCAGCAGGATCTCGGAAGGCGGCGCATAGTCGAAGCGGATCAGCCCCGGCCGGCGCAGCATCAGTTCGCCCTCGGCGACGCCGCCATTGGGCGCCTGCTGCACGAAGTCGGCACGCAGGGTCTCGATATCCTGCAGGTAATGCTCCGCCGCCCGGACGGTGGCACGCTCCTCGTCCGTCAGCGCCAGCGCGGGCTGCGCCAGCAGAAACGCCGCCGCGAGGGCGGCCAGCAGCCTAGAAATCACTGATGATCCCCTTGTTTTCCCAGTCGCCGTATCGCGTCGGCTCCGGGCCCTTGCGGCCTTCCCGCTCGCCCGGCGCCTGCTCCAGCCTGTGCGCGGCCTTCCGGCGGCGCAGCTTGCCGTCTTCCGTCTCGTCGAACTCCGGGTTATCGGCTTTTCCTGTATCGGTCATGAACGGCCTTCCGTTGAATGCTTGCGCGGCGGTCCGGGAGCCTTAGATATTAGCGGACGCAACGCCTTCAACACGGAAAATCATGAACTACGCACGCACCGCGCTGCTGCTGGCCGCGATGACCGCGATCCTGCTGACCGCCGGTTACCTGATCGGCGGCCAGGGCGGCCTGATCATCGCGCTGGTCGTGGCCTTCGCGATGAACGCCTTCTCGTTCTGGAACGCCGACAAGATCGTCCTGCGCATGTACCGCGCGAAAGAGGTCGACAGCCGCTCGGCGCCCGAGTTCCACGGCCTGGTGGCGGAACTCGCCGCCCGCGCTGCCCTGCCGATGCCGAAGGTCTATCTGATCGAGTCCGACCAGCCCAACGCCTTCGCCACCGGCCGCAGCCCCGACAAGGCGGCGGTTGCGGCGACCACCGGCCTGCTGCGCCGGCTGAACCGCAACGAGATCGCCGGCGTCATGGCGCACGAGTTGTCCCATGTGAAGAACCGCGACACGCTGACCATGACGGTGACCGCGACTATCGCCGGCGCCATCGGCATGCTGGCCAACTTCGCGCTGTTCTTCGGCATGTTCGGGCGCAACGGCAACAATCCGCTGGGCTTCGTCGGCACGCTGCTGGTCGCCATGCTGGCGCCGGTCGCGGCCATGCTGGTGCAGATGGCGATCAGCCGCACGCGCGAATATTCCGCCGACCGGGGCGGCGCCGAGATCTGCGGCAACCCGCTCTGGCTCGCGTCGGCGCTGGAGAAGCTCGACGCCTACGCCAAGGGCATCGACAACCACCGCGCCGAGCGCAATCCCGCGACGGCCCACATGTTCATCATCAACCCGCTGCATGCCCATTCGGTCGACGGCCTGTTCTCCACGCACCCTGCGACCGCCAACCGCGTCTCGCGCCTGAGGGAACTCGCCGGGCAGATGCAGGATCGCGCCGCCGGTCCCCGCGCCACTTCCGTCCCGGTCACCGATCCCGGCCCGACGCGCAACGGGCCCTGGGGTTGAGCGCCCCTCCCTCCGCAAGGGCGGCTGCGCTCGACACCCTCAGGCGTGTCCTCGACCGGGGCCAGCCGCTCGACGAGGCGCTGACGTCCGCGGCAGGGCGGCTGGAGGACCGCGAGCGCCGCTTCGTGCGCGCCATCGCGCTGGCGAGCCTGCGCCACAAGGGCTCCATCGAGCACCTGATCGCGCGCTACCTCTCGCGGCCATTGCCGAAATCGGGCCGCGATGCCCATCTGGCGCTGCTCGCCGGCGCGGCGCAGCTTCTCTTTCTCGGCAGTCCCGCGCATGCGGTGGTCAACGAACAGGTCAACCTGCTGGGCCAGCGCAGCAAGTTCCGCGGCGTGGTCAACGCGGTGCTCCGCCGCTTCGACCGCGACGGTCGGCGCGAGATCGGACAGCCCGAAACCCGAAGCCACGACCTGCCGGACTGGCTCGCGCGGCGCTGGCGCGCCCGCTTCGGCGAGGACACGCTGTCGGCCATCGCCGGCGTGTTGTGGCAGGACGCCGTACCGCTCGACATCACCGTGAAATCGGATCCGGAGGGCTGGGCGGCGCGTCTGGGCGGCGAAGTCCTGCCCACAGGCTCCGTCCGCATCGCCGCGGGGGGACCTGTGCCGGACCTGGAAGGCTTCAACGAGGGGTGCTGGTGGGTGCAGGACGCCGCCGCCACCCTGCCCGTGCGGCTGTTCGGCGATCTCGCCGGCAGATCCCTGCTCGACGCCTGCGCCGCGCCCGGCGGCAAGACGGCCCAGGCCGCGGCCGGCGGCGCGCGGGTCACCGCAGTCGATCGCTCTCCCAAACGGCTGCAGACCCTGCGGTCCAATCTGGATCGCCTGAAACTCGAGGCCGAGACTGTCGCCGCCGACTTCCGCGACTTCGACCGCGATGAGGTCTTCGACGCGGTATTGCTGGACGCGCCCTGCACCGCGACGGGTACGCTCCGCCGCCATCCCGACATCGGCTGGCTGCGCGGCGAGGCCGACGTTGCCGCGCTGGCGGGCGCGCAGGACGACCTGCTGGACCGCGCCGCCGGTTTCGTCGCGCCCGGGGGAACGCTGGTCTACTGCACCTGTTCCATGGAGCCCGAGGAGGGCGAGACGCGCATCGCCGCCTTCCTGGCGCGGCATGAGGGCTTTCGCCGCGCGCCCGTCGACGCGGCGGAGCTGGGCCTGCCGCCCGACGCGGCAACCGCCGAAGGCGACCTCCGGACCCTGCCCTGCCATCTCGGCGAACGCGGCGGAATGGACGGATTCTTTGCGGCCCGGCTTGTGCGCGGCTGATACCCGGCCACATTGTCGGGCAGCCGCGAAACTGGTAGGGAAGGCGCCATGAAGACACCCATCATCTCGCCGTCGATCCTCTCCGCCGATTTCGCCAATCTGGGAGAGGAAGTGCAGGACATCGACGCCGCCGGCGCCGACTGGATTCACGTGGACGTCATGGACGGCCATTTCGTGCCCAATCTCACCATCGGCCCCGCCGTCATCAAGGCGCTGCGCGCCCATACGCAGAAGCCCTTCGACGTGCATCTGATGATTTCGCCGGTCGACAGCTATGTCGAAGCCTTCGTCGATGCCGGCGCCGACATCCTGACCGTTCACGGCGAGGCCGGCCCGCATCTGCACCGCACGCTGCAGCTCATCCGCAGCTTCGGCATCAAGGCCGGGGTCGCGCTCAACCCCGCGACGCCGTGGCAGTCGGTGGAACCGGTGATTCACGATCTCGACCTGATCCTGGTCATGAGCGTGAATCCGGGCTATGGCGGCCAGAAGTTCATCCGCAGCCAGCTCGACAAGATCTCGGCCCTGCGCGGCCTGATCGACGGCTGCGAGGTCGACGTCACCCTGGAGGTCGACGGCGGCGTCAACGCCCAGACCGCGGTCGACGTGCTGTCCGCCGGCGCCGACGCGCTGGTGGCGGGGACGGCGGTCTTCCAGGGGGGGCCCGAGTGCTACGCCAGCAATATCGAGGCGCTGCGCGGCGCCGCCAACGCAGCCGACGCCGCCGACTGACAATACGGGAACCAGGGACCTTGCGCGGCGTCCGGGACATCATCTACGGCAGCGCCCTCTACCGCATGAGCCTGAGGGGCCGGTTTCATCACGGCCTCGCCTTCCAGCCGGCCGATCCGTGGGACGGCGATGCCGCCCGCGCCAACGAGCTGTTCCGCGGCATCTACAGTTTCGGCGGGGAGGTCGTGGACGTCGGGCCCAGCACGCCCTGGCCGGGTCATCGCGGCTCCGAGAGCTGGCGGGCTGCGCTGCAGGGCTTCGACTGGCTCCGCGATTTCCGCGCCGCCGGCGGCGACGCCGCCGAACGCGCCGCCCGCTCTCTCGCCGGCGCCTGGCTGACCCATTGCGGGCAGTACGATGCCTTCGCCTGGCGCCCGGACATCCTGTCGCGCCGGCTGATCAACTGGTGCCTGAACGCGGACCTGCTGATCCGTAACGCCGAACTGACCTACCGCTCCAACCTGCTGCGCTCGCTGGGCCGGCAGGCGCGGCATCTGGCCCGCACCGCCGACAAGGCGCCGCCTGGCCCGCCGGCGATCAAGGCGGCCGCAGGGCTGGCGCTGCTGGGCTATTGCCTGCCCGAATCGCGCGCATATGCCGAGACGGGCCTGCGGCTGCTCACCGATCAGGCGCAGCGGCAGATCCATTCCGATGGCGGTCATGTCAGCCGCGATCCGGAGCTGCTGCACGCCGTATTGCAGGATCTCGTCCTGCTGAAGCGGGTGATGATGGACGTGGGCGAGCCGCCGCCGGAGCCGCTGGTCCACGCCGTTGACCGGATCACGCCGACGCTGCGCATGTTCCGCCACGGGGAGGGTGGTCTGGCGCTGTTCAACGGCGCGACCGAGGGCGATCCGGCCGCGATCGAGGTCACCGTCAAGCGTTCCGGCGTACGCGGGCGGCCGAACCTGTCGGCGCCCCGCACCGGCTTCGAGCGCATGGAGGGCGGACGCACGGTGGTCATCGCCGACTTCGGAGGACCGCACCCGGAGGCCGGCGTCGGCCATGCCGGCCTGCTCAGCTTCGAACTGAGCCACCGGCGCGAACGCATCGTCGTCAACAGCGGCAGCGCCCGTCCCGCGGCGGCGCAATGGTCGAAGGCCTTGGCGTCCACGGCAGCGCATTCCACCCTGACGGTCGCCGACACCAACGCGATCGCGGTGCCGGAGGCGGGACGCAAGCGACGCCGCCGCATGGCCGCCGAGGCGACGCGCACGGAATCGGCCGACGCCACCTGGCTGGAGATGAGCCATGACGGCTATCGCAACAACTTCGGACTGGTGCACCGCCGACGGCTCTATCTCGATGCGGCAGGCGCCGACTTCCGCGGCGAGGACGTGCTGGAACCGCTGGAGCGCCGGGGGAACGGTCCGACGGATTTCGCCATCCGCTTCCACCTGCACCCCCTGGTCCGGGCCTCGCTCTCGCAGGGCGGCACGGCGGTGATTCTCAGCCTGAAGTCGGGCCGCGGTTGGCGGTTCCGTGTCGCAGGCGCGGCGCCACAGCTCGAGGAAAGCATCCATCTCGGCGACGGTTCGCCGCGCCGCAGCACCCAGATCGTGCTGGCGGGCAGCCTTGCGGAAGAATCGGTTGCGGTGCAGTGGGCTTTCGGGCTGATTGACGGCCCCGAGGGACAGGAAGAAGCCGCGCAGGAGGGCCTGGAACTATGACCGACACTACCTTCGCGCCGAAGCGGGCGCTGATTTCGGTTTCCGACAAGTCGGGGCTGGACAGGCTGGGTCAGTTCCTGAAGTCGAAGGGCGTGGAAATCCTGTCCACAGGCGGCACCGCCCGGGCGCTCGCCGACATGGGCTGCGACGTCACCGAGGTGAGCGACCACACCGGTTCGCCGGAGATGATGGACGGCCGGGTCAAGACACTGCATCCGAAGATCCACGGCGGCATCCTGGGGCTGCGGGACGCCGAGAGTCACGTGAAGGCGATGAAGGACCACGACATCGCCCCCATCGATCTCGTCATCATCAACCTCTACCCCTTCGAGCAGACCGTGGCGGCCGGCGCCGACCGCACGACCGCGATCGAGAACATCGATATCGGTGGCCCCGCCATGATCCGCTCGGCCGCCAAGAACCACCGCTTTGTCGCCATCGTCACCGATCCGGCGGACTATGACGGGCTGATGGAACAGTGGCGCAACGAAGGCGGGCTGACGCTGGCCTTCCGCGAGCATCTGGCGGCCAAGGCCTTCGCCCGGACCGGCGCCTACGATTCCGCGATCACAGCATGGTTCGCCGGCCAGTCCGACGAGATGCCGGGCCGGTTCGCCGTCTCGGCAGGCCCGGCGCAGCCGCTGCGTTATGGCGAGAATCCGCACCAGATGGCGGCCTTCTACCCCACCGGCGATCTGCGTCCCGGCGTCGCCAGCGCGCGCCAGCTCCAGGGCAAGGCGCTGAGCTACAACAACCTGAACGACACCGACGCGGCCTATGAACTGGTCGCCGAGTTCGATGCGCGCGACGCGGCCGCGGTGGCCATCATCAAGCACGCCAATCCCTGCGGCGTCGCCACCGGCGCGAGCGCCGCGGAGGCCTATGAGCGGGCGCTGGCCTGCGATCCCGTCAGCGCCTTCGGCGGCATCATCGCGCTGAACCGGCCGCTGGAAGCGGATGCGGCGGCGAAGATCACGGAGATCTTCACCGAGGTCATCATCGCGCCTGGCGCCTCCGAGGAGGCGATCGAGATCGTGGCGAAGAAGAAGAACCTGCGCCTGCTGCTGACCGACGGCCTGCCCGACCCGACAGCGCCGGGCCTGGCCTACAAGGCGCTGGCCGGCGGCGTGCTGGCCCAGTCGCGCGACAACGGCCGGGTGACGAAATCCGGCCTCGAGATCGTGACGAAGCGCGCGCCGAGCGACGCCGAGATGGCGGACATGATCTTCGCCTTCCGCGTCGCCAAGCACGTCAAGTCCAACGCCATCGTCTATGTCCGCGGCCAGCGTACGGTCGGCATCGGCGCCGGGCAGATGAGCCGGGTCGATTCCGCGCGCATCGCCGCGCGCAAGGCCGAGGATGCCCGCGAGGCCGCCGGCGACGCCGAAAGCTGGACCCGGGGCTCGGTCGTCGCTTCCGACGCCTTCTTCCCCTTCGCCGACGGCCTGCTGGCGGCGGTCGAGGCCGGCGCGACGGCGGTGATCCAGCCCGGCGGCTCGGTCCGCGACAACGAAGTGATCGCCGCAGCCGACGAGGCCGGCCTCGCCATGGCGTTCACCGGCATGCGCCATTTCCGGCACTGACAGGAGCGGATCGCCCCTTGGAAAGTCACCCCGCCCCGGGACTTGATCCCGGGGCCCAGTTCAGGATCGAAGCCGCACTGGGTTGCGGGATCAAGTCCCCCAACGGGTCGATCACAGGGGACATCGGATGAAACTGTCTCCGACATTGGCCGGCGCAGCGCTGGTCGTGCTGTCGACCATGGGCTTCAGCGTCATGCACGCCATGATCCAGTATCTGGGCAAACAGGGCCTGCATGGCTTCGAGATCGCGTTCTTCCGCAACCTGTTCGGCATCGTCGCGCTGACGCCGATCTTCATCCGCTACGGGCTGGAGCCGTTCCGCACCGCCAAGATCAAGCTCCACTTCGCCCGTGGCGCGGTGAACGCCGTCGCCATGCTGCTGTTCTTCTATGGCATCACGACCGGCATCGCGCTCGGCCTCGTGCAGTCGCTCAGCTTCACCGCGCCGCTGTTCACCTCGCTGCTGGCGGTGCTGTTCCTGGGCGAGAAGATGCGCGTCCACCGCTGGACCGCGCTCGCCATCGGCTTTGTCGGCACGCTGGTGATCCTGCGCCCCGGAATGTCCGCCATCGAACCCGGCGCGGTCTACATCCTGTTCGCGGCGATGATGTGGGGCGTGGCGATGACCATCATCAAGCGCCTGACCGACACGGACTCGGCGATCACCGTTTCGCTCTACATGGTGCTGATGCTGACGCCGATCTCGGGCATCGCCGCCGCCTTCGTCTGGACCTGGCCGACGGCGGAGCAGTTCATCTGGCTCGCCGCCATCGGCGTTATCGGCACCTTTTCCCAGATGGCCTTCGCCCAGGCCTTCCGGCTGGCCGACGCCACGGCGGTGCTGCCCTTCGATTTCTCAAAGCTGTTCTGGAGCGCGCTGCTGGGCTGGTTCTTTTTCGCCCAGGTGCTCGACCTCTGGGTCTGGATCGGTTCGGTGATGATCTTCGCCGGCGGCTTCTACATCGCCTACAGGGAACGTAAGATTTCAGGCAAGTCGCCGCCGGTGCGGGAACCGGCAAGACCGGTCTGAAGCCGGCGCACGCGAAACGAGGGGAGGAACGTGAGGGGCATGACGGATTATGCGAGACCCTATAGGGGGCTGAAGGTCCTCGACATGAGCCAGGGGGTGGCCGGCCCGCACGCCGGCATGCTGCTGGCGCTCTACGGCGCCGACGTGATCAAGGTGGAGCCGGAAGCCGGCGACTGGATCCGGCCGATCGGCGTGCGCTACGGCCAGCACTCGGCGCACGGCGTCTACTACAGCCGCGGCAAGCGCTCGATCGCGCTGGACATGAAGTCGAAAGACGGCCTGGAGATCATCTACCGCCTGGCCAGCGACGCCGACGTGGTGATCGAGAGCTTCCGGCCGGGCGTCGCCGAGCGGCTGAAGATCGGCTACGAGGACATCCGCCGCATCAACCGACGGGCGCTCTACCTTTCGGTCAGCGGCTTCGGCCAGGAAGGCCCCTACCGCGAACGTCCCTGCACCGACACCGTCGCCCAGGCCTTCTCCGGCCTGATGAGCGTCAACACGGGCAATGACGGCGCGCCGGTGAAGGTGGGCGCGGTGCTGGTCGATTCCATCACCGGCCTGTTCGCCTACCAGGCCGTCGCGACGGCCCTCTACGCCCGCGGCGAGACGGGCGAGGGCCGCCACATCGACGTCAGCCTGATGCAGGGCGCGGCGGCCATCCTCGCGCCGAAGATCCTGGAAGCGCATCTGCAGGGCGGCACACCGCAGGCCTTCAATCCGCCGGCGGGCAACTTCGAGACGAAGGACGGCTGGATCGCGGTGACGCTGGTCCGCGACGCCGAGTTCGTGAAGACCGCGCGGCTGATCGGCCTGCCGCACCTGGCCGACGACCCGCGCCTGCAGACCTTCGCCGACCGGGCCGCGCGCCTGGACGAACTGATGGGTCAACTCCGGACGCGTTACCGGGAGAAGACCACGGCCGAGTGGATGGCGATCCTCAAGCCGGAGGGCATCCTCTGCGAGCCGGTCAACACCTTCAACGACTGGCTGGCCGACGAGCATGTCCGTGCGGTGCAGGCCGCGCCCGCCGCCGATCAGCCGGGCGTGGGCGAGAGCCCGCTGGCGCGGGTGCCCGGCGCGCCGCAATCGCCGGCCGATATCGGCGACGCGCCCGGGATCGGCCAGCATGGCGAGGCGATCCTGACCGAACTGGGCTATTCGGCCCAAGAGATCGCCGATATGGCCGCCAGGCGCGCCGTCTTTCCGGGGGAGAAGACCACATGAGCGAGTTCAGGCCCGAAGAACACCGTATGTGCGAAGCCTCCTATTTCGAGGACCTGGAGGTCGGCCGGACCTTCTACATCAACTCCCGCACCCAGACGGATGCGCTGTTCTCGGCCTTCCAGCTGGCCTCCGGCGACAACCATCCGATCCATTACGACGTCGAGTACTGCAAGCGGCAGGGCCACCGGGGCCTGCTGGCCCACGGGCTGCAGGTCATGGCGCAGACCGCCGCCGGCGCCGGCGTCTTTCCGCACGTCATCGGCGAGGCGCTGATCGGTTTCATCGAAGCGTCGGCGAAGTTCAGGGCCCCGGTCTACGCCGGCGACACGCTCTATCCGCTTCTCGAGATCACCGAACTGAAGCCGGGCCGGACGACAGGAGTGGTCACCTGCCGCGCCACCATCCACAACCAGGATGGCGTTCTGGTGCTGGAGGGCGAGCACAAGTACCTGGTCAAGAAGCGGCAGCCGGAGGCGAAATCATGAGCAATGTACTCTACGAGGTCCGCGGCCACGTCGCGGTGATCACACTGAACCGTCCCGACAAACTGAACGCGATCTCGAAGGAACTCGGCGCAGAGCTGGCCGAGGCGTGGGCGCGCTTCCAGACCGGACCGGAACGCGCGGCGGTGCTGACCGCGGCCGGCGACCGCGCCTTCTCCGTCGGCGCCGATCTGCGGGACCCGCCGGAAATCTGGCCCTTTGCGCCGGGTGTCGGGGTTCACGTCGACAAGCCGGTGGTGGCCGCGGTCAACGGCATCTGCGTCGGCGGCGCCTTCATCCTGGTGCAGTTCTGCGATCTCTGCGTCATGGCCAAGGACGCGACCTTCGTCTATCCGGAGGCGAAGGTCGGGCTCTCCGGCGGGCTGATCGCTTCGGTAGCCGCGCGCGTGCCCCACAAGGTCGCGATGGAATTCATGATGCTGGGCGAGCCGATGACCGCCGCCCGCGCCTACGAGACGGGCATGGTCAACCGCGTCGTCCCGCAGGCGGAGGTGATGGACGCGGCCATGGACTATGCCGAGAAGCTCGCCGGCCTCGCGCCGATGGTGCTCTCGACGCTGAAGCGGCATGTCTCCGAGATGCTGCCCAAGGGACCGTCGGAGCGGGCCGGGCTGGCGCGGCGCGACCTGGAGGCGATCCGCAGTTCGTCGGACTTCGCCGAGGGCGCCGCGGCGTTCCGGGAAAAACGTGCGCCGGACTTCACGGGCCGGTAGGCGGACGGAAACGACTCCTTAGCTATTTGCGCGGACACTTCGGCAAACCCCGAGAGGTAAGCCGATGCATCCCTATACGCTCTACAAGCGCGGCCTGATGACCTTCTGGTACTGGTATGTCCGGAAGCTCAACGCGCTCTGGCCGAAGATCACGCTGGAGGGCCGGGAGCTGGTCATCCTGCCCGGCGTCTACAAGCCGATCGAGAACGAGCAGACCTCGGCCGCCTATTGCCGGCCCGGCGAGCGGGTTCTGGACCTGGGCTGCGGTTGCGGCGTCAACGCCATCTTCGCGGCGGCGCGCGCCCGCGAGGTCGTCGCCGTCGACATCAGCGAGGTCGCGGTCCGCAATACCGCGGAGAACGCACGCCGCCTGGGCCTGACCAACGTGCGCGCCTTCGTCAGCGACATGTTCGACAATGTCGAGGGGCGCTTCGACCTGATCCTCGCCAACCCGCCATACATCGCCGCCGATTTCGCCGACGAGGAGGCGCAGTTCGCGACCTCCGTGCGCTATCTGCCGATCCTGTTCGCCGAGGCCGCCGACCACCTGACTCCCGGCGGGCGGCTGCTGGTGCAGTTCCCGGCCTGGTTCCGGCCGAAGATCGCGAAACTCGCCGGACAGCATGGTCTCAGGGTGGCGGAGTTCCGCCGCATGCCGCCCAAGTCCCTGAAACTGAAGCTGCTCAGCATCGCCTATCTGCAGGTCGGCTTCCGTTCCGCCTTCTATCTGATCGAGCCCGCCGCCGCCGCGCAGGCCGTCACGCCGGAGCCGGAGGCCGTCAAGGCCGCCTGAAGCACACCGGGGCGGATGGGCCCCGAGCCTGGGTCGGCCACACCCGCGTCATGGGATCGGCAGAGCCGGGGCCCGGGACCCACGCCAGAGCCATTCCACTGGACATGGCGTGGCAGGAACCGCCCAGGCGTGGGTCCCGAGTCGAACCTGCGGTTCGCTCAGGACTCGGCGTTGGACAGAACGGCGCAACTGCCTCTTCTGCTGCTAAGCCGCCTTCTGCCGCATGGTGACGAACTCCTCGGCCGCGGTCGGGTGGATGCCGATGGTGCGGTCGAAGTCGGCCTTGGTTGCCCCCATCTTCACCGCGATGGCGATGCCCTGGATGATCTCGCCGGCCTCGGGGCCGACCATGTGAACGCCGACGACCTTCTGGCTGTCCTGGGCGACGATCAGCTTCATCATCGTCTTCTCGTCGCGGCCGGTCATGGTGTGCTTCATCGGCGTGAAGGCGGAGCGGTAGATGTCGACCTCACCGTGGACCGCCCGGGCCTGAGCTTCGGAAAGCCCGACCGAACCCACCGGCGGCTGGCTGAACACGGCAGAAGGCACGTTGTCGTGGTCGACCTTTTCCGGCTCGCCCAGGAACTCGGTGCGGTAGAAGCACATCGCCTCGTGGATCGCCACGGGCGTCAGCGCCATGCGGTGCGTCACGTCGCCGATGGCCCAGACATTGTCGATGTTGGTCTTCGAATAGTCGTCGACCTTGATGCCGCCCTCGGCGCTGATCTCGACGCCGAGCCGTTCGAGTCCGTAGCCGTCGATCCTGGGATGGCGGCCGGTCGCGTACATGATGCAGTCGGCCTCGATCTCGGTGCCGTCGGTCAGCTTGGCGACCAGCTTCTCGCCGCGCTTGTCGATTTCCCAGACATTGACCTCGGTGCGCAGATCGACGCCCTTCTTCCTCACTTCGCGGGAGACGACGTCGCGGACGTCCTGGTCGAAGCCGCGCAGGATCTGCTCGCCGCGGTAGATCTGGGTCACGTGACTGCCGAGACCGTGCATGATGCCGGCGAACTCCAGAGCGATGTAGCCGCCGCCGACGACCACGAACCGCTCGGGCCGCTTCTCAAGGAAGAACACCTCGTTGGACGAGATGGCGTGCTCGATGCCCGGCACGTCCGGCATGGACGGCCAGCCGCCGGTCGCGATCAGCAGCCTGTCGGTGGTCACCCGCTCGTTGCCCACCTGGATGGTGTGATTGTCGATGATCTCCGCGTGGGTCTCGTAGAGCCTTACCCCGGCATTGTCGCAGAGCCGCCGGTAGACATCGTTGAGCCGCGAGATCTCCTTGTTCTTGTTGGCGATCAGACGGTCCCAGTGGAAACCGCCGACCTGCACGTCCCAGCCATAGGCCGAAGCGTCCTCGAAGTCCTCGCTGAAATGGCTGCCATAGACCAGCAGCTTCTTGGGCACGCAGCCGACATTGACGCAGGTGCCGCCCAGCCAGCTCGACTCCGCGGCCGCCACCTTCGCGCCGTTCGAAGCGGCCATGCGCGCCGCGCGGACGCCGCCGGAACCGACGCCGATGACGAAGAGGTCGAAGTCGTAATTGCTCATGGAAAGGCCCCGCTCGTTCGTGTTGTCCAACCTGCGGTCAGATAGTCACAACGGGCGGCAAGCCAAGTCCAGAGCAATCACGGGCGGACCGGCTGGCGGCTATTTGTCGATGCCCGCCATCAGCAGGTACTTCACCTCGACATAGTCCTCGATCCCGTATTTCGAGCCCTCGCGGCCGAAGCCGGATTCCTTCATGCCGCCGAAGGGCGCCACTTCCGACGAGATCAGGCCGGTGTTGATGCCGACGATGCCGTACTCCAGCCCCTCCGACATGCGCCAGATGCGGCCGATATCGCGGGTGAAGTAGTAGGAGGCGAGCCCGAACTCGGTATCGTTGGCCTTGGCCAGCACCTCTTCCTCGGTCTCGAAGCGGAAGACCGGGGCCAGCGGGCCGAAGGTCTCCTCCTTCGCCACCTTCATCTCCTGGGTGACGTCGCGGATCACCGTCGGCTGGTAGAACAGACCGCCCAGTTCGTGCGGCTTGCCGCCCTGGACAATGCTGCCGCCCTTGGACAGCGCGTCGTCGATGTGCTCGCGTACCTTGTCGTAACCGCTCTGGTCGATCAGCGGTCCCTGGTCGACTTCGTTCTTCAGCGCGTCGCCGACCCGCAGCTTCGCCACGGCGGCCGAGAACCTTTCGACGAAGGCGTCGTAGACACCGGACTGCACATAGATGCGGTTGGCGCAGACGCAGGTCTGGCCCATGTTGCGGAACTTGCACTGGATCGCGCCCTCCACGGCTGAATCCAGATCGGCGTCGTCGAAGACGATGAAGGGCGCGTTGCCGCCCAGTTCCATTGTCAGCTTCTTCAGCGTGTCGGAGCACTGGGCCATCAGCTTCTTGCCGACATCCGTGGAGCCCGTGAAGGTCAGCTTGCGCACGACCGGATTGGCGGTCAGTTCGCCACCGATCTCGCTCGCCGGGCCGGTGATGATCGACAGCACGCCCTTCGGCACGCCCGCGCGCTCCGCCAGTTCCGCCAGCGCCAGCGCCGAATAGGGCGTCTGGGTCGCCGGCTTGACGACCATGGTGCAGCCCGCGGCCAGTGCCGGACCGGCCTTGCGGGTGATCATGGCCGAGGGGAAGTTCCACGGCGTGATCGCGGCGGTGACGCCTATCGGTTCCTTGATCACGACGATGCGGGCATCGCCGCGATGGCTGGGAATGGTGTCGCCGTAGACCCGTTTGCCTTCCTCGCCGAACCATTCGATGAAGCTGGCGGCATAGGCGATCTCGCCCCGGGATTCGGCCAGGGGCTTGCCCTGCTCCGCGGTCATCAGCCGCGCCAGATCCTCCTGGTTCTCCATGATCAGGTCGAACCACTTGCGCAGCACGGCTGCCCGCTCCTTGGCGGTCTTCTTCCGCCAGCCCGGCAGGGCGTCCTTCGCCGCCTCGATGGCGCGGCGGGTCTCGTCGGCGCCCAGCTTCGGCACCGTGCCGATCGCCTGACCCGTGGCCGGGTTGGTGACGTCGATCTTCGCGCCGCTGTCGGCATCGCTCCACGCGCCGCCGACATAGCACTGCTCGCGAAAGAGCCTGCCATCCTTCAGTCCCAGGGCCGGTGCGCCCATCGGCGATTGCTCGTTCATCGTTACCTCCCGGAAATGTCGTCGGCGGCTTCACAGGCCGCTAACAGACACTTGATGCGTCCGGACCGCCTTTTTCAAGGCGAAAACCGATCCTGTCACCTGTCGTTTCCGTAAGGGAATGAGTTTCCCAGCAGCGAACTGACACGCAGTTCGCACCCGCTACGGAGACGTTTCTGAAATGAGGTAGGGTAATGACAGAATCCCGCACCCCCGGCCAGGCGCCCGTTTCGGCGTCGAAGCGCACCTTCATCATGCGAACGACGCCGGCAGTACTTTCCGCCTCAGCCGTGGCGCTCATCGCCGGCTGCGAATCCATGGCCGGAAGCCATTCCTCGGAGCGCATGACCGATGACGTTGCGGTGCTGAACTTCGCCCTCGGTCTGGAGCACGAGGCCATCGGCGCCTACCAGGTCGCCGCCGGCTCCGGCCTGCTCGGCGCCGGGGCGCTGGACGCAGCCACGGTCTTTCTCGGTCATCACCTGGAGCACCGCGACACGCTGGCCTCGGTGGTCGCGAAGATGGGCGGCCAACCCGTCGAGGCAAAGAGCAACGCCGACTACGCCGCGAAGCTGAACCTGGGAAGCCTGAAGTCGGAAGCCGAAGTGCTGGAACTTGCCCGCGAACTGGAGCGGCAGGCGGCCAACGCCTATATCGGTGCGGTGCCGAAGTTCGGAAACAGTGACCTTGCGCTGGCGGCGGCGCGGATCTCGGCAGACGAGGTCATGCACTTCACCGTGCTCAACGGCGTGCTCGTCGGCAGCCTGCCGAAGGAGGCGATGACCTTCGCCGCCTGACCGCAAGCGCCTGATGGGGAGGCGGTCCGCCAACCGTCGAGCCGGCGGACCGTCTTCCCTCGCGCGCGCCGTTCAGGCGGCGCGCTTGACCTCGTCGGTGAAGGCCTTCCACTTCTCGACCGGCTGGTCGGCAGGGATCGGATAGTAGTAGGCGACCCGGTCGAGCACGCCCTCGTAGCGTTCGCGGACCACCTTGCCGACCTCGGAGAGCTTGCCGATCACCGCGACCTGCTCGACGATCGCGTCCGGGATCTTCTTCGGCATTTCCTTCATCTGGCCGGAACGCATCATCTGGCTGAGTTCCTTGCCCAGATCGCCATAGCCCATGTGCTCCAGCACGGGGCGATAGTTCGGCGTCGAACCGTAGAAGGAAATCTGAAAGCGGACGTCCTCGACCGCCTTGTCGATCTCGGCCTGCGTGTCGCCGGAGGCGATCAGCACCATGGACTGGACTTCCAGGTCGTCGACCGACTTGCCGCGTGTCTTCGCGCCCTCGTCGATTGCGGGCTTCACCACGTCCGTCAGATAGCTGACCGTGTGGATCGGATGCGCGTGGAACCCGTCGGCGACCTCGCCTGCGGCACGGCACATGCGCGGGTTCACGCCGGCCAGGTAGACCGGCAGATCGGGATTGTCGACCGGACCCGGATTGAAGAACGGATTCATCAGCGTGAACTGGTAGAACTCGCCGCGATAGTCGGGCTTCGTATCGTTCTGGAAGGTGTCGAAGATCGCCTTCATGCAGCGGATATAGTCCGTGATCCTGGCCGCCGGCCGGTCGAACGGCATAGAGAAGCGACGCTCGATATGGGCGCGGACCTGGGTGCCGACACCCAGATGCATGCGCCCGCGCGAGAGCTTCTGCATGTCCCAGGCGGTCTGCGCCATGGAGAACGGGCTCCGCCCGAAGGCGACGGCGATGTTGGTGCCCAGATGGATCTTCTCGGTCGCCGCGGCCGCCAACGTCAGCGGCGTGAAGGCGTCCTGGCCGGCCTCGAAGGTCCAGGCCGCGTCGAAGCCCATGTTCTCCATCAGTCTGGCGTGCTGGCCCACTTCGCGGAAATCCAGCCCGCGGAGCTGGCAGTCGATCTTCAGTGCCATGATTCTGTCCTCCCCTTCGCGGCGGTCACGGCAGCACGCCATGCCGCACGGTTCGTTTCGGCGGTTCGGTCCGCCGGTTGAGCGCCCGCTCCAGCGCGCGGATCAGGCGCAGACGCGTCTCGCGCGGGTCGATCACGTCGTCGATCTTCATCTGCCCTGCGGCGGGCACCGCGCCGATGACATCCTTGTACTCAGCCACCAGTTCGGCGTGCAGCTTCTTCGGATCCGGCGATGCGGCCAGTTCCGCGCGGTAGGCCGCGGTGATGCCGCTGTCCAGCGGAATGGCGTTGAAGTCGGCGGTCGGCCAGGCGAGCACCGCCGACTGGCCCGCCCCGTAGCCGCCCATGGCCGCGGCGCCATACCCGAAGCCCTTGTGGACGACGCAGGTGAGGATCGGCACGTCGGCGAAGGCGAAGCTGTAGGCCACCTGCATGCCGACGCGCAGCGCCGCCTCCCGCTCCGACTTCGGTCCGGTCATGACGCCCGGCGTATCCGTCAGGAAGATCAGCGGCACATGGTAGGCCGAGCAGATATCCATGAAATGGCGCAGTTTCTGGCCCGCCGCAGCGGTGATCGCGCCGGAAAGCACCTTGGGCTGGTTGGCGCAGATGCCGACGGGATGGCCGTTCAGCCGCGCCAGGCCGGTGATCATCATCCTGGCGTAGTCGGGCTTGATCTCGAAGAAGCTGTCGCGGTCGACCACCAGGTCGATCACCTTCTTCATGTCGTATGGCCGGCGGCGGTTCTCCGGAATGATGTCGAGCAGCGCCTCCTCGGCCCGGTCGGCCGGGTCCGTGGATTCGATCGATGGCGGCCAGGCCCAGGCATTGGTGGGCAGGAAGGAGAGGTAGCGCTTCACCGCGGCGATGGCCTCTTCTTCCGTGTCGACGGCGTTGTCGCCGACACCGGAATGGCCGCAATGCAGGTCAGCCCCGCCCAGCTCCTCCTTGTTCACGGTCTCCCCGGTGCCGGAAGCGACGAGCGGCGGGCCGCCAGCGGCCAGCATCGACGTGCCGCGCACCATCACGATGAATTCCATCATGGCGGCCAGCAGCGAGGAATCGCCCGCGCTCGGTCCCATGACCGCCGCCACCTGGGGCGCGGTGCCCGAAAGCCGCGCCTGGATCATGAAATGGTGCATCGGCGCCAGGCCCTGGCCGACATATTCGTCGGTACGCGCGCCGGCGCCGTCGAACAGCCAGACCAGCGGCACGCGGTCGCGTTCGGCCAGCTCCATCATCCGGCACTTCTTCTCGAAGTTGATCAGCCCGAGCGAGCCGCCGAGCACGGTGAAATCCTCCGCCACCACGCCGACGGGCCGGCCATCGACAGTGCCGAAGCCGGTGACGACACCGTCGGCAGGGGTCACCTTGTTCTTGACCGGCGTCACCTTGGTGTAGGCGTGGGTGGCGAGCTGGCCGATCTCGTCGAAACTGCCGGCGTCGAGGAGCATCGCGACGCGTTCGCGCGCGGTGTTCTTGCCGGCCTTGCGCTGGCGTTCGACGCGCTCGACGCCGCCATGCTCCAGCGTGGCCGCGCGGCGCCGCTCCAGGTCCTCGATCAGATCGCGCATGGTGACCGGCCCTCCCCTGCCGTCACCCGGACCGCCAACGGTTCAGTTCTTGCCGTCGGTGTCGGGCAGTGAATCGGATGTCGTCTTCGCGGCGCCGTCCTTGCGCTGCACCAGACCGCGCTCCTCGAGCTGGCGGACGAGCTGGTCGAGCGCCGAATAGGTCTGCAGGAAGCCCTGTGGGCTCATCACCAGGCGCTGGGTGAACTGCCGTGCCGGCTTGCCTTCGGCATCCTTCTGGGTGGGGGAATAGGTGAAGAAATCGACGCGGACGGCGCCATCCTGGATGCCGACGTTGAACACGCCGTCGATGAACTGCTGGTTCTGATCCGCCATCGGATGCTCCCTCATTGACCCGTGGAGCAAGGTTTAAGTTGCATGCGGCCGGGCCGCAACCGCTTCCGCCGTCCGCTCCTGGCGCCGTGTCAGCGCCTCGCGGTGCGCGATGTAGCTGGCGGAGCCCACGATCACGGCGCCGCCGATCCAGATGCCGAGGGTGGGCGTCTCGCCGAACATGTAGATGCCGATCAGGGAAGCCCAGACCAGTTGCAGGAACTCCACGGGCTGGGTCACGGAAATGTCGGCGGCCTGCCAGGCGCGGGTCATGCAGATGTGAGCGGTGGTGGCCAGCGCCGCGACAGCGGCCAGCGAGAGCCATTCCTCCAGCGACGGCATCCGCCAGACCGTGATCGCCGGTATGGCCAGCACCACGGTCACCGTCAGCGACAGCCAGGCGACGATCGCCGTCGTGTTTTCGGTATCGGTCAGCCGCTTGGTCATCAGCTTGGAGCAGGCGAACAGAGGCGCGGCAACGAGGATCGCGAACTGTCCCAGGCCGATGCCGCTCAGATTCGCCATCAGTTCCGCCTGGGAGGAGGGAATGCCGAAGAGCACGATCAGCGCGCCGAGCAGGCCGATCAGCACCGCGGCGATGCGCCGGGCCCGGACCGTCTCGCCGAGAAAGAGAAAGGCGCCGAGCGTCGCCCAGACCGGCGCGGTGAAGGCCAGCGCGGTGACTTCCGCCAGGGTGATCTTGGCGATGGCGTAGAACCACAGCAGCACGCCGGTACCGTGGATCAGGCCGCGGAGCACATGCATCACCGGCCGCTTGGTCTTCAGTTCGCGCCGCCGGGCGCCCATGAAGATCGGCAGCAGGAACAGGAATCCGAAGAGGTAGCGGATGAAGGCGGTTTCCGCCGGGTGAAGGTCGCTGGAGACCCACCTGACAATGGCCGTGAAGACAGCAAACAGCAGGCCCGAAAGCACCAGATAGCCCATGCCGACCAGCACCCCGCGATTGCGCAGGCGGGCTTCCTCGGCCTTCTCGTGAGGCAGGGGCTCGGGATGGTCGTGAGCAGGCATCGACGGAGATTATGCCGGAAATCCCTGCCGATCCATTGCGCTGTCCGCAGTGGCGCATGCATGGGCGGCCACCCGCGTCCGCCGCTTGACAGGGGCAGCGCCATTGCTGACCTTGGGTCAGCTATGGCCGACACCACCAGACCCAGACGCGCCCGCGGCGATATCGAGAAGGCACAACGCCGTCAGACCATCCTGACCGCGGCCCGCGACCTGTTCGTGGAAACCGACGGGGAGCTTCCCAGCGTGGACCAGGTGGCGAAACGGGCCGGCCTGGCGAAGGGTACGGTCTATCTCTATTTCGGCGCCAAGGAGGAAATCTTCCTCGCCCTGTTCACCGACGAGCTTGAAGCCTGGGTCAACGCCATCGCCGCCTCGCTGGAAGGCGGCACGCCGAGCCCGGAAGGCATCGCAGAGTGGATGACCGCCGACCTGCGCAGCCGCACGGTAATGCTGCGGCTGGCCGCCCAGTGTCATGGCACCCTGGAGCGCCAGGTTGCGGAGGATGCCGTGCTCGCCTTCAAGCAGGCGACATCCGGCGCCCTCGCCGAGCTCGGTGCGCTTGCCGAGGCGCGGATTCCGAAGCTGGGTCCGGGCGACGGGCCGGCCCTGCTGCTGCAGATCTATGCCCTGGTCATCGGCCTGTGGCAGGTCTCCGATCCACCGAAATCGGCGCGCAACGTCATGAAACGGGCCGAGTTCCAGAACCTCCGGCCGGATTTCGAGACGGTGGTCCGCCCCGGCCTCGCCGCCCTGCTCGCTGCGGTTCTTGATAACTGACCCTTGGTCAGTTAAGTTGGCATCATTGAATCTCCGCCGGCTGTATCGCCGGCATCTCGGGAGGCGGGAATGGCGAGCTTCGTCCTGAATGGCGAACCGGTCACGGTTGACGTGGAGGGCGACGCCCCGCTCCTCTGGGTCATCCGCGAGACCCTGGGACTGACCGGCACGAAATTCGGCTGCGGCGTGGCCGCATGCGGCGCCTGCACCGTCCATGTCGACGGCGTGGCGACGCCGACCTGCGTTCTGCCCGTCGAAGCCGTCGAGGGCGCCGAGATCACCACCATCGAAGGTATCGGCCGGCTGCACCGCCTGCAGCAGGCCTGGATCGACGAGCAGGTTCCCCAGTGCGGCTACTGCCAGTCCGGCATGATCATGGCCGCGGCGGCCTTGCTGGACGAGGTGCCCGAGCCGAGCGACGCCGACATCGACGCCGCGATCACCAACATCTGCCGCTGTGGCACCTACAGCCGCATCCGCCGAGCGATCCACCGCGCCGCGCGCGCCTGAGCAGGAGCGGAACAATGGCGAAGAAGATCGGAAAGCCGAAAAGCCGCGGCCGCCGCCGCTTCCTGATCGGTGGCGCGCTGGTCGCAGGCGCCGGCCTGGTCGTCGGGTGGCGGTATCTCACGCCCGGGGAATCGGGCACGCCCGAGGAACTGATGAACCCGGCCGCCAACGAGGCGGCGCTGAATGGCTGGGTCAAGATTGCCTGGGACGGCACGGTGACCGTCGCGGTCCCACGGAGCGAAATGGGCCAGGGCGTGCAGACGGCCCTGCCCATGATCCTGGCCGAGGAACTGGACGCAGACTGGACGAAGGTCACCTTCGCCGACGCCGAGATCGATACGATCTACACCAACGAGGTGATGCTGCCGGAGGGCTTTCCCTTCGGCCCGCATGACGACAGCTTCATGGCGCGCCAGGCGCGTTCCATGGGCGCCTGGCTCTCCACACTGATCGGCGTTCAGGCGACCGGCGGCTCCACCAGCGTGCGCGCGGCCTGGGGACCGATGCGTCAGGCCGGCGCGGCGGCGAAGGCGATGCTGCTGGCCGCCGCGGCCGAACGGCTGAACGTGCCGGTGGGCGAACTGACCGCCCGCGACAGTGTGATCACCCATGCCGGCAGCGGCCGCACCCTTGCCTATGGCGACGTCGCCGAGGACGCCGCGCGGCAGAGTCCGCCGGAAAGCCCGGCGCTGAAGAGCCCCTCCGACTATCGAATCATCGGGACGCCGCGCCAGCGCCTCGACATTCCGGCCAAGGTCGATGGATCGGCCGTGTTCGGCATGGATGTCCGGCTGGAGGGGATGCTCTACGCGGCCGTGAAGCATCCGCCGGTGGTCGGCGCAGGGATCGAACGCTTCGATCCCGCGCAGGTCGCCCGGATGCCGGGCGTCCACCGCATCATGGCGGTGCCCGGCGGCGTCGCGGTGATCGCCGATGCGCCCTGGCGCGCGTGGCGGGCCCTGGACACGCTGGACGTGACCTGGGACATGTCGGAGGCGGCGGAACTTTCCGACGCTGACATCTTCGCGGAATTCGAGACGGCGCTGGCCGAGGACGGCTTCGGCTATCAGGACGACGGCGACGCCGCCGCCACGCTGGACGCCGCGGGCGAGGTCATCGAAGCGACCTACCGCGCGCCCTTCCTGGCGCACGCGCCGATGGAACCGATCAACTGCACCGCGCTCAGACAGGACGACAAGCTGGAGATCTGGGCCCCGACACAGGGGCCGATGGTCAGCCAGTGGGTAGCCGCCGGCGAAGCCGACCTGCCGGAGGAAAACGTCACCGTCCACGTGACCTATCTGGGCGGCGGCTTCGGCCGTCGGGCGGAGCCCGACTTCATCCGGCAGGCGGTGAAGCTGGCCAACGCCGTACCCGGCCGTCCGGTGAAGCTGATCTGGTCGCGCGAAGAAGACATCCGCCAGGACACCTACCGTCCGGCGGGTCTGTCGCACTTCCGCGCCGCCCTGGACGCAGACGGCTATCCCACCGCATGGCTGAACAAGGTCGTCGGCCCCTCCGTCTCGGGCCAGGCGACGCTGCGCTACATGCCGTTCATGTCAGACGCCGGACCCGACCGCACCACCGTCGACGGCGCGGCCTGGCTGCCCTATGCGGTGCCCAACATGCGTGTCGAGCATGTGCTGAGCCGGGTGCCGATGCGCATCGGTTTCTGGCGCTCGGTCGGCCATTCCCACAACGCATTCTTTTCCGAGAGTTTCATCGACGAACTGGCCCACAGGGCCGGCAAGGACCCCTACGCCTACCGCCGCCACCTGATGCGCGACAAGCCGCGCTATGTGGCCGTGCTGGACGCCGCCGCGAACGCAGCCCGGTGGGACAGCCCGCCGCCGCAGGGACGCGCCCGCGGCATCGCCCTGCACGAGAGCTTCGGCGCCATCGTCGCGCAGGTCGCCGAAGTCTCCATCGAGGACGGACAACCCCGCGTCCACCGGGTCGTCTGCGCCGTCGACTGCGGCACGGTGATCAATCCCGACACTCTGGTCGCGCAGATGGAGAGCGGCATCGTCTACGGTCTTTCGGCAGCGCTCTGGGGCCAGATCAACTTCGACAAGGGCCGGGTCGTGCAGTCGAACTTCCCCGACTACGAGGTCGTGCGGATGGACACGATGCCGGAGATCGAGACGGTGATCGTCGCCTCCGACGAGGCGCCGGGCGGCGCCGGCGAACCGGGCACACCGCCGATCGCGCCGGCGGTGACCAATGCGCTGTTCCGCCTGACCGGCAAGCGTGTACGCGACCTGCCGCTGTCGAAGCAGGACTGGACCGGCAGCGTCTGATCCGTCGTTGCAGCGCAACAAGACCCTGTAAATACTGCCCCGTCCGCGCTATCCATCCGTGTCATGTTCGATCCCATGACATTGAGACCGACGGGCGATGCCGAACCGCCGGCCTTCCACATCCTGAATGACGGGGCGCCCGCGCGTGCGCTGCTGGTCTGCGACCACGCCTCCAACGCCCTGCCGCGCGGCTATGGCAGCCTGGGCATCGCCGAGGAGAAGATGTTCGAGCACATCGCCTGGGACGTGGGCGCCGCCGCCGTGACCCGGCGGCTATCCGAACTGCTGGATGCGCCGGCGATCCTGGCCGGGCTGTCGCGGCTGTTCGTGGACCTCAACCGCTACCCCGACGATCCGACCTGCGTCGCCAGCTTCTCCGATGGCACGGTGGTGCATGGCAACGAGAACCTGGGGGACAACGAACGCGCCCACCGGCTGGCTGCCCACCAGCAGTACCATGACGAGGTCGCCCGCCGGATCGCCGCGATGAGCCGGCCGGAGCCGCCGGTGCTGCTGTTCATCCACAGTTTCACGCCCCGCATCGGCGGCACCCAGCGGCCCTGGCACCTGGGCGTGCTGCATGACGGGCAGAGCGCGGAGAGCCGGCGGCTGGTGGAAGTGTTGCGCGCCGATCCGGAAATCGCCGTCGGCGACAACCAGCCCTATTCGGTGGACGACCCGAAGTCCTACTCGATCTACGAACACGGCATCGACGCGGGCCGGCCCTACATCGCGCTGGAGATCCGTCAGGATCTGATCGAGACCGAGGAGGCCGCCGACCGCTGGGCCGTGGTCATCGCCCGTGCCTTCCGCGAGGCGCTGGCGCCGAACCGGGCCTTCCCCGAGCAGACGGCCGCATGACCGCCGAGCCGCAGTTCACCATCGGGATCGAGGAGGAATACCTCCTGATCGACCCCGAGACGCGTGACCTCGCGGCCGATCCCCCCGAATCCATCCTGGAGCGGGCCCAGAAGCTGGCGCCGGACCAGCTCGTCACACCCGAGTTCCTCCGCGCCCAGATCGAAGTCGGCACGCGGGTCTGCCGGACGGTCGGGGAGGCGCGGACGGCGCTGACCGAGCTGCGGCGCGCCGTGCGCGACGCCGTGGCTGAGGAGGGTCTGGCCTTCGCCGCCGCCTCCACCCACCCCTTCGCCGAGTGGACACGCCAGCACCCCACCCGCAAGGAACGCTACGAGACCCTCGCCCGGGATCTGCAGGCCGTGGTCAGGCGGCTGCTGATCTGCGGCATGCACGTCCATGTCTGCATCGACGACGAGGATCTGCGCATCGACCTGATGAACCAGGTCCGCTACTTCCTGCCCCATCTGCTGGCGCTGACGACGTCCTCGCCCTTCTGGCAGGGCCGGCGGTCCGGGCTCAGTTCCTACCGCCTCACCGTCTTCGACGCCCTGCCCCGGACCGGCATGCCGGAAACCTTCTCCAGCTACGGTGAGTACGAGCGTCTGGTGCACCAGTTCATCAACGCGGGTGTCATCGAGGACGCCACAAAGCTCTGGTGGGACATCCGCCCCTCGGCCAAGTTCCCGACGCTGGAGATGCGGGTCACCGACGTCTGCACCCGGCTGGACGACGCGATCGCGGTGGCCGCGCTCTTCACCTGCCTGCTGCGCATGCTCTGGCGGCTGAAGCGGCGCAACCAGCGCTGGCGCATCTACCCGGCCGCCCTGATCAAGGAGAACCGCTGGCTGGCCATGCGTCACGGCGCGCGCGGCGCGCTGGTCGACTTCGGCATCGGCGAACAGGTGCCCTTCGCCGACCTGCTGGAGGAAATCCTGGAACTGACCGCCGAGGACGCCGAGGCGCTTGGCTGTCAGGCCGAGGTCCGGCACGCCCGCAACATCGCCATGCGCGGCACCTCCGCCGATCTGCAGATGGCGACCTTCGAGAAACGGCTGGCCGCCGGCGACGACGAGGCGGCCGCCTTCCGCGCCGTGGTCGACGAACTGATCGCGCACAGCGCCGAAGGCCTCGACTGAGCGCTTTACTCCGCCCGGGCGATGAACCACATCTGATGCGGCACAATGGAGGATCGGCCATGGATCAGAAGACCGAAACCGAGCTGCAGGCGGCCGCGTTCCGCCGTCTGGTTTCCCATCTGCGCGAGAACACCGAGGTGCAGAACATCGACCTGATGAATCTCGCCGGGTTCTGCCGCAACTGCCTGTCGAACTGGTATCACGAAGCCGCCGAGGACAAGGGCATCAAGATGTCGAAGGAGGAATCCCGCGAGATCATCTACGGCATGCCCTATTCGGAGTGGAAGGCGAAGCATCAGTCCGAGGCCAGCCCCGAGCAGCAGAAGGCGTTCGCCGAGCGGAACCCCAACCACTGATCGTATCGGCCAGCTATCGCAGCGACATTCCGGCCTTTCACGGGCCGCGCTTCCTGTCACAGCTCCGGGCCGGCTTCGCCGACGTGCCGAACCCCTATGGCAGCCGGCCCTATCGCGTCTCCCTGGAAGCGGCGGACGTCGACGGCTTCATCTTCTGGACCCGCAATGCCCGCCCCTTCCGCGAAGGATTGGCTGCGGCTGGCAAGCGCGCGCCCTTCGTGGTCCAGTACACCGTCACCGGCTATCCCGAGACGCTGGAGCGCGGCGTGCCGCCATCAGACCATGCCATCGCCGAGATGCGCCGGATCGCCGGCGAATACGGCCCGGGCACGATCATATGGCGCTACGATCCCGTCATCTGGACCGCCGCGACCGGACCCGTATTCCACCGCGAGAATTTCGCCCGCCTGGCCGATGCCCTGACAGGCGTTACGGATGAAGTCACCCTGTCCGCGGCGACGCTCTACGCCAAGTCCCGGCGCAACCTGAAGCGCCACGCCCCGGCCCTCGCCGTCGACGACCCGCCCGACGAGGCGAAGCGCGAATTGCTGGGCGAACTCGGCAGGATCGCCAGCGCGCGCGGCATGACCGCGACACTCTGCAGCCAGCCGCATCTGCTCTCAGAGGAACTGAAGCCGGCGAAGTGCGTCGATGCGGAACGCCTGGCGCGGATCGGCGGAGCGGCGTTCCGCGCCAAGCGCAAGGGCAACCGCCCGGGTTGCGAATGCGCCGAATCCCGCGACATCGGGCGCTATGATTCCTGCGCCCATGGCTGCCTCTACTGCTACGCGGTCAACGACCACGAGAAGGTGAAGCTGGCGGTGTAGTCTGGTCGCCGTGCATCAGCGTCATGCCCGCTTCATGCGGGCATCCGGTCATGCATGGACTCGCGGCGAAGCCACACCGGAACCCCGCACAGGACGGGGGTGACGGGCCGGAACATCTATCCCCGCCCGACGAATGGCATCTTGGTCGCCATCACCGTCATGAACAGCACGTTGGCGTCCAGCGGCAGGTTGGCCATGTAGACCACGGCGTCGGCGACGTGCTGGACGTCCATCACCGGCTCGGCGCGGACCGAGCCGTCCGGCTGCGGCACGCCTTCGGGCATGCGCGCGGTCATCGGCGTCGCCGCATTGCCGATATCGATCTGGCTGCAGGCGATGTCGAATTCGCGGCCGTCCAGCGAGGTCGACTTCGTGAGCCCGGTCACCGCATGCTTGGTCGCCGTGTAGGGGGCCGAAAAGGGCCGGGGCGCATGCGCCGAGATGGAACCGTTGTTGATGATCCGCCCGCCCATAGGCGTCTGCGACTTCATCACCCGGAAGGCGTTCTGGGTGCAGTAGAATACCCCGTTGAAATTGGCGTTGACCACCGTCAGCCACTGCTCCGGCGTCAGTTCGTCCAGCGGCACGGGCGGCGCGCCTGTGCCGGCATTGTTGAACAGGACGTCCAGCCGCCCAAAACGGTCGACGCAGGCGTCGAACATGAGCCGCACGGCCTCGGGGTCGCCGACGTCGCACTGGTGCTTCAGAATACGTTCATCCCCCGCGCCGGTGGCCGCCGCCGTCTCGTCCAGCTTCTCCGCGCGCCGGCCCGAAATGACGAGATCGTAGCCCGCCTTCGAGAGCGCCACCGCCGCCGCCTGCCCGACGCCGGAGCCGGCCCCGGTGACCAGCGCCACCCTGTTCTCGCTCATGGTTCTGCCCCTCTCTTTCAGGCCGCCAGGTCGAACACCTCCGGACGGAAGGCCGCGAAGGTGCGCGCCACCTCCGCCGGATCCTGCGTCAGCGGCGCGACGATATGGGTGTGGATGCCCGTCTCCGCCGCCCAGCGGATGCGTTCGCGGCATTCGTCCTCATTGCCGATGACAGCGATATCGTCGATCAGGCTATCCTCCAGCGCGCCGGTGGTCTTGGCCCGGTCCTTTTCGGCCCAGCCTTCCCGGATCTGGCGGGCGGCGTCCTCGTAGCCGGCCCAGGCGAGGAAACTGTTGTAGACCGGCGTCGCGTAGTAGGGCGCGAAAGCGGCGCGGAAGCGGTTGCGCGCCTCCGCCTTGTCGTCGGTGACCAGCACCATGTAACGGTTGACGATCTCCACTTCGGCGCCGTCCTTGCCGGCACGCGCCGCACCGGTGTGGACATGCTCCACCATCTTCGGCAGCGCCTTGCGCGGCCAGAGGTTGAAGACCACGCCGTCGCCCACCTCAGCGGCCATCTCGATCATCTTCGGGCGGAGCGCCGCGAGATAGAGCGGCACCATGGGATCGGACGGCGGCTGACGGTAGCCGTGGCTCTTCAGCGTCTCCAGGTCGAAGTCGGACTTCTCGCCGGTCAGCATGGAGCGGACCATGATCGCCGTCTCCTTCACCCGGGTCAGCGGCTTGCCGTATTCCAGCCCGTGCCAGTTCTGCATCATGGTCTGGCTGGAGGCGCCGAGACCGAAGACGAAGCGGCCGGGCAGGGCCTGACCCAGCACGTTGGCCGTCGCCGCCAGCACCGCCGGCGTCCGCGAGAACACCGGCGTCACGGCGATGCCGACGCGCAGCCGCTCAATACGGTGCGCCAGCGCGGCGATGGCCGTCAGCGAATCCGGCGCGCCCGCGTCCGAAAACCAGGCGTCGTCATAGCCGTTCGCCTCGGCCCATTGCAGTCGCTTCGCCGTGTCCTCCAGCTTCGGTCCCGCCGGGACCGTCACCGCCATGCGCTGTTTCGGCGCCATTCGCTCCTCCCTCGTCCGGTTCGCCGTTCAGTTGCCGCCGGTGACTTCGAGCATCTGGCCGCTGACATAGTCCGACAGCGGCAGGCAGAGCATGACCACCGCGCCCGCGGCCTCGGTCGGCGTGCCGCCGCGGCCCATGGGGATCATTCGCTCGATGGCGGCGATGTTCTGGGTCGGCACGCCGATCGGCACCTTGTTGCCCTCGACGTCGATCATCTTCTTCTCGTCGGTGGCCTCGGTCAGACGGGTCTGGATGAAGCCGAAGGCCACCGCATTGACGTTGACCTGATAGCGGCCCCACTCCTTGGCCAGCGTCTTGGTCAGGCCGACCACGCCCGCCTTGCCCGACGAATAGTTGGTCTGGCCGGCATTGCCGCGCGTGCCGGAGACGGACGAGATGTTCACCACCTTGCGCACGGTGACGCCGCCCTTCTCCGCTTCCTCCTTGGACTTCACGCGGATGAACTCCGAGGCCGCCTTGCAGATCCGCCAGGGCGCCTTCAGGTGGACGTCGATCATGGCGTCGAACTGCTCGTCCGACATCTTCTGGATCACCGCGTCCCACGTGTAGCCGGCGTTGTTGACGATGATGTGCAGGTTGCCCCAGGTGTCGATCGCCCTCTGCACGAAGCGTTCGGCGAAGTCCTTCTCGGTGACGCTGCCGGCATAGGCGATCGCCTCGCCGCCGGCGGCCTTGATCGCGTCCACCGTCTCGTTGGCGGGCGCATCGTCCAGGTCGTTGACGACCACCTTCGCGCCGTGGCCGGCGAGCTGCGTCGCGATCTCGCGGCCGATTCCGCGGCCCGCGCCGGTGACGATGGCGACCTTGCCGTCCAGCATGCCCATGTTCTTTTCCTCCCCGGAATGCGTCGATGGCCGCGATCCTAGGCCATCGAGGACACGCCCGCCACACTCGGATCGGCGGTTGTGCCTCGACATTCCCATGCGCGCGGAACTGATCTAGTTTCTGCAGACAACGAGACCCGGAGGGGGAAGAACCGACATGGCGGGCCTGAAGTTCGGCGCATTCCTGGCGCCCCATCATCCGATCGGCGAGCATCCGATGCTGCAGTTCCAGGCCGACCTGGAACTGGTCGAGTTGCTGGACAAGCTGGGCTACGAGGAGTTCTGGTGCGGCGAGCATCATTCGACCGGCTGGGAGGTGATCGCCTCGCCGGAGATGTTCCTCGCCGCCGCGGGCCAGCGCAGCCACCGCATCAGGCTCGGCACCGGCGTCGTCTCCCTGCCCTACCACCACCCGTTCATCGTCGCCCAGCGCATGGTGCAGCTCGACCACATGACCAGCGGCCGGGCCATCTTCGGCTCCGGCCCCGGCGCGCTGCCGTCCGACGCCTGGCTGATGGGCATCGACCCGATGACCCAGCGCGACCGCCAGGACGAGGCCGTCGGCGTCATCCGCAAGCTGCTGCGCGGCGAGGAGCGCGTCACCCATGAGTCCGACTGGTTCACCATCCGCGACGCCAAGCTGCAGCTGCTGCCGCTGCAGGAGGACATGCCCTTCGCCGTCGCCTCCATGATCAGCCCGTCCGGCATGACGCTGGCCGGCAAGCACGGCACCGGCGTGCTCTCCATCGGCTCCATGTCGACGGCCGGCCTGCAGAACCTCCCGACCCAGTGGAGCTTCGCCGAGGAATCGGCGCAGAAGCACGGCAACACGGTCGACCGGAAGAACTGGCGCATCGTGCTGATGTGGCACATCGCCGAGACCCGCGAGAAGGCGATCGAGGAAGCCCGGGACGGCCTGTTCCGCTGGCACAACGAATACAATGTCGGCACCCTGATGCGCCCGGGCGTCCAGGCCTTCAGGGACCGCGACGAGGCCGTCGAGCTGACCGCCTTCGCCGACGGCGCCACCGCCGTCATCGGCACGCCCGACGACCTGGTCCAGCGCCTGCGCGACCTGATCGAACTGACCGGCGGCTTCGGCGTCGCCATCGGTTTCGTCCACGACTGGGCCAGCCGCCAGAACACGCGCAAGAGCTGGGATCTGGTCGCCCGCTATGTGGTGCCGGAACTCAACGGCATGCTCGACGCCTACCGCGAGAGCCGGGAATACGTCGTCGCCCACCGCGACAGCTTCGAGCGCGCCGGCCAGGCGATCCTCGCCAAGATCAACGAGAACCCGCGCGCGGCCGAGGCGCTGAAGCACTCCGCCGGCCCCAACACGCCGCTCGGCTCCCACCACGAACCGGACCTGAAGAAGGCGGCAAAGGAAAGCGGCGGCGATTGAGCAGCATCCAATTCAGGGCTCTTGGCGAACTAAATGTACGATCGCAGTGGCGGCACTTCGCCTAGCTCGTTGGAACGATTCCGGAAGTTGATCGAAGGAGCGACGAGAGGCAACATTTGAAGGTAGTCCCATTCGGGATGCGATTGGTGATGCCAACAACTCTTCGATCATAAATTCACAAATCAAAATTGATCTAACATGCAATTTTTCTCTATTATTTAGACTTCTACTATCTGTCAATTTACTCAACATATGATCTTCGATATTGCCAATATTTTTTATATAATCCAGTATTCGACCGCTATCCAATCCTATTTTCTTGTGGCTATGGGCAAATTCATTTCGAATTTTCCTCAATATGGTGAGATTATTGAAACTCATCTCACTTATCCAGTTCAATGCTCTACAAACAAGTATACGAGAATGCATCGTATCTAATGGCCCCGTCACACCAAAAAGTCCTGACCTACCACCCGGTATATCTGTAATTAAGTGGCGAGACATCAGTTCAACACAAATTGTTTCAATATATGAAAAAGATATAATGGCAAAAGCTCTGTCAGATTCTCTTTCTAGTTCAATAAAAAACTCCGAAAATTCGCCAAAATCGAATTCTACTTCCGAAATTTCTGCATCCAATTGAGCAACTTGGGAATCGAAAATTGCCTTTGCGATTGCTTCAACGGCTTCCGGATCCTCAGCCATGACGCTTCCTAATATCTGAATCAATTAAGACAGTTGCGATCGAACTCATCGTCACATTAAAGAAAGTTTCCTTTCAATCTACGATGCCGTTTTTTGCAATGAAAAATCCTTGGTGATCAACAGTGCTCCGTGACATTTCCGGCCAGGCTGTGGGGGCGGGGCTGCTGGCGGCGGTCGTCGGCTTCGCCAGTTCCTTCGCCGTCATCCTCGCCGGCCTGACCGCAGTGGGCGCGAGCCCCGCGGAGGCCGCGTCGGGGCTGATGGCGCTGTCGCTCGCCATGGGCCTGCCGGCCATCCTGTTCAGCGCCTGGCTGAAGCAGCCCATCTCCATCGCGTGGTCGACGCCGGGCGGCGCGCTGCTGGCCTCCTCGGCGGCCCTCGACGGCGGCTTCGCGGAGGCCGTGGGCGCCTTCGTCATCTCCGGCGTGCTGATCGTCGCCGCGGGGCTGTTCCGGCCCTTCGGCCGCGCCGTGCAGCGGATTCCCGGACCGCTCGCCAACGCCATGCTGGCCGGCGTCCTGTTCGGTCTCTGCCTTGCCCCGGTCCGCGCCATCGCCGAGCAGCCGCTGGCCGGCATCCTGATCGTGCTGGCCTGGATCGCCGTCGCGCGGATCAACCGGCTGTTCGCCGTGCCCGCGGCGGTGCTGGTGACCGCCGTGCTGATCGTCTCGCAGACGGAGATCAGCGCCGGCGATCTCGGCCCGGTCATGGCGACGCCGGTGCTGATCGCGCCCCAATTCACGCTGGAGGCGCTGGGCCTCGCCCTGCCGCTGTTCCTGGTGACCATGGCCTCGCAGAACATCCCCGGCATCGCCGTGCTCAACGCCAACGGCTACCGGCCGGCGCCGGGACCGCTGTTCACCGGCACGGGACTGTTCACCCTGGCCGCCGCGCCCTTCGGCGCGCACGCGGTCAACCTGGCGGCGATCACGGCGGCGCTCTGCGCCGGCCCCGACGCGCACCCCGATCCGGCCAGGCGCTACTGGGCCGGGATCATGTCGGGCGTGTTCTACGTGCTGCTGGCCTTCGTCGCGGGCTGGGCCACGGCCTTCATCGGCGCGGCGCCGCCGGTTCTGATCGAGGCGGTGGCGGGCCTCGCCCTGCTCGGCGCCTTCGCCGGCGCGGTGGTCGGCGCGGTGGAGCAGCCCGAGGGCCGGGAGGCCGCGGTGATCACCTTCATCGTGACCGCCTCGGGCCTCGCCTTCTTCGGCATTTCCGGCGCGTTCTGGGGCCTGCTCGCCGGCGGCGCGGTCTGGGCCCTCGACCGCTGGCGCAAAGCCTGACGCGCGCTACTATCCGTTCACGATCAAACTGCACTGGGGGAGAGGAAAACCATGATCGACATCAACGGGATGGCCCATATCGTCCTGACCGTCCGCAAGTGGGACGAGGCCAAGGCCTTCTACGGCCGGCTGCTGCCGGAGATGGGCATGAAGAAGGTCTTCGACGGGGAGAAGTTCTTCTACCATGTGGGCGCGCGGACGGCGATCGCCATCTCCCGCAGCGAGCTGGACGACCCCGAGGACCGGTTCGTCCAGCAGCGCGTCGGCCTGCACCATTTCTGCCTGCGCGCGAAAAGCCGCGAGGACGTGGACCGCACGGCCGCGCTGGCGAAGGAGCTTGGCGCGAGCATGGTCCGCGGGCCGATGGATGGCGACTGGGCGCCGGGCTACTACTACGTCCTGTTCGAGGATCCGGACGGCATCCGCTTCGAGGTCAACTACGTGCCCGGCCAGGGCGTGCTGAAGGAGGGCCTCGGCGAGATCAAGCCGACCGGCTACAGATAGATCGTGCCAGTCTTCAATCGAACCTTTCAGTCGCCCCCGGATCGCGGGTGAAGCGCATCCCCCTCCCTGCCCTCCCCCTTCCGGGAAGGTGGAGGGTGGCCCGCGTCAGCGGGTCGGGAGGGGGTCGTTTCCAGGGGGCAATGGCTTCGGTAGATAACTGGCTTGCCCCGGGTTTGACTCGGGCTCGCCGTTTGCCCGGCGGGCCGCTGCGACTACAGCAGTTCCTTGGCCAGGGTCTCCATCGCTTCCTTCGAGGAGACGCGGCAGAGCATGGCCGACACCTGACGCTTCTTTCCGGCTTCCTTCCAGACCGAAAGCTGCTCGCGGATATGGCCCTGCGGGCCGACCAGCGCGACCTTGTCGACCAGCTCGTCGGGCACCATGGAAAAGGCCTCGGCCCGGCGGCCGCTCAGGAAGGCGTCCTGGATCCCCTCCGCCTGCTCGGCATAGCCCAGCCGGCTGGCGTATTCCTTGTAGTAGTTCTTCTTCTTGGCGCCCATGCCGCCGATGTAGAAGCCCATGTTCTCTTTCACCGGCTTGCGCGCCTGTTCGATGTCGTCGTTCTGCACCACGGTGACGAAGGGGCAGACATCGAAGGTCTCCAGGCTCTTGCCGCCGCCGGCCTTGTCGAAGCCCTGGTTGATATAGGTGCCGATGGCGTCGTAGTTGGACGGGTCCATGTAGACCGGGATGACGCCGTCGCAGACTTCCGCCGCGTTGCGGATGCCGCCCGGCGAAACGGAAGCCGAATAGATCTTCAGCCCGTGCCGGGGCCGCAGGATGGTCTTCAGCGGCTTGCCGAGGCCGGTCGCGCCGGGCCCCTGATAGGGAATCTGGTAGTGCTCGCCCTCATGGGTCAGCGGCTGCTCGCGCGCGATGACCTTGCGGATGATGGAGACGTATTCCTGCGTCAGCTCCAGCGGCTTGCCATAGGGCCGGCCGTGCCAGCCCTCGATGACCTGCGGCCCCGACGGGCCGAGGCCCAGGATGAAGCGGCCGCCGGAAAGCTCCTGCAGTGTGATCGACGTCGTCGCCATCAGCGCGGGCGTCCGGGCCTGCATCTGGCAGATGCCGGTGCCGACCTTGATCTTCGTCGTGTTGCCCAGGATCCAGGCCGCCGAGGAAATGGCGTCCGCGCCCCAGGCCTCCGACGTCCAGACCGAGTGGAAGCCCATGGCCTCCGCCGCCTTGATCATTTCCAGATCGATCGAGTATTGGGCGTCACCGGTGCCCAGGATCAGGCCGACTTCCATCGCGCATCGCTCCCCGTTCATGTGTATCTCCGATGTGGCGGAGCCTAGCCCGGCGCGAAATCGAGGGAAAGATGAGCCTTGTGGTCCGTCGGCGATGTATCGCCCGCGCTGTCTACTCCGAGAACCGCCAGGCGCCGCCGCGCATGCGGCAGGCGCTGCCGAAGCTGACCTCCGGGCCGCCGGGAGTGCGGACCTCCTGACGGAAACGGCGGCAGGTCGCGCCGTCCGCCCTGGCGCCGATCTCCAGCAGTTCCAGATGGCCGGTGCGCTCGGCTGTGCGGAAGATCACCCGGTCGCCGACCGCGATCCTGAGCACGTTCTCCAGCGCCGCGCTGTAGCTGAACACCGTGGGCCGGATGACGACCGGCAGGCGTTCCTGCGGTGCCGGGGCCAGTTGGACGCCGTCATAGCTTCGTTCGGCGCGTGCGCGCTGTTCGGCGCGGTTCTCCCAGTAACGGCGCATCTGCTCGTTGTGGCGGAGAGCGGGCGAGCGGCGCTGATCGGCCCGATCGTAGGAAGGCTTCGAGAGATGGACCGATCCGGCGGAGCCGCCGGGCAGATAGTCCAGCGCGTTATCGGCCTGCGCCGGCAGGGCGGCCGCAGCGAGGCAGAGGAAGGCCGGCAAGGCGAATGCGGTCGGTCTCATGACCTGCATATGGTTCCGGCATCGGTCCTTGACCAGCCGGAACGGATTGCCCGCGGTCACAGCCGGGCCTAGTCTTCCCGGCAAACAGGGAGGGGTGCGCCATGGGCGACGAGAAGAAGAAGTACCGCAGCGCGGAGTGGTTCGGCGCCGGTTCCAAGGACGGCTTCAACCACCGCTCCTGGATGAAGAACCAGGGCCGGCCGCACGACCAGTTCGACGGCCGGCCCGTGATCGGCATCTGCAATTCATGGTCGGAGCTGACGCCGTGCAACGCGCATCTGCGCGACGTGGCCGAAAGGGTGAAGCGCGGCGTCTACGAGGCCGGCGGCTTTCCGCTGGAGTTCCCGGTCATGTCGCTGGGCGAGACCCTGATGCGGCCGACGACCATGCTGTTCCGCAACCTGATGTCGATGGATGTCGAGGAATCGATCCGCGCCTATCCGCTGGACGGCATCGTGCTGCTGTCGGGCTGCGACAAGACCCAGCCGGCCATGCTGATGGGCGCGGCGTCGTGCGACCTGCCGACGCTGGTGATCACTTCGGGTCCGATGCTGAACGGCAAGTTCCAGGGCCGGGATATCGGGTCCGGGACAGACGTCTGGCGCTTCTCGGAGGACATGCGCGCCGGCAAGATGACGCTGGACGACTTCATGGAGGCGGAGAACTGCATGTCCCGCTCCAACGGGCACTGCATGACCATGGGCACCGCCTCCACCATGGCCTCGCTGACGGAGTCTCTCGGCATGACCCTGCCCGGCGCCTCGGCAATTCCGGCCGTCGACGCCAACCGCTACCGGGTCTCCCACCTCGCCGGGCGGCGCATCGTCGAGATGGTCCACGAGGACCTGCGCATGTCGAAGGTGATGACCCGCAAGGCGTTCGAGAACGCGATCCGCGTAAACGCCGCCATCGGCGGCTCCACCAACGCCATCATCCACCTGATCGCCATGGCGGGCCGCCTTGGCGTCGATCTCTCCATCGATGATTTCGACAGGCTGGCGCGCGGCGTGCCGCTGCTGGTCAACCTGCGCCCCAACGGCCAGTACCTGATGGAGGACTACTACTACGCCGGCGGCCTGCCCGTGGTGATCGACAGCCTGGCGGAGGCCGGCCTGCTGCACGCGGACACGGTGACGGTCAACGGGAGTTCGATTATCGAGAACTCGAAGGGCGCGCGGAACTACAACGAGGAGGTCATCCGGCCCTTCGACAAGCCGCTGAACAAGGATGTCGGCCTCGCCGTGCTGCGCGGCAATCTCTGTCCCGACGGCGCAGTCATCAAGCCGTCGGCGGCGACGCCGGAACTGCTGAAGCACCGGGGCCGCGCCGTGGTCTTCGAGTCCATCGAGGAACTGCGCCGGGAGGTCGAGAACGACGATCTCGAGATCGACGAAAGCTGCGTCATGGTGCTGAAGGGCGCGGGGCCGAAGGGCTATCCCGGCATGCCGGAGGTCGGCAACTTCCCCCTGCCCGCCAAGATCCTGCGCAAGGGCGTCACCGACATGGTTCGCATTTCCGACGCCCGCATGTCGGGCACGGCCTATGGCGCGGTGGTCCTGCATGTCAGCCCGGAATCGGCGGCCGGCGGGCCGCTTGCGCTGGTGAAGACCGGCGACATGATCGAACTGGATGTGGAGAACCGCCGCCTGCACCTGGACGTCTCCGACGCGGAACTGGAGAAGCGCAGGGCCGCCTGGACCGCCCCGCCCCCGCCGCTGGAACGCGGCTGGGTCAAGCTCTACCACGACCATGTCACGCAGGCGCACGAAGGCTGCGACCTCGACTTCCTGGCCGGCGGCTCCGGCGCCCCGGTGCCGCGCGAAAGCCACTGAGCGAAGGAGAGAACGATGCCCGCCCATGTCAGCGTGCAGATCAAGGTCAAGGACCGCGAGAAGCTGAAGGAATACGCCGGTCAGGCGCCCGCCACCGTGGCCGCGCATGGCGGCCGCTTCATCGTCCGGGGCAACGTGACCGAGGTTTTGTCGGGCAACGCCGATCTGGACGTCGTCGCGATGATCGAGTTCCCCGACGCCGAGACCGCGCGCCGCTGGTACGCCAGCGCCGAGTACCAGGCGCTGATCCCGATCCGGGAACAGGGGGCCGACATGGTGTTCTCGCTTGTGGAATCGCCTTGACGGGCGGCCGAGGCGTATTCCAAGGGCCCTGACGATTGCCGCCGAATACCACGGCTTCCCAAAGGCTTGGGTGAAATACCGCCTTTGATGACGCGCGCGAATGCGTTAAGAGAAGCCCCAGTGCAATTGAGTCGAAACGGGCTTCACGTGATTCGCGCACCCGCGGGAGCCCGCCGGCGGTCGATGAAGCGGCCGCTCATGACTCCCAGCCTGACAGAAGTCGTGGCATGTCGAACAGATTCGAAAACGACCGCAACTCGTCCGACGAGGCGTCGTACAACATCGACGATACATTCGCCGAAGGCCGCTACACCGGCATCGGCGCGGAGCTGAAGGCGGAGCGCCTGCGCTGCGGCCTGAGCTTGGAAGACGTCTCCCAGCGGCTCAGGATCCGCGTTCAGCACCTGCATTCCATCGAGGAGGGCCGCTTCGGCGACCTGCCGGGCCGGATCTATGCGCTGGGTTTCGTGCGTTCCTACGCCGAGTTCCTGGGCGCCGACGGCGATGTCTGCGTGCGGATCTTCAAGGACGAGGTCGGCCCGGACGGTCACAGCCGCAGACTGTCCTTTCCCACGCCGCCGATCGAGAACCGCCGCCCCGGCATGATGACCCTGGCGGTGTCCCTGCTGCTGGGCGCGCTGGTGTATGGCGGCTGGTACGTCTACAGCAACGAGGGCGACCGTCTGGCCGAGACCGTCCCCGCCGTGCCCGAGCGGTTCGTCGAACAGAGCGCGCCGGCAAGCCGCAGCAGCGATTCCATCGTCGGCGCCAACGCCTCCGAGAGGCCGGCCGAGGACCGGGCCGAAACCGACATGGTGACCGAGACGCCTGCCGCCGGGGACACCGTCGACCAGGCCGCGCCGGCGGCGAATGGCGAATCCGTTGCCGAGGGCGCGAACGACCCGCCGGCGGCTGTGGCGGAAGCGACCTCGCCCGAGGCCCCGGCCGAGACGCCGGCGCCCGAAGGCTCGGCGAGCGCCGAAACAACCGTCGATGCGCCGGACCAGCCGCCCGTGGCGGCGTCGGCTGAAGCGGCCGCGCCCGGCGAGACGGTGGATACGGCTACTCCGCCCGATCTGGCCGCCGCCGAGCCGGAGCCCGTCGAGGTCGCGCCCGCGCCGGCTCACGAGACTACGGAGACGGCATCGGTCACGGCGGAGCCCGCGGCACCCGCGGAGGCGCCCGCAACGGTGTCCGACGATGATCGGCTGGCGCGGCTGACGCCGCCGCCGCTGCCGCCCTCGGCGCGCCGCGACGGCTATGTGCCCCGCGTCTTCGGCATCACCAACCGCGACGCCCGCATCGTCGTCCGCGCGGTGGCCCCGGCGCAGATCATCGTCAAGCAGAGCGGCGGACGCACCCTGCTGCCCCACCGGATGATGCAGCCCGGCGACAGCTACCGCGTGCCCGACACCAGGGGGGTGATCCTGGAAAGCGAGAACATCGACAATCTGGAAATCTTCCTCGACGGAAAGTCGATCGGCAGCGCGGGCATCCTCGCCGCCCCGGCCCGGGCCCTGGCACTGAGCCCGGAAATCCTGCGGTCGCTGGCCCGCTAGACGCGGCCCGGGCTGCGTCCCCGGCGCGCCTTGATCGGGCCGGCTCATGCGATCATGTTAGCCGCGAGGCTGGAACACCGCGTATCCCCAAGGAAGGCACCCATGAGCGTCCGTCCCTACAGAGACATCTACCGCCGCGAATGCCGCCAGATCCACGTCGGATCCGTGCCCATCGGCGGCGGCGCCCCGATCGCCGTCCAGACCATGACCAACACGCTGACCTCCGACGTGGAGGCCACGATCGCGCAGGTGAGGGCGGCCGAGGCAGCCGGCGCCGACATCGTCCGGGTGTCCTGCCCCGACGAGGACTCCACGAAGGCGCTGAAACACATCGTCCGGGCCACGGAAGTGCCGATCGTCGCCGACATCCATTTCCACCACAAGCGCGCCATCGAGGCCGCGGAAGCCGGCGCCGCCTGCCTGCGCATCAATCCCGGCAATATCGGTTCGGCCGAACGGGTGCGCGACGTGGTGAGGGCGGCGAAGGATCACGGCTGCTCCATGCGCATCGGCGTCAATGCCGGCAGCCTGGAAAAGGATCTGCTGGAGAAGTACGGCGAGCCCTGCCCGGAGGCCATGGTGGAAAGCGCGCTGGACCACGCCCGCATCCTGGAGGACAACGACTTCTTCGAGTTCAAGATCTCGGTGAAGGCCTCCGACGTCTTCCTGGCGGTCGCCGCCTATCAGGGACTGGCCGAGGCCTGCGACTATCCCCTGCATCTGGGCATCACCGAGGCCGGCGGCATGATCGGGGGCACGGTGAAATCGTCCATCGGCATGGGCATGCTGCTCTGGTCGGGCATCGGCGACACCATCCGCGTCTCGCTGTCCGCGGACCCGGTCGAGGAAGTGCGCGTCGGCTTCGATATCCTGAAATCGCTGGGGCTGCGCCATCGCGGCGTGCAGATCATCTCCTGCCCCTCCTGCGCGCGGCAGGCCTTCCCCGTCATCAAGACGGTCGAAGTGCTGGAACAGCGCCTGGCCCACATCACCACGCCCATGTCGCTGTCGATCATCGGCTGCGTGGTCAACGGCCCGGGCGAGGCGCGCGAGACCGATATCGGCCTGACCGGCGGCTCCAGGGGCCGCAGCCACAAGGTCTATGTGGGCGGCATCGCCGACCACAACATCGACGATGACAAGCTGGTCGATCACATCGTATCGATGGTCGAGGAGAAGGCGGCGGCCATCGAGGCCGCCAAAGAGGCGGAGAAGGCCGACGCGGCCTGAGCCCCATCCGGGAGAACATTCTTGGCCAAGCCCCAGCCCGTACGCGGGACGCATGACCTTTTGCCTGACGACTTCGCCGCCCACGCGGCGGTGATCGACGTCGCCCGCCGGGTCGCGACCGCGCACGGCTATCGCGAGATGGCGACGCCGATCTTCGAGTTCACGGAGATCTTCGCGCGCTCCATGGGCGAGACCTCGGACGTCGTCTCCAAGGAGATGTACACCTTCGCCGACCGGGGCGGGGAATCGATCACCCTCCGGCCCGAATACACCGCTGCGATCTGCCGCGCCTACATCTCCAACGGCCTGCAGCAGTCGGCGCCGCTGAAGGCCTTCGCCAACGGCCCCATGTTCCGCTACGAACGGCCGCAGAAGGGCCGGCTCAGGCAGTTCCACCAGATCGACATCGAGGTCATCGGGGCGCAGGAGCCGGCGGCGGACGTGGAGGTCATATCCCTCGGCGCCGAGATACTCGATCGTCTCGGCGTGCTGGAAAAGACCTCGCTGAAGCTCAACACGCTTGGCGATCCGGAGAGCCGTCAGAATTATCGCGGCGCGCTGGTCGAGTACTTCTCAGATCACCGCGACCGTCTCTCGCAGGACAGCCGGGACCGGCTGGGCCGCAACCCGCTCAGGATCCTCGATTCCAAGGACGAGGGCGACCGCGCCATCGTCGAGGGCGCACCGCTGTTCGGCGACTATCTGAACCAGTGGAGCCGGGACTTCTTCGCAGAGGTGACCGCGGGCCTCGACACGCTGGGCATTGCCTACGACCTCGACGCGCGGCTGGTGCGGGGCCTGGACTACTACACCCACACCGCCTTCGAGTTCGTCACCGACGCGCTGGGCGCGCAGGGCGCCGTGATCGCCGGCGGTCGCTATGACGGCCTGATCGAGCAGATCGGCGGCTCGCCGACCCCCGGCATCGGCTGGGCGGGCGGAATCGAACGGCTCGCCATGCTGTCGGGCGCGACCGGTCAGCCGCGCAAGCCGGTCGCGCTGGTGCCGGTGGGCGACGACGCAGCGAAGGCGGCGCTGAAGATCGCTCAGACGCTCCGCCGCGAAGGTTTCATCGTCGACCTCGCCTTCCGCGGCAACCTGGGCAAGCGCATGAAGCGCGCGGACCGTATCGGCGCGGCCTGCGCCGTGATCTTCGGCGAAGAGGAACTGGCGCGCGACGCGGTCACGCTCCGCGACCTGGCCAGCGGCGAGCAGAACGAAACGCCACTGGGCGAGCTTGCCGGCGCATTGCAGATCTATGGGGATTCACGAGTGTGATTCCACGCGACCGACTCCGCCAGATCAAGGCGCGCCAGGACGAACTGGCCTCGTTGCTGGCCGATCCGGGCGCGGCGGGGCGGGGCGACTTCGCCAGTCTTTCCCGGGAATATGCCGAGCTGGCGCCGGTCGTGGAGACGATCGACGAGCTGGAGGCGCGCGAGAAGGAGCGCGCGGAACTGCGCGAACTCGCCGCCGACCGCAGCTCGGACAAGGAAATGCGCGAACTGGCCGAGGCGGAACTGGACGAACTGGACGAAGCCATGCCGGCGCTGGAGCGCAAGGTCCAGCTCATGCTGCTGCCGAAGGACGAGGCTGACGCCCGCAACGCCATCCTGGAAGTGCGCGCCGGTACGGGCGGCGAGGAAGCGGCGTTGTTCGCCGCGGAGCTGTTCCGGATGTATCAGCGTTTCGCGGAAATCAACGGCTGGCGCTTCCAGACCATGGACATGACCGAGACGGATCTGGGCGGTCTGAAGGAAGGCGTCGCCGAAATCGGCGGCCCCGACGTCTATGCGCGGATGAAGTTCGAATCGGGCACCCATCGCGTCCAGCGCGTGCCGCAGACGGAATCGGGGGGGCGCATCCACACCTCGGCGGCCACCGTCGCGGTGCTGCCCGAAGCCCAGGAAGTGGACGTGAAGATCGAGGACAAGGATCTCCGCATCGACATCTACCGCGCCTCCGGCCCCGGGGGACAGTCGGTCAACACGACCGATTCGGCGGTGCGCATCACCCATCTGCCGACCGGCGTCGTCGTCATCCAGCAGGACGAGAAATCCCAACACAAGAACAAGGAAAAGGCGATGCGCGTCCTGCGCGCCCGCCTGTTCGAGGCCGAGCGGCAGCGGCTGGCCGACGAACGCGCCGCGGACCGGCGCGGCCAGGTGGGTTCGGGCGACCGGTCCGAGCGCATCCGCACCTACAACTTTCCGCAGGGGCGCGTCACCGACCACCGCATCAACCTGACCATGCACCGGCTGCCGGAAATCCTCTCCGGCGAGGCGCTGGGCGAAGTGGTGGATTCGCTGATCGCCGAGGACCAGGCCCGCCGCCTGGCGGCGCTGAACGATGATCGCTGAGGCGCCGACCGTCGAGGATCTGCTGAGCCGGGGCACGGTGCAGCTGCGGCAGGCCGGCGTCGGAACGGCGCGGCTGGACGCGCGGATCCTTCTGGCCGCCGTCCTTGGACGCGAACCGGCCAGTCTGCTGCCCGGCGAAACCGGGTCGGTGGAGCGGGACGCCGAGCGACGTTACGCCGCCCTACTTGACCGGCGCGCGGCGCGCGAGCCCGTGGCCCGGATACTGGGCCGGCGGGAGTTCTACGGCCGCGTCTTCCACCTGTCGCCCGCCACTCTGGAGCCCCGTCCCGACAGCGAGACCACGGTCGACCTGGCGCTTGAATGCCTGGGCAGCACGGACCATATCCTCGATGTCGGAACGGGCAGCGGATGCCTGCTGCTGACGCTGCTGGCCGAAAGACCCGGAGCCACCGGCCTGGGCGCCGACATCTCGAACGAAGCCGTCGCCACCGCCGCGGAAAACGCCCGCCGTCTCGGACTCGGGAACCGGGCCACCTTCCGGCAGGGCGACTGGCTGACGGGGATCGAAGACCGCTTCGACCTCGTGATCTCGAATCCGCCCTATATACCGGAAGACGAGATCGCAACGCTGATGCTGGAAGTCCGCGACCATGACCCGCGCCGGGCGCTGGCCGGCGGCGGAGACGGGCTGGCGGCCTATCGCGCGATCTTCGCCGAGGCGGGACGGGTACTTTCCCCGCGAGGCCGCGTGGTGGTGGAGATCGGCTGCGGTCAGCAGGACGAGGTCGCCATGATCGCCGCCGCACACGGCTTCGATCTGGCGAATACGGCCGCCGATCTGGGCGGTCATATGCGCGCCATGGCCTTTGTCACGGCAGGTTAACGAAAAAAACACTTGGAAACGGCAGGTTGGACGTCTAGTTTCGGGATCAGGACAGCGCCTGGCGGCGAAAGCCGCGGCTGCGGCAGTCCCAAATTTCGTATCAATCGCAAAGCGACGAGCGAATCCGGCCCATCCGTATGTTGAGGATGGGTCTTACACGAAGCAGACCTTTGGCAGGAAAATGAGAGCACCGAACAACAAGCGGGCGCGCGGGCGCACGAACAGGCGTCCCCCGAATCCGAATCGCAGCTTCGAGAGCAACGGGCCGGACGGGAAGATTCGCGGCAACGCCAATCAGGTCTACGACAAGTACAGCCAGCTCGCGCGCGACGCCGCCGCAACCGGCGACCTCGTCGCGGCCGAAGGGTTCTGGCAGCACGCCGAACACTACTACCGCATCATGATGTCGATGCAGCAGAACAACCGGCCGCAGAACCAGCAGTCGGGCGACGGCCAGGACCAGAACGATCAGAACGAGCGCTCCGGCAGCGATCAGAACGACCGTTCCGGCGGCTCGGACCGCGACGATCGCGATCAGGACGAGCAGGGCCAGAGCGAATCCCGCTCCCGCAGGGGCGGCCGCAATGACCGGTCCGGCGGCGACGATCGCGATCAGGACGAGCAGGGCCAGGGCGAATCCCGCTCCCGCAGGGGCGGCCGCAATGAACGCTCCGGCGGCGACGATCGCGACCAGGACGACCAGCAGGCACAGACCGAACCCCGCGGCGACAGTGGCGATCGCGACGAAAGCGCCGACGAGAGCGGCGGCGAATCCGAGACCGCCGGCCTGGAGCGCGCGGTGCGCCGCACCCGCGCACGGCGTCCGCGCCGCGCCCGCGACGAGGACGAGCAGGGCGGCAAGTCCAACGATGACGGCGGTCGCGAGGCCGCGACCGAGGACGCCGCCGACTGATGATGCGCCGCCGGTCTTCGGGCCGGCCCGCCATTCCCTTCTGCCATCGACGGCCGCAGCGTTCGCAAGCGCCATGACGCAGGCTTGGCCGCGCCATGGCCCGCAGGCCGTGACCACGCCGACATCCCCCTTCGCGCCCGGATATCGGGTCTATGATTCCGGCCGGCGCTCGTAGAGAATTGCCCGAGCGCGAACGGGGCCGCAGGAGGCCCGTCCAAACTGGAAGAGGGGGTCTCCAGACCATGTCCGCCGAACTGCCGCACATTCCCTTGCTGGTACCGGGTATCGAGAGCAGCGCCACCTCGGTGACCGTCTCGGCGCCCTGGGATCTGTCGCCCATCGCCACCGTCGCCCGCGCCGACAGCGCCACGGTGGAGAAGGCGCTGGCCAACGCCTATGCGCTGTACCGCAACCGAGACGCCTGGCTGCCCATGCGGGAACGGGTGCAGATCCTCACCCGCGCCATGGGCATCATGCGCGAACGCCGCGAAAAGATGGCCACGGACGCCGCGCGCGAAGGCGGAAAGCCGCTGGCCGACTCGCTGATCGAGGTCGACCGCGCCATCGACAGCGTGCACATCTGCATCGACGAGCTGCGCAGCCGCGCCGGCGAGGTGATCCCGATGTGCATCACCGAAAGCTCCAAGAACCGCGTCGCCTTCACCCGGCCGGAGCCGGTCGGCGTCGTGGTGGCCGTCAGCGCCTTCAACCACCCGCTCAACCTGATCGCGCATCAGGTCGCGCCGGCGGTAGCCACCGGTTGCCCGGTGATCGTCAAGCCGGCCGACAAGACCGCTCTGTCCTGCCTGAGCTTCGTGCAGATCCTGCGTGAGGCCGGCCTGCCGCCGGAGTGGTGCCAGGCCGTGGTTACCGCGGACCGTAAGGACGCGACCGCCATGGTGACCGACGAGCGCGTCGGCTTCTTCAGCTTCATCGGCTCGGCCAAGGTGGGCTGGACGCTGCGCAGTCAGCTCGCGCCGGGCACGCGCTGCGCGCTCGAGCATGGCGGCGCGGCGCCGGTGATCGTGACCGAAGGCGCCGATCTGGACCGCGCCGTCCCGTCCCTGGCCAAGGGCGGCTTCTATCACGCCGGCCAGGTCTGCGTGTCGGTGCAGCGCGTGTTCACGCCGAAAGCGATGGCCAGGGAGTTCGCGACCCGGCTGGCCGACGCCGCAAAGAAGATGAAGGTCGGCGATCCCACCCTGGCGGATACCGAGATCGGACCGCTGATCACGCCCGGCGAGGTCGACCGCGTCCACCAGTGGGTCGAGGAGGCGAAGGCCGCCGGGGCGGAAGTTCTCTGCGGCGGCGAGAAGCTCACCGACACCGCCTACAAGCCGACGGTGCTGCTGAATCCGCCCGCGGATGCGAAGGTGTCGGTCCAGGAGATCTTCGGGCCCGTGGTCTGCGTCTACGGCTATGACGACATGGAAGAGGCCATCGACCGGGCGAATTCCCTGCCGTTCTCGTTCCAGGCGGCCGTCTTCGGCCAGGACATCGACAAGCTGATGCGAGTCTCGAGCCGTCTCGACGCCTCGGCCGTCATGGTCAACGATCACACCGCCTTCCGTGTCGACTGGATGCCTTTCGCCGGCCTGAAGCAGTCCGGCCACGGGGTCGGCGGCGTACCGCATTCCATGCACGAGATGCAGATCCAGAAGATGACGGTGATCCACTCGCCGGAAATCAAGGACTGACCGGCCAGCGGCCGGCTTCCCTCCGGGGCGGCCGGCCGTTCACGGTTCCTGAACCGAATCCGGGCAAAGTGGTCTTCCTGTCGGCGCCGCCGTGGCCATGTTGCGGGACAGACCCCGCCGACGGCACGTCGCCCCACATGTCCCCCGATCGTCGCAGAGAGTGTCGCCATGTCCGCCGATCTCAATTTCACATCCCTGATCTGTTCCCGGCTGTGCCACGACCTCGTGGGCCCGGTCGGCGCCATCTCCAACGGCATCGAGCTGATGGAGATGGAGGACGAGCCGGAGATGATGAAGGACGCGCTGGACCTGCTGAAGCATTCGGCGGCGAACGCCTCGCGGCGGCTGAAGTTCCTGCGCTTCGCCTTCGGTTCCTCGGGCGGCGACGAACTGCCCCTGCCCGTCCGCGACGCCCGTCAGGCCGCGCTCGACTTCTTCACCGACCACCGCCTGGAGCTTGTCTGGCCGGATGCCGGGAACGCGGAGCCGGCCAAGGGCCGCATCCGCCTGGCGCTGAACCTGACCATGGCCGGCGCGGCAGGGCTGGTGCGCGGCGGTGAGCTGACGGTGAGCGTGGACAACGATTCCCTCGCCGTCACCGGCGTGCACGACCGGGCCGCTCTGCCCGATGCGGTGGTCGAGGCGCTGGAGGGCCGTCGCGAGGCCGCCGGCGGCGAAGACGCGCGCATCATCGAGAGCTTCCTCGCCCGCAAGCTGGCCGACGTCGAGGGCCTGGTCCTGACCATCGAACAGAGCCCCGGCCGCTTCACCATCGCCGCCCGGTAGACGCTGCGCGCATCCGGGCCTGCTTCACGCGGCGAGGCGCAGACCGTCGGCCTTCCACGCCGCTATCGAACCGAGATAGACGTCGACTTCGCCGAAGCCATTGGCTCGCAGTACCGACGCCGCGATGGCCGCACGCTTGCCGCTGCCGCAATACACCGTCACCGCGCGATCCCGATCGAGCCGGTCGAGTTCTTCCGGCAACTGGCCGACATAGACATGTATGGCGTCGTCTATGTGGCCGCCTTCGAATTCGTCGATCGAACGAACGTCGAGCAACTGCCAGTTCGGCATATCGTCGCCTAGGCGCCGGCGAACGGTTTCGGTGTCGACCATCGGCATCGTCCGGAACGCGACGCCCTGAGTGGCGCCGCCAACCATCCCTGCGGCGTAGCAGCTCACCCCGTCGAAGCCGATGCGGCCCAGCGTACGAACCGACTCTTCGGCCTGCCGCCCGTCCTCGGCGAGCAGGCGGATCTCGCGCTCCGGATCGAGCAGCCAGCCCGCGAACGCGGCCAGCATGTCGTGGGGAATGGCCAGCGAGCCGGGCAGGTGCGCGCCGGCAAAGGCGGTAATCGAACGTACATCGACCAGTTGAGCTTCCGCGCCGTCCGTCAGCGCGTCTACCGGCATTCGCGGCGGCATGATGAAGCGCTGCATCGCCGGCCCGCCCTCGGAGTTCAATCGCTCCATGAGCCGGAAATAGGGCGGCTGGTAATGGTTCTCCGACACCTTGGCGTCGATGAAGGCTTCGCGGTCCGCGATCTGCAGCATCGGGTTGTTGCGCCGTTCATGGCCCAGGCTTGAGAACTCCCGGTCCGCCATGCCGGAACCGCAGACGGAACCTGCGCCGTGCGCCGGGTAGACCAGCGCCTGATCACCCAGCCCCATGATCTTCCACAGACTGTCATGGAGCATTCCCGCGACCTCGCGCGGGCGGTCCGGATAGAAATCGGTCCGCCCCACATCGCCGATGAAAAGCGCATCGCCCGTTAACACGCCGACCGCGCCCTCGCCGAAGTCCCGGTCGAACAGGACGAACGAGAGGCTGTCATCGGTGTGACCCGGAGTCTCCAGCACTTCCAGCCGGGCGTCACCCAGCTCGAAGCTGTCGCCCTCGCGTGCGGTTTCGGCGTAGCGCACGGGCTCCGCCGGGTTGGGGCCGTGCCAGATCCTGGCGCCGGTCTCGCGCGACAGGGCCGGCGCGCCGGACACCAGATCCTCGTTGCGATGGGTTTCCAGCACGTGCCGGATCCGCATGCCATGGGCGTCCGCCAGCCGGACATAGACTTCGATGTCCCGTCTCGGATCGATCACGGCGGCATCAGGCCCCGAGCCCACGAAATAGGAAAGATGAGCGAGGCCTTCGGTCTTGATCTTTTCGACAATCATGGCTTTCTCCTGAGCCGTTGGGACCTGGAAGGAAACGATCGGGAGGTCTTCCTCACTGATGTTCCGGTCGGAAATCCGCCGCGCCGGCGGCGGCGATTTCACAGCTCACATGCGTTCAACGATCCGGCGATCAACCGCCTGCGACTTCGCAGCATGCGAGCCCCCAGCAATCCGCATTTCTCCGCATATCGTTAGCAAGCTAATGATATGCGGATGGACCGACCCGCCCGCGACATCCGGGAGACCTTTACCGTCTCTCTCGTCCAACTCGCCCGCCGCTGGCGCTGGCGTCTGGACAGCCGTCTCCAGGATCTGGGCCTGACACAGGCGCGCTGGGCGGCGCTGCTGCAGATCCAGCGCCGCGAAGGGGTTTCGCAGCGTCAGCTCGCCGAGTTCATCGGCATCGAGGGACCGACGCTGGTCCACATTCTCAATTCGCTGGAGCGCCAGAACATGATCGAGCGCCGGCCCGACGCCCGGGACCGCCGCGCCAAGACCGTGCACCTGACCGATACCGCGCGCCCGCTGGTTGGACGCATCGAGGAGATCGCCCACGGTCTCCGGCTGGAGCTGACCGAAGGGATCGACGACGAGGAACTGGCGACGTGCGTCCGCGTCTTCCGCAAGATCGACCAGCGGCTGACGGAACTGGCGGAGGCGACACGGTGAACGCGGAAGAGGCCAGCCTGCCGCCCCGCCCCGGCCGCACGCGCCGGCGGATCGTCCGCTACGGCGCGCTGCTGGCTGTTCTGGGCCTCGCCGCCTATTTCGTGCAGGACTGGGTGGTCCGCCGTCAGACCCATGTCTACGTCATCGATTCCCGCATCGCTTCCGATATCATCACGATCGGCGCGCAGGACGGGGGCGTGATCACCGAACTGCCCGTCGGCACCGGCGATGTCATCCGGCGCGGCACGGTGCTGGTTCGCATCGATCACCGCGAGCTGGACCTGCAGATCGAGGAGGTGCTGGCCCGGATGTCGCGCCTGCCGGTCGACCGGGCACGGCTGGAAGCAGAGATGGCGCTGACGCGCAGCCAGGTCGGGGCGGCCACCGAGGCGGCCAGGGCGCGGATATCCGTCGCCGAGGCCGAACGGACATCCGTGGAGGCTCTGATGGCGCAGGCCACCAGGGAACTGGAACGCGCCGAGCAGCTCTATCGGCGCAAGGTGGTGTCCTCCCGGGCCGTCGATGACGCCCGCGCCGATTTTGCCGACCTGGAAGGGCGAATGCTGCGCGCGCGCGCCGCCGTGCTGGCCGCCAGGGCCGAACAGCGGCAGGCCGAGGCCGAGCGCGATCGCATCGATGTGCTGGCGCGCCAGATCGAGCTGCTGGAAGCCGAACGCCCCGCCCTGCAGGCGCGGCTGGATCAGCTTCAGACCCGCCGCGACGACCGCGACATCGCCAGCGGCATCGACGGCGTGGTCGACCAGACCTTCATCGAGGCCGGCGAATATGTGCGCCCCGGCCAGCGCCTGCTGATGATCCACGATCCGGAGAACGTCTGGGTCGCCGCCAATATCAAGGAGACCGAGCTCGGCCGCTTCCGCGTCGGCTCCCGCGCCATCGTCAAGGTCGACGCCTTCCCGGGACGCGAGATCACCGGCCGCGTGACATGGATCGCGCCGGCCGCCACCAGCGTGTTCGCGCTGCTGCCCAATCCCAACCCCTCTGGCAACTTCACCAAGGTGACGCAGCGCGTACCCGTGCGGATCGATCTTCAGGGCGCGAAGGACGGGCTCCGGCCCGGAATGATGGTCGAGGTGGCGATCGACGCGGAGCGGGACTGATGCCGCAGACCGTCGAGATCCTGACCGAACGCTATGGCTCCGCCTATCGTTGGCTGGCGCTGTCCTCGGCGATGATCTGCACCATGGCCGCGGTCCTCTCGGCGACCATCGTCAATGTCGCCATCCCCGACATCATGGGCGCCTTCGGCATCGACCAGGTAACCGCGCAGTGGCTGTCCAGCGGCTTCCTTGCCGCCATGACCGCCACCATGCTGCTGATCGATTTCCTGACCAAGACCATCGGCCAGCGGGCGACCATGAACATCGCGCTGGGCATCTTCCTGGCCGGGGGGTTGATGGGTGGCCTGGCGGAAACGGCCGACGCCGCAATCGCCTCCCGCATCCTGCAGGGCGCATCGGCCGGGATCATCCAGCCGCTGGCCATGGTCGTGGTCTTCCAGGTCTTCCCGCCGGAACGTCGCGGTTTCGCCATGGGCATCTACGGCCTCGGCGTGGTCATGGCGCCGGGTACCTCGCCGTTTCTCGGCGGTCTGCTGGTGGACGGGCTGGGCTGGCGCTACACCTTTTACATTGCCGTGCCCATGGGTTTCCTGGGTCTGGTCCTGACCAACCTGTTCGTGCCGTCGGGCCGGCTGAGCGAGATCCGGCCGCGCTTCGACTGGTTCGCCTTCGGTCTTCTGATCGTCTTCCTGATCAGCCTGCTCACCGCCTTCACCGACGGTCAGGACCTGGGCTGGGGCAGCGTTTCGGTGACCGGCCGGTTCCTGATCGCGGCGGCGGCATTCCTGCTGTTCATCTGGTGGGAGCACCGGGTGGAACACCCGTTGATGGACATGACCGTCTACCGCCAGCCGGGCTTCATGGGCGCCGTGGTGGTCAGTCTCATTCTCGGAGCGGGGCTGTTCGGCTCGACCTACCTGATTCCGCTCTTCGCCCAGACAGTGCAGAACCTGACGCCCACGCTGTCGGGCCTGCTGCTGCTGCCGGCGGGGATATCCATGATGCTGATCACCACCTTCTCCGGCCGGATGGCCGACCGCTTCGAACCGGGCATGACCGTCGGCTTCGGCCTGCTCATGTTCGCCGTCTCCTTCTTCCTGATGTCCTTCGCGGACCCCAACACGGCATTCCTGACCCTCGCCTTCTACATCCTGATCAGCCGCGCGGGGATGGGTTTCATCTTCCCCTCGCTCAGCGCCGGTTCGGTCCGCCTCCTGCCCATGAACCTGCTGCAGCAGGGTTCGGCGACGATGAACTTCACGCGCCAGCTGGGCGGGGCCTTCGGCGTCAACATCCTGGCGGTGATGCTGGACCGGGAGATCAGCTACTTCTCCGACCACGTGACGTCGACCCAGACTCCGGCCAACGGCGCCACCGAAGCCTATGTGCGAACCGTCGCCGAAATGGCGGAGCGCGGCGGAATCTCCGACATGCAGGCCGAAGCGGTGGCGCTGGGTCACCTCTCCCGCGCCCTTCAGGTGGAGGCCGCGACCTTCGGCTTCCAGGAATCCTTCCTGTTCGGCTCCGTCGCCTTCCTTGCCTCCGTCGTCGGGGCGGTCATGATGGTCCGCGGCGCGCGCAAGCGCCGGCGCAGGGAGGCGATGGCTTGAGGGAACTGACATTCCGTGTCGCGGCGGAAAGCGGCGCAGCGAGCGTCAACGCGAGGGTCGGGCGTCTCCTCATGGCGGGCTGGACCGGCCGCGACGAGGCCGCCGTCCTGGCCCATATCGAGGAACTGAAGGAACTTGGCGTGAAGCCGCCGGCCTCGGTTCCCGTCTTCTATCCGCTTTCGCCCGATCGTCTGACGCAAGCCGGCCGGATTCACGTCTCGGGTCCCGGCACCAGCGGCGAGGTCGAGTACTTCCTGCTCGGCCATGGCAGCGAGACCTGGGTCGGGCTCGGCTCCGACCACACCGACCGGGATCTGGAATCCGTCTCGATCACCCTGTCGAAGCAGATCTGCGACAAGCCCCTGGCCGCTGCGCTCTGGCGCCTGGAGGACGTTGCACCGCACTGGGACAGGCTCCGGCTTTCGGCCTGGTGCGACTTCGGCGAGGGCGAGGTCCTCTACCAGCAGGCCACGCTGGACGCGATGCGGGAGCCGGCGGAACTGATCGCTAGGGGCTTCGGCGCGGGCGGCCTGCCCGACGGCGCGGTCATGTTCGGCGGCGCGCCTTCCGCCATCGGCGGCATCCGCCCGGCGGCGAACTTCCGCATGGAACTCGCCGACCCGGTGCTGGGCCGGTCGCTCGGCCACGCCTACACGGTGGAGGAACTGGGTGTGCCGGGCTGACGGCGCCTATGCGGGCCGGCGGCCGATCATGAAGTTGTTCTCCATGACCATCTTCGCCGTGCCGTTCTGGTCCTCCAGCCGGTGCTTGACGTAGCAAAAACCGATGTCGGGCCGGCTCTTCGAGGGGAACTTGTCGGCAACCTCGGTCACCAGAGTCAGTTCGTCGTCGACGAATGTGGGCTTCAGCCAGCGCACGGACTTCACGCCGGGCGAACCCTGACTGACAACGGTGGTCAGCATGCCGTCGACCATCAGCCGCATGGCGATGGAACAGCTGTGCCAGCCCGAGGCCGACAGCTTGCCGAAGGGGCCGCGTTCGCCGCCCTCCCGGCTCAGATGGAAATACTGGGGATCGAACTGCTCGGCGAAGCGGACGATGGCGTCCTCCGTGACCCGGTGCGGGCCGTGGCGGTGCACCTCGCCGACTTCGATCTCCTCCCAGAACCGTCGGCCATCCTCCCCCATCTACGTCGCTCCCCTCAGACGTTGAACCGGAAATGCATCACGTCGCCATCCTGGACCACGTACTCGCGGCCCTCCAGCCGCATGCGGCCGGCATCCTTGGCGCCCTGCTCGCCGCCGAGGCTCACATATTCGTCAAAGGCGATGGTTTCGGCGCGGATGAAGCCCTTCTCGAAGTCGGTGTGAATCGCACCGGCGGCCTGCGGCGCGGCGGCGCCCGCCTCGACGGTCCAGGCCCGGGCCTCCTTCGGACCCGCCGTGAAGAATGTGATCAGATCCAGCAGGCCGTAACCGGCGCTGATGATGCGGTCGAGGCCGGTCTCCTCCAGGCCGATCTCGTCGAGAAACATCGCGCGCTCGTCCGGGTCGGTGAGCTGGGCGATCTCCGCCTCGATCGCCGCCGAGATGACGACCGCCGTGGCGCCCTCGGCCGCGGCCTTCTCGGCGACGCGGGCCGAGTGTTCGTTGCCATGTTTCGCGTCCGCCTCGGCGACGTTGCACACATACAGAACCGGCTTCGCGGTCAGAAGCTGCAGCATCTCGAAGCGCTTGCGGTCTTCCGCCGAGACGGCCAGCACGCGCGCGGGCTTGCCCTCGCGCAGCAGATCCAGCGCGCCCTGCATCACTTCCACGTCCGCCTTCAGGTTCTTGTCGCCGGACTGGAAGCGCTTCTGCAACGGCGTCAGGCGTTTCTCCAGGCTTTCCATGTCCGCGATCATCAGCTCCGTCTCGACCGTCTCCGCGTCGGCGACCGGATCGATGCGGCCGTCGACATGGGTGATGTCGTCATCCTCGAAGCATCTCAGCACATGGACGATGGCGTCGACTTCCCGGATATGGCTGAGGAACTGGTTGCCCAGTCCCTCGCCCTTCGAGGCGCCGCGGACCAGCCCGGCGATATCGACGAAGGTGAGCTGGGTCGGGATGACCTCCTTCGACTTCGCCAGTTCGGCCAGCTGTTTCAGGCGCGGATCCGGCACCGCGACGCGGCCCAGGTTCGGCTCGATGGTGCAGAACGGGTAGTTCGCCGCCTGCGCCGAGGCCGTCTGCGTCAGGGCGTTGAACAGGGTGGACTTGCCGACATTCGGCAGTCCGACGATACCGCACTTAAATCCCATCCTTGTCGGCCTCGCTCTCGCTCTTGTTCTTTTCCGGCTTGGGCGGCGGGCATTTCAGCGCCACCGCGGTCATGAAGCCCGGCGCGTCGCCCTGGGCCAGCTTCGGGGCGGCGAAGGCGATCGCGTCCAGAAGCTGGTCCAGCAGGGGCTGCTGGGCCTTCGCGAAATTGCCCAGGACATGGCCGGTCACCCGGTCCTTGTGGCCGGGATGGTCGATGCCGATGCGCACCCGCTGGAATTCCGGCGTCATGTGCTGCGCGACCGAGCGCACGCCGTTGTTGCCCGCATGGCCGCCGCCCACCTTCACCTTGACCTTGCCGAAGGCGAGATCGAGCTCGTCGTGAAACACGGTCAGCCGGTCCAGTGCCAGCTTGTGGAAGCGGACAGCCTCGGCGACCGACTGGCCGGAGCGGTTCATGAAGGTTTCGGGTTTCAGCAGAAACACCTTCTCGCCGTCCAGAACGCCCTCGGCAATCTGGCCCTGGAACTTGCGCCGCCACGGCCCGAAGCCGTGATCGGCGGCGATCCGCTCCACCGCCATGTATCCGACATTGTGGCGATGGCCGGCATAGTCCCGGCCGGGATTGCCCAGCCCGACGAACAGTCGCATGGATTGGCCTCCCAGAGGAGGAGCGGCCGGCTACTTCTCTTCGGACTCTTCGGCTTCCGCCTCGTCGCCGCCCTCGGCCTCTTCGCCTTCGGTCTCTTCGGCTTCCGCCTCCGCCTCGGCCTCGGCCTCCGAATCCGCCTGCTCCTCGGCCTGCTCCTCGGCGACGGCCGTGGAGGCGGCGATGGTGGCGATGGTGAAGTCGCGGTCCGTGATGGTCGGCTCGACGCCCTCAGGCAGGGTAACGTTGCTGATCTTGGCCGCGTCGTTGATATCGAGTCCGGCCAGGCTGACCTCGATGTTCTCGGGGATGGCGTCCGCCGGGCAGTCGAGTTCGACCTCGTGACGGACGACGTTGAGCACGCCGCCGCGGACCAGGCCCGGGCTCTCTTCTTCGCCGACGAAGATGACGGGGATGTTCACGGCCACGCGCGCGTTGGCCGACAGCCGCAGGAAGTCGATGTGGATCGGCGCATCGGTCACCGGATCGAGCTGCACGTCGCGGGGCAGGCAGCGCTGCTTGCGGTCGCCGACGCGCACTTCGTAGACGCGCCCCATGAAGCCGCCACGGTGCAGTTCCTTGACCACGACGCCGAATTCGACGGCGATGCTGGCAGGCTCCTTCTTGTCGCCATAGACGACGGCCGGAACCTTGCCCTGCTGGCGAAGCGTGCGGACCGCACCCTTTGTGGTGACGTCGCGCATCGAGGCTTCGATGATATCCATATCGGCCATGTCTTCTCTCCTCTGCCGGGCGCCGCAGCCTTGTCGCCGCGCGCGCCGGTGAATCCGAAATTCCGTTGCCGGGGCCGGCGTCCCTGGCTCTAGTCGAACAGGCTGGAAACCGAGGTTTCCGTCGAAATCCGCTTGATCGCTTCCGCCAGCAGGGAGCCGATCGAGACCTGCCGGATCTTCGGCTCGTTCTCGATGTCTTCCGTCGCGCGGATGGTGTCGGTCACCACAAGCGACTCAAGCGCCGATTCGGCAACGCGTTTCACCGCGCCGCCCGAAAGGACGCCATGCGTGACATAGGCCGAAACCGACAGCGCCCCCCTGTCCAGGAGCACCGCGGCCGCGTTGCAGAGCGTGCCCGCGCTGTCGACGATATCATCGACCAGAATGCAGCGACGTCCCTCGACCTCGCCGATCACGTTCATCACTTCCGAAACGCCAGCCTTTTCGCGGCGCTTATCCACGATCGCCAGGTCGGCGTCAAGCCGCTTGGCGAAGTAGCGCGCGCGTACGACGCCCCCCACGTCGGGCGAGATGACCATCAGGTCGGATTCGTTGTCGAAATGCTGCTTGATGTCGTCGATCAGCACCGGTCCGGCATAGAGGTTGTCCAGCGGGATGTCGAAGAAGCCCTGGATCTGCCCGGCGTGAAGGTCGACGGTCAGCACGCGGTCGGCGCCCGCCTTCTCGATCAGGTTGGCCACCAGCTTGGCCGAGATCGGCGTGCGCGGCCCCGGCTTCCGGTCCTGCCGGGCGTAACCGAAATAGGGCAGCACCGCGGTGATGCGGCGCGCCGAGGCCCGGCGCAGCGCGTCGACGCAGATCAGCAACTCCATCAGGTGGTCGTTGGCGGGAAAGGACGTGGACTGAACGACGAACACGTCCTCACCGCGGACGTTCTCGTGAATTTCCACATAGACCTCTTCGTCGGCGAAGCGTTTCACCGAGGCATTGGTCGGACGGACCCCCAGATAATCGGCGATCTGGGCGGTCAATACGGGATTGCTGTTCCCAGCGAGAACCTTCATGAGACTGGCGGATTTTCCATGATGGCGACGGCGGCGGCGGCGGACTTGTACCAGCAAGGCCATGGGCTGTCCATCTGCCGTGACGCTTTTCTGACGGCCGGGCCGCCCTCCCGCCCGGACATGCGACTATGGGCTGAACCGACGCAGCAGATCGGCAATCTCAGGTGCTGCAGCCGCGGCAGCCAGTTTCGCCACCACGCCCCAGCGGCGGTCCAGCCGGCCCTTCGCCACGCGGTTCTGCTGCTGCAGCCGGCCGCGTTCCTTGCCCTCGGCGTCGTGCAGCAGCCAGGTGATGGTGACCAGCTCGTTGGCCTCGTCCATCGGCCGCACCTCGACCAGAGCGCGCAGCACCGGCAGGCGCGCGCCGCCGCGGCCATCGTCGACGGTCACATCGAACCGCCCCAGTTCGTGCGCCATGGCCGACTCCAGCGCCGCGTTGCCGTCGCCGGGCGCCCCCCGCGCGCCACCCAGGATCAGCTTCGGCCCGGCTTCCCTTGCCTGCGCCGGCGCGTCGAATCCGAGCATGGCGCCCATCTCGCCGATCGCCGCACGCGCCATCTGGCGGATGACAAAGGGATCCGCCTGCCGGTACGAGGCCCAGTCGACATCCTGGCGATAGGCGACGGTCTCGACGGGCGCGCCGTCGGGCGTGAGAAGCTGCCATTGCAGCGTCATCGTCGCCGTTCCGTCCTGCGGGGGACCGGCCGCCGCCTGGCCCACCAGCCGGTAGCGGTTCGGCACCTCGTAGCGGATCGCCGCGACCTCCCGTGTGCGGAGTTCCTCGACCAACATGTCGGTCAGCATGTCCAGGGCGGCGCGATCCGCGCCCACCGCCGGATGCACGATCAGCGCCGTGGACGGTCCCGGCGGCGGCACCCCGCCGCCCTTGTCGGCGGGGCTGAAGGGCCTCGGTACGCTGCCGCAGGCCGCCAGCACCACCGCAAGCCCGGCCACCGCCAGCCAGGCTGCGGCCCTAGAAAATGACACAGCTCGCCATCGCGAAGATCACGAACACGAAGACCAGCATGATCAGCCAGGGCATGGGCTCAGACCTGCAAGAGATCGAGTGGATGGCGGCTGAGCGGACGTGAGCCCGTCTCCGTGACCAGGGACGTCCGGGCGAGCGTCATGGCGGTTCCGCTGTCGCTGTCGGCCAGGATCATGTGGACGAAGAACACCATCCCCGGACGAATCTCCACCGGATTGTCACGGTAGAACATCGGCCAGTCCATCCAGTTGGGCGCGAAGGTGGTCCCCAGGGCGTAGCCGCAGGCGTTGAGACGATGAGCCCTGAGGCCGCGCCGGTCGAAGACGTCCGAATGGGCCTGGAACACATCGCCCATCGTCGAGCCGGGCCGGAGCGCGGCCTCGCAGGCCTGCAGCGCCTCCAGGCAGGCGGCGTGAAGATCGCGGTGGCGACCGGTCGTGCGGCCAACCGGCAGGGTGCGCATCAGGGCGGCATGGTAGCGGCGGTAGACGCCGGCCCACTCCAGGGTGAGCTGGTCCTCGGCGTCGAGGCGCCGCCGTCCCACCTGATAGCGGCAGAGCAGGGCGTGATCGCCCGAGCCGATGACGAACTCGTTGCCGGAATAGTCGCCGCCGCCGCGGAACACCGCACCCTGCATCGCGGCCAGGATATCGCCCTCGAAAGCGCCGGGCCGGGCTGTCCCGAGCGCTGCGTCGAACGCGTCATCGGCCAGTGCGGCGGCCTTCTCCACATATTCGATCTCCGCCGGGCTCTTCACCAGCCGAAGCCGGCTGATCAGCAACGAGGCGTCGGTCATGGCGCAGAAGCCTTCCATGGCCCGGTCGAGCATCCTGAGCGATCTGCCCGTCAGGCCATAAGCCTCCAGCTCGATTCCGACGCGCGCGCCGTCCAGGTCCAGCTCGGCCATGATCTCGCGCAGATCGTTCGCCGGATTGGCGCCCTCCCGGTCCTCCCATATGCGGATGTCTTCGACGAGGGAGGTCAACTGCGCCTGGCGGAGGTCGGCCGAACGCGTCATCAGCACCATGCGCTCGTCGGCGGTCAGCACCAGGCACTGGAAATAGACATAGCCGAAGGTGTCATAGCCGGTGAGCCAGTACATGCTCTCCTGGCGAAAGATCAGCAGCGCGTCCAGCCGCTCCGCGCGCATTGCGGCGCAGGTGGCGGCGAGCCGCTGCCCGAACTCCTCGCGGCTGAAATGTAGCGCCATGTCCCTGTCAGGCCTTACCCGGCGAGCCGATGATCGGCGGCCACAATATTTCGGGGACTGTCGATCCGCAAATCACGGCGACAGCATCACCGCCGCGACCAGCCGGCCATAGTCCGGCTCGCCGCGATGGACACTCCGCCGGTAGCTGTAGAACAGGCCGGGTTCCGCATAGGTATCCCGCGCGAGATCGACGAACCGCGCCGGCCCGATACCCGCGGCCATGACGCGGGCCGCGATATAGCCCGGCAGGTCGAAGAAGGGCCTGGGCGCGCCTTCCGGCTGGCTGAAGAAGCGTTCATTCCGCGGGTCGTCTGCAACGAAACGCTCGCGGTATTCCGGACCGACCTCATAGGACGGCTGCGCCAGCGTCGGCCCGAGGGCCACGCGGATCCGCGTCCTGTCCGCGCCCAGCGTCTCCATGGCGTCGAGGGTGTTCCCGATGACGCCCTTCAGGGCGCCGCCCCAGCCGGCATGGGCCGCCCCGATCACCCCCGCCTCCGGATCGGCCATCAGCAAGGGTCCGCAATCGGCGGTGAGAACGCCCAGCGCCAGTCCCGGGCGATCGGTCACCATGGCGTCGGCCTTCGGCCGGGTCCCGCCGAAGGGCCCGTCGACCCGGACCACGTCGGCGCTGTGATGCTGGTGGACGGTCACCAGATGCGCCGCCCCCAGCGCCTGCGCGACCCGCGCCCTGTTTTCCGCCACGGCCGCCGGGTCGTCGCCCGAGCCGGGGCCGGCGTTGAGGCTGTCGTAGACGCCCTGCGAGACGCCGCCCCTTCGCGTGAAGAAGCCGTGGGCAAGGCCCGGCAGGCCCTCAAGCGTTGCGGCTGTAAGCGTCTTCATCGGCAAATCCTGCGGGCGTCGGCTGGTCGGCGGGCGAGATCGCCAGCGCCTTGAACAGGTGACCCATGAACTCCGGATCGGTCAACCGCCGGAATCCGGCCGCGAGCCCGCCGGCGGTGGCCTTGTCGGCGTTCTTCATGAGCTGGCCCAGCCGGGCCTCGATGCCGAGACGCAGCAGCAGCTGGCGCTGGCCGATCGGTCCGTGGACCGCGGCGCCTTCGCCGGCGGCCGCGCGCGCCAGAACGGCGAAGTCGACATGGGCGGTCAGATCGGCGCTGCCGGGCTCGCTCAGCACCGGGTGGAAGGCATGGTTCCGCATCGCCTGCACCGTGTCGCCCGGCGCGCTGACACCGTGGCCATAATCGACGATCAGCGCCGCACCGCCCTGGCCGGCGATCCGCCGGCCGATCAGGGCTGCGGTCTCCTGGCCCGCCTCGCACAGCTCGAAGACCTCACCGTCAGCAAGTTCCGGCGTGTCATAGGGCAGCGGGCGGGCCAGCGGCGCATCGACGAAGGCAAGCTCGCCACCGGTCAGGCCGACCGCGCGCTCCGCCAGGCCCTCGCCGCGGCGCGCGACCTGCCGGACCGGCAGGGCATCGAAAAACTCGTTTGCGATCAGGAACAGGGGGCCGTCGGGGAGGTCCTCGACCGTCCCCGCCCAGCGGGCTCCTGCCCCATCGAGGCGATCACGCTGCATGGCCTTGAGCGCCGGGCTGGCTTCCACGAGCCAGAGCGCCGCGTGCTCCAGCATTGCCGGCGCGGCGCGGCCGATGGCGCGAAGCGCGTCCGCCATCAGTGTCCCCCGTCCCGGTCCCAGCTCCGCCAGGATGGCGTTCCGCGGCTCGCCGGCGCGCTGCCAGCAATCGGCCAGCCACAGGCCGAGAAGCTCGCCGAACATCTGCGAGATCTCCGGCGCGGTGATGAAATCGCCGCCGGCCCCCAGGGGGTCGCGACCCATGTAATAGCCGTGCCCGGGATCGGTCAGCGCCAGCGCCATGTAACGGTCCAGCGGCATCGGCCCGTCGCGCTCGATCTCGGCGCGGATCCGCTCCTCCAGCCCGTTCATGCCGATTGCTGCGGGCGGCGGAGCGCGCGCACGACGAAGTAGAGGCCGATCGCGATCATTGGGATCGAGAGCTGCTGACCTCTCGAAAGCCAGCCGAACAGAGGCTCCACGCCTTCGTCCCACTGGCGGAAGAACTCGACAATGAAACGCGCGGCGCCATAGCCGGCAATGAAGACGCCCATCACCAGCCCCGGACGGCGATAGGCGCCGAAGCGCCAGACCAGCAGATTGACCAATGCGAACAGCAGCAAGCCCTCCAGAAACGCCTCGTAGAGCTGGCTGGGATGGCGCGGCTGGTCGTCGGCGCGGGGAAAGATCATCCCCCAGGGCGCGTCGGTGGGCCGCCCCCAGAGCTCGCCGTTCACGAAGTTGGCGATGCGCCCGAAGAACAGTCCGATGGGCGCGACGGTCGACAATATGTCACCGAAGGCGAGCGCCGGAATCTTCTTGACCCGGCAGAACAGCAGGCCGGCGGCGACAACCCCCAGCAGGCCGCCGTGGAACGACATGCCGCCCTGCCAGACGGCGGCGATCTCGCCGGGATGGGCGAAGTAGTATTCCGGCGCGTAGAACAGCACATAACCGAGCCGGCCGCCGGCAATGATGCCGATCGTGGCCCAGACCAGGAACATGTCCGGGTGCTCCCGGCGCACCGGCGTGTCCGGCCGCTCGCCCAGACGCATGGCGTAGCGCCAGCCGATCACCAGCCCGGCGATATAGGCCAGCGCATACCAGCGGATCACCAGCGGTCCGAGATCGACGGCGACGGGATCGATGACCGGAAAGGGGATCGCGTACATGGCGCGGGGCGCGCTCCCTTGTGGTGTCCGCGCCTATTCGGCCTTGGGCTCTTCCTGGACGGGCTGCGGCTGGCCGCCCTGGGCCTCGCCAGGCGGCGGCAGCGGCGAGCCGTCGATCTGGAACTCCTCGATCTCGGCGTCGTCGCGCAGTTCGGCGATCAGGTCCCGGATGACCTCGCCGCTCATCTCCTGGCGGAGCTCTTCCTTCTTCTCCTCGAAGGTCGGATGCTCGCGGCGGTCCTCAACCTTGATGACGTGCCAGCCGAACTGGGTCTTGACGGGGGATTCCGAGACTTCGCCCGGCTCCATCGCGAAGGCCGCGGCCTCGAACTCCGGCACCATCTGGCCCTTCTGGAAGAAGCCGAGATCGCCGCCCTGCGGACCGCTGGGCCCGGTCGATTTCTGCATCGCCAGTTCGGCGAAGTCGGCGCCCCCTTCCAGTTCCTTCATGACCGCACGGGCTTCATCCTCGGTCTTCAGCAGGATGTGGCGGGCGTGGACGGCCGGTTCGGGATCCGCGGTCTTGACGTACTCCTCGTAGCGCGCCTGCAGCGCCGCCTCGTCGATCTCCGCCTCGATCCTGTCGAGCAGGAAGTATTCGAGGATGCGCGAGCGACGGAAGGCCTCCACCTCCGCCTTCAGATCCTCGCTCTCGGCGACATCCGTCTCCTTCGCCGCCTCCAGCAGCAGGCGGTTGTTCACCGCGCGGCGGACCAGCATCGGATAGAGCACGTTGATCGGCACCTGCCGGTATTGCTGCGGCAGATCCTGCATCAGCGCCATGACCTCGTCGAAGCGCAGTTCCTGGCCGCCGACGCGGGCCACCACCGGGTTCTCCTCGGCGGGCATGGCGGGCGCGGCCTGCTGGGTCTGCTGCGCCACGGCCGACGCCGCCGCCAGACCGATGGCAAGCGCCGTCGCGGCGCCCAGAACGCGGGACTTGAGCATGTCGGGATCCTGTTTCCGGAAACGATAGGGTCGCCGCCACACATATAGCTTCATGTGCCGCGTCACAACCGCGGGCTCGGCCCCGGCGTCGCGTTGACAGGCGTTCCGGGCCCGCCTATGTCACGCACACGCAGTTCTCCCGGCCTCCGCCCGGCATTTCACGTTGATTCACGCCCTCCGGAGGGCCGGCATTCAGGGATACATTTCATGCTCGGCGCCATCGCCCGGAAAATCTTCGGTACGCCCAACGACCGTATCATCAAGACCTATCTCAAGCGCGTGGAGCCGATCTCCGCGCTGGAACCCGAAATCGAGGCGAAATCCGACGAGGAACTGCGCCAGCGCATTCAGGAGATGAAGACGGAGGTGGCCGGCGGCCGCGCCCTGGACGACCTGTTGCCCGAGACCTTCGCCATTGTCCGCGAGGCGGCGAAACGCACCCTGGGGCAGCGCCACTTCGACGTACAGATCGTCGGCGGCATGGCCATGCACGAAGGCCGGATCGCCGAGATGAAGACGGGCGAGGGCAAGACGCTGGTGGCGACACTGCCCGTGGTGCTCAACGCCCTCACGGGCAAGGGCGTCCATGTGGTCACCGTCAACGACTACCTGGCCCGCCGCGACAGCGAATGGATGGGCGAGATCTATGGCTTCCTGGGCCTGACGGTCGGCTGCATCGTCAACGGCCTGAATGACGCCGAACGCCGCCAGGCCTACGCCGCCGACGTCACCTACGCCACGAACAACGAGCTCGGCTTCGACTATCTGCGCGACAACATGAAGTTCAGCCGCGGCGAGATGGTGCAGCGCGGCCACCACTTCGCCATCGTCGACGAGGTCGATTCGATCCTGGTCGACGAGGCCCGGACGCCGCTGATCATCTCCGGCCCGGCCGAGGGCTCGTCGACGCTCTACAAGACCATCGATCCGCTGATCCTCGAACTGTCCGACGAGCATTTCGAGGTCGACGAGAAGGCCCGCGCCGCCACCCTGACCGAGGAAGGCCAGGAGTTCATGGAGAGCCGGCTGGCGGAGCTGGAGATGCTGCACAGCCCCAGCCTCTACGACATGGAGAACGTCACCGTCGTCCACCATGTCAACCAGGCGCTGAGGGCGCACAAGCTGTTCAGCCGGGACACGGACTACATCGTGCGCGACGACAGGGTGGTCATCATCGACGAGTTCACCGGCCGCATGATGGAGGGCCGCCGCTACTCGGAGGGCCTGCACCAGGCGCTGGAGGCGAAGGAACAGGTCACCATCCAGCCGGAAAACCAGACGCTGGCGTCGATCACCTTCCAGAACTACTTCCGCAGCTACGACAAGCTGGCCGGCATGACCGGCACGGCATCGACCGAGGCGGACGAGTTCGAGCAGATCTACAAGCTGCCCGTGGTCGAGATCCCGACCAACGTCCCCGTCGCCCGCGACGATCAGGACGACGAGGTCTACCGCAGCGCCCAGGAGAAATACCACGCGATCATCGATCTGATCGACGACTGCCAGAAGCGCGGCCAGCCGGTGCTGGTCGGCACGGTATCCATCGAGAAGTCGGAGACGCTGTCGGAGCTGCTGAAACAGCGCAAGATCAAGCACAACGTCCTGAACGCGCGCCATCACGAACAGGAGGCGCAGATCATTGCGCTGGCGGGCCGATCGGAAGCCGTCACCATCGCCACCAACATGGCCGGACGCGGCACCGACATCCAGCTGGGCGGCAATCTGGACATGCGGCTGGCCAACGAACTCGAGGACGTGAAGGACGAAAGCAAGCGTCCGGAACTGGAGGAGAAGATCCGCCGCGAGGTCGAGGAAGACCGCCGCAAGGTCATCGAGGCGGGCGGGCTGTTCGTGGTCGGCACCGAACGCCACGAGAGCCGGCGCATCGACAACCAGCTCCGCGGCCGTTCTGGCCGTCAGGGCGACCCGGGCGCATCGCGCTTCTTCCTCAGCCTGGAAGACGACCTGATGCGCATCTTCGGCTCGGAGCGCATGGACACCATGCTGCGGCGTCTGGGCCTGAAGGAGGGCGAGGCCATCGTCCATCCCTGGATCAACAAGGCGCTGGAGAAGGCGCAGCAGAAGGTCGAGGCGCGCAACTACGACATCCGCAAGAACCTGCTGAAGTTCGACGACGTGATGAACGACCAGCGCAAGGTCATCTACGAACAGCGCCTGGAACTCATGGATGCCGAGGACGTCTCGGAGACGGTCGTCGACATGCGGCGCGAGACCGTGGACAGCGTCGTCGCCCGGCATATCCCGCCCAACGCCTATCCCGAGCAGTGGGACACGCAGGGGCTGGAGGAGGAGATCCGGCGCATCTTCGGCCTGGACCTGCCGATCGGCGACTGGGCCGGCGAGGAAGGCATCGCCGACGAGGAAATCGTCGATCGGGTGAACAACGCCGTCGACCGCCACATGGCGGAGAAGGCCGCGCGCTATACGCCGGCGATCATGCGCATGGTCGAGAAAAGCCTGCTGCTGCAGATTCTCGACCAGACGTGGAAGGAACACCTGCAGCAGCTCGACTTCCTGCGCCAGGCGGTCGGCCTTCGCGCCTACGCCCAGCGTGATCCGCTGAACGAGTACAAGGCCGAGGCGTTCGAGTTGTTCGAGGGCATGCTGAACCGCATGCGCGAGACCGTGACGGGCGCCCTGTCCAACCTCGAACTCAGGATGGACGAGCCGGAACAGGCCGTGCCGCAGCCGCGCGGGCCTTCGCAGGACGAACTGGTGGCCGTCCATCCGGAAGCCGGCGGCGTCGATGACGCTGCCGCCGCGGAGCAGGGCGACACCCAGACCGTGGTGCGGCGAAAGGCCGAAGCCGCCAACCCCGACGATCCTTCAAGCTGGGGTCGCGTCCGCCGCAATGCCCCCTGCCCGTGCGGTTCGGGCAAGAAGTACAAGCACTGCCACGGCGCGGCCTGAGCCGCCCGCCGTCCCGTCAGTATCGGCGGACGCGCACCGTATTGCCGCCCGAACGGAAATAGACCGTCGAGCCGCGGCGGATGCGCAATCCGCTTGCGGCGGCCCGGTTGCGGCCGGTGCGCGCGAGCACGTCGGCGCGGCCGGCGTCAAGGGCGTGCACCCGCTCGGTGTTCCAGGCGTCCATCACCAGCTTGCGGTAGCGCAGGGCGCGTTCGGGCGTGCGGCTGTGATAGAAGGAGACGGCCCGTGACCATGAACGCGTCTCCTCGAACAACTCCTTGAGGAACCGTGCGGCGTAGTCCGCGTTCACGATCGGCGTGAAGGCCTGCCGCAGATCCCCGAACGCGTCCGGGTGATACTTCTGGTTCACCTGCATGCAGCCGATGTCGATGCTTCTGACCCCCTCCGACTTCAGACGCTCGACCTTGGCCATGGCCTCTTCGCGGGTCTCGAACCAGTGGCCCGTCCCCTCGGCATTAATTGTCCACGGCCAGGCAGTCTTTTCTGCCCCGTCCGGCAGCGTCCGCCCCGATTCCACGACCGCGATCGCCGCCAGCAGACCGGCGGGGATGTTGTGGCGTTTCTCGGCCAGCAGCGCCGCATCGCGGCAGATCCCGGCGCGCGCGCCGTCCGCGGGATCGCCAAGCGCCGCGGCGGCAGCCGGCGCGGCCAGGCAGAAGAGGGTCATGACGGTACGCAACAGGTGCATGAGGGAACTCCGGATACAGACGAACTGCCATGCCTCAAGCAAGGCCCGGGCCAGTCAGGGGCGCTGCATTGCGGCGGTGCAGCGTGACGCGGCGTCCTTTCGAATCCGGGACGTGTTTTTCGCGCTGCAGCACGATTCTTCTTGCGCAATCTCGCAGATGCGAGATAAACTTTCGACCGTGGTAGTCGCTTGATTGGTGGCTATCGCAGCCCGATTTTCGGGCGTTTCCTCCCTAGACTTGGGCCGTTCCCTCACGGGAACGGCCCTTTTTTCTGCCCTCGACCGGTGTGTCGCCCCCGAACTATGCTGCGTTGCGCAAGCCGCGACCGGCGGCTGTTCGCGAACGGGACTCGGGAACCGGCGGCGCCCCGAGGGGCTACTCCGCCGCCGAACGCATGCTCCAGCTCTCGATCCGGCCGAGCGTCTCGACCATGTCGGCCAGGTCCCCCGCCAACCGCGTCATCCGCGGCAATCGCCGGTAGCGCGATTCATCCATGTAGATCGCGCGGTTGATCTCGATCTGCAGCGCGTGCAGCCCTGCGGCGGGCCGGCCGTAATGGGTGGTGCAGAAACCGCCCGCATAGGGCGCGTTGCGGCTGACCGCATAGCCGCGGGCCGAAAGGAACTCGTGCGCCAGGTCGCTCAGACCCCGGGCGCAGGAGGTGCCGAAACGGTCGCCGAGCACGATGTCGGGGCGCTCGCCGGCGCGCCGGCGCTCCGTGGGCAGCGCCTGGGACGGCATGGAATGGCAATCAATGATGATGCAGACGCCGAAGCTGGCGAAGGTGTCCTGCACCATGGTCGACAGCGCGTCGTGATAGGGCCGGTAATAGCGCCGGATCCGCCGCTCCGCCTCCGCGTAGCTCAGCTTCGAATGGTAGATGTCCTCGCCGCTGGAGACCACGCGGGCGATGGTTCCGAGTCCGCCCGCGACCCGCAGCGAACTGGTGTTGGCATGGGCCGGCAAGGCGTCGGAGAACATCTTCGGATCGAGCTCGTAGGGCTCCCGGTTGACGTCGCAATAGGCGCGCGGAAACAGCGCCCTGAGCAGCGGCGCGCCGCGGTCGGCCGCGGGCATGAAGATCTCGTCGACGAAGCTGTCTTCCGATTTCCGGATGGCGTAGCGGTCCAGCCGCGAGGCGGCCAGGAACTCCGGCGGATAGGTCGATCCCGAATGGGGCGAGGCCAGCACGACGGGCATCGTCTGGACGTCGGGAAGGCGCACGTCGACCGGCGGGTCGATCAGGCTATGGCTGGGGTCGATCTGCATCGGAATCCGTTGCTGGAATGCGCGGCGGCGGCATTAACGAAATCATGGCCAATTCGATGATAGGACGCGGGGTGCCGGCTCGCAAACCGTTCCCTTCGACCACCGAACGGCGTTATCGTTGCGGCCGAGGGAAACACGCGGCCGAGCGCGGTCACGCCAAGGGGAAGTCACATGGCGCGGATACTTCTGGCTGAGGACGACAACTCGCTCCGGCCCTATCTGGCGCGGGCGCTGCGGCGCGACGGGCACGACGTCGTCTCGGTCCGCGACGGCATGGAAGCCCTGATGCACCTGGGCCCCGACAAGTTCGACCTGCTGCTCGCCGACATCGTCATGCCGGAACTGGACGGCATCGAACTCGCACGCCGCGCGGAGCGCGCCGATCCCGGCATCCGGGTCATGTTCATCACCGGCTTCGCCGCCGTCGCCATGCAGTCCCACCGCCAGGGCAAGCACGCCGCCAAGGTTCTGTCGAAGCCCTTTCACCTGAAGGACGTGGTCGCCGAGGTGAAGCTGCTGCTGGCCGAGCGGGGCGTCGCAACCACCGGCCGGGGGCCGGGCGACCCCGGCGCCTGAGGCCGACGCGGCGTCACCCGCCGGACATCCCCGGCAGGGCAAAAAAGAGCCTTGCATGGCTTCCGGAAATATCCTATTTCGACGGCCTCTCACGCGGGCGTAGCTCAGGGGTAGAGCACAACCTTGCCAAGGTTGGGGTCGTGAGTTCGAATCTCATCGCCCGCTCCAATTCCATCCTTCCGATATCGCCTCGCGCCGTCAGGCGACCCGTCCTGCTTCGGCCACGAGCGGCGCGACACGGCGGCAGGTTTCGTCGAAGCCGAGCAGGCTGGCTTGCCGGAACGCCGGCGCGCCCCGCCCGTCCTCCAGGGCGGCCGGCATGACGACGCTGCTGAACAGCAGCATCCCCACATCCTCGCCCACGCAAAGCGGCAGGATCAGCCGCTCCATCCTCAGGAAGGACCGGTCGACGCGCCGGTTCGAGCCGCGGAAGCCGAAACGCGCCACCGAAGCGACCGCGGCCGGACCCAGCACGGCTTGGCTGTAGAGATCGTGGAGATAGGCGCCATAGGCGCCTGTCTTGCTCTCGTCGGCGAACGTGCCGGTGAAATCCTCGCCGAACAGATCCACCATCGCGGTTCCGATGAGACGGTAGCGGAAACGCAGCGCGCCGCCGTCCCGGACGACGTCGATCAGGCCGATATGGGGAAGCAGCGCCGGCGCCAGTTCCATCGGATCGATGTCACGGCGCGCAGGCGGGCGGTCGGCTTCGGCCTTGGAGCGCCAATAGTCGTGGAGCGAGACAATTTCCGGCGTCAGGAGATCAAGCTGCGAGCCCATCCCGTATAGCTATTACAAGATGTCCGAAGAACAAGCTCCGGTTATGTGACGGAGACCACGCCTCACTCGAACATCTGGTCGCGCAGTTCGGCGTCCCGGCCATAGACGTCGGGCCGGAATTCGATGCTGCCGTCGGCCGCCGGCCAGGCGGTGAAATAGGTGATGTAGACCGGCACCCGGGCGTCGAGGCCGATACGCTCGCGCTCGCCGGAGGCGATCAGACGGGCGACGTCCTCCCGCCCGGCGCCGGACGTGTCCTGCAGCAGGAACTCGGCCAGACGCATGGGCTCCTCCACGCGGATGCAGCCATGGCTGAAGGTACGGCGGCTCTTCTCGAACAGCTCCTGATGCGGCGTGTCGTGCAGGTAGATCGAATAGCGGTTGGGAAACATGAACTTCACCTGCCCAAGCGCGTTCTCCGGCCCGGGCCGCTGGCGCACGCGGAAGCCGGCGTCGCCGCGCGAGGCCGCGCGCCAGTTCACCCGCGACGGGTCCAGTACATGCGCGCCGCCACCCCAGCCGGAGAGCACCTCCATGTTGTTCTCGGCCAGGTAGCCCGGATCATCCAGCATCTTCGGCGCGATCTCGTTCGTCAGGATCGAGTTGGGAACGTTCCAGTAGGGATTGACCTGGATGTACTCGGCGCGGTCCGCGAAGGGCGGCGTGCGGTTGTATTCCTGACCCACGATGGCGCGCATGGAGGCGACCTGGCGGCCATCCTCGAACAGACGCACCCGGAAGCCGGGGATATCCACCACGATATGGCGCTCGCCCATCTCCCTGGGCAGCCAGCGCGCGCGCTCCAGGTTCAGCCGGGCGATGCGCACGCGGTCCTGCAGGCTGGTGTTGAGGACCGCACGGGTGTTCGGGCCCAGCAGCCCGTCGGCGGCGAGGCCGTTGGCCTGCTGAAAACGCTCCACCGCCTGGGCGAGATCGGCCGTGTAGAGATCGCTCTCCGACGCGTCCTGCGGCGGCTGGAGGCCCAGCCGCTGGCGCAGCAGCGGCACCCGCTCATCCCGCTCCCCCCGGGCGACCACGGGGCCGTCGGGAATGGTCACCCGATCCTGCGCCTCCTGCTCGCGGCGAAGCTGCGGCAGGCCGTCCCGCAGCCCGACATAGATCGGGTTGAGATCCCGCCGGTCGCGGACGAAGCGTTCAAGAGAGGCCGCCCCGGCGGCGCGGTCGAGGATCGACCCGTAGGAGGCGTCTCTCGGCGCCACGGCGTCATTGAGGAAGTTCATCTCCGACGAGACGGATCCCCGGTCCAGATCGACGCCGTATTCGGCGAAGGCGTGGCTGGCCAGCAATTCGAGTTCGGCCAGCCCGGCTGGACGCTGCGCATCGAGGCGCGCGGCGATGGCGTCGGGCGCATAGTCGCCGGGTTGCAGCAGATCCCGGTCGGCCTTGCGGATCTGCTCCAGCAGGGTCCGGGCAGCGGGCAAGGCGCCCTGCTCGCCGACCCAGAGCGGCTGGTAGCCTCGATCGCGGTAGAACGCTGCGAGCGCCTGCCGGTCAAGGGCGTGACCGTCGACGGCGAACGGTCCGCAAGCGTTCAACCGGGCGTGAAGGGCGCGGCTGACGGCGCCGTCCCGGATGAAGGCGGTCTGTTCTCCGTCGGCCGGCCCGCAGTCGCCGCCAACGGCGTTCTGCGCCAGCGCCGGCGCGGGAAGCAGACAGACAAGAAGGGCGAAGATGGAGGATCGTTTTCCTTTCAGCATCCGTCGCATGTCTGCCCCGTGACGCCCGATTCAACGCGCTGCGGCGATCTGGCTCGCCCCCCGTCCGGCCTTCAAATCCTGACCGGGGGCCGTATCTGGCTACGCAAACGGCTTCTGCGCGGAGGATCGGACAATGGCGCTGGCGATCGGATTTGTACTGGTGGCGCTGGTCGGCGCCGCCCACAATTACGGGCTCTTGTTGATCCGATGGATCACGCCCGGCGTGGACAGCCGCCCGCAAGCCGCCATCATCGGTGTGTTCACCGGTCTGCTTGCGCTGCATTCCGCCGAGATACTGGCTTTCGCCGGAGCCTATCACCTGCTCCTCCAGATGGACTGGATCGGCAGCCTGGCGGCGAATCCCGGCGAGACCTGGCGCGGGCTGATCTATTTTTCCGGCATCAACTTCGTCACGCTCGGCTACACGCAGATCGATGCCTACGGACCGATTCGCATGGTGGCGATGATGCAGTCGCTCGGCGGTTTCATGCTGCTCACCTGGTCAGCGACCTTCCTGTACACGGTCTGTCACCGCGCCTGGGAAGACTGAGCCCGATCAGAACAGCATCCCGATCATGTCGCCCAGGCCCATGTTCTCGCGGGCGGCCGCCAGTTCTGTCAGCGAGATGCGGCCGTCCTCGTTCTCGTCGGCGAAGGAGACGTCGCGGTCGATCTGGGCGCTCCACTCCGCATAGGTGAGCCGGTCATCATCGTCGGCGTCCAGCAGTCCGAACGCCTCCCGCCTGAGCTCGGGGTTGTGACCTGCCGGCCCCGCCTTGCTCGGCAGCGGGTTGCCGACGAATTCGGCGCGGGTCACGACCCCGTCGTCCGATCCCACGAAGCCGTCGAAGACGGTCCGGCTGTTGGCGCGGATATCGGCCAGTGTGACGTAGAACCCGTCCATGACGCTGGCAGGCAGGCGATGCTGGGTTTCCTTCTGCGCCTGCGCCGGCATGGCCAGAGCGAAGGCGATGATCGTGAAGAGCGTGGTCTGTCGCATGGAGCGCGTCTCCCGTTTTCCTGAGTACTGGTCCGGCGGACGCATGCGACATGGGCGGGCGGCGCGTGTGCTTGAAGCGCCCGCGATGGCGCGCCGCACCGCCGGCGTCCGGCCGGCCGCCGGCTATCGCTCGGCGCGGCGGACGACGCTGATCGAGCCATCCCGCTCCAGATGCGCCTCCGCCACGCTTTCGATCTGCGCGACGCCGTTCTGCCGCAGGTTCTCCTCCAGATCGCGATGGCCGAGTTGGGCGAGTCTCATCGCTGTCCAATCCACCTCCCCGTCCTTCACCAGCAGAAGGGAACGGCCTTTCACCAGCTTCGAAGTCCACCGGCTGTAATAGGCGGCCCATGAAAGCCCCCCGTAGAGCGCGGCGAACAACGCCATGGCGGCAAGCGTCGGCAGCAGCGGCGCCGTCCCCGTCAGCGCCCGGCTGAGGCAGGAGCCCACGATGACCATGACCGCGATGTCGATCGCCGCGCTGTTGCCGAAGGCCCGCCGGGGCATCAGCCGGTAGAGCGCGACGGCGTAGCTCAGGATGATGGCCGCGCGGATGCACATCTGCCACCACGCGATCGGTTCGGCGCCGCGGCCGATGAGTTCGTAGAAGGTCTCCATTCCTCCATCCCCCGCATCTTCCTGTCGCCCCGCCCCGGCGCGACATCGCGTCGGGGTTCTTCAGTGCCGGGCACATGCCCATGTGGCGTTGGCGGTACAAGGCGGCTGCTCCCGAGCGGTGGCCGAAGAACAACAACGAAGAGGCCGCCATCATGGCCCTGCGCGCCTACTGGAAGGGACATATCCGGCTGTCGCTCGTCACCGTTGCGGTCGAGCTCTACTCCGCCGTCGAGCGCTCCGGGCGGCTCACCCTGCATCAGATCCACAAGCCTTCGGGCAAACGGGTCCGCCACGAAAAGGTGGTGCCCGGCATCGGACCCGTCGACGCCGACGATATCGTCAAGGGCTTCGCCGTCGACGGCGACGAATACGTGCTGATCGAACCCGAGGAGCTGGACGCGCTGAAGCTCGAGACCCGGCGCACCATCGAACTGGTCCAGTTCGTCGACGCCCCGGAAATCGACCCGCGCTATTTCGAGAAGCCCTACTATGTGGTTCCCGCCGACGACGAGGTCGCGCAGGAGGGCTTCAGCGTCATCCGCGACGCCTTGCGCCAGGCCGGCAAGGTGGGCCTGGGCCAGATGGCCGCGCGCGGCCGCGACTACGTGGTGGCGGTGAAGCCCTGCGGCGACGGTCTGCTGCTGGAGACGCTGCGCTACGCCGACGAGATCCGCAGGAGCGACCGGGTGTTCGCCGACATCCCGGACAGGAAACTGGACAAGGAGATGCTGGACCTCGCCGGCGAACTCATCGAACGCAAGACGGCGCCCTTCGAGCCGGAGAATTTCCGTTCCCAGTACGCCGAAGCGATGCGGGATCTGATCGAGGAGAAGCGCTCTTCGGGCAAGGTCGTGGCCGGTTCCGACGAGCGCCGCCGCGGCAAGGACGGCGACAATGTCGTCGACCTGATGGACGCGCTGAAGAAGAGCGTGGAGAAGGGCAAGAAATCCGGCGGGAGCAAGCGCCGGTCCGCGGGCGGGAGCGGACGGAAGAAGGCGGCGGGCTGAGCCATGGCAAGCACCCGCAATCTGAAAACCTACCAGTCGAAGCGGGACTTCCGCGAGAGCCCTGAACCCCGGGGGTCGGTCAGCAAGACCGACGGGCGCCTCTATGTCATCCAGTCCCACGACGCCAGCCGTCACCACTACGATTTCCGCCTGGAACTGGATGGCGTGCTGCTGAGCTGGGCCATCCCGAAGGGGCCGAGTCTCGACCCGTCCGACAAGCGCCTCGCCGTCCGCACCGAGGACCATCCGGTCGACTATGGCGGCTTCGAAGGCGTGATCCCGAAGGGCTACGGCGCCGGCACCGTCATGCTGTGGGATCGCGGCGAATGGGAGGCGAAGGACGATCCCCGCGAAGCCCTCGAGAAGGGCGAGCTGAAATTCACCCTGAAGGGCGCCCGGCTGAAGGGCGGTTGGGCGCTGGTCCGCATGAAGGGGGGAAAGGACGGCGACAAGGAGAACTGGCTGCTGGTCAAGGAGAAGGACGACCACGCAGACCCGGAGACCGAGCCCGGCGAGCGCTGGACCACCAGCGCGAAGTCGCGGCGGAAGATGAAGACCATCGCCGACGAAGGCCAGGATCTGAAGAAGGGGAAACGCTACAGCCCCGGCGGCCGGGCCGCGACGAAGCCGAAGAATTCCTCTTCGGGACAGGGCGGCGGTTCGTCCCGCGCGAAGGGCAAGGGGAAGAACGCCGGAACGGAGAATGGCGCTATGGCCCTGGAATTCATCGAACCTCAGCTGGCGACCCTGGTCGACGACCCGCCTGAAGGCGAGGAATGGCTGCACGAGATCAAGTATGACGGCTATCGCATTCAGGCGCAGATCAAGGATGGCGAGGTGCGCCTGATCAGCCGCAACGGCAAGGACTGGACGGATCGCTATCCGGATGTGGCCGGGGCGCTGAAGAAACTGAAAATCGACGACGCGGTCATGGACGGTGAGTTGGTCGCGCTGGACGACCGCGGCCACAGCAACTTCTCCCGGCTTCAGCAGAGCCAGCGCCAGGGCGATGTTTCGCTTCGCTACTACGTCTTCGACCTGCTGCATCTGAACGCAAAGGACCTTCGCAAGTCGCCCCTGACGGACCGAAAGGCGAAACTGGCCGACGTCGTCCCCGCGAAGGGCGAGCGCGTGCGCTACAGCGACCACATCGAAGGGTCCGGCGAGGCGATCATCGAGAAGGCCTGCGACATGGGCATGGAAGGCATCGTGTCGAAGAAGGCCGATGCGCCCTACAAGTCGGGCCGCGGGCGCGGCTGGCTGAAGTCGAAATGCGTCGGCGACGACGAGTTCGTCATCGTCGGCTACCGCAAGTCCGACAAGAAGGGCCGGCCCTTCTCCTCCCTGCTGCTGGGCGCCTGGGACGGCGACGAGCTGGTCTATCGCGGGCGCGTCGGCACCGGCTACGACGCGCGGGACTTCGACGAACTGGGCGGCAAGCTCGACCGGCTGTCGCGCAAGACCTGTCCCCTCGCCGATCCACCCTCGGAAGCCCGGCGCGGCGCGGTCTGGGTCACGCCGAAGCTGGTCGCCCAGGTCGCCTATACCGAGATGACCGGCGACGGGCTGTTGCGCCATCCCAGCTACAAGGGCCTGCGCGAGGACAAGGCGGCGCGCGAGGTGCGCACCGGTTCACGGCAGTCCGGCGACCGGGAGAACGAGATGGAACTGGAAAACGTCCGCATCACCAGTCCGGACAAGGTGCTGTTCCCCGAGCAGGGAGCAACCAAGCGCCGGGTGGCCGAATACCTGCACGGCAATGCCGAACGGATACTGACCTGGCTCGCGGACCGTCCGCTGACCTTCGTGCGCTGTCCGGACGGACGCGACGATGAGTGCTTCTTCCAGCAGCACCATACCGCCTCGACCCCGGACGAGATCGGATGGGTGGAGATCGAGGAAAGCGGCGGCAAGACCGCACGGCACCTGGTCATTTCCGACGCCAGGGGGCTGGTCGCGGCGGCGCAGATCGCCGCCCTGGAGTTTCATCTCTGGGGCGCGCGCAAGGACCGGATCGACCGGCCGGAGCGGATCGTCTTCGATCTCGACCCGGACGAGGGACTGGATTTCCGGGACGTGCGCGCGGCCGCCCGGGAGCTGAAGGACATCCTCGAAGGCGCGGGGCTGACATCATATCCCATGCTCACCGGCGGCAAGGGCATCCACGTCATCGTACCCATCCAGCGCCGGCGCGGCTGGGACGACGTGAAGGCCTTCGCCGCCGGCCTGGCGCGCCGGATGGCCGAGGCCGATCCCGACCGCTACGTGGCCCAGGCCTCCAAGGCGAAGCGCAAGGGCCGGATCTTCATCGACTGGCTGCGCAACGAGCGTGGCGCCACGGCCATCGCCCCCTATTCGCCCCGCGCCCGCGCGGGCGCGCCCGTGGCGACGCCGGTCGGCTGGGACGAACTCGGCCGCATCGACCGGGCGAACCGCTACACGCTGGACAATATCGACGCGCGGCTGAAACGGCTGAAGTCGGATCCCTGGGAAGGCTATGGCGAGGCCCGTCAATCGGTGACCGACGAGCATCTGCGTTTCGTCGAAGACGCGTCCGGATAGGACACCTTGCACCGGGCGGACCTGCCGGCCACCTCTCGGGTCCGGCCGCCTTCCGCGCTTGCGGATCGTCCGCCGAACGTCCGAGCAGTACGCGAACGAAAACAACCGGAGCGAGACCCATGCAATTCATCACCGAGATCCTGAAGGACGACCATGACCGGGTGCTCAGCGCCCTGGACGACATGCTCTCCACGAGCCAGAGCCAGGACGACACCCGCCGCCAGCTCCTCGACAAGGTCCGGGACGAACTGGAACTGCACACCAGCTTCGAGGAGGAGGTATTCTACCCCGAGGCCCGCAAGGCGACCGGTCTGGATGCCGAGATCAACGACGATCTGAAGGAGCACCGCGAGGCCGACATGCTGCTGGACCGGCTCTCCGCCATGAGTTCGATCGGCGACCGCTGGATGGGTGTCGCCAAGGAGCTGCGGGACGCGCTGGAGCACCACATCCGCGACGAACAGAACGATCTGTTTCCGGCGGCCGAGAAGGCGATCTCCTCCGACAGGCTGCAGGCGATGAGCCGCGCCTATCTGGCGCGTAAGAACGGCGAAAGCTACCGCCAGGCGGGCTGACAGGAACGGGGCGGACCGCGGGCCGTGGTCCGCCCCGGCTCATACCGGCCGGGGCGACACCGCCGGATCGAAGGTCAGTTCGGCGCGGACGGCGTTGCGGATGAAGGACTCGGTCATCATCGCCAGATCCTGCGCCCAGAACAGCATCAGTTCGGGCCGCTCCAGGAAGTCCGTCTCGCACAGCGCCACGGCCCAGACCGAGACGAAGCGCCGGCCATCGACCTCGATGGCTTCCCAGTTGACGTCATAGCCGACCTTCTCCGCGCCGCCGAAGGTGAAGGCGAAGACGTCCCGGCGCAGCCAGTCGATGAAGTCCTCGGCCTCGTGGCGCTCGCGGGCGGCGCGGAACAGCGGATTCTGCAGGTCGACCGGCACGAAATGGATCGCGAACAGCCGGAACACGTTCAGCCCGAACCAGAAGCGCCACTCGCGTCCGCCGACGCGCAGCACACATGTCCGCCCGAAGATGTCCTTGCCGGGCGCGACCTCGACCGGCACCGGACCGTCTGCCTCCTCCAGGTTCACCATCGCCAGCGCGCCGGGCAGGGTCTCGGTCAGGAACCGGTCCTGACGGCGTCTGATGGCCGCGATGGCGGCCGCGTCACGGTCTTCTGCTTCCGGTTCGCTCATGACTCTCCTGACGCGGCTGCGGATCCGCTACAGGTCGGATATCAGCTCAGCATGTCCACCTGATCGGTGGTCAGCGTACCGGGCACGACGGTGACCGGAATGCGCATGGAGCCGGCGCGGTCGCCGGCGAAGAACCGGACCAGCGGGCCCGGGCCGCCGGATTCCGGCGAGGCGCCCAGCACCAGGATGCGGATGGTCATGTCTTCGTCGATCACGCCCGCAACCTGCTCGACCAGATCGCCTTCGCGGATCACGAACTGGGGCGTCATGCCCGTATCGCGCTGCACCTGATGGGCGAGGTCGGTGAGCAGCGCTTCGGCTTCCTCCCGCGCCTCTTCGCGCATCAGCTCGCCCACGCCCATCCAGTGCTGGAAGTCCGGCGGTTCGGTGACGCGAAGCAGCATGACTCCCCCGTCTTCCATCGAACGGGCGCGCCGCGCGGCGAAGCGGAGCGCCAGCCGGCATTCCGGCGTGTCGTCGACGACGACGAGAAAGTTGCGCGCCTTTCCCCCATCCGATGGTCCGCTCATGCTGTCGCCTTGCCGGCCGTTGTCTCTTCGATCAGTCTGCCGGGCCGCCGCCCGTCATTTCAACAGAATGTTGCTGACTTCCTTCAGCTTGGTCCGAACCCTGAGCAGGTAGAAGCCCTGCGTCGCCAGATGGTTCGGGAAGATCAGGCCGTCGGGCGAGCCGTTCAGCACGACCAGCGGATCGAGCCCGGCGAGATAGCGCATCGAACCGATCAACTCGTTCCAGGGCCGCGTCAGGTTGCGTTCGGCGATCAGTCCGTCGAAGTCGCGACCGAGGTCGCGCATGACCAGGTAGTAGGCGTAGGCCTTGCCCTTGATGCGGTAGAACTCGTCGTCGACTTGGTAGTCGAACCACCAGCCACCGGCATGCTCGCGCACATGGTCGTCGATCGCCTGGCTCGCCGAGCCGAGGTCGTTGGCGACCCGTTCGATGACCACCTGGAGATTGTCGGCGCGCCGGTCGAACACCGCGTTGCCGTTGGCGAGGCGGTCGTTGTAGAGCCTGAGCGACTGCACCGCCGAACGGTACTCGCTCTCGGCCGCGGTCTGCGGCCAGATCGAGACGGCCGGGTCCCACGTCCACTTCTCGCCGGAGATCTTTAGCCGGCCGGCCGCGTTCTGCAGGTCCGGGTCGGCGCCGGACGAGCCGCGCACGCGGCCGATCTCGTCGAGCAGTTCGACGCCAAAGCGACTCAGCGCCGAGACGATGCCGAGCTGGTAGTTGGGCATGTTGTCCAGCCCCGCCGACGGATAGAACCACGGATCGTTGGGCGTCCAGGCGTTCTCGTCGATCTCGCGCTCGATCAGCCGGACCACCGTCTGGACGGCGTGGGACTGGCCCTCGGACAGCGCCTCGGGCGCAGTGTTGAAGTCAAGGTCGTCGTCGATGTCGTGCACCAACGCCATGCCGATCGGATAGTAGAGCAGCGCGAAGATCGCCACCGCGATCAGCAGCGGCTTCCAGCTTTTCCGGACGATCCTGCCGGCGCCAAAGCGGCCGCCGATGCGGCGGCGGTCCTCGCCTGTAATGCGGTCGCGGCTGTCCGCCCCGATTTCGCTCATGTTCTCAGACATTCTCCGTTCCCATGCAGCAGACATGGGTGAGGCGCGTCACCGGCGCAAGAAGCCGACGATGTCCTTGACCTCGGCCAGGATCGGGGCCGCCAGCGCTGCGGCGCGGTCGGCGCCATCGGCCAGCACGGCGTCGACGTGGTCGGGCGCGTCCATCAGCCGGCGCATCTCGGCGGCGATCGGCGCCAGCTTCTCGACGGCGAGGTCCGCGAGCTGCTGCTTGAACGCGGAGAACTGGGCGCCGGCGAAGGCGCCCACCACGTCCTCCCTGGTCTGGTCGGACAGCGCGGCATAGATGCCCATGAGGTTGTGGGCCTCGGGCCGGTCGGCGAGGCCCTCGGGGCTCTCGGGCAGCGGATGTGGGTCCGTCTTGGCGCGGCGGATCTTCTTCGCGATGGTGTCGGCGTCATCGGTGATGTTGATGCGCGAATTGTCCGACGGGTCCGACTTCGACATCTTTGAGGTGCCGTCGCGCAGGCTCATCACCCGCGTGGCCGCGCCCATGATCAGAGGCTCCGTGACCGGGAAACACTCGGTCTTGTAGTCGAAGTTGAACTTGATCGCGATATCGCGGCAGAGCTCGAGATGCTGGCGCTGATCGTCGCCCACGGGCACGTGCGTCGCCTTGTAGGCCAGGATGTCGGCGGCCATCAGGTTGGGATAGACGAACAGGCCCACCGACGCGTTCTCGCGGTGCTTGCCCGCCTTCTCCTTGAACTGCGTCATGCGGTTCAGCCAGCCCATGCGGGCGACGCAGTTGAAGATCCAGGCGAGCTCGGCATGGGCCGAAACCTGCGACTGGTTGAAGATGATCGACGTCTTCGGGTCGATCCCGGCGGCCAGATAGGCCGCGGCGACCTCCCGGGTCGCGGTCTTCAGCTCGGCAGGGTCCTGCCAGACGGTGATGGCGTGCATGTCGACGACGCAGTAGATGCACTCGTAGTCGTGCTGGAGCGCCACGAAATTGCGGATCGCGCCCAGATAGTTGCCGAGATGGAGGTTGCCGGTCGGTTGCACGCCGGAAAAGATTCGGCCGGTCGCCATGGTCTGGATGTCCGTCTGGAATGAGTTCGGGTCGGGCCGTTCCTGTAGGCTGACCGGCACGCGCGGTCAACCGGCTCCACGCTCAGCGCGCCATCTCCGCCCGAATGGCCGAGAGCATGGGCGCGTCGGCCGGCGGCATCGGGAAGCTCGCCAGATCATCGGCGGCGGCGAAGGCAATGCGCTGGTTCTCCAGCCCTGACGGTGTCCCGGCCCAGCGCCGGCAGGCGAAGACCGGCATCAGCAGGTGGAAGTCGTCATAGGCGTGGGAGGCGAAGGTCAGCGGCCGCAGGTCCGCCGGATCGATCCGGATCCCCAGTTCCTCGCCGCATTCGCGCACCAGGCAATCCTCGGGGCTTTCGTCCGGCTCCACCTTGCCGCCCGGAAACTCCCAGAGGCCGGCCATCGACTTGCCATCGGGCCGTTCTGCCAGCAATACCTCGCATTGTTCGTTGATCAGCGCGACGGCAGCCACAAGAACCAGCTTCACGACCGGTAGTCCGCGTTGATATCGATGTAGCCGTGGGTGAGGTCGCAGGTCCAGACGCGGGCCAGGCCATCGCCGAGCCCGAGGTCCACCTCGATGCGGATGTCGCGGCCTTTCATGTGGTCGCCGAGATCGGCTTCCTTGTAGTCGGGCCGGCGGCTGCCATCCTCCGCGATGGTGACGCCGCCGACACGAACGCGCAGCCGGTTGCGCTCGGCCCGTTCGCCGGACTTGCCGATGGCCATGACGATGCGGCCCCAGTTGGCGTCTTCGCCCGCGATCGCCGTCTTGACCAGCGGCGAGTTGCCGATGGCCAGCGCCACCGCCCGGGCGGCCCGGTCGTCCTCGGCGCCGGTGACGTCGATGGTGATCAGCTTCTGCGCGCCCTCGCCGTCGCGGGCGACCTGGATGGCGAGATCGCGCAACACGTCCTCCAGCACCCGGGCGAAATCTGCCAGCGCCGGGTCGTCCGTACGCTCGACCACCCGGTGTGCCGGGCCCATGCCGGTGGCGAACAGCAGGCACATGTCGGAAGTCGACATGTCGCTGTCGACGGTGACGCAGTTGAAGGTGCGGTCGGCGATGGGGCCGAGCAGGTCGCGCAGCACCGCAGCCGGCAGCCGGGCGTCGGTCACGACATAGGACAGCATCGTCGCCATGTTCGGCGCGATCATGCCGGAGCCCTTGGCGACACCGTTGATGGTCACCTCGACGCCGTCGATGGCCACCCGTGCGGTGGCGCGCTTCTCGAAGGTATCGGTGGTCATGATGCCGGCGGCGACCTCGGGCCAGCCGTCGTCGCGGACGTGGCCGGCCAGTTCCGGCACCGCCGCGCACAGCCGATCGATCGGCATGGGCTCCCCGATCACGCCGGTGGAGGCGACCAGCACCTCCTCGGCGGCGCAGCCCAGCGCCTCCGCCACGGCGGCAGCGGTCGCGGCGACATCCCTCTCGCCCCGCTCGCCGTTGAAGACATTGGCGTTGCCGGCGTTGACGATCACAGCCCGCGCCGTCCCGCCCGGCAGCCGCTTCGCGTTCCAGACCACCGGCGCCCCGGCGGTGGTCGAGGTCGTCTGCACCCCGGCGACGGTCGTGCCCGGCGCGAAGGCGAGCATGGTCAGATCGTTGCGGCCCTTGTAGCGCAGCCCGGCGGCGATGGCGCCGCAGCGGCAGCCGGCGATGGACGGCAGTTCGGGCTGCTTCTCGGGCGCAAGGGGCGAGACGGGCAAGGGCATGACAGGGGCCTCACTTTGGACGATGCCCCGGGATCTGATCCCGGGGCCCAGAGCGGCATCACCGCCGAACCGGGTCCGGCGGTCAAGCCCCGGAAGGCGAAAACGGTTGCCGGAATTCTACCAGGTGTCGATCCAGGCGTGCTTCTTGCCGCTGCGGGGTTCCGGCGGCGGGGCCGCCTTCAGCGCCGCGACGATCATGCGCCGGGTATCGGCTGGATCTATCACGTCGTCGATCTCGAAATAGCTGGCCGTCGAGAGCGCCTTGCCGTTCTCGTAGGAGGCGGCGACCATCTCCTCGAACTTGCGGTTGCGCTCCCCCGGATCCTCGATCGCCAGCAGTTCCTTGCGATAGGCCAGCTTGACCGCGCCCTCCAGGCCCATGCCGCCGAACTCGCCCGACGGCCAGGCCACGGTGAACAGCGGCGCGTGGAAGCTGGCGCCGGCCATGCCCTGGGCGCCGAGGCCGTAGGACTTGCGCAGCACGAAGGAGAAGAACGGCACCGTCAGGTTGGCGCCGGCGACGAACAGCCGGCTGCAATGGCGGACCAGGGCCGTCTTCTCGACCTCCGGCCCCACCATCATGCCGGGCGTATCGACCAAGAACATGATCGGGATGTCGTAGGCGTCGCAGAGGCGCATGAAGCGCGCCGCCTTGTCGGAGCCGGGCGTGTCGATAGCGCCGGACAGGTGGCTCGGATTGTTGGCGATGACGCCGAGCGGCCGCCCCTCGACGCGGATCAGCGCGGTGACCATGCCGAGGCCGAAGCCGCGGCGCAATTCCAGCACCGAGCCCGTGTCGGCGACGACGTCGATCACCTCCCGCACGTCGTATAGCCGCTTGCGGTTTTCCGGCACGATCCGGCGCAGCAGCCGCTGGTCGGCGCAGTCCCAGTCAGCGACCGGGCCCTGGAAATAGGAGAGGTACTTCTTCGCCGTGGCCACCGCCTCGGCCTCGTCCCTGACCGCGATGTCGACCACGCCGTTCGGCACCTGCTCGGACATCGGCCCGACTTCCTTGGGGCTGAAGACGCCGAGCCCCCCGCCCTCGATCATCGCCGGACCGCCCATGCCGATATTGGAGTTCTCGGTGGCGATGATGACGTCGCAGCAGCCGAGCAGCGCCGCGTTGCCGGCGAAGCAGTAGCCTGAATTGATGCCGACGATCGGCGCAAGACCGCTCATCTTGCCGAACATCTCGAAGGTGTGGATGTGCAGGCCGCCGACCTGGCCGATATCGACGTCACCGGGCCGGCCGCCGCCGCCCTCGGTGAAGACGACAAGCGGCAGCTTGTAGCGCAGCGTCTGCTGCAGCAGGCGGTCCTTCTTGGCGTGGTTCTGCATGCCCTGGGTGCCGGCCATCACCGTGTAGTCGTAGCAGAGCACGGCGACGCGGCTCTTCTGTTCGGGGAAGGTATCGCCGTTGACGTGCCCCAGCCCCGCCAGCATGCCGTCGGCGGGGGTATTCTCGATCAGGTCCTCCATGGACCGCCGCGTCCGCTGGGCGGCCACGGCCAGCGAGCCGTACTCGACCCAGGTGCCTTCGTCGATCAGGTCGGCGACGTTCTCCCGGGCCGTGCGCTGGCCGGTCTTGCGCCGGCGCTCGACCGCCTTCGGCCGGTTCTCGTCCAGCGTCTTCGCCTGCCGTTCCAGCGTCTCCGCGAGATCGGGGCGGATATGGTCGAGGTCGACCTCCTCCTGCTCGGCTTCCGCCGCGCCGGCGACATCCGCAGGCTCGATGAAAACGAGGGGATCGCCCTCGTAGACCGTGTCCGTCGCCTCGACGGCGAGCTGGCGGACGACGCCGGAGAACTCGGCCGTGATCTCGTGCTCCATCTTCATGGCGTCCATGATCAGCACGCGCTGACCGGCGCGGACCTCGTCGCCCTCGGCCACGTCCATGGCGACGACGGTCCCCTGCATGGGCGCCAGCAGCGGCCTTGCGCCGTCGGGCGCCTGCTCCTCGGCCGCCGCGGCGCGGGCTTCGGCCTCCTGCTTGCCAAACGCCAGGATGGCCAGCGGGTCGGAGTTCTGCACCTTCGCGCCGGCCTGGCGCCGTCCGCCGCCAGCCGCCGCGGCCTGGACCTCGCGATAGAGCCTCGGATGCTCGCCGGGCCTGACGAGATCGGCCATGCGGCTCTCGAGGAATCCTGTGTCGACGCGGTTGGCCACGACGTCCGGGTGCTTCAGCACGTTCTGGAGGAAGGCAATGTTCGTGGCCACACCTTCGATGCGGAAGGCCGACAGCGCGCGATAGGCGCGGGCCACGGCGACGGCATAGTCGGCGTCGGCGCTGTGCACGATCAGCTTGGCCAGCAGGGAATCGAAACTCGGGCTGGTGCGGTAGCCGGCATAGCCGAAACTGTCGACGCGGATGCCGCGCCCCGTCGGCGGATCGAAGGCCTGCAGGACGCCGCCCGAGGGCATGACATCGCCGCTTTCGGTCATCCGCTCCATGTTGACGCGGAGCTGGATGGCATAGCCCTTCGGCTCGGGCCGGTCGCCGGCGACGCCCAGGTCGGCCAGGCTCCGCCCTTCGCAGACACCGAGCTGCAGCGCCACCAGATCCACGTCGCAGACTTCCTCGGTCACCGTGTGCTCGACCTGGATGCGGGCATTGGCCTCGATGAAGGCGTAGCCCGGCGCCGGCGCGTCGGGGCGGGCGTCGACCAGGAACTCGAAGGTGCCGAGACCGCGGTAGTTCACTGCGCGTGCGAGCTTCAGCGCCGCTTCGATCAGTCCTTCCCTGACGTCGCCATCCAGCCCCGGCGCGGGGGCGACCTCGACGATCTTCTGGTTGCGCCGCTGGATCGAGCATTCGCGTTCCCGGAAATGGGTCACGCCGCCCTGCCCGTCGCCCAGCACCTGCACCTCGACATGGCGGGCGGGCCGCATCAGCCGCTCGACATAGACGTCAGGATTGCCGAAGGCCGGCTTCGCCTCCGACCGGCAGCGTTCATGGGCGGACGCCAGATCCTCGCCGGCGCGGACGACCCGCATGCCGCGGCCACCGCCGCCGGCGACGGCCTTGACCATCACCGCGCCGTCGGCCCCGAGACCGTCGAGGAAGCGTTGCGCTTCATCCAGGCCCGTCGGGCCTTCAGTGCCCTCGATCACCGGCACGCCGTGCTCGATGGCGAGGCTCCGTGCGCGTCCCTTGTCGCCGAACAGCGCCAGAACCTCGGCGTCGGGACCGATGAAGGTCAGCCCCGCCTCGGCGCAGGCGCGGGCGAAATCGGCGTTCTCGGCCAGGAAGCCATAGCCCGGGTGGACGGCGCTCGCCCCGGCCTGCCTCGCGGCGTCGACGATACGGGGGATGTCGAGATAGGGCGCGACGCCCTTCGCCCCCAGCGCGACCGCCTCGTCGGCCCGGATGACGTGCAGGCTCTCGGCATCGTCGTCGGCATGCACGGCGACTGTCGCCCAGCCCTGCTCGGCGGCGGTCTGCATCACGCGAACGGCGATTTCGCCTCGATTGGCGACAAGTAGTTTCTTCATGCGAACTGGCCTCCCCGGCGGCGGAGTGTGCCGCAGCGCGGCCCGCAGTGCAAAGACCCGTTGGCCCGTCAGCCGAAGCCGTGACCTGCGATATTTGCGGGTTCTGCCCGCTGCTCGGCCTGACTAGGTTGTGGCCGAGTTTCCAGATTCCGGTGACCCGCCCTGCCCGACACCACCCTGACAGACCCTGTGCCGAGCCGCATCGACGCCCGGAGTCTCTGGACGCTGTTCGCCGCCTTCCTCAGCCAGGGCGCCGCCGCCTTCGGCTTCATCGCCTTCACACTGCTGGCGCCGGGTCTGGCGGAAGAAACCGGCCTGGACGAGCGCGATTTCGGTCTCACCTTCACCTTCATCTTCCTGGGCACCACCATCGCCAGCCCGTTCTGCGGCCAGCTGATGCGCCGGGTCGGCAGCGTCGCCACCATGGTGCTCTCGCTTTCGGGCATGGCCCTGTCGATCCTGATCGCACTCAACGGGACCTGGACGACGGTGATGCTGTCGGCCTTCCTCTACGGCGTCTGCTATGGCCCCTACGGTCCGGCCAATGTCACCATGGTGTCGGCCAACACGCCGCGCCGGCATGTCGGACTGTTCATGGCTATCCGGCAGTCGGGCGTCTCGGTCGCCGGAACCGCCGCCGGCTATCTGCTGCCCGCGCTGATGCTGGCGGTAGGCTGGCGCGCCGGGGTCTGGGTGATGCTGGCGACCGTCGTCGTGACCGCCCTCGGCACACTGATCTTCGCACCGATCTTCCGCTTCCGGCCCGACGCCGCGCCGCCATCTAGTTCGACGCCCCTCGGCCTCCGACGCGCACTGGAGCGTTTCCTGCTGCCGAAGGACCTCCGGCTGCTGGGCTGGACGGCCATCGCCTTCGCGGTCTCCCACACCTCGCTTTTCACCTTCACCTACATCTACCTGCTGGAAGGCGTCGGCCTGGACCCCATCGCCGCCGGCGCGTTCTTCGGCATCGTCCAGCTCTCCGCCATCGCAGGACGGCCGCTGGCCGGGTATTTCTCCGACCGGATCGGCTCGCCGGAGAGCACGCTGGCGATCCTGGCCGTCGGCGCCTCGGTTGCCATCGCCGGCGCCCTGGCGCTGACGCCGGAAAGTCCGGCATGGGTGATGTATCCGATCGCGGTGCTGGCCGGACTGTCGGGGAACAGCTGGTCGCCGGTGTTCATGACCGCCGTGTCGCTCCGCGCGCCCGCGGGCCAGGTCAGCGAGATGAACGGCCGGGCCTACGCCTTCGCTTCACTGGGCTGGATGACGGCGCCGCCGCTGATCTGGGCCCTGATCGAGCTGACCGGCAGCTACGCTGCGCCGTTCGCCGTGGTCATCGCCGGCAACCTGATTTCCGGCGCGATGCTGATCGCCCATGTCAGGAAAGGCGCCAGCCCGCCAATAGGCTCCTGACGGCAACGACGAAGGCCAGCGGCTGGTCCAGCGCCAGATGATGGTGGGCTTCGGGGATACCGACCATCGGGGCGTCCTCTCCGATCAGGCCGCGGATGTAGTCGCGGCTCTGTTCGTCGACGATCGCGGACTTCTCGCCGTAGAGATAGGCCTTCCGGCAGGTCGCCTCGGCCAGGAAGTCGTCGAAGGGCTCGCCGAAGCGGCGGTTGTCCATGGCGCCGCCGTGCCATTTCCAGCACCAGCCCTCCGGCTCCTGCTTGATCGAGTGCCGGCCGATATGCTCCACGAGGAATGCGTTGTCGCAGGGCTGGGCCGGCGCCAGACGGAAGCGCGAGAGCGCCTCCTCGAAGCTGGCGTAGTGGCGCTTGTTGCCCATGCGCGGGCGGCGGTTCAGGTCCTCCTCGCGGCGCGCCGGCGGGCGGAGCGGGGAATCGCAGACGATGATGCCGGCCAGCTCGCCGCCATGGGTCTGGCCGAAGCGGCTGGCCATGAAGCCGCCGAAGCTGGCGCCGACCACCACGACCGGGCCGGCCAGACCGGCATCGGCGATCACGCCGCGCATGTCGGCGACCCGGACGTCGGCGCCATAGCTGTCCCGCGCACCGCTGTCGCCCATGCCCGAAAGGCTGATCGAGGCGACGTCGTGCGTCTGCGCCAGGAAGGGCGCGATGAAGCTCCACCAGTGGGCGTGGCCGCCGCCGCCGTGGACGAACAGCAGCCCGCCCCTGGCCGGCTTCCGCTTTGCGGGCCAGTAGAGGTAGTGGACGGCGCAGCCGTCGACGTCGACGAAGCGTTCCTCGCCGGCGTCGGCCATGTTCGCGTGGTACCAGTCGGGCGCAGGTGCGCGGACCTTGAGCAGGTCGGACGGAACGTCGGTCATGCAGAATCTCCCCTGGCGGCCATTTTCGCGGGCAGCCGCCATGCTGCCAAGACCGTTGATTGTCCTGCCCGTCGATGCCATCCCCTCGGGCTTGGGACATGGTAGACTGTACCGGTCTTCAGGGGAGGAAAGACGATGGACGAGACACGCATTCCGGTCCTGGTCGGCTCGGGCCAGGTCACCCAGCGGGAAGAAGACCCCAGGGCGGCCCTGTCGCCGATGGACCTGACAGCGGCCGCCGGCGCGGAGGCCGCGAAGGACGCCGGCGTGGAGCGGCAGGTGCTGGAGGCGCTGGACACCGTCGTCCAGCTTGCTTCCTTCTCCGACACCAGCTGGCGCTTCACCTGCCCGTTCGGCCGCTATACGAACCCACCGAAATCGCTCGCCGCACGGCTGGGCGCAACGAACGCGAAGCGGCTGGTCTACACCCATGCCGGCGGGAACATGACCCAGTGGTGCATCAGCCGCATGTCGGAGATGATCACCCGCGGCGAGCTCTCGGCCGCCATGATCGCCGGCGGGGAAGCGCTGTCGACACAGAAGGCCGCCCAGCGCGCCGGCGTGGAGCTCGACTGGTCGGAGGACCCCGGCGGCGAGCCTGAGCGCTGGGGCGTCTCGAAGCGCGGCTGGAGCGACATGGAAGACCGCCACCGCATGGCCGGCGCGATCTTCGCCTATCCGCTGGTCGAGAACGCAATCCGCGGCCACAAGGGCGAGAGCATCGACGAGCACCTGATGTCCATGGGCCGCCTGTTCGAAGGCTTCGCCAGGGTGGCGGCGGCGAACCCGCTGGCCGACCGCCGCGACGGCTTCACCGCCGAACAGATCGCCACGGTCAGCGAGAAGAACCCCTTCATCGGCTTCCCCTACACGAAGCTGATGAACGCCAACGCCTTCATCGACCAGTCGGCCGCCGTCATCCTGATGTCGGTGGCCCGGGCGAAGAAACTGGGCATCCCGCGGGAGAAGTGGGTCTTCCTGCATGGTTGCGGCGACGCCAACGACCACTGGTACCTGTCGGACCGGATCAATCACTGGAGCTCGCCGGCCATGCGCACGGTCGGCGAGGAGACCTGCCGCATGGCGGGCAAGTCGGTCGGGGACATGGATTTCCTCGACCTCTATTCCTGCTTCCCCTCCGCGGTGCAGATCGCCTGCGCCGAGATGGGGATCGCCGAGGACGACCCGCGCGGGCTGACGGTGACCGGCGGCCTGCCCTATTTCGGCGGACCGGGGAACAACTACGTCACCCACTCCATCGCCGAGATGATGAACCGGGTCCGCGCCCGGCCCGGCTCCTATGGCCTCGTCACCTCCAACGGCAACTACGTCACCAAGCAGTCGGCGGGAATCTACTCGACCGATATGCCGGAGAAGCCGTTCGCCCCCGCCGATCCGGCGACCTATCAGGCGCGGATCGACGCCGAGAAGGGGCCGGAAGTGGCCGAGTTCGCCGAAGGCCCGGCGGAGATCGAGACCTACACCGTGATGCACGACCGCAAGGGGCCGAGCTACGCGATCCTGTTCGGGCGCCTGGAGGACGGGCGGCGCTTCATCGCCAACACGCCCGCCGACCCGGATCTGCTGGCGGAGATGGAACGGACAGACTATCTGGGTCGCGCCGGGCAGGTCTCGACCGCCGACGGCGTCAACATCTTCGTGCCGGCGTGAAAAATGCCGGCGCCCTTGGACTTGATCCAAGGGCCCAGCGAATCGAAGGACTGGGTCCTCGGGTCAAGCCCGAGGACGCCGTCTGTTATTCTCGACGCAGGCACGCGCCGGCCGGTCATGCCGCCAGCGCCACCTCGCTGACCACGGCCACGTAGTGGCAGGCGGCTGCGGCGAGCACGAAGGCGTGCCAGACCGCGTTCTGGAACTTCAGCCGCTCCCAGAGGTGGAACAGCACGCCCAGGCTGTAGAGCAGGCCGCCAACGCCCAGCAGCACGATGGCTTGCAGCGACATGTTCGCGAACATCGGGCCCAGGGCGAGCAGGATTACCCAGCCGAGCAGCAGGTAAACGGCGATGGACAGCCGTTCGAAGCGGTGCGGCCAGACCAGCTTCAGCATGGCGCCGGCGAGGGCCCCGGCCCAGACCACGCCGAACAGGCTCCAGCCCCAGGCGCCGCCGATGGCGACCAGAGTGAAAGGCGTATAGGTGCCGGCGATCATGAGGAAGATGGCGGCGTGATCCAGGCGGCGGAAGATATTCTTCCAGTCCCCCTCGGGCATCAGGTTGTAGGCCGCCGAGCAGCCGAGCATGGTCACCAGCCCGCCGGCATAGATGACCAGCGCGGCCATCCTGAGCGCATCCGCAGCGGGCAGGGCCAGGGCGGCCAGCGCGGCGCAGGCGCCGATGGCCAGCGCCAGCCCGATGGCGTGGACAAGGCCGTCGGCGATGCGTTCGGCGCGGCTGTAGTGGCGGTCCATCCCTTCCGGTCTCCCGCAGTCGTCGTCAATCTTCATCTGGTCGGATCCGGCGGCGCGGCAAGTCCCTTCCTTCCGGATCATGGGCCATGCACCATGGCGACAATGTGAAGAAGGCCGATCCCGGGGAGGATGCGATGGCGCTGAAACTGAATCTGATGGCCGGCTACTGGTCGTCGCATCCGCCGCAGAACATGGTCGCCATGGCGCAGCTCGCCGAGCGGCTGGGCTGCCACGGCTTCTTCACGGCGGAGGCCTACGGCTCCGACGCGCTGACGCCGCTGGCCTGGGTCGGCGCGCAGACCGAGCGGATCAAGCTCGGCACGGCCATCGCGCAGATTTCGGCGCGGACGCCGACCTCGCTGGCCATGCACGCCATCACCCTGGACCATCTCTCGAACGGGCGGATGATCCTGGGCCTCGGCGTCTCCGGCCCCCAGGTGGTGGAGGGCTGGTACGGCCGGCCCTTCGCCAAGCCGCTGGCCCGCACCCGCGCCTATATCGACATCATCCGCCAGGTGCTGGCCCGCGACGAACCGGTCGAACATCAGAGCGAGCACTACACGCTGCCCTATCCGGCGGATGCGCCGGGTTCCTGGGGCCTGGGCAAGCCGCTGAAATCCATCGTCCATCCGCTCCGCTCCGACCTGCCGATCTTCCTCGGCGCCGAGGGCCCGAAGAACGTGAAGATGGCCACCGAGATCTGCGACGGCTGGTTCCCGCTCTACTTCTCGCCGACCGGCCCCAAGGTCTATGCCGAGCAGACGGCGAACCTGAAGCCCGGCTTCGAAATCTTCTGCCCCGTCCGCATCGCCATCACCGACGATGTCGAGGGCGCGCTGGCGAAGGTGAAGGAGAACCTGGCGCTCTATGTCGGCGGCATGGGCGCGCGCGACCGCAATTTCCACAACGACCTGGTCGCCCGCATGGGCTATGCCGACGCGGCGGCGAAGATCCAGGATCTCTACCTGGACGGCAAGCGCCGCGAGGCGGTGGCCGCCGTGCCCGACAGCCTGGCCGACGAGATCAGCCTGATCGGCCCGCCCGAGCGCATCCGCGACAAGCTGTCTGCGTGGGAGGAGAGCCCCGTCACCGGCCTGATGGTCTGGGCCTCCGACGAGCGCGAACTCACGCAGATGGCGGAGCTGGTGGTGGGGCGTTGACAGCGGTCAGCTGACCGCCACAGCCAGAGTCGGCTCACCGCCGCTCGCCTCAGCCAGTCTCCCGCTCACTGCGAGCATGCGTGGCTCGTTCTCGGCCATCTCGCCGATCAGATGCCTGCGCAGTTTGGCCGGGATCGGCGGGCGGATGACGCATTCCTCGATCAGTTGCGGGGCGTCCGCACCGACCATGGTCCGCTGCGTGCTGCGCAGCTTGCGCCACGCCGACGCCAGTCCGTGCACGGCGCATTCGAGCGCGCCGATGTGCCGGTCTCACCTTCCCCCCTGACATCCCGGGCCGCCTCACTCCGGTTCGATGTGCGCCGCGTACATGTCTCCGGATGCCGCGGTCAGCACGATGACGGCATCGAGATCCAGCATGTTCGGCAGGTCCGCCAGCGCCCGCTGCCCGGCCTCCGACGCCATGGCCGCTTCATAGGCGCCCGCGCTGTCGAACGTCACCTCGGCGATGGCGTCCACGGCCTGAGAGTCGCTGCCGTTCGGCGGAAAGAAGGTCAGCCGGTAGTCCAGCAGACCCGGCAGCGCCAGGGCCAGCGGCACGTGGGTGTTCAACTGATGGGATTTGAACGCCTCGAAGCTCATGCCCAGCTTCTTCTTGACCAGATAGGTGGCGACGAAAGGGGCATCGTCGGTGCGCATGGCGTCGGCCAGCGCCTCGCCCGTGGAGGCGGCGACCAGCGCGGCGGTCAGCAGGGCTGCGTGCCTGGAGATCATGTCGGGACTCCTCTGTGCTAGAATTCCGCCGCAGCTTAGGAAGGCCGCCGGACGCGATATATGTCGACAGAGGTCAAACAGGGGGCGAAACGGACGGCGGCGGTGGCGGACGGCTACCGCACCTGGACCGCGCCCGCGGCCGGCGGAAAGGCATCCGGAAATCCCCCGGTTCGGGTCGCGATTCTCGCCCTGCCGCAGGCCAGCATGGCCAACATGGCGGCGGTCTACGAGGACCTGCAGGCGGTGAACATGCTGCCGCCCGGCCCCGCCGCCGGCCGGCGTTTCCTGCCCCGGATCGTCGCCGCGGACGCGGCGCCGCGGCGGACCATCAGCGGCCTCGGACTGACGCCGCATGCGACGCTGGACGACGAACGGGTCTACGACGCGGTGGTGGTGCCGACCCTGTATGACGACGGCTGCCTGTCCGACCCGGACTACGGCCCCATCCTCTCCGCCGCCGAACGTGGCTGGCTCGCCCGCCAGCACGGCGCCGGAGCGTTCCTGTCGACCATGTGCTCGGGCGCCTACGGCCTCGCCGAGGCCGGCCTGCTCGACGGCCACGAAAGCGCCATGCACGGCCTCTACGCCGAGGCGTTCCAGGCGCGCTATCCCCGGGTGCGGGTTCTCAGGAAGCGGACGCTGGTGGTTTCCGGATCGCGGCGGGAGATCGTCACCGGCGGGCAGTCGGTCTATTCAGCCGATGTCAGCCTGTTCATGATCGCGCATTTCCACGGCGCACCGACGGCCATCGAATTCGCCACCCTGTATGGGCGGACCTGGAGCGAGGCGCTGCACGAATGGTCGCTGGCCAGCGCGGCGGAGGCGGACGGCGGCGACCAGGTGGTGGCGCTGGCAAAGCAGTTCTTTCACATGCATCTGGCGGACGCCGGGCTGGTGGGCGCCGCCGCCGATCTCGCCAACATGAACGTGCAGACCTTCTCGCGCCGCTTCCAGCGGGCCACCGGGCTTGCCCCCAGGGCCTATGTCACCGGGCTGAGGATGGAGCGGGCGATGCGGCTGCTGGCCGGCAGCCGGATGCCGATCGAGGATGTCGCGGGCCGGGTGGGCTATGCCGACCGGTCGTCCTTCGCCAAGGCCTTCCGGGACGCCGCCGGCCTGCCGCCAGCCGAATACCGCACGCGGTTCCAGACCGCCTCGCGCCTCGCCGGGACCGCGAATTCCACGCAGCGCGGGATCTCTCCGGGTTGAGGGGAAGGGAAAGCCGGCGCTATTCCTGCCTGCCGGAAACGTACTCGCTCACCCAATCGAACTCGTCGGCGCAGCTTTCGGGCATGTCCAGCCGGTAGGGCGGCAGGAGGGGCTTCGTGAACTCGCTCTGCGTGTTCCGTTCGTCATCGATCTTCGCCCGCGCCTTCTCGCTGTAGAGATGACGCCGGTGCGCGTAGGGGACCAGACGGTCCCGCAGCGAGCGGACGAAGTAGTAGGTTTCAGCACTTCGCTTCAGGTACCGCTTCGGCTGATCGAAGCGGAACTCTCCAAGCTCTTGTCCGAGATAGGTCGTGTAGATCTCCGCCCCGATCAGCGCGGTGTGGAAGACATTGACCACATAGCGGTTGAAGTCCGTCTCCGGATCGAGGGCGTTGACGACCAGCGCCTGCATGATGCCATCGCGCGCGATCAGAAACCCTTCGTAGACCCCGGCCGCGCCCGCGAGGCGGCGGAAGCCCTCACTGGACGCGAGTTCGTCCGCGAGCCCGTCGTAAAGCCCGTCGCGGCCGTTCATCAGCAAGAGGCCGGTGGCGGGGCCTTCCAGATAGGATGCGACCGTATCCGCTGCGGCAGCCGGCTCCTGATCGAAATCGAAATCTGGGTACTCGCCGTAAGTCGCATGACGGTCGCGGTAGTCGATAATGAATCGGTCAGACAGATACAGGTCACGAGGGTCCGCATCGATGTAGTAGACGATGGAATCGCTGGCCGGCGCGAAGGGCTGGCCGCGGGCAGGCTCGATCACGGCATCGCAGGTGACCTTGAAGCCGTAGTAGATCGCCTTGAGGTGGATGGGCACCTCGCGTTCGGCTTCCGCAGCCTGCACCGCGCCGGAAATCGAGAGGGCCAGCAGCAGCCCCGCCATCGGTCCGAGTCCGGCCATCACATCACTCCCTTATCCGCTTCCCCGCCATCTGCCCCAGCGTGAAGCTCTTCTGGCCCAGATGACCGAAGGCGAAGGAGAGCTTCGCGTCGACCAGGACCGTGAAGCCCAGTTCCCGGGCCTTGTCGCAGAAGCCGAAATCCTCGCCCAGCCAGATGTCGCGGCCGTCGCGCTCCTCGATGAAATGCGACGGGAAATAGGGCTTCTCCATGCTGCGGAAGACGCCCGCCTTCACCAGCATGCCGCCGCAGCCGAGATAGTCGGCCGCCACCAGCCCGTCATCGGGGCCGAGCGCGAGCGGCTCGCCCCAGCGCTTCATCGCGGTGATCCGCTGCCGCCCCTCCAGCCGGGTCGAGGCGGCGGCGCCGACGATGTCGCGGTCGTGGGAAAGCAGGCGCGCACCCGTCTCCGGCGGGAAAGTCATGTCGCTGTCGAGGAACAGCAGATGCGTGGCCTCGTGCTCCAGCGCCCGGTTGACCAGATTCTGCCGGCCCTGGGGCAGGAGCGCCGTCTTCTCGTTGACCAGGATCGAGGGGATGCGCCGGTGCGTCATGTCGGAGAGCATGCGCGCCAGACAGACCGCGAAGTCCATGTGGACCATGTCGCCCGACGGCACGCAGACCGCGACGCGGAGGGCCGGCGCGTCAGGCACCGGGACCGAAACAGTACGGCGTCCTCGGGCTTGACGAGCCTGCCCCGGACCCCGTTCCGGGGAGGACCCAGTCCAATGATTCGCTGGGCCCCCGGATCAAGTCCAGGGGCGCCGTCTCACTTGTGTCTTCCCCTCGCGCGCCTCTTCGCACCGCCTACTTGAACTCCCGCGCGTCCTCGACGACGACGCCGTCATTGGGCAGGCTGCCGGGCGCGACGATCTCGACCTCGCCGCGCAGCTTGGTGACCGTCTGCACCGTCTGCTTCAGCGCCTCGATCAGCGCCGCGCCGCCCGAGGAGGCCTCGGCCTTGAGGGTCATCTGGTCGCGGTTGTCGGGATTGGTGACGACGATGCGCGCCTTGTCGACTTCCTTGTGACGGTCGACGATCTGGCCCACCAGCTTGGCGTGGACGAACATGCCGCGCACCTTGCAGGACTGGTCGGCCCGTCCCATCCAGCCCTTGATGCGGGTGTTGGTGCGGCCGCATTCGCTCTGGCCCGGCAGAATCGCCGTCATGTCGCCGGTGCCGTAGCGGATCAGCGGATAGATCGGGTTGAAGGTGGTCACCACGATCTCGCCGACCTCGCCCTCCGCGACCGGCTCGCCCGTGCCGGGGCGGCAGATTTCCAGGATCAGCCCCTCGTCCAGGATCATGCCCTCGACGGGGATCGATTCGTAAGCGATCAGCCCGACGTCGGCGGTGCCGTAGCCCTGCGTGGTCTGGATGCCGCGGTCCTCGAACCACTGCCTGAGCGAAGGCGGCAGCGGCTCCGCGCCGACCGAGGCCTTGCGGTAGGAGGAGCTGTCACGCCCCATTTCGTCCGCCTTCTCCAGCAGGATGCGCAGGAAGGACGGCGTGCCGGCATAGGCGGTGGGCTTCAGCTTCTCGATCGCGTCGACCTGCATCTCGGTATTGCCGACGCCGCCGGGGAAGACCGCGCAGCCGATGGCGCGGCAGCCCGTCTCCACCAGCATGCCCGCCGGGGTGAGATGATAGGAAAGCGTGTTGTGGACCACGTCGCCCTGGCGGAAGCCGGCGGCGTAGAGCGCGCGGGCGTAGCGCCAGTGGTCGCGCGCCGAGCCGTCGGGCTCGAAGATCGGGCCGGGCGACATGTAGATGTGCGCCATCTCGGTGACCGCCACGGCGTTGAGGCCGCCGAAGGGCGGGTTCGCCGCCTGAGCCTCCTGCACGTCCGGCTTGCGGATGACGGGCAACTGCCGCAGCGCCTCGCGGCTGTTGATCTCTTCCGGGTGGATGTCCTTGTAGAGTTCGCCGAAGAAGGTCGAGCCATTCTTCGCGTGCGCCACCTGCCCCGGCAGCGCCGCCATCAGGTCTTCCTCGCGCTTTTCCGGCGCGCGGGATTCCAGCCCGTCGTAATGATCCGTCATTCTTGCCTCCCCTGGTGCGTCTGCGCGCGCGAAGCCTAGCGTGAAAGCCGGCGTCCGGCCAAGCGGCTCACTGCGCGCCGAAGCGCACAGCGTCCGGCGCCATCTCCAGATGCAGTTCGTCGCCCTCATAGGGGTGCGCCAGCGCCACCGCGTCATCCAGCTCGATGCCCAGCCCCGGCGCGTCGGGCGGGATGACATAGCCGTCCTCCCAGCGGATTCCGGTCTTCAGAACCTCGGCGTGGAAACCGCCGAAGGTCTCGATGCTCTCCAGGATCAGGAAGTTCGGAATGCAGGCGGCCAGCTGGATGTTGGCGGCGGCGACGACTGGCCCGCAATAGAGGTGCGGCGCGATCTGGGCGTAGTGCGTCTCCGCCATCGCCGCGATCTTCTTCGCCTCCAGGATGCCGCCGACGCGGCCCAGATTGGGCTGCAGGATCGAGGCCGCGCCGCATTCGAGGACGCGCGCGAACTCCCATTTCGTCGCCAGGCGTTCGCCGGTCGCGATCGGCACGGCTGTCGCCCGCGCGACCCGGGCCATCATCTCCGGCCGTTCGGGCGGCGTCGGCTCCTCGAACCAGAGCGGATCGAAGGGCTCGATCCGGCGCGCCATGCGTTTCGCGCCGGAGACCGTGAACTGGCCGTGGGTGCCGAACAGCAGGTCCGCGCGATCGCCCACCGCCTCCCGGATCCGCCGGCAGAACGCCTCCGACCGGTCCAGGGCAGCGATGTCGGGCTGATGACCGTCGTGAACGGAATAGGGGCCGGCGGGGTCGAACTTCAGCGCCGTGAAACCGAGCCCGACATAGTGAAGCGCCCGCTCGGCGGCCATGTCCGGGTCGTCATAGACGGTCTTCCGCCCCGCGCCGGCCTGCGGATAGACGTCGCCCGCCTCGGGATAGATGTAGGTGTAGCTGCGCAGCCCGTCGTGCACGCGGCCGCCCAGCAGCTTGTGGACCGGCTGGCCGGCCGCCTTGCCGACAATGTCCCAGCAGGCCATCTCAAGGCCGCTGAGCACGCCCGACATGGAAATGTCCGGCCGCTGCGAATAGCCGGCGCCGTAACCGCGCCGCCAGAGCTTCTCGATGTCGTGCGGATCCTCGTTCTCGAAGAAGCGGGCGAAGGTGTCGGCGACCATGGCCTCCACGACCTTCGGCCCGAAGCTGGCGGCGTAGACCTCGCCCAGTCCCTCGATCCCGCAGGCGGTCGTCAGCCTGACGAAGATGAAGTAGCGCCCGCCCTTGCGCGGCGGGGGATTGCCGACGACGAAAGTCCGGCAGTCAGCGAGTTTCATGATGCTTCCCCAATTCTGTCATCCCCGCCACCGCGCAGCGGTGCGCGGGGATCAAGCGACGTCGCACGTGGCGTTCCTTCCTGATACCGATCCCCGCGCAGGGCGGGGATGACGCTATGGGACGTCTCCGAAGACGATGACGTTGCGCAGCGCCTCGCCGCGGCGGACCTGGTCCATCGCCTCGTTGATGCGTTCCAGCGGGAAGCGGCCGGAGATCAGTTCATCGAGCTTCAGCCGGCCCTGGCGGTAGAGTTCGACCAGGAAGGGGATGTCCGCCTGGATGCGCGCACCGCCCATCTTCGAGCCCAGGATGCGCTGGTTCAGGCCCGCCAGCGCGCCGGGATCGAGATCGACGGTGACGCCGCTGGGCGGCATGCCCACCAGCACCACGGCGCCGCCCGGCGCGGCCATCTGCAGGGCCTGTTCGACGGCGACACGGACGCCGACGGTGACGAATACGTAATCAACGCCGCGTCCGCCCGTGGCCGCGCGCACGGCGGCGATCAGGTCCTCGGCCTGCGGATTGACCGCGTGAGTGGCGCCGAAGGCGCGGGCCGTCTCCAGCTTGGCGTCCGAAAGGTCGGCCGCGAAGATCACCGACGCGCCGGAGAGCGCCGCGCCCTGGATGCTGTTGAGACCGACGCCGCCGGCGCCGATGACGGCGACCGTCGCGCCGGCCTCGATCCAGGCGGTGTTGCTCACCGCGCCGAAGCCGGTGATGACGCCGCAGGCGAGCAGCGAGGCGCTCTGCAGCGGCACATCCTTCGGGATGACAACGGCCTGGCTGTGATCGACGGTGACGCTCTCCGCGAAGGCGCCGGTGCGCAGTCCCTGAACCAGGCTCTCGCCCGCGGCGGTGGACAAGGGCGAGGCCATGTCGAGGGGAAAGACCGCGCCGCAGGTTACCGGCTGGCCCCTGGCGCAGGCCGGACACTCGCCGCAGGCGCGGATCAGCGTGACCACGACATGGTCGCCGACAGCCAGCCCGGCGACGTTGTCGCCGACGGCCTCGACGACGCCGGCGGCCTCGTGGCCGTAGACGGCGGGCAGCTCTCCGCCCCAGCCGCCATCGGCGAACAGGATATCGCTGTGGCAGATGGCGCAGGCGGCGAGCCGCACGCGGACCTCCCCCGGACCGGGACCGGCGAGGCGGACCTCCTCGATCGCCAGCGGCTCCCCGAAAGCGCGGCAGACGGCGGCTTTCATGATCGTGATCCCCTTCGTCCTCTCGCGGCGGGCGAAAACACCCTAGGATCGCGGTTACGGAAACTCAAAACCCGATTGGGGGATCCTCATGATCATCGTCCACCACCTGGAACATTCCCGCTCCCAGCGCGTCCTCTGGTTCCTGGAGGAACTCGGGGTCGAGTACGACATCAAACTCTACCGCCGGAATCCCGAGACCAACTTCGCACCGCCGGAACTGAAACAGGTCCATCCGCTCGGCAAGTCGCCCGTGGTCGAGGACGCCGGCCGGATGATCATCGAATCGGGTGCGATCATCGAATACCTGTCGATGACCTATGGCGAAGGCCGCTTCACGCCGGCGCAGGATTCGCCCGACTACCTGCCTTACCTGCAGTGGATGCACTATGCCGAGGGCTCGGGCATGCTGCCTTTCCTGCTCAGGCTCTACGCCAGCCGGCTGGGCGACGCGGCCGGGCCGCTGATGCCGCGGATCGACAGCGAGACCGACAACCATCTGAGCTACATCGAGGGCGCGCTGGAAGGCCGCGACTTCTTCCTCGGCGACGAAATCTCCGCCGCCGATTTCCAGATGAGCTTCGTCGCCGAGATCGCCAAGGTACAGGGCATGCTGAAGGATCGCTCGAACCTTTCGGGCTTCGTCCAGCGCATCCAGGCCCGCGACGGCTACCAGCGCGCGCTGAAGCGCGGCGGCCCCTACCGCTTCGCATAGGTCACCCGCTTTGTCCGGCCCGGCCGGCTGTGCTTCAATACGGGACGGGAGGACATTCGCCATGACTCTGAAAATCTGGCCGGTCACGGAAAGCTTCGCCGCCGAGGTCGACGGGGTCGACCTGTCGCAGCCGCTCGACGCGGACACCGTCGAGGAAATCAAGCAGGCCTTCTGGCAGTACGCCGTCCTGGTCTTTCCCGACCAGGAGCTGACCCAGGATCAGCATGTCGACTTCGCGCGGCATATCGGGCCGCTGGAGGAATCCATCGCGCGCCACCGCAAGGACATCAAGCCGCGGCTGCGGCTCGACCTGGCCGACGTCTCCAACCTCAACGACCGCGAGGAGATTCTGGAGGAAGATCACCGGCTCCGGCAATTCCAGCTCGGCAACCGGCTCTGGCACACCGACAGTTCCTTCAAGTTCGTGCCCGGCCGCGCCAGCCTGCTCTATGGCCGGGCCGTGCCGCCGGCGGGCGGGCGCACCGAGTTCGCCGACGAGCGCGCGGCCTGGGACGCGCTGGACGCGGCGACGCAGGCAAAGCTGGACGGACTGATCGCCGAGCACTGCATCCGCTATTCGCGCATGCGCATGGGCTTCGACAATTTCTCCGAGGAGGAAATCCGCCAGATGCCGCCGGTGCCGCAGGTGCTGGTGCGCACCATTCCGGAGACGGGGCGGAAGAATCTCTATCTCGCCTCCCACGCCCTGAAGATCGTCGGCATGGAGGACGAGGCCGCGAAACAGCTGATCGACGACCTGATCGCGCACGCCACCCAGCGCCAGTTCGTCTACAGCCACCGCTGGCGGGCGAACGATCTGGTGATGTGGGACAACCGTTGCACCATGCACCGGGGCACGCCATTTGACGATCTGGTCTACAAGCGGGACGTGCAGCGGGCGACAGTGGCCGAGCCGGCCAATTCCGTCGAGATGGCGGGCCTGCCGCTGCCCGGGATCGCGGCATAGGAGCGAGAGCCATGGGTCTGTTCGGATCGAAACGCGACGACGGCGCCTTCGGACTGGTGTCGGGCAGCTTCCCCGACCCGGCGACGGACATCGACGCCGCCGCCGACAAGGGCGTGGCCGTGCTTGCCGGCGGCTGCTTCTGGTGCGTGGAGGCGGTCTATCTGGAACTGGAAGGCGTCCGGTCCGTGGTCAGCGGCTATGCCGGCGGCTCGCCGGAGACGGCAGACTACAACAGCGTCTGCTCGGGCCGCACCGGCCATGCCGAGGCGGTCGAGATCGGCTACGACCCGCAGAAGATCAGCTTCGGCATGCTGCTGAAGATCTTCTTTTCCGTGGCCCACGATCCGACCCAGGTCGACCGTCAGGGCGCCGATGTCGGCCCGCAATACCGCTCCGCGATCTTCTACGCCGACGACGAACAGAAACGCGTGGCGGAAGCCTACATGGCGCAGATCGACGACGCCGGCGTGCTGGACGGCGCCATCGCCACGACGCTGGAGCCGCTGAAGAAGTTCTTCGAGGGCGAGGACTACCACCAGAACTACGCCGCCCGGAACCCGATGCAGCCCTATATCGCCTTCACCACCGCGCCGAAGGTGCAGAAGCTCTACAAGCTCTATCCGGAGAAGACCAAGGGGCGCTGACGCGCCCTGGGATCAGGTATCCCTTGTCGCCCTTGAACCCCGGATCCTGTCCGGGGCAGGCTTGATCCAAGGACGAAGGACTTGGCTCTCGGGTCAAACCCGAGCACGCCGGATGGGCCAATGCATCAGAGGATGTGCTGGAGCGGACCAGCACCTGATCGAATCTACCCGCCAGTTTCCCTCCCTCCCTTGTGGGGGAGGTGGCTGCGCAGCAGCCGGAGGGGGGAAGGCCGGAGGCCATTCCGACTTCGCCGATTCACCCCCACCCCGGCCCTCCCCCATCAAGGGGGAGGGAGAACTTTTCAATCAGATGTTCGAACGCCGCTAACCCCGGTCGTCGTAGTCGAGCACGACGCGGTCGCTGACCGGCGTCGCCTGGCAGGTCAGCACGTAGCCGGCCTCGATCTCCTCGGGCTCCAGGCCGTAGGTCCTGTCCATCTCCACCTGGCCCTCCACCAGCTTCGCGCGGCAGGTGCAGCACATGCCGCCCTTGCAGGCGAAGGGAAGGTCGGCCTGCCGCGCCAGCGCGGCGTCGAGGATGGAGGTGCCGTCGTCGACCATGTCGAAGTCCATGCGATGGCCGTCGACGACCACGCCCACATGACGGGTCGGCAGGGTCTCTCCCGGGGCGGCGGTCTTCTTCGGTTTCGCATTACCGTCCTCGGCCGGGGTGAACAGCTCGAAGCGGATGCGCTTGCGCGCGACGCCGCGGTTCTTCAGCGCCCCGGACACGGTCTCGATCATCGCCTGCGGACCGCAGAGGTAGAACGTTTCGGTGCCTTCCACGTCGATCAGCCGGTCCAGCATCATGTCGAGCTTGGCGTCGTCGATCCGGCCCGACAGCAGCGGCGCCTCCTGCGCCTCGCGGGAGAGGACATGCAGAATGGAAAGCCGCGCGGGGAAGCGGTTCTTCAGGTCCTCGAGCTCCTCGCGGAAGATCACCGTGCCGGCCGAGCGGTTGCCGTAGACCACGGTGACCGACGACTTCGGCTCGCAGAACAGCACCGCCTTGACGATGGCCAGGATCGGCGTGATGCCGGAACCGGCGGCGAAACAGACGAAATGCGCCTCCCGTTCCGGGTCCGGGCGCAGCACGAAGCGGCCCTCGGGCGCCATCACATCCATCGCGTCGCCGGGGCCGATGTCCTCGTTGGCGAAGGTGGAGAACAGCCCGCCCTCGACGCGGCGGATGGCGACGCGGATCTCGCTCTCCGTCGGGCCCGAACAGATCGAATAGGAGCGCCGCACCTCGCGGCCGCCGACGTCGGCCTTGAGCGTCAGGTACTGGCCGGCCTCGTGATCGAAGGCGGACCTGAGATCCTCGGGCACGTCGAAGGCGATGGAGACGCTGTCGGGGGTCTCCCGGCGGACGTCGGCGACTTTCAGGCTGTTGAACAGGGCCATGGACTCATCCTCCGCCTCGAAACGGCAGCAATACTGTCACCCCCGCCTTGTGCGGGGGTCCGGAGCGGCTTCGCCGCAGGTCGTTTGATTTGACCGGATGCCCGCATGAAGCGGGCATGACACAAGGATGTCTGACTCCCGAACCGGTCATCGTCAGTGGCACTTGAAGTAGTCGAAGGGCTCCAGGCACGCATTGCACTGGAAGAGCGCCTTGCAGGCGGTGGAGCCGAAGGGACTCAGCATTCTGGTGTCGGCGGCCCCGCAATGGGGACAGGCGACGTCGGGCGTCTCCCCCAGCAGGTGACGCTTGTCGGTCGAACGCCCGACGGGCGGGGCGATGCCGGCTTCCCTGAGCTTCTCGCGGCCGCGCTCTGTGATCTCGTCGGTCGACCAGGCGGGCGAGAGCACGACGTCCACGGTCACCGCCCGGCAGCCGCCCGCGACCAGCCGCTCGTGGATCAGCAGCTTCATCATGTCTGTCGCCGGACAACCGGTATAGGTCGGCGACATCTTCACCACCGCGCCGCCGTCATCGGCCAGTTCGACGCCGCGGATGACGCCGAGGTCGAGCAGGCTGAGATTGGGGATCTCCGGGTCCGGCACCTCGGCCAGCATGGCCCAGACATCGTCGAGCGTGGGAAGGGTCTCGGTGGCCATGGGGTCCGCCTCTACCAGTTCAGCCCCGGATAGGTCCGCTGCATGAACTGCATCTCGGTCAGCATGTAGCCCAGATGCTCGGAATGCCTGCCTTCCAGGCGCCCGCCGACGACGGACCAGCCCTGATCCGGCCAGTCCAGCGTCGCCTCGTCGAGGACGGCGCGGACATCCCGCTCCCAGGGCTCGCGGAGCGCGCCGAGATCGGGGCCGACCCCGGCCTCGGCCATCATGCGGTCGACCTCGTCCATCTCGAAGAACTCGGCGGTGAAGCCGAACAGCGCGGCCATGCCGTCGGTCATGCGCCGATGGCTTTCCCCGGTGCCGTCGCCCATGCGGATTACCCAGCCGGCGGAATGGCGGCGGTGATAGGCGACCTCCTTGACCGCCTTGGCGGCGATCTCCGCGATCCGCGTGTCGCCGGAGCGCTCGAACGCCTGCATCAGCAGCAGGTTGTAGCTGTCGAACAGGAACTGCCGCGCCATGGTCTGCGCGTAGTCGCCGTTGGGTTGCTCGACCAGCAGCAGGTTGTTCATGTCCCGCTCGGGACGCAGGAAGGCGAGGTCGTCCTCCGTGCGGCCCGCGCCCTCGACCTCGCCAGCGTACTGGTAGAACAGCCGCGCCTGGCCGATGAGGTCCAGCGCCACATTGGTCAGCGCGATGTCCTCCTCCATCACCGGGCCGTGGCCGCACCACTCGCCCAGACGGTGGCAGAGTACGTGCGCCGTGTCGCCCAGCCGCAGCAGGTAGCGGAACAGCGCCCGGTCGTATGTCGGCGGCGCCATCAGATGTTCTCCACCCCGTCGGGCACCGAATAGAAGGTCGGATGGCGGTAGACCTTGCCCGCCGCCGGATCGAACAGCATGTCCTTGTCGTCCGGGTCGGAGGCGACGATATCGGCCGACCTCACCACCCAGATGGAGACGCCCTCGGAGCGCCGCGTGTAGAGATCGCGGGCGTTCTGGATAGCCATCTCGGCGTCCGGGGCGTGCAGGCTGCCGGCGTGTTTGTGGTTCAGGCCCTCGCGGCTGCGGATGAAGACTTCCCACAGCGGCCATTCCTTGCGATTGCTCATCGCCTCGTCCTCCTGATCAGGCGGCCTCGCGGCCCGCGCGAGCGCGCTTCTTCTCGGCGTGGGCCAGGGCGGCCTCGCGCACCCAGGCGCCGTTCTCGTAAGCCTCGCGGCGGTTGCGCAGCCGGTCGCGGTTGCAGAGCCCGTTGCCCTTCACGACCCGCCAGAACTCGTCCCAGTCGATCCGGCCGAAGTCATAATGGCCGCGCGCCTCGTTCCATTTCAGATCGTCGTCGGGAATCTTCAGGCCCAGGAACTCGGCCTGGGCCACGGTCATGTCGACGAACTTCTGGCGCAGCTCGTCGTTCGACTGGCGCTTGACCTTCCACTTGAAGGACGTCGCCGAGTTCGGCGAGTCGGCGTCGTGCGGACCGAACATCATCAGCACCGGCCACCACCACCGGTCCAGCGCGTCCTGCGCCATCGCCTTCTGTTCCGGCGCGCCGTGCGCCAGCACGGTCATGATCTCGAAGCCCTGGCGCTGGTGGAAGCTCTCTTCCTTGCAGATGCGCACCATGGCCCGGGCATAGGGGCCGTAGGAGGTGCGGCAGAGCGCGACCTGATTGACGATCGCGGCGCCGTCGACCAGCCAGCCGATGGCGCCGATATCGGCCCAGGTCAGCGCCGGATAATTGAAGATCGACGAATACTTGGCCTTGCCCGAATGCAGGTCCTCCAGCACCTGGTCGCGGCTGGCGCCAAGCGTCTCGGCGGCCGAGTAGAGATAGGCGGCGTGGCCGGCCTCGTCCTGGATCTTGGCCAGCAGCGCGGCCTTGCGGCGGAGCGTCGGCGCGCGGGTAATCCAGTTGCCCTCCGGCAGCATGCCGACATATTCCGAATGCGCGTGCTGGGAAATCTGGCGGATCATGAACTTGCGGTAGCGCTCGGGCATCCAGTCGCGCGGCTCGATCCGCTTCTCCGCGTCGATATGCGCCTGGAAGCCGGCCTCGCGCTCCGGATCGTCGGTCTCGACGGCCCTGACCTGATCGTTCATCGCTGTCCTCCCGATCGCTGCCGGTCCCAGCCGGGCATTGGCGCAACATGATACATAAATCCGCGTATCTCGCAATGATTTCGTATCATGTTAATCGGATTGCAAGGGATGGCCGGAGGAACGGCGCGCGGGACCGCCCTCCCCTCTGGCCAGGGGCGGAGGCCCGGGCGGGGGACCGGCAGGCGATTCACCATGAAAGGCCCGGCGCAAGCCGGTTGACCGTTCCCGAGGGTTGGGGTACAGCACCCGCCCGTGCCGCCGTAGCTCAGGGGTAGAGCACTCCCTTGGTAAGGGAGAGGTCGAGTGTTCAAATCACTCCGGCGGCACCAGTTTTCCCATTGAAATCGCTGATTATTCCTGAAGCCATCAGCCAATGCTCGGTGGAATGGCAATAGAAGTGTCATTATCAGACTTGGGTCCTCGGTCACCCGAGTCGTGCGCGCGCTCCAAGAGTTTCCAGAGAATTGGTTTGAATACCTGCTGCCGGACGAGGCATGCGGCAGGTGCGAGGCCGGTATCGACTCGAATTCGGTCAATCCATCCGGACGCAGCGCGTACTCTCGTAAAAGTTGCTGGGGGCGACGTGAACCGGAGGGACTTAATGAATAGCAACTTTGGCGCGTTCGCGTATGGGCGGGCTGCACTTGCCGTGACAGCCTTCGCACTGCTCGCCGCCTGTTCGACATCGGACACTGCCGTCGTTTCGGCGGGAACCGAGCAGGAAATCGCGAACACGCGCGCCAGCGAGGTGGCTGTGATCAACAATCTGCCGCGCCCACTGCCCGAGCTCGACGCGCAGTTGAACAGCCAGATGATGGCGACGATGCCGCGTTGTGCGCTGGGAGCGCGTTCTCATCGTGCCGAGATCACCGTCACGGACTTCAAGGAAGCAAACACGGCGAAGGCCTTGCTTATCGGGGATGACATGGAGCTTTCTGGTCGCGTCAGGTTCGTAGACCTTTCAACCAACAAGGTGACAGGTGAGTATTTCGTGGAGGAGAGCTTCTTTTGGGGCGGCATCGTTGGCGCTGCGATGATGTCGAATGCGGCCGCCAAGCTCTCACGCAGCTTCGCGGAAACGGTCTGCAAGGACGTCTTCGGAGTGGACCTCAAACCCGAGTAGTTGTCGCCCTCAGCCGCCCAGGGCGTGTTCCGCGCCGAAGACCTCGCGGCAGACGGCGGCAGCGAACAGGTTCGACAGCACTGTCTCCGGATTGCCCGACGGCGCGCCGGGCAGACTGGTTCCCACCGTGGAGACGCTGACGCGCCAGGGACCGGTGCGGCGCTCCGAACCGCGGGCGACGAAGGTCACCTCGGCGGTGAGCGTGACGCCCTGCCTGCGCTGGGAGCCGGCATCCCGGTCGCGCCGGACCGCCAGCACCTCGACCAGGGCGTCGTGAGGGGCGCCGCCGCCGGCGCAGCCCGGCACGATCGCCAGCATGCTCTCACGTAGTCCGGACGGCAGCGCCGTGGCCGCCACGGTCGCGGAACGCCGGACCTGGACATCGGCCACCGCCACGCCGTCGAGCGGTTCCGTCGCGCTTTCGCAGCCCGCCACCGCCAGCAAGGCGGCGGCGGCCGCCGCCGCGCAGGCCGCGCGGCCCGAATTCCCGATCCACATGGCGCAATCCACTCGTCGTGATCAGATGTGCGGAAGTCTACCGCGCCGGGGCGGTCCGCCGAATGTCGTCCGTCACAGGTGCTTCGGAGAGGACGGCGTCCCGATCCGCCGGCAAGTGTCGCCGTCCCTGCTCTACTGGGCGGTCCAGCCGCCATCGACGGGCAGGGCCTGGCCGGTGATCTGGGCCGCGGCTTCCGAGGCGAGGAAGACCGCCAGGGCGCCGATCTGCTCGGGCGTGGCGAATTCCTGCGACGGCTGCTTTTCCGCCACCAGCTTCCGCTTTTCCTCGTCGAAACTCGTGCCGTTGGCCTGGGCGCGGGCGTGGATCTGTTTCTCCACCAGGGGAGTCAGCACCCAGCCGGGGCAGATTGCGTTGCAGGTGATATTGACGGTCGCGGTCTCGAGCGCCGTCACCTTTGTCAGGCCGACGACGCCATGCTTGGCGGCGACATAGGCGGCCTTCTCTTTCGAGGCGACCAGGCCGTGCACCGAGGCGACGTTGATGATGCGGCCGAAGTCCTGGGCGAGCATGCGCGGCAGCGCGGCGCGGATACCGTAGAAGACCGAGGAAAGGTCGACGGCGATGATCTGGTCCCACTTGTCCAGCGGGAACTCGTGCACGCTGGACGTATGCTGGATGCCGGCGTTCTGGACCAGCACGTCGACGCTGCCGAACGCGTCGACGGTCCCTGACACCATCTCCTCGACCTGGCCGGGATCGGCAACGTCGCAGGCGGCGAAGATCACATTGTCGTGACCATAGCGCTCACGGAATTCGGAAAGCACCGCCTCCGCGGCGTCGTTCAGACGGCGGCCGTTGAGCACCACCCGAGCGCCGGCCCGGGCGAAGGAATGCGCCGTGCCCAGGCCGATTCCGCTGGTTGATCCGGTAACGATAACGTTCTGCGGGCGTGTCATCGAAGCACCCCTTCCGTAGCGGCCGAGAACTTTTGCCCGGTAAGTGTGCACCGTGGCAATATGGTCAGGATACAGGCAATTCTTGCGTTGCAACAATCTCACTTTTGCGCTGCAGTATTTATCGAAATGCGATTTGAGAGGTGGTGCGGCAACAATCTGTTCCGATGTGCTGGCCGCGAAAACATGTAACGAAAGTGGAATGATCCGGGCCTGACGGCGCTATTTACTTGCTCTGGCCACGAAAATGATCGGACGGCCCGGCTTGTGCGTATGCATCGTCGCAATATGTCCAGTAATCGCCGGCCCTTGTTGCGTCCGGCGCGGGGTTTGTCCGTCAAGCTGTCATGATCGTGATGTGTACTACTTGACGGCGAGTCCGACGTCGGCGTCCGGTGGTTTACTGGAAAGTGGGTTCACATTATTACCCGTGACCGGCGCACCGGCGGTGTGACCGAGTCGGCTCCCGCCAGGAGGCTCCGCATGGAGATGAAGGAAATAGATCGTTTCATGCCATCCGAACCGACTGCCGACGGGGCGGAGCAATCCGCCTACCTGACTGCCCAGATGCTGGAACGTTTGATGACGATGACCTATGCGGTCGGCGAGGCTCGAGAATTGCGGTCCTCGCAATGGGCCGCGCTGCGCTTCTTCGCCGGCGCCGGCCCCCGGGAGCGCACGGTCAAGGCGTTCGCCGAATACAACAGCACCTCGACCGCCAGCGCCTCCCAGACCGTCTCGACGCTGGTCCGCCGCGGCCTGCTGAGCAGCGCCGCCTCGCGCCACGACGGACGTTCCAAGGAAGTTGCGGTAACCGAGGCGGGCCGGCGGTTCCTCAAGCGGGATCCGCTGCGCCTGCTCGCGCGCACTCTCGAGTCGCTGGCGCCCCGGGACAAGGGCGGCTTCGACACGATGATCGCGGCCGCTGCCCGCCAGTTGGAGCGGGCGGCGATGGAGGCGGAGATCGATCCGGCGCGGCACGGCGACGGCCTGGCGCGCATGGCCGAAGGCGCCGGCTTCGGCGCGCCCGGCGACTGATCCCGGAACGAACCCGCCGCCGCGGCGATTTTTTCAGTGCAATTAACAATTTGTCAGTTCCGGCGCGGCTAGCCTCGACAATCGCTGTCCTGACGAAGGCTGCCGAGGAGGACGTTCGCATGAGCCTGCAGTCGGAGATCGCGCCCTACGTGGATGCACTCAAGGGGCGCAAGACCCCTGTGTCGCCGTACGAAGCGATCAGTTACATCAATGCTGTGGTGGAGGCTGCGGAGCGGCGTCCGGCCAAGGGCGGAATAGCGCTCAACGAGACGGCGAAGACGCAATGCCTCGCCCAGATCGACGAGAGCCTCCAGACCATTGCCCAGGCCGCCGTCGACATCATGAACGCTGCCGAGACGGTCATGAAGGACGCCGGAACCGACGCGGCCGTGCGCCAGCGGTGCATGGACATGCTGACGGCCTGCGGGTTCCAGGATCTGGTCAGCCAGCGCCTGCTGATCGTCCGTCAGCACCTCAGCGAAACCGCCGGATCCAACGGCACCCGCACCTCCCTGAACGCCACGGCGGCGCGCGAACCCCATGCCGACGACGCCCTGCTTCACGGCCCCAGCACCGGCAAGGAAGCCATGGATCAGGCCGCCATCGACGCCCTGCTCAACGACTGACGCAGCCCGCCGCGCCTCCGCGGGCTTCCGCGGGCTACTCTCCGGAAATCGTCATCGGAAGCGATCGGACAGGTATCCTGCCCTGGCGGCGCACCACCACGCGCCGCGGACGGCGGCGTCAGTCAGCCGCCACTGGCCAGCGGCATGCGTGACGGCGCCGCCGGCCGGACCGTCGAGCCGGCGGTCCCGGGCTGCGCCAGGGTGAACACCCCGAAGGCGAGGCCGGCCGGGCGTTGGTAGAGGTCGGTGATGCCCAGCGTCGATTCCGCCGCGCCCAGCACCAGATATCCGTCGCCATTGCGGAAATAGCGCGGCAGGCGCTCCAGGATCTGGCGCTTGGCATCGCGGTCGAAATAGATCAGCACGTTGCGGCAGAAGATGATGTCGAAACGATTGGCGGGCACCGCCGGCGACAGCAGGTTGTCGGTGCGGAAGGCGATGTGCTGTCGGATCTCGTTCCGAACCCGCCAGCTGCCGTCGCCATGCGGCTCCATGTAGCGCTGAAGGTCGGTCTCGCCGATGCCCCGGCGGGCCTCGAAATCGGTATAGATTCCCCGCTTGGCCAGTTCGATCGACTGCTGCGAGACATCGGTGGCGGTGATCTCGTAGCGATAGCCCGGATGGCTGCGGAAGAAGCTGCTGAGCGTGATGGCTAGACTGTAGGGTTCCTGGCCCGTGGAGCAGGCAGCGCTCCAGATGCGCAGGGTCTTGTCCATGCCCAGCCGGGGCAGGAGCTCGGGCAGGATCGTCGAAGCCAGCCGTTCGAAGGGCGCAACGTCGCGGAAGAACGAGGTCTCGTGCGTCGTCATCCGGTCGATCAGGCCGCCCACCGCCTCATTGGAGGCCGGGCCGTGCATCCGGGCGGCCAGGGCGTCCAGGTCCGGCAGCCCGAGCTGGGTCGCCAGCGGCGCGAGCCGGGAGCGCACCAGATACTCCTTGTCGTCGCTCAGGATATTGCCGGTATGCCGGTTCAGGACGTCCCGGAACACTCTGAAGCTTTCCTTGCTCATCCTCATGCGACGCAACTCTTTCTGACCAGTTCGGCCAAAGCTTCGACAGGCAGAACGGTCGTGGCGACGCCCGCCTTGACCACGGCGCCGGGCATGCCCCACACCACGCTGCTTTCCTCGTCCTGAACGGCGATGCTGGCGCCGCCGGCGGACAGCGCCGCCGCGCCCTTCGCCCCGTCCGTGCCCATGCCGGTCAGCACCAGGGCAAGCACCCGGGGGCCATAGGCCTCGGCCAGCGAACGGAACATCGGATCCACCGAGGGACGGCAGAAATGCTCGGGCGGATCGCTCGAGAGCTGGATATGATGGGTCGCCCCCTTGCGGCGCACCAGCATGTGCCGGTCGCCGGGCGCGACATAGACCCGTCCCGGCAGCAGTTGTTCGCCGTCCTCGCCCTCGCGGCATTCGAGCCCTGTCTGGCGGGTCAGGTTGGCCGCCAGGATGGAGGTGAACTTCGCCGGCATGTGCTGGCAGAGGACCACCGGCACGTTGATCCGGGGCCCGACCGCCTTCAGCAGCCGCGCCAGGGCGTCCGGCCCCCCCGTCGAAGCGCCGATCGCCAGGATGGCGGGCCGCTCGCCGCGGGGTTCCGGCACACGGACAGGCGGTTTCGCCGCCACCGGCGCAGATGACGGCAACCTGGCGGCGGCATCCCTCGTCCGCCGCGATCCGTGGCGCTCGCCCAGCGCACGCACGCGCTCGACGATCTGGTGGCGGAAGGCGTCCTTGTCTCCCGGGCCGGGCTTGGAGACGAAATCCACGGCGCCCAGGTCGAGCGCCCGGAAGGTCTTGCGCGCGGCGGCTTCGGACTGACCGGACACCACGACGATGCGGATGTCCGGACGCATCGCCAGGATGCGCGGCACCGCCTCGTAGCCGGAAAGAACCGGCATCTCCAGATCCAGCGTCACGACGTCGGCCGGAAATACCGCCAGCTTCTTCAGGGCCTGCTCGCCATCCGCGGCGGTCGCCACGGTGCCGAGGCGCTCCTCCTCAACCCACTTCGCGATCATCGCGCGGGCGAAGACGGAATCGTCGACCACCAGAACATGGAGATCGCCGGCGCCATCCGACCGGGGTGGCGCCAATTCGGTTGTCACCCCGGCCATGTCGGGGCCCTCAGGCTTCGGACAGTACGGGAAGGTCGCTGCCGATCGACAGAACCTTTCCGATGTCGAGAATGACCATCAGCGCATCGGGCAGCTTGGCGACGCAGGTCGACAGTTCGGCGAGTTGCGGCTTCAGCGTCGGCGGATTGGGTTCGAACACCACCCTGTCGACCGGCACCACTTCGCCAACGCGGTCGAACAGCAGGCTGTACCATTCGCCATTGTGGACCGCGACGATGCTGATCTTGTCCCTGGATTCGGACGGCGGCATGCCGAAGCGGCGGCGCATGTCGATGGCGGTCACGACCCGTCCCCGCAGGTTCAGGACCCCCGCGACCTCCGGCGGCGCGAGCGGCACGCGTGTCAGGGCCTGAGACCGGATGATGTCGTTGACCGACAGGATCGGCAGTCCGAACATCTGGCTGCCCAGAAAGCTGGTCACGATGCTCCGGCTTTCGGACAGGCCGACGCGCACGTCCTTCGACTTCTTCATGCGGCGATCTCCTGCTTCTTCATCGCCTCGTCGATCGCGGCGATGAGGTTGTTCTTGTCCAGCTTGGCGATGTAGGCGTGGAAGCCGGCCTGGCGGCCCCGCTGACGGTCGGCCTCCGTGCTGTGGCTGCTCAGTGCGATCACCGGGGTGCCCGAGGACTGCGGATGGCGCTTCAGCTCCTGCAGCAGCTTGTAGCCGTCCATGCCGGGCATCTCGATATCGCTGACGATGACGTCATAGCGCGCGCCGTTGTCCAGCAGCTCCAGCACCTGATCGGGATGCTCCGCAACGGTCAGGTGATAGCCGTGGCTGCGCAGCAGCGGACCGACGATGTTGCGGAAGAACGCCGAATCGTCGACCAGCAGCAGTTCCCAGGCATAGGCCGGCTCCTCGCCCTCATAGGGCTTCTGGTTCTCGCCGAAGCGATCCGGATAGGCCTTGCGCAGGTAGTGGGAGACATCGAGGACTTCCATCGCGCGGCCGCCGACGATCGCGGTGCCGAGGCAGCCCTCGCCCATGGCGTCGAGGTCGACGCTGATCTCCGCCGCGCCGATGTCGACGATGCGGTCCACCGCCAGGCCCAGATGGGACTGGTGATCGGAGAACACGATCACCTGCTGGCGTTCGCGGATATTCGGCAGCTGGCAGTCCATCCCGACGATCGGCATCAGCGCATTGCGGTACTGCACGACCTTGCGGCGATCGATGGTCTCGATGCGCTCGGCATCGAACTCCTCCAGCCGGTCCACCAGCGACAGCGGCACCGCCTTCGGCGTCTGGTCCTGCATCTCGAAGATCAGCAGGTCGATCTTGCGCTGCGCCGCCGCCAGGGCGGCGGCGTCGTCCCGGTCGTCCTGCTCCACCTGCTTCGCGCTCATCGTGGTGGCCAGGCCGTTCGGATCCAGGATCATGATGACCGAGCCGTCTCCCAGGATGGTGTTGCCGGAGAACATGCGGATGTCGCGCAGGATGGGCGCCACGGGCTTGACCACGATCTCCTCGGTGTCGAAGACCTTGTCGACGATGATGCCGAACTGCTGCGAGCCGATCTGGGCGACGACGACGAACAGCTCCTTGCGTTCCAGCACGTCGTGCAGGCCCTTGTCGTTGAGTTTCAGCACCTCGCCCAGATAGAGCAGCGGCAGCAGCCGCTCGCGCAGCCGGAGCAGGCAGGCGCCGTCGATCTCCTCGATCTGCTGCTCGGCGGTGCCGTTGACCCGCACCAGTTCCTGCACCGAAATCTGCGGGATGGCGAAACGCTCGCCCGCGCTCTCGACGATCAGGGCCGAGACGATGGCCAGCGTCAGCGGGATCTTGATGATCAGGCCCGTTCCCTGACCCGGCGCCGAATGCAGATCGATGGAGCCGCCGATCTTCTCGATGTTGGTGCGCACCACGTCCATGCCGACGCCACGGCCGGAGACGGCCGAAACGGTCTCGGCGGTCGAGAAGCCTGGCGCGAAGATGAACTGGTGGAGGCGCTGGCTGTTCATGCCCTCGGCCTCGCTGGCGCTGACCAGGCCGCGCTCCACGATGCGTCGGCGGATGGCCTCGGCGTTGAGGCCGGCCCCGTCGTCGCGCAGTTCGATGACGATGTGACCGCCCTCGTGGCGCGCGGAGAGATAGATGTTGCCGGTCTCGGCCTTGCCGGCGGCCTTGCGGGCCTCGCGGCTTTCGATGCCGTGGTCGGCGGAATTGCGGACCATGTGGGTCAGCGGGTCCTTGATCATGTCGAGGACCTGGCGGTCGAGTTCGGTTTCCGCGCCCTCCATGTGCAGCTCGATCTTCTTGCCGAGCTCCAGGCCAAGGTCGCGGACGATGCGCGGAAGCTTGTTCCACGCATTGCCGATCGGCTGCATCCGGGTCTTCATGACCCCTTCCTGCAATTCGCTGGTAACCTGGCTGAGGCGCTGCAGCGGCAGGTGGAAGACGCTGTCGGACTGGCCACGGACGAGCTGCAGCAACTGGTTGCGGGTCAGCACCAGTTCGCTCACCAGGTTCATCAGCTGCTCCAGCAGGTCCACGCTGACGCGCAGCCCCTGCGTGGCGGCGCGGGGGGCGGAACTGTTGCGGGCCGAGGCCTCCTCGGCTTCCTCCTCATCCTCGGCGACCGACGCGGCAGGCGCTGCGGCGGCGGGCGCGGCAAGCTCGGGGGCTGCGGGGGCAACGGGCGTGGCAGGCTGGGGGGCAGCTTCGGCCACCGGCGCTTCGTCTTCCGCGTCGTCATCATCGCCGCCGGCGCCCTGGAGTATCTCCGCCAGGGTGGCGAACAGCGGGTTGTCGCCGGGCTCGCTCTCGGCGGCGTCATTTTCGGCGGTCTCGACCAGCGCGATCGGCTCCTCGGCTTCGGCGGCCGCTGCGTCCGCGAAATCATCCTCGTTGCTGATGGTCGCCTGCGGCGCGTCGACGAAGGCTTCCAGCTTCGCGATCAGGGCCGAGACGTCCACGTCCGGCTCCTCGCCGGTGGCCTGGATCTCGTCCAGCAGGCGCTGGATCTGGTCCATCGCCTCCAGCACGGCGGAAATCACGTCCGGCGTCGGCTCCAGCGACTTCTCTCGCACCAGGCCAAGCACGTTCTCGGCGGCATGGGCGACGGTTCCCAGGCGGTGCAGGTTGATGAAGCTGCAGGTGCCCTTGATGGTATGCACGACGCGGAAAAGCTGGTCGATGGTGCCGGGCTGGTTCGGCTCCTGCTCCAGGTGGACGAGGTCCTGCTCGATCTCCGAGAGCTGTTCCAGCGTCTCTTCGATGAACTCGCTGATCAGTTCATCCATTTGTTGTCTCCGGATTACGCCTGGGGGGTGTCTTTGTCGCCGCCGCGCGGGTTCAGGCCGCCGCGAAGGACGCCGCGATCTTCTTGCGCAGGACCTCCGCCGTGAACGGCTTGATGATGTAGTTGGTCACGCCGGCCTCGCGCGCGGCCTGGACGTTCTCGATCTTCGATTCCGCGGTGACCATGATGAAGGGCAGCTTCTTCAGCCGGCGGTCCGAACGGACCTCCTTCAGAAACTCCAGCCCCGTCATGGGCTGCATGTTCCAGTCGGAAATGATCAGATGGAAGTCCTTGCTGCGCAGCTTGCGAAGCGCCGATTCGCCGTCCTCGGCGTCGTCGATGTCGCGGAAGCCGATTTCCTCGAGCTGATTACGCACGATGCGGCGCATCGTAAGAAAGTCGTCCACCACGAGGACTGAGGGGACGAAGTCCATACCAGCCATCAATACTCCTCCAGTTCTAGCCGCTCGACCGGCGCTCGGGTTCGAGCCTGAGTGTTAATCATATGTCTTAACAAAGCGTGTGGCCGGGACCGGACCCGCGCCTCGCGACAGGTTGACGGCGATGATGAACAGAGGGAGTTCAGAAAGAATTAAGGCAACCAGCGCTATACAGCACGTCCAACGAGAGACGGTCGGCCTGGGCCGGTCGTCGGCGACCGTCACGGAGCGAACGCGGGAATGGAACTAACCAAGTTCGATTTCAAGAACAGGGTCTTCAGCGTCCCCGGCGTCTACATCTTCGGGGAAGGCGTCGACCGCAAGCCGATGCTGAGCGTCGAGCTCGGCGATCTGCGCGCGGCGTTGGAGATGGACAGCCTGAGACGCGAGTTCGGGATCGAGCCGGACTCCCATGATTACGAACTGCTGCAGCTCGCCGAGAGCGCCCTCAGCCACGTCAAGTACATCGTCCCCGGCGACCAGATCCCGACCGAGATTCTGGACGGGACGGCCTCCTGGCCCATCGAGGAACAGCACTACGAAACCGCCAGGAACCGCCTCAGCATCCGCCTTGCCGCCTGGGCGGCCCAGCGCGATTTCAGGGTTCTCGACCCGCTGGAGATACAGGAGCTGCTGCAGACGCCGGAAGTCCAGAAACACGTCCAGCAGGGCTTCCAGAAGGCGGCCGAGGAGCTGGGCCTGAAAACCCGCGACGAGGTCGTCCAGATGGTCGAGCAGATCGGCCGCGAAATGGCCTATATCGAGGCCCTGCGCAGCTACTACGACTGGATCCTGCGCATTCCCGGCCATATCCGCACCATGCAGGCGCTGTTGAAGGAGGACCGCCAGAGCCTGGAAAGCGCGATCCGCGTCAACCAGCTCGCCGCCGGACCGATCAAGCAGTACCGCGACATGTTCCAGAACGTGGACGCCCAGTTCCAGGACATGGCGTCGGTTCTGCGCAACGTGCCCAACGTCATCGACTTCGTCCGCAATGTGCGCGACGACCTGCACCGCGACACGCTGATCTGGGCCGAGATCGAACCGATCTGGAAGGAGATGGATTTCGAGGACCGCCGCTCCATGCGCAGCGGCCTCTCCAAGCTCTACCCGTTCATCGCCCAGAACTTCATGCGCTACGGCGGCTGGTAGAAGCCGCGGCGGCACCCCCCCGGAACAGAGACGGGCCGGCCGGAGAAGACTCCGGCCGGCCCGTTTTCGTTGACCCGCAGCAGGCGCGGCCGAAGACGCGCCCGCATTCCGGCTTCAGGCGGCGGACCGCACCTTGCGCAGGAAGCCGCCCACGGACTGACGCAGGTGCTCGGCCCGCTCCGCGAGCTCCGTGGCGGCGACGCCGACCTCGTCGGCCGACTGGCCGGTCTGGTGGGAGGCCGTCGAGACTTCCGCGATGCGCGCGGTCACGTCCTGGGTACCGACCGCGGCCTGTTGGACGTTCTGGGAGATGTCGCGGGTCGCGGCGTTCTGTTCCTCGACCGCGGCCGCGATGGTGTTGGCGATGGTGTTCACCTGATCGATCGTCGCCTGGATCTCGGCGATAGCGCGCACCGAATCGGCCGTCGCCTCCTGGATGCCCTTCACCTGCTGGGAGATTTCGTCGGTGGCCTTCGCCGTCTGGCTGGCGAGGCTCTTGACCTCCGACGAGACCACGGCGAAGCCCTTGCCGGCCTCGCCGGCCCGCGCCGCCTCGATGGTCGCGTTCAGCGCCAGCAGGTTGGTCTGGCTGGCGATCTCGTTGATCAGCCCGACCACGGAGCCGATCTTCTCCGCCGCCTCCGACAGGCCTTTCACGCGGCCGCTGACCTGGTTGACCTGTTCCACCGCACCCAGGGTCACCTGGGTCGATTCGCTGACCTGGCGGGTGACTTCGGAGAGGGAGGCTGCAAGCTCCTCGGCGGCGGTCGCGACATTGCGGACGTTCGATGTCGCCTGTTCGGACGCGGAGGCAACCAGCGTGCTGTTGTCGATCGACTGCGTGACGCCGCCGCGCAGGGTCTCGGACGTAACCCGCATGTTGCCAGCCGCCTCCGCCAGCGATTCGACCAGGCCGACCACGTCCTTCTCGAAGGCGTCTGCGTGACGGGCGGTCGTCTGCGCCGCGGCGGCGCGGACTTCGTCCCAGTAGACCGTGACGGCCAGGTCCATGTCGAGGAACAGCGCCCTGGTCACCGCATCGACCATCTCGGCGGCGTTGCGGCGGTTGCTGAAACGGCTGGCGCGGCCCAGCAGGATCTGGCTGAGACGGGAAAGGATGAAGCCGTAGCCGGAGAGATACCAGCGCGGCTCCAGGCCGATACGCTGGTGTGCCACGCCGATGCGGCGCACGCGCTCGAAGTACTCGGCATCGAAGTCGCCCGACAGCAGGTGCCGCCAGTGGGCGTACTGCGCCTTCCGCAGGCGCTCGACGCCGGCGTCGCCACCGATCATCTGCGCCAGGTGCGGCTGGCTCATCAGGTGGGCGTAGAAATCGCCCAGCAGCCCATCGAGCTGCGGCTCGATCACCGGCCAGGCGGCGCGCATCGTCTCGCGGACCTCGTCCGTGATGCCCATGAAGCGGAGGCGCTCGTCGGCCTCGATACGATCCTTGTCGGACATGATGTTTTCCACTGGAATGAGGGACAGGATGTTCCCGATCCTTATGGGTTCAGGAACCATAAAGGAGCGTTAACGAAACCAGCGCGGAGCGTGACGGATGTTTCGCGCCGTGCAGATTTGATCTAGATCAAGCGCCATGCGCCCCGCCCTCGCACACGCCCTCCATCCCGTCTTCGGCGCGCTGCTCGTCGCCGCCATCATGGCCGCGTCCATCCTCCTGGTCGGCGAGGCCGGACGGCTGAGCCATTGGGAAACGCAACGAGCCGAGCTGGACGACATCCGCTACGGCGCCCTGGACGCCGACGAATGGGTCGCACGGCTGACCACCGTCGCGGCGCGCGAGATCGACGAATTCGAGGTCACGCCGGAAAACCGCCCGCATATCAAGGCGCTGCTGACACGGCTGGTGGACAGGCTGATCGTCGAGGTGCCGCGCATCATGACCTCGCTGGAGGATGGCGGCGACAACCTGGTGGAACGCCTGTTCGGCTCCACGGCGAACCGTACGGTCGAGTTGCTGGTCGAGGCCTCGGGGCTGCGGGGAAAGGCGCCCGAGATCGCCGACGCCCTGATCGACGAACTGCAGCAGCCGGAGACGAAGAAGGAACTCGTCTACATGCTGCACGGGGCGCTGGAGAGCGTCGCCCGCGACACTTTCGCAGAAGTCGACCGCAGCCCGCTCCGCCGCATCGAGGCGGCCTATGGCTGCGCCTCGCCTGCTGCCTGCCGCGACGCGCTGGGCGTCCGGATCGAGAACGCGGACCGGCGAGCGACGCTTCTGCTGGCGGCGATGGTGGCGGCGTCGCTGATGCTGGTGCTGCTGGCGTTCGTGCGCTTCCGGTCGCAGCCGCGGTTCACCGCCGCGCTGCTCTGCATCGCCGCCGCGGCGCTGCTCTATGCCGGCGTCGGCGCCCCCATGATCCAGATCGACGCGCGGCTGGCCGAGATGCGCTTCCACCTGATGGGCGCCGCCGTGAATTTCGAGAACCAGGTCATCTATTTCCAGTCGAAAAGCATCCTGGAAGTGGTCGAGGTGCTGGCGCGCACCGGGCAGCCTGACATGCTGCTGGTGGGCGGTCTGATCGCGCTGTTCTCCATCGGCTTCCCGCTGGCGAAGATCATCGCCACCGCGCTGCTCGCCTTCCGTCCGGGGTCGCGGGCGCCCAGTCCCTTGTTGCGCTTCTTCGCCTGGCACGCCAGCAAATGGGCCATGGCCGATGTCTTCGTCGTCGCCATGTTCATGGCCTATATCGGCATGCGCGGCCTGGTCGGCGATCAGCTCGGAAAGCTTGCGGCAGCGGAACGGCCGCTGGAAGTCCTGACCACGAACGGCACCTCGCTGGAGCCGGGGTTCTGGGCCTTTCTCATCTTCGCCCTGTACGGCATCCTGATGGCCGCACTGGTGCAGCGCTGGCGGGAGGGGCCGGCGGCGGACCGGTAGAATCGGCAGACCGGGGAGGACGCCGTGACCGACGAGAAGACAGGAGTCGACCGCCTGGAGGTCGGCATCACCATCAGTTTCCAGCGCCACGAGGCCCTGGGCGAGACCTGGGACAGGGTCTATGGCGAGGCCCTGGCGCTGGCGGCCGAGGCCGACCGGCTGGGCATGCGCGCCATCTGGGTCAGCGAACATCACGGCGAGGAGGACGGCTACTGCCCCTCCCCCATCGTTGCCGGCGCGGCGCTCTCGCGGGCGGCGCCGAACTGCCGCATCGGTCAGGGCATTGCCATCGCACCGCTCTATGGCCACCCGCTGCGGCTGGCGGAAGACCTTGCGGTGCTGGACAACATTTCCGGCGGCCGGCTGGAGATCGGGCTGGGCCAGGGCTACCGGCCCGCCGAGTTCGACGCCTATGGCTTCGACTACCGCCGCCGCACCCGCGCCTTCGAGGAAACGCTGGAGGTGCTGCACCGCGCCTGGACGGGCGAGCGCTTCGACTATGACGGCGACGTCTATCGGGTGAAGGACGGCGCGCTCAGGCCCGCGCCGGTCAATCCCGGCCGGCCGCCGCTCTGGATCGGTGCGGCGGCGCCGAAGGCGCGCGACCGGGTCATCCGCAACCGCGCCGGCCTGATCGTCGCCCCGCTGATCGAGTTGCGCCATGCAGCGCGCCAGTTCGCGGATTTCGACGAACAGACCCGCGCCGCGGGTGTCGGCCCGCTGCCGCACGCACTGATGCGGGAGATCATGATCGGCGACAGCTTCGAGGAAGCGGTCGAGGCCCATCGCGACAGCCTGGACCTGGTCTACCGCCAGCAATACGCGCCGGAGCGGACGGGCCTCTCGGTCAAGGATCCCGAGACCGGCGAACGCCGCAAGCTGACCTCCGACGATCCCTATTACCTGTCGCAGGCGTTCATGGAAGAACGCTGGTTCGTCGGGCCGCCGGAGACAGTGGCGGCCCGAATCCGCGAATGGGCGCCGAAACTCGGCCTCCGGCATCTGATCTGGCAACCCAAGCCCCCCGGCCTGCCTCTCGACAGGGCGATGCGCAATCTGGAGCGCATGGGCAGGGAAGTACTGCCGCTGCTGTGATCGGCCAGGTCTGTCACCCCGGCGATCAGCCCTCGCCGCGCTCGTCGGTGCCGACGATGTTGGCGCCGGGGTTGATCTGCCGGAACCAGAACAGGTCGTCGCGGCGCGGCCGCGCCTCCAGCGCCACCTGCGTCGCCATTTCTTCGGCAATCTGCCTGCGGCGATAGATCGGCGCGAAACGATCCTGCAGTCCTTCCAGGAACTCGTAGTCGCAGACGCAATAGCTGGCGATATTGGGCACCTCCGGCGGGGCCGCGACGCCCGGCGCGGGCTCATCCCGGGGTTCGAGGGCGAACAGCGGGCCGGCCGCAGGCCTGTTGCACTCCGGCGAGCTGCGGTCGATGCGGAAGGGCTCGTCAAGCAGCACCGACAGTTCGCGCACGCTCCAGCGGTTGGCCAGACGGCAGGACACCACGGGCGCTTCGCCCTCGCTCTTGTGGATCAGCACATAGTCCTGGGTGGACTGTCCGCCGATCGCCGCGCCGGCGCCGGTGGACAGGGTGAGCGTCGCCAGCAGAATGCCGAGCGGACGCAGGATCGATCGGGACATGGTCATCTTCTCGTTCTCCCTCGCTCTGTGGGCGGGTTGCCTGACAGATGGTATGCGCCGCCAATTCCGTCTAGCCTTGCCGCCGCTGGTCGCAGGGGGGTCACCGGATGCTCACGGAAACGGAGATCGCGCGGCTCAGGGCGGAGACGCCCGGGGCGGACAAGGTTCTTCACTTCAACAATGCCGGTGCGGGACTGATGCCTCGCGCGGTGCTGGAAGCGGTCAAGGCGCATCTGGACCTGGAGGCGGAAGCCGGCGGCTACGAGGCCTCTGCGCTGCGGGAAGCGGAACTCGCCCGGCCGTATGACGCGATCGCCGCCTACCTGAATTGCGGCCGCGACGAGATCGCGTTGGTGGAAAACGCGACCGTGGCATGGAACCAGGCCTTCTTCGCCGTGCTTGACAGCATGTCGCCCGGCGACCGGATCCTCACTGCCGAAGCCGAATACGCATCCAACTACCTCTCCTTCCTGAAGGCGGCCGCGGACCGGGGCGTCAGCGTCGACGTGGTGCCGAGCGACGGCGACGGCGCGCTGGATGTCGCCCGGTTGGAGGCGATGATCGACGACCGCGTCAGGCTGATCGCCGTCACCCATGTCCCGACCAACGGCGGGCTGGTCAATCCGGCCGAGGAAATCGGCCGCGTCGCCCGCACCGCCGGCGTGACCTACCTGCTGGATGCCTGCCAGTCCGCCGGCCAGATGGCGCTGGACGTCGAACGGATCGGCTGCGACTTCCTCTCCGCCACCGGCCGGAAGTATCTGCGGGGGCCACGGGGAACGGGGTTTCTCTACGCCAGCCGCCGCGCCATGGAACGCTATGCCCCGCCCGTGATCGACCTCAGGGCGGCGGCCTGGACCGCGCCCGACCGTTACCGCTGGCGCGACGACGCCGGCCGCTTCGAGAACTGGGAGAATTACCAGGCCGGCAAGATCGGCCTCGGGGTCGCGGTCGACCTGATGCTGGAAACGGGGATCGAACGTATCGAGGCGCGCGTGACGGAACTGGCGCGCGTCCTCCGGGAGCGGCTCGACGGGATCGCCGGCGTGACGGTCCGCGACCTCGGCCGCCGGCGCTGCGGCATCGTCACGTTCACCCATGACTCGATGCCCGCCGGCGAAGTCAGATCCACGCTCGGAGCACAGGGAATCAATCTTTCCGTCAGCGACGCAGGCTCGACCCTGATCGACATGACGAAAAGGAATCTGCCGGACCTCGTCCGCGCCTCGGTTCACTATTACAATACGCTCGAAGAAGTGGACCGCTTCGTCGAGGCGGTCGCTCGGCTGGGGAGGTAGACCGATGGACGCAATGGCACGTTCGGACGCGCGAAAGCAGGCGGTGCAAGAGGCGGTCATGCGCATCCGCGCCATCGAGACGGCGCAGGGGGTGACGCGGCGCTCGCTGGAGGACATCAAGGCGGTGCTGGTCGATCTGGCCGCGAAGCGGGAGCTTTTTCCGCTCGAGGACTTCCCGCCGCCGGCGCCCGGATCGAAGCGCAACAACGCGCTCTATCGCCTGCACGAGGACGACGACAACCGCTTCGCCCTCTATGCCCAGATGTCGACCGGCGGCACCGACTCGCCGGCGCACGATCACACCACCTGGGCGGTGATCGTCGGAATCGAGGGCGAGGAACTGAACCGGCTCTACGACCACGCCGAAGGCGGCGTTCAGGAGCGCGGGCAGGTGTTGGTGAAACAGGGTCAGGGCGTCGCGCTGATGCCCGAAGACCTGCACTCCATCCACATTCACGGCGAGACGCCGGTGCTCAATTTCCACATGTACGGCCTGGGCCTGGAACAGCTCCACGGCCGCCGCTACTACCGGCCCGAAACCCACGACTGGAAGCATTTCCCGGCCTCGGACGCCATCCAGGACCTGCCGGAGCCGGCATGAGGGAGATCGACGCCAGGGAACTCCGCCGCCTGCTGACCTCGGGCGGCGAGATCGCGCTGATCGACGCGCGCGAGGAAGGCGCCTTCTCGAAGGAGCACATCTTCCTGGGCAGTTGTGTGCCGCTCAGCCGGCTGGAGTTCCTGGCGCCCGCGCTGATACCGCGAAGGACGGCGCCGGTGGTTGTCGCCGACGGCGGACCGCGGGACGAGGGACTGGCCGCCCGCGCCGCCGCACGGCTGGGCGAGATGGGCTATGCGGACGTCGCGGTGCTCACCGGGGGCGTCGCCGGGTGGCGCGCCGAGGGTTTCGAGGTCTTTTCCGGCGTCAACGTGCCCTCCAAGGCCTTCGGAGAGTTCGTCGAGCATCACTACGACACACCGCGCATCACCGCCGCCGAACTGGCCGAACTGAAGCGAAGGGGCGAGGATCTGGTGATCCTGGACAGCCGGCCGATGCCGGAGTTCCACCGCATGTCGATCCCGGGCGGCGTCGACTGCCCCGGGGCCGAACTGGCCTACCGCGTCGCCACGATGGCGCCCGAACCTTCGACCACGGTCGTGGTCAATTGCGCCGGCCGCACGCGCTCCATCATCGGCTCGCAGTCGTTGATCAACGCCGGCATCCCCAACCGCGTGCTGGCGCTGAAGGATGGCACCATGGGCTGGGAACTGGCCGGCTTCGAATGCGCACGCGGCGAGACGGTTCATGCGCCCGCCCCCGAAGGTGAGGCGCTGGAACAGGCGAAGGCGCGCGCGCAAGCCGTGGTCGCGCGCTTCGGCGTCCGGCGAGCCGATGCTCGCACGGTACGCGGCTGGCTCGGCGAGACCGACCGCACGACGTTCCTGCTGGACGTGCGCACCGCCGAGGAATTCGAAGCCGGCCACTGGCCGGGCGCGCGTCATGCGCCCGGCGGCCAGCTCGTCCAGGCGACAGACGAACATGTCGGCGTGCTGGGCGCGCGGATCGTTCTCTGCGATTCGGCCGACGGCGTGCGCGCAACGATGACGGCGAGCTGGCTGATCCAGATGGGGCGTGACGACGTCCACGTGCTGACCGAGGCGCCGGAAACGCCGGAGACGGGCTCCGCCAGGACCGAACCGGCGCTGTTCCGCCCCTGGGCGACGCTCACGGCCGACGAGATGCAGGCGGTGCAGGACTCGGGCGAGCCGGTGGCCGTGATCGACCTCGCCGACAGCCTCGCATTCCGACGCGGCCACGTGCCCGGCGCGCTCTGGGGCGTCCGTTCCCGGATCGGGAAGTGCGTGGCCTCCCTGCCCGTGGGCATGGTGATGCTGACTTCCCCCGACGGCCGGCTTGCGCACTACGCCGCGGCCGAGCTGGCGCAGGCGCGCCCCGACCTCGTCGTGCGCGTCCTGGCCGGCGGCACCGATGCCTGGATTGCGAGCGGGCGGGAGCTGGAAAAGGGGCTGGACGGCAAGACCACGACCCAGGTGGACGACGTCTGGTGGAAACCCTATGACCACCAGGGCGGCGTCCGGCAGGCCATGGAGGACTACCTCACATGGGAAGTCGGACTGGTGGCCCAGGTGGAGCGGGACGGGCTGGTCGAGTTCAGGAGGTTCGATTGAGCGGAGATCTGACCTACGAGGAGTTCCGGCGCGTCGAGATCCGCGTCGGCACGATCACGAACGTTCAGCCTTTCCCGGAGGCGCGCAATCCCGCCTGGAAGCTGTGGATCGACTTCGGGCCGGAAATCGGCACGCGCAAGACCTCGGCGCAGGTAACGAACTACGAACCCGACGAACTGCTGGGCCGCCAGGTCGCGGCGGTCGTCAACTTCCCCAAGAAGCAGATCGGCAAGTTCATGTCCGAATGCCTCACCCTCGGCTTTCCCGGCGAGAACGGCGAGGTGATCCTGATCGGCCCGGAGCGGAAGATCCCGAACGGCGGCCGGCTTTACTAGATCGTTCCAATGTCTGACGGAACCGCACAGGCTTGTTGCCCCTGGACCCCGGATCGACGTCCGGGGCAGGCCTGATCCAAGGGCCCAGTCTCAACCAAGGGACTGGGTCCAGGGGTCAAGCCCCAGGACACCACGCCACGCTCAGGACGCCCGCAGCAGCCAGACCAGCCCGACGCCCACGATGCAGGCGACAAGGCCGGTCAGGCGGATTCGCTCCGCCGGCTGGTCCAGCAGGACCGCCAGGGCGCGGCGCATGCCATCGGGGAACAACGCATAGGCTGCGCCCTCGATGGCCACCATCAACGCCAGCGCCACCAGCAGATCATGCATCGGCGGCGACCGGGATCAGTCTGCGGCGGGCGCCTGCGCGGGCTCCTGCTGCGCCGGCTGCTGCTGTTGCGGCTGCGCGCCCCTCGGGCCCGCAATCCCGCCACCCGGAGTGACCGCCGGCGGCGGCGCATCCGGATCGACGACCGAAATGTCCTCGAAATAGCGGAAGAATTCCGACGTCGGGCTCAGCACCATGGTGGTGTCGTCACCCTTCAGGGATTGGCGATAAGCCTGCAGCGAGCGGTAGAAGGCGTAGAAATCCGGGTACTGCTCGGCGGTGGAGTTGAAGATCGCCGCCCTGGTTCCGTCGCCCTCACCACGCAGGATTTCCGACTGCTTGCGCGCCTCGGCCAGCAGGACGGTCTTGTCGCGGTCCGCCTTCGCACGGATGCGCTGCGCTTCCTCGTCGCCCAGCGCGCGTTCCTCCCGAGCCTCGCGTTCGCGTTCGGTGCGCATCCGGTTGAAGATCGCTTCCTTGTTCTGTTCGGGCAGATCGGCGCGCTTGATCCGCACGTCGACGATCTCGACACCGTTCTGGGACATCTGGTCGTTCACGCGCCGGCTCAGCCGTGACATCAATACGCTCCGCTCGCCGCTGAGCAGCGAGGTGAACGGCTGATCGCCCAGGATATCGCGCAGGGTCGAGCGGACGATGGTGTCAAGCCGGTCCTCCAAGGCCAGCATGTTGGTATAGGCCTTGATGAACTCCAGCGGGTCGGTGATCCGATAGCGCGTGAAGACGTCGACGACCATGCGCTTCTGGTCCTGGGTGATGATTTCTTCCGGGTCCGCATCGAGCGAGAGAATCCGCTTCTCGACGAAGACCACGTCCTGGACGAAGGGCACCTTGAAGTCGATGCCCGGGTCATTGACGATACGCACCGGATTGCCGAACTGCAGCACGATCGCGCGCTGCGTCTGATGGACGGTGAAGATCGAGCTCCAAGCGACGATGCCGACGATGAGCACGATCACGCCGAGTATGATGCCGGCAGTTTTCATTGCGCGTTGCCCCCGCTCCTGTTCTTGCCGGTCAGTTCGTTGAGCGGCAGATAGGGCACCACGCCCGAGCCGCCTTTCTGATTGATGATCACCTTGTCCATGCCGCTCATGACCTCCTCCATCGTTTCCAGATAGAGCCGGCGGCTGGTGATGGCGGTGTTCTGCGCATATTCCCTGGCGATGGCCAGGAAGCGGCTCGCCTCGCCTTCAGCGAACGCGATGGTCTGCTGCTTGTAGGCCTCGGCCTCCTCCAGCATCTTCGCGGCCTCGCCTCGGGCGACCGGAACGATCGAGTTGGCGTAGGCGTCGGCCTCGTTCTTCTTGCGCTCCCGGTCGGCCTTGGCGCGCTGGACGTCGCGGAAGGCGTCGATCACGTTGCCCGGCGGGTCCACCTTCTGCAGCTTCGCCTCGAGGATGTTGATGCCGGCGTTGTAGTCGTCCAGCGTGCGCTGGACGAGTTCCTGCACCGTCTGCTCGATACGGCTCTTGTCGGTGGTCAGCACCGCCTGGATCGGCGTACGGCCGACGATCTCCCGCATCGCGCTTTCCGCCACGGCCTTAAGCGTGGCCTGCGGATTCTCGATCTCGAACAGGAACTTGCCCGCGTCGGCGATGCGCCATTGCACCGCGAACTCCACGTCGACGATGTTCTCGTCGCCGGTGAGCATCAGGCTCTCGTCCTTGATCTCGCTCTTGCGGTCGGGGCCGAGCCTGCGGAAGCCGATGTCGGTCTGCTGGACCTTGGTGACCTCGGGCAGCAGCACGGTCTCGATCGGGGCCGGCAGCTTGAAATTCAGGCCCGGCTGGGTGGTGCGCACATATTCGCCGAAGCGGAGCACGATGCCCTGCTGCGACGGCGAGACCCGGTAGCTCATCTGCCAGACGGCGAACAGGGCGATCAGGATCACAGCCACGATGAGGATGACGCTGCGATTGCCGCCGCCGCCCGGCATCAGGTTACGGAAGCGATCCTGCCCGCGCCGGATCAGATCCTCGAAGTCCGGCCCCTGCGGTCCGCCCGGACCGCCACCGCCAGAGGGACCCTGTCCCCAGGGGCCGCGTCCGCCGCCGCCCCCGTTACCGCCTTGCCATCCGCCGCCTTGACTGTTCCAGGGCATGAAGTGTCCTTCGATCCTACGAGAAATGCGCACGCCGGGCGCCCGCTGCCTTTCGACCGTCCCGACTGCGCATTATATGACGATGGCCCTCCCGGATCAAACACAGCCGGGCGGACGTGCTGAAGAGCAATCATATCGGGGGCGGACGTGGAGTATTCATCAAATGGCTGAGATCGAGGAAAAGGACGTCCTGGCTGCGCTTGCGCAGGTGGTGGACCCGGACCTGGGCCGCGACGTGGTGTCGGCCGGCATGGTCTCCGGCCTGGTGATCAAGGGCAGCAATGTGGGCTTCGCGGTCGAGGTCGATCCGAAGCAGGGCGCGGCCAAGGAGCCGCTCCGCCGGGCCTGCGAGGATGCCGTGCAGGCCCTGCCGGGCGTGACATCGGTGACAGCCGTGCTGACCGCCCACCGGGAATCCCCCGGCGGACAGGCGCAGCAGCGGCCCGCGGGCCCGCCCGGCGGCCAGGCCCGCGCGAATCAGCGCGCCGACATTCCCGGCGTGAAGTCGATCGTCGCGGTGGCCTCGGCCAAGGGCGGCGTGGGCAAGTCGACGACGGCGATCAACCTGGCCGTGGCGCTGGCGCAGACCGGCCGCAAGGTCGGCCTGCTGGACGCCGACATCTACGGCCCGTCGGTGCCGCGCCTGATGGGGCTGGAGGGCAAACCGAACTCGCCCGACGGCAAGTCCATCGATCCGATGCGCGCGCACGGTATCGAATGCATGTCCATCGGCTTCCTGATCGAAGGCGACACGCCGATGATCTGGCGCGGGCCGATGGTGATGAGCGCGCTGGAACAGCTGATGCGCGAGGTCAACTGGAGCGAGCTCGACGTGCTGGTGGTCGACATGCCGCCGGGCACCGGCGACGCGCAGCTCACCATGGCCCAGCGCGTGCCGCTCACCGGCGCAGTGATCGTCTCGACGCCGCAGGACATCGCGCTGATCGACGCCCGCAAGGGACTGGCCATGTTCCGCAAGGTGGACGTGCCGGTCTTCGGCATCGTCGAGAACATGAGCTACTTCCTGTGTCCGAGCTGCGGCGAGCGATCGGAGATCTTCGGCCATGGCGGCGCGCGCGCGACGGCTCAGGAGCTGGGGACCGATTTCCTTGGCGAGATCCCGCTGCACATGACCATCCGGGAGACCTCCGACGCCGGCAATCCCATCGTCGCATCGGCTCCGGACAGCGAGTACGCGAAGGCCTACATCGCCGTGGCGGAGAAGGTGGCCGCGAAGATCGACGCGGCCCTGGGAAAGACCTCCAGCGGGCCCCGGATCGTCATTCGCTAGCCGATTCCCGCCGGCCCGGGCGGGCGAGCAGGCGGGCGATCACCCTGTCCAGCGGCGCGCCATGATTGACGACCGCGTCGACGGCTTCGGCTATGGGCATGTCGACGCCGTGGCGCGCCGCCCGGGCCAGCAGCGGACCGACGGTCAACGCGCCCTCGACCAGCTGGCCGTCCGGCGTCTCGCCGCGCGCCAGGGCGTGGCCGAAGGAGAAGTTGCGGGACTGGCTGTCGGTGCAGCTCAGCACCAGATCGCCGAGGCCGGACAGGCCGGCGAGCGTGTCGGTGCGCGCGCCCATCGCCTCGCCCAGGCGCGTCATCTCGGCGAGGCCGCGGGCGATCACCCCGGCGCGGGCGTTCGAGCCCAGCCCCGCGCCGATGACGGCGCCGGCGGCGATCGCCAGCACGTTCTTCACCGCCCCCCCCAGGGCCGCGCCCGTGACGTCGTCGCTGGCGTAGAGCCTGAGATTGACGCCGTGAAAGACCGCGGCCAGTTCCTCCGCCAGCGCGATGTCGCGGCAGGCGAGCGTCGCCGCCGCCGGCAGGCCGCGCGCCAGTTCGCCGGCGAAGGTGGGCCCGGAGAGAACCGCGACCGGCCGGCGGGGATCGAGGTCCGAAACCACCTCCGGCATCGTCATCGCGCTCTCGCGTTCGATCCCCTTGGCGGCGATGACCGCGGGCGCATCCGGCCGCAGCACCCCGGCGAGCGCCGCCAGCACCGGGCGCAGCGTCTGCGCGGGAACAGCCAGCACCACAGCTGCGGCGGGCGCGAGCGCCGACCTGTCGGCGACGCATTCGACCCGGCGATCCAGACGCATCCCCTCGAGACGGGGATGGCGGCGGCTTTCCGCCATGGCGGCCATCCGCGCGGGATCGCGGCCCCAGAGCACGACCGGATGACCCGCCTGGGCGGCGCACTGCGCCAGCGCCGCGCCCCAGGCGCCCGCGCCAACGACGCCTATCAGCCTTTCGTCACGATTTTCCATCGACTGCGTTTCCCCCTGATTTCTGCGGCATAGGGACGCAAAACCCACCTGTCAATTTGGGTCGTGGCGCGCCAGGCGCTAGCTTGGACGAGGATCAAGAAGTGGCGGCCGGCTGCTACTGCCCGGCGCGCCAACATCCGCGGGAGTGCCTTTCAGATGAAGATTACCGGCAGTTACGACATCAACGCGGACCGCGAGACGGTCTGGAAGGCGCTGAACGATCCCGAGGTGCTCAAGGACTGCATTCCGGGCTGCGAGAGCCTGGAAATGACCGGCGAGAACGAACTCACCGCCGCAGTGACCGCGAAGGTCGGTCCGGTGAAGGCCAAGTTCAACGGTTCGGTCGAGCTGAAGGATCTCAATCCCCCTTCCTCCTATCGCATCGAGGGCAGCGGCAAGGGCGGCGCGGCGGGCTTCGCCAAGGGCGGCGCCGATGTCAGCCTGGAGGAGAAGGACGACGGCGGCACCTTGCTGACCTACGAGGCGGACGCTCAGGTCGGGGGCAAGCTGGCGCAGGTCGGCGGACGGCTGATCGACGGCACGGCCAGGAAGATGGCCGACCAGTTCTTCGCCAGGTTCCGCGACCATGTGGAGAGCAGCAGCGCCGAGGCCGCGCGCGCCACCCCGCAGGAACCCGCGGCGCCGGGCAGCACGGTCGAGGAATCCTCGGCCGGGGAGACGAAGACCGCGGCCGCCGAGACGGCAATGCCGCCGCACGACAAGGATGCGCCGCCCTCGACCGAGGGCGCGGGCGTGCCCGCCGGCGAGTCGCCGGTCAGTTCCGAAGCGGACGGCGGCGTGCGGATCGACGAGGCTGAAGGCACCCAGGATCCGTCCATCGCCGAGAAGCGCGCCGCGCCGTCGGCCGACGCGGAGGCGAAGACCGTGGACGAGAGCGTCGAAGAAAAGGAAGAGGCGCGCGGCAACGCCGCCGCGGCGGCGAGCGTCGCACCCGAGGCGGCCCACGCGATCCCGCCCAAGCCCGCGCCCGCAGGCGACGAGAGGGCCGGCGCCGCCGGCGCCCTGCCGGTCTGGGTCTGGTTCATCGGCGCGGTCGCACTGATTCTGGTGCTCATTGCGCTCGTCTCTTGAGTTAACGCCATACCCGGCGCAGGATGCGCCCAATTGCCAATGTTCCAGACAGGGAGGACGGGGGGACATGCCAAGCGTCTCGATGACGGTGAACGGGAAGGCCGTGAGCGGCGACGTCGAAGGCCGCACCTTGCTGGTCGAATATCTGCGGGAAAAGCTGCGCCTGACCGGCACCCATGTGGGCTGCGACACCAGCCAGTGCGGGGCCTGCGTCGTGCACGTCGACGGCGAGTCGGTGAAGGCCTGCACCATGCTGGCGGTCCAGGCCGACGGCGCCGAGGTCAAGACGATCGAGGGTCTGGCCCAGGGCGACAAGCTGCACCCGATGCAGGAGGCCTTCCGCGAGAACCACGGTCTGCAGTGCGGCTTCTGCACGCCCGGCATGATCATGTCGGCGGTGGATCTGGCCAGGACCAATCCGGACCCCAGCGAAAAGGAGATCCGGGACTGGCTGGAAGGCAACATCTGCCGCTGCACCGGCTACCACAACATCGTGAAGTCGATCAAAGCCGGCGCCGAGGCGATGCGCGGCTGACGGAGTTCCCATCAACGTCGGCGATTTTCAGGGAGGAAACGTCATGACGGACCAGGGTATCGGGGCCAGCGTACGCCGCAAGGAAGACCTCCGCTTCATCAAGGGGCGCGGCAAGTACACCGACGACATCGTGCTGCAGGACATGAGCTATGCGGCGATCGTGCGCTCGCCGCACGCGCACGCGAAGATCAACCGCATCGACACCTCGGCGGCCAAGGCCGCGCCGGGCGTCGTCGGCGTGCTGACGGCCGAGGATTTCGCGGCCTTCGGCGGACTGCCCTGCGGCTGGCAGGTCACCGGCAAGAACGAACAGCCGATGATCGAGCCCAAGCACCCGATCCTGGCCGAGGGCAAGGTCCGGCATGTCGGGGACCCGGTCGCCGTCGTGATCGCGGAGAGCCGCGCGCAGGCCCGCGACGCGGCGGAACTGGTCGACATCGACTACGAGCCGCTGCCGGCGGTGGTCGACATGCGGTCGGCCCTGGAGGGCGGCGCCTCGGTCCATGACGAGGCCGGCGACAATCTCTGCTACGACTGGGAACTGGGCGACCGCGACGCGGTAGAGGCCGCGTTCCGGAAGGCCGACCACGTCACCACCCTGGAACTGATCAACAACCGGCTGGTGCCGAACGCCATGGAGCCCCGCTGCGCCATCGGCGACTTCGACGACGCCTCGGGCGAACACACGCTCTACACCTCCAGCCAGAACCCGCATGTCATCCGCCTGCTGATGGGCGCCTTCGTGCTGCAGATTCCGGAGCACAAGCTCCGGGTCTACTCCCCGGACGTCGGCGGCGGCTTCGGCTCCAAGATCTATCACTACGCCGAGGAGGCGATCGTCACGGTCGCCGCCAAGGTGCTGGGCCGGCCGGTGAAATGGACCTCCGACCGCACGGAAGCCTTCATCTCCGACGCCCACGGCCGCGACCACGTCACGAAGGTCGAACTGGCCATGGACAAGGAAGGCAGGTTCCTGGCGCTGCGCGAGCACACGCTGGCGAACATGGGCGCCTATCTGTCGACCTTCGCGCCGTCGATCCCGACCTATCTGCACGCCACGCTGCTGGCGGGCCAGTACACCACGCCGGCGATCCTGGCCGAGGTGAAGGCGGTCTTCACCAATACCGTCCCCGTCGACGCCTATCGCGGCGCGGGCCGCCCGGAAGCGACGTATCTGCTGGAACGGGTGATCGACCTCGCCGCCGACGAAATGGGCATGGACCCGGTCGAGATCCGGCGGAAGAATTTCATTCAGCCCGACCAGTTCCCCTACGCCACGCCGGTGGCGCTGACCTATGACACGGGGGACTACGAGGCCACGCTGACCGCGGCGCTGAAGGCGGCGGACTGGGACGGCTTCGAAACGCGGCGCGAGGAAGCGAAACGCCAGGGCAAGCTGCGCGGCATCGGCATCGCCTGCTACATCGAGGCCTGCGGCATCGCGCCGTCGAACATCGCCGGCGCGCTGGGCGCCCGGGCGGGGCTGTATGAATGCGCCACCGTCCGCGTCAATCCCACCGGATCGATCCAGGTGATGACCGGCAGCCACAGCCATGGCCAGGGCCATGAGACCACCTTCGCGCAGGTGGTGGCCGACCGCCTCGGCATCGGCCTCGACCAGATCGACATCGTGCATGGCGACACCAACAAGATTCCCTTCGGCATGGGGACCTACGGCTCGCGCTCGATCGCCGTCGGCGGCGCCGCGCTGTCGAACGCCTGCGACAAGATCGTCAACAAGGCGACGAAGATCGCTGCTCACCTCATGGAAGCCTCGGCCGACGACGTCGTCTTCGAGAACGGCAGCTTCAAGGTCACCGGCACCGACAAGCAGGTGGCCTTCGGCGACGTGGCCCTGACGGCCTATGTGCCGCACAACTACCCGCTGGACGAGCTGGAGCCGGGTCTGGAAGAGACCGCCTTCTACGATCCGAAGAACTTCACCTTCCCGGCCGGCACCTATGTCTGCGAGGTCGAGATCGAGCCGCAGACCGGCCGGGTGGAGATCGTCAGCTTCCACGCCTCCGACGATTTCGGCAACGTCATCAATCCGATGATCGTCGAAGGTCAGGTGCATGGCGGTCTGGCCCAGGGCATCGGCCAGGCGCTGCTGGAAAACACCGTCTACGACAATGAGGGGCAGTTGGTCAGCGGCACCTACATGGATTACTGCATGCCGCGCGCATACAACTTCCCGAATTTCACCGTCGACCATCAGGTCACGGCCTGCACCCACAATCCGCTGGGGGTGAAGGGCTGCGGCGAGGCAGGGGCCATCGGTTCCCCGCCGGCGGTGATCAACGCCATCGTCGACGCCTTGAAGGACTATGGCGTCAGCCACATCGACATGCCGGCCACGCCGGCAAAAATCTGGCGGATCGTGAACGGCGGCATGGCCGCGGCGGCCGAATAAGGGGGATCAGCATGTACGAATTCGAATACAGGAAGGCGAGCAGCGTCGACGAGGCCGCGAAGGCCATCGCGGCGGCCGAGGACGGCAAGATCATGGCCGGCGGCATGACCCTGATCCCGACCCTGAAGCAGCGCCTGGCGAGCCCCAGCGACGTCATCGATCTCGGGGGCATTGCGGACCTGAAGGGCGTGAAGCGCGAAGGCGACAACATCGTCGTCGGCGCCATGACGACCCACGCCGCCGTCGCCGGCTCCGGCGAGGTGAAGTCGGCGATCCCCGCGCTGGCCAGGCTGGTGGGCGGCATCGGCGACCCGCAGGTGCGCAACCGCGGCACCATCGGTGGCTCCATCGCCAACAACGATCCGGCCGCCGACTACCCGGCGGCGCTGGTGGCGCTGGGCGCGACCGTGAAGACCACGAAACGCGAGATCGCCGCGGAAGACTTCTTCACCGCCATGTTCGACACGGCGCTGGAGGAGGATGAGATCATCGTGCAGGTCTCCTTCCCCATCCCGGAGAAGGCGGGCTACGAGAAGTTCGAGAACCCGGCCTCGCGCTATCCGCTGGTCGGCAGCTTCGTGGCCAGAACCTCGGGCGGCGTCCGCGTCGCGGTGATCGGCGCCGGTCCCTGCGTCTTCCGGGTGCCGGCCTACGAGGAAGCGCTGTCGTCGAACTTCGCGGCCGACGCGATCCCCGAGGGCGCGGTCTCGGCGGACGACCTCAACTCCGACATCCACGCCAGCGCCGACTACCGCGCGCATCTGGTCACCGTGATGACCCGCCGGGCGGTGCAGGCCGCCGGCTGATCCACCCCTTCGCCAGACACCCGGCCCGCCCCATGTCGCGGGCCGGGGCGTCGCCCGGCGCGGATGGGCAATCCTTTAGCGCGCCGATAGGGTTGATGGCCTGAGAACGGCGGCGCGGGGTGCGCTGCCGGAGCCCCCGTCGTTCGGAGCCCGGCGACATGTCCGACATCGGCTCAGCGCTGCTGCTTGCGGCCCGCCTGGTGCTCGGCTTCGACGCCGAACTGGTCGGCATCGTCGTCCGGTCCCTGCAGGTCAGCCTGACCGCCGTCTTCTTCGCCTCCCTGATCGGCCTGCCGCTCGGCGCGGTGGTCGCGGTCTACCGCTTTCCCGGCCGCCGCGGCGTTGTCATCCTGCTCAACGCCCTGATGGGGCTGCCGCCGGTGTTCGTCGGCCTGATGGTTTATCTGGTGCTTTCGCGCTCAGGTCCGCTGGGGGCGCTGGGATTGCTGTTCACGCCGACGGCCATGGTAATCGCCCAGACCGTGCTGATCACGCCGATCATCGCCGCCCTCGCCCGCCAGATCGTCCGCGACCTGTTCGAGGAGTACCGCGAGCAGCTCTGCTCGCTCGGCGCCCGCCCGGCGCAGATGGTGCGGACCCTGCTGTGGGACGGCCGGCTGGCGCTCATGACCGCGGTGATGGCCGGCTTCGGCCGGGCGACGGCGGAGGTCGGCGCAGTGTTCATCGTCGGCGGCAACATCGCCCACGTGACGCGCGTGATGACCACCGCAATCGCGCTGGAGACCTCCAAGGGCAATCTCGCCCTGGCGCTCGCGCTGGGTTTCATTCTGCTGGCCATCGCACTGGGCGTGAACGCGGCGGTGGCGATGCTGGGCGGCGCGACCGCACACGGACGGGGCTGAAACGATGGGCGTGCTGCCGCTGGAACTCAGCGAAGTGAGCTTCCGCGCCGGCGGGCGGACCCTGCTGGACCGCATTTCGCTGGAGATCGGCGAAGGCCCGCGCACCGTCATCCTCGGTCCCAATGGCGCGGGCAAGAGCCTGCTGCTCCGGATCTGCCACGGGCTTCTGGGCGGCTTCGAGGGCACGGCCGCCTGGAAGGGCCCGGACGCCGGCGCGGCCCGGCGACGGCAGGCGATGGTGTTCCAGAAGCCGGTGATGCTGCGCCGCTCGGTGCGCGCCAATGTCGAGTACGGACTGAAACTGAGGCGCCTGCTGCCGGACGACCGCCGGGAACGGACCCGGGAGGCGCTGGAGCGCACCGGACTGGCCGACCGCGCCGAACAATCCGCCAGGCAGCTCTCCGGCGGCGAACAGCAGCGTCTCGCCCTTGCCCGGGCCTGGGCGCTGAGGCCCGACATCCTGTTCCTGGACGAACCGACGGCGAGCCTCGATCCCGGCGCCACCGGGGCCGTGGAGCGGATCATCGACGAGATCCACCGATCCGGCGCCAAGATCGTGATGACGACCCACGACCTCGCACAGGCCAGGCGGCTGGCCGACGAGGTCATCTTCCTGCATGCCGGCCGCGTTGTGGAGCGGCGGCCCGCCGCCGACTTCTTCGCCGCCCCCGAAAGCCCCGAAGCCCGGGCCTATCTCGCGGGCGAACTTCTCTGGTGACGACAAGGAGACCGATCATGACCATCCGGCGCACGATAGTCGGGCTGGCGGCCGCCATGACGCTGGTTGCCGGCGCGGCGAATGCCGCGGACCGCTTCATCACGCTCGCCTCGACCACATCGACCGAGAATTCGGGTCTGTTCGGGCATATCCTGCCGAAATTCACGTCGAAGAGCGGGATCGAGGTCCGCGTCATCGCCGTCGGCACCGGCCAGGCCATCCGGCTGGCCAGCAATGGCGATGCAGACGTCCTGTTCGTCCACCACAAGCCGAGCGAGGAGAAATTCGTGGCCGCCGGCCACGGCGTCGCGCGCCACGAGGTGATGTACAACGATTTCGTCATCGTCGGCCCTGCCGCCGACCCGGCAGGCGTGCGCGGCATGACCAAGGCGGGGGAGGCTCTGGCGAAGATCGCCGGCGCGGAGGCGCCCTTCGCCTCCCGCGGCGACGACAGCGGCACCAACAAGGCGGAGCGGGGACTCTGGCGCAAGGCGGGACAGGAGCCCCATGGCGGCACCCAGAGCTGGTATCGCGAGATGGGCTCCGGCATGGGCGCGACGCTGAATGCGGCGGTGAGCATGGGCGCCTACACCCTCTCCGACCGCGCGACCTGGATCAGCTTCGCCAACCGCGGCGAACACGAAATCCTGGTCGAGGGCGATCCCGCGCTGTTCAACCAGTATGCGGTGATGCTGGTGAACCCGGCGCGCCACCCGCACGTCAAGGCGAAGCAGGGCCAGGCGTTCATCGACTGGCTGCTCTCCCCCGAAGGCCAGCAGGCCATCGCCGAATTCCGGGTGCAGGGTCAGCAACTCTTCTTCCCCAACGCAGGCGACTGACGCGAAAAAGATTTGGCCCGCTCGCGCAACTTCGTTACGCTGCGTCACCGAGTTACAAACCGGTCACGAAACTCTATGGGAGGCAACCATGGCCTGGACGACGCCCGTCATCGAAGAAATCTGCATCGGCATGGAAATCAACGGCTACTTCCCCGCCGAGATCTGAACCTTTCGACATCGTCGAAGTGAGAATGGCCGGCCGGTCCTGACGGGCCGGCCATTTTCGTCAGGAACGAGCCGATCATGAACGAGGCCATGTCCCCTGACGCCCTGGAGGCGGCGCTGCGCGATATCGGCGCCCGCCGCTATCACAACCTGCATCCGTTCCACAAGCTGCTGCACGGCGGCGAGCTGAACAAGGGGCAGGTGCAGGCCTGGGCGCTGAACCGCTACTGCTATCAGGCGCACATCCCGGCGAAGGACGCGACGCTGATGGCCCGCCTGCCGACGGCGGCGCTGCGGCGCGAATGGCGCCGCCGGATCGTCGACCATGACGGCGAGACGGAAGGCGATGGCGGCATCGAGCGCTGGCTCGGCCTCTGCGGGGGGCTGGGGCTCGACCGTGGTTATGTCGAAAGCATGCGCGGCATCCTGCCAGCGACGAGATTCGCCGTGGAAGCCTATGTCCACTTCGTGCGCGATCAGCCCCTGCTGGAAGCCATCGCCAGTTCGCTGACCGAACTGTTCTCGCCGACAATCATCTCCGAACGGGTCTCCGGCATGCTGGCCAACTACGACTTCGTTGACGAGGCGACGCTGGCCTATTTCAACAAGCGTCTGACCCAGGCGCCGCGGGATTCCGATTTCGCTCTCGACTACGTCAAACGCCATGCCGTCCGCCCCGACCAGCAGCAGGCCGTGCTGGCGGCGCTGATCTTCAAGTGCAACGTGCTCTGGTCGCAGCTTGACGCGCTGTATTTCGCCTATGTCGAGCCCGGCATGATCCCGCCCGACGCCTTCACGCCGGACAGCGCACGGTGAACGGGCCGGCCGACAGCGCCGTGCCCGTGCTGCCCCGCGGCGTGAAGCTGCGCGAGGACAAGGCGCGTGGCGGCTGGACGCTGATGGCGCCGGAGCGCGTGATCAAGCTGGACCCGATCGCCGTCGAGATCCTCGAGCGCGTCAACGGTGAACGTTCCGTCGCCGACATCGTCGACGACCTCTGCACCAGCTTCGACGCCCCGCGCGAGCGGATCGACACCGACGTGAAGGCCATGCTCGCCAGCCTGGCCGAGAAACGGTTCCTGGACCTGTGAACGCCGGGACAAACATCGATCCGCCCATCGGCCTGCTGGCCGAACTCACCCACCGCTGCCCGCTGCACTGCCCCTATTGCTCGAACCCGGTGGAATTGGACCGGCGTTCGGCGGAGCTATCGACCGAGGACTGGCGCCGCGTCTTCTCGGAGGCGGCGGAACTCGGCGTCCTCCAGGTGCATCTGTCCGGCGGCGAGCCCACCGCCCGCACCGACCTCGTCGACCTGGTCGCCCACTGCGCCGCCGCCGGTCTTTACACCAACCTGATCACCTCGGCCGTCGGCGTGAAGGCCGGACGTCTCGAGGAACTGGCCGATGCCGGCCTGGACCATGTCCAGATATCCTTCGAAGGCGTGCACGAGGCCCCGGCGGACCGTATCGCCGGGCTGGACGGCGCCCACCGCGCCAAGCTCGCCCTGGCCGAAGAAGTCGTCCGGCTCGGCCTGCCGCTGACAGTCAATGCCGTCATCCACCGCGCCAATATCGATCTGGTCGGCGACATGGTGCGTTTCGCCGTCGGCCTCGGTGCACGCCGGGTCGAGATCGCCCACGCGCAGTACTACGGCTGGGCGCTGCGAAACAGGAACGCGCTGATGCCGACTATCGCCCAGGTCGAGCGGGCGCTGGCGACCGTCGATGACCTGCGCGAGAGCCTGAAGGGCCAGATCGTCATCGACGCCGTTGTCCCCGACTACTACGCGAAACGGCCGAAGCCCTGCGTCGGCGGCTGGGGCCGCCGCTCGCTGAACGTCACGCCCTCGGGCAAGGTGCTGCCCTGCCACGCTGCCGAGACGATCCCGGGGCTGACATTCGACAACGTCCGCGAAAAGCCGCTGGCGGAGATCTGGCGCGGCGGCCAGGCCTTCAACGCCTTCCGCGGCACGGACTGGATGCCGGAGCCCTGCCGGAGCTGCGACCGGCGCGAGATCGACTTCGGCGGCTGCCGCTGCCAGGCGCTGGCCATCGCCGGGGACGCCGCCGCGACCGACCCCGCCTGCGAGAAATCGGATCAGCACGAGAGACTGCGCGCCATGGCCGGGACGGCCGCCGACAGCCATGTCGGCGAATACGATTACCGGCGCTTCCTGTAGGCGACACCGAGAACGCCTGCCGCCGTGGCGGACTCACGCCGACGGAATTCCGTCGGCGCGCGAGCCAGTCCTAGAGCAATCCTTGAGTACATTGAATCCATTGAAGTCCTGGGGCTCGACCCCAGGACCTGTGTCGTGGCGCGGATCAGTGCACAGGCCCTCGGGTCAAGCCCGAGGGCAACAATATCGGGTGGTTCAATCAAACAGTGGAACGATCTAGCACCCCCCCCGCGCCGGGCTTTTACCGGAAGCTCGAGTTCTTCGACGCGTGACCGCCGTCGACGGTGACGATGGTGCCCGAGACGTAGGACGCCCGCGCCGAAGCGAGGAAGACGACCACGTCTGCCGTCTCGCGGACCGTCGCGGCACGCCCCAGCGGCAGCTTGTCCATCATTTCGGCCCAGCGTTCCGCGTCGCCAAGCTCCTGCTCGGCGACCGTGCGCAGCATGGTGCGGATACGCTCGGTCAATACCGCGCCCGGATTGACGCCAATGATGCGGATGCCGTCGGCCAGGCTGGTCCCGCCCATGGTCTTCGTGAAGGCCATCAGCGCCGCGTTGCCGGTCGAACCGGCGACATAGGACGAATCCGGATTCTCGCCAGCCATGCCGATGACGTTGACGATCACGCCCCGGCCCCGCGCGGCGAAGCGGACGTAGTAGTCGCGGATCATGTTGATGTAGCCGAAGACCTTCAGGTCCCAGGCCTTGCGCCAGGTCGCCTCGTCGACGCGATCCAGCGTGCCCGCGGGAATGGCGCCGGCGTTGTTGATCAGGATGTCCGGCTCGGGGCACTCGGCCGCGAGTTTGGCAATGGCGGCGCTGTCGGAAAGGTCGAGGGCACTGGTCGCCACGGGGACATGATAGGTCATGTCGATGATGCGCTTCGCCTCGGCCAGCCGGTCCGGGTCCTGCGAGACGAGGTGCAGGCTCGCGCCCTCCTGCGCGAAGACCTCGGCGCAGGCGAAGCCGATCCCGCGGCTCGCGCCGGTGATCAGCACGGTCTTTCCCTTGAGATCGAGATCCATCTTTCCCCTCCCCCGAGTTCTTCGTTGAACCGCCCCCCGCCTTCGGCTAACGGAGCGGCCATGACTGTTGACGTGATCGATCATATCGCGCCGCTGGCCGAGCGCCATGACGCGTTTCTCTTCGACCTGTGGGGCGTGGTCCACAACGGGATCGAGGCCTATCCCGGCGCGCTGCGCACACTGGCGGCGCTGACGGCGCAGGACAAACGCGTGCTGCTGCTCTCCAACGCGCCCCGGCTCGGCACCGTGGTCGATCCCTTCCTGGCCAGGATGGGCGTCCCGCGGGAACATTACGACCGCGTGGTGGCTTCCGGCGACCTGGTGCGGGCGGCGCTGGAAAGCGGCGTGATCGACGTCGGCCGGCGCTTTCTCTACTGGGGCAAGGGCCCGGACCGCACCATCACCGAGGGGCTCGAACTGGAGGAGACGGACAGCCTGGGAGACGCCGACTTCATCCTCTGCGGCGGGCTGAACAACGACGAGACCGAGACCGTCGGCGACTACGCCGACGCGCTGACCCAGGCGAAGGACCGCGGCCTGCCCATGGTCTGCGCCAATCCGGACTACGAGGTGATGCGCGGCCACGAGATGCTGCCCTGCGCGGGGGCGCTGGCGCAGGCCTATCAGGATATCGGCGGCAGGGTGCACTGGTTCGGCAAGCCCTACGGGGTCGCCTACGATTACTGCCGCCACGAACTGGGCGATATCGCCCCGGACCGGATCCTGGCCGTCGGCGACACGCTGCGCACCGACATTGCCGGCGCCACCGCCGCCGGCATCGAGGGCGTGCTGGTGACCGGCGGCATCCACGCCCGCGAAGTGATGGCCGAAGGGCGGCTGGACGAGGCGGCGCTGACCCGCATCTGTACCGAGGCCGATCTCTGGCCCGTCGCCGCCATGACGCAGCTCGAATGGTAGGCGCAGGCGCGATTTCACTCCCCGCCGGAATGCTCTAACCTCCTGCGCGGGGAGGACCGTGATGCAGAAGAAACCCGCGAATACGCTGGCGGACGTCGTCGAGATCGAGAAGACGCCGTTCGCCGAACTACTGCCGGCCGACAACATCTACGCTGCGCTCCGCCACTCGGCCGAGCGCCATCCGGACCGGCCTGCGATATGGAACCTGGCGCGCGGCGAGCTGGCCGACGAGCCCGAGAAGATCACCTATCGCGACCTGTTCCGGCGCGTGACGCAGACCGCCAACATGCTGCGCGGCCTGGGCGTCGGCGAGGAAGACGTCGTCACCCTGCTGATGCCGATCGTACCGGAAACGCACTACCTGCTGTGGGGCGCGGAGACGGCAGGCATCGTCAATCCGGTGAACCCCTTCCTGGAGCCGGAGCACATCGTCTCCATCTGCAAGGCGGCGGGCACGAAGGTGATCGTTGGCTGCCATCCCTCGATCAGCCCCGACCCCTGGCCGCGGATCGAGGCGGTGCGGAAGGAAATCCCCGGCCTGAAGGTGGTCCAGGTCGGCGGCACGGGCGCCGATGTCGACGGGGACGTCATCCTCTACGAGCAGGCCATGGATGGCGTCGAGGCCGAGCGGCTGACCTTTGCCCGCGATTTCGACATGCACGGCACGGCGGCGCTGTTCCACACCGGCGGCACCACCGGCGTGCCCAAGCTGGCGCGGCACACCCAGAAGGGTCTGATGCTGCAGAGCTGGAACTACGGCAACGCCATCCCGCTGGATGACCTGCACGCACCCATGGGTCTGCCCCTGTTTCATGTGGGCGGCGCCACCGCCTGGGGCGCGATGCCGTTCCTGTGGGGCCACACCATCACCCTGCTGGGCGCGGAAGGGTTCCGGAACCCGAACGTGGCCCGCGACTTCTTCGCCAACGCCGCGCGGCTGAAGTGGAACTTGATCCCGGTCGTGCCGGCCATATGGTCGATGCTGCTGCAGCAGCCGATCGAGGAGCACGACCTGTCGTCGCTGCGCTATGGCGCGGTGGGCGGCTCGACGCTCTCGGTGGAGGTCGCCAATCTCGCGACCCGCAGGCTCGGCGTCCCGCTGGTCGAGGGCTGGGGCATGACCGAGACCCATGGCTTCTCGGCCTCGAACCCGTTCGAGGGCGAGGTCCGCGTGGGCTCGATCGGCTTCCGCCTGCCCTTCAACGAGATCCGCGTGGTGCGCACCGACGATGACGGCCATATCGAGGGCGACTGCAAGACCGACGAGATCGGCCTGGTCGTCTGCCGCGGCCCGCAGATCTTCGGCGGCTATCTCGATCCGGTCCACGACGGCAAGGCCTGGCTGGACGGCGAATGGTTCGACACCGGCGATCTGGGCCGCATCGACGCCGACGGCTATATCTGGCTGACCGGCCGGTCGAAGGACCTGATCATCCGCGGCGGCCACAACATCGATCCGGCGACAATCGAGGACATCCTCTACCAGCACCCGGCCATCGAGCTGGCCGCGGCCGTGGGCCGGCCCGACCGGCGCGTGGGCGAGTTGCCCGTCGTCTTCGTGCAGTTCGCGAAGGGCCGTTCGGCCACGGAGGACGAACTGAAGGGCTTCGTCGCCGAACGCATCACCGAACGCGCGGCGAACCCGGTCGAGATCATCCCGATCGAGGAGATGCCGCTCACCGGCGTCGGCAAGATCTTCAAGCCCTCGCTCCGGATCGAGGCGGCGCAGCGCGTCTTCGACCGCGATATCGGTGTGCTCGCCAACGAACTGGGCGCCGAGATCATGGTCGAGGTCCGGCAGGACAAGGTCCACGGCACGCTCGCCGCCATCACGGTGAAGGATGGCCCGCCGGAAACCGAGGAACGTATCCGCGAGACGGTCGGCGGCTACGAGACCCGCTTCGAGATCGGACGGGGGTGAGTATCCTGCAGCCCTCGGACTCGATCCGAGGGCCTGTGCCGCGTCGTCTCCGTTTCACAGGTGCTCCCCGGAACGGGGTCCGGGGCAGGCTTGTCAAGCCCGAGCACGCCATGACAACAACGTCCGGCTACGCCCCGATCGTCTCCGGCGCTGCGAGAGTCAGGACGCCGAGGACGGCGAAGATCGCCGCCGCAGCGGCGCGGATGGCGCCCAGCGGCAAGCGCTCCGCCAGCGCCCCGCCCAGCAGCACCGTCGGCGCATTGACCGCCAGCATGCCCGCCGTGGTCCCCAGCGTGACGAGCAGGATCGAATCGAAGCGCGCAGCCAGCACCACGGTCGCGATCTGGGTCTTGTCGCCGATCTCGACCAGGAAGAAGGCGATCGTCGTGGCGAGGAACGGCCCGAAACGGCGGCGCGGCGCCTCGTCCAGGCCATCATCCCTGTCGGGCACCAGCGTCCAGGCGGCCATGGCGAGAAAGGAGAGCCCGACGATCCACCTGAGCCAGTACCCTTCGAGCAGCTCGGCGACCGAGACGCCGACCAGCGCGGCCAGACCATGATTGGCGAGGGTGGCGACGAGGATGCCGGCGATCACCGGCGCCGGCGCGCGGAAACGCGCGGCGAGCACCAGGGCCAGCAGCATGGTCTTGTCGCCGATCTCGGCCAGGGCGACCACGCCGGCGGAGACGATCAGGGCTTCCATGACGGGTTCTGTGCCGGGTCGGCCAGCCTCAGTCCACCAGTTCCATCACCTTCTCGAGCTGGGCGAGCTGGCCGGCAGCGTCGAGTTTCGGATCGAAGCGGACGGTAACGCCGCCCACGCCGGCGGCGGCATAGGTCTCGAAGCGGCGGCGCACCATCTCGGGCGTGCCGACGGCGCCGAACTCGGTGATCATCGCGTCGGGGACGATCTTCGCCGCCTCGTCGCGGCGGCCCTCGATCCAGAGCCGCTGGATCTCCTTCGCCTCGTCCTCGAAACCGGAACGCTGAAAGGCCTCGTTGTAGAAATTGGTCTGCGCCGATCCCATGGCGCCCATCTGGAAGGCGATGCCGGGCCGGCGGGCGTCGATCAGCGCCTCGACATCCTCGCCGATGCCGACCGAGCAGGCCGCGTTGAGGTGAATGTCGGCGAGGCTGCGCCCGGCGCGTTCCGCGCCCTCGCGGATATAGGCCAGGTGCGCTTCCGGATGGTCCGGCGAGAAGGACGTGCCGAGCCAGCCGTCCGCCGCCTCGCCCGTATACTCCAGCGATTTCGGCCCCAGGGTGGCGAGATAGATCGGGATATCCGTCGGCGGGAAGTCGAGCCGGATCGCCTTCCCCTCCCCGCCGGGTCGCGGCAGGGTGATGGTCTCGCCGTCGTATTTCAGCTTCTCGCCCCGGAAAGCCATGCGGACCACGTCGACCGTTTCCTTCAGGCGGGTGAGCGGCTTCCGGTAGTCCCGGCCCTGGAGGCCCTCGACGACCTGCGGGCCGCTGACGCCCAGCCCCAGAATGAAGCGCCCGCCCGACAGGCTGTGGAGCGAAAGCGCGGTCATCGCGGTCATGGAGGGGACGCGGGCGCTGATCTGCATGATGCCCGTGCCGAGCCTGATCCGGCTGGTCCGGGCGGCGAGATAGGCGAGCGAGGTGGCGGCGTCCTGTCCCCAGGCCTCCGCCGACCAGGCGCAGTCGACGCCCATGGATTCGGCCGCCTTCACGAATTCGGCCACCGCGCCCATGCCGCTGCGGTCGTAACCGCCGACGCTGATGGAAACCTTGAGCAGCGCCATGGCTCAGCCCTTTCCGAAATTCTTCACACGTTCGGCGACGTCCGGCGACCGGCCCGGGCTGTGCACGCGCTCGAAGGCGAGCGCGTCGCTGTGGCCGCGGTTCTGGCCCTCGTTGACCAGCATCTTGTCGCCGCGCAGCGTGTGCCAGGAGTTGGCCAGGAAGCCGCGGGCCATCTTCACCGCGTGATCCTGCAGTTCCTCGTCGGGCACCCATTCGACAGCGAGGCCGATCCGGACGGCCTCCTCGGCGCCCACCGCGCGGCCGGAGTACATCATCTCCTTGGCGCGCTGCACGCCGACGCGGTCGGGCAACCGGCGGCTCATGCCCCAGCGCGGTGTCATGCCCCACTTTCCGTGCGTATCCGCGAACTTCGCCGACGACCCGGCGACGATGATGTCGACGGCCAGCACGAGTTCCAGCCCGCCGGTGTAGCAATGCCCCTGCACCGCACCGATCACCGGCTGCGGCAGGGTCTCGAGCAGGTCGACCGTGTCCGACTGGTAGTTGGGCGCCGGCGCTTCCTCGCCCGACTGGATCGCCTTCAGGTCGTTGCCGGCGCAGAAGGAGCGACCTTCGGCGCGCAGGATGACGACGCCGATCTCTTCCTGCTGGCGGTGCAGGGCGTCGACATGGGCGCGCAGTTCCATGACCAGTTTCGGCGAGAGCGCGTTCAGCGCCTCCGGCCGGTTCAGCGTGAGTATGCAGAGACCGTCGTCATCGGTCCGCTCGACCAGCGCCATCGTTGTGTCCTCCCTCTCCCCGTTTCAGTCCCTTTGCCAGCGGCGCGATGGCCAGGCCGAGGACCGCGCCGTTCAGAATATGCCAAAGGAAGTGGGTTCCGACAGGCCAGAGATGGCAGACCGACTCGTCGATGGAGCGGAAGATGAAGGACGGCACGAAGACGGCGACCGCGGCGGCGATCCAACCCCAGGCCGGATGACCGCGCCGCCAGAGCCAGAACGACAGGGCCAGGCCGGTGACGAAGGGCCCGAGATAGAACGCGCCGGGCGCCGGCAGCCGTCCCAGCGCCATGGCGGCGGCGATCATGAAGGCCGGCCAGACCAGCGCCGTGTACCAGCGCATGCCCAGCCACCGGCGCGCGCCGGCGTAGACGGTGGCGAGGAGGCAGAGCGAGAGCGCCGCGGTATCCAGGGCGCCGCCCCAGCCCTGGGCGGTGGTGTGCCACAGGAAGCTGCCGACGCCGGTCGCGACCAGCAAGGCTGCGGGAATCAGGAAATACGGATCGCTTCGTGCGCCACGCCGCCCGGCGATGCGCCAGAGCCATATGGCGGCAATGATGAAAGCGAGATTGGTGACGGCGTTGAGCGGTTCGTTCCAGAAGCCGTAGGCCGTGCGCTCGCAATAGGCGTCGACGAATTCGTTCATGCCGCCGATCAGGCGGCAATGTCAGCGGCCGGTCAAGCGCCGGCCGGTAACCGTCTGTTTCAGGCCGCCTGCGCGCTCTGGCGCCGGGCCATCCAGGCGCGGGCGCGGCGCTGGGCCTCGGCAATCTCGGCGGCGCTCATCATCTCGGCCATTTCCTGGCGCTCGGCGCGGGCGCGGGTATCGCCCGACATCGCGGCCAGATTGAACCACTTGTGCGCCATGACCAGCGCGTCGGGGCCGTTCTCGGTAGCGTAGACGAGGCCCAGTCGGTACTGCGCGTCGCGGTCACCGGTTTCGGCGCGGATCATCAGGTCGTCGGCGAGATTCGGATCAAAGCGTCCCATGTCGTTGGTTCCTTCCCGATCGATGCGGCTTCCGCCGCGTCATCGGGAGGATCGTGGGCCCGAAAAGGTTAACGCGCGGTATTCCTAACGTCACCGAAAGGTTAATTCGCGATCTTTTCCGAGACGGACCCGCCGGTCGCCCGCACCAGATCGTCGAACGTGGCCGGAAAGACGCAGTGCGGGTGGCCGGCGGCGGCGTAGACCGTCGCGAATCGGGCCAGCGACGCATCGATGGCGATGGGAACCCGACTTACATGACCCAGAGGCGCGACCCCGCCGATGGTGAAGCCCGTCTCGGCACGGACGAACTCCGGTGTCGCCCGGTCCAGTCCGTCGGGCAGGTCCAGGACTTCCCGCAGCGCATCGGTGTCGCAGGTGCGGTCGCCCGCGATCAGAGCCATGACCGCCTTGTCGCCGGCGCGGAAGACCAGCGACTTCACGATCGCGCCCAGTTCGCAATCGAGGGAGCGCGCCGCGTCCTGCGCCGTCCGCGCGGTCTCCGAAAGCGCCCTAATCTCCGTGTCCAGCCCGGCCTCCCGCAGCGCGTTCTGCACCCGCTGCACCGGTTCGCGTTGCAGCAGCTTCTCGCTCATCGCCCCTCTCCCCTCGCGCCGGGCGCATTGACCGCCCAGTCATATTCGTATCCCTCGATGCCCTCGGCACCGTCGAGCAACGCCTTCGTTCCGGCATCGGCATGACGTCGCAGATGCTGCAGCACGCCGGCCTCCGAGCCGCCGAAATCTTCCTCGAACCAGTCGTAGATCGAGGAGACGACAAGTCCCCCGTCAGCCCGCCTCCGGACGCCCCGTGGATGATTGACATACTGGGCGGCGGCGCGGTCCAGGTCGGCGTCCAGCCTCTCCGCCCGCCAGGGCTCGGCGCCCAGGTCCGGGCAGCCGACCGAGGCGCAGTTGACCGCGTAATGCACCCGGTTGTCGCCCATCGGACGCAGGATCCGGTGCTCGATGTCGTCGAGGGACAGCGCGACGCCATTGACCTCGACGACCCTGGCCTTCCATGGCCCGCCGGTCACCGCCGCGGAAAGCCCCTCGAAAAAGCCGACCGAGCCGATGCGGCGCGGGACTTCGTCAGGGCGGATATCGCGGATGCTGTTCACCGGCCAGGAGTCGAGCACGATGTCGAGGGTCAACGCATTGTAGAGATTGGCCCAGTAGGCGAATTTCTGGTCCCGCGTCAGCGTCAGCGGATCGATCGCCGCCATGGTGTCGATGTGGCGTTTCAGCGACTGGCGTTCGACCGCGCCCACGGCAGCGTAGTCGAAGGTGTCGAGTCCGTCCGGTGCCTCGGCGACGTGCTTCGCCAGCATCCCGGCATAAACGCCGTAGTCCATTTTCAGCGTCTGCTCCCCGGCGTGACCTGCGAACCGGGCCGCAATGTCGTCCGCGGCCGCCGGTGCGATAACCGCCAGCCACAGGGCCAAAGCAAAGAGCAGACGGTTCATCGCCTCAGCCTCAGGGAACCTCGAAGCCCTTCTTCACCGCGTCGCGCGCCCAGATGCGGTCGTACCAGCGCTTCAGATTGGGAAAGTCGGTGAGTTCCATTCCCTGCCATTCGTGACGCGCGATCCAGGGGAAGGTGGCGATGTCGGCGATGGTGTACTGGTCCGCCGCCAGCCAATCCCTCTCCGATACCCGCTTGTCGAGAACGCCATAGAGCCGCGCCGTCTCGTTGGTGTAGCGGTCGATGGCGTAGGGAATCTTCTCGGGCGCGAAGCGGCGGAAATGGTGGGCCTGGCCCATCATCGGCCCGACGCCGCCCATCTGCCACATCAGCCACTGCATGGTCTCTTGAAAGGCGCGCGGCTCGGCGGGCAGGAATCTGCCGGTCTTCTGCGCCAGGTAGATCAGGATGGCGCCGGTCTCGAAGACGGAGATCGATTCGCCCCCGGGTCCGTCGCTGTCGAGGATCGCCGGAATCTTGTTGTTGGGGCTGATCTTCAGGAAGTCCGGATCGAACTGCTCGTCCTTCGCGATGTTCACGGGATAGACCTGATAGTCGAGCCCGCATTCCTCCAGCATCACGGAGACCTTGCGACCGTTGGGCGTACCCCAGGTGTAGAGTTCGATCATCGCTCCGCCCCCTCCTTCTTATTACCTCTATGCGCCGTCCAGCGCCTGCATCAGGTCCGCGATCAGGTCGTCTGCGTCCTCGATCCCGACCGAGAGGCGCAGCAGGTCGTCCGGCGCCATCGACGTCGACCCCTCCACCATGCGGCGGTGTTCCACCAGGCTCTCGACCCCGCCCAGCGACGTCGCCCGGCGGAACAGCCTGAGCCCCGCTTTCGCCCGATACGCCCTCTCTCGCCCGCCGCCGGTCAGCACCGACATCATCGATCCGAAACCGCCGGTCATCTGCCGCTTCGCGATCGCATGGCCCGGATGGCTTGGCAGCCCGGGATAGAGAACCGTGACGTCGCCGCGGACCTCCAGAGCCTCGGCGACGCGCATGGCGTTGGCGGCGGCGCGTTCGACCCGGACGGCGAGCGTCCGCATGCCGCGGGCCAGCAGCCATGCCTCGAACGGCCCGGCGATGGCGCCGCCCTTGTGGCGCTGCACATGCGCGCCCTGCCAGAGCGGGTCATCGGCGTTCCCGGTCACCAGCGCGCCGGCGACCACGTCGGAATGGCCGTTCAGCGACTTCGTCGCCGAATGCATGACATAATCCGCGCCAAGCTCCAGCGGTCGGGTGAACAGCGGCGTGGGCACGGTGTTGTCGACGCCCAGCTTCGCGCCGCAGGCGCGGCAGGCCTCGGCCACCGCGGCGAGGTCCGTCACCTGCCAGAGCGGGTTGGCCGGCGTCTCCGCCCAGACCAGCTTCGCCGGCCGTTCCTTCAGCGCCGCGGCGTAGGCATCGGCGTCGTTGGCAACGAAGCGGACGTCCAGGCCGAAGCGTTCGCCGAAATCCTGCAGCCAGGCCTTCAGCCCGAAATACATTACCTCCGGCGCGATAACGGAATCACCCGACCTCAGCGACTGGAACAGCGCCACCGCCGCCGCCATGCCGGAGGCGTAGAGCATGGCTTCCGTGCCGCCCTCCAGCTTCGCCAGCATCTCCTCGGCCAGGGTATAGCCGGGGTTGTCGTCGCGGGCATATTCCGCCCCGCCGGGCAGGGTCAGGTCGGCGTCGCGCTCGTAGGTCGTGGCCGGATAGATCGCCGGCGCCAGACCGCGGCTCGTCGGCTCGACATGACCCAGCGCCTGGGCCAGGTAGGTCGCCGGCTTGTCGGAACCGCCGCTCATGCGCGTTTGGCGAACTGGTTGTCGCCGAACAGGTTCTTCTTCTCCGCCTCGCCCATCTCGTCGGGCTTGCGGCGCAGTTCCCGGCCGAGATCCACGCCCCGGCGCACCGCGGGTCGCTGCTTGATCGCTTCGTACCAGCGGCGGACATTCGGATAGTCGTCCATGGCCACGCCCTGCTGGCGGTGCACCATGAACCACGGGAACAGCGCCATGTCGGCGATGGAATAGTCGCCGGCGGCGTACTCCGCCTCGCCCAGACGCCGGTCGAGGACGCCATAGAGGCGGTTGGATTCGTTCAGATAGCGCTGCTTCGCGTAGGGAATGTCCTCGGTGGCGTAGAGACGGAAATGCCCGTTCTGGCCGAACATCGGGCCGACGCCGCCCATCTGCCACATCAGCCACTCGATGGCGCGGTAGCGGCCGCCGGGATCGGCGGGCAGGAAGCGGCCGGTCTTCTCCGCCAGGTAGATCAGGATCGCGCCCGATTCCATCAGGTGCCAGGGCGCGCCTTCGGGGCCGTCATTGTCGACGATGGCGGGCATGCGGTTGTTGGGGCTGATCTTCAGGAAATCCGGCTCGAACTGCTCCCCCGCGCCGATGTTCACCGGGACCATGCGATAGTCCAGTCTGCATTCCTCCAGCATGATGGAGATCTTCCAGCCGTTCGGCGTCGGCCAGTAATAGAGGTCGATCATACGCTTCCGTCCCGCATGTACTGTCTTTCGCCCGCGCTTCGTGATATGGCGCGGTCCGGCCGCCAAGTGAACTGAAGAACCGGAGACCGTCAACATGGCTATCGACCGCGATGCACTGATCGACGCGCTGGAGCGCATGGGCGACGCCGATGACGCGGCAGCCGCCGCGGCGGGGCGCGAGGCGCAGTCGATGCTGGAGGCGGCCGAGCTGAGCTGGGACGAGATCATCGACCCGAAGCTGGGCCAGCAGGCCGAGGCCGCGCCGAAGCTCGACATCGGCGAGGACGACAGGTCGGTTCTCAAGGCCATCGACGCCCTGCTGGCGCGTCCCGGCCTTTACGAGGGCACCGCCGAGGACCTGCGCGAACACCGCGAGGAACTGGAGCGCGGCGAACTCGACCCCGAAGACCGCCGATACATCCTGACCCTCTACGAACGCGTCGCCTGACGCTCGCGGTTCAGGCCGCCGAGATCTGCGCCGGACGGCGCAGGTCTTCCGCGAGGCCCCGCCCCATGAGATCGATGAAGTTGTCGCAGTAGAACCGCTCGACCGCACGCCTCGGCGTGTCGGCCAGCGAGTCGCCGAAGCGCTTGAGCGGATTGCGGCCGCCTTCGATGTGCGGAAAGTCCGACGAGAACACCGCCACCTCTTCGCCCGCATTGGCGATGATCCAGCTCACATCCTCGTGCGGATAGGGCGCGGCGCGGAACTGCCGGCGCACGATCTCGGAGGGCTTCGCGCTCAGCTTCTGCAGCCGCTCCTCGTTGCGGATGAAGGCGTGCGCGGCCGAATCCATCGCCCGCATCCAGCCCGGCACCCAGTTGGCGCCCAGTTCGATCGCACCCCATCTCAGATCGGGGAAACGGTCGAAGACGCCGTCGAAGATCAGCGTCGCGCCGGTCTGCATCACCGCCTCCGGGATCGGCATGTAGCTGACCGAGGTGAAGTTGTCGTCGCCGCCGTGGAAGTCCTTGACCGGCGGCAGGCCGTTCTCCTTGTAGGCCGGGTTCAGCTTCTGCTCGCCGCCGACGTGGAACAGGACCGGCAGGCCGGCTTCCTGGGCCATCGCCCACAGCGGATCCAGAGCGATGTGGCTGGGGCTGTGGTTCTGCGGGCACTTCGACGGCACCATCAGGCCCTTCGCGCCCAGTTCGATCGCCTCGGCCATGCAGGCGCGGGCGCGCTCGAAATCCTCCAGCGGGATATAGGCCGTCGGCAGCAGCCGGCGGTCGACGGAACAGAAATCCGTCATCATCCTGTTGTGGGCGCTGGCGGCGGCGTAGCAGAGCTCCATGTCGCCGGACTGGTCGAGTTCGAAATTGCCGAGGCAGAAGGTGGTGAAAACAAGCTGGCTGGCGAAGCCCATGTAGTCCAGCGCCTCACCGCGGTCGTTGCGGATGAAGGCGCCGTGGGCGTCGTAGTTCTTGCGCAGCATCACGTTCTCGTTCGCGGCGGCGCGGAACTCGGGATCGGCGTGGTTCGCCTTCGCGGCCTCGACAGCCGCCTCCTGCTGGGTCCTGCGCCTCAGATAGCCGGGCGTCGCATGCAGACGCAACCTGAGGCGCTCTTCCAGGTACGGGTCCAGGCAATCCGCCGTCTCCATCAGGTGGCTGTCGGCATCGTGGATGATGCGGCCTTCGGCATATGGCATGGCATGTCCTCTCCGAGAACGGCGCGTGCACGCGCCGTGTTTGCCTCGACTCTAAGGGGCGTCTGCCGACATTGTCGACCGCGATCCGGAGCGTCCGGACCTCCTGACGTGTCAGCGCTCGCCAGGCCCGACCTGCCCGAGGTACTTGCGCTGCCATCCGACCTGCATTGAGATGGAGCTGCAGCCGCGCGGGAGGCAAGGCGGCGCTCAGGGGGAGGCGAGATGTCCAACTTTCAAACGATCGAAACCAGCAACGAAGACGGTCTGTTCTGGATAACACTCAACCGTCCGAAGGTTCTGAACGCCTTCAGTCTCGACCAGTGGCGGGAAGTGAAGGCCGCTCTGGACCACGCAGCAGAAGATGACGGGATCCGTGTTGTCGCCCTGCGCGGCGCAGGCGGCAACTTCTCGGCAGGCTACGATCTCACGGCAGCGCTTGGCGGCGATCTGGCCGAGCCATTGCCGAACGCCTTCCGCGACTACGTCGACGTGGGGAACGCTACGTGCTGGGCCGTATGGAACCTGAAGAAGCCGGTCATATCGATGGTCCAGGGCTATTGCCTGGGTGGGGCCTTCGAACTGGCGATGGCCTGCGACTTCTCCTTCACGGACGACAGCGGCCGGTTCGGCGAACCCGAGATCCTGCTCTCTGACGCCCCGCCCTTCCTGATCAGTCCCTGGATCATGGGCATGCGTCACGCCAAGCACATCCTGCTTACCGGCGAACTGGTGGATGCGGATACCGCTCTGCGCTACGGCCTGGTCAACGAGGTCTGCGAAACCGGCAAGCTGGAAGACAGGGTCCGGCGCATGGCCAGACGTCTTTCGGGTTTTGCCCCGGAAACCTGGCATCTGAACAAGTCGGCGGTGAACCGATCCTACGAAATCATGGGCTTCCAGTCCTGCGTGGAGATGGGCAAGGAAGCTTTCGTGACAACCAATATCACGCCGAATGAGCTGAAGACCGAGTTCATGCAGCGTCTTGACCGTGACGGTTTCGCCGCCGCGGTGAAGTGGGCGCAATCACTCTATGAGGTCTGAGAACATGACCGGTTTCCTCGTGACACATGCCGGGATGTCGTTCCAATGAGCAACCAGGCGGCCTACAGCGTTGCGGCGCTGGTTCAGGCGGCGGCGAACGGATTCGGTGACAAGATCTGCGCAATCGCGCCCGAGCGGACTGTCACGTTCCGCGAGTTCGCCGCCGATACGATGGCAATCGCCCGGCGCCTGGAGCAACTGGGGGTCCGGCGGGGCGACCGGGTCGCCATCCTCGACGTGAACAGCCTGAATTTCCTCGAGTCCCTTTGCGCACTGGCAACACTCGAGGCCGTGGCGGTCCCGCTCAACTATCGCCAGCGCCTGCCGGAATTCCGCTTTCAGATCGAGGATTCGGGCTCGGTGCTACTGCTCGCGGACAGCCGCTACGAGTCGGAGGCCGAGGAACTCCGGAACGTCCTTGAGCTTGGCTGGCTGCCGATCGACCAACCGGATGCGATGGGGCTGCCCGGGCGTGTCGGCGACGCACCGGTCCGCCTTGGCGATCCCGATCCGGCGAGCACGCTGGCCGTCTGCTACACAAGCGGCACGACCGGCCGGCCGAAGGGCGCGATGATCGATCAGTTCACTGCGAACGTGCGCGCGATCAAGTTGATGTACGACCTCAGACTGGGCAGCGACGATGTCATGCACATGACAACGCCGATGTTTCACATCTCCTGCCTGATCCTCAGTCTGGCAGCCATACAGCGCGGCGCGACCCAGGTGATCCTGCCGCAGTTCGACTACGCGACCACCATGGCAGCCATCGCCGAGCACCACGTTACATTCATCAACACGGTGCCGACCATTCTCAGCATGGCGTTGTCCCGCGAGGATTTCCGGCCCGAGCAGCTTTCGGGCCTGCGGCTGATCATGTACACGGCCGCACCGATGAGCCTGCCGCTGTTGCGGCGACTGATGGATGTCTACCAGGGTGAACTCGTGCAGTTTCTCGGCCAGACCGAAGATCTCCCGCAGACGGTGCTGACGCCGGAAGACCATCGAAGCGCACTGACCGGTCACCATCACCGACTCGAATCGGTCGGCCGGCCCTCTGAGGGGGTCGATCTGATGATCTGCGACGACGAGGGCCAGCCGTTGCCTCAGGGGGAGATCGGAGAGATCGTGACCCGGGGCGGGACGGCGTTCAGCGGCTACTGGAACATGGCCGAAGAAACGGCAACCACCCTGAAGGACGGTTGGGTGCATTCGGGAGATCTCGGCCGTCAGGACGCGGACGGTTATGTCTATCTGTCCGGACGCAAGAAGCACATGATCATCCGGGGCGGTGAGAACGTCTACCCCTCGGAGGTGGAGCCGGTCCTCCTGGACGCGCCGGGTGTACGCGACGCCGTGATCATCGGTCTTCCGGACGAAACCTGGGGCGAGATCGTCGCCGCAGTCGTCGTCCCGGAAAACGAGAAGGCGACGCCCGAGGATATCATCGCCTATTGCAAGACCCGCCTGGCGAGCTATCGCTGCCCGGAACGGATATACTTCGTCGATGAGATGCCCCTGAACGCCGCGGGCAAGGTGCTTCGGCACGTATTGGCGGATCAGGTTCTCGAGCGCGCCTGAACCTTCCCAGCCCGTCGCCAGCCAGAGGAGCCCGCCGCATGTCCGACCTGCACGCCGACCGCCGCAAGACCGTCGTCATCGACACCAACCAGATGGATTGGCAGGCGAGCCCCGCGCCCGGCGTGTGGCGCAAACGCCTGGAACTGATCGGCGATACCGAAAAGGGCATGGTGACTTCGGTCGTGCGTTTCGATCCCGGCTGCGGCTTCCCCGAACACGACCACCCCTTCGGCGAGGAGGTGCTGGTGCTGGACGGCGTCTTCGCAGACGAATTCGGCGAGTATCCGGCCGGAACGATGACCCTGTTGCCCACCGGCACGCGCCACCGTCCCTGGACCGAGCACGGCTGCACGCTGTTCGTGAAGCTCTGCCAGTACGCCGGAACCGACCGGCCCACCCGCCGCATCGACACCAGCGATCCGGCAGGCTGGCACGCCACCTGGCCCGGTCGGGAGGTCTTCGACCTGTTCGACGAGCCGGGCCATGCGGAACGCATCTACCTGTCAAGACTTGCGCCGGGCGCGGAAGCGCCGCATCACACCCATGAGGGCGGGGAGGAAGTCTTCGTGGTCTCGGGCGAGCTGGCCGACGAGAACGGCCGCTATGGCGCGGGAACGTGGATGCGGTTGCCGGACGGTTCGAGCCATCGGCCGCGGTCGGAGACCGGCTGCCTGCTCTATGTCAAGACCGGCCACCTGGGGAGGGGCGCATGAACGCGGAACTGATCTATTTCACCGACCTGAAGAGTCCCTTCGCCTATCTGGTGATGGATGACCTGCTCGCGCTGGAGGAGCGCTACGGCGTCACCTTCCGCTGGGTCCACTTCACGCTGCACATCCCCGAATTCCTGGGCGCGGTGGAAACCCGCTCCGAGAACGAATGGCGCAAGGTGAAGTACGCCTACATGGACGCCCGCCGGCTGGCCAACCGCAAGGGACTGACGGTGCTGGGACCGAAGAAGATCTTCGATTCCCGGCCCGCCGGAATCGGGCTGACCTACGCCGAGGAACAGGGGCTGCTGCACGCCTATGCGCGGCGCACCTTCGAGAAGTTCTTTCACCGCGAGCTGGATCTGGGCGTGGTCGAGGAGGTGAAGGCGGTGCTGGCGGAAGTCGGCGCGGACACCGCCGGCTTCGACGACTGGTACACGGGCGAGGGGGCCGAGCGTCACGAACGCGAAAGGCAGCTGGCCATCGACATGGGCGTGTTCGGGGTGCCCACCTTCGCCATCGACGGCGAGCTGTTCTGGGGCGGCGACCGCCTCTGGATGGTCGAGGAACGGCTGCAGCAGCTGGCGGCCTAGGATCCTTCCAGGAAGGGATGGAATCACCTGGCGTCCTGGGGCTTGACCCCAGGACCCAGGTCTCGGTTCTTCGGTTGGTTGGGCCCTTGGATCGAGTCCAAGGGCGGCAAGTCCGGGCGGTTGCGTCGGACATCGGAATGCCCTGACGGCTGGCGCCGCGGTCTACTTGCCGCCGCCGGCGGTTGCGCGCGGATCCTCGATGCCGAGCTCCGCGACCGCCTCCAGCCAGTCTTCCTCGAAATAGGCCTTCTCCGCGCAGTCACGATTGTAGGTGTCGATGGCCTCGTTCAACCGTTTCCGCCGGTCCGTGAGGTTGGGTACGAATTTCTCGTTGTAGCGGTCGATCATATCCGCATGGCGGTCGACGCGGCGGTTGTACTCGGCCACCGCCTCCGGATCGGTGCCGTCGATCTGCTTGCGGCGGCGGTCGAGGTCTTCGCCGAGATCGGCGATCTGCTGGCGGAAACTGGTCAGCGTATCCTCATAGTCGGCGACCCTGGTCTCCATGTCGGCGATGGCCAGGTCGCTCTTCAGACAGGCCCGGATATCCTCCGGCTTCAGCGTGTTCTCGTCATAGACCTTGATGATCTCCGGGGCCGGGTTCGCATCCGCCGCCGGCCCGTCTTCCGCCTTCTGGCTCTGGGCCGCCGCCGGCAGCGCCAGCAGCAGCGCCATGGCGCCGGCGAGCAGGAATCGGTTCATGACGGCCTCCGTTCGATTGGTGACATGCACTTTTCGTCCCGAATTGTGACCGCAATGCGCCGCGGCAAAGGATAGCGGAGGCCGCGCGGCGTTTCACCTGGCCCGGCGGATCATTCGATTTCCCGCATCGCGGCGGCGATCTCGGCCTCCATGGCCCGCCCGCTTTCCGCCAGGCCGCGGGCCAGCGCCTCGCGGTCGGCGGCGGACTTGTTTTGGCTCAGCTTCGCCTTGCCTTCCATGCGCGCGATGGGAATGCGGAAGGGCACGATTCCCTTCACCATCGCGGCGCGGAACTTCTCGGGCAGGCCGCCATAGGACCAGGGCCCACCGCCCTCGTAGCGCGCGGACAGCCGCTCCATCAGGCGGTCGCGTTCCGCTGCATCCTCGATGATCTCCGGTCGGCCATGGCAATGCACGGCGGTATAGTTCCAGGTCGGCACGGCGGGACCGTCACCGGGATACCAGGTCGGTGAGACATAGGCGTGAGGACCGGCGAAGATGCTGAGGGCCTCGGCGTCGCCGAAATCGCGCCATTGCGGGTTGGCGCGCGCCATATGGGCGTAGAGCACGCCCTGCTCGCCTTCGCCGCGATCCAGCACGAAGGGCAGATGGCTGGCCTCGGGCGCGCCGCTGGTAGCCGTCACCAGCAGCCCGAACTCGTTGGCATCAATGATGTCGTGACAGGCGGCCCTGTCCTCGACGGCGAAATGCGCGGGCGTGTACATCGTGCTTCTCCCCCCGGCGGACGGACCCTAACGGCTCAGGTCGCCCCAACTGCTGACATTGTCGACCCGGATGACGATCAGCGGCCGCGTCTCCAAGTCCATGCTCTGGTACTGCACATAGCGCGCGCGGAGAAGCTCGATCGCACCGGCGCGGTCCGCCGCCCTCTCCTTGATCGCCGCGGCGCCCCGCAGCATGACCCAGCCGAGCCCGGACCAGTCCGGATCGTAGCGGTCGACCATCAGGCAGACGCGCGGGTTGTCGGCGATGTTGCGCAGCCGCTTCAGCCGGCGGATATCGCCCCCCTTCGGCTTCTCGTCGATGGGGATGAATATCTCCTCCGCCTCCAGCGCGAAACAGACCGGCATGACATGGGGCGCGGCTCCGGCGTCCGCCGTGCCCAGATGCCCCAGCGGCCGGCGCAGAACGAATTCCCGCTCCTCGTTCGAGATCATGTCGCAACCAATGCCTTTTGACCCGGACGCCACGCCCGCTATCTTCGGCCCTGAGGATAGTGCGCATGGGGAGGATGTCATGGATTTCGGCTTCGCCTGGTTTACCCGCGGGCCGATGGCCAACGCCGACGGGCTGAAGACCCTCGCGGCGGCCGGCGAGCGGCTCGGCTACAGCTACATGCTGGTGCCCGATCACGTCGTCATCCCGACGCAGATCGACAGCACCTATCCCTACAGTCCCGACGGCTCCTTCCCCGGCACCGCGACGGGCGAATGCATGGACCAGCTCACGGCCATCGCCTTCGCCATGGCGGCGACGACGAAGCTGCGGATGCTGACATCGGTGATGGTGGTGCCGCACCGCCCCGCCCTGCTGACGGCGAAGATCATCGCGACCATCGACCAGCTCTCCAACGGCCGCATCACCATCGGCTGCGGCGCCGGCTGGATGGAGGAGGAGTTCGAAGCCCTGCAGGTACCGCCCTATGACGAGCGCGGCGCGGTGACCGACGAATATCTCGAGGTCTTCCGCACCGTCTGGACCAACGAGCAGGCGAGTTTCCAGGGCAAGTACGTGCGCTTCGACAATGTCGGCACCCGTCCCCTGCCCGTGCAGAAGCCGCATCCGCCGCTCTGGATCGGCGGCGAGAGCGCGCCGGCGTTGAAGCGCGTGGTCAGCCATGGCGACGGCTGGTACCCGATCGGCAACAACCCGAAATTCCCGCTGGACACGCATGCCCGGATCGCGAAGCGGCTGGATCGGCTGAAGGGCTTCGCCGACGAGGCCGGCCGCGACATGTCGACCATCGACCTCGCCTACTGGAGCCACTGGAACACCATCGGCGAGGAAGTGAAGAACAAGGACGGCGAACGGATGATCCTGACCGGCTCGGCGGCGACCGTGGCGGAGGATGTGGCGCGCCTGAAGGAAGCCGGCTTCAACCACCTGATGCTCAACCTGGCCGCCCGCGACGCCGCGAACAGCATCGGGCGGATGGAGCAGTTCATGGCCGACGTGGTCGCGAAGGCCTGATGAGCGACATTCCGGAGGGCTTTCGCCCCGCAAGAATTCCTGCGCCGTTCGTCGAGGCAAGCGGCCCCTTCCACTGGCGCGACGCGGACGGCGATCTGATCCTGGGTTTCCGCGTCGAGAAGCGGCACCTGAACACGGCCGGCAACCTGCATGGCGGCATGCTGATGACGCTGGTCGACATGCAGCTCAACTGCGCGCTCAGCTATCAACTGGACACCGACCAGTTCATTCCCACCATGGCCGCGACCATCGATTTTCTCGCACCGGCCGCCGAGGGCGACTGGGTCGAGGGCCGCACGGAGATCCTGCGGCGCGGCAAGCGCACGATCTTCGCCGACTGCCGGATCCGGCGCGGCGACGGGGAACTGATGGCCCGCGCCAGCGGCATCTTCAAGCTGGGCGGCAGCGAGTACGGCACATTCGATCCGAGGGCGGCATTTTCGTGAGCGAATCCGAGGCGACAGCCATACCCGAGGGCTTCAAGCCCTTCGGCGTCCGTGACGGCCTGTTCGGCCTGGTCGGACCGATCTACGGCCGCATCGTCGACGGTCAGGCCAGTCTCGGCTTCCGCGTCGAACGCAAGCACCTCAATCCGGTCGGCACCTGCCATGGCGGCATGCTGGCGACCCTTGTCGATGTGCAGATCGGTTTCGGCGCCGCTGTCGCGAATGGCCAGCGCCGCTTCTATCCCACCGTCAATCTCACCTGCGACTTCGTGGCGCCGGCGAAACTCGGCCAATGGGTGCAGGGCCGGACCGAACTGGTGCGGGCCACGCCGCGCATGGTCTTCTGCAACGCCTGGCTGGAGGCAGACGGCGAAATCGTGCTGCGCGCCAACGGAATCATGAAGGTGCCGAAGGACGGCGACAGCCGCTATTCTTTCATACCCGGGAACGAGGCGGGATAAGCCTCCCCGGCACGGCGTTTCGGGAAGGGCGGGCTGACAGTGAGCGGCAAGAGAACCCTGTTGATCGTCAATCCGGGCGGCGGCGACGCGGCCGACGCGGGCCGCAGGGCCTGCCGCACGCTCGAAACGGGGGGCGACAGGGTCGATTATCACCTGCCCGACGACCCGGCAGAGATCTCCGGCCTGATCCGCAGCCTGGGTCCCGATTCGGACCGTATCGTCCTCGGCGGCGGCGACGGCACCTTCAGCCATTCGGCGGAAGCATTGCTGGATGCAGGACGTCCCTTCGGCATCCTACCGCTCGGCACGGCCAACGATCTGGCGCGCACCTTCGCCATTCCCCACGAGCCGGAGCGCGCGGCCAGGGTTGTGCTGCGCGGCGGCCTGCGCCGCATCGACCTTGGCATGGTCAACGGCCGGCCCTTCTTCAATGTCGCCAGCATGGGGTTCAGCGTGAAGGTCGCCAACTACCACACCGGTGAACGCAAGAAGCGCCTCAAACTGCTGAGCTATCCGCTGAGCTGGCTCGACGCCCAGCGGGATATGACGCCGTTCGAGGCCCGGATCACCTGGAACGGCGACACCAAGAAGACGAAATCGACCATGATCGCCGTCGGCAATGGCGTCCATTACGGCGGCGGCCTCACCATCGCCGACGACGCCGCCATCGATGACGGCTGGCTGGACGTCTACTACGTCAAGCCGCTCGGACCATGGGGCATGCTCAAACTGCTGCCCTATCTGAAGTTCGGCGCCCTGAAGCGGCGTCAGGACGTCCGCACCCTCCGCGCCGCCGCCGTGCGCGTCGAGACCACGCCGACGCAGGAGATCAATGTCGACGGCGACGTGATCGCCGAAACGCCCGCCGATTTCTCCGTGCTGCCGAAAGCCTTGGAGGTTTTCGTTCCCGCCACTAAATGACGAGTATGGAGACCGGAGAACACGGGCATGGAACTGATCCGCAGTGACGAAGTCGTCGCCATCAACGAGGTGATCGTCGAGGCCCGGGATGGCGTCGCCCGGCTGCGGGCCGCCGCCGATGGGCTCGACACCGACCGGGCGCGGCGCGTCCTGGCCGAAGCGGACAGGATCGACGCTCTCGCCGAGAATCTCGCTGACGTCGTCCGCAGCAAGGACGACTTTCCCCACGCCCCCCACGACGAGACCGTGATGATCGAACAGGCGATCGCGCGCCTGCAGGCGCTGTTCGTCGACGATGGCGAGGAGGTGCTGAAGGAAGTCGCCGGCAGGGTCGACGAGAACCTGCGCGACACTGTCGCCCGCGTGCGTCATCAGGTCGGCGACACCGCCGCGCTGAAGGCGATGGACGACCTGCGCATCCGCACCTGATCAGCTTCCCTGCAGGTGACGGGCGAAGAAGGCGCTGACGTCGTCCGCCGCCGCCCGGATCTGTTCCAGCACATCCTGTCGGCGCTGTTCCGCGCCGCGGCCCAGCAGGGTTTCCGCGAACGCCGCGAGCCGCGCGACTTCGGTGGCGCCGATGCCGCGCGCCGCGCCCTTCAGCCCATGCGCCGCGTCCCGCCACTGATGGCTGTCCTCCGCACGGGCCATCTGACCGGCATAGCGTTCGCAGGACTCGGCGAAAAGCGCCGCCAGCTCCCGCTCCAGGGCAGCGTCGCCGTCCGTGTAGGTGGCGAGATGGGTGAGATCGACCGGCGGTGCGGCGGCCACGCTGTCCTGGCCCCGCGCGGCAGCGCGGCGGACCGCCTCCGCCAGGGCCCTGGCGTCGACCGGCTTGGCGAGCCATTCGGCGATCGGCGCATCGCCCCACTCGGCGCGGCCGAGACCGGCCGAGGAAAGCCCGATCGAGGCCGGCCCGTCGGCGCCGGCGCGGCGGGCGACCTCGTCGCCGCGCAGTCCCGGCATCTCGAAGTCGAGAACCGCAAGGTCGAAACGCAGCGCCGCCATGGCCGAAACCGCCTCGGCGCCGTCCCCGACCGCCGTGGTGTCATGGCCCAGCTCCTCCAGGATGCGGACGATCTGGGTACGCGCCGCAGGATTGTCGTCGGCGACGAGAATCGACAGGCGTTCCGGCGCGTCCACGCTGCACCTCGAGGTTGAATGGCCGCTCGGCCGAGGCGCCGATTATGCCCCGCCGCCGCGGCCTGTCACAAGGCGCGCGGCCAGCCAGTCGCCGAAATCGGCCATGACCTCGTCGCGGTTGATCTCGTTGAGCATCTCGTGCCTGCCGCCCTCGTAGAGTTTCAAACTCAGATCGGACATGCCGTGGTCGGCGTAGATGGCGTGCAGGCGGCGGACGCCCCGGCCCATATCGCCGATGGGATCCCGGTCGCCCGAGGCGATCAGCAACGGAAGATCCGTCGGGATCCGGTCGACATTGCCCTTCGCCGTCAGCTTCGGCAGCGCGTCCAGCAGCGCGATCCAGCTCGCGGTCGTGGCGATGAAGCCGCACCAGGGATCGGCAACATAGGCGTCCACCTCTTCCCGGTCCCGGCTCAGCCATTCCAGTTTCGTGGGACCGTCCGCCGCAAAGGCCTTGTTGTTGGCGTCGAAGGCGAGGCCGTGGATCAGCAGGCTGCGACCGCGCCGGCCAAGCCGGAGCCGTTCCATACGCGCAATCAGCCGCCCCACGCCCGCGATCGGCGGCGGCGGGCCGTTGGAGCCCGACAGGACCACGGCGTCGACTTTCTCCGGCCAGCGCCACATTCCCATCTGCGCCAGGAAGGAGCCCATCGAATGGGCGAAGAGGGCGAGCTTCAGCCCCTCATGCTCCGCCCGCCACGCATCCATGCCGCGGGCGAGATCGTCCGCCATGAGGTGGAAACCGTCACGGTCGGCGATGTGCCCCGGTTCGGCATCGCCCGCGACGCTGCGCCCGTGGCCGCGGTGGTCGTGGCCGGCGACCGAGAATCCCAGTCCGTTCAGATGCCGGGCGAAGCGGTCATAGCGGCCGACATGCTCGGCCAGACCGTGGGCGATGTAGACGAGACCGCGCGGTTCGGGGATGTCCCAGCGCAGCCCGCCCAGCCGCACGCCGTCCGCCGCTGTTACCTGCCAGTCCGCCATCGCCCCGCCCTCCTACAGATCGAGATCGCCCTTCATCAGCCGCTGCACGATGGTCCGGCGCAGGATCTCGTTGGTGCCGTCGGCGACGTTGATGATCCTGAGATTGTGCCAGGCTTCCGACAGACCGACCTCGTTGGTGAAGCCCATGGCGCCGTGGGTCTGCATGGCGCGGTCGACCGCCTTGACGCCGATCTCCACGGAAAAGGCCTTTGTCATCGACAGTTCCTTCACCGCCGGTGCGCCGGAGTCCAGCAGTTTCGCGGCGTTGAGGCCCATCAGATGGGCGGCGTGCAGCTCCATCGCCGAACTCGCCAGCGGGAAGGTCACGCCCTGATACTCGGAGATGGTCTTGCCGAAGGACTCGCGCGCCTGGCTGTATTCGATCGCCAGCTCCAGCGCCCAGCGGCCGGTACCGACCGCGCGGGCCGAGTTGTAGACCCGGCCCAGGGAGACGCCGTAGAGCGCGGTGGCGAAACCTTCGTGCAGTTCGCCGACGAGCTGCCAGGGCTCGACGCGCAAACCCTCGAAGCGAAGCTCCGCTTCGTCGCCGCCGATCTGACCGAACATCTTGACGATCCGCTGCACCTCGAAGCCGGTCGCATCCGTGGGGACGAGAAAGGCGGAGATACCGCCCTTCTTCGCTTTCGCCCGCTCCGGGTCCGTCACCGCGAAGACGATGCAGTAGTCGGCGACCGGCGAGTTCGTCGTCCAGATCTTGCGGCCCTCGATCACCCAGCCGTCGCCGTCCGGCGTCGCGCGGGTGCGGATCATGGAAGCGTCGGAGCCGGCGCCGGGCTCGGAGAGACCGAAGCACATGCCCGCGCGCCCCGACATCAGCGGCTCCAGCATCTCGTCCCGCGCCCGGTCGGTGACCTTTTCCAGCAATCGGCTGGGACCGAAGGCCCAGTGACTGATGGCGTAGACCATCAGCCAGTTGTGCGGCCCACACATGTGGAACAGCGCTTCCCAGCCGGCGTAATAGGCCTGCATGCCGAGACCGCCGCCGCCCAGGGCTTCGGGGACGCACATCTGGTAGTAGCCGGCTTCGGAGGCGGCCATGCGCACTTCGCGGATCAGTTCGACCACCTCCGGCGCGATCCGGCCATCGTCGGCATATTTGCGGCGGCCGTCTTCCAGCAGGTCGCGGTGCTTCTCGTGGCGCGTCAGCACCTCCTTGCGCGCGAAGGCCTTCAGGCCCTCGACGACGTCTCTCACCTCGTCGGGCAGTTCGAATGCGACAGCGGCCAAGTCTTCCTCCCCAGGACGTCATGCTCCCGCAGCCATTCTGGACGCCGGAGCGGCCCGGGTTAAGCCTTCTTCTCGCGAGGCGCGCCGCGCGACGGATCAGAGGAAGTTGAGCAGGCTCATGGAGCGCATCTGGGCGATCATGCGCAGGCTGGCCTCCAGGGCCACCTGCTGCTGATTGAGCTTCGCGGCAACCTTGGCCAGATCGACGTCCTCTTCGTTGGCGAGGATATCGGTCAGCGCGATCTGCTGGTCCTCCAGACGCCCCTGGACGTCGTCCAGGGCCTTCATGTTGAGGCCGTTCTCCGTCGCCGCGGTCTGCAGACCGGTGACCGCGGAAAAGACGTTGTCCAGTTCGTCGGCGATGAAGTCGATCTCGTTCTCGGAAAGCTGGCCGGCCAGGGCGTCCGCCGGCGCGAAGCCGGCCGCGCCCGCCGGCAGGGTGCCGGAATCGAACATCAGGATGCGCTGCATGGAATGCAGCAGGTCGCCGGCGACCTGGGAGGCGGTGACGCCGATCTCGATGGTGGTGCGCTCGTCGACGCGGGCCGTGAGCGCCTCGCCGCTGTCGGCGAAGAACTGCCCGCCCGGCGGCTCCGCGACGGCGAGGATCTCGGCTTCGTCGGTGACCAGCAGAGGCGGCTGATCGGAGGTCGTGCCGCCGAACAGGAAGCGGCCTTCGAAGCGGGTGTTGAGCACGGCCGCGGCGCGTTCCAGCAACCCGCTGACCGTCGTGCCCAGGCCTGTGCCGTCGCCCAGACCCCGGGCCTTCTGAAGCGCGTCGCGCAGATCGCCGCCGATCGATTCCAGTTCGACAAGCGCCGAATCGAAGGCCGAAAGCCGACCCTTCAGCGCCTGATTGGAGGTCTGGAAGCCCTCGATCTGGGTGAGCAGCGAGCGGCTGTTGACGATGTTGGCCGACTGGGCGCCGAAGCCCTCGGTGTCGTTGTAGCGCTTGCCGGTGGAGACCTGCTCCTGGCTGCGGCTGAGCTCCACCTGCTGGCGCAGCATCTGCTGTACCAGCAGGTCGTTCTGGCTGAAGGTTCCAATCCGCATCAGATGTTCACTCCAATCAGATCTGCAGCAGCATGTCGAACAGCTCGTTCGTCGTCGAAATGACGCGCGAGGCGGCGTTGAACGCGGTCTGCAGCTGGATCAACTGGGCCATTTCCTCGTCCATGTTGACGCCCGAAATTTCCGCGACCTTGAGCTTCAGCTCTTCCATCAGGGCTTCGCGGTCCTCGGCGCGGATGGTGATGTCCTGTGCGGCCTGCCCGGCCCGGCCCATCAGTTCGGCCCCGATCTCGGAAAGCGTCGCGTTCATTGCCGGCAGACGGCCTGCGCCCGAGAAGGCGTCGGTGTCCGAGGTCAGTCCCTGCAGGGCCACGGCCCCGGCGTTGTCGCCGATCGCCACCGCCGGCGTGCCCGTGGCGTTGATTTCCGCAAGGGCAAGGGCAGACGGACTGGCGGCGATGTCGCTGCGGACGGCGAAGCCGGCGGCCATCGAGGCCTGCGGCCCCGAACCGAGGCCGAAGAAGTCGGAAACCGAACGGGACGAGGCGCCGCGCTGGGTGTTGTCTGCGGTCAGTTCCAGACGGAAATCCGAGAAGCCGCCGGCCGGGGTCATGGTGAGCTTGCCTGCGCCATCGATGCCGAAGGTCGCGGCGCCCGCGAAGTCGGTATTGAGCTGGGTGAGCAGATCGTTGACCGTGCCGCCGACGGCGCCGAGGTCGATGGTGGTCGACAACGGCCGTTCGTTGCGCGGGCCGACCATGGCGAAGGTTGCTTCACCGGTGAAGCCGTGCGCCGAACCGGCGGCAAGACCGGTCTGGAAATGCGGCCCCGTCGGCGTACGCACCAGATCGTTCAGCCCGAAGCGGTGCGCGAAACCGCGTCCGTTGGCGTCGGCGGGGTTCGCCGCATCCTGGGCGATACCGACGCCGGCGGAGCCTCCGGCGGCGGCGAAACTCATGACGCCGCCGTTCAGCGCCAGCGTGCCAGCGCCGCCCAGGCCCGCGTTCACGGCATTGATGACATCGTTGACGGTGCCGCCGATGGCGCCGAAGTCGACGGTCGCCGTGGCGACGGTGTTGTTGCTGCCGTCGAAGGCGTGGAAGCTGGCAATGCCGGTGAAGCCGTGCGGGTCGGTGGCCAGCGCGCCGGTGTCGTGACCGGTCATGGCCGAAGGCGGCGGCACGGCGGTGAATTCGTTGTGCACGGCGTTGATCCGGTCGGCGACCTGGCCGGCGAAGGCGCCGACCTCGACCGAAAGCTGGTTCAGATCGCCGTCGCGCATTTCCAGCAGGCCGCGCAGTTCGCCCGAACCGAGAAGGTCGTCGATATTGCCGTCGATGGTGAAGGTCTGGCCGCTGAGCGAATCCACCCGCTCGACCGAAAGCGGCGAGAACACCTGGCCGAAATCGCTGCTGCCGGCATTCTCGTGGACGATCCGGCGCAACTCCGTGTCCAGCAGGGGCAGACCGGCGGTCGTGCTGATCGAGACGCGGCGGTCTTCCGTGTTGCTGACGCGGATGCCGATGATCTGCGAGAGCTCGTCCAGCTTCTTCTCGCGCTGCTCGATCAGGCCGTTTGCATCCTGGGACTGGGCCAGCGAAGCGACACGCAGGTTCAGGTCGTGGACCTGCGAGAGCAGCGTGTTGGCCTGGCCGACCTTTTCGTCGATGCGCCGGTCGGCCTGGCGGCGCAGATCGAGGATACCGTCGGAAACCCGGTCGAGATCCTCGCCGAAGCGCTGCAGGGCGTCGACCAGTGCGCTGCGGTTGCCGCTGGCCTCGGGGTTGGCGGAGAGAGCGCCTGCCGCCACCAGGGCCTTGTCCAGCAGGGCGACCAGGTTGCGCTCCCCGGTCGGATCGCCGATCAGCGACGTCGCCTGCTCCTGCAGGGTGCTCTTCGCCTCGAAGCGCCCGAATTCGGCCATCGCGATGCGCAGTTCGCTGTTGAGGAACTGGTCGGCGATGCGGCGGACCTCTTCGACCTTGACGCCCGTGCCGACGCCGCCGGTGACCCGGGCGTTCTGGATCACGGACTTGCGGGCATAGCCCTCGGTGTTGACGTTGGCCACATTGTCGGAGACGACGGCGATGCCGGCCTGGGCGACGTTGAGGCCGCTGAGCGCGGAGTTGAGAGAAGCGGTCAGGCTCATGCGCGACCTCCACGGCGGGCGGCAAGCCTTGCCGGAATCCCTGACGTCCGGCGATCCGCCCGGCAGATTCTTCCTGCCGCCCGGATCAGCCCGTCTTTCTGGTCAAGCTTATGAAATTCCATCGCTTTCTGCCTTCTTCTCCGTACCGGAAGGTCGTCCCCGGCACGGTTTCACGAAGGCAGGTTGCAATGGCGGGGCCAGTCAGCGGGCGACCGGATACGTCCCCGCCGCCGTGTCGTCGTAGAGCGCGGCAAGATCGGCGGCGCGCGCGGCCAGCGCCGCGCCCTGGTTCACATAGCCCTTGTCGGTGATCTCGTTGGCGTCGATGGACGGCGGCGTCGCCAGCACCCGGAACCGCCGCACCGCGGTCGACGAGCCGGGGTTCTCCGCATTCCATGCGGCCAGCCGCTGCGACAGCTCGTCGGCCAGCCGGTCGGCGGCCATGTCGGCCGCGCCCGGCCCGCGCCAGATCAGGACGCCGACCTCGGCCCGGTCGTGGCCGCAGACGATCATGTCCTGGACCAGCGGCGCGCAGGCGGCGACGAGCCGGACCCGGAGCGCGCCGGTGCTGACCCAGGTGCCGGTCATCAGCTTGAAATCCTCGGAGACCCGGCCATCGAAGATGACACCGGCCGAAGGGTCGGCCTCATCGGCCAGATAGCCGGCGTCTCCCATGCGGTAGAAACCGTCGGCGTCGAAGGCGGCTTCGGTGAGATCCGGCTGCCGCCAGTAGCCGGGCGTCACGTTCGGCCCCTTCACGCGGAGTTCCAGCTTGTCGCCGACGGGCGCGAACTTCAGTTCCACCCCCGGCGCCGGCAGGCCGATATTGCCCGCGCGCGGGATCGGGAAATGCACCAGCGTCGCCAGCGGCGACGTCTCGGTCGAGCCCCAGGCGGAGACCATCATCGGCGGCTCCTTGCCTGAGCGCGCGGCGACCTTTTCCAGCCGCTCCCACAGATCCTGGGGCAGCGCGGCCCCGGCGTAGAAGATCAGCTTGAGATCGCGGAAGAAGTTCTCGCGCAAGGCCGCGTCGTCCTCCAGGAACGGCAGCAGCGCCGCGAAACCGGCGGGCACATTGAAATAGAGGTTCGGCGACGCCAGACGGAGGTTCTCCACCGTGCGCTCGATCAGGCCCGGCGCCGGCTTGCCGTCGTCGATGTGGAAGACGCCGCCGTTGAACAGCGCCAGATTGAAACAGAAATTGCCGCCGAAGGTATGGTTCCAGGGCAGCCAGTCCACCAGCACCGGCGGCGACTCCATGACGAACGGCCAGCCGGCCTGGATCATCGCCTGATTTGCGCAGAGCATGCGGTGGGTATTGATCACGCCCTTGGGTATGCCTGTCGAACCGGAGGTGAAGAGGATCTTGGCGATCTCGTCCGGTCCCGTGTGCGCGGCCGGACCCGACTCGGAAGGCGCGAGTTCCATGATATCGGCGGCCTGAAGCAACGGCAGGTCGGGGCCGGCGGCGGCGATGGCCTTCCCGAAGGGCTCGCGCGCGTCGACATAGAGCGCGCCGGGGGTGACCAGCCCGGCAATGTGGGCGATCTTGCCCATGTCGCCGCTCATCAGGCTGTAGGCCGGCGAGACGGGGACGACAGGCACGTCCGCCACGATCGCCCCGAGGCTGGCGAGCGCGTGGCCGATCGAGTTGCCCGACAGGATCATCAGCGGGCGTTCGCTGGAGAGGCCGAGTTCCCGCAGACGGTGCGCCACCGCGTTGGCGCGGCCGAGTGTGTCGGCATAGCTCAGCGTCGCCCAGCCATCGCCCTCACGGTAGCGCAGGAAGGGCGCATCCGGCCGCCGCGTGGCCTGCTCGCCGAGCGCCGTGCCGATCGTCGGCGAATGCTCGCCCAGCGCCGCCGGCGAACTGAGCACGAAACCGCCGCCCGGCAGCACCTCGCGCAAGGCCCGCCGCGCCAGCATCCTGTCCGCGATCGTTGCACCCATGGCGAAGTCCTCCCGTCCTCCCATTCGATCAACAGATACCGACGCGGGGCGGCACTCGCCAGAGGGGATTGCGCACCCGGCAAGGAAGAGCTTGCGGCCCGCACCCGCCTGACGCAATTTCGCCGCCGAATCCGCCGCTCCCAGAAGGTGCCGTCCATGACAGCCATCCGGCTCGGGCCAAGGCTCGCCCAGACCGCCGTGATCCTCATGGCGCTGTTCCTTCCCTGGCTCGCCTTCCCGTCGGACCGCGCCATGGCCTGGCTGATCGCACCTGCCGTGCTGGCGTTCCTTTCTGCCTGGCTCGTGGGGCGGCGCGAGTTCCGCGCCTCGGGACCAGGGCTGCCGCTCGTCTTGCCCCTAGCCGCCCTTTCGGCAATCACGCTGCTTGCCGTGCTAAGCCCGGGTTGGGGCGAGAGCGCTTATCGGCCTGGCATGGAGAAACTGGCGGGCCGCGCCGGCCCGGCGCTGCTGGCCGGCATCGTCCTCCTCTGGTGCGCCGCCCGCGCGCCGCTGGACGGCGTCCGCCTGCGGCCCTGGCTCGCCGCCGGGTGTGGCATCGCCGCGCTGATCGCGCTTGTCGACATGCTGAGCGGCCGCTGGCTGCTGAGATTGCGGCTGGCCGTGGCCGAAGGGGGATGGGACGGCGGATTGCTGGACCGCGCGAGCAGCTACGATCCGGCGGCATTCCTGGCGCGGTTCAACGATTTCTGGATGCTGGCGACACTGGCTCTCACCCTGCTCGCGGTCACCTCCGGGCGGCGCTGGGTCCCGCCGCTCGTGCTGGCGGCCCTGATGGCCGTGTCGCTGCTGACGATCAGCGAGACGTCGCTGGTTATGGCGTTGGCCGGCCTGATCGCGGCCCTGCTGGTTCTGGCGGCGGGCCGCGCGGGCGTCATCGCGATCATGGCTTCCGTCCTCGCCGCCATCCTGACGACGCCCTGGCTGTTTCCGCTGCTCGACCGGGCGACCGGCGCGATATTCGCCGGCGGCAGCACGCTGACCCACAAGATCCGGGAGCGTTCTGAGATCTGGGCGGCGCTGGCGGAGACAGTCCCCGAGCGGTTCTGGCTGGGCCACGGCATCGGCTATCAGCGCGTGCATGGCGACTATCCCGGCCCCAACGTCTTCTACATCCCCGAAGGCATCTGGCACCCGCACTCGATCTTCGTCCAGATCTGGCAGGATCTGGGTCTCGCGGGCGCGGCGCTGCTTTGCGCGCTGGTCGCCGGCGTCTTTCTCGCCATCCTGCGCGCGGCGCCGGCACTCCGGCCGGGCTTCGCGGCGCTTGCGGTGATGGTGCTGGCGGCGCTCGGCGCGGCGCACTCGATCTGGCTCGGCTGGTGGCTGTGCGCCTTCTTCATGCTGGCGGGCCTGGCGATCGTCCTGGCGCGGCGCGAGGGCAAAGCGTGACCGTGCCGCCCGGCGCACCGCGAGTTGACCGCCGGCGGCCCCGCCACGATAGTGCCGCCCGTTCCCGAACCCGGATCGCCAGACGCGGGCGCCCATGATCACCGACCTGCAGCCCCTTCTCATCGAAGCCAAGTCGACCATCCGCGAAGCGATGGCGCAGCTCAATACCGCCAGCAGCGGCTGCCTGCTGCTGGTCGACGGCAACGGCGCGCTGCGGCGCATGATCACCGATGGCGACCTGCGACGGGCCGTCATCGCCGGCCACGCCCTGGACGCGGATCTGACCGTCCTGGAACCCGTCGAGCCGACCGTCGCCCGGCGCGGCCTGGACGAGGACGGTGCGCGGCGCATCATGCGGGAACGGCAGGTCGTTCACCTGCCGGTGCTGGACGAGACGGGGCGGCCGATCGGCCTCTATCACCTCGGCCGGATGAGCGCGCCGATCCTGCTGTCGGCGCCGCACATGGGCGAGACCGAACAGGCGCTGGTGGCGGAAGCCTTCGCCACCAACTGGATCGCGCCGGTCGGACCGCATGTGGACGCCTTCGAGCGCGAACTGGCGGAAACCGTGGAGGCGAGCGAGGCCGTGGCGCTGAGTTCCGGCACGGCGGCCATTCACCTGGCGCTGCGACTGCTGGGGGTAAGGCGCGGCGACCGGGTCTACTGCTCCAGCCTGACCTTCGTGGCCAGCGCCAATCCGATACTCTACGAGGGCGCGGAGCCGGTCTTCATCGACAGCGAGCCTGAGAGCTGGAACATGAGCCCCGCAGCGCTGGAGCGCGCCCTGGAGGCGGACCGCCGCGCCGGCCGCAAGCCGGCGGCGGTCATCGTCGTCAACATCTACGGCCAGAGCGCGGACATGGCGCCGATCCTGGATCTCTGCGACGCCCACGACGTACCGGTGATCGAGGACGCCGCCGAATCCCTCGGCGCGCGCTACCGCAACCGCGCGAGCGGCACGCTCGGCCGGCTGGGTGTGTATTCTTTCAACGGCAACAAGATCATCACCACCTCGGGCGGCGGCGCCCTGGTCGGCGGCGACCGGGAGATGATGGCGGAGGCCCGGCGGCTCGCCACCCAGGCGCGCGATCCGGCTTCGCACTACCAGCACAGCACCATCGGTTTCAATTACCGGCTGTCCAATGTCCTGGCCGGCATCGGCCGCGGCCAGCTCAAGGCCCTGGACGACCGCGTGGCGCGCCGCCGCGCCATCTTCGAGCGCTACCGCGAGGGTCTGGGCGACCTGCCGGGCGTCGGCTGGATGCCGGAGCCGGAATGGAGCCGCAGCAACCGCTGGCTGTCGGTCATCACGCTCGATCCCGACCGGACCGACCGCCACCCCTACGCCATCATGCGCCTGCTGCGTCAGCGCAATATCGAGACCCGGCCGGTATGGAAGCCGATGCACCTGCAGCCCCTGTTCCGCGGCGCGGACTATTTCACTCATTCGGAGCGCCAGTCGGTCAGCGACCGGCTGTTCCTCACCGGCCTGTGCCTGCCGTCCGGCACGGGCATGACCGATGACGAACAGGGCCGCGTGATCGACGCCCTGACCGAGGCAGTCGCCATATGATTCGTCTGATGGTAATTCCGGAAAGCCCGGAGATGGCGGCGGCCGCGGCCGCGGGCGGCGTCGACAGGATCTTCGTCGACCTGGAGCGCAGCGGGAAGTTCGAGCGCCAGGGCGGCGGCACCTGGATCAGCGAACACGGCATCGAAGAGATCGCGCGCTACCGCCGCGCCGCGCCGGACGCCACGCTGCTGGTGCGGCTCGACCCGTGGCCCGCCGTGGCGGCGGCGGATATCGAGCATGTCCTGTACCAGGGCGCCGACATGCTGATGCTGCCGATGATCACGACCCCAGAGGAGGTTGGCGCGCTCTGCCGCCTGGTCGCAGGCCGCGCGCCCGTGGTTCCGCTGATCGAGACCGTCGCCTCCGCCGACCGACTGGCCGGGATCTGCGCGATCGAGGGAGTCGGCGAGATATTTGTGGGCCTGAACGACCTGCATCGCCAGCGCGGCGACCGGTTCATGTTCGAACCCCTGGCCGACGGCACCGTCGAGCGCCTGGGCCGCATCGCGCTGGATCAGGGCCTGTCCTTCGGTTTCGGCGGCATGGCCCGCATCGGCCGCGGCGATCTGCCGGCCGAATGGATCCTGGGCGAGCATGTCCGCCTCGGCTCGACTGCCGTCATCCTTTCGCGCAGTTTCAAGGCGACCGCCGGCGCGGATTTCGACTGGGGCCGGGAGGTCGGCCGCATCCGCGACTGCGAGCGCGCTCTGGCGGCGCGCACGCCCGCGGAAATCGAACATGACCGGCAGCGTATCGCCCGGCGCATCGCGGAACTCGCGGCGGCGCAGAGGGCGGCCGGCTGATGTGCGGCATCTACGGATATTTCGACCGCGGCGCACGGCCGATGACCGATGCGGCGCTGAAGGCCATGAGCGACAGTCTGGTCTATCGCGGCCCCGACGATTCGGGCGTGGCACGCTTCGACCACGGCGCCGTCGGTAATCGCCGGCTGTCGATCATCGATATCGCCGGCGGCCACCAGCCCATGACCGCCGCCGAGGGCAAGGTCGCTCTGGTTCAGAACGGCGAAATCTACAACTACGTGGAACTGGGCGCAGAGCTCCGGCAGTCGGGCTGGCGCCCCCGGACCCATTCCGACACCGAGGTCCTGCTCGGCCTCTATCTCAGGGACGGGCCGGGTTTCGTCCGCCGGCTGAACGGCATGTTCGCGATCGCCGTCTACGACGCACGCGGACCGGAGCCGGTGCTGCACCTCTGGCGCGACAGGGTCGGCGTCAAGCCGCTGTTCGTCTACGAGAACGGCGAACGGCTGCTGTTCGGTTCGGAAATCAAGGCGCTGCTGGCCGGCGGCGCGCCGGCTGAGGCCGACAAGGCGGCTCTGCACCATTTCCTCACACTGAACTACGTGCCGCCGCCTCTCACGGCATTCCGCGGCATCCGGCACCTGCCGCCCGGCGGACATATGAAGATCACCCCGCGTGGCGCGGAGACCGACGCCTGGTGGCGGCTGGCGGACTGCGGCCACCAGCCGTGGCGCGGTCAGGAGGCCGGCGCCCAGGCGGAGCTGCTGGCCCTGCTGGACGACGCGGTCCGCCTCAGGCTCAGGGCCGACGTGCCTTTCGGCGCCTTCCTGTCGGGCGGCATCGATTCGTCGACCGTGGTCGGGCTGATGTCGATGCACCTGGAACGGCCCGTCGAGACCTTCGCCATCGGCTTCGACGATCCGCGCTTCGACGAGAGCGCCCATGCCGAGGCCGCCGCCCGCCGCTTCGGTGCGGCCCATCACCTGGACATCGTCTCGCCGCGCATGCTGGACCGCTGGCCCCGGGCGTTGCATCACCTGGACCAACCCCATGGCGACGTCTCCTTCCTGCCGACGCTGAGAGTGGCCGAACTGGCCGCGCGGCAGGTCAAGATGGTGCTGACCGGCGACGGCGGCGACGAGCTGTTCGCCGGCTACGACAAGTATGTGCACGCCTTCGCCGACATGCCCGGGGACATGGACGAGGCCGCCTTCCGCCGGCGCTATTTCGATCGCGCGCTGGCGATGTTCCCCGAGGGCGAGGCGCGGCGGGGGCTCTACCACCCCGACTTCGCCGCCGAGACTGACGGCTGCTCCACCTTCGGACTGATCGAGGAGCATTTCGAGGCCGCCGCCCACATGGACCGCGTCAATCAGGCCCTCTATCTCGACACCGCCCTGCTGCTGCCCGGCAACAACCTGGTCAAGCCGGACCGCATGGCGATGGCGGTCTCGCTGGAGGCCCGGACGCCTTTCCTCGACTACCGCGTAGTGGAGCACGCCTTCCGCCTGCCGGGCGCGATGAAGCTCCGGAACGGCGAGACCAAGGTGGTGCTCAAGAACACGGTCCGGCCGCTGATCGGCGCGGCCCTGACCGACCGCCGCAAGCAGATGTTCACCGTCCCCGTCGGCGAATGGTTCCGCACCGAACTGGCCGCCTATGCCCGGGAGATGCTGCGCGGCGAGCGGTTCCACGACCGGCGGCTGTTCGACCGCGACGGCGTCGAGTTGATGCTGGAGAACCATATCCAGGGATCGCAGAACAACACCCGAGAGATCCGCGCCCTGCTGGCGCTGGAGCACTGGCACCGCATATTCATCGACGGCGAAACACCGCCCTGAGACGCCGGCGCGGCGAAGGAGGATCGGCGACCTGGACTGCATCTTCATGGCTCGGCTTGTCCGGGCTGGCACGCCTGCGAAGCGCATCCCCCACTCCACCCTCCCCCTTCCCGAAGGGGGAGGGTGGCCCGCGCGAGCGGGTTGGGAGGGGGTCGGTTTGCAGTCCCCTCGACTTTTCCAGCGTTCGATCGAACCGTTCAACGATGCCGCCCTTGGACTCGATCCATGGGCGACAGAGCTGAGTGGTTCCATCGAGTATTGGCGGAATCTACTCCATCAGCTTCGCCAGCTGGTCCAGCTTCGGCAGGATGGTGTCTTCCTTCTCCGGCGGCAGGCCGAACACGAGGCGCTCGACGCCGACGTCGCGATAGGTCCTGATCCGGTCGGGATCCTCCGAGGCGGCAAAGATGGTGGGCGGCAGGGCGTCGGGCTCGCGGCCTTCCGCCGCCGCCATCTGGCGGTACTCCGACAGCGTCTCCGTGATGTCCCAGCCGCGCCCGTCGATGGGCATCCAGCCGTCGCCATAGCGGATCGCGCGTTTGGCGCCGCCGGGAAAGCCACCGCCGACCAGGATAGGCGGATGCGGCTTCTGCACCGGCTTGGGCCAGGTCATCATCTCGTCGAAGTTCACGAACTCGCCGTGGTATTCCGCCTTCGCCTCGGTCCAGATCGCCTTCAGCGCCTCGACCTTCTCCCGCATCACCTTCATGCGCCGGTCGAAGGGCGTGCCGTGATCCTCCATCTCCTCGGCGTTCCAGCCCGCACCGATGCCGAGGATCACCCGCCCGCCCGAGAGCTGGTCCAGCGTCGCCACTTCCTTGGCCAGCTGGATGACGTCGCGCTGCACGATCAGACAGATGCCGGTGCAGAGTTTGAGCTTCGTGGTCACGGACGCGACCGTCGCCAGCGCCACGAACGGGTCCATGACGTCGTAGTACATCTTCGGCAGCTCCGCCCCGCCCGGCCAGGGCGAGCGGCGCGAGGCCGGGATGTGGGAATGCTCGGGCAGCCAGATGCTCTCGAAGCCGCGCTCCTCCGCCGCCTTGCCCAGCGCCGCCGGAGCGATCGAATAGTCCGTCGGAAACATCATCACGCCGAATTTCATGGTCTTCCTCCCCCAAGGACTGATGATCAGAGGGTCATCTTGTCATGCTCGCCTTGTGCGGGCATCCGGTTTGCACGGTAAATGCAATCGGACAGATGCCGCGAACAGGTTGAAGCGCCGACCGGCCCCCCGCACGAAGCGGGGGTGACCGAGGTGTCTACACGTCCACGTCGTCGACGAAGCGGGCGTTGTCCTGGATGAACTCCAGGCGCTTTTCCGGTTTGCGGCCCATCAGGCGCTCGATCAGGCCGGCGGCGTCGGCGCGGTCCTCGGCCGGCAGGTCGACGCGCAGCAGCCGGCGCTTCTTCGGGTCCATGGTGGTCTCGCGGAGCTGGGCCGGCGGCATCTCGCCCAGGCCCTTGAAGCGGCTGACCTCGACCTTCGCCTTGCCCTTGAACTCCGTCTTCAGCAGCGCCTCGCGGTGGCGGTCGTCGATGGCGTAATGCGTCTTGCCGCCCTGGCTCATGCGGTAGAGCGGCGGACAGGCGAGGTAGAGCCGGCCCTGGTCGACCAGCCCCGGCATCTCGCGGAAGAAGAAGGTGATCAGCAGCGCGGCGATATGCGCGCCGTCGACATCGGCGTCGGTCATGATGATGACCTTGCCGTAGCGCAGATCCTCGGGGTTGAAGCGCGCGCCCATGCCGCAGCCGAGCGCGAGGGACAGGTCCGCGAGTTCCTGGTTCTGGGCCAGCTTTTCCGCGCCGGCGCTCATCACGTTCAGGATCTTGCCGCGCAGCGGCAGGATCGCCTGGGTCTCGCGCTTGCGCGCGGACTTGGCCGAGCCGCCGGCCGAATCGCCCTCGACGATGAACAGCTCGGTGTCGTCGCGCTGGTTGGAGGTGCAATCGGCCAGCTTGCCGGGCAGGCGCAGCTTGCGCGTCGCGGTCTTGCGGCTGACTTCCTTCTCCTTGCGGCGGCGCAGGCGGTCCTCGGCGCGGTCGATCGCCTTTTCCAGCAGCCGTTCGGCGATCTTCGGGCTGCCCGACAGCCAGTGATCGAAATGATCCTTGACCACGTTCTCGACCAGGCGCTGGGCCTCGGGGCTCGCCAGCTTCTCCTTGGTCTGGCCCTGGAACTGCGGATCACGGATGAAGACCGAGAGCAGCCCCGCCGCGCCGCCCAGCGCGTCGTCGGCGGTGATCTGCGCCGCGCGCTTGTTGCCCGTCAGCTCGCCATGGGCCTTCAGCCCGCGGCTGATCGCCGAGCGGAAGCCGTTCTCGTGGCTGCCGCCCTGCGGCGTGGGAATAGTGTTGCAGTAGCTGGTGGTCCAGCCGTCGCCGTATTCCAGCCATTGCAGGGCCCATTCGACCCGGCCCTGGCCGTCGGGCAGCTCCACCTGACCGGCGAAGGCCGCAGGCGCCACCACGGGCTGCTCGCCCAGGTTCTCGGTCAGGTAGTCGGCGAGCCCGCCGGGAAACCGCAGCACCGCTTCGGGCGGCGTGTCGTCCTGAATCAGTTCCGGCGCGCAGCGCCAGCGGATCTCGACGCCCGGATAGAGATAGGCCTTGGAGCGGGCCAGGCGGTAGATGCGGGCCGGCCTGAACGACAGGCCGGCGCCGAAGATTTCCGGATCGGGATGGAAACGGACGCGCGTGCCGCGCCGGTTCTGCACCGGACCCAGGTCCTCCAGCGGCCCCATGGGCTTGCCCCGCCGGAAGGACTGCCGCCACAACCGCCGCTCCCGCGCGACCTCCACGTTCACTTCGTCGGAAAGCGCGTTGACGACGGACACGCCGACGCCGTGCAGGCCGCCCGCCGTGGCGTAGGCGCCCTGTTCGAACTTGCCGCCCGAATGCAGGGTGGTGAGGATCACCTCCAGCGCCGACTTGTCGGTGAAGCGCGGATGCGGATCGACCGGAATGCCGCGCCCGTTGTCGTCGACCGTGACCGCCCCGTCGGCGTCCAACCCTACCTCGATGCGGCTGGCGTGACCGGCCACGGCCTCGTCCATGGCGTTGTCGAGCACCTCCGCCACCAGATGGTGCAGCGCCCGCTCGTCGGTGCCGCCGATATACATGCCGGGGCGCTGCCGGACGGGCTCGAGCCCTTCCAGAACCTTGATGTCCTTGGCGGAATAGCTGTCGCCGCCGTCGTTCTTGCCCGCGGCGAAGAGATCGCTCATGTCGTTCATCGAATCACGCTGTTGGCTGAAACCCAAGCCACCATATCAGGTGTGGGCGACATGTCGAAATACGAGATATGCCAGCACTATGCAGTCCTGGCGGCCGCTCCCGCGATCTCGAAGCCGATCTCGTCCAGGGCCTGGAACAGCCGCTCGCGGTCCAGGTCCGACAGGCTGAGAAGCGGCGGGCGGATGACGCGGCCGACCCGGTCGGGGAAGGCCCGGCGCAGCACCGCCTTGACCGCCGGCACCATGGGCCATTTCTGCAGCGCCGCGCGCTGGGCCGTCAGCGTCGCCTGCGCGGCCTCGGCTGCCGCAATGTCGCCGGCCTGCCAGGCCCGCCAGACCGCCGCCGCGCCCGGCGCGGTGACGTTGCAGGTCGCCGAGATGCAACCCGCGCCGCCTTCCTTCAGGATGTCCAGCAGCAGCGCCTCCGTCCCCGCATAGACCGCGAAGCCCGGCACCCGGGTCAGCACGTCCTTCATCTTGGCGAAGTCGCCCGAGGAGTCCTTCATGCCGACGACGGTGTGGGTGAAGGCGTCGTTCAGCCGCGCGATCAGCCCGGTCGAGAAGGGAAATCCGACCATGGCGGGAAAGTCGTAGAGGTGGATGCGCGGCCGGGAGGTGCCCATCCGCCGCATCACCTCGGCCACCGTCTGGTAGAGGCCGTCGTCGGCCACGCCCTTGTAGTAGAAGGGCGGCAGCATCAGCACGTTGGGGAATTCGTGGTCCACCGCGGCGTGGATCAGCGCCACCGTGTCGGGTATCGCCGTGGTGCCGACGCCGATCATGATGCGGTCCGCCGGCCAGCGGCCCTCCATTTCCTCGATCAGCGACAGACGCTCGTTGACGCCCAGCGAGTTCGCCTCGCCCGTCGTCCCCAGCAGCGCGACACCGTCGCAGCCATTCTCCAGCAGCCAGTCCACATGGGCGCAGAGCGCGCCGCGGTCGATGGACATGTCGGCGTTGAAGGGCGTGATCGAGGCCGCCCAGACCCCCTGGCGCGCGTCAGTCATGGCTCCCCTTCCAGGGCATGGTTTTCGAGATCGGGATCGGCCTCGTCCTCGGGGACGACGCGGCCACGCACGGATATGCCGGCACGATGAACGCTTTCGGGGTCCCCTGTCACCAGCGGATGCCAGTCCGCCAGGCCCCGGCCTTCGTCCAGCCGGCGATAGGCGCAGCTCGACGGCAGCCAGGCGAGATCGCCGACATTCTCCCGGCTGAGCTGGACGCAGTCGTCGACGCGGGCGAACCGGTTGGCGTAATCGCCGCAGCGGCAGGTGCGGCAGTCCAGCAGGCGGCAGGCGACATTGGTGAAGACGATCTCGTCGGTGTCGATGTCCTGCAGCTTGTAGAGGCAGCACTTGCCGCAGCCGTCGCACAGCGCTTCCCACTCGGCGTCGGTCATCTCGGCCAGGCTCTTCTTTTCCCAGAAGCGGCTCTGCCGCAGGCGGCGGGCGGCGATCGACCTCATGACAGCCACCCCGCTTCACGCACGTCGCCCAGATAGGTGCGGCTGACCGGCGCCTCCTGGCCGTTCTTCAGCTTCAGCCAGACCTTGCGGTCGCGCCGCTCGACGCCGGCGACGCCCTCGCGGGCGACCCACCAGGAACGATGCACCCTCAGCCCGTCATGTCCGGCCAGTTCCTCGACCGCGTCGCTGAAACGGTGCAGAACAAGATCGTCGCCCTTCGACGTGTAGACCCGGACATAGTGATCCTCGGCCTGCAGGGCATGCAGTTCGCGCCCCAGCGCCAGCGGGATGCGCCGGTGGAACGCGCTCTCGGCGGCGGACGGCATCCGCGGCGCATTGGCCTCGATCTCGTCCAGCTCGGCGGCCATCGCGCGGCTGAAGAAGAACCAGGAAACCGGCGCCATGATCGCCAGCGTCAGGGCCAGAACCTGGGGATAGAGCTCCAGATAGGTCAGGTCCGCCGCAATCTCCGGACGGAAGGTCCGCTCCAGCCACAGCACCTCCAGCGTCGCGGGGAAGGACGCCGTCAGCGTGCTGCCCAGTGTGGCGAGCCAGAACCGGTCGTGGCCCGCGAGCCGGAAGAGCAGTATCTGGAGAAAGCGGAGCTGCGCCCAGTTCACCACGATGATGGTGCCCCAGTACTGGGCCCGCTCCGCCACCGTCAGGCCAAACGTGCCGAAAGGGCCGATCAACACCGCCAGTCCGAAGACGGCCAGAACCATGCCCGTCTCCATGGCGGGCGCACGCAGGCGGGCCAGCGCACCGGCCCGCTCCGGGGATCGCTCGCCGCTCACGCCGTCGGAGGCCATGGGTCCGCCCCGTATCCGCATCGTGTTCTCACGCGCCCTATCTAGCGCCAGCGCCGCCCCAATCCAACCGAGGGTTGGGCCCTGTCCGGACTTTCGAGTCCTGTTTCCCTCGACGGCGGTTCGGCGGTATTGGAGAGTCATGAACGATCGCACCTTCCATTCGGAGGATCTCTTCGTCGTCGGGACCGGACCGGGCAGCAGCGGCTCCGGGCGGGTGCGGCTGCAGACGCTGATCCTGATCCGCTGGATGGCGGTGATCGGCCAGAGCTTCTCGCTGCTTTTCGTGCGCTATGGCATCGGCTTCGAGCTGCCGATCGTCCCCTGCATGGTCACTGTGGCGGCCTCGGCGGGGCTGAACATCATCCTGGCGCTGCAGTACCCGAACACGGCGCGGCTCTCGGACCGGGGCGCCTCGCTGTTCCTGGCCTACGACCTGCTGCAGCTCGGCGCCCTGCTGTACATGACGGGCGGCCTGACCAACCCCTTCGCCATCCTGATCCTGGTGCCGGTGACGATCTCGGCCACCATCCTGTCGTTCTGGAGCACCATCGTCCTCGGCGGGCTGGCGCTGCTGTTCATCAGCCTGCTGGCCATGTGGTACCTGCCGCTGCCCTGGTCGCCGGAGCCGCTGGTGCTGCCCGACCTCTACATCGGCGGCATCTGGGCGGGTCTGGCGCTGGGCATCGTCTTCATGTCCGCCTATGCGGGGCGGATTTCCTTCGAGACCAAGCGCATGTCCGACGCGCTGGCCGCGACCCAGTCGGCGCTGTCGCGCGAACAGCAGCTTTCGGCGGTCGGCGGACTGGCCGCGGCGGCGGCGCACGAACTCGGCACGCCGCTCGGCACCATCCACCTGGTCGCCAAGGAGCTGGGGCGCGAACTGCCCGGGGACTGGGAGCACCGCGAGGATCTCGACCTTCTGGTCAGCCAGGCCGAACGCTGCCGCGATATCCTGGCCGAACTCTCCCGCCGGCCCGGCGAGGGTGACCGGGCCTTCCGCGAAACCACGATCGTCGGCCTGGTCGAGGCCGCCGCCGAACACTACGCCAGTCTCGGCGTCGCGATCTCGATCGAGCCGCAGACCGGCCGGCCGCCCAATGTCTACCGCAGCCCCGAGGTGCTGCACGGGCTGGCCAACATCACCGAGAACGCGGTCGACTTCGCCCGCGCCCATGTCTGGATCCGCATCTACTGGGACGAACCGGAGATCGTCATCGTCATCGAGGACGACGGCCCCGGCATCCCGCCCGAGGTGCTGCGCAACCTGGGCGAGCCCTACAAGACGTCACGGCCCGACAAGGGCGGCATGGGCCTCGGCGTCTTCATCGCCACGACGCTGCTGGAGCATTCCGGGGCGCGCGTGACCTATGCCAACCGCGTCGAAAACGGCATCGTCACCGGCGCCCGCGTTGCCATCCGCTGGGGGCGTGGCATTATTGACCCGAACCTTGCGGGTCATTTACCTGTAGGGCAACAGTGACGGACAAGAGTATCGAGTCGGAGCTTCCGGAACGTGAGCATGAACGAAAACAACAACGACGCCGCCGATGACGGCCAGCAGCAGATCGATCTGGAGACCCTGGACGACCGCTCGCTGCTGATCATCGACGACGACCGCCCCTTCCGCCAGCGCCTGGCGCGCGCCATGGAGAAACGGGGCTTCGACGTGGAAGTGGCCGAGTCGGTCGAGGAAGGCATGGCGCTGGTGCGAGAGATCCACCCCGCCTTCGCCGTGGTCGATCTGCGTCTCGAGGACGGCAACGGCCTCGATATCGTCACCGTCCTTCACGACGTCCGGCCCGAGGCGCGGGTGGTCATGCTGACCGGCTACGGCAACATCGCCACGGCGGTGGCCGCGGTGAAGGCCGGCGCGATCGACTATCTGGCCAAGCCGGCCGACGCCGACGACGTCTCCAAGGCGCTGCTGGTGGTCGACGGGGAACGCCCGGCGCCGCCGGAGAATCCCATGTCGGCGGACCGCGTCCGCTGGGAGCATATCCAGCGGGTCTACGAGCTTTGCGGCCGCAACGTCTCCGAGACCGCGCGCCGGCTCAACATGCACCGCCGCACGCTGCAGCGCATTCTGGCGAAACGCTCGCCCAAGTAGACAGCAAGCCGGGCGCTCCGGAATGACCGGACCTGTTGCGACGCAGCAGGCGGTCGGCAGATCATGATCGCACAAGGGGAGGGTCGCATGTCCGAAGACATGGCGGTGGACTGGGAAGGCGATATCGCGCTCCTCAGACTGCAAAGGGCGCCGGTGAACGCGCTCGACATCGACTACTGCGAAACCGTGACCCGTGAGCTGGATGCCCTCGCCGCCGATGGACGCGCACGGGCCGCGGTGCTGACCGGTCGGGGCGACTGCTTTTCGGCCGGGGCCGACCTGAAGACGGTGCCGCACTACGATGCCGGGGAGCAGCGAACGATGCTGCGCGTCCTCAACCGGCTGTTCCACGCCGCCTACCGGCTCCCCGTTCCCCTGGTCGCGGCCGTCAACGGCCACGCCATCGCCGGCGGCCTGGTTCTCGCGCTGGCGGCCGACTACCGGGTCGCGGTCGATGAGAAGGCGCTACTCGGCGTCACCGAGATCCGTGTCGGCATCCCCTATCCGGTGACGGCGATCGAAATCCTCAAGGCGGAACTGCGCCCCGAGGAATGGCGCAAGGCCGTGCTGACCGGCGATCTGTTCGGACCCGGCGAGGCGCTGGCGCGCGGCATGGTCGACGAACTGCGCCCGGCGTCCGAAGTGCTGTCCCGGTCGCTGGAGATGGCGGCGCATCTCGCCGGATCCCCGCGGGAGACCTACGCCGCCGTGAAACGCCAGTTCCGGGCGCCGGCGCTGGTGCGAATGGCCGCCGCGCTGGAAGGCGCGGAGCCGCTGGCCCAGCCCTGGATCGGTCCCGAAACCCGGATCAAGGCCGCCGAACAGCTCGAGGCCATGAGCAGACGCGGCGGCTGATCCAGCGTGCTCCTCGTTTTTGTGCGTTGCAGCAAGCTCCGCCCGGGGCTACATAGCCGCCCATGAGCACAGATCGCCGCAACATCGCCATCATCGCCCATGTCGATCATGGCAAGACCACCCTTGTGGATGCACTCTTCCGGCAGTCCGGCACCGTCAAGGCGCATCAGCAGATCGCGGAGCGCGCCATGGACTCCAGCGACCTGGAGAAGGAGCGCGGCATCACCATTCTCGCCAAATGCACCTCGGTGATGTACGGCGAGACCCGCATCAACATCGTTGACACGCCCGGCCACGCCGATTTCGGCGGCGAGGTGGAGCGCATCCTGTCGATGGTCGACGGCGTCATCCTGCTGGTCGACGCGGCCGAGGGGCCGATGCCGCAGACCAAGTTCGTCACCTCCAAGGCGCTCGGCCTGGGTCTGAAGCCCATCGTCGTGGTCAACAAGGTCGACCGCGGCGACGCCCGTCCCGAGGCGGTTCACGAGGAGGTCTTCGACCTGTTCGCCGCCCTCGACGCCAATGACGAACAGCTCGATTTCCCGGTCCTCTATGCCGTGGGCCGCGACGGCTGGGCCGCCGAGACCCCCGACGACCGCGGCGGCGACCTGAAGCCGCTGTTCGAGCTGATCATGCGCCACGTGCCCGCACCCGGCGGCGATCCGGCCAAGCCGTTCCGCATGCTGGCCAGCCTGCTCGACGCCGACCCCTTCCTGGGCCGCACGCTGACCGGCAAGGTCTATGACGGGACGATCCGCCCCAACCAGACCGTCCAGGCGCTGAGCCGCGATGGGAAGAAGGTCGAGACGCTGCGGGTGACCAAGCTGCTCAGCTTCGACGGACTGGAGCGCACGCCGATCGACGAGGCGCGCGCAGGCGACATCATCGCCATCGCCGGCGTCACCGCCGCCGGCGTCTCCAACACCATCTGCGACCCGACGGTCACCGACCCGATCCCGGCCCAGCCGGTCGATCCGCCGACCCTGGCGGTCACCTTCAGCATCAACGATTCGCCGCTGGCCGGCCGCGACGGCGGCAAGGTGCAGAGCCGCGTCATCCGCGACCGCCTGCTGAAGGAGGCGGAAGGCAACGTCGCCATCCGCGTCACCGAGACGGCCGACAAGGACGCCTACGAGGTCGCCGGCCGGGGCGAGCTGCAGCTGGGCGTGCTGATCGAGACCATGCGCCGGGAAGGCTTCGAGCTTTCGATCTCGCGTCCCCGCGTCCTGTTCCGCGAGGACGAGCAGGGCAACCGCATCGAGCCGATGGAGGACGTCGTCATCGACGTCGACGACGAGTTCTCCGGCATCGTCGTGGAGAAGATGGCCGGCCGCAAGGGCGAGCTGGTCGACATGCGCCCCTCCGGCGAGGGCCGGACCCGGATTACCTTCGTCGCGCCCTCGCGCGGGCTGATCGGCTATCACGGCGAGTTCCTGACCGACACGCGCGGCACCGGCATCATGAACCGCGTCTTTCACGGCTTCGCGCCCTGGAAGGGGCCGATCCAGGGACGCCGCAACGGCGTTCTGATCAGCCTGGAGACCGGCCGGTCGGTGGCCTATGCCCTGTGGAACCTGGAAGAGCGCGGCGTCATGTTCGTCGGCGCCGGCGAGGACATCTACGACGGCATGATCATCGGCGAGAACGCGCGCTCCGGCGACCTGGAGGTCAACCCGCTCAAGGGCAAGAAGCTGACCAACATCCGCGCCGCCGGCAAGGACGACGCTGTCGACCTGACGCCGCCGCGGCGGATGAGCCTGGAGCAGGCCATCGCCTATATCGACGACGACGAGCTGGTCGAGGTCACGCCCGGCCACATCCGGCTGCGCAAGCGCTTCCTGGACCGCCACGAGCGCAAGAAGTCCGAGCGCCGCGCGGCGTCGTGATCCTCCTCCTGCCGGCCAGAAGCAGTTCGATGGCGTGCCGGCGTCCCTGCATTCGCCTCCCCCTTGATGGGGGAGGGCCAGGGTGGGGGTGGAAATACAATCGGGCCTTCGGCCTTACCCCCCTCCGATCGCTTCGCGACCACCTCCCCCACAAGGGGGGAGGCATATTGATTTCATGATAGGTGTTCCCGCCGCCGCCGACGCCGTCGTCATTGGGGCCGGCATCGCCGGCGCGGCCAGCGCCTTCTACATGGCCTCGCGGGGGCTGAACGTCGTCGTCTGCGAGAAGGGCCGCATCGCCGGCGAGCAGTCCAGCCGCAACTGGGGCTTCGTCCGCCAGCAGGGCCGCGACCCGGCCGAGATCCCGCTGATGATGGAAGCCAACCGCATCTGGCGCGGGCTGGAGCGGGAACTGAACGCCGACCTGGAATGGACCGCCGGCGGCAACATGGTGGTCTTCCGCAACGAGGAAGAGCGGGCGATGTTCGGGCGCTGGCTCGAGCACGCGAAGGCGCATGGCCTAGACAGCCGCATGGTCGACCGCGCCGATATCGACCGGATCGCCACGGGCACGAATTTCGGCGAACACGGCGCCATCTACACCCCCTCCGACGGCCATGCCGAACCCGCGAAGGTCACGCCCGCTCTGGCGCGCGCCGCCGCGGGCCGCGGCGCGACATTCATGGAAAACTGCGCGGTCTTCCGGCTGATCCGGGAGGGCGGGCGCGTCGCCGGCGTCGAGACGGAACGGGGCGAAATCCGCGCGCCCGCCGTGGTGCTGGCCACCGGCGTCTGGTCGTCGAAGATGCTGGGCCACCTGGGGCTGAAGCTGCCGCAGGTCTGGGTCACCGGCTCGGTCGGACGCACCGACCCGCAGCCGGAGTTCGCGAAGTCCGCCATCTGGGCCGGCGTCGGCATCCGCCAGCGCCGCGACGGCACCGTCAACTTCGCCCGCCGCTCCGCCGATCACGACCTGATGGTGCAGAGCCTGCTGCACGGTCGGTCGTTCCTGAAACTCAGCCGCCAGCACGCCGGCGACTTCCGCATCCGCTTCCGCAAGCTGCTGCTCGACACGGCCATGGGCCATTTCTCGGAGGCCGCGCTGGCCAACGAACTGGTGCGCCATCGCGTGCTCGATCCGAAGCCCAACATGAAGGTGCTGGAAGAGGCCCTGGCCGAGCTGAAGCAGTCGATTCCGGCGCTGAAGGAGGCGCGCATCGAGCGGAGCTGGGCCGGCTATATCGACATGACGCCGGATCTGCTGCCGGTAATCGAGGCGGTGGACAAGCCGCAGGGACTCGTCATCGCCACCGGTTTCTCCGGACACGGCTTCGGCATGGGCCCGATCGTCGGACGGCTGGTCAGCGAGATCGTCGCAGACGGCAGGCCCTCCCTCGACCTTGCCGCCTTCCGCTTCGGCCGCTTCGCCGACGGCACCGCGCTCGAGGTCGGCACGGCGGTCTGAGCAACGCCGGCCCCAACTTCCCGCTGGACTTCGCCCGGGGGAAGCCTCATCTCCGTGCCATAATCCATCAAGGAGGCGACAATGAGCGGACTGACCGAGGCCGGCCGCCGGGCGGTGCGCGAGGCGGCCGGGCGATACGGCGTCTCCGAGCAGACGGCCGAAGCCATGCTACACGCGCTGGTCCGCGGCGGCGGCACCATGGCGCAATTCAACATTCCCGAACTGGGCGGCAGCGGCCAGTGGCTGGCCGGCGGCATGACCATGGTCGGCGACATGTTCAATCATGGGCTGCAGGCGACTGTCTCGGGGCTCGCCAGCGATCTGGCGGGTGCGATGAGCGCGGAACGGCTGGTCGAGGCGCCGAAAGCCACGTCCATGCGCATGATGGGCCAGAGCCATGGCTGGTGGCCCGACGGGCTGGGCCAGCCGAGCGCCACCGGCGGCCAGAACGACATCGCCTACGCCGTCTTCCCGTCCACGCGGCGGCTGGCGGTGAAGCTGGGCGAGCGCGTCTTCCTGTTCGACACCCGCGAGCACAATATCGGCGGCGTCTCCCAGAGCCAGGCGGGCGGCGGACTGTCGTCGCTCAGCTTCCAGAGCCAGTACGGCAATCTGGCCCTCGTCGAGTTGCCGCGCGTCGACGGCGGCGGCCAGACGCAGGCGCAGGGCGGCGGCGACCAGGGCCAGGCCCAGGGCGGCGGCGGCCAGGCGTCCTGGCAGGACTCAGGCGTGCAGTCTGAACGCGCTCCGACGCGTGCGGAAACGGAAACACCGCACGAGACCAGGACCGAGGCGCCCCGGGCGGCCCCACCGCCCCCGCCGCCCGCGACGATGACCTCCAGCCCCTCCACTGCGCTGGCTGACGTCGATTCCGTGCTGAGGACCATCGAGCGGCTGGCCGAACTGCGTGACAAGGGCGCGCTGACGGACGAGGACTACAACGCCAAGAAGACCGAGCTGCTCTCGCGGATCTGACGGACCCGGCTTCCCGGGGCCCGCGCCGGTCCGGTCCGGAACTCATCATTGAATATGCGATGTCACCCCCGCCTCTGTGCGGGGGTCCGGTGCGGCTTCGCCGCCGAATCCAGTATTGGGCCGGATGCCCGCACGAGGGCGGGCATGACACGGAGAATCACGCCACCCGCGGCGGGCAGTCAGACGCTCCCGAGCAGCTGGGCGTTGCCGCCGGCGGCGGTGGTGTCGATGCAGATGGCGCGTTCGTGGGCAAAGGCCGCCGGGTGGATGCGTTCGGTGATCAGCGGCGTGATCGGCCCCTCCCGGGCTGCCAGCGCCTGCTTGAGCGCGCGCATCCGGTCCGTCCCGCCGCAGAAGGCCGCAACGCCGATCTCCAGTTCCGCGAGCGCCGCCGCGTCGGCTTCGCCATCCAGCGCCGCGACGGGCAGCTTCGCCTCGATCAGCGGCTGCGTGGCGTCGGCCGCGCCGGGACAGACCATCAGCGCCGGTGCGCCGACGCGGAGCGCCTGCACGGCCTGGTCCAGCGCCGCCTCCGGCGTCGGTCCCAGGCAAATCACGGGCCCTCGCGGGCTCAGCCAGTAGCGGTTGGATTCGCCTGTCGGACCCGGCAGGTCGATCGGCCCGCAGTCCAGCGCGGCCGCGGCAGCCATGGCCTCTTCCGCCCGGCCGCGGAGCGCGTTGCGCAGCGCCGTCACCCGCCCCGGCTGACCGGCCCAGCCGCCGGCATCGAGCTTCGAGAGCGCCTTGCGGAGGTCGCCCGCGTCGATGGTCTTGTCTGATGGCGCGTCCTGCGCCCCCTCGACCGCCCGGCGGAAACGGCGGAGATAGTGCGGGCCGCCGGCCTTGGGTCCGGTGCCCGACAGCCCCTCGCCGCCGAAGGGCTGGCAGCCGACGATGGCGCCGATCTGGTTGCGGTTGACGTAGAGATTGCCGACATGGACGCCCTCGACCAGGTCCTGCACCCGGCGGTCGATGCGGCTGTGCATGCCGAAGGTCAGGCCATAACCCCGGGCATTGATGTCGCGAACGACGTCATCGACCTTCTCGGCGTCGTAGCGGGCGATGTGCAGGACCGGGCCGAAGACCTCGCGCTCCATCTCGCCGATCCCGCTGACCTCGATCGCCACGGGGCCGACGAACAGGCCGCGCTCCGGCACGGCCATGCGCTTCAGCACCCGGCCCTTCCGCTCGGCGGCGTCGACATAGGCCCTTATGTCGTCGCGGGCCTCTTCGTCGATCACCGGGCCGACATCGGTCGCGTAGGACCAGGGATCGCCCAGCGCCTGCGAATCCATGGCGCCGAACAGCATTTCCAGCATGGTGTCGGCGACATCGTCCTGCACGTAGAGCACGCGCAGCGCCGAGCAGCGCTGGCCTGCGCTCTGGAAGGCGCTGGCCAGAATGTCGCGCACCGCCTGCTCCGGCAGCGCCGTGGAATCCACGATCATGGCGTTCAGCCCGCCGGTCTCGGCGATCAGCATGGCTTCCGCCGGACCCGTCTCGGCGAGCTGCCGCTCGATTCGCTTCGCGACCTCGGTAGAGCCGGTGAAGCAGACCCCGGCGATGCGCGGATCGGCGGCAAGCGGCGCGCCCACCGACGGCCCGTCGCCAGGCAGCAGCTGCAACACGTCCGCCGGCACGCCGGCCTCGTGCATGGCCTCCACGGCGCGGGCGGCGATCAGCGGCGTCTGCTCGGCGGGCTTGGCGATCACCGCATTGCCGGTCGCCAGCGCCGCGGCCACCTGGCCAGTGAAGATCGCCAGCGGGAAGTTCCAGGGACTGATGCAGGCGATGACGCCGCGCGCCGCCGTGCCCTGTTCCACGCGGGGCGCCTGCATGGCGTAGTAGCGCAGGAAGTCGACCGCCTCCCGCACCTCGGCGACGGCGTCCAGCGGCGTCTTGCCGGCCTCGCGCGCGGCGATGGCGAAGAACTCCTCGGTCGCCGCTTCGTAGAGATCGGCGGCGCGGTTCAGGATGGCCCCCCGCTCGGCGACCGCCGTCGCGGCCCAGCCGGGCTGCGCACTTGCGGCGCGGCCTACCGCAGCCTCCGCCATGGCGGCATCGGCCTCGTAGACATGGCCCACCACGTCGTCGGGGTTGGCCGGGTTGATCACGCCGCGGACCGTTCCTTCCGCCCCCGCGGTCCACTGGTGCGGCGAGGCGAAGGGCGCGCGGCCGGCCTCGATGCGGGCCACGTCCGCCGGATCGGTGACGTCCCAGCCCTTCGAATTGCGCCGCCCCTTGCCGTAGAGCTCGGCGCCGCGCGCGATCTTCGGGTGGGCCACGCTTTCCACCTTCTCCAGTTCGGCGAAGGGGTCGCGGGCGATCTCCTCCGGCGGCACCTCGGTGTCGGCGATCTGGTGGACGAAGGAGCTGTTCGCGCCGTTCTCCAGCAGCCGCCGGACCAGATAGGCCAGCAGGTCGCGGTGCTTGCCGACCGGCGCGTAGATGCGGCAGCGCGTGCCGTCCTTCTTCCGGACCGCTTCGTGCAGCGCCTCCCCCATGCCATGCAGCCGCTGGAACTCGAAGCCTTCCATGCGGTTGCCGGCCATGTGCAGCACCGCCGCCGCCGTGTGGGCGTTGTGGGTGGCGAACTGCGGATAGATGCGGCCGCGCATCTCCAGCAGCTTCCGCGCATGGGCGATGTAGCTGATGTCGGTGTTGATCTTGCGCGTGAAGACGGGAAAGCCGTCGAGGCCCATCACCTGGGCGCGCTTGATCTCGGTGTCCCAGTAGGCGCCCTTGACCAGGCGGACCATGATCCGCCGGTCCAGCTTCTCCGCCAGGGCATGAAGCCAGTCGAGGACCGGGCCGGCGCGCTGGCCATAGGCCTGGACCACCACGCCGAAGCCATCCCAGCCGGCAAGTTCCGGATCGGAGAGCACGCGCTCGATCACGTCCAGCGAGGGGTCGAGACGGTCGGCCTCCTCGGCGTCGATGTTGAAGCCGATCCCGGCCCTGGCGGCCTGCCGGGCGAGCTCGAGCGTCCGTTCCGCCAGCGTCCCGATCATCGCTTCGCCCTTGCCGAACTCGTAGCGCGGGTGCAGGGCCGAGAGCTTGACCGATATGCCGGGATTGGCGGCGATCTCGTCGGACTTCGCGTGCTTCGCGATCGAAGCGATGGCGGTGCGGTAGGCCTCCCGGTAGCGCGCCGCATCGGCCTCGGTCCGCGCGGCTTCGCCCAGCATGTCATAGGAGTAGGTGTAACCCTTCTCCTCCATGCCTCGGCCGCGCTTCATCGCCTCGTCGATCGTCTGGCCGAGGACGAACTGCCCGCCCAGTTCCTTCATGGCGCCGGCGACCGCCGTGCGGATGACAGGCTCGCCCATCCGCCGCACCAGCCCGCGCAGGGCGCCGGCAATGCCCGGCTCCTCGTCCTCCAGCACCCGGCCGGTCAGCATCAGCGCCCAGGTCGAGGCGTTGACCATGATGGAGCCGGAATCGCCCACATGGCTGCCCCAGTCGTGCGGCGCGATCTTGTCGCGGATCAGTTCGTCGATGGTTTCCGCATCGGGCACCCGCAACATGGCCTCAGCCAGGCACATCAGCGCCACGCCCTCCCGCGTCGACAGGCCGTATTCGGAAAGGAAGGCTTCCAGCGCCACGGGCGGACCGGCTTCCCGCACCGACCGGACGAGGCCGGCGCCACGGTGACTGACGGCATCGCGTTCCGCCGGCGACAGCCGCGCATCTTCCCGCAGCCGGGCGATGGTCTCGGCCTCGTCGGCCAGGATCGCGGCCCGGAGCCGCTGGCGGATCTCGTCGAGCGTCTCTGTCATGGCGGAAGACTAGCGAAACGCGCATGCGCTTGCCACGGTACCCTGCCGCCTGAGACAATCCCCCCATGGGGAACGGAGACGAGGCCACGCCCTTCGAGGGCGAATGGGACTACATCGTGGTCGGCGCAGGCTCGGCCGGCTGCGTGCTCGCCAACCGGCTGTCGGCGGACCCGAAGAACCGGGTACTGGTGCTAGAGGGCGGCGGCAAGGACAACTGGATCTGGTTCCACATCCCCGTCGGCTACCTGTTCGCCATCGGCAATCCGCGCTCGGACTGGCTTTACAGGACCGAGGCCGAGGCCGGACTCAACGGGCGCAGCCTGATCTATCCGCGCGGCAAGGCGCTGGGCGGCAGTTCCGCCATCAACGCCATGATCTCCATGCGCGGCCAGGCGGACGACTACCGCCACTGGCGCCAGCTCGGCCTGGACGGCTGGGACTGGGAGGATGTGCAGCCGGTCTTCCGCCGGATCGAGGACCATTTCCTGGGACCAAACGAACATCACGGCACGGGCGGCGAATGGCGGGTCGAGCCGCCCCGAGTCTCCTGGAAGGTGCTGGATGCGGTGGAGGACGCCGCCGAACAGATGGGCGTCAGCCGGATCCCGGACTTCAACACCGGCGACAACGAAGGCGTCAGCTACTTCCACGTCAACCAGCGCAGGGGCGTCCGCGTCTCGGCGGCCCGCGCCTTCCTGAAGCCCGTGATGCACCGCCCGAACCTGCGCGTGGAGACCGGCGTCACCGTCGAGCGCGTCGCCATTGAGGGCCGGCGGGCGGCGGGCGTGCGGTTCCGCCGCGACGGCGTCGAGTACCTGGCGAAGGCCCGGGGCGAGGTGGTCCTGTCCGCCGGCGCCATCGGCTCGGTGCAGATCCTCCAGCTCTCCGGCGTGGGACCGGCGGAATGGCTCGGCGAGCACGGCATCGACGTCATTGCCGACCGCCAGGGCGTCGGACGCAACCTGCAGGACCACCTGCAGCAGCGCGCGATCTACAAGGTCCACGGCGTCAAGACGCTGAACGAGACCTACCATTCGCTGATCGGCCGCGCGGCGATGGGCCTGGAATACGCGCTGTTCCGCCGCGGCCCGCTGACCATGGCGCCGTCGCAGCTCGGCATCTTCACACGCTCCGATCCCTCGCGGGACTGCGCCAACATCCAGTTCCACGTCCAGCCGCTCTCGCTCGACAAGTTCGGCGACCCGCTGCACCGTTTCCCCGCGATCACGGTCAGCGCCTGCAACCTGCAGCCGACCAGCCGGGGCACGATCCGCATCCGCTCACCGAAGCCCGAAGACCACCCGCTGATCGCGCCCAACTACCTGGCGACGGCGGAGGACCGGCAGGTCGCCGCGGACGCGATCCGGGTGACGCGAAAGCTGATGCGGCAGCCCGCGATGCTGCAGTTCGAGCCCGAGGAGTTCCTGCCCGGCCCCGGCGTCGGCGACGACGACGCGGCGCTGGCCCAGGCGGCGGGCGACATCGGCACGACGATCTTCCATCCCGTAGGCACGGCGAAGATGGGCCGCCCGGACGACGCCCATGCGGTGGTCGACGAGCGGCTGCGCGTCATCGGTCTCGAGGGCCTGCGCGTCATCGACGCCTCGGTGATGCCGACGATCACGTCCGGAAATACCAACACGCCGACGATCATGATCGCCGAGAAGGGCGCAGAGTACGTGCTGGCGAAGTAACCCGGAATGGCGCCCCTGGACCCGATCCAGGGGCGCAGTACTTCAGCACCGCCGGGCCGGGTCCCGCGATCAGGTCGCGGGACGCCGCAAAAGTGGCGTCACTCCGCCGGCACGTCGATGGTGAAGCTGGTCCAGAAGCTCTCCCAGTCGATGTCGGGGCGGCCCTCGGCGGGGATCATGTGCACCGCCGCCGCCAGCCAACGGCCCGGCCGGTCGATCGAAATCCTCGCCACACCGGCCGGGCCGGAGCGGACCGCGCCGATGCGGCCCTGGCTCGATTTTGTGAAGGTGGTGACGAGCACGCTCTCGATCGGCTGGCCCTCATAGAGCACGCGGACATCGACCGAATCGCCCGGGCGCCAGCGAAAGGGGTTCGACAGCGGCACCATTTCGAAGCGCAGGTTCGACGGCGCCAGCGCCCAGCGGCCAGCGTCGACATTGTCGCCCGACAGCACCCAGGTTTTCGGGTAGCGCGTGTAGAACTCGCGTCCCGGCGTGTCCATCAGGTCGTTGGCCTGCCGGTGCTCCAGGGCGATATCCAGTCCCTCGTCGCGGAGATACTTATTGAAGGTCTCCGGGTCGATGACGATCGAATTGCCCTTGTTCTGATAGGCGACGGTGTAAAGGCCGGGACGGCTGGGGCGGACCACGCCGGCCGGATCCCTGGCGAAGCCGCGGGCGGCGTCGGTCAGCGTGCCGCCCGGTCCGTAGATGTCGAACCGTTCCGTCGTGTCCGGGATAAATGGCAGGGTGTTGCCGACGAAGTTCTGGCCCACGGCGATGGTGATCTCCACGGCCTCGTCGGTGCCGGCGCGGCTCTTGTCGGGCAGCAGCCAGAACTCGTGCGCCGTAGCTCCGCCGGCGGCCAACAGGGCGATGGCGCCAAGGGCGGCGACGCGGTAAGCCATGGTCCGTCCAGCACGATTCAGGGAGCGGCCGATGCGCCGGGCTTTCGTCATCTCGATCCTCGCATTGCTCGCGGCGGCGCCGCTCTGCCTGTGGGGCACGGCCGCTGACGCACACGAGATCAAGCCCTCCGTCGTGGAGGTCGTCCTCGGCGCCGACGGCCGTTTCCAGATAGACATGGAAATGAACGCCGAGGCAATGCTGGCGGAGATCGGCCCCGGTTATGACGACACCAACGACAGCCCGAATGCCGCGGCCTATGACCGCTACCGCGCCATGAGCGACGCCGAGCTGGCCGAGGCCTTCCGGGCCGACGCGGCGCGGGTGATGGACGACTTCGCGCTGCGCTTCGACGGGCGGGCGGTGACGCCGGAACTGGTGGCAGTGCAACCGCAGCCGGCGGAAGACATCTCGGTGACACGTGTCACCCGCATCGCCGCCGAAGGGCCGATCCCGCCCGGCTCGGAGCGTTTCACCTGGTCCTACCCGGAAGCCTACGGCCCCATCGCGCTGAAGATGAAACGCGAAGGCGACAGCGAATTCCGCACCTGGTGGCTGTCCGAGGGGACGGCGGAACAGAGCCTGCCGCTGGAAGGGCTCGCGCCGCAGAGAACAGCCATCGAGGTGGTGGCCGACTATCTCTGGGTGGGCTTCATCCACATCGTGCCCAGGGGCCTCGACCACATCCTGTTCGTGCTGGGGCTGTTTCTTCTCTCCCAGCGCATGCGCCCCCTTCTGGTGCAGGTGACGACCTTCACCGTGGCCCATTCCATCACCCTGGCGCTGTCGCTCTACGGCGTTGTCCAGCTGCCGCCGTCAATCGTCGAGCCGCTGATCGCGCTCTCCATCGCCTTCGTCGCCATAGAGAACATCTTCACCCGCAATCTGACGCCATGGCGGCCCTTCGTCGTCTTCGGCTTCGGCCTGCTGCACGGGCTCGGCTTCGCGGGCGTGCTGACCGACCTCGGCCTGGCGCGCGGCGAGTTCCTGGAGGCGCTGATCGGCTTCAACATCGGCGTCGAATTCGGCCAGCTCACCGTGATCCTGGTGGCCTGGCTGGCCATCGGCATCTGGGGCATGCCGGAGCGGATCTACCGCCGCGCCGTGGTGATACCCGCCTCCTCGGCGATCGCGCTCACCGGGCTCTACTGGACCGTCGAACGCATCGGCGTCTTCTGAACTACGACGAACGGACGATCCCCCACCCTGCCCTCGCCCTTGACCAAGGGGGAGGGTGGTCCCGCGTCAGCTGACGCGAGAGGAGGATCGACGGCGACCGAGCCCGTACGCCATCTTCAAACCGGGACCTATTCCCCGTCTTCGCCGCTGGGCCCGCGGGCGCCGGGACGGACGGTCTGGGTATCGCCACTGGGCCGGACCGAGCGGTCGGGTTCGCCGCCGCCGGACGAGCGCGTGTCCTCGATGCGGATAGGCACTTCGGGCGCTCCGAAGGGCAAGGTCTCAACGTAGAGCGACGACGACGGGAAGGCGAAGGAGGTGCCGGCCTCCTCGACGATCCGCTTCACTTCGTAGAGCAGTTCCTCCTTCACCCGCATCCATTCGGCCCAGACAGTCGTCTTGGTGAAGGCGTAGAACATGATGTCGATGGAGGAGTTGTTGAAACTGTCGGCGTGGATCAGCGTGGAGACGCGGTTGGGATCGGTCTCGAAGTCCTCATTGTTGTGGACGTAGGCCGAAATCCCTTCGACCACCTGGCGGAGCTGGTCGTGGGTGGTGCGGTATTCCAGCCCGATCACCCAGTAGATGCGGCGGTTGGTCATCATCGAGAAATTGACCACCGCGTCGTCGGAAAGCTTCGTGTTCGGCAGGGTGACCAGCGACTTGTCGAAGCGGCGGATCTTGGTGGTGCGGAAGCCGATCTTCTCCACCACGCCTTCCACGTCGCCGGCGCGGATCCAGTGCCCCTCGACGAAGATCTTGTCGAGGAAGATCACCACACCGCCGAACAGGTTGGCGATCAGGTTCTGGGCGCCGAAGGCGACCGCCATGCCGATCAGGCCGAGACCGCCCAGCACGGCGGCGACGTCGAAGTCCCATTCCTCCAGGATCGCGGCGGCGCCGATGACGGCGACGATCACCCGGAAGATGCGGACGGCGAATTTCTTCAGTGCAGCGCCGATTTCCTGGCCGCGCATGGCGTTGGAGGCGTGGTCGAGCAGGAACGACAGCGGCTCCGCCATCCGGTAGATGGTCCAGAAGATGGTGAAGGCGATCAGTGAGCGGACGATCTTCGTGGCGTATTCGTCCACCTCCGGAGGCAGCGGCGCGACCCGGGCCGCGAAGAACAGCCCGGCGACAAGGAACACGAACCGCAGCGGGCCCCGCGCCGCCTCCAGCATCTGGTCGTCGATCGTGGTCTCGGTCCGTTGGGTGAGACGCCCCAGCCCTGCGACCACGACCGCGGTGAACAGCCCGCGCAGGACGACGAAAAGAAGGAAGACGGCGATGGCCAGCAGTGCGCGGTCGGTCTCCACGCCGAAGACGCCGCGCTGCCAGACGAGTTCGATCTCTTCCCAGAAGGCTTGCAACTCGCTCATGGCGGCGCAGGATAGGTAGAGGCGGCGGTCAGGGCAATTTTCTGCTACTGCGGCACAAAGTCAGTTCATTCTGGGGAGGATGACATGAGCGAGAAGATCATCCGCATCGGCGGCGCATCCGGCTTCTGGGGCGATTCGGGGGTCGGCGCGCCGCAGCTCGTACGCCGCGCCGAGATCGACTATCTGGTCTTCGACTACCTGGCCGAGATCACCATGTCGATCATGGCCCGCATGCGCGCCAAGGATCCGAACGCCGGCTATGCGGTCGACTTCGTCTCCGTCGCCATGAAGCAGGTCATTCGCGACATCGCCGAAAAGGGCATCAAGGTCGTCTCCAATGCCGGCGGCGTGAATCCGAAGGCCTGCGCGGAGGCGCTGCGCCAGGTCGCCGAGGAGGCCGGAGTCAGCCTGAAGATCGCCTGGGTCGAGGGCGACGACCTGATGGACCGCGAAGAGGCCCTGCGGAAGGCGGGGGTGACGGAAATGTTCTCCGGCGCGCCGTTCCCCGAGAAATGCTGGTCGATGAACGCCTATCTGGGCGCGGTGCCGATCGCGAAGGCGCTGGACGAGGGTGCGGACGTCGTCATTACCGGACGCGCGGTCGATTCGGCGGTGACCCTCGGGCCGCTGATGCACGAATTCGGCTGGTCGCCGGACAACCACGACCTGATGGCCGCGGGCAGCCTGTGCGGCCACATCCTGGAATGTGGCGCCCAGGCGACGGGCGGCCTCTACACCGACTATCACCGCGTCCCCGACTGGGACGACATCGGCTATCCGATCGCCGAATGCCGCGCCGACGGCAGCTTCGTGCTGACCAAGCCCGAAGGCACCGGCGGACTGGTCGAGGCCGGGACGATCAAGGAGCAGCTGCTCTACGAGATCGGCGATCCCCGCGCCTACATGCTGCCCGACGTGGTCTGCGACTTCACCACCGTCGAGGTCGAGGAGGTCGGCGAGAACCGCGTGCTGGTGAAGGGGGCGAAGGGCCGACCGCCGACCGACAGCTACAAGGTCTCCGCCACCTGGCAGGACGGTTACCGCGCCGTGGCCATGATGACCATCGGCGGCTGGGAGGCCGTGGCGAAGTGCGAGAAGACCGCCGAAGCCATCCTGAAGCGCACGCGGCGGATGCTGGCGGAGCGCAATCTGGGCGACTACACCGAAACGCATCTGGAGATACTCGGCGGCGAGGCCATGTACGGCCCGCATTCCCGCGCCCGGGCCGCACGCGAGGCGATCATGAAGCTCGCCGTCAAGCATCCTGACATGAAGGCGCTGTCGATCTTCACCAAGGAAATTGCGGCCGCCGGCACGTCGTTCAGCCAGGGCACCACCGGATTCGGCGCCGGCCGGCCCAAGGCGCAGCCGGTCATCCGCCTGTTCTCATTCCTGGCGAAGAAGTCGGACGTGCCCGTTTCCGTCGTGGTCGATGGCAAGCGGTTCGATGTCGACGTGCCCGCCGCCGGAGGCTTCGATCCCGCCACGATCAGCGATGTCGAGGCGGCTCCCGCCGAGGCCCCGGCCGGCGAAACGGTCACGGTGCCGCTGCTGGCGGTCGCCCACGGCCGCTCCGGCGACAAGGGCGCACACTCCAACATCGGCGTCGTCGCGCGCCGGCCGGAATATCTGCCCGTGCTGCGCCACGCCCTGACGGCGGAGGCGGTCGGCGCCTACATGGCGCATGTCTTCGACGACCAGGTGAAGGTGGACCGCTTCGACCTGCCCGGCATCGGGGCGATGAACTTCATGCTCTACGGCAGCCTGGGCGGGGGCGGCGTCGCCAGCCTGCGCAACGACCCGCAGGGCAAGGCCTACGCCCAGATGCTGATGGACATGGAGATCGAGGTTCCCAGGTCGTGGGGCGTCGACGCGGGCCGGGCCGCCGCCTGATATAGACGACAAGCCCCGGATAGCCGCGGCGGGGAGAAAGGACGACATTGCCGGTCATGATCGAGGAGCGAACCATGACCGAACAGAACTTCTGGACCGCCGTCGAGACGCGCGACGCGACCTTCGACGGCCATTTCGTGCTGGGCGTGAAGACCACGGGCATCTACTGCCGGCCGAGTTGTCCGGCACGCACGCCGAAGCGCGAGAACGTGACGTTCTTCGACGTGCCGGCGGCCGCCGAGCAGGCCGGCTTCCGCCCCTGCAAGCGCTGCCATCCCCAGCGCCAGCACCTGGCCGACCCGATGATGGCCGCCATCGAGGATGCCGCGCGCGGCATCGAGCGGAGCCTGACGGAGGCCGCAGCCGTGCCCTCGCTCTCGGCGCTGGCCGAGCGGGCGGGCTTCAACGCCCATCACTTCCAGAAGGCGTTCAAGAAGGCCGTGGGCGTGAGCCCGCGCCAGTACGCCGAGGCCCGGCGGGTGGCGTTGCTGAAAACAGGGCTGCGCGCGGAGAACGGCGTCGCCGACGCCATCTACGGCGCGGGCTACGGTTCGCCCAGCCGGGTCTACGAGAACGCGGACCGGACGCTCGGCATGGCGCCCGGCGTCTACGCCCGGGGCGCGCCGGGCGTGCGCATGGCCTACGGCTTCGCGGGGAGCCGGCTGGGCCTGGTCCTGGCGGCGGCGACAGAAAAGGGCGTCTCGGCGGTCTATCTGGGCGACGATCCGGCCCGGCTTGCCGGCGAACTGCGCGAGGAGTATCCGAATGCGGAACTGGCCGAGGACGGCGCGGCGCTGTCGGAATCGCTGGCGGCGCTGACAGCCTATCTCGACAGCGACGGCCCGCACCCGGCCCTGCCGCTCGACGTCCGGGCGACAGCCTTCCAGTGGCGGGTCTGGCAGGCGCTGATGGACATCCCCTACGGCGAGACACGCACCTATGCGGAGATCGCCGAGGCAATCGGCAAGCCGAAGGCGGTCCGGGCCGTGGGCTCGGCCTGCGGGCGCAACCCCGTCTCGCTGGCCATACCCTGCCATCGCGCCGTCGGCTCCGACGGCAAGCTGCACGGCTACCGCTGGGGGCTGGAGCGCAAGCAGGCGTTGCTGGAGATGGAAAGGCGCGACTGAGCCGCGGCCGGCCTCACGCCCCGGCGATGCCGCCTGCCAGCAGCGTCATCGCCACGACCGCCATCATGGCGACGGCCATCAGATAGTTGATGCGCCGCTGGGTGCACGCCGGCAGGTCGAGACGCTTGATGGTGATGCCCAGCCACAGCCAGCCGAAATGCACCGGCACCCAGATCAGGTTCATGATCAGGAACTTCATGGCGATCTCGGTCGCGGGATCGGTGAAGCCCATCGGGAAACCGGCGAACAGCGTCGTGTTGACGGCATAGGCCTTCGGATTGACGAACTGCAGGAAGACCGCGTCCGCCGCGCCGGGCTGCTTGAGCGCGCGGTTGAAGGCGATGGAGGCGCCGGCGAAGGCGATGCGCAGCGCCAGATAGGTCAGGAAGGCGACCGAAACGAACAGCAGCGCCGTCCTCAGGTACGGCACCGTCGACACCGCCGCCCATAGTCCGCTGACCACGGCGATGGCGACCAGATTGGTGCCGACGAACAGCCCCGCGATGTAGCGCGCGCCGGCGCGCAGGCCGAACCCGGCGCCGACGCCGGCGACCGAGAGGACGCCGGGGCCGGGCGTGATGATCAGGAAGGCGACGGCGAGGGCGAACTGGATCATCCGGATTCTGGGTCCTGCGGCTGCGGGCGGGGCGGGGTGGCGGTCAGGCCGGCGCGAATATCTCGGCCGGTTCCGATATGCCGGCCAGCCGCTGCGGTCCGAGCGAGCGGAGGGCGCGCCCGTCGCCGTGCAGACGGGCGAATTCGGCAGTCATCAGCACCGGCCGGGCGAGCCGCTTGGTCAGGGCCTCGACGCGGCTGACTTCATTGACGGCGCGGCCGATCACCGTGAAGTCTAGGCGGTCCGCCGCGCCGATATTGCCGAAGATCACGTCGCCCGCATGCAGGCCGACGCCGGCAACCAGCGGCGGCTGGCCCTCGGCCTCGCGCCGACGGCTGAGCGCGGCCAGATTGGCGATGCCCTCCTCCGCGGAGACCAGCGCCGACTGGCAGGCCAGCCGGGCGGTGCGGTCGTCCATGGGAAAGATGGCGAGCATGCCGTCGCCGAGGAATTTCAGCACCTCTCCGCCGCAGGCGCGGATCGGTTCGATCATGCAGTCGAAGTAATCGTCCAGCAGTTCGATCATCTGCTCACCGCCCAGCTGGTCGGAGAGGCGCGTGAAGCCGCGCAGGTCGCAGAAATAGATGGCGGCGCGCAGCGCCTCGCCCTCGGCGCGGTGGATGGTGCCGGCCAGCACCCGCCGCGCCGCCGCCTCGCCCAGATAGGTCGTGAGCAGCGTGTTGGTGGCGAAGTAGCTGTTCATCAACTCCAGGCGGAGAGCGATCAGCGGCAGCAGATCCTTGAACCGCCCGATCTCGGCGTCGGCAAAGCCGGAGGACCGGCGGGTCGCGAAGGACAGCACGTTGACCTCGCCGGTCGAATGCCTGAGCGGCAGGGCGATATAGTCGGTCATGCCGGCCGCCCGCGCTTCCTTCCAGATATCGAAGGCCAGCAGATCCTCGTCCACATCCAGACGCTGCCGCACCTCCTCGGCGCCCTGGTGAATCAGATAGACAGGACTCTGGTAGTAGAAATTCGTGCTGACGACGCCGTGCTCGCGGCCCTTGACCTCGCTGCCGGTTTCCGGCGTCCAGATCAGGTTCCGCGAGACGAACTGCGGATGAAGGGACAGCAGCCCGCAGAATCCGCGGGCCAGCTCCATGCCCTCCTCCGTCAGCCGCTCGCAGAGCTCGGCGAAGAAATCCAGCTCGGCATTGGGCCGGTGCAGGACCGTCATCAGCCAGAGCGCCATCGGGTCCGAGCGCCAGCCGCCGCCGGCGATCACGGCGGCCTTGGTTTCCCGATCAGTCTGTGGCATATGCCCCGCCAGTTTCGAAACTCCACCCTCTCGAGGCCTCGTCGGCGACGGGCCAGTATTGACCGGCGCGTCCGAGCGCGCCAGATAGGCTGCCTGAGACCCGAGAGCAAGGGTCCACTGGGCATGACGGAGGAACGGATGTTCATCCAGACAGAACCGACACCGAACCCGCAGACGCTGAAGTTCATTCCCGGCGTCACGGTCATGAACGAGGGCGTCGCCGACTTCCGCGGCCCCGAGGACGCGGCCGTCTCTCCGCTCGCCCGCCGGCTGTTCGAGGTCGACGGCGTGGAAGGTGTCTATCTCGGCCACGACTTCGTGTCGGTCAGCAAGCACGAGAATGTCGAGTGGCATCACATCAAGCCCTCGATCCTCGGCGCCATCATGGAGCACTTCAGCGCCGGCCTTCCGGTGATCGAGGACGGCGCCAGCATCGGGACCGCCAGCGCTCACGCGGACGCCGGCGACGGCGACCCGGAGATCGTCAAGCAGATCGTCGAACTGCTGGACAGCCGCGTGCGGCCCGCCGTGGCCCAGGACGGGGGCGACATCGTGTTCCATGGCTTCGATGACGGCGTCGTGTACCTTGCGATGCAAGGTGCTTGTCAGGGCTGCCCCAGCTCGGTAATGACCCTGAAGCATGGTATCGAGAATCTTCTGCGCCACTACGTGCCGGAAGTGCAAGAGGTCCGCGCGGTCTAGCCTCCGCGCCGAACCGTAAGAACAACAACGACGCAAGGGTCGCGGGGCGTGCGCGGCTGGGCGATTCGGAAATCGGGGTATTTGACCATGGGGCTGTATGGACGCCATGCGGCGGCCGCGCTTTTGGCGTTGCCGCTGCTGCTGCAGGGTGCCCACGCGACTGAGGCCAGGCTGAAGGGCGCGGCTCCGCCGACGCCGCACTCGGCCATTCTCTGGGAGCAGGGCAGGCTGAGCTACGACCTTGACGCAGTCCGGCGCGGCGCGGCTCTGCCGCCGCCGGTCTTCGCCACGGCCCTTCCCGAGGATATCGGCGAGATCACCGACACGGCCCAGAAGAAGCGCACCTTCATCCGGCTGGTGCTGCCGCTGGTGATGGAGGCCAACGCCCGCATCCTGGCCAATCGCCATCGGCTGCTGGAGATCGCGCGTCAGGGCGTGCTGACGCGGGAAGACCGTCTCTGGATCCAGGAACTGGCCTGGGACTACGGCATGGACGGCACGCCGCGCGACCTCGTGCGGCCGCTGCTGCTGCGCGTCGATATCATCCCGCCCTCGCTGGCCATCGCCCAGTCGATCACGGAAAGTGGCTGGGGCACCTCACGCTTCGCCCAGGACGGACGGGCGCTCTACGGCCAGCGGACCTGGTCGCGCGGCGACGGCATCGTTCCCGAGCGCCGCCGCAGCGGCGAGAATTTCGAGGTCAAGGCGTTCCGCAGCCTGCTGGAATCGGTCAACGCCTACATGCGGAACCTGAACACGCATCCGGCCTATGCCGAACTGCGACGCGCGCGCGCGGAAATGCGCCGCGAGGGCCGGCTGATCGACGGCTACCGGCTCGCCGGCCATCTGACCCGCTACGCCGAAACCGGCCAGGTCTATGTAGACGACCTGCGTCTGATCATGCGGGTGAACGATCTGCGCGACTTCGACCGCCGCATCGTTCCTGTCATGGCCGACAGGGTCGCCCGCAACTTCCGGGATTAGTCGCGCCCACCCTTCACCACGAACTGACGCCCGTACCAGTAGAAGCGCCCCTCCCCCGCCGGCGCCGTGCAGTTGAAGCGCGAACGCCCGGGCTGCGCGGGGACCGGAAACTCGAAGCTGATCCGCTGTCCCTCGATTGCGAGCGGCAGCGGGCCCGGCGCCGAGGAATGGAAGCAGGCCACGGCTTCGGGCGCCACACCGCCCTGCAGGGTGAACGCGATCAAGGGCGTTGCGCCGGCCGGAAGCAGGGTGTCCGCCGGCTCGGGGTCGGCGACCGGCAGCGGCAGGCTCGCGGCCGCGGTTCGGAACCGCTCCATCTCGCCAAAGCGTTCGTTCAGGGCGAAGCGCGGCAGGGCCATGATCGGCCGCCCCGGGCCTACCGGCCCGGAATGCTGACCGAAGGCCGCGCTGTACCCGGCCTGCCGCGCCACGTCGATCAGCGCCCGACTGTATTCGCCATAGGGATAGGCAAGGATCTCCGGCGTGAACCCCAGTTCCTTCCGGAACCGCCGGTTGGCGCGCTCGAAGTCGGCCGCCGCCGCCTCCGGCGTCATGTCCGCCATGTGGCCGTGAGCTGCCGAATGGGCGGCGATCTCCATGCCCTCATCGCGCAGCCGGCGCACTTCGTCCCAGTTCAACAGCCGCTTGCCGCCGCCGTCGACCTGGTCGGTGGCGACGAACAGCGTGAAAGGCCAGCCCCGCGCCTTCAGCCGCGGCCAGGCCTCCGTCATCACGCTGCGATAGGCGTCGTCGGCCGTCAGCGCCACCGTCCGCTCGGGCATGGATTCGCCGGTCCGCAGCGCCTGCACGACGCGCGAGAGCGGCCAGACCGTGTAGTTTTCCGCCGCCAGGTAATCCAGATGCGCCTCGAACTGCTCCAGACGGATATTGGTCGCCGGCAGACCCGTCTGGCCGAAATGGTGATACATGAACACGACGGCATGGTCGGCGGCGCGCGCGCCGGACGCGACGAGCCCCGCGAGCAGCAGTGCGGCGAAGCGGAAGCGCGGCATCGTTCAGGGTTCCTCAACCGGCTGTTCAGAATTGGTCGTCAATCTAGTATGGAGCACCTCGCTCCGCCACCTCGGCCCCGGCATGGAGACGCCCAGTGACATCCATACTCAGCGACGCCGGCATGGACCTGATCTTCCGCCACGCGGGAACGCATGGCGCATGGCTGGACAAGCCGGTCGCGGACGTGAGCCTGCACGCCCTCTACGATCTTGTACGCCAGGGCCCGACCGATCCGGCCGGCGCGACTGCGCGGCTGCGATTCCTGAAATCGCCGGAAGCCAAGGCCCGCCTCGCCCCTGCCCTGCCGGTGGCGGAGCGCGAGCCGGCCATGTCCGCACCCGTCATCGTTGTCGTGGCCCATGACAGCGCCGGCGCGGAGGACACCGGCAACGCGGCCATGCAGAGCGCCTACGTGATGATCGCCGCGCGCGCGCTGGGTCTCGACTGCGGACCGATCAGCGGCTTCGACGCCGCGCTGGTGGACGCGGCGTTCTTTCCCGGCGGCGGCGCGCGGTCGTGCTTCGTCTGCGCCATTGGCCACGGCGATCCCTCGGCGCTGCAGCCGCCCGGCGACCGCCCCGCGTTCGCCGAGGCCTGCGAAATCCTCTGACGCCTTGCGTATCCTGGCCTTCGATACCGCCTGCGGCGCGCTCTCGGCCGCCCTCTGGGCGGAGGACAGCGTGCGGTTCGCGGTCTTCCAGCGGCGGCGGCGCGGCCATGCCGAAGCGCTGATGCCCCTGCTGGAGCGGGTGCTCGACGCCGCCGGAACCACGCCCGCGCAACTGGATGCCGTCGCGGTCACGCTGGGCCCCGGCACGTTCACCGGACTGCGCATCGGACTGGCCGCGGCGCGCGGCTTCCGGGTCGCGCTCGGCATTCCCGTCATCGGACTCTCAACCCTGGAAGCGCTGGCCGCGGGCGCGGCGCGGCGCTGGCCCGACCGGCCGGTGCTGGCCGCGATCGACGCCCGCCGGGATCAGGTCTACGTCCAGTATTTCCGCCGCGCCGGCGGACCCTTCGCCGAAGCCTGGACCGCCCCGGCCGCAATGCCGGCGGCGGCGGCCGCGGCCATGCTGTCGCCAGGCACGGCGCTGGCCGGCAGCGGCGCAGCTCTCGTCGCCGCCCATTGCGGCGCGGCGCAGCCGGGCGTGTTGGCCGCCGACATGGAGCCGGATGCCCGCGACATCGCGCGGATCGCCGCCTCCCGGGGACCTGTATGGCGCGGTGCGCCGCCGCCGGCGCCGATCTATCTGAGACAGGCCGATGCGACGCCCGCCCGGCCCCGTCCGGACCGATGACCATCGCCATCGGGATCACGCGCGATCCGGCGCTGCTGGCGGCGCTGCACGCGGCCTGCTTCGCCGATGCCTGGAACGAGAAGGCCTTCGCCGGGATTCTCGCCATGCCGGGCACGCTCGGTTGGACAGCGGCGCTTGATGGCGCCCCCGCCGGCTTCGCGGTTGTCCGCCAGGCCGCCGACGAGGCCGAGATCATCAGCGTGGGCGTCGTGCCGGAGATGCGCGGCCGGGGCATGGCGGGCCAGCTGATTCGGCGCGCGGCCCGCGGACTGGAGAACTGCGCGACGCTCTTTCTGGAAGTATCGGAGCACAACCGGGCCGCGAGACGGCTCTATCGCGGCCTCGGCTTCAACGAGGTTGGCCGCAGACCAAAATACTACGACAATGGCGCCGACGCCCTGGTTCTGGCGCGGCGGCTGCCGTTCGGTTGCGAGGCGGATGCGCCATCGCTATACAGCGCGGGCCTGAACGAGAGAGATTGCACCATGCCCTCGAACGACCAGCCTTCCCGCCTGGAGCAGAAGTGCATCGACATCGGCATGCGGATGACCGAGCAGCGCCGCATCATCGCGCGTGTTCTCTCCGAATCCGAAGACCATCCGGATGTCGAGCAGGTCTATCAGCGCGCCAGCGAAGTCGACGAGAACATCTCCATCGCCACCGTCTACCGCACGGTGCGGATGTTCGAGGAAGCCAACATCCTGGAACGCCACGACTTCGGCGACGGCCGCGCCCGCTACGAGGAGGCGCCGGTCGAGCATCACGACCACCTGATCGACGTGAACTCCGGCGAGGTGATCGAGTTCCGCAACGAACAGATCGAGGAACTCCAGCGTGTCGTCGCCGAACAGCTCGGCTACCGGCTCGTCGGCCACCGCCTGGAGCTCTATGGCACGCGGGCCGACCGCAAGAACGACTGAAGCATGGCTGTCATCAGGATCGCGTTCGTCATCCTGGCGATTCTTCTCATGACGCTGGTGGTGCTGCTTCCCCATCTCGTCGGGCTCGCGCTTTCGGCACTCGGCCTGTCGCTGGGCGCGCGCATCGCCAAGTGGATACCGGTCTTCTGGCACCAGTTCACACGGCGGCTGCTGCGCATCCGCATCCGGGTCGTCGGCCGGCCGCTGATCGGAGAGCCGGCGCTGTTCGTCTCCAACCATGTCTCATGGGTCGACATCGTGGTGATGGGCGCGGTCCTGCCGGCCTCCTTCGTCGCCAAGCGGGAGGTGGGCACCTGGCCGGTGATCAAGTATCTCGCGAACCTGCAACGCACGGTCTACGTCTCCCGCGACCGCAAGACCGCTGCGAAGGAGCGCGAGGACATGACCGAAAGGCTGGGGAAGGGCGACAGCCTGATCCTGTTTCCCGAAGGCACGTCCTCGGACGGCCTGCGCATCGGCGAATTCCGCGCCGCATTCTTCTCGCTGGCCGAGCTGAAAGCCGAAGGCCATGCCCTCAAGGTGCAGCCGTTTTCCATCACCTATACCCGGGTCGACGGCTTCCCCGTCACCCGCCGCTCCATGGACAAGGCCGCCTGGTACGGCGACATGGATCTGGCGCCGCATCTGAAGGACTTCCTGCTGGGCGGTCCCTACGAGGCGACGCTGAAGTTCTTCGAACCGGTCACCATCGAGCAGTTCGGCAACCGCAAGGCCCTGGCGCAGCACTGCCGCCGGCTGATCGTCGAGGGCAATTCGGAGGCCCTGTCCGCCCGCGCCTGAAGCCCGGCCGGTCTTGACTTCGATTGCGTGGCGGCTAGGTTGCGAAGAGCGCGTAAGAATGGGGTTCCCGGCGCATGGTTCGCCGGCCCCGCAAGACACGGTCCTGAGTGACGAAGAATCTCTTTATCAAGACCTATGGCTGTCAGATGAACGTCTACGATTCCGATCGTATGGCCGACATCCTGAAGCCGCTCGGCTATCGCACGGTCGATGCGCCCGCCGACGCCGACATGGTCATCCTCAACACCTGCCACATCCGCGAGAAGGCCGCCGAGAAGGTCTTTTCCGAACTGGGCCGCCTCCGTCAGATGCGCGAACAGCGCCGCGAGGCCGGCGCCGACATGGTCATCGGCGTGGCCGGCTGCGTCGCCCAGGCGGAAGGCGAGGAGATCGTCCGCCGCGCGCCCTATGTCGACATCGTGTTCGGACCGCAGAGCTATCACCGTCTGCCGGAGATGGTCGCGCGCGCGTCACGCGCCGCCGGAAAGACGGTGCTGGAAACCGACTTCGACGTGGTCGAGAAGTTCGACGCCCTGCCGGCGCCGTCGGCCGACGCCGGGCCGGCCGCCTTCCTGACGGTGCAGGAGGGCTGCGACAAGTTCTGCACCTTCTGCGTCGTGCCCTATACCCGCGGGGCCGAATATTCGCGGCCCGCCGGCGATATCCTGGCCGAAGCGCGCGGCATGGCCGCCAACGGCGTGGTCGAGATCACCCTGCTGGGCCAGAACGTCAACGCCTATCACGGCGAGGGTCCGGACGGCCGCGACTGGACGCTGGGCCGGCTGATCCGCGAACTGGCCGAGGTGCCGGGACTGGCGCGGCTGCGCTACACAACCTCGCACCCGCTGGAAATGACCGGCGACCTGATCGCCGCTCATGGCGAGGTGCCGCAGCTCATGCCCTATCTGCACCTGCCGGTGCAGGCCGGCGCCGACCGCGTTCTGACGGCGATGAACCGCCGTCATGATCGTGACACCTATTTCCGTATCATAGATCGTCTGCGGGACACGCGGCCCGACCTCGCGCTTTCCGGAGACTTCATCGTCGGCTTCCCCGGCGAAACGGACGAGGACTTCGAACAGACCATGGATCTTGTGCGCCGCGTGGGCTACGCGCAGGCCTACTCCTTCAAGTACAGCCCGCGTCCGGGCACGCCTGCGGCCGCGGCCGCGGCCCAGGTGCCGGAAGCCGCGAAGGCCGAGCGCCTGCAGCGCCTGCAGGAGCTGCTCAACGCCCAGCAGCTCGCCTTCAACCAGGCCACCGCCGGCCGCACCCTGGATGTGCTGCTGGAGCGCACGGGACGGCGCGACGGCCAGCTCGTCGGGCGCAGCCCCTACATGCAGGCCGTCCATGTCGACGCCCCCGGCCACCGGCTGGGCCGCATCGCGCCTGTGATCATCGAGGCCGGCAAGGCGAACTCGCTCTCCGGGCGGCTGGCCGCGAATCCGGCGCGGGACGCCGCCTGATGCAGTGCGGACGGATGATACATTGGTAGCGCGGCCCGGAGAGGATCGCGATCAGAGCGGCCTGATGGTCGACTTCGAGGACAATACGCTGCTGTCCGCCCTGTTCGGCGATCACGACCAGAATCTCGTGCGCCTGGAAGATCAGCTCGGCGTCTCGCTCACCACGCGCGGCAACCGCGTGCTCATCGGCGGCGATCCGCAGCTTTGCGAACGCGCCCGCGGCATCCTGCAGGGACTCTATCAACGCCTGGAGATGGGCCGGCCGGTCGGCCGCCGCGAGGTCGACGACGCCATCCGCCTGGGCGACGACTCGGAAGCGGCCAGCCACCTGGTGATCCAGACCCGCAAGCGACCGATCCAGCCGCGCTCGCCCAACCAGATCCACTACGCCCGCAATCTTCTGGAAAACGAGCTGGTCTTCGGCATCGGTCCCGCCGGCACCGGCAAGACCTATCTGGCCGTCGCGGCGGCGGTGAACCTGATGCTGGCGCGCCGGGTCGACCGCATCGTGCTCTCGCGCCCCGCCGTCGAGGCCGGCGAGCGGCTCGGCTTCCTGCCCGGCGACATGCGCGAGAAGGTCGACCCCTATCTCCGGCCGCTCTACGACGCGCTCTACGACATGCTGCCGGCGGAGCAGGTCGCCAAGAAGCTGGAAACCGGCGAGATCGAGATCGCGCCGCTGGCGTTCATGCGCGGCCGCACGCTGGCCAACGCCTTCGTCATCCTCGACGAGGCGCAGAACACGACGCCGGTGCAGATGAAGATGCTGCTCACCCGTCTGGGCGAGAACTCGCGCATGGCGATCACCGGCGACCTCAGTCAGGTGGATCTGCCGCGGGGCACGAAATCGGGGCTGCGCGAGGCGATCGAGGTGCTCGCCGACATCGACGAGATAGCCTTCACCACCTTCGACGACCGCGACGTGGTGCGCCACCCTCTGGTCACGAAGATCGTCCGCGCCTACGCCCGCCAGCCCGAGCTGTTCGAAGGCGGCAGGGAAGACAAGGGCAACTGACCATGGGCGTGGCGCCGGCCGCGAACCACGACGCGGCACTCGCAACAGACATCGTTACCGACAGCGGCGACTGGCCTGACGTCGCCGGCCTGATCGGGCGCGCCGCCGCCGCAGCCTGGGCCGCCGCCGGCGATGGCGGCCGGGCGGAGGTCGCCGTCGCGCTGATGGACGACGCGGCCATCGGCCGTCTCAACGCGGAGTTCCGCGGCAGGGACGGCCCCACCAACGTGCTGTCCTTCCCCGCCGAGGACGACCTCGTGGCGGGCCATGACGGCATGCTCGGCGATATCGCCCTGGCGCTGGAGACGGCTCGGCGCGAAGCGGGACTTGAGGAAAAGACTTTCGAGGACCACCTGTGTCATCTCGTGGTTCACGGCATGCTCCATCTCCTGGGGCATGATCACCAGACGCCCGGCGAAGCGGAGTTGATGGAGGATATGGAGCGGCGCATCCTGTCCTCTCTCGGCATCGCCGACCCCTATGCCGGGCAGCAACTTGACGGACAGGAGCAATGAGCGATTCCGCATCGAGTAGCGTCCCCGCGGAAGGCGGGGATGAACAGCAAGAAGAGGGCGGCTCCGGTCTCGGCGGCTGGTTCGGCGACATCTGGAGGGGCCTGGGCCGCGGCCGCAACGGCGACAATGGCTGGCGCGAGAGCCTCGAGGAGATCCTCGAGGAACACGATACCGACGAGCACGACGGACTGAGCCTGGAGGAGCGCCGGCTTCTCACCAACATCATCGCGCTGGACGGCAAGCGCGTGGAGGACGCCATGGTTCCCCGCGCCGACATCGTGGCGCTGGACATTTCCCTGCCCGTCGAGGAAGTCGTGGACCGCTACATGGAGGCGCCGCACAGCCGGCTGCCGGTCTACCGCGACAATCTGGACGACATCGCGGGCATCCTGCACATCAAGGATCTGGTGAAGTTCTGGGGCCATACCGGCCAGGTCGACCTGCAGTCCATCCTGCGCGAGCCGGTGGTCGTGCCCCCTTCGAAACCGGTCATAGACCTGCTGGTCGAGATGCGGGCCAACCGCCGTCATCTGGCCATCGTGGTGGACGAATATGGCGGCGTGGACGGTCTGGTCACCATCGAGGATCTGATCGAGGAAGTCGTCGGCGACATCCGCGACGAACACGACAGCGAGGCGGATCCCCTGTTCATCGAGCAGCCCGACGGCAGCATCGACGTCGACGCCCGCTTCGAGCTGGAGGAGTTCGAATCCCGCGTCGGCTGCGACCTGCTGGCCGACAAGGAGGACGAGGAGATCGACACGCTGGGCGGCTTCGTCTTCGTCGCCCTGGGCCGCGTGCCGAAGCGCGGCGAAGTCATCCGCCATGACTGCGGCCTGGAATTCGAGGTCGTCGACGCCGATCCCCGCCGCATCCACAGGCTGAAGGTGCACCGGACCGCCCGGGCCCCGGAAACGGCCGGCAGCGACCCGCCGCAGGCGTGAACCAGGCGGCGCAGGCGGGGCGGCGGACGCTCTCCACGCCCCTGCGTCTGGCGGCGGCGTTCCTGCTGGGCGCGCTCGCCACGCTGGTCTTCTCGCCCTTCGACCTGCCTCTGGCCGGCTTCGTGGCCTTCACCGGGCTCGCGGTGCTGCTCGACCGGCTCGGGCGGATGGCGGGCGCCTTCTGGACCGCGTGGTTCTTCGGTTGGGGCCATTTCATCGCCGGCTTGTACTGGACCGCATCCGCCTTCCTGGTTGAGGCGGACAAGTTCGCCTGGATGATACCGGGCCCCCTGCTGGGCCTGCCCGCCTTTCTCGCCCTGTTCCCGGCAGTCGCCGTGACCGCCGCCTGGCGGCTGACCGCGCCGGGTCCGCTGCGCGTGGCGGCGCTGGCGGCGTCATGGACGCTGCTGGAATTCGCGCGCGGCCATGTCCTGACCGGCTTCCCCTGGAACCTGACGGGCTATGCCTTCGGCTTCCACCCGGCGGCGATGCAGCCCGCCGCCTGGATCGGCGTCTATGGGCTGAGCTTTCTCGCGGTGCTCGCCTTCGCCGCGCCGGCGCTCCTTGTTCTGCCCCGCCGCCGGACATGGGCGGCGCTGGCTCTGATCCTTCCGGCTGTACTGGCCGCCGGCGCCGGCGCGCTGCGTCTCGATGCGCCGGGCGCGCGCGCCGAGCCCGTTCAGTTGCGCATCGTCCAGGCCAATATCCCGCAGCGCGAGAAATGGCGGCCCGACCTGATCCGCACGAACTTCGAGAAGCTTGTCGAGATGAGCATGCGGCCGGCCGCGGAGGGAACGCCGGACCTGGTGATCTGGCCGGAGACGGCGGCGACGTTCCTGCTCTCGCGCGCCGAGCAGCCCCGCCGCACGCTGGGGGCCATCGCCGCCGCACTGGACGATGGCCGGGGCGGACTGGTGATCACCGGGGCGCCGCGCGTCGAGGTCCGGGACGGGCGGGAACTGCCGCACAACTCGGCTCTGGCCATCGACCCGGCGGCGCGCATCGTCGCCGTCTACGACAAGACCCACCTGGTGCCGTTCGGCGAGTACCTGCCGTTGCGCGGACTGCTGCAGTTCCTGGGTCTGGAGAAACTGGCCCGGGGACGGGGCGACTTCATCCCCGGCCCGAAGGACCAGCGCTTCGATCCGCCGGGCCTTCCCCCCGCATCGGTGCTGATCTGCTACGAGGCGATATTTCCCGCTCTCAGCAACCGCGGTGCGCGTCCGGAATGGCTGCTCAACCTCACCAATGACGGCTGGTTCGGCGAACTCACCGGTCCCGATCAGCATTTCACCATGGCACGCTTCCGCGCCGTCGAGCAGGGCCTGCCCCTCGTCCGCGCCGCCGGCACCGGGATTTCGGCGGTCGTGGACGCCCGCGGGCGAATTGTCGCATCGCTGCCGCTCAACAGCGCCGGCGTGATCGACGCGCGGCTGCCTGCGCCGGCCGCCAAGACATTCTATGCAAAAACCGGTAATGCACTTGTCTTCGGAACGACCCTGGCAGTTCTTTTATTGGTAGCCGCGAGGGCTTTACTTTCGCGGCGAAATGAAGACCTACCTTCCGGTAGCGCTTCGACGACGCATTAGGTAAAATATTCGTGATTTTGCGAGGCATTGGCAGCAAGAAATTGAGAATGCGAAACAAATATACCAGAACATCGATTGCTTGAAGACCTTGGCCAAGCGTTAATCAGCTTCTTTAGAGGCGTGGTTTTCGCTTGACCCGACGGCACGGCTTCTACATAGAAGCGAAAGGGAGAAGGGGTCCGACATTTTGAGAGCGCCGGGCGAAACCAAGCCGGGCGACGACACGAAGGGGAAACGACAGATTGGCTGAGAATCCGCATCCCGTGGACATCTACGTGGGCAGCCGCGTGCGGCTTTGCCGGACCCTGAAAGGCCTGAGTCAGCAGAAACTCGCCCAGGCGCTGGGCCTCACCTTCCAGCAGGTCCAGAAATACGAACGCGGCGCCAACCGCATCGGCGCCAGCCGGCTGTTCGAACTCAGCCGCATTCTGGACGTCCCGCCATCGTTCTTCTTCGACGGCGCACCGGGCGGCGACGGCGAGCCGTCGGCGGCTCCCGGTCTCTCCGAGGGCGACCAGACCCCCTTCGATTCCGAGCGGCTCTTCCGCCGGGAGATCCTCGAGTTCGTGCGCGCCTACGACAAGATCTCGGACCCGGCCGTGCGCAAGAGGCTGTTCGAACTGGTCAAGGCCATCGGCGGACAGTACTCCGGCAAGGACTGAAGGCGGCAGCCCGGCCGCCGGCGATACGCGCGCGGTCGCGCTTGACCGCGCCGTTTCCGCTTGCCAGAAACAGCGATCGAAATCGAAGGGCATCACGCCCCGCAGACGACAATGGAGGGGCCCCGGTGCCGCGGCAGAATTATCTTTTCACGTCCGAGTCCGTTTCAGAAGGTCATCCCGACAAGGTCTGCGACCGCATCTCGGATGCGATCGTCGACCTGTTCCTGAAGCACGAACCGGACGCGCGCGTCGCCTGCGAGACGCTGACCACGACCAATCTGATCGTGCTCGCCGGGGAGACCCGCGGGCCGGCGTCGATCACCGAGGACATGATCGAGGAGACGGCACGGCGGGCGGTGCGCGACATCGGCTACGAGCAGGACGGCTTTCACTGGCGCGACGCCAAGGTGCAGATCTACCTGCACGAGCAGTCGATGGACATCGCCCAGGGCGTGGATTCGGCCGGCAACAAGGATCTCGGCGCCGGCGACCAGGGCATCATGTTCGGCTATGCCTGCCGCGAGACCGACTCGCTGATGCCGGCGCCGATCTACTTCTCGCACCGCATCCTGCAATCCATGGCGAAGGCCCGACATGACGGCAGCCAGCCCGCTTTCGGCCCCGATTCCAAGAGCCAGGTGACGCTTCGCTATGTCGGCGGCAAGCCGGTGGGCGCGACCTCGGTCGTGGTTTCGACCCAGCACGCCGACGGCCTGAGCCAGGAGGAGGTGCGCGAGATGGTGCGCCCCTTCGTCACCGCCGCCCTGCCCGACGGCTGGATGTGCCCGGAGGACGAATTCTACGTCAACCCGACGGGCAAGTTCGTGATCGGCGGACCCGACGGCGACGCCGGCCTGACCGGGCGCAAGATCATCGTCGACACCTATGGCGGCGCGGCGCCCCATGGCGGCGGCGCCTTCTCGGGCAAGGATCCGACCAAGGTCGACCGCTCGGCCGCCTATGCCGCGCGCTACCTGGCCAAGAACGTCGTCGGCGCCGAACTCGCGGAGCGCTGCACGATCCAGCTGTCCTACGCCATCGGCGTCTCCAAGCCGCTGTCGGTCTATGTCGATCTGCACGGCACCGGTCAGGTTGACGAGGAGAAGCTGGAAGGCGCGCTGCGCCAGGTCATGGACCTCAGTCCGCGGGGCATCCGCCAGCACCTGGACCTGATGCGGCCGATCTACGAGCGCACCGCTGCCTACGGCCATTTCGGCCGCGAGCCGGGCGCCGACAACAGCTTCACCTGGGAGAAGCTGGATCTGGTCGGCGCGCTGAAAGACGCCTGCGCCTGAGTTGGGCCGCGCGGACGGACCGCCCTACCGGTTCTACGGCCGGCGACGCGGCAAGCGGCTCAGTCCGCGCCAGGAACGGCTGATCGACGACCTGCTGCCCCGGCTTGCGCCCGATCCGGCGCGCCTGCCAGCCGGGCCGGTGTGGCTGGAAATCGGCAGCGGCGGCGGCGAGCATCTGACGGCCCAGGCCGCGGACCACCCCGAGGCCACGCTGATCGGCTGCGAACCCTTCCTGGAAGGCGTGGCCAAGACGCTCGGCATGATCGAGGACGAGGGGCTGGGAAACGTCCTGCTGCTGGACGACGACGTCAGGCCCCTGCTCGACGGCCTGCCGGACTCGTCGGTCGACCGCTGTTTCATCCTGTTCCCCGATCCCTGGCCGAAGCTGCGTCATCACAAGCGGCGCATCGTCTCGCGGGAGAACCTGGACAGCCTGGCGCGGGTTCTGAAGCCAAGCGCCGATCTGCGCATCGCCACCGACCACATGGACTACGCCCGCTGGATCCTGCGCCATCTGCTGGCCCATCCCGACTTCGACTGGCCCGCCGAGCGCCCCGACGACTGGCGGCTGCCGCCGGCCGGCCACCGGCGGACGCGCTACGAGGCCAAGGCGCTGGAGAAGGGCGACCGGCCACTGTATTTCCGCTTCACGAGAAACACTTGAAGATGTGGCGGAAATCCTTATTATCCGCCCTACACCAGTAAACGCTGCTTGGAGCGTCGGATCGGGTGGGCCGCGGGCCCACTTTTTTGTTTCTGGCGTGTGTCGGCAGCCGGTTTGGGCAATCTTTGGGTACCGGATTCATGACATCGGCACTGACGGACCGCATCGGGCAACTGATCGCGCCGTCACTGGAAAGCATGGGATACGAGATCGTCCGCATCCGCTACACGGGCGGCGCGCGGCCCGTATTGCAGATCATGGCGGAGCGGATGTCGGACGGCGGCATGGAGGTCGAGGACTGCGAGACGGTGAGCCACGCGGTCTCGGCGCTGCTTGACGTCGAGGATCCGATCAGCGAGGCCTTTTCGCTGGAAGTTTCCTCGCCGGGCATCGACCGGCCGCTGACCCGGCGCAAGGACTTCGAGCGCTATGCCGGCCATGACGCCCGCGTGGAGCTGCACCAGCCGATCGACGGCCGCAAGCGCTTCAAGGGCCTGCTGACCGGCCTGGACGGCGACGCCGTGAAGATGGAACTGAACGGCGTCAGGCCGGAGGACGCGGCGGTCACCCTGCCGCTGGACGATATCGCGGACGCCAAGCTGGTTCTCACCGATCGGCTGATCGAGGCGAGCCTCAAGGAAAGCAAGGCGCGCGAAAAGGCGCGCCGCAAGACGGAAGAGACGGAGTAGCAGCATCATGGCGGTGACCACAGCGAACAGGCTGGAACTGCTGCAGGTGGCCGACGCGGTCGCCCGCGAGAAGTCCATCGATCCGGAGATCGTGATGGAGGCGCTGGAGGAAGCGATCCAGCGCACGGCCAAGGTGACCTACGGCGCCGAGCACATGATCCGCGCCGAGATCGACCGCAAATCCGGCGACATCAGCATCTGGCGCCTGCGCGAGACGGTCGACGAGATCGAGGACGCGGCCACCCAGATCTCGCTGGATGACGCCCGGGAGATGAACCCCGACGCCCAGCTCGGCGACCTGATCTCGGAGCCCCTGCCGCCCATCGACTTCGGCCGCGTCTCCGCCCAGTCGGCGAAGCAGATCATCTTCCAGAAGGTCCGCGATGCCGAGCGCGACCGCCAGTATGACGAATACAAGGACCGCGTCGGCGAGATCATCAACGGTCTGGTCAAGCGCGTCGAACACGGCAACGTCATGGTCGATCTCGGCCGCGCCGAGGCGATCCTGCGCCGCGACGAACTGCTGCCCAGGGAGACCTTCCGCCCCGGCGACCGCGTCCGGGCCTTCATCTACGATGTCCGGCGGGAGAACCGCGGGCCGCAGATCTTCCTGTCGCGCACGCATCCGCGCTTCATGGCGATGCTGTTCGCCCAGGAAGTCCCGGAGGTCTATGACGGCGTCATCGAGATCAAGGCCGTGGCCCGGGATCCGGGCAGCCGCGCCAAGATCGCCGTGATCAGCCACGATTCCTCGATCGACCCGGTCGGCGCCTGCGTCGGCATGCGCGGCAGCCGCGTCCAGGCGGTGGTCAACGAACTGCAGGGCGAGAAGATCGACATCATCCCGCATACCTCCGACCCGGCCAGTTTCATCGTCAGCGCGCTGGCGCCGGCCGATGTGATGAAGGTGGTGCTGGACGAGGATCAGAACCGCATCGAGGTGGTGGTGCCCGACGACCAGCTCAGCCTGGCGATCGGCCGACGCGGCCAGAACGTGCGCCTTGCCTCCCAGCTTTCGGGCTGGGATATCGACATCCTGACCGAGGAAGAGGAATCCGAACGCCGCCAGACGGAGTTCCGTGAACGCTCGGAAATGTTCATCGCGGCTCTGGACGTCGACGAGATGATTGCCCAGCTATTGGTGGCGGAAGGATTCGACAGCGTCGAGGAAGTCGCCTATTCCCCGCTGGAGGATCTGGAGGAGATCGAGGGCTTCGATCGCGACGTTGCCGAAGAGCTGTCGTCGCGGGCCCAGGAGCATCTCCAGCGGCTCGAGGAAGCGATGGACGAGAAGCGCCGGGAGCTCGGCGTGGACGACGACATCGCTGCGATCGAGAAGCTTACCCCGGCCATGCTGGTGAAGCTCGGCGAGGCCGGGGTCAAGACCCTCGACGACCTGGGCGACTTCGCATCGGAGGAGCTTGTCACCGACGCGGACGCGCCGCTGCGCGAATTCGACCTGAGCGTCGAGGACGCCAACGAGATCATCATGGCCGCGCGGGCGCACTGGTTCGCCGACGAGGAAGAAGAGACTGCGGAGAGCGACGAAAACGAGGAATCCCCGGCGGTCTGATCCGCCGGACGCGGCGACCGGCAAGCCCGCGCGCGAAACGCCGCAGCGGCGCTGCATCGTCAGCGGCGCCAGCGGCGAGACGGCCCGGCTGATCCGGTTCGTGCTGGATCCGGCCAGGGTGGTGACGCCGGACGTCGAGGAGAAGCTGCCCGGCCGCGGCGCCTGGCTGTCGGCCGAGCGGAAGGTCTTCGAGGGGCTGGGACGGAGAAATCCCTTTCCCCGCGCCTTCCGCGAGGAGGCGAAGCTGCCCGAGGATCTGGCGGGTCTGACGGAACGGCTGCTCCGGCGGCGCTGCCTGGACCTGCTGGGACTGGCGAACGGCGCCGGCCTGGTGACGGCGGGCTTCGAGAAGGTCGCCGACAAGGCCGGAAAGGGCGAGGCGGCGGTCATGATCGTCGCCGCCGACGGCGGCGGGACCGCCCGGGAAAGGGCGGCCAGGCTGGCCGGTCCGGCGCCTCTGGTCGGCCTGTTCGGCCGGGAGGAATTGAGCTTGGCCTTGGGCCGGGGAAATGTGGTACATGCTGCGGTCGCGTCGGGGCGGCTGGCCGACATGTTCCTGCGTGAAACGGAACGGCTGAGCCTGATCTCGGGGTCGCCGGTAGATTGGTAACGGAAAAGCGGATCGTACATGACTGACCAAAAGCAACCTGGCGAGAAGAAGACACTGACCGTCTCGCGAGGCGCACGGCTGGAACTGAAGAAACGTTCGGACGGAAGTCCGGGCCGTCAGGGCTCGGGCGGCCGCAGCACGCGCAACGTCCAGGTTGAGGTCAAGAAGAAGCGTTCGACGAAGCGCGAGCCCGAGCGGCAGACCCCGGCGCCACAGTCCGAGCAGCCGGCTGCCAAGCCGGCCGATCCGGCCCGCGCCGCCGAGCGCGAGGAAATCACCAGGCGTCAGGGCGCGACCTCGCCGCCGGCGAAGCCCGATGGCCGCTCACGTCTGGAACAGACGCGCAACCGCAACGTCCTGCCGCGGCTGACAGAGGACGAGAAGGCCGCGCGCGCGAAGGCGCTGAAATCGGCCCAGGCGCAGGCCGCCGATCGCAAGGCCAAGGCCAGCGAGGACGCCGAGCGGCTCGCCGCCGCCGAGGCCCGCCGCAAGGCCGAAGAGGAAGATGCGCGTCGTCAGGCCGAGGAAGAGGAAGCCCGCCGCAAGGCCGAAGAGGAAGAGGCGCGCCAGCAGGCCGAGGAAGAGGAAGCCCGCCGCAAGGCCGAAGAGGAAGAGAAGGCGAAGCAGGCGACCGACAAGCCCCGGCCGGCCAGGACGGCCGACGCCGCCGCCGAGGAAACAGAAAGCGACGAGAGCAGCCGCGCCCGCAAGGGCGGCCGCCCTGCGGCGACGCCAGCGCGCCCGCCCGCGCGCGGCAAGCCGGGCGGCAAGAACCGCCGCAGCGGCAAGCTGACGATATCCCAGGCGCTCGACGATACCGGCGAGAAGCAGAAATCGCTGGCCGCCTTCCGCCGCCGCACCAACCGCGACAAGCGGTCCTCCAAGGGCTCCGGCGGCGGCCAGGAGGCTCAGGGCAGGATCGTGCGCGAGGTCGTGGTGCCCGAGGCGCTGACCGTGGGCGAACTGGCCAACCGCATGGCCGTACGCGGCGGCGACGTCGTCAAGGCGATGATGAAGATGGGCGTGATGGCGACCATCAACCAGACCATCGACGCCGACACCGCGGAACTCGTCATCGAGGAGTTCGGCCACAGGATCAAGCGGGTCTCCGAAACCGATGTCGAGGACGCGATCGTCCCGCCGCAGGATGTCGACGCCGATCTGAAGACGCGCCCGGCCGTGGTCACGGTCATGGGCCATGTCGACCACGGCAAGACCTCGGTGCTGGACGCGCTGCGCAAGACCGATGTCGTCCGCGGCGAGGCCGGTGGCATCACCCAGCACATCGGCGCCTATCAGGTCACCACGGACAACGGCCAGAAGATCACCTTCCTCGACACGCCGGGCCACGCGGCCTTCACCTCCATGCGCTCTCGCGGCGCCAAGGTGACGGACATCGTGGTGCTGGTGGTCGCGGCCGACGATTCGGTCATGCCGCAGACCGTCGAGGCGATCCATCACGCCCAGGCGGCCGGGGCGCCGATCATCATCGCGGTCAACAAGATCGACAAGCCGGACGCCGATCCGAGCCGCGTGAAGCAGGATCTGCTGCAGCACAACATCGTGGTCGAGGAGATGGGCGGCGAGCAACTCGTCGTCGAGATCTCCGCGCTGAAGGGCACCAACCTCGATTCGCTGGTGGAGACCATCGTGCTCCAGGCGGAGTTGATGGACCTGAAGGCCAATCCCGACCGCACTGCCAACGGTACGGTGATCGAGGCGCAGCTTGAACAGGGCCGCGGCGCCGTGGCGACCGTTCTGGTTCAGGGCGGGACGCTGAAGGTCGGCGACATCTTCGTCTCCGGCGCGACCTGGGGCCGTGTCCGCGCCCTGGTGGACGAACACGGCGAACGTCTGGACGCGGCCGAGCCGTCCCGTCCGGTCGAGGTGCTGGGCTATCAGGACGCCCCGTCGGCCGGCGACGACTTCATCGTGGTCGACAGCGAATCCCGCGCCCGCGAAGTGGCCGAGGTCCGCGCCCGGCGCATGAAGAACCACCTCGCCTCGCAGGGCGGCCGCGGCACGCTGGAGCAGATGCTGTCAGCCATCAAGGAAGGCCAGGCGGCCGAGGTGCCGATCCTCATCAAGGGCGACGTGCAGGGCTCGGTCGAGGCGATCGTGGCCTCGGCGGAGAAGATGTCGACCGACGAGGTCAAGGCGCGCATCCTCCACGCTGGCGTCGGCGGCATCACGGAAACCGACGTCACCCTGGCGAAGTCCGCCGGGGCGGTGATCTTCGGCTTCAACGCGCGACCCAACAAGCAGGCGCGCGAGGCAGCCGAACGCGATGGCGTCGATATCCGCTACTACAACGTCATCTACGAGTTGACGGACGACCTGAAGGCCATCATGAGCGGCCTTCTGGAACCCGAATCCAGGGAGATCAACCTGGGCACGGCCGAGGTCCGTCAGGTGTTCAACATCACCAAGGTCGGCAAGATTGCCGGCTGTCTGGTTGTGGACGGCACGGTCAAGCGCAATGCGAAATATCGCCAGCTGCGCGACGGCATCGTGCTGCACGAAGGCACCATCGCCAACCTGAAGCACTTCAAGGAAGAAGTGGCCGAAGTGCGCCAAGGCAGCGAATGCGGCATTGCCTTCCAGAACCATCAGGACATCCAGGACGGCGATCAGATCGAGGTGTACGAGATTCAGGAGATCGAGCGGACGCTGTAGCGCCATGACCGGCGCGCAGCGGCCGCTCTCTATCCCATGCGTCATCACCGCAACAAGTCCGAAGGGCCCGGCACGCGGCAACTGCGTGTCGGCGAACTGATCCGTCACGCGTTGTCGGAAACGCTGAACCGCGGCGAGGTACAGGATCCGGCGGTCAGCGGCCGCTCGATCACCGTGACCGAGGTTTCGCTCTCGCCCGACCTGCGCAACGCCACGGTCTTCGTCGAACCGCTGGGCGGCGTCGAGGTCGATGACGTTCTGGCCGGCCTGAACCGCTCGGCCCGTTTCCTGTCCGGCCGGATCGCCCGCTCGGTGAAGCTGAAATACGCGCCGAAGCTGGTCTTCCGCCGCGACGAGACCTTCGAACACGCCGACCACATCGACCGGATACTGCGCTCCGACGCCGTCCGCGGCGACCTGGACGACGATGGGACGGCGTAGGCGCGGCCAGCCCGTACATGGCTGGCTGGTCCTCGACAAGCCCGTGGGGCCGACCTCCACCGACATGGTCAATCGCGCCCGGCGGCTGCTGGACGCGCAGAAGGCGGGCCATGCCGGCACCCTCGATCCGCTGGCCAGCGGCATCCTGCCCATCGCTTTCGGCGAGGCCACGAAATGCGTGCCGTTGCTGAACGACGCCACGAAGGTCTATCGCTTCACCGTGCGCTGGGGCGTGCAGACCACGACCGACGACGCCGAAGGCGAGGCTCTGGCCGAAAGCGATGTCCGGCCCGGCCCGTCCGCCATCGACGCCGCGCTGACCGCGTTCACCGGCCGGATCATGCAGACTCCGCCGACCTTCTCCGCCATCAAGGTGAATGGCCAACGGGCCTATGATCTGGCGCGCGCCGGCGCCCCGCCGGATCTGCCGCCCCGCGAGGCGGAGATCTACAGCCTGGTGCATCTCGACGACCCGGATCCGGACCACAGCCGCTTCGAGATGCGGTCCGGCAAGGGCGTCTATGTGCGCAGCCTGGCGCGCGATCTGGCCCTGGCGCTCGGCGCCCGCGGCCACGTCGCCGAACTGCGCCGCACGGCGGTGGGTCCGTTCCGCGAAAGCGCGGCGATTTCTCTGGATGATTTCGTTTCCCTGTGCGATAAGCGCGCCGGCCTTGAGGCCCTGTCACCGATCGAGACCGCGCTGGACGACATCCCGGCTCTGGCCCTGACCGGTGAGCAGGCTGACAGACTTCGTCATGGTCAGCCGGTCCGGGTCCTCAACTTCACGTCCCCGGAGGCGGAATTGCTGTGCGTGATGCACGACCGCAAGCCGGTGGCGCTGGCCCGCTACCGCTCGGAATTCGTCGAGCCGGTGCGTGTGTTCAATCTCTGACCGGCCACGGCCGGTCTGCGAAATCGAGATGGAGAATACGATGTCGATCACTGCCGAACGCAAGTCGGAACTGATCAAGGAATTTGCCCGCGAAGGCGGCGACACGGGTTCCCCCGAGGTCCAGATCGCGATCCTGACCGAACGGATCGTCAATCTGACCGAGCACTTCAAGACCCACAAGAAGGACAACCACTCGCGCCGCGGCCTGCTGATGCTGGTCTCCAAGCGGCGCTCGCTGCTTGACTATGTCAGGGGCAAGGACGAGGCGCGCTATCGCGAACTCATTCAGCGTCTCGGAATCCGCCGCTGACGCTGCGGCCCGGCCGGCGCGCCGGGCAAGGAAATCGGAAAGCTGACAGGCGCGGGCCGCAGGGGCGGACCCCGCCTTCCGGTTTCAGGATCAGCCCAGGGGGGCTGAAGGAAGGTATGCAAGAATGTTTCAGGTAAAACGAAAAGAGATCGAGTGGGGCGGGCGCAAGCTGGTCCTCGAAACGGGCAAGGTCGCCCGCCAGGCGACAGGCTCCGTGATGGTGACCTATGGCGAGACCATGGTGCTCTGCACGGTCGTCGCCGAAAGGTCCCCGAAGCCGGACCTGGATTTCTTCCCGCTGACCGTCAATTACCAGGAGAAGTATTTCGCCGCGGGCAAGATCCCCGGCGGCTTCTTCAAGCGAGAGGGCCGGCCCGCCGACAGCGAGACGCTGACCAGCCGCCTGATCGACCGGCCCGTCCGGCCGCTGTTCGCCCCGGGCTTCAAGAACGAGACCCAGATCATCTGCACCGTGCTGCAGCACGATCTGGAGAATGAGCCCGACGTCGCCGCGATGGTGGGCGCCTCCGCGGCGCTGACCATTTCCGGCCTGCCTTTCATGGGCCCGCTGGGCGGCTGCCGTGTGGGTATGGTGGACGGCGAATACGTCCTCAATCCATCCCGCCAGCAGATGCCCGACTCCCGTCTCGACCTGTTCGTCGCCGGCACCGTCGACGCCGTCATGATGGTGGAATCGGAGGCCGACGAGCTCAGCGAGGACGAGATGCTGGGCGCGGTGATGTTCGGCCACAAGGCCTATCAGGAAGTCATCGACGCCATCATCGACCTGGCCGAGACGGCCGCGAAGGAGCCCTGGGCCCCGCCGCCGCCGCTCTACACCGACTCTCTGATGGAGCAGATCTCCGGCATCGCCCGCGACGATCTCGCCGCCGCCTACACGATCCGCGAGAAGACCGCCCGCCAGGACGCCGTCTCGGCGGCCAAGCAGAAGGTCAAGGACGCCCTCGCTGAACACGAGGAAGGCCGGCAGGCGGTCGGCGCCGCGCTCAAGGACCTCGAGAAGAACATCGTCCGCAACGGTATCCTTGACACCGGACAGCGCATTGACGGCCGCGATACCCGCACGGTTCGCCCGATCGAATGCGAGGTCGGCATCCTGCCCCGCGCGCACGGTTCGGCGCTGTTCACCCGCGGCGAGACCCAGGCCCTGGTGGTCACCACGCTGGGGACCGGCCAGGACGAGCAGATCATCGACGCGCTGGCCGGCGAAAGCCGCGAGCACTTCATGCTGCACTACAACTTCCCGCCCTATTCGGTGGGCGAGACCAGCTTCCGCCTGGGCCCGGGACGCCGGGAAATCGGCCACGGCAAGCTGGCCTGGCGGGCGGTCCATCCGCTGATGCCGTCGAAGACCGAATTCCCCTACACCATCCGGATCGTTTCCGAGGTGACGGAATCCAACGGCTCTTCCTCGATGGCGACCGTCTGCGGCACCTCGCTGGCGATGATGGATGCGGGCGTGCCGCTGCGCCGCCCGGTCTCCGGCATCGCCATGGGCCTGATCCTGGAAGGCGATCGTCACGCCGTCCTGTCCGATATCCTCGGCGACGAGGATCATCTGGGCGACATGGACTTCAAGGTCGCCGGCACGTCGAAGGGCGTCACCTCGCTGCAGATGGATATCAAGATCGCGGGCATCACCGAGGAGATCATGAAGACCGCCCTCGGTCAGGCCAATGAGGGCCGCGCCCACATCCTGGACTGCATGTCGAAGGCGATCAGCGCAGGCCGCGAGGAGCTGAAGGAAACCGCTCCGCGCATTTCCGTGATCAAGGTTCCGACCGACAAGATCCGCGACGTCATCGGCACCGGCGGCAAGGTGATCCGGGAAATCACCGAGGTCACCGGCTGCAAGATCGACATCGACGACGATGGCACGGTGAAGGTGGCTTCCAACGACGGCGACGCCGCGCAGAAGGCGCTCGACTGGATCCATTCCATCGTCGCGGAGCCGGAGCCCGGCGCGGTCTACAAGGGCAAGGTCGTGAAGATCATGGACTTCGGCGCCTTCGTGAACTTCTTCGGAAGCCGCGACGGCCTGGTCCATGTCTCCGAGATGCAGGAAGGCCGCACCGAGAAGGTGACCGACGTCGTCAACGAAGGCGACGAGGTCTACGTCAAGCTGCTGGAGGTCGACGACCGCGGCAAGGTGCGCCTGTCGATGCGCTATGTCGATCAGGAGACCGGCATCGAGAAGGAGGGCATCGAGCCCCTGCCCCAGCGCGAGCGCTCGGGCGGCGGCGACCGCCGTCCCCGCCGGCGCGACTGACGCCACGGCCCGAACTGAACGGGAAACCCCGGAAGCGCCGCTTCCGGGGTTTTTCTTTGCCCGCTCCGCCGCCCTCGCCCAGAATGCCGCGCGGGAGGAATGCGACATGAAGCAACTGGCCACGGGCTACGGCCTGATCGAGGCGCCGCTGTGGGATGCGGAACGCGGGCTGCTGTTCAGCGACGTGCAGAACGGCGGGGTCCATGCCCTGAGCCGTGACGGCGCGGTGACGACGCTCATCCCCCATCGCCGCGGCATCGGCGGCATGGTCCATCATGTCGACGGCGGCGTGGTGGTCGGCGGGCGCAACATCGCCTTCAAGAGCTTCGACGGGACGCGCACGGAGATCCTGCTGGACAAGGACATCACCGAAACGGCCATCGGCTTCAACGACTTCACCACCGACGCGGCCGGCCGGCTCTTTGTCGGCTCGCTCGGTTTCCAGGTCTTCAGCGGCGATCCCGAACGGCCGGGACACCTCCATGTCATTCACCTGGATGGCACCGCCTCGACGGTTTCCGACGGCATCATGCTGACCAACGGCATGGGTTTCTCGCCCGACGGCACGCGGCTCTACCATTCGGATGCGCGCCGGAACATCGTGCGGGTCTACGAGGTCGACGACGGCCGGGTCGGCGAGTGGTCGGTGTTCGCCGAGTTCGAGGACGGCCATCCGGACGGGCTGTGTGTCGCCGAGGACGGCGCTGTCGTCGTCGCCGTCGCCTTCGGCAGCCGCGTCGCCGTGCTGGAGCCGGACGGATCGCTGCGGGAAAGCCTCCGGGTTCCGCTGCCCATGGTCACCAGCGTGGCTTTCGGCGGCGGCGATCTCCGCGATCTCTATGTCGTCACCGGCTCCCGCGAGGGCCCGCACGAGAACTGCGGCAGCATCTATGTCACCGACATCGGCGTCGCCGGCCTCGCCGTCGCGTCATGCCGGGTGCGGTTGAGGTGGGACGATTAAACGGTCAACCGGCCAGATCGATTCGCCAATTACGGGACCGCCACTCACTCGGCGTGTCACCCCCGCCTCTGTGCGGGGGTCCGGAGCGGCTTCGCCGCAAGTCGATGATCCTGGCCGGATGCCCGCACGGGGGCGGGCATGACACCCAAGCGGCGGTGGCGATTCAATCTAACACCGGAACGATCTAACCCAGGAGATCGAGCCATTCCTGCTCGGTCAGGGTCGTGACACCCAGTTCGGCGGCCTTCTTCGCCTTGGAGCCGGCCCCGGGGCCGGCGACGACGTAGTCGGTCTTCTTCGAGACCGAGCCGGAAACCTTCGCCCCCAGCGATTCCGCACGCGCCTTGGCCTCGTCCCGGGTCATGGTTTCCAGCGTGCCGGTGAACACCACGGTCTTGCCGGCGACCGCCGTGTCGCGCTTCGGCGCTTCGAAATCCGTGACCCGCACTTCCGCCAGCAGCGCGTCGAGCACCTCGCGGTTGTGCGGTTCGGCGGCGAACTCGGCCAGCGCGTCGGCGACGGTCGCGCCGATGCCGTCGATGGCGACCAGTTCCTGATAGGCCTCGGACTCCGGTCCTTCCGCCGCCGCCCGCGCGGCCGCCAGAAGGTCGTCGAGCCTGAGATAGTTCGTCGCCAGCACGCGCGCCGTCTGCTGGCCGACATGGCGGATCCCGAGGGCGAACAGGAAACGGTCCAGGCCGATCTCGCGGCGTTCCTCAATGGCGGCGAACAGGTTCCGCACCGATGTCGCGCCGAAGCCCTCGCGCTCCTCCAGCTTCAGTTCCCCGTTGCGACCGGGCAGGGTGAAGATGTCGGCCGGGGCGCGGATCACGCCTTCCTGGAAGAACATCTCGATCTGCCGCGTGCCCAGGCCTTCGATGTCGAAGGCGTTGCGGGAGACGAAGTGCTTGAGCCGCTCCACCGCCTGCGCCGGGCAGATCAGCCCGCCGGTGCAGCGGCGCACCACGTCGAGTTGGCCGTCGGCGCGCACGTCGCGGACGGCGTGGCTGCCGCAGGCCGGGCAGGTCTCGGGAAACGCGTAGTGCTTCGCGTCTACGGGCCGCTTGTCCTCGACCACGCCCAGGATCTGCGGGATCACGTCGCCGGCGCGCTGCAGGATCACCGTGTCGCCGATACGGACGTCCTTGCGGGCGATCTCGTCCTCGTTGTGGAGCGTCGCGTTGGAGACCACGACGCCGCCGACGGTCACCGGCTCCAGCCGCGCCACCGGCGTCAGCGCGCCCGTCCGGCCGACCTGGATGTCGATGCCCTTCAGCACCGTCATGGCCTTTTCGGCGGGGAACTTGTGGGCGATGGCGAACCGCGGAGAGCGGCTGACATAGCCGAGCCGGTCCTGCCAGTCGAGGCGGTCGACCTTGTAGACGACGCCGTCGATGTCGTAGTCGAGTTCCCCGCGCCCGGCCTCGATCTCCCGGTAGAGCGCCATGATCTCGTCGACGCCGCGGCAGATGCGCGTCAGCGGGTTGATGGTGAAGCCCCAGCCCTCGAGCGCCGCCAGCACGCCGGACTGGGTGTCGGCGGGCAGGGCCGAGACCTCCCCCCAGGAATAGGCGAAGAAGGCGAGTTTCCGGTTCGCCGTGACCGAGGCGTCGATCTGGCGGAGCGAACCGGCCGCCGCATTGCGCGGATTGGCGTAGATCTGCCGCCCCGCCTCGGCCTGGGCGCGGTTCAGCTCGGCAAAGGCCGTCTTCGACATGTAGACCTCGCCGCGCACCTCGAAGACATCCGGCGCGCCGTTCGGCAATTCGTTCGGTATGTCGCCCACGGTGCGGACATTGGCGGTGACGTCCTCGCCCTCATAGCCGTCGCCGCGCGTGGCGCCGGTGACCAGCCGCCCCTTCTCGTAGCGGAGCGAGGCCGACAGCCCGTCGATCTTCGGTTCGGCGTTGAGCGCGATTTCCGTTTCGGCGTCGAGGTTGAGAAACCGGCGCACGCGCTGGATGAAGTCGGCGACGTCCTCTTCGGAAAAGGCGTTGCCCAGCGAGAGCATGGGTCGGGCGTGCGTCACCTTGCCGAAGCCGGAGGCCGGCGCCGCGCCCACGCTCTGCGTCGGGCTGTCCAGGGTCACGAGGTCCGGATGCTCCGCCTCCAGTTCCTCCAGACGCGCACGCAACCGGTCGTATTCGGCGTCCGTGACCGTCGGCGCATCCTCCTGGTAGTAGCGGCGGTCGTGTTCGCGGATCTGCTTCACCAGCCCGGCGTGCTCCTCGCGCGCTTCGATCGGCGCCCTGTCGCTCATGGCTGCCTCCCGCTCAGCAGCTTGTCGGCGGCGGCGCGCGCTTCCGCCGTGATTTCCGCGCCGGACAGCATGCGCGCGATCTCCTCGCGCCGTTCGCCGCTTTCCAGCCGGACAACGCGCGTCGTGGCGCGGTCGGAGACGTCCTTGGCTATCAGCCACTGCCGCCCCGCGCGCGCGGCGACCTGCGGACTGTGGGTGACGACCAGAACCTGGAAGCGCCCGGCGAGACGTTGCAGCCGCTCGCCCACGGCGTCCGCCGTCGCGCCGCCGACGCCCCGGTCGACCTCGTCGAAGATCAGCACCGGCGCATCGCCCGAACCGGCCAGCACCACCTTCAGCGCCAGCATGAATCGCGAGAGCTCGCCCCCCGAAGCGATCTTCGCGATCGGGCCCGGCTCCGCGCCCGGATTGGTCGCGACCTCGAAGCGCACCTGATCGGCGCCCTGCGCACCCCAGTCCTGCTCCGCCAGCGGCGCAACACCGGTCAGGAACCGCGCCCCGCCCATCCGCAGGGGCTCGAGTTCGCCGCGAACCGCCTCGTCCAGCCGGCCGGCCGCTTCGCGGCGCGCGGCCGACAGCGTCTCCGCGGCCGCAAGATAGGTTTCCCGCGCCGCCCGCGCTTCGCCGGCCAGCCGCTCGATGTCCCGACCACCGCCCTCGATCGCGGCGAGCTGGCTGCGGTAGCGTTCCAGCAGTTCGGGGAGACCGTCCGCTTCGACCCGATGCTTGCGCGCCGCGCCGCGCAGCGCGAACAACCGCTCGTCGACGCGTTCCAGTTCGCCCGGTTCCGCGTCCAGATCGGCCGCCACGGCCGAAATCGCGTTCACCGCCTCATCGGCCTCCACCGCCGCCCGCGCCAGGGCGTCGAGCGCCGCCTCCAGCCGTCCCGCGGCCCGGTCCCGAACCCTGTCCAGGGCGCGTTCGGCGGCACGCAGGCGGGAAGCCACGCCGCCTTCGTCCTCCAGTGCGCCGACAGCGTCGGAGACCGCCTCGGCGATCTTCTCCACCTGCATCAGGAAGCCGCGGCGCTCGGCCAGCCGCTCCTCCTCACCGGGCTCCGGCGACAGCTCCTCCAACTCGGCCAGGGCGTGTTCAAGGAAGTCCTGCTCCGCCCGCGCCTTCTCGACTTCCGCGACGCGCGCGGCGTGGGCCTTCTCCAGCCGCCGCCATTCGGCGTGCGTGCTCCCGACGGCCCCCAGGCGGGCGTCGTTGCCCGCAAAGCGGTCCAGAATGCCGCGATGGTTGGCCGTCTTCATCAGCCCGACCTCCGCCGCCTGTCCATGAACCTCGACAATGGTTTCGCCCAGCCGTGCGAGGAACCCCACGCTGACCGGCTGGTCGTTGACGAAGGCCCGGCTACGGCCGTCCGCCGACAGGGTGCGGCGGACGATGAGCTGATCCTCGGGCTCGATTTCCTGTTCGCGCAACAGTTCCTGCGCGGGATGGTCGTCGGGAAGTTCGAAGACAGCGATCACCGCGCCGCGGTCGGCGCCGGAGCGCACCAGCCGGCCCTCCGCGCGCTGGCCGATAGCGAGGCCGAGGGAATCGAGCAGGATCGACTTGCCGGCGCCGGTCTCGCCGGTCAGCGCGCAAAGGCCGCCGGCCAGATCGATATCCAGCCGGTCGAAGACGACGATGTCACGAATCGAGAGCGACCGGAGCATCGCCCATATACATCAGAAAATGCTGTTCCAGACCTGCGAAATCCAGGAACCCTCGCTGGCCTCCGGCTCCAGGTCCTCGCCCTGGAGCATGGCATAGGAGTCCCGATACCACTGGCTCTGCGGGTAATTGTGGCCCAGCACGGCCGCGGTCGCCTGCGCCTCGTCGGTCACACCGAGGGACAGATAGGATTCGACCAGCCGGTGCAGCGCCTCGGGCGTGTGGCTGGTGGTCTGGAACTGCTCCACGACATTGCGGAACCGGTTGATGGCCGCGACGTAGTGACCGCGCTGCAGGTAGTAGCGGCCGACCGTCATCTCCTTGCCCGCCAGATGATCGCGGGTCAGCGCCAGCTTGGCCTGGGCATCCTGCGCGTAGGCCGAGCGCGGATAGCGCTGGAGAACCTCCTGCAACTTGTTCAGCGCCTCGCGCGTGCGGCCCTGGTCGCGCTCCACATCGGCGATCTGCTCGTAGTTGGAGACCGCGATCATGTAGTGGGCATAGGGCGTGTCCTTGCTGCCCGGATGCAGGCGAATGAAGCGTTCGGCCGCGCCGATGGCGAGGTCGTAATCGTTGGTCATGTAATAGGAGAAGATCGCCATGATCTGCGCCTTGGTGGCCCAGACCGAATAGGGATACTGCCGCTCGACCAGATCGAAGCCAGCCGCCGCCTGTTCGTAATCTTCGGCCACGAGCGCATCCAGCGCACTGTTGTAGAGCACTTCGACGGGGGGTTCCGGGGCTGGCTGCGCGCCGGCGACCGGAGTCTCGTCCTCGCCGCCCGAGCAGCCGGCGAGAAACGCGGCAAGCAGGGTCAACAGCGTCAGCGCGCCCAGTGAGCGCACGATCGGAAATCTGGATTCCATAGGGGCTTATTCTCACGACGGATGAGCGAAATCAAGCGGCCCCGAGCCCGTCCGCGCGCCGTAACGGAAGACGGCACGGGACTTGAAGCTTCCGGCTGCGGACCAGACGCCGACCGAGCCCGGCCGGAGCCAAGTCCCCAACTGGATCACAATTGGTGACAGGGAGAGACCAAATGCAACACGACCGAAGCGTCGACCGGCATGTCGGGGAGCGGATCCGCAGCCGCAGGGCCGAACTGGGCCTGACGCAGCACGATCTGGCGTCGACGCTGGGCATCTCCTACCAGCAGGTTCAGAAATACGAGACCGGGTCCAACCGCGTCAGCGCGGGACGGCTCTATGACCTCTCCCAGCGGCTCGGCTGCCATGTCGGATATTTCTTCGACGGGCTGGAACCGTCCACCGTGATGCCGGAACTCGGTCATGGCGGTCAGAACCGGACCACGATCGAACTGGCGCGCAATTTCAATCGCCTGCCGACCGGCACCGTGAAGGGGGCGATCAGCAGCCTGGTGCGCGCGCTGGCCGACGGCGAGGAAACCGACATTCAGGCCGCGGCCCACCGGATCGCGGCGGAATAGCCGCACCGCGGCAATGCGGGTCCGAAGGGATGCCGACGGTCAGTCGGCTGCGTCGACCAGCCTGAGCTCTTCCCAGTCAGCCGTTTCCTGTTCGATGACATAGTTGGCCCGGTCCGCGAACAGGGCCTTCAGCAACCGGTTGTTGAGCCCGTGACCAGCGCGTTCGCCGTGATAGGCGCCGACGATGCGATGGCCCGCGGTATAGAGATCGCCAATCGCGTCGAGCGCCTTGTGGCGCACGCTCTCGTCCTCGTAGCGCAGCCCCTCGGGATTCAGCACCTTGTCGCCCTGCACCACGACAGCGTTGTCCAGCGAACCGCCCTTGGCGAGTCCGGCCGCCCACATCCCCTCGATCTCCTCGTAGAGACAGAAGGTCCTCGCCCGCGCGACATCCTGCTCGAAGCTGTGGAAGCCGGGATGGAACTGCGTCGACTGCGCCGCGAGCAGCGCATTGTCGAAGGCGATGTTGAAGCTCAGCCGGAACTCGTCCGCCGGCGACAGCCGTGCCCAGGTCCGGTCGTCGCCGACGCGCACCTCGCGGAGGATGCGGATGACCCGGCGCGGCATGTCCTGCTGCTTGATGCCGGCCTCGCGGATCATCTCCACGAAGGGCGCGGCGCTGCCGTCCATCACCGGGGTTTCCGGGCCGGAGACGTCCACGAAGCAGTTGTCGATCTCCATGCCGGACAGCGCCGACATGACGTGCTCGATGGTGGCGACCGACGCGCCGTCCGCGTTGGCGATCGCCGTGCAGAGCCGCGTGTCGGCGACATGATCGAAGCGCGCCGGAATCACGGCGGCATCGCCTTCCAGGTCGGTACGGCGGAAAACGACGCCTGTATTCGCCGGGGCGGGCCTGAGGGCAAGGCGCACATCCACGCCGGAGTGGAGACCCACGCCGTTGCGCTCGACGCCCTTCGCGATGGTTTTCTGAAAGCTCACGCGTAATGCCCCTATCGTGACCCGATACCGGTACTCATCCAATCTGTCGGCCGGGTGAAAAAAAGCCCCTCGCCGGCCATGCTGTCGCCTCGATTAAGCGACTGAATCACTTAAAGAAAGGCGCTGTCAGGGTTATATGAACGGCCCTGACAGCGCTCAAGTCACTCTTTGTTACCCTCTGTTACCCTGCCAAGCCTCTGGCGGGGCGGTCTTCAGTTCGCCTGACGCCGCAGGAAAGCGGGAATGTCGAGGTCGTCCTCGACGGCCTGGCTGCGCTTCTGTTCCGGTTCGCCCAGATCCAGACGCGGCGCGCCCATCTGGGGCTCGCTGCGGGCCTCGTCTTCGGCGGAACCGCCGGTCCTGGCGCCGAACAGACCGCGTCGCGGTTCGGGTTTCGAAGCCTCCTCCTGCTTCGGTGCGCGACCGGTCAGCCGGTCGAACAGCGACCGCGCCTTCGGGGCGTCATCCCTTTCCGCACCCGCAGCATGACGCGGCGCGGCAACGGCGGGCTTCGGCTCGGGCTCGACCGGCGCCTTGCTGCCAATCACCGGACGGGCCGGCGGCGGACCGTTGCGGTTGGTCGGGAAGGTCGGAAACTCGTAGTTCTGCTTGTCCGCATGCTGTTCGGCGGCTTCGGCCCGGGGTTCGGGACGCGCCGCCGCTTCGGCGACGTCATCGACCACCGGAGGCTGAACGCGGGCTTCCTCGTCGGGCGCGGCATGGTCCTCCGGCTCCATCTTCAGCGCCGTCGCGCCGGCGCCGAATGACGGCATGCGGGGCATGGAAGGCTGCGGCTGCGGCGGATTGGCGGCGGCCTGCTGCGCCGCCGTGGCGGCCGGACGGCCCGTCTGACCCGTCGAGGCGACCACGCGCGGGGTGAAGCCGGCCATGGGCTCGGCGGCCTCTTCCTCGATCGCGTCGATGCCGGTGGCGACCACGGACACGCGCATCTGGCCGTCCAGTTCCGGGTCCAGGATGGAGCCGATGATGATGTGGGCGTCCTCGTCCACCTCCTCGCGGATCAGGCTGGCGGCCTCGTCGACCTCGTGCAGTGTCAGGTCCATGCCGCCGGTGACATTGATCAGCACGCCGCGAGCGGATTTCAGGCTGAGATCCTCGAGCAGCGGGTTGGCGATGGCGTCGCCGGCCGCGCGCCGCGCCCGCTCCTCGCCCTCGGCCTGGCCGGTGCCCATCATCGCCTTGCCCATCTCGTTCATCACGGTGCGGACGTCGGCGAAGTCCAGGTTGATCAGGCCGGGCTGCACCATCAGGTCGGTGATGGAGCGCACGCCCGAGTGCAGCACCTCGTCGGCGATCTTGAAGGCGTCGGCGAAGGTGGTCTTCTCGTTGGCCACGCGGAACAGGTTCTGGTTCGGAATGACGATCAGCGTGTCGACATTGCGCTGCAGTTCCTTGACGCCCTCCTCGGCGATCGCCAGGCGGCGCTTGCCTTCGAACTGGAAGGGCTTGGTGACCACGCCGACGGTTAGCACGCCGGCCTCGCGGGCCGCGCGGGCGATCACGGGTGCGGCGCCGGTGCCGGTGCCGCCGCCCATGCCGGCGGTGATGAAGCACATGTGCGCGCCTTCGAGATGCTCCATGAGCTGGGGCATGGCCTCCTCGGCGGCCTGGCGGCCGACATCGGGCTGGGCGCCGGCGCCCAGCCCCTGGGTCAGACCCGCGCCAAGCTGGATCTGCTTGGAGGCGCGGGACTTGTTCAGCGCCTGCGCGTCGGTGTTCGCGGCGACGAACTCCACGCCCTGCAGTTCGGATTCGATCATGTTGTTGACTGCGTTGCCGCCGGCGCCACCCACGCCGAAGACGACGATCCGGGGCAGCGTTTCCGTCAGTTCCGGATAAGTCAGATTGATGGGCATGTTGATGCCTCCTTGCTCAATGCTCGACAGAGGGGTTCAGGGTTGCGGAGCCGGTTTGCCGGTCCCGTGGCGCTGTTCGCGGGCGCGCCTTCCCGTCGGTTCCCCGACCGGGGGAATTGCGTGTGGATTCGATCGGCCCGGGCCATCAGAAGTTCTCCCTGAGCCAGCGGCCGATGCGGATCAGCCCGCCGCTGCGGCGCTGCGCCGTGGGGCCGCCGGCGAGCTGCGCCCTGGCCTCCAGCCTGCGGTCGGCGAAGGCCAGGCTGCCGGCCAGCGCACAGTAGGCGGGGCTCAGCATGGCCTCGGGCAGACCCGTGACGTTCTGGGGGCGGCCGATACGAACCGGCTTGTCCAGGATGTCGTGAGCGAGGCGGTCGATTCCCGACAGCAGGCTGCCGCCGCCGGTGAGCACGATCTTGCGCCCGGCCATGGCGGCATGGCCGCTCGATTCGATGCGTTCGCGCACGGTCTCCAGGATTTCCTCGACGCGCGGTCGGATGACGCCGATCAGCAGCGACAGCGGCATGCGGCTGGAGGCGCTCTCGGTCCAGCCGTCGCCGATCGCGGGCACGGGGATCGTCTCGTCGTCGTCATGCGGGCCGACGAAGACGCCGCCGCGTGTGGTCTTCAGCCGCTCGGCGGCATCGATCGAGGTGGCGAGAATGCGGGCGATGTCGTTGGTGACGTGCGCGCCGCCGATCGGCACCGAATCGACGTGGATCAGGTGCCCGTCGCGGAAGATGCCGATCTTGGTGACGCCGGCGCCGATGTCGACGACCACCGCGCCGAGGTCCCGCTCGTCCCAGGTCAGCGCGCCGAGTCCGGCCGCGTAGGCGCCGGCCACCAGGTCGACCGGCGTCAGGTGCGCACGGCCGATGCAGATGTCCAGGTTGCGCTGGGCCGAGGTGGCGGCGGTGACGATGTGAACGTCGACGCCCAGCCGCCGGCCTTCCATGCCGCGCGGATCGTGGATGCCGCCGGCGCCGTCCAGGGAAAAGCCCACGGGAATGGCGTGCAGCACGGAGCGTTCGCCCGGCTCCGAGCGGGCGCCGGCCTGCTTCAGCAGGCGCTGCACGTCATGATCGCCGATCGGACGGTCCGGGGCAGCCACCTCGACACCCACCATGTGGGAGGCGGGATGGCCGCCCGAGAGCACCACGAAGACCTCGTCGATGGCGATCCCGGCCATCTTCTCGGCGGTATCCACGGCGGCGCGGATCGCGGCTTCCGCCGCGTCCATGTCGGTCACCACGCCCTTGCGCAGCCCGTGCGCGCGCCGCGTGCCGGCGCCGAGGACGCGGTAGCCGTCCTCGCCGGGCCGGGCGACGACGCAGGCCACCTTGGCGGAACCAACGTCGAGCGCGGCGATGATGTGGGAACGCGAACTGGCCATGCTTTCAGGTCTCCCGCTCAACCGCGCCGGGTTCGGCGGCCGGCGGCTCCAGCCGCACGATCACCCGTCCGGGCACGCGAAGATCGATAAGATTCAGACGCTTCTCCAACAGCCCGTCCCGGCGGTTGACCTCGCTGAAGCGGGCCCACGCCTCGCCGGGATCGGTCTCCGGCAGGCGCACGGTGACGCCGCTTTCCATGCCGATGTCCCAGCGGCGTTCCCGGATCAGGCTGGCGGTGCTCACCTGGCGCTTCAGCGCCGGCGCGCTGTCCAGCAGGGCGAACAGTTCGGCCGCTCGGAGGTTCGCGCCCGGCCCCACCAGCCGCGGCAGAGTGAGGTAGCGCGCGCCCACATCGGCCAGAATCACCTGGCCCGTACGGTCGATCAGCGCGGTGCGGCCATCGAGCTGCCAGCGCGCGAAGGGCTCGCGTTCGACGATGGCGATGTGCAGCCGGTCCGGCAGACGGCGGGTGACCGTCGCGGTCTCGACCCAGCCGACACCCTCCACGCGATGCTGCAGGTCCTCCAGGTCGAGGCGCAGGATCGGGTCGCCGACGGCGACGCCCAGCGCGCGGCGAAGCGCCTCGGGGCCGGCCCGGCGGCGGCCTTCCAGCGTCACTTCGGCGACACCCAGCCCTGCGGCGCGGAATGCAGTGTCGAGGCCCTGGTCCATCGCCGCCAGCGCCGCGCCGTGCCAGTCCCGCTGCAGGCCGACATAGCCACCGGCCAGGGCGACCGCGAAGGCTCCGGCGATGACGAAGCGGCCGAGCTTGCGATGACGCTGGCGCCGCAACAGTTCCCGCTCCACCGGCGCCTTGCGGCCCGCCGCGCCCTTGCTCTTCTCGCCGCCGCCCAGCACGCGGTCGGCGCTGTCCGCCATCAACGGTCGCATGATGCGTCCTCCACCAGTTCCCTGCAGAGGTCCTCGAAGCTGAGTCCCTGGTGCGCGGCGATTTCCGGCGCCAGGGACGTGGGCGTCATGCCCGGCTGGGTATTGACCTCCAGCAGGTAGAGTTCCGCGCCGCCCGCACCGGTGTCGTCGTAGCGAAGATCGCTCCGGGTCAGACCGCGGCAGCCGAGCGCCTTGTGAGCGCGCAGCGAATAGTCGAGCGCCAGTTTGTAGTCTCCCTCCGGCATGGGCGCGGGCATCAGGTGCTTCGACCCGCCCGGCGCGTATTTCGCTTCGTAGTCGTAGAAGCGGCCCGGCGAGACGATCTCGATGGCGCCCAGCGCCCGGTCGCCCATGACGGCGACCTGGATTTCCCGGCCGGGGATGTATTTTTCGACCAGCAGGCGCTCATCCGGTTCGCCCTGATCGAGCGGGCGGAAATTGTCGCCTTCCAGGATGATCTCGACGCCCACCGAAGAGCCCTCGTTGAGCGGCTTCAGCACCAGCGGCGGCGCGTATTTCCGGCTCGCGGCCAGCGCCTTGCGGGTCATGACCTCGCCGTCGGGCACGGCGATGCCGGCGTCGCGGAACAGGATCTTCGCTTCGGGCTTGTTCATCGCCAGGGCCGAGGCAAGGACCCCGGAGTGCGTGTAGGGAATACCCATCATTTCCAGCATCCCCTGCACCGTGCCGTCCTCGCCGTAGCGGCCGTGCAGGGCGTTGAAGACCAGATCGACCTTCGCGGCGTTCAGGGTCTCGGCAATGCGCCGGTCGACGTCGATGCGGACCACGTCGTGGCCCAGCGATTCCAGCGCCTTCGCGCAGGCCTCGCCGGTGACCAGCGAAACTTCGCGCTCGGCCGACCAGCCGCCCATGATGACCGCGATCCGGCTCATGAGCGGGCCTCCCGGGCGACGCCGATGCGCCGGATCTCCCAGCGGAGTTCGATGCCGGTGACGGCCTTCACGCGTTCGCGCACCGTCTCGCCCAGGGTCTCGAGGTCGGCGGCCGTGGCCGCACCGCGGTTGATCAGGAAATTGCAGTGCTGCTCCGAAACCTGGGCGTCGCCGATCACCAGGCCGCGGCAGCCGGCGCGGTCGATCAGTTCCCAGGCCTTGTGTGCGGGCGGGTTGGCGAAAGTGCTGCCGCCGGTGCTGGTCTTCACCGGCTGCGTGGTGGTGCGTTCGGCGCTGATCTCGTCCATCCGGCGGCGGATGGCCTCCCGATCGCCCGGCTCGGCGCGCAGGACCGCTTCCACGAAGATCCGGTCCTCGGGCAGCGAACAGTGCCGATAGCCATAGCCGAGTTCCTCGACCGAAGACCATTGCAGGAAGCCGTCCCCGTCCACCCAGCGCGCGGCGAGCACGATGTCCTTCATCTCCTGACCATAGGCGCCGGCGTTCATGCGCAGCGCGCCGCCGATGGTGCCCGGGACGCCGCGCAGGAATTCATAGCCCTTCAGCCCGCGGTCGCGCGCCCGCAGCGCCACCGAGACGTTGCTGCAGCCCGCGCCCACGCGCAGGCCGCGCGCGTCGTCCTCGATATGACCGAAGCCCCGGCCCAGCCGGATGACGACACCGGGGACGCCGCAGTCGCGCACCAGCAGGTTCGCGCCCGCGCCGATGAAGGTCAGCGGCGCGTCCTTCGGCCGGTTCGCCATGAAGTGAACCAGATCGTTCAGGTCGGCGGGCCGAAACAGCACCTCCGCCGGACCGCCGACGCGGAACCAGGTCAGGTCCCTCATCGGCGCCTCGGCCGTGTAGCTGCCGCGCACCTGCGGCAGACGGTCGATCAGCGATGTGGCCCGTCGTGTCATCACCGCCGCCCTCATGCCGTTCCGTCCTGCAGCGCCTGGAGCTGCCCGGGCAGCGCGTTCGCCCACTGGGTGATGGAGCCCGCGCCGAGACAGACGACCATGTCCCCCCCTTCCGCTTCGTCCAGCACCATCGCCGCCAGCGCTTCCGGTCCGGCGAGCGCGCGCACGCGGCGATGTCCGCGGGCGTTCAGCCCCTCGATCAGGGCGTCGCGGTCGAAACCTTCGATCGGCTGTTCGCCGGCCGGATAGACAGGCGCCACCAGCACGGTGTCGGCGTCGTTGAAGCAGGAGCAGAAGTCGCCGAAGAGCGCGGCGAGCCGCGAGTAGCGGTGCGGCTGGACCACGGCAATGACGCGGCCGGCCGTGCTCTCACGCGCGGCCTTCAACACGGCGGCGATCTCCACCGGATGATGACCGTAGTCGTCGATTACGGTGACGCCGCCGGCCTCACCGGTCTTCGTGAAGCGCCGTTTCACGCCGGAGAAGGCGGCGAGCCCGTCGCGGATCGCCTCGTCGCCGATGCCGATCTCTCGGGCGACAGCAATCGCGGCCAGGGCATTGAGGATGTTGTGGCGGCCCGGCATCGGCAGCGTCAGGCCATCGACGCGCGATTCCGCACCGGTGCGGCGGTCGTGGAACTCGACGGCGAAATGGGCCGCGCCTTCGCTGAAGCTCTCGTCGACCGCGCGCACGTCGGCCTGGCGGCTGAAGCCGTAGGAGATGACGCGGCGGTCGGTGATCTGGCCGATCAGCGACTGCACTTCCGGATGGTCGATGCACATCACGGCGACGCCGTAGAAGGGGATGTTCTCGACGAAGGTGACGAAGGCATCGCGGATCTCGTCGAAGTCGGCGTAGTGATCCAGGTGTTCGGCGTCGATGTTGGTCACGATCACCGCAGCGGCCGGCAGCCTGACGAAGCTGCCGTCGGACTCGTCAGCCTCCACGACCATCCACTGGCCGCGGCCCAGACGGGCGTTGGTGCCGTAGGCGTTGATGATGCCGCCGTTGATCACGGTCGGATCGAAGCCGGCATGGTCGAGCAATTGCGCCACCATGGAAGTCGTCGTCGTCTTGCCATGGGTGCCGCCGACAGCCAGCGCCCATTTCAGCCGCATCAGCTCGGCCAGCATTTCGGCGCGGCGGACCACCGGCACGTGCCGTTCGCGGGCGGCGCGAACCTCCGGGTTGTCGGCCTTGACCGCCGAGGAGACGACCAGCGCCTGCGCCTCGCCCAGGTTCTCGGCGCGGTGGCCGATCGAAATCCCGATGCCGAGACCGCGCAGCCGCTCGACATTGGCGCTCTCGGCGATGTCGCTGCCCTGCACGCGGTAACCCAGCGTGTGCATCACCTCGGCGATGCCGCTCATGCCGATGCCGCCAATGCCGACGAAATGGATGGGTCCGATATCCAGGGGCATCTGGGTCATGTCCGGTCCTCCACACTACGCACGCCGGAAACTTCTTCGACCAGATCGGCGAGCCGCTCGGCCGCGTCGGGCATCGCGATCTGCCGTGCGGCCGCCGCCATGCGCGACAGGGCCGCCGGATCCTCCAGCAATGCCTCCAGCGTGCGGCGGCAGGTCGCCACGTCGAATCTCTCGTTGGGCACCAGCCAGGCCCCGCCGGCATCGGCCATGGCGCGGGCGTTGGCCGTCTGATGGTCGTCGGCGGCGTGGGGATAGGGCACCAGGACCGAGGGCCGCCCGGCAACGGCGAGTTCGTTCACGGTCGATGCGCCGGCGCGGGACAGCACCAGATGCGCCGTACCCAGAAGCGCCGCCATGTCCTCGAAGAAGGGCTCCAGCCGTGCTTCCATCCCGGCGGCGGCATAGGCGGCGCGGGCGGCATCCATGTTCTCCGGGCGAACCTGCTGGGTGACGCTCAGCCGCGACCTGAGCCGCTCGGGCAGGCCGCCCAGGGCCTCGGGCACCGTCTCGGCGAAGACCGCCGCGCCCTGACTGCCGCCGAACACGAACAGGTTCAGCGGGCCGTCATGACCGGGGCTTTCATAGGGCGCATCCCGCAGGGTCAGGATCGCGTCACGAACCGGATTGCCGACCACCACGGTGCGCGTGTCCTCGAACCGCTCCAGCCCGCCGGTCGCCGCGAAGGAGAGACCGACCGCAGCGGCGCGGCCGGCGAAAAGCCGGTTGGCGCGGCCGGCGAACGCGTTCTGCTCATGCAGGACGATGGGCCGGCGCTGCCGCCCCGCCGCCCAGAGCGCGGGCAGGGAGGCGTAACCGCCGAAGCCGATGACGGCCGCAGGCGCCAGACGCCGCAGGGCCGCCAGTGCCTGCATGCAGCCACGCCCCATGCGTACCGCCGACCGCAGCTTCTGGCCGATTCCGCCGGCCGGAGACGCCGCTTCGACGGTGACGATCTCGGCGTCGGGGAACCGCTGGCCGAACTGCGCTCCGCGCCGGTCGGTCATCAGCGCCAGACCATGGCCACGGCGCGCGAGCTGCTCGGCCAGCGCCTGCGCCGGGAACAGGTGGCCCCCGGTCCCGCCGGCGGTCAGCACGAATTTCTTCCGCGCCGCCATCAGCCGCCGCCTCCCGGCGCCTGACGGCGCATCAGCGCCAGCAGGAAACCCGCGCCGATCGACAGGGCCACCAGCGAGGAGCCGCCATAGGAGATGAATGGCAGGGTCATGCCCTTGGTGGGCAGCAGATTGAGATTGACGCCGATATTGACCGCCGCCTGCAGGCCGAACATGGCGAGGAAGCCAGTGCAGCAGAGCACGACGAACAGATCGTCCTCGCGGCGCATGCGCATCAGTCCGCGCACCACGATCAGGGCGAACAGGGCGATGCCGACGACGCAGGCCAGGGCGCCGAACTCCTCCGCGGCGACGGCGAACACGAAGTCGGTATGGCCGTCGGGCAGCAGGTACTTCACTTCCCCCTGCCCCGGACCGCGGCCGGTCAGGCCGCCGGCCTCGAAGGCTTCCAGCGCGCGCTCGACCTGGTAGTTCTCGGCCGACGGATCGAGGAACCGGTCGAAGCGTTCCCGGACATGTTCGAACAGGTGATAGGCGCCGAACAGCGCCCCCGCCCCCGCCGCCGCCAGCACGCCGACCAGCAGCATGGGCATTCCGGCGACGAAGTACTGGGCGGCCCAGACGCAGGCCACGACCAGCGACATGCCGATGTCCGGCTGCATTGCCAGAACGCCGACGATCAGCAGGCAGAGCAGGGCGGAAATGCCGACGCCCGGCGGTCCGCCGGGTTCGCGGCGGCCGGCGGCGATCAGCCAGGCGGTGACCACGACGAAGGTCGGCTTGATGAACTCCGAGGGCTGCACCGAAAGACCGCCCAGGCGGAGCCAGCGGGTGGCGCCGTTGACGTCGACGCCCATGAACAGCGTCGCCAGCGTGGCGAGGAAGGCCAGCGCGAAACCGATGATGGCAAGGCGCCGCACCTGCGCGACCGAAAGGATCGAGAGTCCGACCAGCGCCGCCAGCGCGGGCGCGAGGAAGATCATCTGGCGCTGCACGAAGAAGAAGTGGTCCAGCCCCTTGCGGTGCGCGGTCGCGGGCCCCGCCGCCAGGGTGAGGGTGATGCCGATGCCGATCAGCAGCACGAAGGCGACCAGGGTGAACTTGTCCACCGTCCACCACCAGCGGCCCAGGGTCGAGCGGTCGGTGCGTCCGAAGCCGATCATGACGCGCCCTCCGCGTCCGACCGTTCGATGATGAAGGACGCCACGGCGCGGAATGCGTCGCCGCGCGCCTCGAAGTTCGGGAACTGGTCGAAGCTGGCGCAGGCAGGCGACAACAGCACCACGCCGGAACCGGCCTGCCGGGCGTCGGACCAGGCGGTCTCGACCGCCGCGGCCAGCGTACCGCAGCGCCGGGTCTCGACGCGGCCCTCCAGCTCGTCCGCAAAGGCGGCTTCAGCCTCGCCGATCAGATAGGCGCGGCGCACCCGCTCGAGGAACGGGTAAAGCGGGCCCAGTCCGCCCTGCTTCGGCTTGCCCCCGGCGATCCAGTAGATGCCGGCGAAGGCGCCCAGCGCCCGGGCCGCGGCCTCGGCGTTGGTGGCCTTGGAGTCGTTGTAGAAGGTTATGCCCTCGCGCTCGCCGATGCGTTCGATCCGGTGCGGCAGACCGGGAAAGCTCGCGATGGCGCGGGCGATATCGGCGGTCCGGCAGCCGATGGCGCGGCAGGCTGCGTAGGCGGCGGCGGCATTCTGGTGATTGTGCGCGCCCGGCAGCGCCCTGGCCGCCGCAAGGTCCATGACCTTCAGCCCGCCATCGAAGAGCTGGCCCTTCAGGACATAGACCCCATCGGCCAGCGGCCGGCCGACGGCGACGGGCACGACATGGACGTCGTGGCGGTCGGCGAGGCGCTGCGCCAGATCCGCGCCGAAGTCGTCGTCGACGCCGATCACCGCCGTGTCGCCCTGGCCGACCCGGGCGAACAGCCGCTCCTTCGCCGCGACATAGCCGGCCATGCCGCCATGCCGGTCCAGATGGTCGGGGGTGATGTTGAGCAGCACGCTCACCTTCGGCTTGAGCGATTCAGTGAGGTCGAGCTGATAGGAGGAGAGCTCCAGGACGCAGACCTGCTCCGGCTTCGGCGGCTGCAGGTCGAGCACGGCGGTGCCGATATTGCCGCCGACCGCGGCGTCGACGCCGCAGGCGCTCAGGACATGGCCGATCAGCGCCGTTGTCGTGGACTTGCCGTTGGTGCCGGTCACACCGATAACACGCGCCTCGGGACAGGCGCGGACGAAAAGCTCGATGTCGCCGGCGATCTCGACGCCGGAGGCCGTGGCCGCGCGGATCGCCGGATGCGGCTCGGGATGGGTCAGCGGTATGCCCGGCGCGGGCACCAGCATGTCGACGGCGGCCCAGTCGATACGCTCGAGCGCTTCAACCGGGGCGTCCTTCAGCGCGGCGCGGCGTTCGGCGCTGTCGTCCCAGGCGACGACCTCGGCGCCGCCGGCGCGGGCGGCGCGGACAGTGGCAAGGCCGCTCTTGCCGAGGCCCAGGACCGCGATCCGTTTCCCCTCCATCCCCCTCAATGCGATCATCGGCTCACCTCAGCTTCAGCGTGGCGAGGCCGATCAGCGCCAGGATGAGGGCGATGATCCAGAAGCGGATGACGATGGTGGGCTCTTCCCAGCCTTTCTGTTCGAAATGGTGGTGCAGCGGCGCCATGCGGAAGACGCGGCGGCCGGTCAGCTTGAAGCTGGCCACCTGAACGATGACGGAAACGGTTTCCAGAACGAACAGGCCGCCGACGATGGCGAGCACGAACTCGTGCTTCACCACGACGGCGATGGCGCCGAGCGCGCCGCCCAGCGCCAGGCTGCCGGTGTCGCCCATGAAGACCATCGCCGGCGGCGCGTTGAACCACAGGAACCCCAGAGCGGCGCCGACCAGCGCGCCGGTGAAGACCGCCAGCTCGCCCGCGCCGGGCACGAAGTTGATCTGCAGGTACTCGGCGAAGACCGTGTGACCGCTGACATAGGCGATCAGCGCGAAGGTGGCGGAGGCGATCATCACCGGCACGATGGCGAGGCCGTCCAGCCCGTCGGTCAGGTTCACGGCATTCGCCGTGCCGACGATGACGAACATGCCGAAGGGCACGAAGAACCAGCCGAGATCGAGCATGAAGTCCTTCACGAACGGGAAGGCGAGCTGGTTGGACAGGTTCTCCGGCGCAATCAGCGCCAGCCAGACGGTGGCCACCAGGCAGATCCCGAACTCGACGCCCAGTCGCAACCGGCCCGGCAGGCCGCGATGGGTGCCGCCCTTCACCTTGGAATAGTCGTCGACGAAGCCGACCAGACCGAAGCCAAGGGTCACCATGACGACGATCCAGACATACTGGTTCGACAGATCCGCCCAGAGCAGCGTCGCCACCGTGACGGAGAACAGGATCAGGAACCCGCCCATGGTCGGCGTGCCCTGCTTCTTCACGATGTGGCCCTGGGGCCCGTCCTCGCGGATCGGCTGGGCGTAGCGCGGCTGGGACCGCAGCCAGCGGATGAAGTAGGGCCCGACGATGAAACAGACGAGCAGCGCCGTGATGACCGCGCCGCCGGTCCGGAAGGTCAGATAGCGGAACAGGTTGAAGAACAGGAACTGCTCCGAAAGCGGCGAAAGGAGGTTGTAGAGCATGCTCGCCCCCTTCAGCCGCGGGCGGCGGCTGCGCGGCCGCCCTCGCCCAGGGATTTCAGCGCCTCCACGACCACCGCCATGCGGCTGCCGAGCGAGCCCTTGACCAGCACAACGTCGCCGTCGCCGACCGCGGCGGCCACCTTAGGCGCCAGTGTCTCGGAGTCGGGCGCGTGCGTGACCTCGGCGCGGTCCTTCATCGCCGCCTCCAGCCGGGCCATCTCGGGGCCGCAGAGAAAGACCAGCCGGACGCCGCTTTCGGCGAGGTCATCGGCCAGGCCGGCGTGCATCCGGCCCGTTTCGCGGCCCAGTTCCAGCATGTCGCCCAGAACGGCGACACGGCGGCCGCGCCCTGCCGGCTCGGCGGCGCCGAGCACGGAAAAGGCGGCGCGCATGCTGGCCGGATTGGCGTTGTAGCTGTCGTCGATCAGGGTGAAGGAGCGGTCGCCGCGCATTGACACCTGTTCGCGCGCGCCCCGGCCGGCCAGCGGCCGCAGCCGCGCCAGCGCCGGCGCCGCACGGCCGATGTCTGCGCCGGCGGCCTGCAGCGCGGCCAGCACGCCCAGCGCATTCATCACCCAGTGTTCGCCGGGCAGGCCGACGCAGAACGTGGCCTCCACGCCGGCGAGATCGGCGCGGACGCAGGAGCGGTCGGCCTTGACCTTCGCGCAGATCAGCCGGACGTCCGCCGCGTCCGCCGCGCCGAAGGTGACGATCCGCCCGGCGCCCGCCCGCTTTGCCGCCGCGGTCAGACGTGCGGTCTGGGGCAGGTCGGCGGGAATGACCGCTGCGCCATCAGGGCCGAGGCGCTCGAAGATCTCGGCCTTGGCGTCGGCGATGGCATCCAGGGATTCGAACGCCGCCATATGCGCTGGCGCGATGGTGGTGACCAGCGCCACGTCGGGCCGGGCCATCTCGACCAGCGCCGAGATCTCGCCGGGATGGTTCATGCCCAGTTCCAGGACGGTGTACTCGGCATCGCGCGGCATCCGCGCCAGTGTCAGCGGAACGCCCCAATGGTTGTTGAAGCTCTTGTCCGAGGCGTGGACCCGCACCCCGCAGGCGGCAAGACAGTGGCGCAGCGCCTCCTTGGCGCCGGTCTTGCCGGCGGAGCCGGTCACTGCCAGTACCTTCGCCGAGGTCCGCTGGCGGGCGGCGCGGCCGAGATCCTGCAGCCCCTTCAGCGTATCGCCCACGACGACCAGCCGGGCCGGATCGGCGCCGGCCGGCGCACGGTGGACCATGGCCGCCGCGGCGCCCTTCGCGAGCGCGTCTTCGACATAGTCGTGGCCATCGAAGTTCGGCCCTTCCAGGGCCACGAAGAGATCGCCCGCGGTCACGGTGCGGCTGTCGATGGAGACGCCGCCGGCCCGCCAGCCGCCGGCCGCCTGCCCTTCCGTGGCCGCCGCCACCTCGTCCGCATGCCAGAGATCGATCATGTCCGCGCCTCCATTGCCTCGCCCGTCACCGACAGGTCGTCGAACGGAAGCACCTGATCGCCCACGATCTGGCCGGTTTCATGGCCTTTTCCGGCAATCAGCGCGGCATCGCCCTGGCGCAGCATGGAAACGGCGCGGACGATCGCCTCGCGGCGGTCGCCGATCTCGATTCCGCCCGGGCAGGCCGCCATGATCTCGGCGCGGATGGCGGCGGCATCCTCGCTGCGGGGATTGTCGTCGGTCACGATGGCGACGTCCGACAGCTCGGCCGCGATCCGTCCCATGACCGCCCGCTTGGCCCGGTCGCGGTCGCCGCCGCAGCCGAAGACGGTGACGATGCGGCCCGCCGTGTGGGGCCGGAGGGCGGCGATCGCCGCGCGCAGCGCCTCGGGCGTATGCGCGTAGTCGATGAAAGCGGCGGCGCCGGCGGAGCTGCCGGCCGGCTGCAGCCGGCCTGGCGCCCCCGTCAGTCCGGCCAGCGCCGCCAGAGCACCCCGGCGCCCGGAGTCCAGGACGGTCGCCAGGGTGAAGGCCGCGATCGCGTTCTCGGCCTGAAACGCGCCGACGAGAGGCAGGCGGACCTGCGCCCGCACTCCGGCGGCGTCGATCTCGAGATGCTGGCCGTCCAGGTCGGCCTCCAGCACGCGGTAGGTGACGTCGGCGTCGCCCCGGCCATAGGTGACCACGTGCAGCCCGGCCTCGCGGGCGCGGCCGGCGACCGTGGCGCCATGTTCGGAATCGGCGCAGATCACCGCCGGCGCGCCCTTCGGCAACAGCTCGGCAAACAGCCGGCACTTGGCGTCGAGGTAGTCCTCGACGGAGCTGTGATAGTCGAGATGGTCATGGCTGAGATTGGTGAAGCAGCCGGCGGTCAGACACAGCCCGTCGAGGCGGCGCTGGGCCAGCCCGTGGCTGGAGGCCTCCAGCGCCAGATGGGTCACGCCGTCATTGGCCAGCGCCGCCGCCTGCCGCTGCAGCGCCACCGGGTCCGGTGTGGTCAGCGAACCGGGATAGTGGCCGTTCCGGGTGGTCACGCCCAGCGTGCCGAGGCAGGCGGCGTTGATCCCCGCCGCTGCCCAGATCTGGCGCAGGAACCACACGATCGAGGACTTGCCGTTGGTGCCGGTCACGGCGACGACTGTTTCCGGCTGGGAACGGTAGAAACGGGCCGCCATGCGCGCCAGGCAGCGTCGCGGGTCCTGACCGGTGATCAGCGGTACGCCGGCGTCCAGGCTGCGTCCGGCAAGCACGGCGACGGCGCCGCTCGCCACGGCCCGTGGCACGAACTCCGCGCCGTCATGGCGGACGCCCGGCAGCGCGGCAAAGAGAAAGCCGGGACGTACTTCCCGGCTGTCCGCTGTCAGTCCGGCGATGTCGATATCGCCATGTTCGCCCGCGCTCCCGCCTGCAAGCCTAGAGAGTTTCATTCCGCCTCGCTGTCCGTTCGGCGTTGGCGGGGAGGGACAGCGCCTCGATGACACGCGGATCGTCGGGTGCGACAGGGCGCACGCCCAGGATGGGCGCGATCTCGGGAATGATGCGCCCCGCGGTCGGCGCGGCGTTCCAGCCGGCGGTGGCGTAGCCGAAGGTTTCCTTGGTGCCTTTCGGTTCGTCCAGCATGATGAGAATGACGTATCGCGGGTCGTGCATCGGGAAGATGCCCGCGAAGGACGTGATCATCGCCTTGCGGGAATAGCCGCCGGCCTTCGGCTTTTCGGCCGTGCCGGTCTTGCCGCCGACGACATAGCCCGGCGCCTGGGCCTTGCGGCCGGTGCCTTCCGCCACGACGAGCCGGAACAGCTTGCGCAGCTTCTCCGAGGTCGCCGGGGAGATCACCTCGCGCTCGGTGGCCGGGTTGCCGGGTCCGCGGCGCAGCAGCGTCGGCGTGACGTAGCGTCCGCCATTGACCATGGCGGCCATGGCGGCGGTGACCTGCATCGGCGAGACCGCGAGACCATGCCCGAAGGCGATGGTCATGGTCTCAAGCTCCTTCCAGCGGGCCGGGGCCTGGGGATCGATCACCTCCGGCAGTTCCAGCGGCGACCGGTCCAGGAGACCAAGCGAGCCGAGAAAGCGGCGCTGGGCTTCGGTGCCGACGTCCACCGCCATCTTCGCCGCGCCGATATTGGACGAGTACATGAAGATCTCGGCGACCGTCATCCAGCGCGCCTTGGCGTGGTGGTCGCGGATGGTGAAACGGCCATAACGGATCGGATGTGTCGCGTCGTAGCCGTCGGTCAGGCGCAGGCGCCCCACCTCCAGCGCCATGGCCGTGGTGAAGGCCTTGAAGGTGGAGCCCATTTCGTAGCGGCCATAGGTGGCGCGGTTGAAGAACGCGTCCTCGCGCATCGCCTCGCGCATGTTGGCGTCGAAATCCGGCAGGGAGACCAGCGAAATCACCTCGCCGGTATCCACGTCCATCACCACGCCGGCGCCGCCGATGGCGGAGAAGGTCTCGATGGCCCGCTTCAGTTCCCGGTGCACGACATGCTGCACGCCGAGATCGATGGAAAGGGCGACCGGCCCCGCGGCGGGATCGTGCAGACGCGTCTCCAGTCCCCGCTCCATGCCGGCGCGGCCGCGGTGCTCGCCGTCCAGGAAGCCGACCACGTGCGCGGTCAGCGCGCCCGCCGGGTAGTTGCGGGTGACCGTGGGCAGCATCTCGATGGCCGGATCGCCGACCCGGTAGACCGCGGCCACCTGATCGGGGGTCAGCCGGCGGCGCAGGATGACGCTGGCGCGGGCCGATTCCAGCCGCTCGCGGATCCCGGCGGCGTCGTCTTCGCCAAGGGCCACGGCCAGCCGTTCCGCCAGTTGCGGGATCGATTTCACCCGCCGCTTGTGGACCAGCAGCGTATGGGTCGGCAGGTCGACGGCCAGCAGGCCGCCATTGCGGTCCACGATGGAAGCCCGCTTGCGCCAGGGCAGCGCCTCGGATGCCGCAGCCGGCGCCTCGGACTCCGCCGCCCGGGCGGCGTCGGCCAGCAGGGGCTGCGCGGGCAGTGAAAGCTGCACCGTCCGCGCGGAAAGCCCGAAGAACCCGATGGCGAAAGCCACGGCCAGCAGCACCAGCCGGCGGCGCACGCGCGCGGCGTCGCTGGAGGGCAGCCGGGACTTCAGGTCACGGCCCGTAAGCTCCGCAGAGGGCGCCGGATCGAACAGGGTGCGGCTCATTTCAGTGCCTCCGTCGATCGGGCTTCGACAATGCCGCCCATGCGGTCGATGACCGTCTGCAGCGCCGCCGGATCGGCCAGGATGCGGTCCGCCGCGGTCGGCTTCAGCGGCAGGTGCCGCGCCGCCAGGTCCTCGATCCGCGACGGGCGGGTCTGATAGCTCCACTCCGCCTCCAGGACATGGATCTCGCGCCGGGCGTTCTCAATGCGGCGCTCGATCTCACGGGCGTGGCTGTCCGCGGCGTCATGGCGGCGCTCGATCTCGTAGACGCCGCCGACCACGGAAAGACCGGCGAGCACCGAAGCGATGGCGATATAGCCCTTCATGCGGCTTCGTCCTCAGTGCCCGCGCCAGGCGGCCACGGCGCGGCTGCGGACCTTTCGGCCACCCGCAGCCGCGCCGACCGGGCCCTCGGATTGCGTTCGATTTCGGCGTCGCCGGGCTTGATCGCCCCGCGCTTGAGCAGCCGGAAGGACGGCTCCCGCCCGTCCACTGCCTCGGGGCGGTGACGCGACCCCCTGGGCTCCGCGCCCGCGCGTTCGGTCAGGAAGCGTTTGACCAGCCGGTCTTCAAGGCTGTGGAAGCTCACCACGGCAAGCCGGCCGCCTTCGGCCAGCACGCGTTCCGCACCGCGGAGACCGCGTCGCAGTTCCCCCAGCTCGTCGTTGACGGCGATGCGGAGTGCCTGGAAGACCCGCGTCGCCGGATGAATGCGGCTGCCCGGCGCGGGGATGGCGGCGGCGATGATCTCCGCCAGCCGGCCCGTGGTGTCGATGGGCGCTTCGTCGCGAGCGCGGACCACGGCGCGGGCCGCCGGACGCGAGCGGCGCTCTTCGCCATAATGGTAGAACAGGTCCGCCAGCCGGGACTCCTCCCAGGTGTTGACGATGTCGGCGGCGGTCTCGCCGCTTCGGCTCATGCGCATGTCCAGCGGCCCGTCGCGCAGGAAGCTGAAACCACGCTCGGCGCGGTCGAGCTGCGGCGAGGAGACGCCCAGATCCATGGCCACGCCGTCGACTGCGCCGGCGTCCGCATCCCGCAACAGGGTCTCCATGTCGCCGAAGGCGCCGTGCAGGGGCGTCAGCCGTCCGCCATGAGCCTCTGCCATGACCTCGGCGGCGGCGATGGCGTCCGGATCCCGGTCGATGGCGTAGACTTGGCAGTCGGCCGCGGCCAGCCAGTGCGCCGTGTAGCCGCCCAGGCCGAAGGTGCAGTCGACATAGCGGCCGCCGTCGCGCAGGCGCAGCGCCGCGGTCACCTCGTCCAGCATGACGGGCAGATGCGCGCTCATTCGTCCCGCCCCCGTTTGGACAGCATGCCCTCATGGGCGCTGCGGGAACGCACGCGGCCCTCCTCAACCTTGCCGGAGGCGACGTCGGGATGCATCAGCGAGAACTGGTCGCCCCGGCCGACAAAGGCGATCTCCTTCTCCACGCCGACCGCTTCGCGCAGTTCGGGCGGCAGGACGATGCGGCCGTCGCCGTCGATGGTCAGCGTGCTGACGCCGCCGAAGATGGAATAGCTGATGTCTTCATAGGCCTGGCTGGTGGGGTCTTCCCGCTCCAGCCGCTCGAACAGCTTTTCGAGAAAGGCGTCGCCGCAGCCGATGAGGACGTTGTCGTCGTGGCGCGAGCGGAAGATGTGAACTTCGGCGGACTCGTCGCTCTCGCCCAGCAGCGTGCGGAACTTGGCGGGAATGGAGACCCGTCCGTTCCGGTCCACCTTTCGGACATATGTGCCGAGGAAGAACTTCATGCCCGGCCTGATGCTCCGCTGCTCTGGCTTCCTGCGCGCCGCCCGTTACGCCTTCTCCCCTCCGAGGCTTCTGGATGTCACCGGAAATACACGGAATTTTCTGGGGCAAAAATGGATATACGTGGAAAAAAATGGGGCGTCAATGGAATCGACCGGATTCGGATGGTGATGACCGCCAACAAGTGGAGAAAAACGGCGCACACATGTTCCGTTTCTGTTTCCATCATGAAGAAACCGCCTAACAAGCGGGAGCCCCGGCGGCGGCGGCCCGTGACCCCTCAGACGCGAGCGGATATGCTCGGGCCGGCGTGACAGGGAGGAATTCGATGAGCGGCGCGATTGCCTACGAGGTGGCGGCCTTCAACACGGCCACGGCCAGCGAGAACCGTATCCATGACGATTCGGTGGCGAAGAAGTTCGGTTTCCAGGGCGGCCTGGTGCCGGGCGTCGACGTCTACGCCTACATGACCCGGGCGGCGGTGATCCGTTTCGGCGCCGCTTTCCTCGCCCGGGGCATGATCGAGTGCCGCTTCGGCAAGCCGCTCTATGACGGCGAGACCGCACGGATCGAGGCCCGGGACGACGCGGACGGCCGGCTGGCCATCGCGCTCTCGGCGCGGGACACGGAGCTGGCGCATGCCACCGCCTGGCTGGCCGAGCCGGCGGAGCCGCCTCTGCCGGAGCAGTACCCGACAGCCGAGCTGCCGGCGCCGGACGCGCGGCCGCCGGCGTCAGCGCAGTCCCTGCCCGAAGGCGCGGCGCTGGGCACGATCCGGGAGACCGCCGACGGCGCGGGCCAGCAGAGCTACCGCGCCGACGTGCGCGAGACGCATCCGCTCTACACGGAGACCGGGGCGGTGCATCCGGGCTTCCTGCTGCGCCGCGCGAACAGCGCGCTGAAGGACAATGTCCGGCTGGGCCCGTGGATCCATGTCGGCAGCACGGTGCGCCATTTCGCGCCCCTGCAGGCCGGCGGCGATCTGGAGACCCGCGCCCGGGTCGCGCGGCGCTACGACCACAAGGGCCATGGCTTCGTCGAACTGGACGTCGCCCTGTTCTCGGAAGGCCGCGCCATTGCGCGCATCGACCATGTCGCCATATACGAACCGAGACAGGTTCGGATGAGTGCATGATTTCCCAGGCTTCGCGTATCTGGCTGACCCTGCTGGCCCTGCTGGCGCTGTCCGCCGTCCTGCAGGGCGCGCGCGCGCAGGCGCCCGAGACCGAGGTCGGCACCTTGTCGGTCGTGATCGAGAACGACTATTTTGCCCGCACCGACCAGAACTACACCAATGGCTGGCGCCTGCAGTATCTGCGCCCCAAGGGCGCGGTCAGCGACCTTACCGACTGGCTGGGCAAGACCTTCCTGGACGTGGATGACGAGACCCGCATCTACGAGGGCGTCTCCATCGGCCAGAACCTGTTCACCCCGCGCGATATCACCGACCCCAACCCGCAGCCCGGCGAGCACCCCTATGCCGGCTATCTCTATCTGGAGTTCGCCGGCGTGGTCGACCGCACCTTCGCCGTCGACACCCTGACCACTCAGATCGGCGTCGTCGGCCCGCTGGCCCTGGGCGAGTTCACCCAGAATTCGGTGCACCAGCTCATCGCCAGCCAGATCGCCAAGGGCTGGAACAACCAGCTGGAGAACGAACCGGTCCTGATGCTCAGCTTCGACCGCACCTGGCGGCTCTGGCGCGAAAGCCGGAAGTACAATTTCGACCTGCTGCCCACGGCGGGCGTCAGCGTCGGCAATCTGCGCACCGAGGGCCGGCTGGGTTTCATCGCCCGCTTCGGCCCTGACCTGCAGGACGACCTGGGACCGCCGCGCATCCGCCCGAGCCTCGCCGGCGGCGGCTTCATCGCCGGGGCGCCGGATTTCAACTGGTACTTCTTCACCGGCTTCCAGGCCCGCGGCGTGGCCAAGAACCTCGTGCTGGACGGCAACAACTTCACCGAGAGCGCGCGGGTCGACAAGCGCAACTTCGTCCACGAGGCGGAGGCCGGCGTCGCCGTTCACATCGGCGGTTTCCGGCTGGCCTATACCATGGTGCGGCGCAGCCGGGAGTTCGACACACAGCAGGATCCCCACTACTTCGCCGCGATTTCCCTGACCACGCGCTATTGAAGGCGCGCGCCTGAACAATCCTTGTCCATGCCACCGATTACTGAACACCGTGAATGTTTCACTTTTGTGACAGCGCGGCTGTTCGGGTTGCGATGCCGATTCAGGCTGACAGGACCGCGAAACCCGGGGTAAACGGACGGGATTGGTCAGGGCGTCCCCGGATCGGCTGCCGCACAGCGGCCGGATGGCGCCCAGGGAGGCGGAGATGACGGACGCGCCGGTCGAGGTGGAGATCAAGCTGACGGGCCCGGCGCGCGTGCTGAAGGCGGCGCTGGGCGATCTGGGTCCCGGCGAGGCGAAGCGCTCGGACGTGGTCAGCGTCTATCACGACACCGACGACGACCGCCTCTGGCGCAAGGGCTTCACCTTCCGCCTGCGCGACAAGGGCGGCGAGCACATCCTGACACTGAAGCGCGAGGGCCAGGGCGAGCTGGCGCGCGGCGAATGGGAGACCACGCTGGACGCGCCTGCCGCCGATCCCGGCCTGCTGCCCGCGGGCGCGCCGCGGGGCGAGCTGGGCGTCGTCCTGCCCGAGGAGCTGTCGGAGCGGCACCGCACCGTCGTCCGCCGCACGAAGAAGATCGTCGAGTTCGACGGCGCGGTCATCGAGGCCTCGCTGGACGAGGGCCGGATCGAGGCCGGGGACCGCCGCATGCCCGTGGGCGAGCTGGAGCTGGAACTGCTGAAGGGCGAGCCGCGCGCCGTGCTGGCCGCCGCGGAGATGCTGCTGTCGAAGCACGCGCTGGCGCTGGAGCCGCGTTCCAAGGCCGCCCGCGGTATGGAACTCGCCGGCGACGCGCCGCCGGCCTGGCGCAAGGCGCGCAAGCCGGCGCTCGGCCCCGGCGACACGGTGAACGGCGCCATCGCCCGCATCCTGGGCGAGACCGCGACCCAGATCATGGCCAACATCCCCGCCGCCGCCGACGGGCGCGACCCGGAGGGCGTGCATCAGCTCCGCGTCGCGCTGCGCCGCCTGCGCTCGGCCTTCAAGGTCTTCGGCAAGGCCATCGGCGCGGAGGCGGAGCGCCTCGACGAGCGCGCGCGGCCGGTGCTGAAGGCGCTGGGTCCGGCGCGGGACCTGGACGTCTTCCTGGCCGAGACCCTGCCGCCGGTCGCCGCCGCGCATGGCGAGGCGCGCGGGCTGAAGCTGCTGACGGAGGCCGCCGAGGCCCGCCAGGCCGCGGCCTACGAGGCGGTGCGCGCGCTCTGCGCCGGGCGGGAGCTCAGCCGGCTGGTGGTCGCGGTCATGCTGCTGGCCGAGAACATGGCCGGGCCCGGCGACTGGAGCGAGCCGCTGCCCGCCTTCGCCGCGCGGGTGCTCGACAAGCGCTTCCGCAAGGCCCGGAAGAAGGGCCGCGATTTCGAGACCATGCCGACGGCGCAGCGCCACGAGGTGCGCATCGCGGTGAAGAAGTTCCGCTACGCGCTGGACTTCTTCCAATCGCTGTACCCGGACGGCCGCATCGGCACGTTCCGCGAGAGCCTGCGCGCGCTGCAGGACGACCTGGGGCGGATGAACGACGCCACCGTGGCCGAGGGGCTGGCCGAGGATCTCGCCGCCGGCCAGCCGGAAGCGATGGTCGGCGCGGCGCTGGTCAAGGGCTGGTACACCCACCGGCTGAAGGCGGTGGAGCCGCACATGATCGCGGCCTGGAACGATTTCCGGGCGACGGCGCCGTTCTGGCGCGAATGAGGGGGACGAGCGAATGGCGCTGATATCCGTGCTGGTGGCCAACGCCAAGGGCGGCTGCGGCAAGACCACCCTGGCGACCAATCTCGCCGCCTGCTTCGCCGCCGCCGGGCTCAGGACCGCCATCGCCGAGGGCGACCCGCAGCGCTCGGCCCTGCAATGGCTGAAGCGCCGGCCGGCCGACGCCGCGGCGATCGAGGGCCTCGACTGGCGCAAGGGGCCGGGCGACGTGCCGAAGGGGATCGAGCGGCTGGTGATCGACGCGCCGGCCGGGGTCACCTCGAAGGCGGTGCAGGAGATGCTGAAACAGGCCGACCTGGTGGTGATGCCGGTGCTGCCCTCGGTCTTCGACGAGGCCGCGACGAAGCGCTTCGTGAAGAAGGTCGAGGAGATCAAGCCGATCGCGAAGGGGCGCAAGCCGCTGGCCGTGGTCGCCAACCGGGTGCGCGCCAATACCCGCGCGGCGAAGGAGCTGGACGAATTCCTGGCCGGGCTCGGCCACGAGACGGCGGCGCGGCTGGCCGACCGCGCGCTCTACCAGGACGTGGCGCGGCGCGGCCTCGGCATCTTCGACCTCGCCCCCTCCCGCCGCGCCGGCGCGGTCGACGACTGGCTGCCGCTGATAAGGTTGATCGAGGAGCAATAGGCGGAGGCGGTGCAGCGCGACGGGGATGGTTGGGCTGGCACTACCGGTTGGCGCGCGGGGGTTGGTTGGGCTGGCCCGCGCGCCTTCTGACTCCTGCCACCAAACCATCCGGAACCGCTCCGCACCGCCACCACAATACGGCGTCCCGGCCTTGAGCCGGGACCCACGCCTGAGCCTCGCCGCCGCCGCCCAGTTCGCCGGAGCCGCTCCGGCATGGGTCCCGGCTCAAGGCCGGGGCGCCGTCTGTTGCTGCGCGCCACCCCTTGGCAAATCGCGGGCGCGGGGGCAGGCTTCCCGCCGGCGTCATGGCAACCGGGCGTGGCGGAATTGGTAGACGCAACAGACTTAAAATCTGTTGGGCGAATGCCCGTGCCGGTTCGATCCCGGCCGCCCGGACCAAGTCGGATTTCACCTTGACGGAGGGCGCACCCGACAGCGAACATAAAAGCCTCTTTACGCGATTCGGACTCTAACTCGTCGAAGGAGTCCCGTCGGGCGTTTAGCCAGACGCAACGTTATTGTGTGGGTTTATCGGCAGGTATAGGGCCTTGAGTTCATCTCTCGCTCATCGCTCATTGCTCTTCGCTCGCCTGTCGGCCGATAAACTCAAGGCCCTATACCTGCCTACCAAGGGTAAAGAGTCCTTATGGTCGAGACATTTAGAGAATTTGCCGCGGCGATCAATCTAAATGAATCTCGATTTGTTCGCCCACGGAAGTTTGTGTTTTTCTGTGGCGGCCAGATGCCTGAGAACGGCAACTCTCGAAACAGTCTGAGACAATACCTGATATGCGAAAGGAGAATCGACAAAAAAATTCAAGGCGATACTATTTTGGCGGAAAATGCCACGCAGCTATACAGGGATTCTGATTACAAAGACCTAATTTCTTTTGAAGAAGATATTGCAAAAATATCCTCTGTGGTATTGATAATTGTAGAGAGTGTTGGGTCATTTGCAGAACTTGGGGCATTTGCATCCATTTCCGAAATTCGATCTTCACTGGCAATATTGATTCAAGAAAAATTTCGTACCGCTGAATCATTTCTGAGATTTGGTCCCGTTAAACGACTTGAAAATGATGATCAGGTACGAGTTGGCTATTATCCGTGGGAAACACATAAGAATAATGGCAAAATCGTGGTATCAAAAGTAAAGCCACATTTTTCTGATATTGTCAGCTTTATAAATACTAACATCAAAAAAGCAGAAAAGCGCTCCAGACTTTCAGCTCGATCAGACCTGCTGGAATTTTGCCTTGTTATTTCAATTATTCACTTTTGTCGCGCTATTCCATTTGAAAAAATTAGGGACTATATGCAGTTCTTCGGTCATCCCGTATCCAAAACACGCCTTACACAGGTATTATATTGCCTGATGTTAGCAGAATGGATTGTCAAGGAGGGCTATAGTAACAGGGAGTTTTATATTACGACGTTTGAAGCCGATCCAATACAGATTTCGTATCATGACGGCGCCAAAATTAAAGACACAATTCGCTGGAAATCACTATTTCATACAGAACTTTCAAAAGACATAAATATACCTAAATACATTGAAAATAAAATCATTGAACGAAAGAGGCTGGATCGATGAATACACTCGATAAAATGGCCTATGAATTAGGCCTCAATCGCTATTATTTAGATATATTACTATCAACAGCACCAAAGAGATACAAAACCTATCCAATTGAAAAAAGATCAGGTGGCGAGAGAATAATTGCTCAGCCCTCTCGCGAGCTGAAGATAGTTCAGCGTCATATCTGTGACAACTACTTGGAACACCTTCCGGTCCATGAGGCGGCTATGGCCTACAGGAAGGGCGTCAGCATAAAAGACAACGCCTCAATTCACTCAAATAATCCTGTCTATTTGAAACTCGACTTCAAAAATTTTTTCAATTCAATAGTTCCAAGAGACTGGGAACGGTATATCTTCAAACAGAATTTATCAAGATCTGACCGAATATTCTTTCGCCAAATTATTCCGCTAATATTCTGGGGATGCGGATCCAATACACCCAATTGTCTATCTATCGGTGCCCCATCCTCGCCGCTTATCTCGAATCTCGTTCTTTATGATTTTGATGAATACGTAAAGGTATTATGTGAAAAAAGAGAAGCGAAATACTCTAGGTATGCGGATGATATCACAATATCGGCACATAGTAAGGACGTCCTAATAGATATCGAAAATAATATACGAAACCGTATTAAGAGAATGCGAAGCCCTCGAATAACTATTAACGAACAAAAAAGGGGAATATACGCGCGCGGGCAGAGGCGAATGGTCACCGGACTTGTTGTTACTCCGACCGGGAAGATATCTATTGGACGGGAGCGTAAGCGGAAAATTTCAGCAATGATACATAAATTTTCAATCAGTCAACTTGAAGACAGTGAAATAGTACAATTGAGAGGATTGTTATCTTTTGCGAATGCAAACGAACCGTACTTTATCGTCTCGATGAAACGGAAATATGGCTCTGGCACCATAGAAAGTATTCAGCATTTTTCCTCAAACCGCCGATCAGAATGATTGGCCTTGAGCCACGCCACTTGTTTAAGGTGCATCCCTCCTACTCCGCCGCCTGGGCCGCTTCCCCGCCCCGGACCGCGCCGCTGGCCTGGAAGCCGGCGATCTCGGCGTCCGTGTAGCCCCATTCGCCCAGGATCGCCGCGCCGTGCTCGCCGATGGCGGGCGCGCGGGTGAACGGGCCGGGGCCGTCGATACGCGGCTGGCCGGGGATGTGCGGCATGGGCACCGTGCCGGTCTGGGCGTGCTCGACCCAGGCGATGGCCTCGACCGCCCTGACGTGCTCATGCGCCATCAGGTCGCCATAGGTCTGGACGGGCGCGTTCATCAGCCCGGCCTCGGTCAGCGTCTCGGCCCAGTCGGCGGTGGAGCGGGTGGCGAAGACCTCCCGGATCATGGGCATCAGCACGGCCTCGTTCTCCAGGCGCTTCTCGCGGCTGTCGAAGCGCGGGTCGTCCTTCCATTCCGGCTTGCCCATGACGTCGCAGAGCGTGCGGTAATGCGCCTCCCGCATCGCCGTGATGTTGATGAAGCCGTCGGTGGTCGGCATGGTGCCGACGGGGACGTAGAGCGGCTGGCTCGGCCCCTTCTCCAGATGGAACTCCATGATCTTGGCGGCCTGGAAGGCGGCGGCCGACTGCATCAGGTTGTTGTCGATGTAGCAGCCCCCGCCGAAGCGGAACTTGCGCACCAGCGCCGTGGACAAGGCCTGGAAGCCGTAGAGGCCGGTGATGACGTCGACGGGGATCATGTTGAGCCGCTGGGGCAGGCCGTCCTTGTCGCGGTTGACGGTCATCAGCCCGGAATAGGCCTGGATCACTGCGTCGGTCACGGGCCGGTTCGCGTACGGGCCCTGCTGGCCGAAGCCGGTCACCGAGAGGTAGATGACGTCGGGGTTGAATGCGCGCACCTGCTCGTAGCCGAGACCGAATTTGGCCATCACGCCGGGGCGGAAGGCCTCCACGATGACGTCGGCCTTCTCCGCGATGCGGCGCGCGACCGCCTGGGCGTCCGGGTTCTTCATGTCCATGGCCAGCGAGCGCTTGCCGCGGTTGAAGGCGATGGAGTGGGCGCACTGATCGCCATAGACCGCGCCGAGCCCGCGTCCCCAGTCGCCCTCCGGCGGCTCCACCTTGATCACGTTGGCGCCGTGCTGGGCCAGCAGCATGGTGGCGTGCGGGCCGGCGATGCCCTGGGTGAAGTCGAGCACGTTGACGCCGTCGAAGGCGCGGGGTTCGGTGGTCATCCGCGAAATTTCCTTTGCTGCAGGGCCCAGTCCAACTCGTTTCTAGCCCGTCCGGTCAGATGATTGAAGCATCTCTCCCTCCCCCTCGATGGGGGAGGGACGGGGAGGGGGTGGCACACCTGCACCCACTCGCTTTTGCCCCCCATTCGGCGCCGCGCGCCGGCCTCCCCCACCAGGGGAGAGGCAGACCGGATTGGAGCGCACCATGGCGCGTGATGGCGATCCGGAACTGCTCGAGGCCATGCGGCTCGGCATGGAACAGGGACAGATGTCCATGCACATCAGCTACCGCAAGGCGCGCCGCGTCGAGGGGTTCCGCGACGTACTGGCCGCCCAGGTCGGCCGGCGCGCGGTACTGATCCGCGACTGGTTCCTGCCGATTTCGCTGGCGCTGATGGCGGCCTGGTTCGCGCTGGCCGAGTGGCTCGGCCTGCACGAGATCAGCTATCGCGTCGTCGGATCCCAGATGTCGCTCGGCTTCATCACCTTCGCGCTGCTGCTGCTGGCGCTGGTGCTGTTTTCGCGCAAGCACATCCGCCCGCTGCAGGGCCCGGCGCTGCATCAGGTGGCGCTCTCCGACCCGGAGCTGTTCGTCCGGCTCTGGCGGCGCGGCGCCGTGGCGCTGATCACCCGCCAGGGCCGCGACCGCATCTGCCAGAGCCCGAAGGATGACTGGCGGCAATATGTCCGCCGTACGCTGGTGTTCTAGATCGTGGATGAGCCGAGTCAGAGTTACGCATTCTGCTCAGACTGCTTTCGTGATGAAGGTCTGCGCCTTGATGCGGAACGACTAGGAGCGGTCGACAACGTTGTCTGCAGTCATTGCGGATCTAGCGCCGGGAGAAAATTGGACACTGAAACGGGCATACACCTCGTCCACAGATTTTTCGTGATGGGAACCATGACAAGGCAGGAGTATGGATTTGCTCCCATTATTCAATTCAATGACAAGAGAGAAAATGAAATAAGTTCGCAAAAAGAACTGAATGAAGATATAGAGTTAGCTTGCAGGCAATTGGGGGTCGGCTTCTTCCATTATGGCCCTAGGTTATGGATGATAGGTGAAATTGAGCCTCTTAAAAGATTGCTTGATCCGGTCCGGAGAAATGGTCAGGTAAATGAGATTTTTTCAAAATACCCAAGTGTAGTTATTGGAAATGAAAAAAATTCTATAGAATTAGAAAATTGCCGAAAAATCCCGATAATGATAAAGAGTATGACTCTCCTCCTGTTGAATTATCTGGGCACGGTCGTTTAGATTCAGATAATCTATCTGTATTGTATGCGTCGGAAGACATAGATACATGCATTCACGAGTGTAGATTCACTGTAGAAGATGAAATATATTGCGCCACGCTCCAGCCAAAAAAGGAACTGAAACTCCTAAATTTAACCAAACTTTTGGATGAAAACTGTACGGAATTTGAAAGTTTGGATTTGGCAATTCATTTTCTTTTTATGGCCGGCTTGCATTCATATGATTTGGCAAGATTCATTGCAGAAACGGCGTATAAGAAGGGCTATGATGGATTATTATTTCCGTCCTTTTTTAGCGTTCTTAGAACTGGTGCGGAGCCATTGCGTACGGCATACGGTATTTCGCTTCGCAGATTCCCATCTACAAAAGAAATTGAGGAATCTTTGTCAATTCCAAATCTAGCGCTGTTTGGTCATCCGGTGGCTGATGGTAAGGTGGCGGTGCGGTGTATAAATAAGTTGATCGTGCGACGCGTTGATTATGAATATCATTTTGGCCCTGCGGAATTCTCCTAGCAACAACAACTTAGGATGCGAAATTCGCCTCCTGACCGTTACCCTCGGATCAGGCCGCCGGGCCGGGCCCCGGTGAGCTCCCCGCCGGCCAGCGTCTCGACGCCGGCCTTGATGGTGTGGCGGTAGCCCTTCGCGCGCTGAATCAGCCGCCGTCCGCCGGCGGGCAGGTCGTAGACCACCTCCGGCATGGTCACGGCGAGATTGTCGAAGTCGATGACGTTGAGGTCGGCCTTCATGCCCGCCTCGATCGTGCCGCGGTCGGTGAGCCCGTAGGCGCGGGCGGTGTCGCGGGTCTGCTTCTTCACCAGGAAGGGCAGGTCGAAGCGCTCGCCGCGGCGGCGGTCGCGACCCCAGTGGGTAAGCAGGGTGGTCGGCGCGGAGCTGTCGCAGATCAGCCCGACATGGGCGCCGCCGTCGGCCACGCCGCAGACCGTGTACGGGTCGGTCATCATCTCGCGCACGACCTCCAGGTCGCCGTGATAATAGTTCTCGAACGGGTAGAGCAGGATCGCCTTGCCCTCGTCGGCCATCATCAGGTCCAGCGCCAGTTCCCACTTGTCCAGGCCTTCCCGCTTCGCGCGGGCGCCGACCGAGTTGGCCGGATCGGGCTCGTAGTCCAGCGGCAGGGCCAGCGGGTGCGCCTTGTCGAGGCCGAACTCCATCCACTTCGCGTGGCCGTGGCTGCGGTCCTCGGCCAGCAGCCGTTCCCGGACCTCGGCGTTGTTCTTCAGCGTCAGGTACCGCTCGCGCGGTGACAGATGCTCCAGTTCCTTCCACGTACGGTGACGCAGGAAGGGATGAACCGAGGTTTCCAGCCCCATGAGGATGCCGATCGGGCGCGTGCCCACCTGGCCGTTGGCAGCGATGCCGGCCGCGTTGGCGGCGCGGATGCCGTCGCGGGTTTCCTGCCATCGGTCGGGGGCGTTGTCGACCTGGATCAGCAGCACCGAGAGCGGCCGTCCGGCCCGCTCGGCGGCGGCGCGCAGGATGGCGAAGTCGCCGTCCTCGAAGTCCGAATTGACCTGCAGGACGCCCTTGGCGGCGCGGCGCATGGCGTCGGCCATGCCGAACAGCTCCGCCTCGCGCGCGGTGAGAGACGGCGTGAAGCGGCCGTCCGCGGCCTTGTGCTTGATGGTCCGCGAGGTGGTGAAGCCCAGCGCGCCGGCGGCCAGCGCCTCCTCCAGCAGCCGGCCCATATGGGCGATCTCGTCGTCCGACGGCAGGGCCTGGTAGTCCGCGCCCCTGTCGCCCATGCAGTAGAACCGCAGCGCCGCGTGCGGCACCTGGCAGCCGATGTCCATGGTGCGCGGCGTCTCCGCCAGCACGTCCATGAACTCCGGGAAGCTTTCCCAGCGGAAGTCGATGCCCTCCGAGAGGACGATCTCGGGGATGTCCTCGACGCCTTCCATCAGGTTGATCAGATAGGGCTCGGCGCCCGGCTTCACCGGCGCGAAGCCGACGCCGCAATTGCCGAAGACCGTCGTCGTGACGCCATGCCAGGCCGAGGGCGTCAGGTCGCCGTCCCAGGTCGCCTGGCCGTCGTAGTGGGTGTGGATGTCGACCCAGCCCGGCGTGACGATCGCCCCGCCGGCCTCGACCTCGCGCCGCGCCGGCCCGGCCTTGCCGCCGGCCTCCACGATCACGCCGCGGCGGACCGCCACGTCCCCGGTGAAGGCTGCCCTGCCGGTGCCGTCGATGATGGTGCCGCCCCGAATGACCAGATCGTGCATGACGCCGCGCTCCCCTGTGTCGTCTCCGCAACGAAGATATACGCGACGTCAGGCCGGGAACCAAAGGCGATTCCGGCATGGAAGGGGCGTCCCTCCCGAAGGTCGCCCCTGGGTCCCGGGGTCAAGCCCCGGGACGGGGGAGAGTTTGTCGCCGGCCAGTCAGCCTCACTTGCCCGCGCCGGGACTCGATCCCGGCGCCCAGCAGGAGGTCGTCCCCGGGACACGCATCGTCCTTGGCGCGCGCCTTACTGCGCCCGGGCCTCAGACCTTCGCCAGGCGGTTCAGCGCCGAGACGATGGCCTTCAGCGAGGCGGTGGTGGTGTTCTCGTCGATGCCGACGCCGAAGCGCTGCTCGCCATGCCGGTTGGCCAGGCGGATGAAGCAGACCGCGCGCGTGCGGCTGCCCTTCTCGCTGGCGTGGATGGCGTGCTCGCGGTAGTCGGTCAGGTTGGCGCGGATGCCGAAGGCGTCCTTCATGCCCTGGAAGAAGGCGCTTATCGGACCGTTCTCCTCGCCGGCGACCGTCACCGTTTCGCCGTCACGGATCACTTCGGCCTCGACCGCCGACATGCCGTCGCCCGATCCCGGGGCGACCTTGTAGCGGACCAGTTCGAAGGGTTCGGTGGTCTCCAGATAGGTGTCCTCGAAGCTCTGCCAGATCATGGCGGGCAGGATCTCCTTGCCCGTGGTGTCGGCGATCTTCTGCACCACCTGGCTGAACTCCACCTGCAGCAGCCGGGGCAGCTCGACGCCGAAATCGTTCTCCATGATATAGGCCGTGCCGCCCTTGCCGGACTGGCTGTTGACCCGGATGATTCCCTCATAGGCGCGGCCCACGTCCATCGGGTCGATGGGCAGGTAGGGCACTTCCCAGAGGCCGTCGTTCGACTGCCTCACCGCGGTCATGCCCTTCTTGATGGCGTCCTGGTGGGAGCCGGAGAACGCGGTATAGGCCAGCTCGCCCGCATAGGGATGGCGCTGGTGCACCGGCAGCTGGTTGCAGTATTCCGCCACCGCGATCGACTCGGTGATGTTGGAGAAGTCGAGCGCCGGATCGACGCCCTGGGTGAACATGTTCAGCGCCAGCGTGACGAGGTCGACATTGCCCGTGCGCTCGCCATTGCCGAACAGCGTGCCCTCGATGCGGTCCGCGCCGGCCATGACGCCGAGCTCGGTTGCCGCCACCGCGGTGCCGCGGTCATTGTGCGGATGCAGGCTGAGGATGACGGAATCGCGGTTCCGCAGATTGCGGTGCATCCACTCGATCTGGTCGGCGTAGTAGTTCGGGGAGGCCATCTCGACCGTCGCCGGCAGGTTGATGATGATCGGGTTCTCCGGCGTCGGCTCGAACACGTCCATCACTGCGTGGCAGATGTCGCGGGCATAGGGCAGCTCGGTGCCGGTGAAGCTTTCCGGGCTGTACTCGATGCGGACATTGCTGCCCTCGAGCGTCGGAATCAGTTCCCGGATCAGCTTCGCGGCGTCGACGGCGATCCGAGTGATGCCCTCCTGTTCCAGCCCGAAGACCACGCGGCGCTGCACGGTCGAGGTCGAGTTGTAGAAGTGGATGATGACGTTCTTCGCGCCCTTCACCGCCTCGAAGGTGCGGCGGATCAGCTCCTCGCGCGACTGGACCAGCACCTGGATGGCGACGTCGTCGGGAATGATGTCGTTCTCGATGATGTGGCGGACGAAATCGAAGTCGGTGTCGGAGGCGGCGGGGAAGCCGACCTCGATCTCCTTGAAGCCGACCGCGAGCAGGTGGCGGAAGAAGCGGACCTTGCGGTCGCGGTTCATCGGCTCGATCAGGGCCTGGTTGCCGTCGCGCAGATCGACGGAACACCAGATGGGCGCCTTGTCGATGGTCTTCGTCGGCCAGGTCCGGTCCGGCAGGTCGATCTTCGGAAAGGCCCGGTACTTGTGGAGGTTGGGCATGGTGGGCATGGTCGTTGTCTCCGGTGACGCTTGTAGCTTTGGAGGCGTCGGGGTCTGTGACCCGTGTCGGACCGCGCACGCAGCGTGGTCTTCAGTCGTTTGGCGATTTCGAGAAATGATGTCGACCGGATGCCCGGCCCCGACGCGCGAAAGGCTTAACCCGACTCTATCCGAGAGCCGGGCTGCCTAGGACGAGGCCTAGCAGGATATGACGCTTTGCGCCGGACATGGGCTGAAACCTAGGCCCGGCCTCGCGCGGCGTCAACCGAAAAGGGGTTCCCGGCTGGGGACTTGATCTCCCGCCCGGCGTCAAGCAAAGTCACTTCACTTTTGTCTCCGGCGGCCCCGCCGCCTCCGTCAAGCGCCGATTGCCGACGACGACGTCCGACGGCGCGGATCACGATGACAGGAACCGATGGACAGGGATCCCTATTCGGAAGGCGTCCTTCCGGCCAAGCAGTTGCGTAGCCAGCGCCGCCGGCGCGCCATCCTGGACGCGGCGAACCGTCTTGTGGAAGGACTGGGTTACGAGCGCATGAAGATGGAGGATATCGCGGCCGAGGCGAACAGCTCGGTCGGCACCCTTTATCAGCGCTTCCGCGACAAGGACGGGCTGCTCGACGCCCTTGTGGGCGAGCGCCTGGCGCGTATGGCCGAGCGGGTCGATCGGGAGATCACTCTCGAGGCGCTGGGCGGCGGCGACCGGCGTCACGCGATACGGTGCGTCACCGCGCTGATCGTCGAGTTCTTCCGCGACAATCCCGGCTTCGTCCGCGCCGTCGTCGCCCGTCATCTGGGCGAGAAGGAAGCCTTTTCGCCGCTGAGGCCGGTCGCACAGAAGACCGTGAGCCGCGCCTGGGATTTCTACGGCCGGCTCTGGCCCGAGGAAGCGAACGAGGCGGTGCGCGCCCGTTTCCGCTTCGGCTTCCAGATCGTTCTCTCCACCTGCTCCAACGCGGTGCTGAACCGGCCCGGGCCGATCCTGATCGACGATCCGGTCATGCCGGACATGCTGGCCGACACGGTGCTGGCCGTCATGAGCAGCGGGACCCTGCCGATCGACCGGGCCACGATCGCCCCCGTTCCGGACGGCGACGGTTCCGGCGAAACCTGAGCGCGGCCGGGCCGCGCCCGGCAAGTTCTGACCCTGTTTCGACGACGAAGCGCGCCCTGCAGCGGCAAATCCTGCCGGGGCGTCCTGGCGGCCCGCGTCCGGAAGATTCAAGAAAGCTTATTTAACACAACGGTTTGGCGCGGATTTTCTCGACTGGCACGGCGGTTGAGTTGTGAGGCCTGCGCCATATCGGCGCTTGTGGGTGAACCGCGGGGCTCATGAAGGCAGCCCGTCTGAACAGGAGAGAGAAATGCTTTCGGTAAACACCAATACGGGCGCGATGCTGGCCTTGCAGCAGCTCAATGCGACCAACAGGGATCTTTCCGAGGTCCAGACCCGGATCAACACCGGCCTGAAGATCGCCGGTCCCAAGGACGATGGCGCCGTCTTCGCCATCGCGCAGAACATGCGCGGCGAGATCGCCGGCTTCGAGGCCGTGAAGACGGCCCTCGACAACGCGGTCAGCGTCATCGATGTGGGTCTGGCCGCCGGCCAGTCCGTTTCGGATCTGCTGATCGAGATGAAGGAGAAGGCCGTCGCGGCCCTCGATCAGTCGCTCGAGACCTCCAGCCGCAATGCGCTGCAGAATGACTTTGCCGCGCTGCGCGACCAGATCGCGACCATCGTCGGCAACGCGGAGTTCAACGGCTTCAACGCCCTGGACGGTTCCGTCAGCTCCATGTCGGTGCTGGCCAATCCGGACGGCGACACCATCACGGTGACGGCGCAGAACATGACCACGGGGACGGCCGGACTGACGCTGAGCGCGCTCAGCCTGTCCACGGCGACGAACGCCGCCGCCGCCCGCTCTGGCATCGATGCGGCGATCGACGCCGCCAACCAGCAGCTCGCGGTGCTCGGCACCCGGGCCAAGACGCTGGATATCCACACCAACTTCGTCGACAAGCTGATCGACAGCCTGAACACCGGCGTCGGCAACCTGGTGGACGCGGACCTGGCCAAGGAAAGCGCCCGATTGCAGGCGCTGCAGATCAAGCAGCAGCTCGGCACCCAAGCGCTTTCGATCGCCAACCAGGCGCCGCAGTCGATCCTCTCGCTGTTCGGCTAGGCCGGCGGCGGAGCACCCACATGATCGGGGCCGGCCTCCGGGCCGGTCCCCCTTCATGTCGCTACCCTACCGCCCGCGATAGGTCTCGACGCCCGGTTCGGGCAGCCAGACTCCTGCCGGCGGCTCTCCCGTCTGATAGAAGACGTCGATCGGTATCCCGCCGCGCGGGTACCAGTATCCGGCGATCCTGAGCCAGTCCGGCCCGATCGCCGCCACGATCCGCTTCGCGATCGTCACCGTGCAGTCCTCGTGGAAGGCGCCGTGATTGCGGAACGACCCCAGGAACAGTTTCAGGCTCTTGCTCTCGACGATGCGGCCGGCCGGCACGTAGTCGATGACCAGCCGCGCGAAGTCCGGCTGGCCCGTGACCGGGCAGAGCGAGGTGAACTCCGGTGCGGTGAACCGCACCACGTACTTGGCGTCCGGATGCGGATCGGGCACGGCGTCCAGCACCGCTTCCCCGGGGCTCTCCGGCACGGCGCTCTGCTTTCCGAGATATTTTACCGCATCATTCATGGCCCGGTCCTGTGGCAGGTTGGCGGGATGACCCTTCGGCTCGTCATCTTCGACTGCGACGGCACGCTCGTCGACAGCCAGCACGGTATCGTCCGCTCGATGCAGCAGGCGTTCCTGAGCTTCGGCTTGATCGCACCCGACCCGGACGCGGTCAAGCGCGTCGTCGGGCTCAGCCTCGACCAGGCGGTGGGCCGGCTGGCGCCGGAACTAGGCGCGTCGGACGTCTGGCAGGTGGCGGGCGCCTACAAGGCGCTGTTCCGGGAGCTGCGCGCCGGCGGCGACCTGCCCGAACCGGACTTTCCCGGCGTGCTCGACGCCATCGGCGCGCTCGATGCGGCGGGCTACCTGCTGGGCGTCGCCACCGGCAAGTCGCGGCGCGGCCTGTTCGCGGTGGTCGAGCGACTGGGGCTGGAGGGCCGCTTCGTCACGCTGCAGACCGCAGACGACGTCATGGCCGGCAAGCCCGCGCCCGACATGTGCCTGCAGGCCTGCGCCGAGGCCGGCGTGGATGTGGCGGACGCGGTGGTGATCGGCGATACCAGTTACGACATGGAGATGGCGCGGGCCGCCGGCTGCGGCGCTATCGGCGTCGCCTGGGGCTATCATCCGCCCGGGGAACTGGAAGGCGCGGGCGCCGCGCGGATCGTGGGTCATGGCGACGAGATCCCGGCCGCCGTCGCCGCGCTGCTGGGGGGAGCCCGGGCGGCGTGAAGCGTTTCTACGAGAAAGTCGGCGTGGAAGAGGCGCCGGGGGGCTGGGAGGTCCGCCTGGACGGCCGCGCCATGCGCACGCCCGCGCGGCAGCCCTTCCGTCTCCCGACCCGGGCGCTGGCCGATCTGGTGGCGGGCGAATGGGCGGCTCAGGGCGAGAAGATCGATCATCAGTCCATGCCGCTGACCCGTATGGCCGGCACGGCCGTCGACGGCTTCGCAGGCCGCCGCGAGGACACCCGGCGAGCTGTCGCGCGCTTCGCCGATGCCGACATGCTCTGCTACTGGGCGGACCAGCCTCAGCGCCTGATCGAGCGTCAGCAGGCGCATTGGCGGCCGTTGCTGGACTGGGCGGAGGACCGTTTCGGCGCCAGGCTGCAGGTGACCTCCAGCCTGAACCCGGTGCGCCAGAGCCCGGCGGCGCTGGCGGCGCTGGAGGGCGCCGTCCGCAGCTATGACGATTTCCGGCTGGTCGGCCTGTCGGTCGCCGCCGGCGCGGCGGGCTCGCTGGTCATCGGCCTGGCCCTGGTGGAGCGCCGGGTGGACGCCGCCGCCGCCTTCGATGCGGCGCAGCTCGACGAGAGCTTCCAGATCGAGGAGTGGGGCGAGGACGCGGAGGCCGCGCACCGGCGCGCGGCGATCCGCGGCGAACTGGCCCGGGTGGAGCGCCTGATCGGCGCGCTCTGACAGGGCTGCGTCCCGCCAAAGGGCTGGCGGGGCCGAATGCCCGATGCTATCGAGGGGCCATATCTGGGGAATGGCGCCGGGAGAGGCGGATGCAGGACATCGTACGGATGCTGGAAGAGAAGCGCGCCAAGGCGCGCCTGGGCGGGGGCGAGAAGCGCATCGAGGCGCAGCACGGCCGCGGCAAGCTGACCGCGCGCGAGCGCATCGAACTGCTGCTGGACGAGGGCTCGTTCGAGGAATGGGACATGTTCGTCGAGCACCGCTGCACCGATTTCGGCATGGCCGAGAACAAGGTGCCGGGCGACGGCGTGGTCACCGGCTACGGCACGGTCAACGGCCGGCTGGTCTTCGTCTTCAGCCAGGATTTCACCGTCTTCGGCGGCGCGCTGTCGGAGATGCACGCGCGCAAGATCTGCAAGGTCATGGACAAGGCGATGCAGGTCGGCGCGCCGGTCATCGGCATCAACGATTCGGGCGGCGCCCGCATCCAGGAGGGTATCGACAGCCTGGCCGGCTATGCCGACGTCTTCCAGCGCAACGTGCTGGCCTCGGGTGTGGTGCCGCAGATCTCCATGATCATGGGCCCCTGCGCCGGCGGGGCGGTCTACAGCCCGGCGATGACCGACTTCATCTTCATGGTCAAGGACACCTCCTACATGTTCGTGACCGGTCCGGACGTGGTGAAGACGGTCACGGCCGAAACCGTCACGGCGGAGGAGCTTGGCGGCGCGGTGACCCACACGACGAAGTCCTCGGTCGCCGACCTGGCCTTCGAGAACGATGTCCAGGCCATCGCCCAGACCCGGCGCTTCATCGATTTCCTGCCCGCCTCCAACCGGCAGGAGCCGCCGCACCGGCCCACTTTCGACGACCCGGAGCGCCAGGAGCATTCGCTGGACACCCTGGTGCCGCAGAATCCGAACAAGCCCTACGACATGATGGAACTGATCGAGAAGGTCGTGGACGAGGGCGACTTCTTCGAGATCCAGCCGGGATTCGCCAAGAACATCATCTGCGGTTTCGGCCGCATGGAAGGGCACACCGTGGGCGTCGTCGCCAACCAGCCGATGGTGCTCGCCGGCTGTCTGGACATCGACAGCGCGAAGAAGGCGGCGCGGTTCGTGCGCTTCTGCGACTGCTTCAACATCCCGATCGTCACCTTCGTCGACGTGCCGGGCTTCCTGCCGGGCACGACCCAGGAATTCGGCGGCATCATCAAGCACGGCGCCAAGCTGCTGTTCGCCTATGCCGAGGCGACGGTGCCGAAGGTCACGGTGATCACGCGCAAGGCCTATGGCGGCGCCTATGACGTCATGAGCTCCAAGCATCTGCGCGGCGACGTCAACATGGCCTGGCCGAACGCGGAGATCGCGGTGATGGGCGCCAAGGGGGCGGTGGAGATCATCTTCCGCGCCGACATCGGCAACGAGGAGAAGATCGCGGCGCGTACCGAGGAGTACCGCCAGACCTTCGCCAACCCCTTCATCGCCGGCGCGCGGGGCTTCATCGACGACGTCATCATGCCCCACAACACCCGCTTCCGGATCATCAAGTCGCTTCGGATGCTGAAGTCGAAGAAACTCGAGAACCCCTGGAAGAAGCACGACAACATCCCGCTCTGAGCGGTCGCGATTCGGCATTGTTCCTGGTTTCGGACGAAATGACTTCTCCTCCCCTCGAAGGGAGAGGGGGGTGAGGCTCGCCGTGGTGGAGCAGCACCGCCCTGTTCCCGGAGCACCCCTTCTCGGCCTGCCTGAAGAATCCCGGCACGCTTAAGGCTGTGCCGGTATAAATACCTCTGTCATGTGCGACGCCCAGCCAGGGAGCATGACAGATGCCGGCCATCCCGACCCCGCCGACGCGGTCCTTCCGCACGCCCGAAGCCTTCCGCCCCGCCCACTGGGTTTCGGCGAAGACGCCGATGCGCGGGGAGGACATCGTGGGTGCGCAACGGGCGCTGGCGGATGTGGGCCATTACCGGCCCTGGCCGGATCTGGGCTTCCAGCCGGTCGCCGAGCGGCGGCTGTTCGAGGGGCTGAAGGCCTTCCAGAAGTCGAAGGGTCTGGAGCCGGACGGCGCGATGGGTCCGGCGGGCCCGACGGCCCAGGCGCTGGACGCGGCCCGGCACGCGAAGGCGACGGCGGGTGCAAAGCGGCCGGCGCGGGACCTGCTGGGCCGGGGCGCCAACCTGCCGCTTGATCTGTCGGTCGGTGAGGGCGGCGCCAACCGCGAGGCGGATGTGAAGGCGGCCAAGGCGGCGCTGGGGTTGCTGGGCTACTACCCGCCGGAGAAGGTGCGCCGGCCCGACGGCCTGACGGG